>Ga0306924_10000004_pt1 | contig 510532 bp, 461 predicted proteins | sample sta12Can44000111_FD_203756 | JGI IMG/M metagenome (GOLD analysis project Ga0306924, IMG submission 203756) | Lab enrichment of tropical soil microbial communities from Luquillo Experimental Forest, Puerto Rico - statanox.12C.anox.44.000.111 (v2)... | ecosystem: Environmental > Terrestrial >... | reverse complement strand
GGTCTTCAAACTATCCTGCACAATGACAATACCATCCCACCCAATTCTCGCGGGGTGGAGCAGCCCGGTAGCTCGTCAGGCTCATAACCTGAAGGCCGCAGGTTCAAATCCTGCCCCCGCAACCAAAAATTAGCCCGTAACCTCAATAGGTTACGGGCTTTTTGATTCCTGATCCAGCCTCTCCCAAAACTGCGCCCGGAATCATATCGGAATCAGCCGGGGGCGAAAAACAGCGTATCTTGCTTCATCGATTCATGGGGACAACGTAGATACTGCCGCCCTGATAGTCAGGCGTGGCAGACTAGGGATGGTCGAGGAGTTTCGCCAGCACGATGGCCGACGTCCCCGCATCATGGTCGCCAAGATGGGGCAGGATGGTCACGATCGTGGGCAGAAAATGATCGCCACTGCCTTCGCGGATCTGGGTTTCGACGTGGATGTCGGGCCGCTGTTCCAGACCCCGGCCGAGGCCGCCCGCCAGGCGGTGGAGAACGACTGCCACATCATCGGCGCCAGTTCTCTGGCCGCCGGTCATCTGACCCTGGTGCCGCAGTTGAAGGAAGAGCTGGCCAAGCTGGGGGCGGAAGACATGATGATTGTCGTTGGCGGCGTCATTCCGCCTCAGGATTGGGATGCGCTTTATGCGGCCGGTGCCACCGCCATCTTTCCGCCTGGGACGGTGATCAGTGAGGCGGCGGAGGGTCTGCTGAAAAAACTGAATGAACGCTTCGGTTATGGGACTAAGGCGGCGTGAGGCGTTGCGTTTCTCTGCGGTTTCCCCTTCAAGCCGGAGGAGGGAGCTGGCATGTCATGGAGGTGAGAGTCCATCGCCCGTTCCGACCGACCAGATCGACCTGCGATAGCGGCGACACGTCGATGCGCCAAAATACGGAGTTTATTTTCAGAAATGGGCCTTTCATGCCGGTTCCGCCCGGATGCATGATTCAACGATGTCCAGGCCCAGCATCAGGTCGGTTTCTGAAATGGTTATGGGCGGCGATAAGGTCAGGGTGTTTCCCATGGTGACTTTGAAAGATAGGCCTCGGCTCAAAGCGGCGTAAAGGATACGGTCGGCGGCTTCGCCGTCAGTCAGTTCCACGCCTAGCAGTAGCCCAGCGCCGCGCAGTTCGGCGATCAGCGGGTGCCGGATGGCGGCCAGCCGCTCCAGCGCGAGGACGCCCAGGCGTTTGGCGCGTTCTGCCAGCTTTTCTTCTGCGATAATCTCCAGCACCGTCAGACCGGCGCGGGCGAGGATGGGGTTCTTCTCGTGGGTGTAGTGACCGATGGAAAGATCCGCCATCACGTCCAATTCCGGTTTGGCCAATACGGCGGCCAATGGCAGCATGCCGCCGCCCAGCGCTTTGCCGAGAACGGTGATATCGGCTTCGGCACCGGCATGTTCGCCGGAGAATAGCGTGCCGGTCTTACCCAGTCCGGTGGGAATTTCGTCGAAAATCAGCAGTGTGCCGGTGTCGTCACAGGCCTTGCGCACCTCGGCCCAGAAGCCGGGCGGCGGCAGATAGGGAACGGCGCGGATCGGTTCGGCCACGACGGCGGCGACGTCTCCTTCCTTCTCCAGCACATAGCGCAGCATGCGGGCGCAGGCCATGCGGCAGGCGGCCAGATCGGGATTGCCGCTGGGTGACGGGAAACCATAAGGACAACGGAAGCAGGCGAACGGCGCTACATGCTCGGCACCCGGCAGCAGTGGTCCCAGGCGGTTCGAGCGGAACAAGGATTCGCCTCCGACAGACGAGGCGGCGAAACCGGCGCCGTGGAAGGCGTCCCAAAAACTGACGGTTTTGTGGCGTCCTGTGGCGATGCGGGCGATCTTCAGGGCGATCTCGATGGCTTCCGAGCCGCCGGGAGCGAATAGAACCTTGCGGGGGCCGCCGGGATGGGCGGCGCTCAGGCGCTCGGCCAGCTCTACGGCGGGGGCGCAAGTGAAGCGCCGGGGCGCGAAGGGCAGTTCCTCCATCTGGCGGGCGATGGCGGCTTTCAGTTTCGGATGGCCGTGGCCCAGATGGTGGACCGAGTTGCCGTGGAAATCGAGGATGCGCCGGCCGTCGGAATCCTCCAGCCAAGCGCCCTCGGCCTTGACCACGTCGGTCAGGCAGGGGGTGGATAGGGACTGGCGCAGGAACACCGCCTCGTCCCGTTGCGTTATCGCTTGGGCCTTGGGGCCGCGGCGGGCGGCGGTCCAGGCCGCTCGCCGGGGACTGAGGTTGGCGTCGCCTTCCCGCTGGTCGGTGCTCATCCGCGGCCTCAGGGTTTCTCGCCGCGAGCCAGACGGGCTTCGATCATGTTCAGTACGGGAGGGACGTCAGCCAGACTGTCCACCACGTAATGGGCGCCGGCGCGGGCCAGCTTGCCGGCGGCGGCGGCCACCAGACGGCGGCACTCGTCCGAAGGCAGGGCCGCCAACTGTTTGGCTGTCAGGCCCACCTCGTTGCCGGTGGCGGCCAGACCGACGCTCCACATGCCGCCGCTCAGTCCTTCTTCGATATCGACCGCGGTGTCGCCGATCTTCACCACCGCCTCGACCGGACTGATGGAAAGGTCGACCAAAGCCTGCAAGGCCATGAAGGGACCGGGGCGGCCGGTGGGAGTGTCTCCTGCGCAGACGGTGATGTCGGGTTCGTAGCCTTGAGCTTTGGCGACGCGGATCACCGTCTCCATGACTTCGCGGGGATAGCCGGTGGTCGAGGCGATTTTCAGGCCCCGCGCCCGCAAGGCGGCAACAGCATCCAAGACGCCGGGAATGACGTCGGAATGCCTTTCCACCGTCTCGATCTGCAAGGGCAGGAAGCGGGCGTAGAGGGCGTCGACATCGGCGTCGGTTGGAGCCTTGCCGTGGGCTTTCCGCCAGGCTGCGGTGACGGGCGGCATTTGGGTGATGTTTTGGATATGGTTCCATTTCGGCAGACCCATGGGTTCGCGGGCCTGGGCGACGGAGATTTCCACCCCATAGGCGGCGAAGGCGGCGATAAAGGTTTCCGCCGGAGCCATGCAGCCATGGTCGACGGTGGTGCCCGCCCAGTCTAGGACGACGGCCTGCAAGGGGCCGGTGTAGCGACGGCTATAGGTGATGCTCATGGTCTGTCTGTCCTCAGGTGGCCAGGGCGGGGGCGCCGGTGGCGACGCCCATCTCGGCCAAGGTGGTGCGGATAGCGGAAAGGGCGGCATTCATCTCGGGCGCGCCAAGGCAGCCGATGCAGCCGACACGGAAGGACTCTGTGACGGTCAGTTTGCCGGGATAGATGGCAAAGCCCTTGTCGCGCAGCCGGCCGTAAAACTCGGTGAAGACAAAGGCCTTGTCCGCCGGCATGTGGAAGGTGGTGATGATCGGCGCCTGCAAGGCGGCGGGCAGCAGGGAGCAGAAGCCCATCTCCTTCATGCCCTCGACCAAAAGGCGGTGATTGGCGGCATAGCGGGCGCCGCGTCCAGCGACACCGCCTTCGGCCTCGTGCTCGTCGAGGGCCTGGACGAAGGCGGCGATGGCATGGGTGGGCGGGGTGAAGCGCCATTGGCCGTTGGCCTCGAAGCCCTTCCACTGGGCATGCAGGTCCAGGCTCAGGGAATGGGCGTTGTTGGCCGAAGCCTCCAGGGCGTCTTTGCGGATAATGGCGAAGCCCATGCCGGGTACGCCCTCCAGACATTTATTGGACGAGGCCATCAGGGCGGTGAAAGGAACGTGGCGGGCGTCCAGGGGCAAAGCGCCGAAGGCGCTCATGGCGTCGATCAGCAGGTGCCGCTTGTGATGCGCTACCACCTGGGCCACCGCCTCGATGGGATTGAGAATGCCCGAAGTGGTCTCGCAATGGACCACGGCGACATGGGTGATGGAGGAATCGTCGGCCAAGCGGCGGTCAAGGGCATGCGCCTGGACCGGCTTGTCCTCGGGCCATTCGACGGCTTCGACGGCGCGTCCCATGACGTCGGCGATCTTGACCATGCGGCTGCCGTAGGCGCCGTTCACCAGCACCAGCAGCTTGCCGTTTCGGGGGAGCAGAGTGCCGATGGTGGCTTCGACGGCGAAAGTGCCCGAGCCCTGTACCGGCACGCAGACGTGTGTTCCCTGCGCATTCGCCAAGGCGGGCAGGCGCTGGCGCATAGCCTTGTTCATGGCGATGAAGGCGGTGTCGCGCGATCCCCAATCCCGCAGCATGGCCTGCTTGACGCTGGCCGAGGTGGTCAAAGGACCGGGGGTGAGGAGGATGGGCTCGGACATCTGGGCAAACCTCTTATGGGGCAAAGAACGCTTGCCCGGATAAGACCTTGCGGGTCATACATAAGTCAAATCAACCCATTCAATACGTGTCATAGATGAAATCTATCAATCCCACCCTGCTCAGAGCCTTTCATGCCGTCTGCGCCGAGGGCGGCTTCACCCGGGCGGCGCGATTGCTGAACATCAGCCAGCCGACCTTGAGCCAGCAGGTGAAACTGCTGGAGGATACCTACGGGGTGCGGCTGTTCGAGCGTTCGGGCCGGGGAGTGGTGCCCACCAAGCTGGCCGAGCAACTGTTCGTCATCACGCGGCGTCTGGCCGCCGCCGAGGAGGAAGCCGAGGAACTGCTGGCGGGCGCCCGCCGGCTGGTGAGCGGACGGCTCGCGGTGGGGGCGGACGGGCCTTATCACGCCGTGCCCTTGATCCGTGCTTTCCAGGAATGCCATCCGGGACCCGAGGTGACGCTGTCGGTGGGGAACTCCGCCGACATCCTGCAAGGGCTTCTGGAGACACGCCTCGACGTGGTGGTGGTGTCGTCGCTGCCGGGGGATTCCCGGCTGTTCGTCGTGCCCTTGCGGCGCGATCCCATTTTGGCGATGGTGCCCAAGGACTGGCCACTGGCCCGGCGCCGGGCGGCGCGGATGGCGGAATTGGTGGAGCACCGCCTGATCATGCGTGAGCAAGGCTCGGTGACGCGCCGTCAGGTGGAGCGGGCGTTGCAGGGCCTGGAGCTTTACCCCGAACAACTGATGGTCATCGAAAGCCGCGAGGCGGTGCGCGAGGCGGTGGGCTGCGGCCTAGGGATCGGCTTCGTCTCGGCGGTGGAGACGACCCCGGACGCCCGCTTTGTGTTGCTGCCGATCCAGGATGCGCGGGTCGAGATGGACGAATTCGTCATCTGCCTGCGCGAGCGCCGTCGCCTGAATATCGTGCGCGCCTTCCTCGATATCGCGGAAACCGAGGCCAGGAAGGCGGCGGCCCGTCCGGCCCTATGACCGCTCGCGCCAGCGTTGGGTGCGATGCCGCAGCAAGGTTTCCAGTCCGGCATGGCCCAGGCGCACGATGCTTGAGGTGTAGACGATCATCATCGCCATGGCGGCTGCTCCGGCCATCTCGCCGGCGTCGTCCATGTTCAGCACCGCTACCGAAGCTGTTTTGGTGTCGGGAGCATAAAGGAACACTACCGCCGAAACCGTGGTCATGGCGTTGACGAACAGATAGATCAGGATATCGAGGATTGCCGGCAAACACAGCGGCACGGTGACCAGCAGGAAGGTTTTCCACAAAGGCACCTTTAGGCTGGCGGTGACGGCCTCGAACTCGGCGTCCAACTGCTTCAGGGCGGTGACGGCGGTCAGGTGTGACACCGTGTAGAAATGCACCACGGTGGACAGGACCAGAATCGCCATGCCGTGATAGAGGATGTTCAGCGGGTTATCCGGGTGGTTGAAGAAGAAAATGTAAGACAGTCCCAGCACCATCCCCGGCACCGCCAGCGGCAGAATCATCAGCAGGCGAATCGACGATTTCAGCCAGCCTGGCCCCTGCATCTTCTCCATCGTGTAAGCGCCGGAAAAAATCAGCACGGTACCGAAAACGGCGGTGGCCAGACTCATCTCGATGGCGTTCCAATAGCTGCTCCAGCCGGCTCCGTCATATTGCGAAAAGTCGTAGTTGGCCAATGTCAGGCCGACGTCATAGGGCCAGAATTTTACGAAGCTGGCATAGCCCGCCATGCCCAGCACTCCGGCCAGCAGCAGGATCACCAGAGAGGCGAAGGCGAACAGGCTCCAATCGATGAAAGGCTTTCCTGCCGGCCGATAGGGCACCGAGCGCGAAGACAGCAGCGCCTTCTGCTTCTTGGCTCCCCAGCTTTCGGCGGCGAACGCTAGACCGGCAGGCAGCATCAGAACCAGTCCGACCACTGCGCCGATGCCGAAATTCTGCTGGCCGATCACCTGCTTGTAAACCTCGGTGGCCATCACGGAATATTGCCCGCCCACCACCTTTGGAACGCCAAAGTCGGTGATCACCAGGGTGAAGACCACGAACAGGGCGCTGATCAGGCCGTAGCGGGCGCCCGGCAGAGTGATGCTGAAGAAGCGGCGCAGCGGTCCGGCGCCCAAGGATTCCGCGGCTTCATACAGGCGGGCGTCGGAGACCGACAGGGCGGTGACCAGAATCATCAAGGCATGGGGGAAGGTGTAGAACACTTCGGCCATGACGATGCCGATCGGGCCGTAGAGCGGCTGCCCCATCATCACGGCTTTCAGGATGCCCTTGTTGCCGAACAGATAGACCAGCGACAGGGCCGGCAGCAGCGACGGCGCCAGGATGGGAATCTGCGCCAGAATGCGCAAGGCCTCCCTGCCCGGCATGCGGCTGCGGGTCAGGGCAAAGGCGAAGGGAAAGGCCAGGGCAATGGTGATGGCGGTGGTGACGGCCGAGACGGTCAGGCTGTTGACCACGGCGCGGCCCAGTGCCGGACTTTGAGCAAAGGCCAGATAGTTGGCGAAGCCCACCCACAGGCCGGAGCGGTCCTGGAAGCTTTTCAGCGTCAGCCCGCCCAGCGGGAAGGCGACGAACACCAGCATGAACAGAGCCAACGCCCCCAGCAGCAGCGGAGCCGGTGAAAGTGGGCAGCGGCGGACGACGGCGGCAGCGGTGCTCATGGCATGACTGGGAAAACGCGCAGCCGCTCGCTGGGGAGGGCCACCGGCACCATCTTGCCCGGCGCCAGTTCCATGTCGCGTACCAGATTGGCGGAAAAATCGGCGGTCAGAATGACGCCGCCCATTTCCTCGGAATGCAGGCGGGCGCGATGGAACGGACCCAGGAATTCCAGACTTTCGATACGGGTGGGCACGACATTGGCGCCGAAAGGATTGCGTACTACCACATCCTCGGGGCGCAGGCAGACGGTCACGTCCGAGCCGTGCGGAGTCTCGTTCAGGCAGGTCAGCTCGACATTGCCCAGGCGTACCCGGCCTTCGCCGGCGGCGGTGCCTTTCAGGAAGTTCATGGCGCCGACGAAATCGGCTACGAAGGGACTGGCGGGATGGGCGTAGATCTGCGCTGGGGTGCCAGTTTGCTCGATGCGGCCCTTGCTCATGACTACGATGCGGTCGGCCATGGTCAGGGCCTCTTCCTGGTCGTGGGTGACCATGATGGTGGTGATGCCCAGTTTGTGGTGCAGTTCCTTGATTTGGTTGCGTAAATGGAAACGAACACGGGCATCGAGAGCCGACAGGGGTTCGTCCAGCAACAGCAGCTTGGGGGCAGGCGCCAAGGCGCGGGCCAGGGCGACGCGCTGCTGCTGGCCGCCCGACAACTGGCCGGGGAACTTGGACCCGACATCGGGCAGGCCGACCATATCGAGCAGTTCCGCGACGCGGACGCGCACGGCGGCCTTGTCCTTGCTTTTCAGGCCATAGGCGATGTTTTGCGCCACCGTCAGATTGGGAAACAGGGCATAGGACTGAAAGACAATGCCATAGTCGCGAGCCGAAGGCGGCAGCTTCGAGACGTCGCGCGGACCGATCTGCACGCGGCCGGCATTCTGCGGATCCAGGCCGGCGATGACGCGCAACAAGGTGGTCTTGCCGCAGCCCGAAGGCCCTAGGAAGCAGACAAACTCGCCTTCGAGGACATCCAGCGACACGTTGTCGACGGCCAGGCAAGAGCCGTAGTCCTTGATGATGCCGGACAGGCGTAAGTAAGGCAGCGGCATGGCGGAACCTTCTTTGTCAGAACAAGGAACGCCGGGCCTCGCAAGACGAGGCCCGGCGGAAGTTTACGGACGGATTACTTCTTCGGTTCGGACTTGGCGTCGTAGCGCTTGCTCCATTCTGCCAGGATCTGGTCGCGGTTCTTGGCAGCCCAGGTGAAGTCGTTCTTCTTGATCATCATCATCTCGGCATTGGTCGGATAGTTGGGCATCTGCTTGTGAACGTCGGGATGGGCGGTCACGGCGTAGTAATTGACGTAAAGCTCATTGGCTTTCTTGGTGGCGGCCCAATCGGCCAGCTTCTGGGCGGCGTCCAGGTTCTTGGTGCCCTTGACGATGGCGGTGGCCTCCATCTCCCAGCCCGAGCCTTCCTGGGCGATGATCACGTCGATGGGAGCGCCCTTGGTCTTCAGTTCGGCGCCGGTATATTCAATGGAAATGCCGATGGGGTATTCACCCGAAGCGGCCATTTTGCAGGGTTTGGAGCCTGAATGGGTATAGACGGCGACGTTGGCGTCCAGACCGTCCATGAACTTCCAGCCTTGGTCGCCCTGCATCTGCAGCCAGCCCGACACGGCCAGGAAGCCGGTGCCCGACGAGGCCGGGTTCGGCATGACGATCTGGCCCTTATAGACCGGCTTCAACAGATCGGCCCACGAGGTCGGACGCGGCAAGCCGCGTTTTTCGGCTTCGACGGTGTTGAAACAGATGGCGGCCATCCAGGCATCCATGCCGACCCAGGTGGGAACCGGCTTGGCATCCTTGAAGTTGGGCTTCAGCGCCTCGATGCCCTTCGGAGCGTAGGGTTGCAGCATGCCCTGGCCGTCCAGCAGGATCAGACTGGAGGCGGCGACGCCCCACACCACGTCGGCCTGGGGATTGTTCTTCTCCGCCAGCAGCTTGGCGGTGATGATGCCGGTGGAGTCGCGGACCCACTGGATTTCGACGCCGGGATTATCGGCTTCGAAGGCTTTCTTGTAGGGATCGAGCTGTTCGTTCTCGAGGGCTGTATAAACCGTCAGTTTGGTGGCGGCCCCGGCGGGGACGGCGGCAAGGACGGTCATGGCGACGGCGCCGGCAAGGCCGCGCATCAAAGTGGACAAGGACATCGGGAATGCTCCGTGGCTTTGATCTGGCTGTTAAGGCAGCGCCCGTCAGGCAACGCGGCCACGGAAACGAGTAATGGAAGGTGTTGATCCGACGTCGTGAAGCTTTGGTGACAAGGCGGCGGCATTTCCGTGAAAAGTCGCCGCGGCAACGGATCGTCATACCGTTGAATGGCGAACTTTAAGCGATAAAAAGTGGGGGGCGGAGCGAAATTGGCCCTGCTTTTCAGGCGCCGGCTATACCGTCTTCATAGGACACAATATTTCCGCCGTGCGGCATCGTCTTCGCCGTAGAGGAATGTTAGGAAAATTAGACGTTTTCCTTTGATGACCGGCGTGACTTCATGAATCAGGCTGACGGAAAACACCACGGCGCCTTCCCGTGGGGCACAGTAGGTTTGTTGGCCGAACTCGGGGAAACGCACTTCTCCACCCTCGTATTCGCCGCTGTTGAGGTGGATCGACAATGCGAAACGCCGATGGGCCGTGGCCGGAGTGCTGTTATCGACATGCGGACGAAAATATCCGCCGACCGCCGAATCGTAGCAAGACAGCAGATACCGTTCGATGCGGCTGGCTTCAAATTGAAAAGCTTTGGCAATAAGCGGCGTGACCCGTTTTTTGCTGCGGGCGCCGATGGCGCGTTGCAGACCGTCCTCCTCGATCAGGCAAGGGTCCGGTAAAGTTCTTCGATGACGCGGCGGGCGGCTGGATGTGCCGCCGTTCCCAGGAAACTGAGGGCGACATAACGTCCGCCGGCCAGCTTCAAGTCGAAACCGGAGGAAAAGGAACAGCCGAAGGTCAGATTCGGCAAGTCCTCGCCAAATCCGGGACAGGGAATGTTCCGTCCCTGGGCGTTCATCATTTATCGTCTGGCTTCCGGGCCCGATTTGAAGTCGCGCAGGAAAGCGGCGTCGGGTGACAGCACCAACGTCGGAGCCGAACCGGCCAAAGCCTGCCGGTAGGTCTGCAACGAGCGGTAAAGGCGATAGAATTCCGGATCCTTGCCGAAAGCGTCGGCCAGCAGATGGTTGGCCTGGGCGTCGGTCTCGCCCCGGGTGATGGTGGCCTGGCGCTGGGCTTCCGAGAGGATCACCGTGCGTTCGCGGTCGGCCTTGGCCTGAATTTCCTGCGCCCATTCTGAACCTTGGGCGCGAAGCTCTTTGGCTTCTCGCTCACGCTCGGATTTCATGCGGTCATAGATGGCTTGGCTGGTTTCATAGGGAAGGTCGGCGCGGTGAATGCGGACCTCGACCACTTTGATGCCCTGCTGCAAGGCTTTTTCGCCCACCTCTTTTTGAATGTTGTCGACGATGGCCGCGCGTTCGGGCGACAGCAGGGAACGCAGCATCACCCGGCCCAATTCGCGGCGCAACGACGAACTGACGATCTGACTGAGCTGGGCGCGGGCCTGCTCCAGAGTGCGGACCGATTGATAGAACTTCAGGGGGTCGGCGATGCGGAAGCGGGTGTAGGTCTGAACCTCCAGGCGCTTTTGATCTCCCAGGATCACCTGTTCCACCGGCGGCTCCAGGGGCAGCAGACGGTTGTCATAGGTGATGATGCTGTCCAGGACCGGCATTTTCAGCTTCAGGCCCGGCTCTCCCGCCGTGCCCATGGGTTTCCCCAGGCGGACCACCAAAGCTTGCTGGCCTTCCGACACCACGTAGAAGCTGTTGTCGGCGGCCCACAATGCGAACAGCGCCAGGGCGGCGAGGCTCAATCTGAGGCCGCGCTTCATGGCTTGTCTCCCTTGCCCGGCGGCATGGGCATATAAGGCACCACGCCGGACACGCCCTTGCCGGAAGAATCGATGATGACCTTCGAGGCTTTTTTCAGCACTTCGTCCATGCTTTCCAGATAAAGCCGCCAGGCGGTGACGTCTTTGGCCTGTTGATAGCTCTGATAGATGGCCTGAAAGCTTTTGGCCTCGCCCTGGGCCAGATTGACCATTTGCTCCCGATAAGCGGCGGCCTCTTGGGCGATGCGCCCGGCGTCGCCGCGGGCCCGCGGAATAACGTCGTTGGCATAGGCTTCTGCTTCGTTGCGGGCGCGCTCCTGGTCGGCGCGGGCGCGCTGGACGTCGTTGAAGGCGTCGATCACAGCCGATGGCGGGTCGACCCGCTGCAACTGGACTTGGGTGATGACCACGCCGGCCTGTTCGGTGTCCAGCAATTGCTGCAGCAGGTCGCGGGTCTCTTCGGCGATCTGCTGGCGTTTGTCGGACAGCGCGGCCTGAATGGGCGTCCGGCCGATAACCTCGCGCAGAGCGCTTTCGGCGTCCACTTTCACGACGATCTCGGGGTCTTGCACCTTGAACAGAAACCGGCCGGCGTCCTTGATTTGCCAGAAGACGGCGCAGTCGGCTTCGACAATGTTTTCGTCGCCGGTCAGCATCTGGCGTTCGCGGGTGCCTTGGCCGGCGCCGGGAATGCTGCCGACCGCGCTCTGAAGGCCCAGCTGCAACTGGTTGATCTGGGTGACTTTGGGGAAAATCACGCTGTCGATCGGGGCCGGCAGATGATAGTGCAGGCCCGAATTGGTGGTTTCGATCCAACTGCCGAAGCGCAGGACCACGCCTTGTTCGTCGGGCTGAACCTTGTAGATGCCGGAGCAGGCCCAGATCACGGCTGCCAGCCCGGTCATGAGCGATAGGCTGCGCCTGCTGAATCCAGGGCGGTCGAGCAGGCCGGCCAGGCGCGCTTGGAAAGATTGCCGGTTGCCCCCGTGGCCGTCGGTTGACGGTTCCGGAATTTCGGGTTCGGTCGTCATGCTTCTTCCTCGACGATGGGGCGGCGCAGAGCTTCCGCGGCCGGAAGCCATGTGATGACGGCTTTTTCAAGCTGTCCCAGGGACGGCGGTTTGCCGACACAATCGTTCATGCCGACCAAGCCTTGGCGATAGCCCATGCCGTCGGCGGTGTTGTAGTGGGCCACCATGGCCACCACCGGCAGGGCCGCCAGAACGGGATCGTCGCTGGAGCGTAAGCGCGAAGTCAGGCCGAAGCCGTCCAGCCTGGGCATGTAGCAGTCGGTGATCACCAAGCCGTGGCGGTGCGATTGAAGCCGTGCCCAGGCTTCTTCGCCGTCCGTGGCGGTTTCGACGGCGAAGCCCAGCCAGATCAGGGAATTCGCAACCTCGGCCAGATCGAAGAGATTGTCCTCGACCAGCAGGATCAGGGCATTGGCCGCGGCGGCCTCATCGATTTCCGGCGCCCGATGCTGCCGGAGCGGCGCCGGGGCCGGCAGGGGGGAACGGTTTTTTGGGGTCAGGGTTCGGAGCATGTCTCCCCATTTCGCCGCGTCCTTCTTTTCCTGCCGGGCAGGGGGATAGGACGCGACCGGAGGCGGAGGGGCCTGCCGCGAATGTTTCAGCCTGATCCGGTCCTTGGGACGTTCGTCTTCGATGGTACGGCTTTGCGCCAGCACGAAGACCGTGCCTAAAATCGGCACGACGACGCTCAGCGCCGGGGCCTGACTTTGAATCCAATCGGCGATCAGAGGGTCGGCAACGGCGATGTCGCCCGCGATCCAGCCCAGCAAGGCGCCGCCGGCCGAAATCAACTCGGGCCAGCTTTTTAGCAATTTGCCGATGAGACGGCTGCCGAACATCAGCAAGGGGACGCTGAGCAAGAGGCCAAAAGCCAGAACTCCGATATTCCCCTGCGCCACCGCCGACAAGGCGACCACGTTGTCCAGACTCATGACCAGATCAGCCAGCAGGATGAGAACCACCGCCCCCATGAAGTCGCTGGTTTCGGATGAGGTGGCCTCGTCCTGATCGTCGTCTTCGTCGATCATCAGCTTGATGGCGATCACTGTCAGGGCCACGGCCCCCAGCAGCTTCAATCCCGGTAGGGCCAACAGGACGCCCACCAGCGATGTCAGAAAAACCCGCAGCAGGACCGCCGCTCCCGTTCCTAGCAACATCGCCTTGCGCAGCAGGAGCGGCGGCAGGGAGCGGCAAGCCAGGGCGATGACCACGGCGTTGTCGCCACTGAGCAGTAGATCAATCAGGGCGACCTGTAGAACGATGCCGAGAAACGGAAAGTTCAGACTGAAATCCATGCTTATAGTCCCACCAGTCCGGCAAGGCCGCCGCACACGCCGGCCAACACCAGCAGCAGGGATGTCGCCACTGTCGCGTGCCATTGCCAACCGCTGGGCCGCAATCTTTTGTGCAAGGCCTGGCGCGACAGAAAGAGCAGACAGCCCAGCACCAGCGGCAGCAGAAAGACGTTGAGCGCCTGAGCGGCGACGGACAGGCGGACAAGATCATCGGCGTATCCCGCCACCAGCGCGGCGCAGCAGACGCAGGTCGCGTGAAAGGCGAGATAGTCGCGTCCCCGCCACGGCTTGCCGGTGACGTCCTTTACGCCCCAGGAGAGGGACAGGAAGGAGACGATGGCTGCGACCATGGCGGCCCCCAGGACTCCGGCGGCGAACACCGGCGCGGACAGGTCGTTGCCGAGAACCGGGGCCAAAGCTTTGCCGATTTCTCCTATCGTTGATGGTGTTTGATTCCGCAGAACCGAAGCCGCGGCCATCAATACCGCTATGGTCAGGCACTGAGTTAAGACGGCGCCAAAAGCGGTGTCCAGGCGTTCCGCCCGATAGTCTGAGGGGCGCAGGGTTTTGGCGGCCACGGCCCCTTGCTGATAAAAGATCATCCAGGGATTGAACACGGCTCCGACCAGGGCTGAGGCCAGGTATAAAAAACCCTCGTCCGACAATCGGATGTCGGCGATTTCCCGGAGGATTTGGCTGCCGTCCGGCCTTGCCCGCCAGGCAACGGCAAAGAAAGCCAGCTCGAACAATCCGATGATCAGGGCCGCCCGCTCGATGCGGCGATAAGAACCCAACAGCGCCACCGCCAGCATGGTTGCCGCCGCCAGCGACAGGGACAAGGGGCGGCCGACGCCGAACATGGCGCCAATGCCGGCCACGGCGCTGAATTCGGTGACAAGAGTTCCCAGCACCGCGATGGCCAGATTGCCAAGAGACAGCCAGGCCCAGACCGGCCCCATGTGTTTGCGGATCAAGGCCCCGTGTCCGGCCTGGGTGAAGATTCCCAGGCGAACGGTCAGTTCCTGAACCATGTACAGAACGGGGATCAGGAGCAGAAGCAGCGGTAGAAGGCGATATCCCCATTGCGCTCCGGCCTGAGCGGCGGAGACGACGTTGCCGGCGTCGCAATCGGCCAGCATCACCAGCAGTCCCGGCCCCCAGGCCGTCAAGCCGCGAAGCAACGCCGCCGGTCCGGCTGGCAGGATCAAGGAGGAGGATTGGCTTTCCATGGGCGAGACCCTAGGCCACGCCGTCCAACCGGAACCTTTCCGCAAACTTACCGTTTGGAAAGGTTGTCCATCGGCTTGGGCAGGATCAGTCTTGCCAGCAGTCCCGGAGAGACGTCTTGCAGTTCCAAAGTGCCTTCGTGAATATCGGCGATCGCCGCGACCATCGACAGGCCCAACCCGTTGCCGGGCATATGCCGCGACGTTTCCAGCCGGACGAAGCGTTTCAGCACGGCCTGGCGTTGGTCCGCGGCGATACCGGGGCCGTCGTCGGCGACGCTCAGAATCACCCGGTCGGGCATTTCCTCGGCGGCCAAAACCACGGTTGCTCCGTTGCCAGCATATTTGAAAGCGTTGTCTAGAAGGTTCGATGCCGCAAGGGCCAGCAGATCCCGGTCGCCCCAGGCAACGGGCGATCCGATGATCCGGCTACTCAGAACGGTTCCGCTTTCCTCGGCCATGGCGTCGTATAGCTCGGTAAGGCCGCTGACGATTTCGGCTAGGCGAATGGGGCCAAGGGCGTAACGCCGCGAGCCGGATTCCATCTCGGCAATTTCAAGAAGCTTCTGAAAAAGCAGGACGAGGTCGTCGATATCGGCGATGGCCTCGCCTACCGCCAAAGGCAACCGGTCGGCACCGTTCACGTTCGACAATGCCTGATCCAGTTTGGCCCTGATCCGCCCCAAGGGGGTTCGCAAATCATGGGCGATGGCGTTGGAAACATCGCGGACTCCGTCCATCAGCGTCTGAATCCGATCCAGCATTCCGTTGATATCGCGGCTCAGGCGCGAGAATTCATCCTCGTTTTTATTCATGGGAACACGCCAGGCCATGTTTCCCTTGCCGATTTTTGCCGTCGTTCTGCGGATTTCGGACAGGCGCCGATCTATCATGCGGCGGAATAGGGCGGCTCCGGCCAGGACAATGACCGTCGATACAACGGCCCCCACGGACAGGGAACGCACGACCAGACTTTCCATCCGCAGAATGTCGTCGAGATCGCGCCCGACCACCAGAACGCCTCCGTCGGGCAAACGATGAGCCAACAGGCGGCTGTAGGACGGGCGTCCGGAACGGACGACGTTGGCGTCCGTCAATTGATCCGGATCCAATATCTCGGGCTTGGCCATCAGATTGCCGGCAAGTGTCCGTCCATCGGGGCCAACGAGATCGTAGACCTCGGTGTCGGAATCGATGCCGTCGTCGAGAAGTCTCTGAATTTCCTGCCGCAGAGCTTCGGTGCCGTCGTTTCCAGCCCGGGCGGAAAGATGGCTGGACAGCGCGGCAAGCTTTCCGTCGATGCCGCGATTCATCACGCCAACAGTGCCGAAATAGAGTACTCCGGCCAGAATCGCCAGGCTGATCAGCATCAACATGCCGTAACCCGCGGCCAGCCGGAGGGTTACCGTCGGGTGGAATCTACCCATGGGTGCTGATCATATAGCCGGCGCCGCGAACCGTATGGATGAGGGGAATGCTGAAATCTTTGTCGATCTTCTGGCGCAGTCGGCTGATCTGAACATCGATCACTCCGGTCTGGGGATCGAAATGATAATCCCACACGCCTTCCAGCAGCATTGTGCGTGTGACGACCTGATCCTGGTGCCGGAGAAGAAACTCCAGCAGCCGGAACTCTCTGGGCTGAAGGTGGATGATTTTGCCGCCGCGTTCCACCTTGCGGCTGCGCAGATCCAGCCTGAGATCGGCCAGGGTGAACTCGAATTGATTCTCGCGAAGCGACGAGCGGCGAATCACGGCGTCCAGGCGGGCCTTCAGCTCCTCGAAAGCGAAAGGCTTCGTCAGGTAATCGTCGGCGCCGGAACGCAACCCCCGCACCCGTTCGTCGAGGCTGGCAAGAGCGCTGAGAATCAAGACCGGCGTGTGTTTGCCAAGGCTTCGCATGGTGGACAGGATCGCCATCCCGTCTATCTGTCCAGGCAGCATGCGGTCCAGGATGACGGCGTCCCAGCTTTCCTGGGTCGCCAGATAAAGCCCGTCGACTCCGTTTTTCGCCAGAACGCTGACATGTCCCCATTCGGTCAATCCCGACTGGATGTATTGAGCGGTTCCTGCGTCGTCTTCGATGATCAGGCAGCGCATGAAAAGACGGTCCTTGCGTTTGTCCGGGATCATCACGCATGGAATGAAGGGGTAAATCAAGGCTGGCTTTGCTGGGCTTGGTTTGCCACATCTGGGTTTTTTCGGCTGCGGCCTGTCGTTTTTCTCCCTTGACGCTGGCTGTGACGAGGCATATTCCGAACTTGCGACATCGGCGGATACGTCCGCAGCGCCTCGCGTAATAACTGACAGAGACAAAGATGAACCCGCGACCTAGCACTGTGTCCGCGGAGCCTTCCAGTCGTCGCTTCGCGACCGCTGAAAGGACCACGGACGACTTTGCCCAGGATGCTCGGGGGATTGTCTCGGCCAGGGCCGCCGCCTAAGGGCCGCCGCCCGTCCGGACAAGCCTTCGCCGCCTCCTGGGTCGACCAACGTCAACCCCAGATGAAGAGGTGGCGACCATGGCTGTCATCCTGGCCTTCGCTCTCGCTGCCCGGCTCCGTGCCGGCCGTCCCGATATTTCCCCGCTGGCGGTGCCTCTGGCCGTTGTCGGCCGCACCGTCAGCCCTTTTCGTTGGATTCTTGATCCCGACAGCGGTCTGCTGGTCTGCCGTTTCCAGGGCGAAGCGGCGGATCCGGACCCTCTGTCTCGTCTGCCCAAAGCTGCTTGAGGTGGGGTAAATCCCATTCTTGAGCCTTTTCGGCCGGAGAAGTCCGGCAGCGGCGGCGCTTCTGATCGCCGCCATGCCGCCGTGATGGCCGATGCCGCCCTCGCAACCAAGGCGCCGCGCAGCCGCCGCGCCCTCTACAACGCCATCAAGGCCTACCGCAAGGCCGAGACGGCCGTCTATCACGCTGCTACGAGCGAACATTCTGCCGCTGGCGATGGGCGTTTAACGCCTGATTCGTAGCGATAGCGGGGCCATAAAACCGTCATGTTCCGCTCTCGTTACTCTCGCCTATAGTCCCCACTCTTTGTCTTTGCAGGTCCGTTATGAAAGCCTTCGCCACCTTTGATCTGCAGTCCTTTGGAGACACCTTCATCGCCTTGGCCGTGGCCTTCATGCTGGGAACGCTGATCGGTTTCGAGCGGCAATACCGGCAGCGTACGGCCGGGTTGCGGACCAACGTGCTGGTGGCGGTGGGAGCCGCGCCTTTGCCGACATCGACATGCATCTCCTGAGGGGAGAGGGCGGGGTCAGGATTGTTTCCTATATCGTTTCCGGTATCGGCTTCCTCGGCGCCGGCGTGATCATGAAGGACGGTGCCCATGTGTGCGGCCTGAACACAGCCGCTACTCTGTGGTGTTCGGCCGCTGTCGGCGCTTGCGCCGGGGCTGGTGTCGCCGCCGAGGCGATTTTGCTGACCGCCTTCGTGCTGGCCGGAAACACATTGTTGCGTCCGCAGGTCAACTACATCAACTGTAAGCCGATGGACGAACGCGTGACCGAGGCATGTTATCGTGTCCATGTGGTCTGCGATCCCGCGGTCGCTGCGGACGTCCGAGAGCGGCTCTACGCGGAACTGGAAAAAGCCAATTATCCATTGCGAGAGATCGAAGTGTTGTCGGAAGGCGACGACGAAGTGGAATTGGCTACCGTGCTGGTACCGACCACGGCCTCGTCCGAGAAACTGGGTGCCGTGGTTCAAGCTTTGGAAACGCAGAGCGAGATCGCGAGTTGCGCCTGGACGGTTAGCACGGTGTTGTGACGCTATGCCGTGATTTCGGCAAGGGGATTTTCTTGTCTATGGTGATCCATCGGTGCATGGGCGCTTGCGCACGGACCCGTCAATTCGATCTGCCTTGAAAAGGCCGAATCACATTTGTAATATGATAATGATTATCATTATCGAGTCGGTATCTCTGCCGGCCGGTGCGTCGGGGGAGAATGCTTTTGTCGACCGTTGGTCTGGAAGTGCGACAGATTCAAGCATTATATGTCGATCATCACACGTGGCTGTACGGCTGGCTACGCCGCAAACTGGGCAATGCCTGTGATGCCGCCGACTTGGCTCAGGACACTTTTCTGCGTCTTATGGTTTCCCGGTGTCTGCAAGGCCATCTGGGCCGGGAACCTCGGGCGCTGCTGACCCACATCGCCCGGGGATTGGTTGTCGACCATTGGCGCCGCCAAGACGTTGAACGCGCATATCTGGAGGCCTTGGCCCAGATGCCGCCGGCTGAAGTGCCGTCGCCGGAGGCGCGGCTGGCTATTCTCGAGGCGCTGTATCATATCGAGACCATGCTGCGCAGCTTGCCGGTGCGCACGCGGCAAATCTTCCTGCTGGCCCAATTGGACGGACTGACCTATCGGGAAATCGCGGAGCGTCAGGGAACCTCTCTGATTACCGTCAAGCGGCATATGCGCACCGCCTTCACCGCCTGTCTGGCGCTGGCCTGAAATGGCGGGCAGACAGGTGAACGGACAGGCGGGTTGGGACGACGCAGCCGGTACCGATCAGGACATCATGAACGAAGCCGTCGGCTGGCTGGTGCTTCTTCAGTCCGGCGAAGCCACCGATCAGGATCGGGCGGCGTTGAGCCGGTGGCGGGGACGCAGCCAAGCGCATATGGCGGCCTGGGCGCGGGTCGAAGGCATTCTGGACGTCTTTCAGAAAATACCGCCGCGGATCGGACATGCCACTTTGTCGCGGCTTCAGAGCAGCGAACGCCGGCGCATGCTTCGTTTGGCGCTGTCGGCTTTGGTTGTTCCGGCGTGCGGGCTTGCCTTGGGGGCGGTCCCATGGCGGGAATGGACCGCCGACTACCGCACCGACACGGGTGAGCGCCGGGTCATCCAACTGGCCGACGGCACCCGTCTGGTGCTCGATACCGCCAGCGCGGTGGATGTCGCTTTCACAGCCGGCGAACGGCGCCTGACTCTGCTGTCCGGGGAGATTTTTGTCACGACCGGGCGCGATCCGTCTCCGACGCCGCGGCCTTTCATCGTGCAGACGGCCCAGGGCGCTTTGCGTCCGCTGGGAACCCGCTTCACCGTGCGGAAAGACGATGACGCCGTTCGCGCCGCCGTCTTCGAGGGTGCCGTGGAAATTCGTCCGGCAGGGTCAAATCGGGCATTCGTTCTGCGGGCCGGAGAGCGGACCGCCTTCACCGCCGAAGAATTCGGCCCGGCGATGACCGTCGAAAACGGAGCCGATCTGTGGGAACGGGGAATGCTGCTGGTGCGCGATATGCCTTTGGGGGATCTGGTGGCGGAACTGGCCCGCTATCATCGCGGCGTACTCCGCTGCGATCCGTCCGTGGCCGGGCTGGCGGTTTCCGGGGCTTTCCCCGTCGCCGACACCAAGGCCAGCCTGGATCTGCTGGAAAAAACCCTGCCTTTGCGCATTGGTAAGGTCACACCCTATTGGATCACCGTGACGGCGCGCTGACCGCAAGCGATCCCCAAAAAAACATGCGTCTTCCCAAAAACATGTCCAGGAGGGTGATACCTTTTGCCGCCCTTGTTCGGTGTACAGGGTGAAGGCGCGTCGATGGACATGCGCCGACATCCGCATACATCGCATGAAGGGACAGAAACCATGATCTTCAGACAATTTCGCCCCAGGCCGGTCCTGCACAGAATGAACCAGGGTGGAAGGAAAGAGATGGTTTCGGGCAACGCCTTGGCCTTGGCTCTCGGCTGGCTGCTGGTCGGACCGGCCGGCATCGTGGCGGTGGCACCGCATGCCGCCTGGGGCGCCGAGGCGCCGGTGACACGTTCCTATGCCATTCCTGCCGGCACGCTGGCCGACGCCCTGGCCCGTTTCGCCGCCGCTGCCGGGGTTCCCCTGTCGTTTGATCCGCGCATGCTGGACGGGCTGAACAGTCCGGGACTGCGGGGGGAGTTCGGTGTATCGGAAGGCTTCACCCGCCTGCTTGCCGGCAGCGGCTATCAGATCGTCGATATGGGCGACAGCCGCTATACCTTGCGCGCGGCCGGCGGCGGCGCCATGACGTTGTCGCCGGTGACAGTGAGCGCCGACGGGCAGCCCCGGAACGAAACGGCCACGGGGCCGGTCGATGGTTATGTCGCCAAGCGCGCTTTGACGGCGACCAAGACCGATACCCCGATCAAGGAGACGCCACAGTCGATCAGTGTGGTGACGCGCGACCAGATGGACGACCAGGGGGCGCAAACCGTGGGACAGGCGCTGCGCTACACGGCCGGCGTTTATTCCGACGGACGGGCCGGCAGCCGCTACGACAGCGTCTTCATGCGCGGTTTCGGCGGATACGGAAGCACAGCCGGATACGTGGAATATCTGGACGGCCTGCGCATGCTGCGCGGCATTTCCTATGCCATTCCCACCCTTGATGAAAACGAGTTGGAGCGCGTCGAGGTGCTGCGCGGTCCGTCTTCCGTCCTGTATGGGCAGGCGAACCCGGGCGGCATCGTCAACATGACCAGTAAGCGCCCCACCACAGAGCCCTATCACGAGGTGACGATGGGCTTCGGCACCAACGACACCTATTATTCAACCTACGACATGGGCGGGCCGGTGACCGACGACAAAACCGTAAGCTATCGCCTGACCGGCTCCGGCCGGACCGAAAGCGCGGACACCGACCACAATAAAAGCCAGCGGATCGCCGTGGCTCCGTCGTTTACCTGGCAGCCGAACGCCGATACCAGCCTGACCCTGCTGACCAATTACCAGTATGATCCCAAAAGCTATTACGCTCCGTATCTGCCGGCATACGGTACGGTGTGGCCGAACGCGGCCGTCGGCAAGATTTCGAAAAGCTTCGATCCTGGCGATCCCAACTACAATTCCTATGAACGCACTCAGGGATCGGTGGGATACCAGTTCGAACATCACATCGACGACAAGCTGACGGTTCGGCAGAACCTCCGCTATCTGCATGTCGATTCGACGTTCCACGCCGTCTCTCTGGCGTCGCTTTCCGCCAATCAGGCGACTTTGAACCGCCGCGCCACTGTGTCCAACGAAAACGTCAACACCGTCGTCGTGGACAATCAGGGCGAAGTGAAATTTGAAACCGGCCCGGTGGCGCACACGTTGCTGACCGGACTCGATTATCAGTGGGTCTATGCCAATCGCGAACTGGGCACGGCCACGACTTCGTCCCTGAGTCTGACCGACCCGGTGTATTACCGTTCGATCTCATCCCCAGCCATCACGTCGCGAACCAGCCAGTTGCAAAAGCAGGTGGGCGTCTATTCCCAGGATCAGATGCGCGTCGGGCGCTGGGCGCTGCTCATGGGGGTCCGCGAGGATGATGCGTCGGTCGATACCGACGTCAAACTGGGCGGCACCAGTTCCAGCCTGAACAAAAGCGCGTTCACCTGGCGTTCGGGTCTGGTCTATCTGTTCGATAACGGTCTGGCGCCCTATGCCAGCTATTCGACTTCCTTCCAGCCGCAGACGGGGACCACCTATACCGGCCAGGCGCTGGATCCCAGCGAAGGCAAGCAGTATGAAGTGGGCATCCGCTACCAGCCGGATGGCATGAAAAGCTCGATGACCGTGTCGGGGTACGATCTAACCCAAAGCAACGTTTCGGTCAGCGATACGGCTCATACGGGGTTCTATACCCAGACGGGCGAAATCACCTCGCGCGGGGCCGAGGTCGAGATCAAGACCAGCGTGACCGACAATCTGAACGTCATCGCCAATTACGGCTACACCAACGTCGTCAACACCAAGACCAGCGATCCCACGGCCCTGGGCAAGCATCCGGTGGGAGCGCCGAAGCATATCGCGTCGCTGTGGGGCAATTACGAATTCGACCGGGGCGAACTGGCCGGATTCGGATTGGGCGGCGGTATCCGCTTCGTGGGGTCGACGGCCGGCAGCACCGACAACAGCCTACAGGTTTCCGCTTACCGGCTGTATGACGCCATGGCCTATTACGACCTGAAGAACATCAATCCCGTTCTCGAAGGAGCCCGGCTTCAACTGAACGGCACCAATCTGACCAACAAGACCTATGTGTCGGGATGTGGATCGACGACGACCTGTTTCTACGGTGAAGGCCGGACGATCATCGGCAGCCTTCGGTATCGTTGGTGATGGGCGGGGGGACGGTCGCCGGAAATTCGGCGATTCTGGCCGGGTATCGCGCACTTCTGATGAAGCGCGCGTGCCTGATCGGACTATTGGGGGCGCTCTGCCTCGTCGCGATGGGCGCCGATCTGGGGATCGGCGCTTCGTCGCTGGGATGGCGCGAGGCGTGGGACGTGATCAGCGATCCGTCCTCTCACGGTCCTTCGGCCCGCCTGATCATCTGGTCGATCCGGATGCCCGCGACCTTGACCGCGGTTCTGGTCGGTGCCGCTTTGGCCTTGGCCGGAACCGAGATGCAGACCGTTCTCAACAATCCGCTGGCCAGCCCGTTTACATTGGGCGTGTCGTCGGCCGCGGCGCTGGGAGCGGCGCTGGCGATCGTCTTGGGGATTGGGCTGCCCCTGGTCTCGGGCACCTGGGTTCTGTTTTCCGACGCCTTCCTGTTCGCGTTTGCCTCGGTGCTGATGCTGCAAGGGCTGACGCGGCTTCAGGGAGCCGGGTCGGAAACGCTGGTGCTGTTCGGCATCGCCATGGTGTTCACCTTCAACGCGCTGGTGGCGCTGTTGCAGTTCGTCGCCAGCCAGGAGGCGCTTCAGCAGCTGGTTTTCTGGACCATGGGTAGCCTGGCGCGCGCCGATTGGCGGAAGACGGGAATTATGGCGGGGGTGTTCGCTGCCGTTTTCCCGTTTTCCTTGGCGGCCTCGTGGGCGATGACGGCCTTGCGCCTGGGGGAGGACCGCGCCCGCAGCTTCGGCATCAACGTGGCTCGCCTGCGTTTCGGTGCGTTGCTGCGGATCAGCCTGTTGACGGCGACGGCGGTGGCCTGTGCGGGAACCATCGGCTTCATCGGCTTGGTGGCGCCCCATATCGCCCGCCTTCTGGTGGGCGAAGATCATCGCTTCCTATTGCCGATGTCGGCTCTGACCGGAGCTGTGCTTTTGTCGGTTTCCTCGCTTGTCAGCAAAATCCTGATCCCTGGGGTGCTGTTGCCGATCGGTCTGGTGACGTCGCTTATCGGCGTTCCGTTCTTCGTATTCCTGATTTTCAGCAGAGGGAGGCGGATATGACCGAACGGAAGGTAAATGGCGACAGCCTGACGCTGGCCGGGCTGAGTGCGGGATATCGGTCGCGGACCATTTTACAGGGCGTCGATATCGCTTCGATCGAGCCCGGCGTGGTCGGCGCCGTCATCGGTCCGAACGGCGCGGGAAAAACGACCTTGCTGCGTGCCCTGGCGGGTTTCCTTCCGGCGCAGGGGGCGGCGCATTTGGGGGAATGCGACCTTTTGTCCCTTTCCCACGCCCGGCGTTCGGCACATGTCGCCTATATGCCGCAAACCCTGCCTGCGGGAGTGGCGTTGACGGTGCTTGAAACGGTGGTCGCCGCCCTGAAAGCCGCTCCGGGCGGGTTCGGCGATGCCGATGCGTTGGCGGTCGCCTTGGATCTTTTGGGACGGCTGGGGATTGCCGAGATGGGCATGACCATGCTGAACCGGCTTTCAGGAGGGCAGCGGCAATTGGCCAGCTTCGCCCAGGCCGTCGTGCGCCGTCCTAAAGTGCTTCTGCTGGACGAGCCCACCAGCGCGCTCGATCTGAGGCATCAGGTCGTGGTGATGCAGCAGATCCGCGATTATGCACGGCGTAGCGGGGCACTCGTCTTGATGGTGCTGCACGATATCGGCCTGGCTATGCGTTGGGCCGACCGTATCATCCTGATGTCGCAGGGCAGGGTGGTTGTCGATGGCGACGGAACTGCCATCACTCCCGAGCGGCTGGCCGACGTTTACGGGGTGTCGGCCCGGGTCGAGCCATGTTCTCTGGGACATCCCCAGGTGCTGGTCGATGGCGTCGCCGGCACGCCTTAGGGCGTGCCGGTCAGGTCGATCCAATAGGTGCCCTGAAGGGGGAACGGCAGGAAGCGGGAATTGATCTGCGCCAGGGTTTGGGCGGGATCGACGTCGCCGAACAGGTCGGGGCGGGTCCAGCGGGCCAGGGCGTCGGTGGCGATCACGCTCAGGGGCGAGTGCAGCAGTTCTTGCGCCAGACCATGGACCCGTCCGCTCTTGACTGCGCCAAGCTCGGAAATGCCGCGCCGGGCGGCCATCCGCGCCAGGGATTCGCGGGCGCGGTCCGGGGTGTATCCCGCTCCCAGCACCAGCCCTCCGGCCCGTTCAAGATAGGAACCGCCTGTGGCGATGTAGACCTTGGGATCGCGTTGCATGATGAATTCGACGGCGATGTGGCCGGAGCTGCCGGGCAGCAATTCGCTGGCGATGCTGCGGCCTCCGACGCTGCGCAGAAGATCGTTGACGTCATCCTTGCCGGGGGCAAGGCAGCATTCCTCGGAAATGCCGGCGTGGGGCTCGAAGAACACCGGCACCGGCTGCGGATCGGTTCCCAACCGGGAGGCGATCAGAGCGAGATGGGCGTCGCGGAAAGCCAGAAACTCCTCGGTCCTGGCTTCCCGGTCCGTGAGCCGGCCCAAGAGGCGCATGCTGGCCGCTAAGTGGGAATCCGCGAAATCGATATAGAGAACCGGGATGTGCAGGGACTGGAGCTGTTCGATCTGCGTTTCGCTGGGGCCGCGTCCCGATGTGACGAGCATGACGTCGGGAGCGGCTTCGATCACCGATTCCATGCGGAAAGGATCTTGCGAACTGGACACCTGCGCTAGTTTCTCGATGGCTGGAAAGCGTTGCCGGATGGTGTCGTAGGTTTGTGGGCCGATGCGTTTGACGTCTTTGGGCCAGGCGGCGAGAACGGACACCGGGTCGGGATGGATCAGGGCCAGCGCCAGCAGAACCCGGGAATCGTCAATGGCGATCCGTTTGGCGGGTACGGACAGGCTGACCGACCGGCCTTTGATATCGGTGACGGTCGTATCCGCCCGGGCGCCGGTCATCATGGCTGCCAGCACTCCCGCCGCGATCAGAATGCCGCCGAATCCTTTTGTCATGCCGTTCATCGCCAAAACCGCTTCATCGTTTCGCTCCGGCCGTCGCCGTTGACAAAGCGTGTAAACGATGAAAAATGTATTAGCAAGTAATTATCATTCTCATTTGGTGAAAAGTGAACGACCTTTATCCGGGAAGCATCGGCGGCGCGCAGGATTGGCAGGCTTGGAGCTTGGAGAATTCAGGGCGCTTCATTCTTCCGTCGCCCCAAGGCGGCGTTTACGGCATTTCCGTGGCTTGGCCGTCCGAACCGCCGCCGAGATCCGGCTTTCCAGTGGTCTACCTGCTGGATGGCAACGCGGTTTTCGCCACTGTGGTGGAAGCGTCGCGGCGGGGATGTCGGCGTTTCGATATGACGGCCATTCCGCCAGCGGTGATCGTCGGCGTCGGCAGCCCGCGCGCCGAGCTTTATGCCGAGCGGCGGCAATTGGATTTCACCTTCACCCGGCGGGAGGAGAATTCTGGCGGAGGAGAGGCGTTCCTCTCTTTCCTGCGGGATCGGCTGATCCCCCGTGTCGAGGCCTCGTTTCCGGCGGATCCCCATCGCCGCAGTCTTTTCGGTCATTCCCTGGGCGGTTTGTTCTCCTTGTCGGTTTTTCTGAACCATCCCGGCCTGTTCCGGAACCATCTGGCCATGAGTCCCTCGATCTGGTGGGATCGCGACGGCCTGATGGCAACGGCGGCGGCCTTGCCGGCTCGTCTTGCTTCCCTGCCGCGACGCCCGTCGCTTTTGATGACGGTTGGCGAATACGAGGAAGCGCCGTCGCCCTGGCTGGCCTCGCCGTCTTCCGAACGCCTGATGCGGATCAAAGAACGGCGGATGGTTGCCAATGTTCAAGACATGGCCTCCCGATTGGCCGCTTGCGGGCCAAAGGCCGACGTCAGCTGCATGGTGCTTGCTTCTGCCGATCACGGGTCTGTCGTCCTGCCGTCGATAGAGCATGGGTTGAGGATGGGGTTCGCGTAATGGTGCCCATGTCCGCGTAATTTGAGGCGCGGCGGCGGAAAGGGCGTCGGCCCGGCTTGGCATAATGTGATGGAAGCTCCGGAAACGAGAAGCTATCATCGGCGCATAGGCTGACGTATCCAGGGTCCGTTTATGCCGATCGAACCGCCAACCAGTCATTCATCCGGGCCCCCGAAACCCCAGCGGAATGAGAGCCAAGCGGGTAAAGCCGCCTTCGCCGCGCCGCGGGCGCGCCACTTTCGTTTCATCGGCGGCTTCCGCGGGGGCTTGGCCCAGCTGTGTGATCCCCATGCCTGGTTGAGTTTCCGGCGCAAGCGCTTTTGGGCCGTGGTCGCTTTGCTGGCCTATGCTCTGGCCGGTTATTTTCTCGTTCCGGTGATCTTGCAACGGGAGATCATCGCCTCGCTGCAGCAGAGCTTGGCGCGTCCGGTCGTATTGGAGGATGTGCGGATCGATCCGTTCGTCCTCAGCGCCGATCTGCGCGGTTTTCACATCAGTGAAAAAGATGGCTCGCCGCTGGTCGGTTTCGACCGGCTCTATATCCGCTTTTCGTTTCGCAGCCTGCTGCGCTGGGCCTGGAGCTTCGACGAGGTCCGGCTGGAAGGCGCCAGCGGCACCGTCATCCGCGATGGCGCGACCGACACCAATATCGGGCGCATGGTTCGCGCGATGACGGAAACTCAGGACGCCGCCGCCAAGCCGGAAGCCGATAAACCGGAAAGCGATGCCGGGCTGCCGCGGCTGGTCATCCGCCGTCTGGCGATCGTGAATGCGGCGGCAAGCGTGACCGACCGGGTGACGAGTCCCCCGTTTCATACGGAAATCGGCCCGGTGAACGTGGAGTTCTCCGACTTCACCACGCTGGCGCAGAAGACCGGCGAACAGCATATCCAGGTCGGACTGGAAGGCGGCGCGACGCTGGAATGGCTTAGCCAGTCGGGGCTTAATCCGCTGGTTTCCGCCGGCCACGTGATCGCGAAAGGGCCTTACATCCCTCTGTTGAGCCGCTATTTCGGCGATGCGCTCAAGCTCTCGGCGCCAACCGGAACGCTGGATGCCGAGCTTGATTATCGTCTGGAGCCGCGTCCCGACGGCACTTTGGCGCTGGCGGTTGAACATGTCGGCGTGACTCTGGGCGGCCTGACCTTGCACGCGCAGGGAGCGGAGGCGCCGTTTCTGAGCTTGCCGGAGGTTCGATTGACCGGCGGGCATCTTGCTTGGCCGGAGATGAAGGCGGGAGCGGATCGGCTGATAGTCAGCGACGCAGCCCTGGCGCTGCAACGGCAGGCGGACGGTCGAATCGGCCCGGCGTTCCGATCGGGTGGCCCGTCGCAGGCGTCGTCGCCTTCACAACCTCCCCCATCCTCGCCCCCATCTTCGTCCGCCGCAGGCCAGGATTGGTCGATCACTCTTGGTAGGGCCGAGATCAAGAACGCCAAAGCGCAGTTCGAGGATCTGAGACTTCGCCAGCCGGGAAGGGTCGAGATCAATTCGTTCGACCTCGCGCTTGACGGGCTGTCGAATCAGCCGGGAGCGGTCTTTCCCTTTTCCCTGGCCAGCGGGGTGGCCGGCGGCACCCTTAAGATGCAGGGGCGGGTTTCGGTTTTGCCGACGCCGCTGGTCGATGCCACGCTGAGCGTTTCGGATCTGCGTCTGGCCGCCGCTCAGGCCTATCTTCATGATTTGGCCAGACTCTCTATCGACGACGGCAGATTCACCGGTGAAACCGCTCTCAAATTGGATGCCGACGGGTTGACCGCCTCCGGTCGCGGCGAGGTTCGGGGGTTGAAGCTGACGGACGAGGTCGAGAAAAAGCCGGTTGTCGCCTGGGACCGGCTGGGCATCGACCGCTATGAATATCGTCAGGCGGCCAACGAGTTGCAGATTTCGCAGGTCGCTCTTGGCGGTCCCTATCTTCGCTTCCGCGTGGCGGCGGACCAGACGACCAATTTCAGCCATATCTTCCCGGCGACGGACAAGGCCAAGGCCGCCCCGGTCCCGGGCAAGGCTAAGGCCGCCCCGGTCCCGGGCAAGGCTAAGGCGGCGCCCGCTGCGGACAAGGGAAGTCCGCCGTTGAAGGTCAGCGTCGGTAAAATCGTCATTACCAAAGGGGCGGCCGATTACGGCGACGCCTCGTTGCCGCTGCCGTTCGCCGTCCATATTTCCGACTTGCAGGGCGAGGTGGCGACCCTGGCCTCGGCGGCGGCGTCGCCGACGCGGGTAACGCTGCGCGGTCAGGTCGGCGAGTTTGGCCAGGCGAAAATCGACGGCAGCCTGACGCCCTTCGATCCTGCCAGGAACACGAAGGTCACCGTTCTTTTCCGCAATGTGGAATTTCCCGGATTATCGCCCTATACGGCGAAATTCGCCGGACGCCGCATCGCCAAGGGACGGCTGGATGTGGATTTGCAGTACGCCATCACCGGAGGAAAGCTGAACGGCGCCAACCGCGTCGTCATCCGGGATATGGAATTGGGTGAAAAGCTTGATGTGCCGGGAGCGATGGATCTACCCCTGGAACTTGCCATCGCGTTGCTGAAAGACGACGACGGCAAGATCGATATCGATCTGCCGGTCAGCGGCAATCTCAACGATCCGCAATTCGACATCGGCAGCGTCATTTCCCAGACGGTGTTCAAGCTGCTGGGGAATCTCATCACCTCGCCGTTCCGGGCACTTGCCGGGCTGTTCGGCGGCGGGGGCGAGCAACTGGATCATATCGATTTCGCTCCCGGCCGGGCCGAGCTTGCCCCGCCGGAAAGAGAAAAGATCGGCCATCTGGCTCAGGCTCTGCAAAAGCGGCCCCGTCTGGGGCTGGTGGTGCCGGGAGTGCTGGACCCGGAGGCCGATTCCACCCAGTTGCAGCTTGATGCCCTCGATGGGCGGATAGACCGTGAATTGGGAAACCGCAACACGGTCAAGCGGCAGCGTCAGTTTTTGGAGTCCCTGTTTGAGCAGCGGGTCGGCAAGGATCGGCTTGCTCCGCTGAAACAGTCCTTCATTCATCCGCAAGAGGGACAATCCGATACGGCCCTCGACGAGCCCGCCTATGTGGCGGCGCTGCGTGGACAGGTGGCGAAAACCGAGCCGCTTGCCGAAACGGCCCTGTCGGGCCTTGCTCAAGCCAGAGCGGCGGCGGTGGCCGGAGCCTTGGCGCAGACTCCTGGTCTGGACCCGCAGCGGGTCGGCCAGCGCGGCAGCGCCACCGCGCGGATGGACGACAGCGGAGCGATTCCCTTGACGCTCGACGCCGTCAGCATCGGCCGCTAAGCCGGGCCGGTCTTGGCGCCGCCAAGCGGGCAGCCGGTTCCGGCCCGGCGCCGCAAGTCTTCCACCAGATCATCGGGCAGGGACAACCCGTTGGCGGTCGTCTCGGTTCTCAGTGCCAGGCGGCGGTCGCCGGGAAGGCGGGTGCCGTCCTGTTCGAGCACGGCGGCAAGCAGCACCTCGACACGGCTTAGAAAGGCTTCCCCGCCCAACCGCGCCGGGTCGATCAGGATGAACAATTGGCCGAGATGCGGCGGCCGGCCCTCGGCGTCGAACATCGAGCCGGTCTCGTGGCTGAAATTGGCCCCGGTCAGGGCTCCCGCCAGGATTTCCACCATCAGCGCCAAACAGGCGCCCTTGGCCTCGCCGAAAGGCAGCATGGTGCCCTTCATGGCTTCCGCCGCGTCGGTGGTGGGGTTGCCCTGGGTGTCCAGCGCCCAGCCCAGCGGAATGGGCTGGCCCTTGTTCCTGGCCACCATGACCTTGCCGCGCGCCACGGTGCTGACGGAAAGGTCGATGACCAGCGGCGAGGCTTCGCGGCGCGGGCAGGCGAAGGCGATGGGATTGGTGCCGTAAAGCGCCTTGTGCCCGCCCCAGGGGGCGATGGCGGCTTGGGTGTTGGCGAAGGCCATGGCCAGCAGCCCGTCGCGGGCGGTGGCCTCGACATGATGGCCGATGGCGCCGGCATGGTGGGAGTTTCCGATGGCGGCGATGGCGATTCCCTGTTCGCGGGCAATTTCTCCGCCTTCGCGCAAGGCCAACTCGATAGCCGGATAAGCGAAGCCTTCTTGCGCATCGACATGAATGGCGGCGCCGGCCCGGCGTTCCAGCACCGGCTCGGCCTTGGCCTTGACCTTGCCGCTCAAGGCCTGATCGGCGTAATAGGGCAGGCGCATCAGTCCGTGCGAGGCCAAGCCGTCGGCTTCGGCGGCGACCAGGGCGCGGGCGACGGAACGGGCGGTTCCCGGCGGCAGACCCGCCGCTTCAAGAGAGCGGACGGCAAGAGCTTCTACGTCTTGCAGCGGCAAGGTGATCATTCGACGGATCCTTTATGTGGCGCGCTTTTGCCGCACATCATATTTTTGATGAACAGGCTGTTGTCTACTAGATTTTGGCATTACGATCCCCGGCCGTCTCTGGATCGAGGTATGCCATGTCCGACCGCTTCACTCTTTACGGTACCCCCACGTCCGGCCCCGTCTACAAAGTGGCTTTGGCTCTGTCGCTGCTGGGACTGAACTATCGTTACCGCTTCGTCGATTTTTCTAGGCGCGAGCAAAAGTCGCCTGATCATTTGGCCCTGAACCGCTTCGGCGAGGTGCCGGTGTTGGCGTTGGAGAACGGTCCCACTCTCTCACAGTCGGGGGCCATCCTGGAATGGCTGGCCGATCGGTACGGCCGTTTGGGCGGGGATTATCCGCTGGAAGCGCGGCAATGGCTGTTTTGGACCGCTGATCGTCTGGCTATTCCAGTCTATCGCGCCCGCGCCGTACGCAGGGGCCGCTTGGCGGCCGGGCCCGAGACCGAAACGTTTTTCCACAACGCCGCCAAGCCGGCCTTGGAACTGGCCGACGCGCATCTGTCCCGACAGGATTGGCTGGTCGGCGACAGCGTCTCGATTGCCGATATCGACCTTTATCCGGTGCTCTATTGGGCGCGCGAAGGCGGCTTTGATCTGGCCGAGTGGCCGCATCTTGCGGCGTTTAAGGCCCGCTTCGAGATCTTGCCGGGATGGAAGCCGCAGCCCGATCTGGCTCCCGCCCATGACCGCGACTGACGTTTGACATTGGATATTCTGGGGCGGCGAGGGGACTCGCGAAATCCGCCGCTTCGCAACCGGACACATTAAACCGCACTTCGGCTTCTTTTGCCGGGCGGGCGCTTCGGCGGCATGGCGGACCGAAAGGCGGATTTTTCCACGACGGACTGAAAACGACTGGATTCATCCGTTATAATAATCTATTTTCTAGTAGACATTAGTTAAAATTAAGCCGGATGGGCGTGGGGCATCCTCACCCTGAAGCATAAGAAGGGCAGCAGGGTGAGCGAGACGCTTTCATTTCAGCAGACAATCCGTATCGCCGACAGTGAGCGGCCTTTGCCGCTGTGGCAGCGGGTCTACAATCTGGCGGCCGTGCGCCGCGCGGTGATCTTGGTGCTGCTGGCGGCATTGTGGCAGGGCTATGCCGTATGGGCGGAAAACCCATTGATGTTTCCTTCCTTCACCGAGACGGCCGAGGCCTTCTGGGCCGGGATCGTCAGCGGCGGCCTGTTGGGCAAGGCTTGGACCTCGCTCAAGGTTCTGCTGATGGGTTACGGCATCGGCGTGGTGCTGGCCGCCACTCTGTCCGGCCTTGCCGTTTCCACCAGGCTGGGCGAGGATTTCCTCGCCACCCTGGTTTCCATGTTCAATCCGCTGCCGGCCATTGCCTTGTTGCCGCTGGCGCTGCTGTGGTTCGGGCTCGGCAATCCCAGTCTGCTGTTCGTGCTGGTGCACGCGGTGCTGTGGCCGTTGGCGCTGAACATGTCGTCGGGATTCTCGTCGGTGTCGGAAACCCTGCGCATGGCCGGGCGGAATTATGGACTACGGGGCTTGCGCTACGTTGCTCTGATCCTGATCCCGGCGGCGTTTCCCTCCATTCTGACCGGCCTGAAGATCGGCTGGGCGTTCGCCTGGCGCACGCTGATCGCCGCCGAACTGGTGTTCGGCGTGGCCTCGGGTTCGGGCGGGCTTGGATGGTTCATCTTCGAGAACAAGAACCGCCTTGAAACGGCTTCGGTCTTCGCAGGACTGGGCACGGTGATCCTGATCGGCCTCGCGGTCGAAGGGCTTGTGTTCCGCACCATCGAAATCCGCACGGTCCGTAAGTGGGGCATGCTGCGTTAGGAGAGTTCATATCGTGTCGGCACCCGATTTCCTCGTGCACGATTCTTCCGACAATGTCGGTGTCGCGGTGCTTGAAAACGCCGAAGCCGGCCAGCCGCTGGCGGGCTGGGGCACGGACAGGGGGCTGAGTATCCAGCCGCTGGCGGTCGATCAGATCCCGTTGGGGCACCGCGAGTTCGTGCTGATCAAGCTCGAGCGCAACGTCTGAGGAGAATGTCATGACGGCACCGGAACGGGGAACGGGGCGGGCCATTGCCATCGTCGGCGGCGGTTTCGGCGGCACGGCCCTTGCCACGTCGCTTTTACGGCGCGGGGTGGGGGATGTCGCGGTTCATCTGGTGGAGCCAAGGCCTCAGCCGGGCTGGGGCGTTGCCTACGGCGGCGCCGAACCCTGGCATATTCTGAATGTTCCGGCGGATCGCATGAGCCCTTGGGACGAGACGCCGCTGGATTTCCTCGACTGGGCCAAGGCCCGGGGGCCGACTCTGGGCTGGCCGCAGGCCGCCGCCGCCGGTCCCCAGACCTATTTGCCCCGGCGCCTGTTCGGTCATTACGTCCAAGCCCGCTTCGAAGAAGCGCGGCAGGCGGCGGCCGGAAACGGCCCCCGGCTGCATCTGCACCGCGGCAGCGTCTCGTCCATCGGCCGCTATGACGGCGGCTTCATTCTGACGCTGGCGGAAGGAGGTGCGATCTCCGCCGGTCAAGTGGTGCTTGCCACCGGTTTCCGCCCTCCCGGCTGGCCTTTCGCCGTGGTGGGGAATTCGCCCCGGTTGGTGCGGAACCCCTGGGCGCCCGACGCCCTGGCCGCCATCGGCCGGAACGACAGCGTGCTGCTGGTGGGCACCGGCCTGAGCATGGTCGACATGATCTACAGCCTGTCGGCCCGCGGCCACCGAGGCAAGGTCACGGCGGTTTCGCGCCATGGATTGCTGCCGCGGGTCCATGGCGCCGCCGAGGAGCGTCCGCCGCTGATCGCCGAGACGGATGCCGCCAAGGGAGTGGTGCATTCCCTGCGCTTGTTCCGTCGCGCCGTCGCCGAGGGGGCGGCCGATTGGCGCTCGGCCATGGACGCCCTGCGTCCCCATATCGACGGCTTGTGGCGGACGCTCTCCCCCGTCGAGCAGGATCGCTGCCGCCGCCATCTGAAACCGTTCTGGGAGGTCCACCGGCACCGCATGCCGGCGGAATCCGCCGATCTTCTGTTGCAGCGGCAGGCGCGCGGCCTGTTGGAGGTGAAGCCGCTCAGGGTTCGCAAGGTCGAGGTTTCGGAAACGGGCGTGCAGGTCAACGGCGGTTTTTTCTTTGACCATCTGGTCAATTGCACGCCGCCGGCGGCGCCGCTGGGAGCCGAGGCCGATCCGCTGGCCAAGGCCTTGCTGGCGGCCGGGCTGGTGCGCCCACACCGTACCGGCGCCGGCTTCGACGTGGAACCCGACGGCGCCATCCGCGATGCCGAAGGGCAGCCTGTGGCGGGGCTTTTCACCTTGGGTCCGCCGCGCTGCGGTTACGCCCAGGAAACCACGGCGGTTCCTCACATCAAGCCTCAACTGAGCGAACTGACCCGCCTGTTGCTGGGAAAGGCTGGACACTGTTCCCGGCTCTGAACGGAAGGAAAACGGTATGAACGCTCGCGGATGGACTCTGACTGGATTGATGTTCGCCGCCGCCCTGGGCTTGAATGCCGGAGCGGCCTTGGCCGAGACCCATGAACTCAGGATCAGCCAGCAATTCGGTATCGGCTATCTGCCTTTGCAGGTGGCCCGTCACAACGGCCTGTTCGAAAAGCACGCCAAGGCGCTGGGGGTGGACGATCTTAAGGTGTCGTTCGTCACCCTGTCGGGCGGGACTTCGACCAACGACGCATTGCTGTCCGACAGCATCGACATCGCCACCGGCGGCGTCGGCGCATTTCTGCCGGCTTGGGCCAAGACGCGGGGCGGAGCCTATGAGGTCAAGGGCATTCTGGCCGTGACGGCGATGCCCATTGCTCTGGTTACGACCAATCCGGCGGTCAAAAGTCTGAAGGACTTTACCGATAAGGACCGCATCGCCTTGCCATCGGTCAAATCCTCGATTCAGGCCGCGACCCTTGAGATCGCCGCCGAAAAGGCTTTTGGTCCCGGCAATGCCGAGAAGCTGGATCCCATCACGGTTTCGCTGAAGCATCCCGACGCCTATGCCGCTTTGGCTTCGGGCAAGTCCGAAATTTCCGCGCATTTTGGCAGCCCGCCCTTTCAGCAGCAGGAACTGGCGTTGCCCAACGGCCGCAAGCTGACCGATTCCTATGAGGCTTTGGACGGTCCGGTGACGTTCAACGTCGCCTGGGCCAAAACGGTTTTTCGTGAGAAAAATCCCAATGTTTACAAAGCCTTCATCGAGGCGCTGGACGAAGCCGACGCCTTCATCGCGGCTCATCCCGAAGAGGCGGCGAAAATCAATCTGGTCGAGGATCCCGGCAGCGCCGACGAGGCTCTGGTGCTGTCCATCATCAGGGATCCCGATTCGAAGTTCACCATCGTGCCGCTGAACGTCAGTAAATACGCCGATTTTCTGTCTCGCACCGGCGCCATCAAGGCCAAGGCGAATACTTGGAAAGACCTGTTCTTTCCGGATATCCACGATCGGGCGGGGTCGTAGGATGAATGCCGTGACCTCTCCCGTTCTGCCGGACCGCCGCAACGAAAGCCTCGTGCCGCAGGTGACGGTGGACGGATTGACGCTGCGCTATCGCACGCATGCCGCATTGGTTACCGCCACCGAGAATGTCAGCTTCTCGGTGGCGCGGGGCGAACGTTTCGTTCTGCTCGGGCCGTCGGGCTGCGGCAAGTCGTCGTTGCTGAAAAGTGTCGGCGGCTTCATTCCTCCCAGCGCCGGCCGGATTCTGGTCAAGGGCCGCGAGGTCAGGGGGCCCGGCCCCGACCGGGTGATGGTGTTCCAGGAATTCGACCAGTTGATGCCGTGGAAGACCGTACTGGGGAACGTAGCCTTTCCGCTGATTTCCACAGGAAAATTCGCCAAGCGAAAAGACGCCGAGGAACATGCGCTGGCGACCATCGCCAAAGTGGGGTTGGGACAGTTCGCCCGTTCCTATCCCCATACCTTGAGCGGCGGCATGAAACAGCGCGTGGCCATCGCCCGCGCCCTGGCCATGGAGCCAGAGGTGCTTCTAATGGACGAACCCTTCGCGGCGCTGGACGCGCTTACCCGCCGAAGCATGCAGCAGGAATTGCTGAAGCTGTGGGAAGAGCTGCATTTCACCCTGATGTTCGTCACCCATTCCATCGAGGAGGCGGTGCGGCTGGGCCAACGCATCATTTTGCTGTCGCCGCACCCGGGACGCATCCGCGACGAATTCCGCACGGATGTGCAGGAGGAGCCCAAAGCCCTGGAGCAGCGGATCGAAAGCCTGCTATTCACTGACGGAGCCGGAATCTGATTTAGGCCGTTCTGTTTGCCGTCAGCCTTCGCCCAAACCAGGACAGGCCGCCGCACAGCACGAAATACAGCGCCGCCGTGAACAGGAAGATTTCGGCGGGATAGAGCTGGGTGCGGTTGTTGACCTGCGAGGCGACCATGGTCAGTTCGGGCACGTTCAGGATGAACGCCAGCGAAGTGTCCTTGATCAGCGAGGCGAACAGCCCGACGAACGAGGGCGTCAGATTACGCAAGGCTTGGGGCAGCAGGACCCACCGCAGGGTTTGCAGGCGGCTCATGCCGCTGGCCAGCGCGGCTTCCGACTGGCCTTTGGGCAGCGCTTCCAGACCGGCGACGGTGCTGTGCATGACGGCGGCGGAAGTGAACCAGGCCAGGGCCAGGATTACCGACATGGCGCCGGGAACGTCGCCGCCCAGCAGTGCCGGCACCAGGAAATAAACCCAGAAGATGACGAAAATCAGCGGGATGCCCCGAATCAGGTCGGCCCACCAGAACAGCAGGCGGCGCGTCAGACCGGGATTGCTCCAGGCCAGCAGCCCCATGGGCACACCCAGGGCCAGCGAGGCGATGCCCGAGATCAGCGAGATCAATACGGTGAGCAGCAGCCCTCCCGGCTCTCCCTGGCCGAGCCGGCCCCACAGCAGATAATCGAGATTGTTGAGGATGACACCGGCGTCAAACAGCATCGCGCACCTCGACGGGCGTCGCCGGAGCGGCGCTCAAGGCGGGGCGGCGACGTTTGGCCGGGTCCAGCCGTTGCAGCCCGCGCCCCATCACCAGTCCGATGGCCAGATAGAAGGCGGTGCCGACGGCGAAGGCTTCGAGGGCGTGAGAGTTGTAGCTTTCGATCTGACGGACCTGATAGGTGATTTCCCACAGTCCGATGGCCGTCGCCAGCGATGACAGCTTCATCAGGTTGAGGAACTGCCCGATCACCGGCTGAAAAGAGTTCGCCAGCGCCTGGGGCAGCAGCACCCAGCGCAGGGTTTGCCAGCGGGTGAAGCCTTGAGAAAGCGCGGCCTCGCTTTGGCCGGGCGAAACGGCGGACAGACCGGCGCGGATTTCCTCGGCGACGAAGACCGCCGTGAACAGGCCCAGGCCCCAGGCCGACGCCAAGAATTCCGGCGACAGCAGCGGCACGTTGCCGGGCAAGGTCGCCCAGGGATGATCGTCGTTGATCCAGTGCCGCAAGCCCAAAGGCAGCAGGTTGTAAGCGCCGAAATACCAGAACAGAATCTGCACCAGCAGCGGCGTATTGCGGAACAGTTCGGTGACGGCCGCGGCGAGGGCTTGCGATGCCTTGTGTCCCGAAAGCCGCAGGGTCAACAGGCACAGGGTCAACAGAACGGTCAGGAGGGAACCGGCGAGGGTGACCGCCAAGGTGGTGGCGACGCCTGTCTTCAGCCATTCCACAGGCGGGCCGGACAGGATGCCGGACCAGTCGAGCTGCATCGCCTTACTCTCCGTCCGCATGCAGGGGAGAGAGCAACTGCTTGAGGAAATGCCGGGCGCGGGGATGTTTGGTGGCGCCGAAGAACTGGCTCGGCGGCGCATCCTCAAGAATCTGCCCCTGGTCGATGAACACCACCCGGTCGGCCACCTCGCGGGCGAAGCCCATTTCGTGGGTGACCACCAGCATGGTGCTGCCCGATTCGGCCAATTGGCGGATGACCGCCAGCACTTCTCCGATCATTTCTGGGTCGAGGGCCGACGTGGGCTCGTCGAACAGCAGAATCTGCGGTTGCGTGGCCAGGGTGCGGGCGATGGCGACGCGCTGTTGCTGTCCGCCGGAAAGCTGGGCCGGGTACTGGTTTCCTTTGTCTCCCAAGCCCACTCTCGCCAGCAGGCCGGAGGCGCGCTCGTCGGCCTCGGCTTTGGACAGCTTCAGCACCTTGTCCAAGGCCAAGGTGATGTTCTCGTGGGCGGTCAGGTGGGGATAGAGGTTGAACTGCTGGAAGACGAAGCCGACGCTGGTTCTGAGCCGGCGCAGGTCCGATGCTCCGAGACGCGCGGTGCTCTTGCCTTCGATCAGGATGTCGCCGCCCGACAGGCTTTCGAGCCGGTTGATCAGGCGGATCAGGGTGGATTTTCCTGAACCGGACGGCCCGCAGATCACCACCACTTCGCCCCGCTTCACGGACAGATCGATCCCGCGAATCACGGGATGGGGGCCGAATGCCTTTTCGACGCGGCGGAACTCGATGATGGGAGAGGTATCTTCGCTCATGCTTCCTGTCGGTCTTCATTCAACGCCAAAGCGCCTCTCCCGCGTGGGAGAAGCGCCGGCAGGATGATGTGATCCTAACGCCGATTACGGAGCGGCGGTGATCTTGAAATTGCGGTTTTCCGGAGCCTTGCTGTCCTTGCCGAACCAACGCTCGAAAATCTTGGCGGCTTCGCCGTTGGCTTCAAGCCCGACCAGGGTCTTGTTGACCTCGTCCAGCAGAGTTTTCTCATCCTTCTTGACGCCGACGCCGATCTCTTCTCGGCTCAACAGTTCGGCGGGAATCTTGTACTTGCCCTTGTCGGGCGCGCCCGCCAGCAGGCCGGCCAGAATCTCGGCGTCCTGGGTGATGGCCTGAACGTTGCCGTTGCGCAGGGCGGCCAGAGCCAGCGGCACGTCGTCGTAGGACAGCACGCGAGCCTGGGGGAAGCGGGTCTTCAGGGCCTGCTCGCCGGTGGTGCCTTTCACGGCGCCGATACGGGCGGAGGCATAGCTGTCCAGCTTGTCCGACGCGTCGGAGGGCACCAGGAACTGCTGGCCGGTGACGAAATAGGGCGTGCTGAAATCCACCACCTTGGCGCGTTCGGGCGTGATGGTGATGTCGGCGACGATCAGATCGGCCTTGCCCGACTGTAGCAAGGGAATGCGGTTGGCCGGGTTGGTAGGAACCAATTCCAGCTTCACGCCCAGTTTGTCGGCGATGGCCTTGGCGAAGTCGATGTCGTAGCCGACGATGTCGTGGCTTTTTTCGTCGACTTGGCCGAAGGGGGGATTGCTGTCGAAGACGGCGGCGCGGAGCACACCGGCCTTCTTGATGTCCTGCAATTGATCGGCCTGGGCCGAGACGGTCAGGCCGAAACTGCCGATGGACAGCAGGGCGGCCAGGGTCAGGTGAACGAAGGTGCTTTTCATGATGAGTCTGCCCCAATGAAGTACGTTGTTCACTGATGATTCCCCGGCTTTCGCCAGGATGCAAGTTTATTCTATAATATAAGTCGATAATTAATATTATAACGTAATTTTTGTGTTTATTATGCTTTGCATCAGAGACGCCGGCTGGCAAAAATGCGTGGCGGCTATGCGGTGCGACTCTGTGATTGACGTGATTGTCCGCGACTCCGAAACTATGCGCCGCCAGGGCGTTTGACCGGCTGAAAGCTTCCAGAGGATATCGTGACACTAGTTCGCACAGGCTGCGTTACGGCAGCGACTCTTGCTACGCTTTTTTGCTTGTGGTGTGGTTCGGCACAAGCGGCTCCTTTGATCTCGGACGACGAAGCCCAGCGTCCCAACGATGTGCCGGCCGCTTCGACGCGCGGCATCACCCGGGGACCGACCATTCGCTTTGATGCCCCTCAGGGCTCTGTTGTTCCGCACAAGCCTTTCGATTTTCGCGTTCATTTCGACGCTCATGGCGGCGCGACCGTCGATCCGGCGAGCGTGCGCATCACTTATCTGAAGTCGCCGAGCGTCGATCTGACGTCGCGTCTGCGTCCGTACATCACCGCCGACGGCATCGACATGACCCAGGCCGAAGTTCCGGCCGGCGCCCATAATCTGAAAGTGGAAGTGCAGGACAGCGAGGGGCACACGGGCGAAACCGTGTTCACCCTGAACGTCCCCAAATAGAGCGGTCCCTCGATAGGGCCGCGCCAGGGCGCATCGCCCCGAAGACAGGCATGGCGCCGGTCTTCGGGGCGTTGTCGTTTCAGGGCGCCGCGCTGGGCAGGAACTTCATGATGCCGGTGACGATCGAGCCCGCCGCTGTCAGCAGAACGGCGAAGATGTTCAGATAATTGACGATGATTTCGATGCGCAGCTTGGACTTGGCGCGGGTCTCGCCTTTGGGGGCCGACTTGCTGGCCAGGACGGCGGCGATTTCGTAAACCAGCGACGTTTCGTCCTGGGCCGAGGCCCGCCGCGATTTCATCCAGCCGCCCAGCAGGCTTCCCGTCAGATAGCTGAGGCCGATGCTGGCGGCATATTCGGCGATCTCAAGCCAGTCGCGGGGCGTTTGCGGCAGAACCGGAACGTGATCGATCAGGCTGGTGCTGACCAGCATGCCGTAAATCGACACCGTGGCGATGACCGCTGCCGCCGCCAGGGTGGCGGCCACCGAGCGGGCGTGGAACCAGCCGAACGGCAGCGGCAGCAGAATCGACACCAGCCGGAGAACCCAGGGGTTGATGTCCAGGATGCCGATGATCAGCCAGTGCGAGGCGATCAGCAGAATAATGGCGACGGCCGGCGGCAGGTGGGGAAGCAGGCTGCGGCCTCTGGTTTTCGGCGATAGGGGGGCCGCCTGGCCGGATTTGACGGAATCGACGTGGGCCCCCAAGGTGTGCAGGGCCTCTTCCAGCGACGCCAGACGGTTTTCCATTTCGAGGAAACGGTCCAGGACCGGGCGCAACAGGCTCAGATCACGGCCGCAATGCTTGCAGACGAGGGCCTTGTCCTTGATTTCCTCGTCACAAAAGGGACAGTTCACGTGCCGCTCCCATGCTATCGCGGAATGGAGACAGCCAAGACGCCTTGGCTCGAAGCTGTGCTATTCATAGCCCCGAGGTCGAAAGAACGCCATGGGGAAGGGCCGCCGGTTCGCCGAATTGCCGAGCAATGGACGAAGACCAGCATTGCTTCGCGGGCCAATTGAAAATTTTCCCTCTTGCGAATAGCATGCCTCCCTCTTATGCGGGGATCGGTTCGACGCCTGTTCCCCCAGCCTCGGGCGCCGGGTCGCCGCGGCATTGAAGACCGTTCACATAGAAACGATAGATCGACATGTTTAGCTCCATGGTGATGCGCCGGCTGGCCTTGATCGGCTCGGCCCTGATGGTCTTGGCGAATGTGCTGGCGGCGCCCGCCGCGGCGGATGACGGGGTGGAAGAGCGCCGGGTCGCCCTGGTGATCGGCAACAGCGGCTATCAGAACGTTCCCCCGTTGGCCAATCCTGCCAACGACGCCCGCTTGATCGCTTCGACCCTGACCTCGCTCGGTTTCAAATTGATCGGCGACGGTCCCTTGCTCGACGCCGACCGGCCGGCCATGGAAAAAAGCATCCGCGAGTTCGGCCGGGCCTTACAGGGAGGGGCCGTCGGCCTGTTCTATTATTCCGGCCACGGCATCCAGGTGCGCGGCAGCAACTATCTCGTGCCCATCTCGGCGGCGGTGTCGCAGGATGCCGACATCAAATACGAACTGCTCGATCTGGGATTCGTTCTCGACGAAATGGCCAATGCCGGCAACCGTCTGAACATCGTCATCCTTGACGCCTGCCGCAACAACCCGCTGGGCGGGCATGGGACGCGCGCCGTGAGTTCGGGGCTGGGTCAGATGACGGCTCCGGCCGGGACGGTGATCAGCTATGCGACGCAGCCGGACAACGTGGCCTCGGACGGCACCGGGCCGGACAGCCCTTATACCGCCGCTTTGGCCGCCGCCCTGCGCAAGCCGGGCCAGGATTTGTTCGCCACTTTCAACGAGGTCGGCTTGCAGGTCAAACAGGCCACCGGCGGCCAGCAGCAGCCGTGGCTGTCGGTTTCGCCGATCGAGGGACAGTTCTATTTCGCCGGATTGCCTGGCGGCACGGCTGCCGTGGCCGCGGCTCCGGCGGCGGACCCCGACGTCGAGATGTGGGAAGCCGCCAAGCAAGGGAACCGCGTGAGCGATTACAGCGATTATGTCAGCCGCTTTCCCAAAGGCCAATTCGTCGCGGTGGCGCAGCATCATTTGATGGACGAGTGCGAAACGGCAGTCGCCCCGAGCGAAGGCGCGGCCGGTCGGTCGGTGGAATTGCCGCTGGGCAAGATCGACGTGCCGCGGGCGGTGGCCGCCTGCCGGGCGATTCCGCAAACGTCCCGGTCGAGTTATCTGTTGGGGCGGGCGCAAGAGGCTGAAAACCATTTCGACGAGGCGGCCAAGTCCTACGCTCAGGCGGCGGATGAAGGAAACGCCACCGCCCAGGCGTCTTTGGCGGCGCTGTATCTTGACGGTCGCGGAGTCGCTCAGGATGCGGGCGAGGCGGTTCGCTGGTACCGGGCGGCGGCAGACCAGGGCTATGCTCCGGCGCAGGTCGCCCTGGGCCAATCCTACGAGCTGGGGAGCGGCGCGAAGAAGGACGAGGCCGAAGCGGTCCGCTGGTATCGCAAAGCCGCCGAGCAGGGCAATGCCCAGGGCGAGGTTTTCCTGGCCCGCATGTATGACATGGGGCGCGGCGTGATCAAGGATGACGCCGAGGTGGTCCGCTGGTACCGCAAGGCGGCGGAGCTGGGCAATGCCGAAGCCGAGTATGGGCTGGGTTATGCCTACGCCAACGGCCAGGGAATCGAGACCGACGACGTGCTGGCGGTTTCCTGGTATCGCAAGGCCGCCGAGCAAGGTTATCCCGCCGCCGAGCGGAATCTCGGTTGGTGTTATCAGTACGGACGGGGTGTGGCCAGAGACGCCAAGGAAGCCGCCCGCTGGTACCGCAAAGCCGCTGAACAGGGCAACAAGGAGGCGAAAGATTACCTGACGGCCCTGAGCGCGTCGGCCCCGTAAGCAAGCGAAGGAACGCCCTGGCGGAAAAGCGGAGGGGGTGTTTTGCCTTGACCGGGCTGAAGCGGCTTGCGGCGTCGAACTCCATCTGATGTGCCGTGGATGGTTTCGATTATCGGAAGCGTTATAACCGGAAGCGTTATAACGCATTGAAATATAACGTTATTTTTTCTATTTATGATTGACGCCAGGGCCGGGAAAGCTCATTTTTTGTGAGTGCCAGGGTCTGGATCGTTGCGTGCTGCTTTTTCGTTCAGCCAATCGCCGCGCCGGCAACCAGCTCCATGGAATTGTTTTCTATCTGCCATCGGGCAGCTTTTTCTTCCGGGCCGTTGGGATGCAATGGCTGCGGGAAAGAGGGCGGCCCGGATTGAAAAACGAAAGAGAGACCCCCCATGTCCAATACGACGGTGGAGCTCGAGGCGCTCCTCATGCAGCGGTCGCTGACTGACGAGCACCTTCTGGCGGCGGCTGAAGCGTCCGCGGATTTCCGGATCCTGCCGGACGCGACGGTGATCAAGATCGGCGGGCAAAGCATCATCGACCGCGGCCGCGCGGCGGTCTATCCGCTGGTGGATGAGATTGTCGCAGCCCGCAAGGCCCACAAGCTGCTGATCGGAACCGGTGCGGGCACCCGCGCCCGGCATCTTTATTCCATCGCGGCGGGGCTTAACCTGCCGGCTGGCGTGTTGTCGCAGTTGGGGGCCTCGGTCGCCGATCAGAATGCCGCCATGCTGGGGCAGCTTCTGGCCAAGCACGGCATCTCCATGGTCGAAGGCGCCGGCCTGTCGGCGGTTCCGCTTTACCTCGCCGAAGTGAACGCCGTCGTTTTCAGCGGCATGCCGCCTTACAAGCTGTGGATGCGTCCGGCTCCGGAAAGCGTCATTCCGCCCTATCGCACCGACGCGGGCTGCTTCCTTCTGGCCGAACAGTTCGGCTGCAAGGCGATGGTCTATGTGAAGGACGAGGACGGCCTTTACACGGCGAACCCGAAAACCTCGAAGAACGCCACCCTTATCCCGAAGATCTCGGTCGATGAAATGAAGGCGAGGGGCTTGCAGGATTCCATCCTTGAGTTCCCGGTGCTCGATCTTCTGAAGTCGGCGCGTCATATCCGCCAGGTGCAGGTCGTGAACGGCCTGGTTCCGGGCAACTTGACCCGCGCGCTTGCCGGCGAACATGTCGGCACCATCATCACCGCGAGCTAGAGGACCACAGCCATGCCTGACCTTTCCCACAGCATCAAGCACGTCGCCTCGCCGCTCGCGAGCCAGACCCTTCAAGACGGCAGCCTCACCCTTCCTGTCGCCGGTGTGCGCCCGATCCGGCTGCTCCCCTGGTTGCAGGTGGTGAAGATCGGCGGGCGATCCATCATGGATCGCGGTCGCGATGCCATCCTTCCCGTCGTCGAGGAAATCCGCAAACTGCTTCCCGAGCACCGTCTGCTGATCCTGACCGGCGCCGGCATCCGTGCCCGCCATCTCTACGGCGTCGGCCTCGATCTGGGGCTGCCGGTCGGATCGCTGGCTCCCCTAGCGGCCAGCGAAGCCGGCCAGAACGGCCATATCCTGGCTTCGCTGCTGGCGCCGGAGGGCGTTTCCTACGTCGAGCATCCGACCATCGCGAACCAGTTGGCGATCCATCTGGCCGCCGCCCGGGCGGTGGTGGGAAGCGCTTTTCCCCCCTATCATCACCACGAGTTCCCGAACTCGCGCATTCCGTCGCACCGCGCCGACACGGGAGCGTTCCTGCTGGCCGACGCGCTGGGAGCGGCCGGTCTGACCATTGTCGAGGATGTGGACGGAGTTTACACCACCGATCCCAACGGTCCCGACGGAGCCAAGGCGCAGTTGCTTCGCGACACCCGTTCCGCCGATCTGGAAAAGATCGAAGGGACGCTGCCGGTCGACCGCACGCTTCTTGAGGTGATGGCGAACGCCCGCAATCTGGAACATGTGCAGGTCGTGAACGGCCTTGTGCCGGGCCGGATCACGGCCGCGCTGCGCGGCGAACATGTCGGGACGATCATCCGTTCCGGCGTGCGTCCGGTTTAAAGGTTCGCCTGATCGGCGTTTCGGTCGTCTTAAAGCCGCCAGCCTCGCAGCTGGCGGCTTTTTGCCCTCTGATGGTTGCCGGTGAAGCCGCTCCTGCCTCACTTCGTCGGCTGGCGGTGGATATAGGCGGCGTAGTTCTCGCGCAGTTGGGCGTAGTCCCGGCGGTCGAAGAATTCGCTGTTGATGACGAAATCGGCGGTGGAGCGGGTCATCGCCAGCACGATATTGTAGACGGTGGAAAGACGGGTCAGCGCTTTGACGTCGACGTCATGAGGCTGGCTGGTCATCGGGTCGGTCAGGAAGATCAAAACGTCCAGTCCGCCTTCGGCGATCAATGCGCCCAATTGCTGGTCGCCGCCCAACGGCCCGGATTTGAAGCAGGTGATGTCCAAGCTGGGACAGGCTTGCATCAGCAGATGGCCGGTCGTGCCGGTGGCGAACAATTGATGGCGGGACAGGGTGCCTTCGTTGAACTTGACCCATTCCATCAAATCTTTTTTGCGGCCGTCGTGGGCGACCAGTCCGACTCGTTTTTTGATGTTCATGTTTTTTGTCTTCTCCACGCTCGATTCCGGGCAATGCATCCGTCTCTTTCTGGAGATAGGGGGACGGCCCATGAATGGCGAGTGACATTGTTATGCTTTCCTTGCGGCGGGCAAACGCAAAACGTCCCGCCGCGTGGAACGGCGGGACGTTTTTTCGGTATGTCGGCCCCGCTCGGGAAGCCTTCGTTTCCGTCAGACCGACAACAAAGCGACGATCGAGATGACGATCATCAGCCAGGCCGAGCCATAACAAACAAGTTTGACCGGGATGCCGGCGCCCAATCCCAAATCGTGGGCGGTGGTGCGCATGCGATGGGCGGCATGCCATGCCGGAAGCGCCACCACGCCGAACAGGATCAGTTTGCCGATGGGGTTGTGGGCGAAACCGGCAATCTTGTCGTAAGGCAGGTGCAGTAGTCCCAGCGGCACCAGCAGGCCGGTGACCAGAATCAGTGCCGGGGTGATCAGGGCGGAAACCAGTCCGCCGCCGGCGAACGGCAGCCACAGAATGGGTTTGCTCGATTTGGCCATGGCTTTATACCCCCGCTGCGATCAAAACGACCAGCGACGCCGCCGCCCAAAGGGCGTAGTGGGCGCGGATGATGGTTTGCGGCGGCACAGGCTCGCCCTTGATCATCAAAGGCATGGCTTTGGGAGTGACGCCGAACCAGGTCACGCTGTGAATGGTGGCGAAGACCAGGCAGACCAGTTGGAACAGCACGCCCGGCGGACTGGATATGGCCGTCAGATAGCTGTCCCACGCGGCTTGCCCTTCGGCTAGGCGAACCAGACCGTCGGTCAGCAGGGCCGAATAGAGAGCGATGAACAGGCAGGTCACTTCGCGGATCATGTAGACGACGTAGCGGCGGCGGCTCAACCACCAGTTCCGCTCGACCGTGCGTAAGTAGGGGCGTCGGCTCATTTTTTCCCTCCCGGCAGCAGGAGCGCCTTGAACCAGTCGACCGAGGCGGAAATCTTGGTCTGCTGGATCGCGGCGGCTGGATCGACGTTCTTGGGGCAAACCTCGGAGCAGGCGCCGACGAAGGTGCATTCCCAGATGCCTTCGTTGCTGGCCACGACTTCGGCCCGCTGGTCCTTGCCGCAGTCGCGGGAATCCAGATTGTAGCGATGAGCCAAGGCCAGAGCCGCCGGTCCGACGAAGCTTTCGTTCAGCATCGTCTGCGGGCAGGCCGCATAGCACAGCAGGCAGTTGATGCATTGGGTATATTGCTTGAACAGCTTGAGCTGCCCCGGCGTTTGCAAATATTCGCCTTCGCTGACGGGCTTCTCGTGGTCGCTGATGATATAGGGTTTGACGCTGCTCAGCTTCTCCATGAACTCGTCTTGAACGATGACCAGATCGCGTTCGATGGGGAAATGGTCCAGCGGCTCGATTTTTACCGCGCCGCCCTTGTAGTCGCGCAGGAAGGCATGGCATCCCAGCTTGGGTTCGCCGTTGATCATCATGCCGCAACTGCCGCACACCGCCATATGGCAGGACCAGCGATAGGTCAGCGTGGCGTCGATATGGTCCTTGACGTGGTTGAGCGCGTCCAGCACCACCCAATCATCGTGATAGGGAACGGTATAGGTCTGGAAATACGGCTCTTGGTCGGTTTCCGGGTTGTAGCGGAGAACCTCCAGGGTGATGTTCTCACTCATGGCCCGCTCCTCCGCCGTAAACACGTTCGGCTGGCTGCGACTTGGTGATGACCACGTCGCTATAGCCGATGGCCGGGGGCTCGGCTCCGCCGAAGGTCGCCAAACTGTGCTTGAGGAAAGCCGCGTCGTCGCGCGCCGTATAATCCAGCCGCTGGTGCGATCCGCGGGATTCGGTACGCAGCAGCGCCGAATGGGCCATGGCTTGGGCCACGTCCAGCATGGCTCCCAATTCCAAGGCTTGCAGCAGGTCGGTGTTGAAGACGTTGCTGCGGTCTTCCAGGCGAACCTTGCGGTAGCGGCCGCGCAGGTCGGCCAGAACGGCGCAGGTCGCCCGCAGCGTGTCGTCGCTGCGATAGATGCCGGCTCCGCTTTCCATGGTGTCGTTCATTTCCTTGCGCAGGCCGGAAACCGTTTCGGTGCCGTCGGCGCGCAGGAACAATTCGCGCACCCGTCCTTGCGCCGCCTCGGCGCCGTGCTGGACCGCGGATGCCGACCCCGGTTTGTTGGCTTTGGCGAACGCCGCCGCGCCGCGCCCGGCGCGGGCGCCGAAAACGAGGATTTCAGCCAGGGAGTTGGAGCCCAGGCGGTTGGCGCCGTTGATCGACACGCATGCGCATTCGCCGGCGGCGAACAGGCCGGGCAGGGGCGTTCGGGTATCGATGTCGGTATGGATGCCGCCCATGGTGTAATGCACGACCGGGCGAACGGGAATCGGCTCGAAAACCGGGTCGACGCCGATATAGCTCGATGCCAGTTCCCGCACCATCGGCAGGCGCTCGTTGATTTTCTTTTCGCCGAGATGGCGGATGTCCAGATGCACCACGTCGCCATAAGCGGTTTTGATGGTGCGGCCTTTTTGTTGTTCATGCCAGAAGGCCTGGCTCAAACGGTCGCGCGGCCCCAGTTCCATGGCCTTCTTGCGCGGCCAGGGGTCGGGCGGCCCCAGATTGTAGTCCTGGAGGTAGCGATAGCCGTCCTTGTTGACCAGGATGCCGCCCTCGCCGCGCGATCCCTCGGTGATCAGGATGCCGGTGCCGGGCAGACCGGTAGGATGATATTGAACGAATTCCATATCTTTCAGCGGCACGCCAGCACGGAAAGCCATCGCCATGCCGTCGCCGGTCTTGACGGCGCCGTTGGTGGTGAAGGGAAAGATGCGTCCGGCTCCGCCGGTGGCGATGATCACCGCCTTGGCGTGAAAGGCCACCATCTTGCCCGAACGCATTTCAATGGCCACGACGCCGACGCAACGGCCGTCCTCGACCAGCAGTTCGGTGGAGTAATACTCGTCGAAGCGTTTGATCGACGGATATTTCATCGAGGTTTGGAACAGGGTGTGCAGCATGTGGAAGCCGGTCTTGTCGGCGGCGTACCATGTGCGCTCGACCTTCATGCCGCCGAATGGGCGGACGGCCACCTTGCCGTCGGCCTCGCGGCTCCACGGACAGCCCCAATGCTCCATCTGCAGAAGCTCCTTGGGGGCCGTGTTGACGAACATTTCAACGGCATCTTGGTCCGACAGCCAGTCGCCGCCGGTCACGGTATCGTTGAAATGATTCTCCAGGCTGTCGTTGTCCTTGATCACTCCGGCTGCCCCGCCTTCGGCGGCAACCGTATGGCTGCGCATGGGATAGACTTTGGAAATCAGGGCAATATGGAGAGACGGATCTTGCTCGGCGGCTGCGATTGCGGCCCGTAGGCCGGCCCCCCCGGCTCCGACGATCGCGACGTCGGTGACAATAACGTCCATAAGCTGCGCTCCCTCGCTTGCGGTTTATCGCGAGATGCAATGTGACTCCATCCTACGCCTTTATCAGGAGTCGTCACGCAGCTTTGAGCTATATCCCTAAATAGTTTGCAAATTTCTCCGGCCGGGGCCGGGCGCAGTGAATTTATGATGAAAACAGGCAGGGACGCGGCCAAATCAGGGGCGAGCGTTGCCCGTGAAAAAGAACCAGCCGATGCCGACGGTAAAGACGAAGCAGCCGTAAAGGGCGTGTTCGATCGTTGCCCATTTCAGCGAACGGTGACGAGTGAAGCTGTGGGCGAAGATCATGCCGCCGAGCATGGTGAAGGTCGGGGCGATCCAGTTGTTCAAGATCAGGTGCGACAAGCCGAAACACAGGCCGCTCAGTACGATCAACGTTACGCGGCTGGGGAAAAGATTTTCATAGCGGGTCATGAAGAAGCTGCGGAAAATCATCTCCTGAGGCACGACGGACAGGATCGGGTAAAGCAGCATCACCAGCGCCCACAAGCCGGTGCGGTGTACGGGGAATTCGAAAAGGCGCTGAGGCACGACGACCAGGGTAAAGGCGGTTAGGGCGGCGGCGCACAGCAGAAAAAGAAAAACGGCGCGGTTGCGCTCGGCCGGGGGCCAGCCGTTGCCGTGCCATAGTTCGGACCATGAAAAATCCGGTCTGCGGACGGTTTGCACGGTCACATAGGCGGCGGTGGCCAGCAGGACGGCGTATATCATGCCGCGGGTCGTGGCGAAGAAATAAAGACCGATCGGCCCAAGCACGAACAGCAGGACGAATTCGGCGGTCAGGAAGCGGCGGTCTGTCATGGGCACGTCAGTCGTTTTCGACGTGTTAGATATAATGTCTTTGCCGCAGCAATCCAGTTGACTCAGTCCTTCCCTGGTGCGGGCGTTGGAGGCACGGTTTCGGCCATGCCTCCTTCGCTCGCGCTCCTAGACGACGCCTTGGGCCAGCAGGTCGGCGTAGTGGCGTTTCGCCACGTCGGGATGGGAACGCAGACGGCTTTTCAAGATATTCAGGCCGACGTCGCGGAACAGCGGGTTGTCGGGGTCCTGTTCGACGCCTCGGGCGGCGGCGGCCAGATGGGGCGGCAGGGACAGTTGGGGGATCACCGCGTCGGGATGGGCGCCCAGGAAGAAGGCCAGGGATTGACGGTCGATGCCGGCGGGCGGAGTGACCACGCGGTGGACATTGGCGCGCAGATAGCCGTTCGAGGCCAGTTCCAGCAGTTCGCCGATATTGACGACGAAGGTGCCGGGAATCGGCGGGGCGTCGATCCAGCCGTTTTCGCCCTGCACCTGTAGGCCGCCCACTCGATGCTGTCGGACCAGGGTGATGAAGCCGCCGTCCTTGTGGGGGCCGCATCCCTGATCGTCGGCGGTCCGGTCGCGGCTGGGATAGAGAATGGTCTTGAGAAGCTGGTTCGAGGCTCCGTCATAGACGCCCTCGAAGGCGTTCTCGGCTTGCCCCAAGGCCAAGGAGAAGGCCTTTAGCAGAGTGGTGGAGACGCGGATCACCTCGGCCTGCCATTCCAGTAGGACGGGCTTCAATTCCGGCACCGAGACGGGCCACTGATTCGGCCCTTGCAGGCGGCGCCAGGGAGGATCGTCGGCGGACAATTCGGCGGCGGGAACCTCAAGGCCGATGTCCAGTTCTTCGCGCCAATCGGGGCTGCCGCGGGTATATTCCTTGCCGGGTGGGGTATAGCCCCGAAAGTGCGGGGAATTGGCCATTTCGATGGCCAGCTTTTCCCGGATCGGCAGGTCGAAGAACTGCCGCGACAGGGCGAATACCCGCTCGGCCAGATCGTCGTCGACGCCGTGGCCTTTCAGATAGAAGAAGCCGATGTTGCGGGCGGTGTCCCGCAGGTCCACGAGGAAACGTTCCCGTTCGCCGCCGTCGCCGGTGAAGCGTCCAAGATCGAGAACCGGCAGTCCGGCGATGGGAGCGAAAGCTTGGCTGATCATGAGAGAGGCCTTTCCAATGAGATTTCAAGCGGCGCGCAGGCGGTTGAGCAGGCGGTGCAACAGGGGCGGGGTGGCTGCCTTGACCCGGTTCAGCGCTTGATCCAAATCGGCCAGGATGTCGTCGGGATGTTCCAATCCCACCGACAGGCGCACATACCCGGGGGTGACGCCGCTGACGATCTGGTCCTGGGGCGAAAGCTGAGAGTGGGTGGTGCTGGCGGGGTGAATGGCCAAAGAGCGGGCGTCGCCGATGTTGGCCAGGTGATAGAACACTTGCAGACCGTCGATGAAGATGCGGCCGGCGGCCGCTCCGCCCTTCAGCTCGAAGCCGACCAGACCGCCATATCCCCCGGTCAAATAATGGTCGGCCCGGCGCTTGGCCTCGCCTCGCTGCTGGGACGGATGAATGACGCGGGTCACTTGCGGATGGCGCGACAGATAATCGGCGACGATCTGGGCGTTGCGGCTGTGTTGGGCGATGCGCAGCGGCAAGGTTTCCACCCCCTGGATGATCTGGAAGGCGTTGAACGGCGATTGCACGGCGCCGATGTCGCGGATCAGCCGGGTGCGGGCGCGGATGGCATAGGCGATGTTGCCGTAGGGCTTGGCGACGTCGGTCCAGACGGCGCCATGATAACTGGCGTCCGGCTGGGTCAGTAGGGAATGGCGGGCTGCATGGTCTTCCCATGGAAAGGTGCCGCCGTCGATGATGATGCCGCCAATGCTGGTGCCGTGGCCGCCGATATATTTCGTGGCCGAATAGACGACGACGGCGGCGCCGTGTTCGAACGGGCGGGCCAGCAATGGAGCGGCGGTGTTGTCAAGAATCAGCGGTACGCCCAAAGAACGGCCGATGGTCGCCACTTCGGCGATGGGAAACACCTGAAGCTTGGGATTGGCCAGGGTTTCGGCGTAATAGGCGCGGGTTTTATCGTCGGTGGCGCGGCGAAAGGCTTCGGGATCGGCGGGATCGACGAAACGGACTTCGACGCCGACCTGCTTCAGGGTGTTGGCGAACAGATTCCAGGTGCCGCCGTACAGATCGGTCGAGGTGACGACGTTGTCTCCAGCCGAAGCCAGATTCAACACGGCGAAAGCGCTGGCGGCTTGACCCGAGGACACCGCCAGGGCGGCCTTGCCGCCTTCCAGCTCGGTCAGCCGCTGCTCCAGGATATCCAGGGTCGGGTTGCGGGTGCGGGTATAGACGAAGCCGTCCTCTTCCAGATTGAACAGCCGGGCGGCGTGGTCGCTGTCTTGGAACTGGAACGACGTGCTCTGATAGATCGGCACCGCCACCGAGCCGGTCGCGGGATCGGCTCGATAGGAACCGCCATGCAGGGCCAGGGTTTGCGGATGAAGGCGAGGAGCTTTGGTCATCTGGTGTCTCCGGCTGTTTGCCGATAAGCGGCTGTGCTTTATTCTATTAAATCCACAAATAAAGTAGACTAACAACAAGAATCAGCGATATGCTTCTGTTGATGGCGGCCGAAGGGACGGCCGTCGCTTGCCTCAGTCTTCAGGACAGGAACAGATCATGGGGTTGGATCGCAGCACGCATCAGCCGGACGACAGCGCCGGTCTCGCCTTTCACAGCTTCATTCTGCCTGATCAGCCGGGAAATCCGGCTTTGCGGTACGGCATCGTTGGCCCCGAAGACGGCCCTGTGTTGCTGTTGCTGCACGGTTATACCGATTCCAGCCTGTCGTTCAGCCGTCTGATCGAGCAATTGCCGCCGCACGTGCGGCTGGTCGTGCCGGACCAGCGCGGCCATGGCGCCTCGGCCAAAAGTCTGTCCAGCCATCGTCGCCGGGATTTTGCCAAGGACGCGGCGGCATTGCTGGATCATCTCGGCATCCGCCGGCCGGTGGTGGTGGTCGGCCATTCCCTGGGAACCCTGACGGCCCAGCGCATCGCGGCGGATTTTCCTGAACGGGTGGCCGGGTTGGTGTTGATCGGCGCCGCCGCTGGAGCTTCGGCCAATGCCGGTTTGCTCGAACTGAAGCAGGCGCTGGATGCGCTGGAACAGGCGCCCGACCGTGACTTCATCCGCGATTTCCAAACCGGTACCGTCGCCTCGCCATTGCCGGAGCCGTTTCTGGATGCGGTGATCGGCGAATCGGCGCAGGTGCCGCTGCATGTCTGGCGTCGGGTATTGGACGACCTGTTGGACGGACGAGAGGATGTTTCCCTTGCGGCGGTGCGGGCGCCGACATTGCTGATCTGGGGCGAACAGGACGCCGTGTTTTCCCGCGACGACCAGCAAGTGCTGCTTCGGGAATTGGCCGATGCCGAATTGCGCGCCTATGCCAGGACCGGCCATGCCCCCCATTGGGAACGTCCCGAACTGGTGGCCGCCGATCTGGTGGATTTTCTTCGCCGCCGGGCTTGGCGCGTGCCCTTCCTCTACGATCTGGCCGATCCCGATCTTTACGACCAGGGCATTCCCCATCAGGCCTTCGCGCTTTTGCGCCGCCAGCCGGGTCTGGCCTGGAACGCCGTCGGCGGCGACGCCAAGGACGGTTTCTGGTCGGTGGGGCGCATCGATGAACTGACTGCGGTTTCCCGCGATCCGGCCGTTTTCAGTTCGGCCAAAGGGCACGTGCACATCCATAACATCGACGCCGACGCCCTGGCGGCACGGGCTTCGATGATCGACATGGATCCGCCCGACCATACCCGGCTGCGCCAGTTGGTGAATCCTTTCTTCACCCCCAAGGCGATCCGCGACTACGCCCCCATCATCCGCAAGCATGCCGGCGCCCTGTTGGACGGTCTGCTGACCAAGGGCGGCGGCGATTGGGTCGAGGCCATCGCCAAGCCCATTCCCATCAGCGTCATCAGCGACATTTTGGGCCTGCCGCCCGAAGATCACGGCTACATGATCGAGCTGTCGGATCAACTGGTGGCGAGCACTTCGTCACGACCGCCCTTGGACGAGACGGCCTATGGCAACCGCACGCCTTTGCGCCTGTTGCCCTTCGGCAATCCGGCCGCCCACGGCATGGCCGAATACGCCCGCAACCTGGGGGAACGTCGGCGGGCCGAGCCCAAGGACGACCTGGTGTCGCGGCTGGTGACGGTGGAGGTCGGTGGTGAGCGTCTGACCGATCACGAGTTCACCAGTTTCTTCCGCCTGCTGGTGCTGGGCGGCAACGAAACGACGCGCTCGGCCATTTCCCATCTGGCGTTGCAATTGGCGGCCTTTCCCGATCAGTTCGAACGGGTGCGGCGCGATCCCTCGCTGCTGGACGGGGCGGTGGAGGAAAGCGTGCGTTTTTCGTCGCCGGTCCTGTATTTCCGTCGCACGGCGACGAGGGACACCTATCTGGACGGCACCTATATCGCCGAGGGCGATCGGGTGGTGATCTGGTATGCCAGCGCCAATTTCGACGAAAGCCGTTTCACCAATCCGCTGCGCTTCGACATTGGCCGTTCGCGCGCGCCGGGGCATGTGGCCTATGGCGGCGGCGGCGTCCACAATTGTATCGGCGCGGCTTTGGCCCGGCTGGAAATAGGCATCCTGCTTGAGGAAATCCTGGCCCGGAATCTGAAGATCGAGGTGGCCGGCCCGCCGGTTTTCGTCAATTCCAATTTCGTCAACGGTTTGGAAAAGCTCAATGTCCGACTCAGCCGCAAAGACTGATCCCAAACCGCTGGTACGGTTCAGCCGATCGGGAGGGGGCGCCGTTTGGAACGACGGCTTTCCCAATTTGCTGGAATTCGCCGAGGAACAGAATCTGTCGCCGGCCTATGGCTGTCGCACGGGAAGCTGCGGAGCCTGCAAGGTCAGGTTGACGGAAGGAGAGGTCGTCTATGCCGACGAGCCCTTTCATGCGCCAGAGGACGGCCATGTGCTGCTGTGCTGCGTGCGGCCGGCAAGCGATGTGACGATAGAGCTTTAGAAAGAGGGGGGAGAAGGGCCGGTTCGGGAGGGGACCGGCCTTTCGCGTCTTCAGAAATTCAGCAAGTAGCGTTCGGTCTCGACCGGCGTGACCTGATTTTCCACGAACTCGATTTCCCGCTCGGCCTGTTTGAGCAGGATCGACAGGCGGTCGCGGCCCAACACTTTTTCCAGGAAGGCGGAGGAACGGGCCAAGTCGGCGGCGGCGCGGATGTCGGTGGGCAAGGGGGCGATGCCCGGCGTTTCGTAAGCGTTGCCGGTCACCGGCGGGCCCTGCGGCAGCAAGCCTTGTTCGATGCCGTCCAGACCGGCGGCGATGTCGGCGGCCAGCAGGTAATAGGGGTTGCAGTCGGCGGCGCCGTCGCGTTTTTCCACCCGGACCTGACTGTCCTTGCCCTCAATGATGCGCAAGGCGACGGTGCGGTTGTCCACGCCCCAACTGGCGTTGACGGGGCAGAAGCTGTAAGGGCGTCGTCGGCGATAGGCGTTGGGGGTGATCGAGCCGGCCAGCGATGTTTCGGCCATCCGCTTCTGCAATCCGGCCAGGAACGACAGGCCGGTCTCGGAGAGTTTTCCACGGTCGGCGAACAGGTTCCGCCCGTCCTTCCACAGCGAATAATGGGTGTGGAAGCCGCTGCCCGACTGGTCAATGAAAGGTTTGGCCATGAAGGTGGCCAGATAGCCTTCGCGGGCGGCGATTTCTTTGACCGCGGTGCGGAACAGCACCACGCGGTCGGCGCTGGTCAGGGCGTCGGCATAGCGGATGTTCACTTCCACCTGGCCGGGAGCGTATTCCGGATTCGATTGCTCGATGGGAACGCCCATGGCGTTCAGATGGTTGCGGATGGGGCCGATAACATGCTCCATCTGGGTCGAGCGATTGATGCCGTAGACCGAAATGCCGTGATCTCGCGGCCGCTTGGTTTGCGGGTCCAGCAGATAGAATTCCAGTTCGGCGCCGACCTGAACGTCCAGCCCCAGGCCTTTAGCCCGTTCCACTTGCGCCAGCAAGGCGCCGCGGGGGTCGATGGGCACCGGCTGGTGATCCAATCCCTCGGCGCGGGCCAGGGCGATGGCGACGCCGGGTTCGTAGGGCACTGCCGCCGGAGAACCCAACGGGAAAATGTGCATGTCGACATAGCCGTTGTCGAAGCTGCAATAGGGCGTGTCCCAGATGTCGCTGGTCATATCCATGGCGAACAGGGCGGCGATGATGGCGTTGCCGTCCTCGCAGGTGGCTTGCCAGTGGCTGGCGGGAATGCGCTTGCCGCGCATCACGCCGTTGACGTCGCCAACCCCCAGGACGACGGTGTGGGTGCCTTCGGGAAGGGGGAAGACGGTCCCGGTCATGAGGCCTCCTTTCTGGGTTCCGATTCTAAGGTTTCTGAGGCGTCGCTGAAGCTGGACAAGGTATGGATGTCGCCGCTCCAGGAATAGAGCGCTAGCAGGGGCTGGTCGCCGGTTCGCATGGCGTGAACGGCATCGGCGGGATGCAGGATGAAACTGCCCGGCGGCTTCGGGCTCCATTGCCCGTTCAACTGCCATTGGGCGGTTCCGGCGATCACCTGATACAGCTCGACGGCGGGGTGCCGATGCGCCGGGTAATGGGTGTGCGGTCCGATCAGGGTCAGACCGAAGCAAACCTCGCTGCTGTGGAACAGGCTTTGCGGCGGGCCGACGATTTCGCTCCAGGCCATACGCCTTTCCAGGTTGGGAAAATCGGCTCGGGGACGGTAGCTGTAGCGCCAGGGCAGACCGTCGGCGATGGGCGAGAGGGCTTGGGACAAGGCCGGAGCGTTTCGCTTCAGCAGTTCCAGAACGGCTGGGAGATGCTCCAGGACACCGTGCCCCGACGGGTGACAGGGCAGCGCCGCCTTGCTGGCGGTATCCAGCAAGGATGCCACCTGCCGCCGCTCGGCTTCGGCTTCACTGTTCAAGTGGCTGCCGTTCAGGAAGTGCTTTCGCATCGCCTGCAACAAGATGGTGGTCTGGGCGGCGTTGGGCGGAAACATCACGTCAGCGCAACTCCGATTTCAGCACCGCCACCGGATGGCCGATGCGGGCGCCCCGGCGCAGGGCTTCGAAGGCGGCGAAGGCATCCAGGCGTTTCGGAGCCAGGGCTTCCTCGATCTCCAGGGCTCGCTTTCCGGCTTCCAGCGGGTCGAGGATGCTGAAAGCCGCCTTCAGGTCGTCGGCGTGATGAAAGTAAAACGGCCCCAGTCCGTTGCGCTGCCAGGCGGCGTAACTGCTGATGATATCCTGGGGATCCGCTTGAACCTTCCATGTGTAGGTCAGAAAGCCGGCGGCATAGCCAGCCTGTTCCGCCATGTCGAGGAACGAGCGCAACGGTACCCGGGCGCCGAGAGTGGACAGAACCGCTCCGCCCGGCGTCAGGAAATCGCGGGCCTGCACCAGGGCCAAATAATGCAGCACCAGCAGATTGTCGCGCACATGGTCGGGGACGGGCTCCGTGCGGGGCGGCACATAGGCCGAGCTGGTGCGCGCCGCCTCCAGATTGCCGTCCTCGGCCAGGGGCACGTTGGGCAGGTTTTCGTAGATGATGTCGAAGCGGCTGCCGCCGTCCTGCAACGGGCTTAAAAGGTCGCCGTACCCGGCATGCAGCGTCACTTCGACGCCTTCTTTCAGGTTGTCGCGGATGTTGCGTGCGGCGGCGGCCACTACGTCGGCATGCACGTCGGTGACGCCGACGGTGCGCGCTCCCAGCACTTCGACGGCAGCCAGGGCGTCGAGCCCCGAGCCAGTGCCGATGCTGGCGAAGGACCGCCGCGCCTGCGGCGGGCGGGACTGGGCGATCAGCTTGAAGGCCGGGGTGGCGACGCTGGCCACCCAATCGGCTTCCAGATCGTCGGTGCGCGGCTCGTAGCAATGATCGCTGACCAGAATGCCCAGCGTGGGCTTTATGGCCGTGGGTTCGGCGATGCCGAAAAAACGGCGGCTGTTGACCGAAATGCGCGTCGCCAACGGCGTGGTGGGAATGCTCATTGCGCCGCCTCCTGTGTCGTTTCGTCAAAGGTGCGCTCGAAGGCTTGCCCGATGTCCCACAACAGATCGTCGATGTCCTCGGTGCCGACTGAGAAGCGGATCTGTTCGGGTTTGACGCCGGCCAGACGCTGTTCTGCTTCGGTCAGCTGGCCGTGGGTGACGGTGGCGGGGTGCACCACCAGCGATTTGGAATCGCCGACATTGGCCAGAAACGAGAAAATTTTCAGGGATTCGATGAAAGTCTTGGCCTGCTCGAAGCCGCCCTTGATGCCGAAAGTCAGAATGCCGCCCGGCCCTTTGGGCAGATATTTCTTCGCCAGATCATGATAGGGGCTGCTTTCCAGGCCGGGATAATTGACCCATTCCACATAGGGGCTGGCATCAAGATATTCGGCGATGCGCTGGGTCGACGACACCTGGCGGTCCAGGCGCAGCGACAGGGTTTCCAGCCCTTGCAGGAACAGGAAGGCGTTGAAGGGGCTCAGGCAGGCGCCCAGATCCCGCAGGTAATGCAGCCGGGCTTTGACGATGAAGGCCTGGTCGCCCCACTTTTCCCAGTGGACGAAGTTGCTGTAGGCCGGATCGGGAGTGGTGAAGCCGGGGAATTTGCCGTTGCCCCAATTGAAATTGCCGCCGTCGACGATCAGCCCGCCGATGCTGGTGCCGTGGCCGCCGATATATTTGGTGGCCGAATGCACGCTGATATTGGCGCCGTAGTCGAAGGGGCGGAACAGATAGGGCGTGCCGAAGGTGTTGTCGACGATCAGCGGAATGCGGCTCTCTTCGGCGATGCGGGCGACGGCTTCGAAATCGACGATGTTGATATCGGGGTTGCCGATGGTTTCGACGAACAGGGCTTTGGTCCGTTCGGTGACGGCGCGGCGGAAGTTCTCCGGGTCGGCGGGATCGACCAGCGTCGTCTTGATGCCATGCTTGGGCAGGGTATTGACGAACAGATTGAAGCTGCCGCCATACAGTGTCTTGGCCGCCACGATCTCGTCGCCGGCATGGGCGATGTTCAAGATGGTGGTGGCGGTGGCCGCCGAGCCCGAAGCCACCGCCAGGGCGCCGCTGCCGCCTTCCAGGGCGGCGATGCGGTTTTCCAGCACTTCGTTGGTGGGATTGATGATGCGGCTGTAATCATAGCCGGCCGCTTCCGCCGAACTGACCGCCTTGGCGAAGGCGAAGTCCTTGAAGACGAAAGAGGTGGTCTGATAGATCGGCACCGCCCGCGCTCCCGTGGCGGGGTCGGGAACCTGTCCGGCGTGAAGCTGCAGGGTGTCGAAGCCCAGTTGACGGTCGCTCATGGCCTTCTCTCCTCAGGCGGCGAAATAGGTTTCGGGGTCGATGCGATAGGGGGCGAGAACGTCGTCCAGCGGAATGCGAAGGGCGCTGTTGAACAGGTTGTTGACGATCATCAGCCCGCCGAACACGGTCAGCTCGACGATCTGAGCCGGACTGAAATAGCTGGCAAGGCGGGCGTACAGAGCATCCGACACCCGGTTGGGGTCGGCGGCCAGCTGGCGGCCGAAATCGACCACCGCCTGTTCCTTGTCATCCAGCGTCGGCCTGTCCGGATCTTCGCCCCAGGTGACGATCTCGCGTTTCATGAAGGTGGCGCACAGTTCGCAGGCGTTCTGCCGCGAGATGGCGTCACAGAACAGGATGGCCGGGCGATGTCCCAGCCAGGGCTTTACGGCGGCGAACAGGTCATACCATTTCAGCACGGCGTCCAGGGCGGCCGGGGAATGCAGCAAGACCGCCTTCATGTTGCTGACGGCGTGGCTTTTGGCCAGTTCATTGTAATCGGCCAGTTGCTGCGGCGTGGCGGTTTCCGGCGTGACCGGAGGAATGCGGGTCATGGCAGATGGTCCTTGAGAAACTGCGCAGAGAGAACAGCGTCCACGGCTTCGGCGACGGCGTCGGCCACGAAGTCGATCTGCTCTTCGGTGCTGATCAGGGGCGGAGCCAGGCAGATGATGTCGGTCAAGACGCGGGTGGCGAGACCGCGCTTGAACAACTCGGTCCGCAGCAGCCGGGCCAACGGAGCATGGCTGGGAAAGCGGGTTTTGTCCGCGCGGTCGGCCACTAGTTCGACGCCGGCCAGCAATCCCAACCCCCGGATATCGCCGACATGGGGATGACCGCCCAGATTCCGTTTCAGGCGGGCTTGCAGCCGCTGACCTAATTCGGCCGAGCGCTGGGGAAGGTCATGGCGCTGCATCAGGCGCACAGTGGCGATGCCGGTGGCGCAGGCCACCGGATGACCGGCGTTGGTATAGCCGTGCCACCAGCGCCGCTCGGGCGGGGCTTCGTCCAGCACCTGTTTGATGCGGGCCGAAACGCCGACGCCGCCCAACGGGATGTAGCCGCTGGTGATGCCTTTGGCGAATTGCACGATGTCGGGCTGGACGTTCCAGTGCTCCAACCCGAACCACCGCCCGCTGCGGCCGAAGCCGGTGATGACGTCGTCGCTGATCAGCAGCACGTCGTGGCGGTCGCAGATTTGGCGGATGCGCTGGAAGTAATCGTCCTGGGGAACGATTACGCCGCCGCCGCCGCCCTGGATCGGTTCGGCGATGAAGGCGGCGACGGTGCCGGCGCCTTCGCGCAGGATGGCCTCCTCCAGCAAATCGGCGGCGGCCTGTCCCGGGCTGCGCCCGTCGGACGGAGCGGCAAAGCGATAGGGATAGGGTGAGGCGATATGCAGGAAGTCGGGCTGACGGGGGCCGAACACCAAAGCGAACTCGTCGATCCCGGTGGCGCTGGAAGCGCCTAAGGTCGAGCCGTGATAGGACAGCCGTCGGGCGATGATCTTGCGTTTTTCCGGCTTGCCCTGGGCCTGCCAGAAATAGCGGGCGGTGCGGATCGAGGTGTCGGTGGCCTCGCCGCCGCCGCTGGTGAAAAAGAAGGCTTGGATCGAGGGATAGGCCACCTCGGTCAGCAGTTCGGCCAGTTCGATGGCCGGGCGGTTGGTGGACCCGGCATAGGCGGTGGCGTAGGCCAGGGTTTCCAGCTGCTCCTTGGCCGCGTCGATAAGCTCGCGGCGTCCGTGGCCCAGATGGACGTTCCACATGCTGCTCAGGCCGTCGAAAATCCGGCGTCCCCGCTGGTCGATCAGATAGGGGCCGTCTCCGGCGGTCCAGAGAACCGGCTGTTCATGTTCGCTGGGGTGATGCTGAGGGTGGAGAAGGTGGAGGCGGTCAGCCTCCACCAGACCGGCGTAATCCGGTTCCCCCACCGTAGCGAGATCAATGATCGCGCGTCCGGTCATGATGATGACTCCGTGGCCTTATTCGGCGGGTTGAACCAGAACGGCTGAGTCCTCAAGGTCGTGCTCGATCAGTTCCAGCACTTCCGGCGACTGGCGGCGGATGTAGAGGAAATACAGCACGCCCGCGGCCAGCAGCCCGGCGAAGACGTAGGGCAACAGGTTCAGCGGGTAGGCGGGAACCGGGTACAGCACGCCGACGAAAGGAATGGCCAGCAGGACCACCGAGGCGACGGAAACCACCACATGGCGGGCTTTCAACTCGCCGCGCTTCTTCAGGAAGACGGGAGCCCCCACCGACACCAGGATGTAGGAGACCAGGAAGCCGAAAGTGGCGACCGAGCCGAGATAGCCGAAATTGTCCAACAATCCGACGCCCAGCAGAGTCAGGGGCAGGGACAGGGCGATCGCCACCAGAGCCGAAATGGTGACGGCGATGTGCGGTGTCGAATGGGTTTCGTGGGCGTCGCCGGCCTTGCCGTGCAGAATGCCGTGGCGCGACAGGGCGTAGATGACGCGGGCGCCGGCGTTGATGCTGGCCAGCACCGAGGCGAAGAAGCTGGCGGCCACGCCGGCGGCGATCACCGGTCCCAGGAAGCCCAGGCCGATGGCGTCGGCGATGAAGGACAGCGGCGCGTCGGCCTTGTCCAGGGTGGTCTCATTACCCTGGAACCCAGCCACCAGGGCATAGGACGACAGCACCAGGAAAATGCCGATGGCCAGAACGGTGGTGATCACCGAGCGGGGGATCACCCGCAGCGGATCGTTGGCTTCGTGGCCCAGCACGGCGGCGCTTTCAAAGCCGACGAAGCTGAAGAAAGCCAGCACCAGGCCCAACTGAATGTTGTCCAGGGTGACGCCGCTCAAGGTCAGTTGCGGGGCGTCGGAAACGCCGCCGTGGCTGACGAAAACGCCGATCACCACGACCAGGATGGCCGTCACCGTGATGCCCTCCAGGGTCAGGGACAGGCGGGTGGACAGCTTGATGCTGCGCCAGGCGATGTACCAGGCCAGCGCCACGGCGCCGATGGACAGCAGAACCGACGGCGCCAGATCGGCGAACTCGCCGAAGATCAGATGCAGCACCACCAGGGCGTAATTGACCGTGCCGGCCACCACGGCGGCGCCGGTGAACAGATAGGCGATGACCAGGGCCCAGCCCGAAATGCTGCCCCAGAAGGCTCCCAGTCCCTGGCCGGCAAAGGCGTACAGCGCCCCCGGAGAGGCCGAGCGGCTGGCGAAGGTGTTGATGTTCAGCGACAGCAGCAGCAGGGCTAAGGTGGCGAACAGATAAGCCAGCCAGGTGCCGTTGCCGGCGCTGGCGAACACCACCGGAATGACCAGCGCGGGCGAGCCGGACGGCGCAATGGTGCCGACGGCCTGGGCGACAACGTCGGTAAAGGACAGGTGGTTCTTTTTCAGGGATCCCTGGGATCGGTTCGGCAAAGACGTCATGCGTCTGCTCCTCGTTGCAAGAGTGCAGTGGAAAACGGCGAAATAATTGGACAGGGGCGGACCGCCGGACGCCTGGGCGTGAAAGCGGGCCGGTCAGGCGGTGGCGTTAGGCCACCGCCCCCGTACATGGATCGGCGGATCCTTTGACGGCGGTCAGGTACGGGGCGAAGCCGGCAAAGCCGGCAATGCCGTCCCAACATATTTCGGCGTGCATGATCATCATGGCGCTCCATATTTCACAATCATCTTTCGTGATCATGAATATTTAGTCAAGTTATTCTATAGACTTATTTAATGATAAAAGGCCGGTTCAAGGAAAATCAATGCCTTGAACCGGCTGGGAATGGAGTCAGGCGGCCAATAAAGCCTGTTCGATGTCCTGGATCAGATCGTCGGTATCCTCGATTCCCACCGACAGACGAATCAGCTGAGGCGTGATGCCGCGGGCCTTGCGTAGGTCTTCGGGCACCGAGGCGTGGCTCATGGTCCAGGGATGGCCTACCAGGCTTTCGACGCCGCCCAGCGACTCGGCCAGGGCGAACAGTTTGAAACGCTCCAGCACGGCGATGGTTGCGGCCTCGTCCGCCTTCAGAACGAAAGACACCATGCCGCCGCCGCCGCTCATCTGGCGTCCGGCCAGATTGTGTTGGGGGTGGCTGGGCAGGCCGGGATAAAGCACGCGCTCCACCTTGGGGTGGTTCTCCAGGAATTGGGCGACGGCCTTGGCGTTCTGGCCGTGGCGTTCGATGCGCAGCGGCAGGGTCTTCAGGCCGCGCAAGGCCAGGAAGCTGGAGAAGGGGTCAAGGATGCCGCCGATGGCGTTCTGCAGAAATCCCAGGCGGCTGATCAGGTCGGCGTCGTCGCGCACGATGGCGGCGCCGCCGATCAGGTCGGAATGGCCGCCGACATATTTGGTCACCGAATGCACGACGATGTCGAAGCCGTGCTCCAATGGGCGCTGGACGGCGGGCGAGGCGAAGGTGTTGTCGGCGGCCGTCAGGATTTTGCGCTTCTTGCCGATGGCGGCGATGCCCGCCAGATCGGCGATCTTCAGCAAGGGATTGCCGGGTGTTTCGATCCAGATCAGGGCCGTCTTGTCGGTGATGGCGGCTTCGACGGCGGCCGGGTCGGAGGCGTCCACATGGGTGATGGACAGGTTGGCCGAGGGGCCGCGCACCTTGTGGAACAGCCGCCAGCTGCCGCCGTACAGATCGTCCGAGGCGATGACATGGCTGCCGTGGGGCAAAAGCTCCAGCACCGTGGCCTGGGCGGCTAATCCCGAGGCGAAGGCGAAGGCGGCGGCCCCTCCTTCCAATGCGGCCAGGGCAGCCTCGAAAGCCGAGCGGGTAGGGTTGCCGGAACGGGAATATTCCCAGCCGCTATGCACGCCGGGCGAGCTTTGCACGAAGGTCGAACTGGCGTAGATCGGCGGCAAAACCGCGCCGGTAGCCTTGTCCGGATGCTGTCCTCCGTGAATGGCCTTGGTGAAAAGTCCCTGACGTTTAGACGTGCTCATGCTTAATCCACCTTCCGGCGCAAATGATTGATCAGGTCGATGCGGGTGATCAGGCCCAAGAAGCGATCCTTTTCTACAACCACGGCCACATGGCCTTTGTCGAAGACGGGTAGCAGCTCCGACAACGGGGCGGCGACCGAAATGGTTTCCAGATTCTCGGTCATGGCCGAGCGAACCGGGTCGCCGAAGCGGGCATGATCGTCGAACACCGCCAGCAGCAAGTCGGACTCGTCCAGCAAGCCCATCACCTTCTTGCCGTCGATGACGGGAAGCTGCGAAACGTCGTACAGCTTCATGCGGGCATAGGCGGTGTTCAGGGTGTCGTCCGGGCTCAGGGTGACGGCGGCGCCTTCGTCGTGGCGGCGGCTGATCAGATCGCGCAGGTCGCCCTGGCGCGGTCGGGCGATGAAGCCCTGATCGGCCATCCAATAGTCGTTGAACATCTTCGACAGATATTTGTTGCCGCTGTCGGGCACCAGGGACACCACCCGCTTGGGGGTGGTCTGTTCACGGCAATAGCGTAGGGCGGCCGCCAACAGGGTGCCCGACGACGATCCGGCCAGAATGCCTTCCTCGCGCAGCAGTTCGCGGGCGGCTTCAAAGGATTCGCCGTCGCTGATGGAATAGCCTTTATGGACATGGCTGAGATCGGCGATAGGGGGCACGAAATCCTCGCCGATGCCTTCCACGAACCAACTGCCCGGTTCGCGCGGCGCTCGGCCTTCCACGACGTCCACCAGGATCGAGCCCACGGGGTCGGCCAGGACCAGTTCCGTCGATGGCGAGACGCGGGTGAAGAAGCGGGAGAGCCCGGTCAGCGTGCCCGACGAGCCGACGCCGCAGACGACGGCGTCCACCTTGTGGTTCATCTGCTCCCAGATTTCCGGGCCGGTGCCGGTTTCGTGGGCCAGGGGGTTGGCCGGGTTGCCGAATTGGTTGATGAAGATGGCGCCGGGCGTTTCGCGGGCCAGACGCTCGGCCAGATCCTGGTAATAATCCGGATGCCCCTTGCCGACGTCCGAGCGGGTCATCACCACCTCGGCGCCCATGGCTTTCAGGTGGAAGACCTTTTCGCGGCTCATCTTATCGGGGATCACCAGCACCAGCCGGTATCCCTTGACGGCGGCCACCAGGGCCAGCCCCAGTCCGGTATTGCCGGCGGTGGCCTCGATAATGGTGCCGCCGGGTTTCAGGCGGCCGTCGCTTTCCGCCGCCTCGATCATCGACAAAGCGGGGCGGTCCTTGATGGAACCGCCGGGATTGGCGCTTTCGAGCTTCAGGAACAGCCGGCACGGTCCGGTGTCAAGCTTGGTCACCTCCACCAGCGGCGTGTTGCCGATCAAGGACAACAGGCCGGGCGGGATCGCGGGAAGGCTGGGCTTGAACTGGGCGACGCTGGCGCTCATGGTGATGGTTCCATCCTGGATGTCTTCGTTGAGCCAAGGCTATTTCACGTGGCTGTCTGTCGTCAATAATATTAGTATATTTATTAAATGGGTATATTAATGGTGGGGTGTCAGCGGGAACGCGCCAGCAGCAAGGCCGCCGCCATTTCGGCAAAGCCGAAACCGCCTGGATTTTCGGTGATCCAGACCGGGCCGTGACGCATCTGCGGCAGGTAATCGGCGACTGTCGAGACGCCGACGCTGTTGGGCAGGGCGCGGAACATCGGCTCGTCGTTCAAGGAATCGCCCGCATAGATCAGGCGCTTTCCCTGGTCGTCCAGGTTCAGGCCGAAGCGTTCGGCCAACAGACGGCGGGACATTTCCAGTTTGGTGTATTGCCCGATCCAGGCCAGAACCCACAGATTATTGACGGTGGTGGAACAGCCCGAGGCTTGCAGCATTCCGACAAGCCGGTCCCGCCGGGACTGCTCTCGGGGAACATTGAACGCCAGACTGGTCAGGCGGAAAGGCTGGTCGGCCGCCACGTCGACATCCGGCAAGGCGCTTTGAACGCTTCTTTGAATGGTTTCCAGGCGGGCTTTGTTCGCGGCCAATACGTCGTGATCATGCCAAAAAACGGTGTCGGGAACAGGCTTGTCCGTCGCGGCATGAAAGTATAGCCCGCCGTTTTCGCCGATCACCGCATCCACCGGCCACATCCGAACCATCTGATCGCACCAGCCCGCCGGAGCGGCGGTAACGGGAATGACCTTGATGCCGGCATCGCGCAATCGGCTCATGGCCGTGAAGCTGTCGGCCGGCAGCCGTCCCTGGTGGGTCAGCGTGTCGTCCATGTCGGTCAGGACGTAGTCGATGATGCGCAGCCGATCCGGGGCGGCCTTGCTGAAAGGAGCGGGCAGGGGAGCTGGCACGATCGGCCTCCTGATGGACGGGGAATTATTTTTTACATTTTTCCAGAAGATTTATAGACATATTTTACCGTCTTGTTTAGCGTTATGCCTATCGTATTCAGCGTGAATATTTCGCTAAATAAGGAGCCGCCTTTCATGAGCCTGTCCAAACGTTTCTCCCTAGCCGTGCGAAGCGGCCTTGCCGCGGCTTTTTCCCTTGGTTTCGCCGTGTCCGCCCAGGCTGCCGACAAGTTGGACGAGGTGAAGATCGATTTCGCCTATTACAACCCGGTCAGCCTGGTCCTGAAAGAGAAGGGCTGGTTGGAGGACGATCTGGCCAAAGACGGCATCAAGGTGCGCTGGGTTCAGTCGCTGGGATCGAACAAGGCGCTGGAGTTCCTGAACGGCAAGAGCCTGGATTTCGGCTCGACCGCCGGAGCGGCGGCCTTGCTGGCGCGCATCAACGGCAATCCGGTGAAGTCGGTCTACGTCTATTCCAAACCCGAGTGGACGGCGCTGCTGACCCAGGCGAATTCGCCGATCCAGAAGATCGCCGATCTGAAGGGCAAGCGAGTCGCCGCCACCCGCGGCACCGACCCGCACATCTTTCTGATCCGCACCCTGGCGGACAACGGCTTGACCGAGAAGGACGTCAAGATCGTGCTGCTTCAGCATCAGGACGGCCGCTTGGCCCTGGCCAAGGGCGACGTCGACGCCTGGGCCGGTCTTGATCCGCTGATGGCCCAGGCGGAACTGGACGATAACGAGCGCATTTTCTACCGCAATGCCGACATCAACACCTGGGGCGTTCTGAATACCCGCGAGGATTTCGCCGCCGACCATCCCGAGGTGGTGCTGAAGGTTCTTCAGGCTTACGAGAAGGCGCGGTCTTTCGCCATCGCCAATCCGGCCGAACTGAGGAAGATCATCGTCGAGCAGGCCAAGCTCTCAGATGCCGTCGCCGCCCGCCAGTTGGAACGGACCGATCTGTCCACCGCCGCCATCGGCGAGCGCCAGAAGAAGACCATCGAAGGCGCCGGGCTGGCCTTGCAGCAGGCTGGGGTCGTGCCGGCCGAGGTCAATGTGCCTGACGTGGCGGCATCCCTGGTGGATTCGTCGTTCGTCAGCAAGCTGGGCATCAGGTAAGCCGTGGCCGAGATCGTCCTTGACGCCGCCGTCCCGACCAAGGAGACGGCGGTCCGGCCTGCCGGTCGGGGCGGATTGTCCTGGCTGGCGGGCTTCATCCTGCCGGTCGGGCTGGCCCTGGCCTGGGAAATCGCCGTCGCCCTGAAATGGACCGATGGCCGGCTTTTGCCGACGCCGTCGCGGATTCTGTCCACTCTGGCCGATCTGACCCGCAGCGGCGAATTGCTGCCCCACATTCTGGCGACGCTTCAGCGGGTGGCCTTGGGGTTCGTCTTCGGTGTCGGCGCGGGAACGGTGCTGGGCGCGTTGTCGGGCTATTCCAGCGGCCTGCGCCGCCTGATCGATCCGACGTTGCAGGCATTGCGCAACATTCCCTCCATCGCCTGGGTGCCGATGTTCATTCTGTGGTTCGGCATCTTTGAAACCTCGAAGATCATTCTGATTGCCGTCGGCGTCTTTTTTCCCATCTACCTGACTTTGTCGGGCGCCATTCTCGGCGTCGACCGCAAGCTGGTGGAGGTCGGGCGGATTTTCCGTTTCAGCCATCGGGAAATGATCACCCGCATCCTGCTGCCGGCCACCTTGCCGTCCTATGTGCTGGCTTTGCGCTCGGGCCTGGGACTGGGGTGGATGTTCGTCGTCGCCGCCGAATTCATGGGGGCCGAGGCCGGTTTGGGCTTCCTGCTGGTGGACGGCCAGCAGACCGGCCGCCCGGCGGTCATTCTGGCCTCGATCACCGCTTTCGCCGTGCTGGGCAAGCTGACCGACTGGTTGCTGGCCGTCGGCACCGCGCGCTTGTTGCGGTGGCAAGACAGCTTCAAACCGGCGGAGTGAGCGGGACATGCTGGACATCAAGACAGTCTCGAAGCGTTATCCCAACGGCCTGTTGGCTTTGTCAGGGCTGGACCTGACGGTGGAAAAAGGCGAGATCCTGGCCATTGTCGGTGGTTCCGGATGCGGCAAAAGCACGCTTCTGCGTCTGCTTTCGGGGCTTGATCAGCCAAGTTCGGGACGCATTACCCTGGATGGCGCGCCGGTTCTGGCGCCGCGTCCGGAAATCGGCGTGGTGTTCCAGGAACCTCGCCTTATGCCTTGGCTGAGCATCGACGACAACGTCGCTTTCGGCATCCGCCATCTGCCCGCCGCCGAGCAGCGCAGCCGCGTCGGCGAAGCCTTGAGCCGTGTCGGTCTGGCCAGTCATGCCGGACATTGGCCGCGGGAACTGTCCGGCGGTCAGGCCCAGCGTGCCGCCTTGGCGCGGGCGCTGGTCGGCCGTCCCCAGGTGCTGCTGCTGGATGAGCCATTCTCGGCCCTGGACGCCCTGACCCGCAACGATCTTCAAGAGCATTTGCTGGAGCTTTGGGCCTATGACCGTCCAACGCTGGTGCTGGTGACCCACGACATCGAAGAGGCCCTGTTCCTGGCCGACCGCGTGGTGGTGATGCAGCCCAATCCCGGCCGTATCCGCACCGAGGTGCGGCCGCCGCTGGCCCGTCCGCATGACCGGCTGGATGGCGAATTCCTGGCATGGAAATACCGGCTGCTGGCTGAACTGGATCACGCCAGCCGCCGTCCGGCGGGCGACGAGGTCTTTCCCGCCGCCGCCATTTGATCTGGAGCCCCAATGTCTATCGACGAAATTTATCCCGTTCCCCAAGGCTTTGCCGAGCGCGCTCATATCGATGCAGCCGCCTATGACCGCCTTTACCGCGCGTCCATTGAAAATCCCGACGCATTCTGGGCCGAGCAGGCGCGTTTTCTGCGGTGGATCAAGCCCTTCAGCAAAATCAGCGACACCAGTTTCGATCCCGAGGATTTACGTATCCGCTGGTTCGAGGACGGAACCTTGAACGCGTCGGTCAATTGCGTCGATCGCCATCTGCCGGCCAAAGCCGGGCGTCCCGCCATTCTGTGGGAAGGCGACCGGCCGGGAGAAAGCCGCACCGTCACTTGGGGCGAACTGTCCGACAAGGTCAACCGTCTGGCCAACGTCCTGAAAGGGCTGGGGGTCGGCAAGGGCGACGTCGTGACCATCTATCTGCCGGTGATTCCCGAAGTCATGGTGGCGATGATGGCCTGCGTGCGCGTCGGCGCCGTTCATTCCGTGGTTTTTTCCGGTTTTTCGTCCGAAGCCCTGGCCAACCGCATCACCGACGCCGAGGCCAAGGTTCTGATCACCGCGGATGAGGGGCATCGAGGCGGCCGGGTGCATCCCTTGAAGCGCAACGCCGACGAGGCGCTGGCGGATCAGTTTTCGGTCCGCCATGTCGTGGTGGTGCGCCGCACGGGCGCAGCCGTGCCGTTCACGCCGGGGCGCGATCTTTGGTACGACGAAGCGGTGGCCGCCGCCGATTCCTGGTGCGAACCTGTCGAGGTCGGGGCGGAGGATCCGCTGTTCATCCTTTACACCTCAGGTTCCACCGGAAAACCCAAGGGGTTGCTGCATACCACCGGCGGCTATCTGGTGCATGCGGGGACGTCGTGGCGGAACATCTTCGACTGGCACGATGACGATCAGGGCGGCGATGTTTTCTGGAGCACTGCCGATGTCGGCTGGGTCACCGCCCACACCTACAAGATTTACGGCCCCCTGCTGAACGGCGCCACCAGCGTGATGTTCGAAGGCGTGCCGAGCTGGCCGGATTCCTCTCGCTGGTGGTCGATCATCGAAAAGCACAAGGTCAACATCTTCTATACCGCTCCGACCGCCTTGCGTTCGCTGATGCGGGAAGGCGAGGAACCGGTGCGCCGGCATGATCTGTCGTCCCTGCGGGTGCTGGGGTCGGTGGGCGAACCGATCAACCCCGAGGCCTGGCGCTGGTTCCATCAGGTGATCGGCGGTGGCCGCTGCCCGATCGTCGATAATTACTGGCAGACCGAGACAGGGGCCGTGCTGCTGGTGCCGTTGCCCGGCGCCGTGCCCAACAAGCCCGGCATGGCGGCCAAACCCTATTTCGGCATTCGTCCCGAAGTGGTGGACGCGCAAGGCAATGTTCTTGACGGGGCGGCGTCCGGCAATATGTGCTTCAAGGGATCGTGGCCGGGGCAGGCCCGTACGATCCTGCATGACCGCGAACGTTTCATCCGCACCTATTTCGCGCCCTATCCCGGGCGTTTCTTCACGGGCGACGGAGTGATCCGTGATGTCGACGGCTATTACCGCATCAGCGGACGGGTCGACGACGTGATCAACGTTTCCGGCCATCGCTTGGGTACGGTGGAACTGGAAAGCGCCATTGCGTCGCATCCGGCGGTGGCCGAGGCGGCGGTGGTCGGCTATCCCCACGAGGTCAAGGGACAGGGCGTTTTCGCCTATGTTACCCTGAAGGAGGGGCAGCATGAATCCGATGCCTTGCGCCGCGAGATCATCGACTGGGTGCGTTCGCGGATCGGTCCGATCGCCAGTCCCGACGTCATCCAGTGGGCTCCGGCCTTGCCGAAGAACCGGGCGGGAAAAATTCTGCGGCGCATTCTGACCAAGGTGGCGGCCAATGATTTCGGGAATTTCGGCGACACCTCCACCTTGGCCGATCCCGGCGTGGTCGAGGACATCGTTCGCCGCCGTAGCGAAAATATTGCGTCTTCAACCGCTCGATAGGAGTTTCCATGAACGCTGATGATTTGCGCACCCTGCAGGCGCCGTTGAAGGACCAATACAAGATCAGTCCCGAAGCGGCTTTGATCACCCTGACCGCCCGGGGCGATTTGGACCATGACGATCTGGTCTGTCGTGTGGAGACCGGACGGCAACTGGTCGAAGCCGGCCTGCATCCGGCCACCGGCGGCAGCGGCGCTTTCGCCTGTTCCGGCAACATGCTGCTGGAGGCCCTGGCGGCCTGTGCCGGCGTCACCCTGAAAGCGGTTTCCACCGCCATCGGCTTTTCCCTTCGCGGCGGTTCGGTGTCGGTCGAAGGGGATTTGGATTTTCGCGGCACTCTTGGCGTCGCCAAGGATGCGCCGGTGGGATTTCGCGATATCCGTCTGACGTTCGCCCTGGATACCGACGAACCGCAGGAACGTGTCGATCAGCTTACCAAGCTGACGGAGCGTTATTGCGTGGTGTTTCAAACCCTGGCCAAGCCGCCGCGTCTGGAACTGACGGTATTGCGCCAGGGCTGATGGCCGGTGCGGGAGGCTGAAGGATCAGCCTCTCTTTTTTCCGGACGTCACCAAAGCGGCCATAAAGCAGGCAGGAACATCGGGTCCGGCTCATCCTCGAGCATTTGCGGCGGGGCGCCGGCGTCATCCTCCTTGGCGGCGGTTTCGTCTTCTGCGGGGCGTTCTGTTTGAGCGTTCATGAAACAAGCGGCCTATGGAAATCAACCGACATTATTGTGCCGGCCAATTTCCATTAAATCCACAGATTTTGTATTCTGTTTCTGCTTCTATTCCTTCGGCGTGAGGAAAGTCGCCGAGGCCCAAACCCGCGACGGACACCGGCCAAGTGCGACAACGTCGTCTCGATGCCGTCCCATCGTGGGTGAAAGCGGTGGGAAAGCCGGTTTTCCGGCTTCCCCCGCCTTTCGTCAGTTGGCCTTTACCTTGGTCCAAATGGCGTCGTAGAGCTTGGTCTTGTCGCCCAGATCCTTGACCATGTGCAGATGCTTGCGCACCTCGTCGCTGGGATACAGGTTGGGATCCGAGCTCAGAGCCTTGTCCAGCAGCGGCAGGGCGGCTTTGTTGGGGCTGCCGCCCGACAGCCAGTTGGTGTTCTTGGCCGCCACCTCCGGACGCATCATGTAGGCGAAGAACTTCTTGGCGGCGTCCACGTTCTTGGCCTTGGACAGCAGGCACATGTCTTCCTGGAAGCCGTTGGCGCCTTCCTTGGGGATGACGTAGGACACGGCGTCCGGTTTCGAGGCCACGGTCTGTGCCGCCGAACCCGACCACCAATGCGCCACGGCGAAGTCGCCGTTGATGACCTTGTCGCCGATGCCGTCGGTCAGCATGGCGGCCCAATAGGGCTTGGCCTTGGCGATGGTGTCGCGGGCCTTGGCCAATTCCTTGGGGTCGGTGGAGTTGAACGAGAAGCCGTTATAGACCAGGGCGGCGCCGATGGTTTCGCGCACGTCGTCCAGCATGGCGATCTTGCCGCGCAGGGCTGGCGGCGGATCGAAGACGATCTTCCAACTGGTGACGTCGTATCCCTTGGTCAGCGCCTTGTTGTAGAGCAGACCGGTGGTGCCCCAGTTGTAGGGCATGCAGATTTCATGGTTCTTGTCGGTTTCGGCCTTGAAGTACTTCTGGTCGATGTTCTCATAGCCCTTGATGGATTTCAGGCCGGCGTTCTGCACCAGATTCAGGGTGGTCATGATGTCTTGCATGAACACCGAGGGGAAGACGATGTCGTAGCCGTCGGCGCCGGCCTGAATCTTGGCCAGCATTTCCTCGTTGGTGCCGTAATTGTCCAGGGTCACCTTGATGCCGGATTCCTTCTCGAAATCGGTGATGACGTCGGGGCTGATGTAAATCGTCCAGTTGTAAAGGTTCAGCTGCTCGCCGGCGGCGGCGGCCTGGGCGCCCATGCCTGCGGCCAGAACGGCGGCACAGAGAAGGCTACGCATCTTTTTCATCGGCGAACTCCTTGATCGATCGAGGGACAGGGGGGGAAGACAAGGCCGGTCATTCCTCGGCCTTGCGGGACCATTGCGGACGGCGGAGCCACAGGGCCGAGCCCACCACCAGCATGGAAACCAGGATCATCAGCACCGAGACGGCGTTGATCTCGGGTGAGACGTTGCGCTTGATGGCGCCGAACAGATAAACCGGCAGGGTGGTCGAACCGACTCCGCAGGTGAAATAGGCGATCACCAGATCGTCGAAGGAAATGACGATCGACAGTAGAAATCCGCCGATGATTCCCGGCAGCAGCAGGGGGAAGGTGACGCGGCGGAAGGTGGTCCAGGGACCGGCGCCCAGATCGGCCGAGGCTTCTTCCAGGCGGGTGTCCATGCCGGACAGGCGGGCGCTGACGATCACGTTGACGTAGGACGCCAGAAAGACCGTGTGGGCAAGGATCACCGAGACGCGGCCCAGCGGAAAGTTGATGGAGGCCAGGAACACCAGCAGCGAAATGCCCAGCACGATGTCGGGAATGACGATCGGCAGAAACAGGGCGGTGCGATAGGCGTTGCGGCCGGGAAAGCGCACCCGGGCCAGCCCCAGCGCGGTCATGGTGCCGATGGCGGTGGCCAGTCCGGCCGAGGACAGGGCGATGACGACGCTGTTGCGGGCGGCCGGTCCCAGATTGGGATCGGAATACATCTGCAACGTCTGGGCGCCGGTTAGATCGTGGGATGGAGTGTAAAGCCCCAGGTTGGCCAATACCCGCAGGTACCAGTCGAAGGTGAAACCTTTCCAGGTCATCATGCTGACGGCGTTGTCGTTGAACGAAAATACCACCAGCATGGCGATCGGCAGATACAGGAACAGGAAGAACAGCCAGACGTGGGTCGATAGGGCGAAACGGGCCAGGGCGTTGGGCTTGCTCATGATCATTCTCCCTCGGCCTTGCGTTCGCTGCGGGCCATGACGAACAGGCACAACAGCACCATGCCGCTCAAGACCGCCGACACCGCCGAACCGAACGGCCAGTCGCGGGCCGACAGAAACGCCTGGGCCAGCAACGGTCCCACCTGCAGATCCTTGGCGCCGCCCATCAGGGTAGGGGCCAGAAAATTGCCGAAGGACGGCACGAAGACCAGCACCAGGCCGGCGACGATGCCGGGCATGGACAGCGGCAGCACCACGCGGCGGAAGGTGGCGGCGGCTCCGGCCCCCAGATCGCGGGAGGCTTCGATCAGACGCATGTCCAGCTTTTCGATGGAGGCGAACAGCGGCAGCACCATGAAGGGCAGATACTGGTACATCATGGCCACCACCACGGCGGCGGGGGTGTAGATCAGTTGCAGCGGGTGATCGGTCAGCCCCAGGCCCATCAAAATGTTGTTGAGCAGTCCGTCGGCCCGCAAAATCAGCATCCAGGCGTAGACCCGCACCAGCGCGTTGGCGAAAAAGGGCAGGGTGACCAGGAACAGCAGGGTGAATTTCCGCTTTTCATTCTGCCGCGCGATGTACCAGGCGGCGGGAAACCCGGCCAGCAAGGTCAGGACGGCGGTCGCCGAGGCGATGATCGCCGATTTGGCGAAGATGCCCAGATAGACGAAGTCCCAATCGCGCAATTCGTCTTCATTGGGCAGGCCGAAGATGCGGGCGTAGGAATCCAGATCCAGATGCCAGACCACGCCGCCGTAGGTGCCGCGGGTCAGCAGGCTGTAGGTGACGACGATCAGTCCGGGAATCAGGAAGAGAACGATGAACAGCAAAAAGCCGGGGACCAGCTTGCCCATGCCGGGACGCAGGAAAGGCTGGCGGCGGGGCGGCGGGGGCGCGGCGTTGTCCATGGAGGCTTTCATCCCTCAGCCCTGCAGCAGGCGGAAATCTTCGGGGGAATAGCAAAGCGTGACCATTTCGCCGTCGGCGGGCGGGCTGACGCCGGTCAGGCTGGCGATCAGCCGTTCGCCGCCCGGCAATTCCAGTTCGAGCCGGGTGCCGGAGCCGAGGAAAATGGATTCCACGGCCCGCCCGGTCAGGCTGGGGCGCGTTTCTCCATCTGCGGCGGGCTTCAGGAATTTTTCGGGGCGGATGCATAAGGTGGCGTCGGTTTCGGGGCAATCGACGGCGGCGAGTATATGAACGCCGCCCGCCGTGCGCAGATGGGTCAGGCCGTTTTCCCGTTTTTCGACACGGGCTTTGAACAGGCTGGTCTCGCCGACGAAGCCGGCGACGAACTCGGTCTGCGGATGCTCGTAGATGTCCAGGGGCGGGCCCATCTGTTCGATGTGCCCCTGGTTCATGACCACTACCAGATCGGACATGGACAGGGCTTCTTCCTGGTCGTGGGTGACGCACAGGAAGGCGATTCCCAATTCGTGCTGAAGCCGCTTCAATTCGACCTGCATGTCCTTGCGCAGTTTGCGGTCCAGAGCGGCCATGGGTTCGTCGAGCAACAGAACCTTGGGGCGCAGCACGATGGCGCGGGCCAGGGCGACGCGCTGCTGCTGGCCGCCGGAAAGCTGGGAGACCCTGCGCGCGCCCATGCCCGACAGGCGGACCAGATCCAGCGCCTGTTCGACCCGCTGCCTGATTTCCGCCTTGGGCTGACGGGCGACCTCAAGGCCATAGGCGACGTTGTCGGCCACGGTCATGTGGGGGAACAGACCGTAATGCTGGAACACCGTGTTGGTCGGGCGCTTGTTGGCGGGAATGCCCTCCATCAGGGCGCCGTCGATGAAGACGCCGCCGGCGGTGGGCTCCTCGAAACCGCCGATCAGCCGCAGCAGGGTGGTTTTGCCGCAGCCCGACGGCCCCAACAGAGTGGTGAACTTGCCGCCAGGAATATCCAGGCTGACCTCTCTCAGCGCCTGAACCAGACGTCCGTCGGGAGCCTGAAAACTTTTGGAGACCGAAGAGACATGCACGATGGCTGACATCTGGTCGGAACCTCTTGGCTTGGCGCTGCCTAAATTAGGGGCGTCTGATTTGATTGACTATCTGTTGAGCAGTTTGCGGGAGGCGGAATATGTTAGTCAAATGGATTTTTATAAATATGTTGTTTGACTAACATTTTTGAGTGGCGCAGTTTCATGCGGATAACCGCACTCCACCAATGGGGCCGCCATGATCAAAGCCGCCTGTGATCCTGCTTCGTTTTCCCGTTCTGGCAAAAAGCGTGCCCGCGGCTGGGGATTGCCGGTGCCGGGGATGACCGGGCCGTGCAATGCCATCACCGACGTGCCGGGCGTGGCTGTGGGCATGACGACGCTGATCAAGAATGAACCGGCGGTCGTGCGCACCGGCGTCACCGCCATTCTTCCCCGCGCTCCCGGCGATCTGCTCAATCCGGTGTGGGCCGGCTGTTTTTCGATGAACGGCAACGGCGAGATGACGGGAACCCACTGGATCAACGAGGCGGGATGGTTCACCGGCCCCGTGACCGTAACCAACACCCTGTCGCTGGGCATGGCCCATCACGCGACGGCGCGTTGGATGGTCGGGCGTTTCGGCGAACGGATGGAAAATCGCAATCTGTGGATTTTGCCTGTCGCCGCCGAAACCTATGACGGTTGGCTGAACGACATCTACGGTCTGCATGTCACCGAGGAGCATGTGCTGGCTGCCATCGACGGCGCCAAGGCCGGGCCGGTGACGGAAGGTAGCGTCGGCGGCGGCACCGGCATGATCGCTTACGAATTCAAGGGGGGGACCGGCACGGCGTCCCGTCGCGTCACCATCGACGGCGAAATGTTCACGGTGGGGGTGCTGGTTCAGGCCAATCACGGATTGCGGCCCTGGCTGACGGTCTGTGGCCGGCCGGTGGGCAAGGATCTGCCAGGCTCGGCGCCGTGGAGCCGCGAACGGGGATCGATCATCGCCGTCATCGCCACCGATGCGCCCTTGCTGCCCATACAATTGCAGCGGCTGGCCCGCCGTGCGGCCATCGGCATCGGCCGGGGCGGCACGCCGTCGGGCAACAATTCCGGCGACATTTTCCTGGCCTTCAGCACTGCCAACGCGCCGGGACCGTTGCCCGAGCCGGGTCGCTTGCATTTCGACGTGCTGGGGAACGACGGCTTGGACTCCATGTTCATGGGAGTTGTCGAAGCGGTTGACGAAGCCGTGCTAAATGCCATGCTGGCGGCGGATACATGCACCGGATGCAAGGGCCGGGTGGTCGAGGCCATCGACGGACAGCGGCTGGTGGAGCTGGTAGGGACGCGCTGAGTTGGACCACATTGTCGGAAAGTTTCGTTCGGACGAGGCGCGCCGCACCAAGGCGGGGCGGCTTTTGTCCGACTTCTTCGTCGACAATCTGCATGCCGTGCCGTTCGAGACGGCGGCGTCGATCGCCGCGCAGTTGGGCATCAGCGCCATGACGGTGACGCGCTATCTGCGCGATCTCGGCTATAGCGGTCTTGATGCCCTGAAGGCGGAACTGCGGCTGGGGCCGATCAGTTCGGCCTGGGATATCACCGAGAACATGGAGGATTTGAGCCGCGATCTGCGCGACGGGCGGCTTTTGGCCGACATGGTCAGCCAGCAGATCGAGGCGCTGCACAGCCTGAACAAGCTGACGCACACGCCGGAATGGCAGGCGGCGGTGGAAATGCTGACGGACGCTAAGTCCGTCTTTGTCGCCGGCTATCAGAACATCAGCGGCATCGTCCGTTATTTCAGCGAACAGATGGCCTATGTGCGCGACGGCGTGCGGTATATGGACGGTCTCAACGGCACTTATCTGGAACTGCTGGAGAAGGGGGGCGACGGCCGTATCCTGGTTCTGGTGGACTGCCGCCGTTTCGCCAGCAAATCCCGCCTGCTGGCCCAGGCGGCCAAGGAAGCGGGCATCCGCATCCTTATCGTCACCGACAGCCATTGCGATTGGGCCGAGCATGGCTCGGTCACCCTGTCGATTCCGGCCATGCGCTGGCGGACCTGGGATTCTTTCATGCCGCTGGCGGCTCTGCTCGATCTTTTGGTGACCAGCGCCGTCATCGCCCAGGGGGAGAGCGTGGTGAAGCGGGGGCGTTTGATCAATGCCCTTCAGGACCGCTTCGGCGATTTCGAACGGCGCTAGGCCGGGCTCTGAGCAAGGGTTCTATATTCAGCGGCGGTCCTCGACCCGCTTGGCCTTGTGGGTGGCGCGTTGCAGGGTGTCGGGCGGCAGAATGGAGACGTCCGCGGAAACGCCAGTCAAGGATTTCAGGTGCCGAGCGAAACGTCGGGCTAAGTCTTCGTCGGGGGCGTTGATGCCGTGAGCCCGCTCGACTTCGACCGTCAGCCGGTCCAGATGGTTGATGCGTTCGACGATCAAACGATATTCGCCGCTCAGGTCGCGGTCCTGGCGGGCGACGGCCTCGACGTCGCTGGGGAAGATGTTGACGCCTTTGATAATCAGCATGTCGTCCAGACGCCCGTGCACTCCTTGCATGCGGATCGAGGTGCGGCCGCAGGCGCAAGGTTCGGACGTGAAGCTGACGATGTCGCCGGTGCGGAAGCGGATCATCGGGCGGGCTGTCTTTTTCAGGGTGGTCAACACCATCTCGCCACGCCCGCCTTCGGGGACCGGCTCCTGGGTTTCGGGATCCAGCACTTCGACTAGAATGTGATCCTCGGCCCAATGCAGGCCGTTCTTTTCCTCGCACATGCCGGCGCAGGACCCGAAGATGTCCGACAGGCCGTAATAGTCGTAGACGTCGGCGCCCCACAGCTCCTCGATGCGGGTACGCGTTTCCGGGATAGAGCCGCCGGGTTCACCGGCCACGAAGATTTTACGCACGGCCAGATCGCGTCTGGGCTCGATGCCCTCCTTGATTGCGGTCTCCCCCAGATACCAGGCATAGGACGGCGTGGTCCAAATGGCCGTGGCCTGAAATTGCCGCAGAAGATGCAAAAGCCGCTCCGACGGCACGGTGCCGGCATGAAGGCTTAAGGCTCCCAGCTTTTGCGCCCCCAGAACGCAGGGGCCGCCGATGAACAGGGACATGTTCAGAGAATGGCAATAACGGTCGCCGGGACGCAGCCCCGACGACCAGAACTGCCGGGCCTCGTAATCGATCCAGTCGTCGAAGTCCCGCTGGGTGAAGGGCGAGGCGGTGGGAATGCCGGTCGAACCCGACGAGGTCGAGATGTAAACGATGTCCCGTTCCGGCGCGGCCAGAAGATCCCCGAACGGCGCCGCCGCCAATTGACGTTCCCGCAGGGTGTGCTTGGTGATGAAAGGGAAGCGGCGCAGGTCGTCGAGGCTTTTCACCTGATCGAGATCGGCGCCGGCGGCGTCGAATGAAGCGCGGTAATAAGGCGAGGCGTGATAGGCCAATTGGAGATGCTGCTGGAGCTGCGTCAATTTCAGCCGATGCCAGTCCTGGCGGCTTTGAGTTTCCAATCCGGCATCCCAATACCGGTCGTCTTCGGCATCCCGCAGAAGGGCCTGTGTCATGGCAATCTCACTTATTGTCTATCTAAAAAATAGACTAATATTGTTTGGGAGATCGCCGCAAGGGATAAATATTACCATGAAAATACATATTTTTACGCGAATATGGCGTTATCTTGCATATGAGGCATGCGCAATGACGTGACTTTAATGTGATTATAAATTGACCTATTCCACCAATTTAATGGATATTGTTCTCCGCTTATCGATGCCAGGGCCATTCGGCCGGGCGGAAGGGGAGGGGCCACGGGTCCATGTCGCCAACACGATCACCATCGAAACTGATTTCCCTGGCCGAGGCGGCGCGCCGCTATAGCTGGGACGGAATGCAATATGCCAGCGGCGCCGCTTTGCCGGTGGGGTCCGATGCCATCGTCTTCGGGCGCGAACTGCTCCGTCAGGGGCGGCACGATTTGCATGCCATCTTTCACTGCAACAGCCAGCAACTGAATCTGCTGGCGGCGGCCGGAGCGGTGACGAAGGCCGAATGCGGCTTCTCCGCGCTTGAGGTGTTCGGTTTCGCCAACGGCCTGCGCCGCGCCGTGGAAAGCGGGCAACTGGCGTTGGAGGATTACTCCAATCTGGCCATGCCGTTGCGGCTGCTGGGCGGGGCGTTGAACTGGCCCTTCGTTCCGGCGACGGTGAATATCGGTTCAGACATTCAAGACCGTTCGGCTTTTTCTCCCGACGACTATCCGGCCAAGGCGAAAATTCCCGCCGTCACCGACCCGTTCACCGGCCGGCAAATCGGCGCCTTCAGCGTCTTGCAGCCCGACGTGGCGGCCATCCATGTGACCTTGGCCGATGTGACGGGAAATTCCATTTTGCTAGGCACAGAGTGGAGCCGGGTCGAATTGTCCCGCGCCGCCAAAAAGGTGGTGATCATTGCCGATGCCATCGTCGATCAGGGCTGCATTCGTCAGTATCCCAATCTGGTGCGCATTCCCGACATCATCGTCGAGGCAGTCGTGTATTGGCCCTTTGCCGCCTGGCCGCAAAGTTCCCCCGGCCTGTACGACGTGGACGAGGAGCATATGAAATTCATGAACAAAGCTCTGGCGGCCGAGCAAGGCACGGCCGACTACATCCGTGATTTCGTGACGCCTTATGACGGCGTGGACGGCTATCTGGACATGATCGGCCGCGACAAGGTGGCGAAATTGTCCGACACCAGCACCGGCTTCCTGCTGGACCCTTATCGTCGGTGGATTTTGACGCCGGCCCAGGTGGCGGAGGCGACGCCATGAGCGAGACACTGGATTTCACCCGCCAGGAAATGATGGCCATCGCCACGGGCCGGGAAATCCGCGACGGCGAACTGGCGATCTTCGGCGTCGGATTGTCGATGCTGGCGGGATATTTCGCCCACGCCAACCATGCCCCGAACCTGCGCACCATGACCGAGGGCGGGGTTTATGGCGCGACCCCGGTGGGCGGCTTGCCCTGGGGAATCGAATGCAACCGCATTTCCTCCAACGCCACCAGTTTCTCCTCGGCGCTGGATGCGTTGGGCTTTTTGGTGGCCTCGGGGCGCTGCGATGTCGGTGTCATCGGCGCGGCCCAGGTTGACAAGTTCGGCAACGTCAACACCACGGGCATCTGGGACGGCGAGATCGGCCCGTCCTTCCGTCCGCCCAAGACCCGGTTGCCGGGCGCCGGCGGGGCCAACGATATCGCCTGTGGCGCCAAGCGTTTCATCATCATGGTGACGCACGAGCCCAAGCGTTTCGCCGAGAAAGTCACCTATGTCAGCTCGCCCGGCTATCTGGAGGGCGGCGACGCCCGCAAACGATACGGCTTTGTCGGCGGCGGACCGTCGGCCATCATCACCACTTTGGGAATTCTGCGTCCCGAACCGGGCAGCAACGAATTCATCCTGGACGGCTGGTTTCCTTTTTCCAGCATCGACGAGATCAAGGCCAATACCGGCTGGGATCTCAAGGTCTCGCCCACCGCCGCCGTCATCCCCGAACCCACCGCCGCCGAATTGGCGACCTTGCGCAAGGTCGACGAGACCGGCGCTCTGAGAAAACAATAATCGTGGAAGCAATGATCATGACCGACATCCCCTATCTGCTGCGCTCCGACGATCAGGGCGTCGCCACCCTGACCTTGAACCGTCCCCAGGCCCGGAACGCTTTGTCGCTGGGCATGCTGAAAGCCTTACGCGCCGAACTGGCCGCCATCTCCGGCGACGACGGCATCCACGTGCTGGTCATCGCCGGGGCCGGTCCCGCCTTTTGCGCCGGTCACGACCTGAAGGAACTGCGCGCCGGCGGCTACGACGAAACCTATATCGACGCTCTGTTCGCCGAATGCGCCGAGGTTATGCAAGCTATCGTCAACTTGCCCAAGCCGGTCATCGCCCGCGTCCATGGCGTCGCCACCGCCGCCGGGGCGCAGTTGGTTGCCAGCGCCGATCTGGCTTTCGCTGCCGAGGATTCCCGTTTTGCCACGCCGGGGGTGAATATCGGCCTGTTCTGCTCGACGCCGATGGTCGCCTTGTCGCGTAACGTGTCGAAAAAACAGGCTATGCAGATGCTGCTGTCGGGCGATCTGATCGATGCGGCTACGGCCCTGCGCTTTGGCTTGGTCAACGAACTGGTCCCTGCCGACAAGCTGGAGGAGGTCACGGCGGCTTACGCCCGCAAGATCGCCGCAAAATCGCCCCTGACCCTGGCGATCGGCAAGGAAGCGTTCTATCGCCAGGCTGAACTGCCGCTGGCCGAGGCCTACGCCTACACCCGCAAGGTCATGGCCGACAATCTGAAGGCAGCGGATGCCAAGGAAGGCATCGGCGCATTCCTCGACAAACGTCAGCCCGTCTGGTGCGGGCGTTGACATGGCGGAGTTGACCTATCCCGACGCCTTGCTGGCCCGCATCCTGAAATCCGTCAACACCATCGCCATGGTGGGGGCCAGCACCAACTGGAACCGGCCCAGCTACTTTGTCATGAAGTATCTGCAGGGCAAAGGCTATCGCGTCATTCCCGTCAATCCCGGCGCCGCCGGGCAGGAGCTTTTGGGCGAAACAGTGCGGGCCAGTCTGTCGGATATCGTAGAGCCGGTGGACATGGTGCAGGTGTTCCGCAAGCCGGAGGCCGTGCCCCCCATCGCCGACGAGGCGGTGGCCATCGGCGCCAAGGTGCTGTGGCTGCAACTGGGCGTGCGGCACGACGGCGCGGCAGCCAAGGCCGAGGCGGCGGGGCTGACGGTGATCCAGGACCGTTGTCCGAAAATCGAGTTCGGCCGTTTGGGCGGTGAGCTGTCGTGGTTCGGTGTCGATTCCGGCATCGTCTCGGCGAAAGTCCGACGGGCGCCGAAGCCGTCCACCAGGACCGAGGCCGACGTTCAGACCGGCACCGAGACCTTTGGCTTCGAGACCCGTTCGGTCCATGCCGGAGCGGCTCCCGATCCGGTGACGGGGGCGCGCATCACGCCGATCTATCAGACGGCGTCCTATGTCTTCGACGATGCCGATCAGGCGGCGTCGCTGTTCAATCTGCACAGCTTCGGCCATGTTTATTCCCGCCTGTCCAATCCCACCGTGGCGGTGCTGGAAGAACGAGTGGCGAATCTGGAGGGCGGGCGGGCCGGCGTGGCGGCGGCATCGGGGCATGCCGGGCAGTTTCTGACCTTCTTCACCCTGCTGGAGCCGGGCGACGAGTTCATCGCCTCGCGCAATCTCTATGGCGGCTCGCTGACTCAATTCGGCCTCAGTTTCAAGAAGCTGGGCTGGCATTGCCGTTTCGTCGATCCGACCGCGCCCGAGAATTTCCACAAGGCGCTGACGCCGAAGACCAAGGCGATCTTCGTCGAAAGCCTAGCCAATCCCGGCGGCATCGTGGTGGATCTGGAGGCGGTGGCCAGGGTTGCCCACGAAGCGGGAATTCCCCTGATCGTCGACAACACTTTGGCGACGCCCTATTTGTGCCAGCCGATTGCCTGGGGCGCGGACATCGTTTGTCATTCCACCACCAAGTTTCTGGCCGGGCACGGCAATTCCCTGGGCGGGGTAGTGGTGGAATCCGGCAGGTTCGACTGGGGGCAGAACGACAAGTTCCCCTCCATGGCCCAGCCGGAGCCGGCCTATCATGGCCTGAATTTCTACGAGACCTTCGGCGATTTCGGTTTCACCACCAAGGCCCGAGCCGTCGCCTTGCGGGATTTCGGCCCGGCTTTGTCGCCGATGAATGCCTTTTTGTCGTTGACCGGCATCGAAACCTTGCCGTTGCGCATGGAACGGCATGTGGCCAATGCCCGGGCGGTCGCCGCGTTCTTGCATGATCATCCCAAGGTGGAGTGGGTGTCCTATGCCGGCCTGTCGTCCAGCCCGTTCCATGATCTGGCGAAGAAATACCTACCCAAGGGGCCGGGCGCGGTTTTCACCTTCGGCGTCAAAGGCGGGTACGAGGCCGGGCTGAGGGCGGTGGAGCGGGTGCGGCTGTTCTCGCATTTGGCCAATATCGGCGACACCCGCAGCCTGATCCTGCATCCCGCCAGCACCACCCACCGCCAATTGTCCGACGAGCAGCGTCTGGCCGCCGGCGCCGGACCAGAGGTGGTGCGGCTTTCGGTGGGGATCGAAACCGCCGACGATCTGATTCGCGACCTTGATCAAGCCTTGCGCGATTGAACTGGAGATAATCTCTTGAGCCCTGCCAAAACCAACCGCGCGGAAGACGGTTTCGCCACCCGCGCCATTCATCTGGGATATGACCCGGCCGACGAGCATGGGGCTTTGTCGACGCCGGTCTTCATGACCTCGACCTACACCTTCGAATCCGCCGAAATCGGCCAGGAGCTGTTTCGCGGCGAACGCGACGGCTATGTCTATGGCCGCACCAAGAACCCCACCCAATCCGTGCTGGAAACCCGCATCGCCAGTCTTGAGGGCGGTGAGGCGGCGGTGGCTTTCGCCTCGGGCATGGGGGCGATCAGCGCCACCTTGTGGACTCTGCTGAAAGCTAGCGACGAGGTGCTGGTGGATCAGACGCTTTACGGCAACAGCTTCGCCCTGTTCATGCGCGGTCTGTCGAAGTTCGAGGTGAAAATCACGGTCGCCGACTTCACCGACCTGGAAGCCGTGAAGAAGGCGCTGGAGCAGGGCAAGCCGCGACTGGTCTATTTCGAGACGCCGGCCAATCCCAATCTGCGGGTCATCGACATCGCCGCCGTCAGCGCCCTGGCTCACGAGGCGGGGGCGCTGGCGATGGTCGACAACACCTTCGCCTCTCCGGCCCTGCAGCGGCCTTTGTCGTTGGGGGCCGATCTGGTGGTTCATTCCGCCACCAAGTTTCTTGGCGGGCACGGCGATCTGATCGCCGGCGTTCTGGTGGGGCCCGCGGATATTCTGAAACAGGTGCGGCTGCACGGCCTGCGCTATCTGACCGGCGCGGCCATCGCGCCGCTGACGGCCTTTCTGCTGCTGCGCGGCCTGAAAACGTTGGAGCTGCGCATCGAGCGCCACAGTTCGTCCGCCCTGGCGGTAGCGCAGTTGCTGGCCGATCATCCGGCCGTGGCGGCGGTGCATTATCCCGGTCTGCCGGATTCGCCCTATCACGAGTTGGCCAAGCGCCAGATGTCGGCGTTCGGCGGACTGGTGTCGTGCGAGCTGAAAGGCGGGGTCGAGGCGGGCATGACCCTGATGAACCGCCTGACCTTGGCCAGCCGGGCCGTCAGCCTGGGCGATGCCGAGACCCTGGTACAGCATCCGGCCAGCATGACCCACGCAGCCTATACTCCCGAGGAACGCCGGGCGCACGGCATCGCCGACGGCCTGATCCGCTTTTCCGTCGGACTGGAAACCTTGGCCGACATCAAGGCCGATATCGCCCAGGCTTTGGATGCCGTGACGCGCTAGGCCGACCGTTCCGGGGGAAGGTCTCGTTCCGCGGGCGCGGCCTTCCTCTTATCCTGCCCGAGCCAGGAGCCGAGAGAGGTCAGCAGGCCGCCGCATCCGGCGACGAACAAGCCGCCTGCGATGCGGATCAGGGTGACGATTTCGCCCAGCCCGTCGCCCGACATCAGGCGGTTTACGACGAACAGCAGCCCCGATGCGACGATGACGAGGCCGGCAAAAATCAGGGAGACGGAAACCACTCGTCTGATAAGGCTGATTGGCGGCGTCATGACATCCCCGTTTTTGAAGGCAGGGTTCAGTCATACCCGCAATCGCGGAACAGCTCTAGTGGCAGATGCCGTAGCTGTCGGCCAGAACCGCCGTTCTGGCGGGCTGGGGCAGGGAGACGGTTTGCGCCAGTTTGCGGTTGCGCAGGTCGATGACGGCCAGCTTGGCTTTCCCTTCCAGGGGCAGATAAAGCTTGGCTCCGTCAGCGCTGACGGCTCCGGCCAACGGTGCGGCGGGCAGGTCGATGTCTTTCAGACGGTTTTGCCGCCACAGGTCGATGACCTCCAGGCTTCTGCCTGATTTGCTGGGAATGACCGCCACCGAGTCGAACCAGCCGCTATAGGCGGTCGATGCGTCCTCTGCGGTGTCGAAGCGGTTGCCGGTTTCCCAACTGTCGCCGTGCACCAGGGTCAGGCTGCGGCCGGCGGCGTCCAGCAGCAGCAGATAAGACCCGGTCGCGGTGGGAATGGCCGAAGCGCCGCCATGGCCGGGCAGGCGGGTTTGTATTTCCAGGGTCTTGCTGTTCAGCACGGCGATGCCGCCGCTGTTGCGGGCGAACAGGGCGCGGCCGTCGGAGGCGCGGGTGAAGCCTTGAACCGCCAGGGGCTGACTGCTGCGTTGCAGGCCGTGGGCGACGTCCAGAACCGAAAGCTGATCTCCGGCGGCGAACAGGCTGTTGCCGTCGGCGCTGAACATCAGGTCGCGCAAAGGCTTCAGATCGTCGGCGCGGCTGGGGATGCTGGGTTGTTCAAGGTCGATCAGGGCGACGGTGCCTTTGTCGGCGTCGGCCACGGCCAGCCGCTTGCCGTCGGGGCTTTGCGTCAGCAGGGTCGGGGTGAAGGGTAAGGTCAGATCCAGTCCGCCGCCCTTGGCTAGATCGATGATTTCGATCCTGGGGGTGGCGCCGTCGATGGCCGCCAGCTTGCGGGCCGCTTTCGAGACTTCGATCCGGCTGGGAGCCAGCCCCAGTTCTAAATTGCCGGCCAGGCGGTCGGTGCGGGTGTCGAGCACGGTCAGGTTTTTGCTGCCGTCCTGGGCCAGGAACAGGAAGTTCTGCACCTCGGCCAGGCTGCCGCTTTTCAGAATGGGCAGGGTCTCCGCTTGCGCCACCCATACGGACAAGCCCAGAGCGGTGGCGGCCAAGCCCAGCCACAGTCCCTGCCGTTTCATCAGTCGCCCCGCACCACGCGGAAATTCGATACGCCGTCGTTGGCCAACTGGGCTACCAATCCGTATTCCCATTCCAGATAGGCCTGCATGGCCTCGACGGCGTTGTCGGTGCCTTCATAGGGACGTTTGTAAACGTCGACGGGCGGCGACAGCCAATCGGGATTCGCGTCGGTCAAAGGGCGTTCGGCGGCCCAGGCGGCGGTGCCTCCGGCCAGCACCTTGACGTTCCGCCCCGAAAGGCGGGACGCCTCGGGCGCGGCGAAGACGGCGGCGGCTCCGTCGGGAGAGGTCAGAACGATGGAGGCGCCGGACGGCAATTGGGGCAAGTCCACGGCGAAACGTGACGGCAGGGCGAAACGGGCGCCGGGAATATGTCCCTTGCGGTAGGCGGGGCTGGAGGTGATGTCGAGAACGATCGCGTCACGAGGCAGGGCGTCGGCGGTGATGCTGCTCACGACGGGCAGCGGCGGGCGGTTGACCGGAGCGTCGCCGACATTCTTGAAAGGCAGGGCGTCGGGGGCCAGCACTACGGCGTTCCACCCTTGCTGCACCAGCCAGGACGCGGTCATAAAGGCGCGCACGCCTTCGTCGTCGGCCAGAACGATGCGGGCGCCGCGCACGGCGATCCATTCGTCGGTGGCCTGCACCAGTTGTCCCCCGGGGGCCGAACGGAAACCGGCGGCGTGTCCTTGGCGGTATTCTTCGGGGCTGCGCACGTCGAGTTGATAAAGGGTGCGACTCTTGTCTTGGCGCCAATGTTCCAGGGTGGCGGCATCGATGGTCTGCACGCCGACCTTGGCGGCCCAGGCCTTCGCCGCGGTCCGGGCCTTGGTCAGACCGGCGGCAGATGTTTCCCCGTAGCGGCGGGTTTGCCCATGCTCCAGGCTTTGACCCGCCAGAGTCCAGCCGATGGTGCCGTTGCGAAGCGCCGCCACCTTGTTGGGGATGCCTGCGTTCACCAGGGTCTGCGCGCCGATGATGCTGCGGGTGCGCCCGGCGCAATTGACGATCACCAAGGTCTCCGGCGATGGCGCGATGTCCCACACCCGCAAGGTCAGTTCAGCCCCCGGCACGCTGGTGCCGCCGGGAATGCTCATGGTGCGGTATTCCTCGAACCGGCGGGAATCGACGATGGCGATATCGGCTTTGGCCTCGATCAGCTTTTGCACGTCCGGCGCGGTAAGGGACGGGGTGTGGCGGATGGATTCCACCAGTTCGCCGAACGCCTTGCTGGCGGAATTGACGTCGCGGTACAGCTCGCCCACGGCGCCATAGCCCAACAGTCCGCCGTCCAGCAGGAAAACCTGGGTATAGCCCAGTGCCTCCAACTTGTCGGCGGCCCGTTGGGCCAATCCCTCGCCATCGTCATAGACCACCACCGGAACGTCGCGCCGGGGCGCCAGATCGAAAATCCGAAGCTCGATCTTGCCCAGCGACAGGGAATTGGCGAATAGCGGGTGGGCTTGGGCGTACGAATCTTCCTCGCGCACGTCCAGCAGCGCCACTTCCTCTCCGTCGCGCCATAAGCGGCGCAGTTCCTGCGGCGGCAGCAGACCGGCCATGCCTAACGGCCTTCCGTCGAACGGTCCCACAGATTGGGAACATGGGCGCTGGAATAGCCGGAGATAAAGGGCTTTTCGGCTCCGGTCTCGGCGTTGAAGGCGGCGCGGTGAACGGCGCCGATATTGCCGCCATAGACATGGATGCTGATGGACGGCTTGTCCGGCAGGGCATTGGCGATGGTGTGGATGTCGCCGATGGTGGGTGAAACGGCGGCGACCGCGCCTTTTTCCAGCCGCGCCTCCGGCTGGGCTGTCAGGGTGCCGTCGGCCGCGCGTTCATAGGACACCGACAATTCGGCCCCGCGCAGCACGCCGACCACGCCCCAGACGCGGTGATCGTGAATCGGCGTCTTCTGCCCCGGTCCCCAGACGAAGCTGACCACCGACAGACGTTCCAGCGGATCGGCATGCAGCAGATACTGACGATAGAACTGGGGATCGGCCTTGGCGTAATCCTCGGGCAGCCAGTCGTCGTTGGCGACCAGATCGGCCACCAGCGGCTTGACGGCGGCCAACAGGGCGGTTTCGTCGTTTCCATGCTGATCGACCAGCTTGGTGGCGGCGGCGACGAAATCCCGAAGACGGGCGATGTTGGTCATGATCGGATAAGCCTTTCCTTAGCGGCCTGAAAAAACCGGGCTGCGTTTTTCCTTGAAGGCCTTCAAGCCTTCCTCGATGTCCTGGCTGAAGGTCACGGCGTCCACCTGGGCGCGGGTGATGCCGGCCAGTTCGGACGGCCCCTTGGGAACGACCTCGCCGACGAAGCGCTTGAGCATGGACAGCACCAGCGGGGCATGGCCGGCCAGCTTGGCGGCATAGTCCAGGGCCGCGTCCAATTGCTGGCCCACCGGCACCACCTTGTTGACGAAACCGACTTCGTAGGCCCGCTGGGCGGTGACGGCTTCGCCCAGCAAAATCAGCTCGGCGGCGATCTTGTGGGGGATGCGTGCGGCCAGCGACGACACCAGACCTCCGGCAAAGCCCACCTTGGCTTCGGGATAGAGGAAATTGGCGTTGTCGGCGGCGACCAGAAGGTCGGTGAACTGGGCCAGGACAACGCCGCCGCCGACCACCCAGCCGGCCACCGCGCCGATGATCGGCTTGGTGACGTCGACCCCGACGCTGGGAATGGCGCGGTAAAGGTCGTGGGGAATGTCGTCCAGGTCGGCGCCGACGGTGAAAGCCTTGTCGCCGCTGGCGGTCAGCACCGCCACCCGGTCGTCGGAAGCTTCGAACCGTTTCCAGGCGGTGTTGAGCTGATCGACGACGGCGCGGGTCAGGGCGTTGCGCTTGGCCGGATTGTCGATGGTGATGACGGCGACGCGATCACGGGAGTCGTAGGTGACGACGGGGGTGACGACGGGGCTTACCATGTCGCGTCCATTCCCAGCAGGCCCAGCAGCTTGTGGCGCAGATCGGCCAGATAGCTGTCGCCGCGATGGCGGGGATAGGGACGATCCACCGGAATGTCGGCGACGATACGGGCCGGACGGGGGCTGAACACCACCACGCGGGTCGCCAGGAACAGGGCTTCCTCGATGTCGTGGGTCACCAGCAGCGAGGTGAAGCCGGCCCGTTGCCACAGATCGAGAATTTCGCTTTGCATGGTCAGCCGGGTCAGGCTGTCCAGCTTGCCCAAGGGTTCGTCGAGAATCAGCAGGCGCGGATCGTTGACCAGGGCGCGGGCCAAGGCGGCGCGCTGGGCCATGCCGCCCGAAAGCTGATGCGGGAACGCCTTATGGAAGTTTTCCAGCCCGACCAGCTTCAAGGCGTCGTCGATGCGGCTTTTATGGGTGCGCAGCAGACCGCGGGCTTCCAGCCCCAAAGCCACGTTGTCGTAAATGGTGCGCCAGGGATAAAGGGTGGGATCCTGGAACACCACGACGCGGGACGGATCGGGGCCGGTGATGGCCTCGCCGTCGGCGATCAGAGCGCCTTGGGTCGGGGGCTCGAGACCGGCGACCAGACGCAGCAGGGTCGATTTGCCGCAGCCGCTGGGGCCCAGCAGGGCGACGAATTCGCCGGGCTGAACGTTCAGCGACACCTGACTGAGAACGGGCAGGACTTCGCCGTGAAGGGAAAAACCGTGGCTGACATTGCTCAGTTCCAGGCTCATGCCGGCAGGAAGAGCCTCTTCCTGTTTGAGGGCGGCGGAATTTACCATCGCAGCAATCCTTTCTGCCAAGCCAACACATGGTCGCGGACACGGAACAGCAGGGCGACAAGGCTAGAGCACATGAGGGCCATCACCACCAGGGCGGCATACATGTTGGCGTAGGCGGCCCAGCCCTGAGCCCAGGAGAGATACCAGCCCAAACCAGCCTTCACGCCCATCATCTCGGCCACTACCAGCACGGCGAACGAGGCGCTCATGCCCATGAACAGACCGACGAAGACGCTGGGCAGCGAAGCCGGAACGGCTACCTTCAGCACCAGGAAACGCTGGCTGGCGCCCAAGGTGCGGGCGATGTCGTAGTAGGCGCTGCCGACCGCCGAGACGCCCGACCAGGTCAGGATGGCCACGGGAATGGCGGTGGCCAGGGCGATCAGGAAGACGCTGGCGCTCCAGCTTGAGGGGAAAATGAAAAAGGCGATGGGCAGCCAGGCGGTGGCCGGCAGCGGGCCGATGAAGCGCAGCAGCGGATGGCCCCAATAGGCGGCGATGCGCGACCAGCCGACGGCGACGCCGACGGAAAAGCCGGCGAAGGCGCCCAGCAGATAGCCGCTTCCCAGCAGCAGCACCGAGTGATAGGTGCATTCGGCCAGTTTCCGCCATTCGTCGGCATAGACCTCGAGCAACGCCTGGGGCGGCACGAAGAAGGGACGGGGAAGCCAGCCCAGCTTGGCGGTGACCAGTTCCCACACCGCCAGCCCCAAGGCTAGGACAACCAGCCAGGCGGCCTTGGCGCGGACGCGGCCGTACAAGACGGGAAGGCGGGGCAGGAACAGGCCGGACAGAGTCAGAACGACGGCGGCGGCGGCCAGCAGATGGGCCAGTTGCAGGCTGTAGCCCCAATCGTCGTCATCGGGAATGAAGCCGGTGACGAATGCGGCGGCGGCCCAGGCCGCGGCGGCGACAAGGCCGCCGACCCAGATGCGGTTCGCCGCTTGGGGCTTGTCGACACCGGAGACAAGCTCCGGCGTCTGATCGATGGTGGCGGAGGACGAACTCATGACGCGCCTCACCCGAAGATGTCGTAAGTGATGCGCTGGGCGAACTTGACGGTGTCGGTCGACGGCTTGATGACCGACACCAGCTTCAGTTCCTCGGCGTATTGGGTCAGCTGGCTGCGCAAGGAATCGCCCACCACATGTTCGCCGTGGGTATGGCTGCGCAGCATGGCGGCGACGTCGTCGCGGCTGAATTTGGGGGCATATTCGGAATAGGCGGCGGCGCCCACTTCCGGACTGGCGGCGACGATGTCCTGCGCCTCCAGCAGCGCCTTGTTCAGTTTGGCCACGGTTTCCTTGTTTTCCCGCAGCAGGCTGCCGCGCACGCCGACCACGCAGCAGGTGCGGTGGGCATGTTCGCCGGTCAGGTTGGTGGCCAGTTCTTCGACCTTGCCTTCCTTCAGGAAGCCCCAGCTCAGGGGATCCGAGGCGGTCAGGGCGTGGGCCTCTCCCTTATCGACGGCCAGGGTCAGCAGATTGCCGGGATATTGCTTCCATTCCACATCCTTGGCCGGGTCGATGCCGTGCTTGGCCAGGATGACCGAGAAGAAATTCTTGTCCGGTCCGGCCAGATCGGGGGTGGCGATGGTCTTGCCGCGCAGGTCGGCGATGGACTTGATGGAACCGCCCTTGGGCACCAGCAGACGCAGGCAACCGCCGTGAGTGCCCGAGGTCAGCTTGACGTCGAACCCCTGTTCCAACGGTTTCAGCCAGCGCAGGGCCATGCCGACGCCGGCGTCGGTCTTGGCGGTGGCGATGGATTCCAACAATTGGTCGGTGGAGCCGGAATAGTTCACCAGTTCGACGTTCAGGCCATGCTTTTTGAAGACACCGTTGTGAAAGGCCGTGGCGACGCCCGACAGGCAGGCGGCGTTGGCGTTCCAGGCCAGCTTCAACGGACGGGCGTCCGAGCCGGTGGCGTCTTCGGCCCAGGCGGCGCGGCCCAGCAAGCTGATGGCGGGAGCGGCCAGACCGGCGGCGGCCACGGACTTCAACAGCGAGCGGCGGGTGATGAGATCGGCGGGAGAGGTCATGGCCTTGATCCTTAGTTAGTGGCTTTAATCACATTTAAGAAAGTGTGATATGGCAAATTAATACGTCTTGCAACAGGACTACTTAACTCTAGTAGATATGTCAATAAATAGGATGCGCCTCCGGCAAAAACAGCCATGCGTCAAACGCAGGCCATGACCGCCGGAGGCCGTCCGTCAGCCGGCGATTTCGATCAGCTTGGTCTTTTGATTCGATCGCGGCAGAGCCCCGAAAGGCAAGATGGTGACGCGGGGGCGCAAAGCTAAAACCTCGCGGCTGCGTTGTTCTATGGCGCGGGCGATGGCGTCCCATTCGCCTTCGGGAATGCCATCGGCGACCTCGACCGCGAGATTGAGCGGAGGCTCGACGCGGGGCGGCGGTCCGCTCAGGCGGATGCGCAATTGTCCCGAAACCCGGGGCAGGAAAGTGCTGACGATGTCTTGTAAAGCGGAGGGATAGACCTTGACGCCCTTGACGTTCAGCATGTCGTCGGCGCGTCCGACAATCTCCATGCGCACGCCGAACTGCCCGCAGCCGGGGCATTCGCCGACATGCAGCCTGAGAATGTCGCCGGTGGCGTTGCGGAAGGCCGGAGCGGCTTCGTATTCCAGGGCGGTATGGATGGCTTCGCCTACTGCGCCGTCCTTCAGTTCCAGCGGCTGTTTGGTGACGGGGTCGACGAGGTCGTAGCGGAAGCAGTAATCGTCGGCCATGTAATGCATGCCGTGATAGCCGTTTTCGGCGCAGGAAACCGTGCCGTTGTGCCAGGCGCCGCCGGTGGCGTCGTAGACTTTGGCGCCGTAGGCCTGTTCCAGTTTCTGGCGGACGGCGGGAATGCCCACGCCCGGTTCGCCGGTGCAGAACAGGGTGCGGATGCCCAAGGCCTCCACATCCTTGCCGATCTCTTCCGGGGCGCGCTCGATCAGGGACTGGGCCAGGGACGGGGTGGCGAACAGGGCTACCGGCCGGGTGTATTCGATATAGCGTAGAATCTTGTTGATGCCGCCTTCGGCTCCCACCGCCACCGGCCTTGCGCCGTAGGCTTCCAGCGCCTGCACATAGGTTACCCCGGCCAGCCACAGGCTGAGGCCGAAGGCGTGCAGCGTGGGATCGCCGGGCCGGATGCCGGCGGCTTTGAACATGCGCCCCAGGATGATGTTGTTGATGTCCTGGTCCTTGCGAGTGAAGCAATAGAAAGTCGGCTGGCCGGTGGTGCCGGATGTGGCGGCGATGTGGATGACCTTGTCCAGCGGAGCCGTCAGATGCAGCCCATAAGGATGACCGTGGCGCTCCAGCGATTGTTCCTGGGATTCCCGGTGTCGGGTCTTGTCGAGAAAGGCGGGCAGGCGGCGAAAATCGCCGATGCTGCGAATATCGTCCGGGGAATTGACGCCGGCTTCCTTGAAACGCGGCCGGAAGTAATCCTGATTGCCGAAGACATAAGCGATCTGCTTTTGCAGCTTGCTCCAGCGCAAACGCTCCAAGGCCGCCAGATATTCGGCGGGATCGCGGGTGTCGATGCCAAGAAGATTGCTCATGCGGGGTGTCCTTCGGAAGAGAAATGCCCAGAAGGAAAATGCTGGGCGGCGAAACGGGGATAGGCGAAGGCCAGTTCGCGGGCGACCGGGCCGCGCAGCAGCGCCAAAGTCTTTGTGTCGGGTGTCGGCGTTTCACCGAAACCGTCGTCCAGATCGACGGCGAAACCGGTCAGAGCCGTCACTTCGTCCAGGGTTTCGCCGGGGTGGATGGAATGCAGGCGGAAACGGTTCCGTGCGGGGTCGAAACGGAACACCGCCCGTCCGGTCACCAGCCAGCGCGGCCCGCCGGGGCGATAACTGCCGTCCGGTCCAGATCCGGCGGCGCTGGTGAAATCCACCTGGGACACCAGGACGCGGGGGGAATGCTCATCGCGGAACAGGACGACGTTGGGTACCAGGGAATAGAGGTAGGCCGAGCCGAAGCTGCCGGGAAAGCGCAGCTTCGGTCTGGTCGGATCGCCGATGCCCAGCAGGTTGATGTTGCCGTTTCCGTCGATTTGTCCGCCCCCCAGGAAAAAGCTGTCCAGACGGCCTTGGGCGGCGAAGTCGAACAATTCCCGTCCGCCGTCGGTGAAGGGTGTGTGGCGCGGCGATCCCAGGATCGAGATCACCATGCGTCCGTTGTGTTGTGCCGCCTGTTCGCGGGCCAACAGGGTGGCGGCGGCGGGAATGGGGGAATTGGTGCCGACGGCGACGCTGCGCGACGCGGCCACCAGCCGGGCCAAGGTGTGGGCGAGAAACAGGGCGTCAGCCATGGAGCCATTCCTGCAAAACGGCCTGAAAGCCTTCGTCGCTGCGGCTGGCTTCGGCGTAACGGGTCAAGGCGTCGTGGTCGGCCGGGTAATGGTCGGCGAAGGCCAGCGGCCAGGCTCCCTTGGATGCCAGGGCGACCGCTTCGACGTAAGGGTGGGGCAATGTGCCGGGAGCACGAAGAGGATCGTCCAGCAGGTTGCCATCGAAGACGGCTTCGACGCTGACCAGGGTGCGGCGGGCGGCGTGGGCCATGGTCGCCAACTCGCGGCGCAGGCCGATCCAGACGTTGCCGTGCCGGTCGGCCAAGGGCGCGTGGAACAGGGCGACGTCAGGATGAATGGCGGGCACCACGACGATAGGGTCCGGCATCTCGGCCAAAGGGTTCTGGATGACCTTCCAATCGGGGCGCAGCTTCAGCAGATCGCTGCCCAGAATGCCCCGCAGCGGCAAGAAGGGAACGCCTTTCTCGGCGGCTTGCAGCCCGGCATGCAGGGCAGGACAGGTGGCGTCCTGCATCGTCAGCCGGCCAGCCTTCAAGGCGGCGGTGAAACGTTGGGCAAAACCGTATTCTCCCAACGAAACGGCGGCGGCCTGAAGCTGGCGCACGGCTCCGGCGCCGATCAGCAGATCAGCCTGAAGCCCGGAAACCGGGGCCGCCGCCAGCGACAGGTCACGGGCGTTGCGGCGAATCAAGTCCAGGGTGACGGCCATGGCCACTCCGCCGTAATCGGCGGGAACGGCTAACAGCGCGCCATCGGGAATGGCTTGGGCTAATTGGAGTGTGGTGAGAAACGGCATATTTAACAATTTTAATATGATGTTTGTCGATTGGTGGATTTAGATTTGTGTATTTTTTTGCGGTAATACAACATATTTTTCCAGTAGCTTTATATATTGGATATAGCGTGCGGCAATGGCGGCGCGGCGAGCGAAAAATTGTGTTGCGCTGCGAAGTTGCATTGCAAAATCGCGCATTGACAACTGTTTCCGGCATGTTTCATATTTCACCTGTCGCGGTCATTGAATGGTCACAAAAGGCCATCGTCCCGGCGACGGATATCGGTCTGAACCGGCTCTAGAAACTCCTCGGCCCGCCCCCATAGAAGAGGGACGGCGGCGTCGTCTGGAGGCCGGTCATGTCCCGATCCACGCGGTTTCCGTCCGCTCTTCCCCGCTTTTCTCTGCCCGCTTCCGCCCAGGCTTTCCGCCGCGATGGGTTCTGTTCCGCCAGCCGTCTGGTGCTGGGCGCGTCTTTGTTGCTGCTGCCGGGCTTGGCTTCCCGGGCTTTGGCCGAGGATGCCGACGGCGCGGCCGCTGCGCCGGTGCAGGTTCCGGCCATTGACGTGACGGGGCAAAAGGATGGAAACGGCGGAGCCCGCGAAGACAGCGCCGAGAACGGTTACCGGGCCACCACTCAGTCGGTGACGCCGCTGGGCAAGGTGCCGCTGAAGGACATGCCTTATTCCATTAACGTCACGTCCGGCGAACTGATCGAAAACAGCAACGCCCACAGTCTTGTGGACGCGGTGAAGACCAATCCCACCGCCAGCATGCTGATGTCGTCGGGGGGATACACTTCGATGACCCGGCTGATGGTGCGCGGCTTTACCGCCGCCGATCAGAGCGAACTGCGCGACGGGCTGGTGGACCGCAGTTTCTCTTATCCGCCTATCGAAAATGTCGATCGCATTGAAATCCTGAACGGCTTTTCTAGCTTCTTTCAGGGTTTTTCCTCGCCGGGCGGCGTGGTCAACTACGTCAGCAAAGGCCCGACCGAACAGCCCATGGAAGCTGTGACTTTGGGCAATTACGGCGGCGGCATCAATTTCGCCCAGGCCGATATCGGCGGTCCGGTCGACGCCACCGACGGCAAGCTGGGGTATCGTCTGAACGCCTACAAGGAAGACGGCAGCACCTATGTCGACGGCAGCAATCAAAACCGCGCCCTGATTTCAGGGGTCGCCAAATACAATTTCACGCCCGGCACCAGCCTGACCGCCGACCTGTGGCACCAGGACTACGAGGCCACCGGCCTTCAGACCTATTTCTCCAACGGCACCGACGGCAACTGGAGCACTTCGTCGGCGGTGCCGTCGGCGTCGTCGTTCAAGGCGTCGACCCAGTACGGCCAGGACTGGACCTATAACAAGACGGAAAAGACCCTGGCCGGACTGCGCTTCGAATCCGAGTTGAACGACACCGTGACCGTGCGGGCCGGTTATCGCCACGGCTACATGTGGCGGCAGTACGACTATGTCAAAGCCCAGAACCTGAAAAGCGACGGCAGCTACACCGAAACCAATCTCGCCTCGCCGCGCCAGACGGAACGTACGGACTCGACTTACGAGATGGCGGATGTCCATTTCGACACCTGGGGCGTCCGCCACACGCTGACCGGCGGCTATTCGGGCACCTATTATTTCTACGAGCGCGGAGCCGATAAGACCACGGCCCTGGGATCCAGCAGCATCTATTCGACGGTGTCTTACAGCGATCCGGACACGGCTGTCGGCGCTCTGAACAGCTGGTCGAACGTCCGCTACAACAGCCTTTTGGCCGGCGACAAGATCGATTTCGACGACCAATGGTCGGTTCTGGTCGGAACCAATCACGCCGAGATCGTTTCCCGCAGTTGGACCAGCACCAGCCTGACCAAATACAGCCAGTCCGGCGACAGCCCCACCTATGCCCTGATCTACAAGCCGCTGTCCAACGTCAGCACCTATGCTTCGTATGTTCAGGCGTTACAGGCGGGCGGCACCGCGCCGTCGACGGCCGCCAACGCCAACCAGATGCTGGCGCCTTACAAAAGCGATCAGTACGAGACCGGCGTGAAGACGACCCTGGGCGGCATGGACGTCAACGCGGCCCTGTTCTACATCGACATGGTCAATCAGGAAACCGACCCCAACGACAACGTCTATAAGCAGGACGGCCGCGAGATTCACCAGGGCTTGGAGTTCACCGCCAGCGGCAAAGTGATGCCGCGCCTGACCTTCGTCGGCGGCTTTACCCTGATGGACGCCCATGTGGAACAGGCCAACGCCGACAAATTGGCCGAAGGGCGGACCCCGGCCAACGTGCCCGAGCAGCAGGCCAGCGCCTATCTGGAATATGCGCTGCCGTGGGTGCCGGATATGAGCGTGACCGGCGGGGTCAATTATTACGGCAAGCGCCCGACCGACAGTCATGACGTCAATTATCTGGCCAGCGCCACCATCTTCAATGCCGGTCTGCGCTACGAGCCCGAACTGTATGGGCACAAGACCAGCGTCAATCTGACTGTGTCCAACCTGTTCGACACCGCCTATTGGGCTTACTACCGTAGTGGCGACGGCCTGCTGCTGGGGGCGCCGCGGGTGGTGTCCCTGTCGTTGAAGACCACTTGGTAGGCGCGGCCATGGCCTCCGCCGTTCTGTCCCCCCGCTCCGGCGCCGGCCTTCTTCTGGCCGGGTTGCTGGGGGGCGTCGTCCTGTCGCTGATGGTGGGACGCTATCCGGTGCCGCCGATGGCCGCCGCTGGCATTCTGTGGGCCAAGCTGACGGGAGCGGCCTCGGTCTGGCCCAATGAAATGGCGACGGTGCTGATGCAGATCCGTCTGCCGCGCATCCTGGCCGCTTTGGAGGTGGGAGCCGCGCTGTCGGCTTCGGGGGCGGCCTATCAGGGGATGTTCCGCAATCCGCTGGTGTCTCCCGACATTCTGGGAGTCACCGCCGGGGCGGGTTTCGGCGCGGCCTTGGCCATTTTATGGGGTGTCGGCGCGGTCGGAGTGCAGGCGGCGGCCTTTGCCGGCGGACTGTCGGCGGTCGGTTTGACCGCCGCCATCGGTCTCTGGCGGGGCAGGGAGGGGGGCGCCGTGCTGGTGATGATTCTGGCCGGAGTCATCGTCGGTACGGTGTTTTCCTCGTTCACCTCGCTGGTCAAATTCGTTGCCGATCCCAACAATGTTCTGCCCGCCATCACCTTTTGGCTGATGGGCAGTCTGGCCTCGGTCAAAACGGCGGATGCCGCCGTCGCCGGGTTGGGGATCGTGGTCGGACTGGGCGGGCTGATCCTGCTGCGCTGGCGGCTGAACGTCCTTTGCTGCGGCGACGAGGAAGCCGAGAGCCTGGGCGTCAACGTCGGCCGGGTACGGTTTCTGGTGATCGTCTGCGCCACCCTGGCCACCGCCTCGGCTGTTGCCGTCAGCGGCGTGGTCGGGCTGGTGGGGTTGGTGGCGCCCTATCTGACCCGCCTGCTGGTCGGGCCGGATCATCGCATCCTGTTGCCCTGTTCGGTGCTGTTGGGCGGCTGTTACCTGCTGCTGGTGGACGATCTGGCCCGCAATCTTCTGTCGGCCGAGATCCCTTTAGGCGTATTGACCTCGTTGCTGGGGGCGCCGGTTTTTCTGCTGTTGCTGGGGCAATCGCGAAAGGCTTGGGCATGACCGCCGCCGCGCCCTTGCTGGCGGCGACCGGACTGGCCTGCGGCTATGGCCGACGCAAAGTGGTGACGGATGTTTCCTTCACCCTGGCGGCGGGCGAGGTGCTGTGTCTGCTGGGGCCGAACGGCATCGGCAAGACCACTTTGTTCAAGACGCTGCTGCGTCTGCAACCGGCTTTGGCGGGAACGATCCGTCTGGCCGGCACGGATGCCGCGGACTTGTCCCGGGCGCAGATGGCCCGGCTGGTGGGCTATGTGCCGCAGGCTCATGTGCCCGCCTTTCCCTTTCGGGTGCTGGATATGGTGGCGATGGGGCGGACGGCGCATCTGGGGCCGCTGCAGTCGCCGGGGCCGCGGGACATGGAGATCGCTGAGCAGGCGCTTGAGATTTTGTCCGTCGCCCATCTGCGGCTTCGTCCCTGCACCGAAATCAGCGGCGGCGAGCGGCAGATGGTGCTGCTGGCTCGCGCTTTGGCTCAGAAACCGCAGATTCTGATGTTGGACGAGCCCACGTCGAATCTTGATTTCGGCAACCAGATCAGGGTTCTGGATCATGTTTCTCGGTTGGCGGATCAGGGCATGGCGGTGGTGATGACCACCCACGATCCCAATCAGGTGCTGCGCCACGCCACCAAGGTGGCGGCCATCGGCCGGAACGGCGTCTTCGCCATCGGGCGGCCCGACGATCTGGTGACGCCCGATTACCTGCGCGGCGCTTACGGAGTCGAGGCCTGCGTCGTGGAAACCCAGGTCGGGCGTCTGTGCCTGCCTTTGCAAAGGGGGCGGGCATGAGACGGCTGTGGCTATCGTCGGTGCTTTTGATTTCCGGGCTGGCCTGGGCGGGCGACGTGGTCGACATGGCCGGGCGGACGGTCGCCGTGCCCGACCGGATCGAGCGGGTGGCCTGTCTGGAAGTCCTGTGTTTCCAGAAGATGCTGATGCTGGGGGCCGCCGACAAGGTTACCGAGATGACCATGACCAACGCCCCCTGGATGGTCACGGTTTATCCCGCCGTGGCCTCCATCGCCAAAATTCCCGTCGAGGTTAATTTCGAGGATTTGCTGGCCCAGCGGGTGGACGCGGTGTTCTACGCCTACAGTGCGCAAAAGACCGGAGCCAAGCTGGCCTCGCTGGGGCTGGCGGGACTGGTGTCGCAGCCCGAAGCCGGCAACGTCGCCACCGCCGAAGGCTATATCGGGGAATATAAGCGGGCGGTGCGGATGTTCGCCAAGGTTTTGGGCGGCGACGCCGTGGCGCGGGCCGAGGAATGGTGCGTCTGGGTCGATCGGCGTTTGCAAATGGTGACGTCGCGGGTGGCTGACATTCCATCGTCGCGTCGGACCAGGGTCTATTATCTGCGCGGTCCCGACGCGCTGACCACCCAGGGACCGGGCTCGGCCACCTATTGGTTTTCGACCCTGGCCGGGGCCGACATGGTGATCCGCGACCAGTCATGGCAGGGCAAGGGGCCGGTCTCCATGGAAGACATGCTGCGCTGGAACCCGGACGTAATTCTGGTGGGGCGGCATTATTCCGCCGACCTGGTGTTGAGGGACACCCGTTGGGCCGGCATCTCGGCGGTGCGGAGCGGCCGGGTTTATCCCACGCCGGAGGGCGTGTTCTATTGGGACGGCGGAGTGGAAAGCATCCTGTTGCTGGAGTTTGTCGCCAAGCGGCTCTATCCCGAGCGTTTCACCGATCTCGATCTGGCAGCCGAGCTGAAGGATTTCTATCGGCGCTTCTACGGTTACGCCCTGAGCGATTCCCAGGCGGCTTTGTTGCTGGACGGCCGCGCGCCCAACGGCAGCCGCAGCAATTCCATGAACAACTGACGGAGAGCGCGATGACCCATCTTCCGCCCCGATCCTGTTCCGCGAAATCTCAAACGGGCGGCAAATGCGCCATTCCCGGCCGAGGGCAGACCGGCTGCGCCTTTCGCGGCGCGAAAATGGCCTTGCAGCCCATCGCCGACGCCGCCCATCTGGTGCATGGTCCGGCTTCGTGTGAAACCGGATCGTGGGAGTTCCGCCCCACTGCGTCTTCCGGGCCGGGTTTGTACCGGACCAGTCTGACCAGCGACATGGGCGAAGGAGAGGTCGTTCTGGGCGGCGAGAGCCGCCTGATGCGGGCCATCGGTGAGGCCGTCGCCGCCACCGATCCGCCGGCCGTGTTCGTTTACCAGACATGTCTGCCGGCCATGATCGGCGACGACGTGGCGGCAATCTGCCGGGAGGCCGAAATCCGCTGGAGCCGCCCGGTGATTCCGGTGGACGTTCCCGGTTTCGCCGGCAGCCGTCCCTACGGCAACCATCTGGCGGCCCAGGTTCTGCTGGATCATGTGGTCGGGCGGGCCGAACCGGATTTCCTGACCGGCACGGACATCAACGTCATCGGCGAATTCAATCTGGCCGGCGAGATCGCCAGGATTCGCCCTCTGCTGTCGGCCCTGGGCGTCCGTTTGCTGTCGTCCCTGAGCGGCGACGGGCGTTTCGCCGACGTCGCCTGCGCCCATCGGGCCCAGCTGTCGCTGCTGCTGTGCTCCCAGGGCATGGCGCATCTGGCCGAGGAACTGGAACGGCGCTACGGCATTCCCTTGCTGCGCGGCAGCTTTCATGGGGCCGCCAATTGTTCCGACACGTTGCGCCGTCTGGCCGATGCCTTGGCGAGGCTGGGCGGTCCCGCCGATCTGCCCGAACGGGCCGAACGGCTGATTTGCCGCGAGGAAGGGCGCATCGCGGACCGCATGGACTATCTGCGGCGGCGGCTGGCGGGCAAGCGGGTGTTGGTCCGCTGCGGCGGAGCGAAGTCCTGGTCGCTGATCGAGACGCTGCGTTCGGCGGGCATGACGGTTGTCGGCAGCGCCTTGCACAAAACCAGCGCCGAAGACCGAGAAGCCGCCGCCCGGCGTCTGGGCTGGCAAGGCGAAGCGCCGTCCGGCGATTTGGACGCCTTGGCCGATGGCGTGGATATCGTGCTGTCGGGTGGTTCCGGGCAATTCGAGGTGGCGAAGCGCGGCATCGCCTGGCTTGAGGTCAATCATCAGCGGGATTTCGCCCTGTCGGGTTATGACGGCGGCGTCATCTTGCTGGAACGCATCGACCGGGCGCTGTCCAGTCCGGTCTGGGACCAGTTGGCTCTGCCGCCGCCTTGGGGCGGCGAGGCGAGAACATCCCCGACCAATATTATTCCCTTTCCCAGCAAGGAGATCGTCCGATGCCTGCCATCGACCTGTCGTTGAGCGCGATTTATCTGCAAGCCAGCGGGCCGGTTCAGGCGGTGCTGCTGATCCTGATGCTTTGCTCGGTGGTCTGCTGGTCGATCATCCTGGAAAAGGCGGTGCTGCTGATCGGTCTGTTCCGTCAGGTGGCGCTGCTGGAACAGGCGGCGGGCCAGGGCGACGTTGCCGTGTTGGGCAAGGCGGCTTTGGGGCGGGTTCTCGGCCAGCGGGGGCGCGAGGAAAGCCAGTCCGCCACTTCCGGCGAAAGCGCCGCCGACCGCCATGCCCGGCTGGAGCGGGCCTTATGCGGGGCCGTGGCCGGGGAGCTGCTGAAGGCTGAACGCCGTTTGGCCCATCTGGCCACCATCGGTTCGTCGGCGCCGTTCATCGGCCTGTTCGGCACGGTCTGGGGGGTGATGCACAGCTTCGCCAGCATCGCCCAATCCAACGACACTAGCCTTGCCGTGGTGGCTCCCGGCATCGCCGAGGCTTTGTCGACCACCGCCATCGGGCTGGCCGCCGCCATTCCCGCCTCGATCGCCTACAACAAGCTGGCCGGCGACTTCGGCACCTTGTCGCGCCGGGTGGCTCTGGCGATGCCCAGGCTGGTTCGGTATCTGGACGCGCCGGGGGCATCGGGTGCAAGGGGGGCGGCATGATGTCTCCCACTCAATCCGGCGATCCGTTGGGTGGCGGACCGCGCTTGCTGTCCGAGATCAACGTCACTCCCTTCATCGACGTCATGCTGGTGCTGCTGATCATCTTCATGGTCACCGCGCCGCTGATGATGGCCAGCGTGCCTTTGAAACTGCCGAAGGCGGCGGCTCCGGCCATGACGCCGACTCATGCGCCGGTGGTGGTCAGCCTTGACCGGGACGGGCGGCTGTTCGTCGGCGACGTCGCCGAAACCGAGGAGCATCTGGCCGCCAGACTGGCGTCGTTGCTGAAAGACGATCCGTCGCTGGTGGTCTATGTGCGGGCGGACAAAGGCATTGAGTACGGGCGTGTCATGGAATTGTTCGGGCGCATCGGCGGCAGCGGCGTGTCGCATCTGTCGCTGCTGGCCGAACCTGCGGAGCACTGACGCCATGGATGGGATCAGCACGGCCTTGCATCTGCCTGCCGGACGGGGAAAACCGGGACGCGTGGGGGCTGGCTGGTGGTTTTTGCCGCTGTCGCTGCTGCTGCATCTGGGAGTTATCGCGGCGGCCCTGGTCTCGGTGGTCCCGCCGCCGCCGGTGACGCCGCCGGCGCCGGTCATCGAATTGGAACTGGCGGTTTTGCCGCCGCCGCCTGCCGCGGCTGTTCCCCCGGCGCCACCGAAGGACGAGGCGCCGCCGCTGGTGACGACGTCGGGGCCGGCGGAAAGCCGGGTGGCCAAGGCAACGGTTCATGCGCCGCCCAAAGCGAAGCCTCAGCGTCCGCCTCAGCCGCAAGACAAGCCGGCACCGCTCGCCGACGCGCCGGAAACGGCGGCTGTATCGCCAAGTCCCCCCTCCGCCGCTGCCGAGGCGTCGCCTCCCGCCACGCATGCGGCGGCTTTGCCGCAGGAGCAATTGTCCGCCTATGTCGCCGTCATACGCACCAAGATGGAAAAGGCCAAACGCTATCCCTCCCAGGCCCGCTATGACGGGCAGGAAGGAACGGTGGCCTTGCGTTTCAGCCTGGACAGCCGGGGGCAGCTGCTGTCGGCCAGTGTTCAGGGCAGTTCCGGCATAGCGTCATTGGACGAGGAGGCGGTGCATATGGCCCAGCGGGCAGCGCCTTTTCCGGCTTTTCCCTCCAGCCTGGAAACCGAGCGGCTGGATTTGGTGGTGCCGGTCAAGTTCTCGTTGAAAAGCCCTTAGTCGGGAAAGCCCCCTAGCCCGCTTCTTGCCGCAGATGGACGAAGCGGCCGAAACGGGTGAATTCGCGGGGCAAAGCGCCGGCGCGGATGGCCGCCGCCAGTCCCCCGACATCGTCGACCACCAGCCCGCCCAGCACTTCCAGCCCGTAATCGTGCAGGCGCGGCGTCATGGGGGTGGCCGGCCCGATCAGAGCCGCCCGTCCACCCTGGGTCAGACGCAGAATACGCGGCAGGCTGCGGTTGATGAGAGCCGAGGAATTGATCACGGCGCCGCCGCTGCCCGGCAACAGGCTGTCCATGGCGACGATGGGATATTCGCCGGGGCGCGGTTCCGCCTCGATCACCGAGCAATTGGGCAAGATGCCGTCGACGCCGGGGAAGGCGCCGATGACCACCACGCGGGCCGAAATATCCCGGAACGTCTTGGTGCCGTTGCCGGAAAAGGCGGCAAGGTCGAAACGGTTGTAATGGGCGTTGATGGCGGCGATGCCCAGGGCCATTTCCAAGGGATCCCACGACCGCGACAGTTCGGCCAGACCGCGCAGGCTGAGCTTGGCGAAGCGGGGCAGGCGAGGCAGCAGTTCACGCTGATGGCGGGGCAGATAGGCCAGGCCGGCTCCGTGCGGTCCCTCGACCATCAGCCAGCGCGGACCGCAGGCGATCTGGCGGACTTCATCCTCGGCGACGCCCAGGGTCAGGTCGCGGTACAACTGATCCGGTCCCCACCAGCGCCACAACGACTTCAGGTCCGGTGAAACCATGGCGCCGTTGCCTTGAACGAAACCATGCCATTTGTGGATGCATTGTCCGGCGATGGAACTGAGCAGCGGCATACCTTGGCTGGGATCGCTGCCGATGCTGGCGCGGACGTTCCGGGTGGCCTCCATACAGGCGGAGAACCGGCTGATCACCAGCAGATCGGCGTTTTCCCGCATGGCCTTGCGGATGTATTTGACGGCCGATTGGCGTTCGACCGACAGGGTCTGGGAATTGGCCAGATCGAAATAATCAATGTGCGGCGCGCAGCCCTGGCTTTGGCCGGTGCAGCCGCGGTTGTTGCGCTGAACCCAGCCCACGACGTTGAAGCCGCGCCCGCGCAAGGTCAGGGCGAACTCGGCCAGCAATCCGTCAATGCTTTCGTCGGGGGCATGGACCACCACGCCCGGGCGGATCCAGGGAGCCTGGACCGGCTCGAACACATCGATCCTTTCCGCTTCGGCGGTCTGGACGGCCGCGGCGGCCGGCAGCGGGCGGGCGTGGCGCTGTGGTGTCATCAAGGCGGAAATCCTTGGCGGTTCAGTCACATCGTAAACGACTTAGCAATCCGCAGGCCAAAGGCGGAAGGCGGAAAGCCGCCGGACGGAAGGACGAAACGCACGCCCCGGAACAGCCGTCGGACGCCTTTGCACGCGCAGGAACATTTTGTCGTCGGCCATGGTCCATCGCCTTGATTCGAGCGTCGGCCGGCGCCGGCAATGGTTATAAACGACAAGCTGTCTCTTGTATGGGAATGGCGAAGAGGCAAGATGTGCATGACGGCCCATGGCCCGGTTTCGGACCGCTCTCGGCGGTCGAACGACAACAGGAGATACCATAGTGAAGGCTCTGACCATTGGTGGGGCGATGATCGACACCATCGCCATCATCGACAGCAAGCGGATCGAACGGATGGCCATGTCGAACGCCGACAGTTCCTTTCTGTTGCTGGAGGAAGGCCATAAGACCGAGGCCCAGGACGTTTCGACCCACTGTGGCGGCGGCGCCGTCAATGCCGCCGTTTCCATGTCTCGCCTGGGGCTAGACGTCTCGGCCCTGGTCAAGGTCGGGCGGGATCAGCGGGCCGAAACTCTGATGGCGCGGCTGATGGAAGAGGGCGTGTCGCCGCGCTGGGTGGTGCGCGACCATCGCGCTCCCACCGGCGCATCGGTGCTGGTTTCCTCCCATGACCGCAATGCCGCCGTCTTTACCTTCCGTGGGGCCAATACCCTGTTGGAACCCGACGACCTGCCCGACGACGCGTTTTCGGTCGATGCGGTCTATATTTCCGGGCTGAGCAACAATTCCGCCAAATGTTTTCCGCTGATTCTGGAGAAAGCCCGCGCCCATGGCGCCCTGGTGGCGGCCAATCCCGGATTGAGGCAATTGTCGGCCCACGGCAACGCCTTTCAGGACTGTCTGGGGATGATCGATATTCTGGCGCTGAACCGGGTCGAGGCCGACGCCCTGGTGCCCAAGCTGGTGACCCGCGTCGGCGAGGGTGGAGCGGAACTGGAAACCGCCCCCGGTCAGGTCTTGCCCTCTTTGGCGCTGAAGGGGCTGAGCAGCGGCGGATTCGACATGACCCTGCTGGGCTTCCTCAAGGGGGTGGCCAGCTTCGGGCCGCGCTATGTGGTGTTGACCGACGGCAGTCGCGGCGCTTTCGTCGGAACCCAGGACACGCTCTATTATTGTCCCGCGGCAACGGGGCAGGTGATGGGCACGGCGGGAGCCGGAGATGCCTTCACCTCGACTTTCGCCGCCTTCATCGCCTTGGGCGAAGCCCCCGATCAGGCGCTGCGGGCCGCGACCCTCAACGCCGGTTCGGTCGTGGGATATGTCGACACCCAGACCGGCCTGCTGACGGCGGACGCTTTGCGTGCCGTCCTGGCGACCGACGTTCTGCCCGTTCAAAGATGGAGCCTGTGATTTTCGAACTGGTTTCCGGATTGGCCGCCGTCGTCGCGCCGGCCTTTCTGGTTTCCCTGGCGGGGTTCGTCTGGCAGAAGCGGCGGCTGCCCTTCGATCAGGTGCAGGTGACCAACATGATTACGCTGGTGGGGGCGCCGTGCCTGGTGTTCTCCACTTTGACCAAAGCGCATTTGCCCAGTTCCGAAATCATGGTCATGGGTGGGGCGACCCTGGCCTGTTTGGGGCTGTCGGCGGCGGTGGGCGTCGTCGCTCTGCGGTTTGCCAAGCTGCCGCTGAAGGTTTATCTGCCCTCGCTGGTTTTCCCCAACATCGGCAATCTGGGACTGCCGGTCTGTCTGTTCGCCTTTGGCGACGAAGGCATGGCTCTGGCGATGATCTTTTTCGCCGTCACCACGGTGGGACAATTTACCTTGGGACCGGCCATCGCCTCGGGACAGTTTCAGGCGGGACAGTTGCTGCGGGTGCCGTTCATGTATGCGGCGTTGGTGTCCCTGCTGCTGGGCGCCATGGGAATTCAGATCCCCCGCTGGCTGGCCAATTCCGCCGATCTGGCCGGCAGTCTGACCGTACCGCTGATGCTGCTGGCCTTGGGGGTGGCGCTGGCCGAGCTGAAAGCCGCCAATTTCGGCCGGGCGGTCGTCATGTCGGTGGCGCGGTTGGCTCTGGGCGTGCTGGGCGGTTGGCTGGTGTCCAGCCTGATGGGGCTTGAAGGCGTCCATCGCGGGGTGGTCATCATCGAAAGCGCCATGCCGGTGGCGGTGTTCAACTTCCTGTTCGCACGGATGTACGGCAATCAGCCGGACGAGGTGGCCGGCATGGTGTTGGTGTCGACCGTCCTGGCTTTTCTCGGTTTGCCCGTGCTGGTCGCGCTGCTGATCTGAGAAGCCCGTGGGCGGGAGCTAGCGGAATTCGAAGGGAATGGTGAAGGCTATGGGGGCGGTGCCGTGGCCCGGTGGCGGCGGGAAGGGAGCGGCTTGGCGCAGAGCGTCGAGGGCGACCTCATCGAGAATGGCCGAGCCGCTGGACTGGCTGACGGCGGAAGCGGTCAGGGCGCCGTCTTGGGCGATGGAAAACGTCAAGGTGACGGTTCCGCGCAGACGGATGCGGCTGGGCTTGCGGCTGAGGATGCGGGCCCAGACGTCCATGTTGTAAAGCCGCAGGGCGTCCTGCGGAGCGGGCGTGCCGGGAACGGCCTTTTCCATATGGACGGCCGGAGCATCTTCGGCGGAAGAAATGTCCGCTCTCGCGGCGGTCTCGCTGACGGCGGCATTGGCGATGGGAGCAGTTTGAGCCGGTTCGGCTTTGTGCGAGAGCGGTTTGTCCTGCACGGCGGGTTTGACTGGCTTGGCTTCCTGTTTCGTCGCCGGTTTGATTTCGGGGTGGGGAGGCGGCGGCGGAAGCGGCTGGACGGTGGGTGGCGGGGTTTCCTCGACGGCGGCTTCGAGGATTTCGACATGGACGGAAACCGGCGCCGGTTCGGTTCCGGCGGGCATGCTCATGGTGGTGTGCAGCGCCCAGGCCAGGGCGGCGGCGTGCAGCCCCAGGGACAGGCACAGACTGCCGACGTTTTTTCCGCGCAGCAGCGAAGTCCCGGAAAGGCGGGTGCCTTTCCGGGGATCGATCATGTCGATGTCTCCGGCGTGGAGCATCAGAACTTCACGGTCATTCCGACGTTGAACGACCGTCCCGAGGCGGGCAGCGCCTCCATGGCGTGGGTGTTGTCGTAGGTGCTGCCCAAAGAGCGCCAGCCCGAGATATAGGAGCCGCCGTTGGGGTCGTAGTACTGCTTGTTCAGCAGGTTATCGATGCCGAAGGCGAAGGTGATGTCGTCCAACTGGTACGAGGTTCGCCAGTTCAAAATGGCGAACCCGGCGGTCAGCGGCTCGTTTTGCAGCGGGTTGGTGACCGATTTATTGTCGACCATGCGAAGTTCGGCGGTGCTGCTCCAACTGCCGAGGCGATGGTTCAGGCTGACGTTGGCGGTCAACGGCTGCATATGATAGAGGCTGTTGCCGTTGTTCATCTGCATGCCTTTGGCTAGGCCGAGGGTGGAGGCCACGTCGAAGTCGCCGTAACTTTCGTCCTTCGCCAGCGACTTGCTGCCCGATATGTCGAAGCCGAAAATCTGGGCGTCGTGGTTGGCGAACTGCAACTGGTTGACGCCGGGGGTGACGTTCGATTTCAGCAGGTTCACGCCGATATAGTCCTGCACATAGGTGTAATAAGGCGTGACCTTGAAGCTCCAATCCTTGCGCTGGGCGTCATGCCAGCCGCTGCTGACGCTGAAGGTGTTGGCGGTTTCCGGGCGCAGGTGCAGATTGCCGACATAATCCGAGCCGTTGCCGAACCAGTTGATCATGCTGGACGCCATGGTGCCGGTGGACCAGGCGTAGCGTTCGTAGAGATTGGGCGATCGGGTCTTGCGGGCGTAGCCGAATTCGTCGGTATTGATGGCGGTCGCTTCGTAGCGCCCCATGGCCGTCAGATCGACGTTGTAGTCGGTCTTCTTATGGCTCTGGGCGTTGAAGGCGGTGGAATCGGCCAGATAGTTGTTGCCGCCGTTGTTCGTGAAGTTGTAGCCGGACACGTTGCCGGTATCCATCATCACCGTGTCGTTGCGCACGCCCAGCAAGCTGGTCCATTGATTGTCCCAAGCCTTTTCCCATTCGGCGAAGGTGCCGAGAACGTCGCGCCTGCCGTCGTTGATGTTGTAGAAGGTGTTCGGTCCCATAGCGCTGACCATGGTCATCACCGGCGGCCACCAGTCGTCCAGATGGTAATGATGGAATTCGTTGCCGATGCGCAGGGTGTCGTCCTTGGTCAGCGGCACTTCGGCTTTCAAAGAATAGCCGGCGTCGGTGGCCTTGGTGTCCATGGGCATGTGCATGGTGGTGTTGCGCTCGGACATGAAGAAGTCCATGGCGTGGCGGGCATGCTGCCAATAGATTTTGCCGTCCAGCTTGCCCCAGCCATATTCGCCGGTATAGCCGCCGTTGACGTAGTTGCTGGTGTTGCCGGTCAGATCCATGCGCTGGTTGGGAAAGCCTTCGTAAGGCGTCAGCTGATGTCCGGCGCGCAGCACCAGCTGCTCGTTTTCATTGCGCATGCCCAAAGCCAGATTGTGGCTCTGGCTTTCAAAGGCGCTGGCCAGGATGCTGTCGCCGTTGCCGTCGCTGGCGTCGCGGGCCCGGGTCCACGATCCGTTGTAGCCCAGGCTGATGTTTTCGGTGGCGGCGGTGACGTCGCCGTTGGCGCCGATCTGATGATTGTTGCTGCGGTAGTAGGTGCCGGCGGAACCGTGGACGGCATAGCCTTCGCCATGCTCGGCGTACATGGGGGCGGCGGGATCGACGGTGATGACGCTGCCGATGCTGTCGCCGCCGGCGCTGACTGGGGTCAGCCCCGCGACCAGAGTGATATGCCCGCTGTTGGAGGGGGCGATGTAGGACATGGCCGGGTTCATGTGGTTGGGGCAGGCCGAGGTGATCGGCACGCCGTCCACCAGGGTTTTGTTGCGGTCGTCGGCCAGTCCCTGAACGATGGGCAGGCTGGAGATGCCGCCGCCGCTGGCCAAGGCCACGCCGGGGGTGCCGCTCAGCAGCGAGGCGGAATCTGTCGTCCCCAAAACGCTTTTGGCGTCCACCTGTTTTTTGTCGATGTTTTCAGTGTGCAGCGGGCAGGTGTCGCCGCTTTCGGTTTGGACCGGAACAGCCGGCAGAGCGGTGGGCGCTTCTTGCGCCAGGGCGGCGACAGGCAGAAGGATGGCGGTGGTCGCGCTCAGGAAAAAGCGGCGCGAGACGCGGGTGATCGTCAACATCGTTGACCCCCAAAAAATAAAATCTATGCGCATGCCGGGCGGGGAAACCGCCGGGCATGGTGCTGAATGATGATGTGGAAACGGGCCCGGATCGGGCCGGGATCAGGCGGCGCTTGGGGGCGCGCGGGCCTGATATTGGAAAGGATGGAACGCCGAGCGGGCCTGTCGGCTGTCGGGACGCTCCTGCCGGGCGATGATCGGCGCGCGCGGGGCGGGAATGCCGGCGTCGGCCGAAGCCAGAGCGCCGTGGCCGGCGTTTCCCATGGGGAAACAGGCCGGGCAGACCATGCGGTCATGGCTGTCGCCATGCTGGCCTTTGCCGTCGCCCTCATGTTCGCAGATGTCCTGATGGGACAGAGCTGCGGGGAACAGTTCGGCAATGGAGCTTTCAGCGGATGAAGACGGTCCTTCCGCCGACGGGGCCAAGGTCCAGCCGAACAGGTTGATCGCCAGGACGACGATACCCAGCCAGGCGGTCAGGCGCTGGCGGAAGCGCATGGTTTCCTTGCGGGCAGAATCATTCCCATCCGTCCGCGACTGGGCGGAACGGCGGGACTTATCCTCTGTCTGACACCGAAGCTGTTTGGTCATTCGAAAGACGCCGCAAAGAGACCAGAAGGATTACAAGGTTATGCACGGTTCATAAAGCGCTTTTCTTGCGTCCTGGCCGAAGGTTAGTGCGTCAGCCTGCCGGCCTTGGAGAATTTCACCGCTTGGACGTCTGCGAAGGCCGGTTCCGGAGGGGGAGCGGAATGGAAACGAGCCGTATCTTGATGGCCTGGATCCGTCGATTGGCGGGCATCGAGGGATTTCCTCACCGGCCTTTCCGTCTCGCAGCCGCCGGATTTTGATCTTCACGATTTTCTGATAGCCCTCCTGATCCAGAATGGATCATGGCCATATGGTTGGTTTTGTGTGCGGCCGCGATATGTAGGTTGTCTTAATTGCCATTACGGCAACCAAGCGGCTAGTCTGTTGGTGATTGTTATGCTGTTGGCGATTTGGCGGCGACGGATAAATCTTGTTCTGGCGACATCTGCGATCAGTGTTCCATTGAGTGGAAACGTCCGGTGGATATTGGATCGGTGCCTGCGGTTGCAACAGGTTTCCAGAGATGTCGGAGGAAACCGGGCGGAGCCGACGGAGTGAAAGGGATGGCGATGGCCGGGAACGTCCGCAAAATTGTCATGCCACTTCAAAGGTTGATGCAGAAATGATATCCGCGCCGATCATGAAAGATATGTTCCGCCAATATGTCGCGCAGGTCGAAGTCGAGGTTTCCACGTTCTGCAACAGGCGCTGCTCTTTCTGCTCCAATAGCCTTGCCGATCGCCGCAATGAGCATCGCTATATGGAGGACGCGCTTTTTTCCAGCATAGTCAGACAGTTATCGTCTTTGGACTGGCAAGGCGTTTTCAGTTTCCATCGCTACAACGAACCTCTCGCCGATCGGGGGTACATTCTTCGCCGCCTTGCCGAGGCGCGGCGTTGTTTGCCCGGAGCTTTGCTGCGCATCTTACCAATGGCGATTATTTGACTGCGGATTATTGCGAGGCTCTTTATGAGGCCGGTCTGCGGTCCATGATGGTTTCTGCTTATCCCCCGGATGGAGTGGAGTGCACGGACGCGTTGCTTCATCAGGTGATTGCCGCCAGCGCTGCCAGATTTGGATTGCCCTATAAGATTATCGACGAATGCCATGGCGACGTCTGCGCCCAGATTCCGTTCCGGGACATGCAGATCACCCTACAGGCGCGGAATTTCGGGCAGGGGACGAATGGCCGGGGCGAAGTTTTGGCCTATGATCGGGGCGGTACCGTTTCCGTTCCGACGTTTTCCCAAAGAACATCTCCCTGTTTCAGACCGTTTCTTGAGCTGCAGGTAGAGTGCGACGGGACGGTGATGCCCTGCTGCAATCTACGTTCCGACGTTTCCGCGCATTCCGGCTGTGCCATTACCCGGCTAACCCCTGAATCTGACATTCTCGACGTATGGGGCAGCGAAGCCTTTGCCAACTGGCGGCGTTCGATGCTCGATTTTTCCCCGAAATCTCCCCCATGCTCGGGATGCGCGATGCATGTCCTCGACGACAGCGACGACAATCGGATGGCCGTTGAACAGTTGAGCCTGCTTTACGCGAGCCGTTAACAATAGAACAAAGGTTATGCCTGCGTCTTTTGGGAAAAGGCCATGAAAACTGAGCATGATTTTCGCAGAATAGACAATAAGGCTGTGCCCGCCATAAACAATGAAATCCGAGCCTTCATGGTGGCCAGGAATGAACGTCTCCGCCTTCCCGCAGTTCTCGATCACCATCGCATGCTTGGAATCGATCGCTTCTTCATCGTTGACAATGACTCCGCCGACGGTACGGCAGAGTTCCTTCTGGAACAGCCGGATGTCCATGTTTTTCAGACGCGGGATTCTTTTTCAAGCAGCCAATGCGGCTACGCTTGGACGAACACGTTGCTGGAAGTGTTCGGAACTGGCGGATGGTGTCTTACGATTGATGCGGATGAACAATTTATCTATCCGGACTATGAAAATGTGAATATTCACGCCCTGTGCGATATCCTTGATCGTTCTGGATCCCGGGGGCTATTCACGATTTTCCTGGATATGTATTCAGATCGTCCGATTCGGGACACTTCATACCGACCCGGGGATGTGTTGATGGACATCTGTCCTTTTTTTGACGCGGCCTCGTATCGATGCGTCAACACCGAGAACTTTCCCTCCTTGCAGGTCTATGGAGGAGTGCGGGAACGTGTTTTTTGGAACGGGAGCGACGGCGGTCATCCCCCCACTCTCAGTCAGGTTCCCTTGGTTCGCTGGCAGAGGGGGACGCGGTATCTCCTTTGCCGTCACGCCATGACGCCGGTTCCTATCGCACCGATAACCGGCGTATTGCTGCATTATAAATTTTTGTTTGATTTTCACGAGCGGGCAAAAAGAGAAGCCGGGCGAGGGGAGCATTTCGCAGGCGGCAGGGAATACAAAGAATATGCAAGGGTGCTGGACCGCGAGGGTTCTCTCTGCCTGAAGACCGATCAGTCTTTCCGTTTTACCGGAAGCGCTCAATTGGGAGAAATGGGACTGATGTCGCGTTCTTTATCCGTCGGCCCGGGTATAGGAGCGCCTCATCAAATCCGGTCGGAGTGACAATCACGCTTCAAGCGCGAAAACGGCGCGCCGCCGGATCATTTCGACAGGCGGGATAGGCAATCGTCGAGTTTCTCCGCCAGTTCCTCCACATGTTGCGGTTGGAAAGCCAGTGGCGGGCGGATTTTCAGAGTGTTGGCGGCGGCGCCGCAGACGCCGATCAGCACGCCGTTGCGAGCCAGATCGTCTGTCACCGCTTTGGCCAGGTCGGTGGCCGGGACTTTGCTCTTTTGATCAGTCACCAGTTCGATGCCGTGATAGAAGCCGATGCCGCGCACATCTCCCACCGCGGCGTGACGTTTCAGCAGGCACAGGGCCTTACCCAGTTGCAGGCCGACCTTGGCGGCATGGCCGGGCAAATTGCCGCCCTGGATGGTGTTCAGCACGGCCAATCCCACCGCCGCCGAGACGGTGTTCCCGCCGAACGTATTGAAGTAACGGGATTTTTTTCCGAAAATATCCAGCAGATCCTGGCGCGTCACGATGCCGCCGATGGGGTGGCCGTTGCCCATGGGCTTGCCCAGGGTGACAAGATCGGGGATCAGTCCGGGATGGCGTAAAAAGGTCCACATCTGCCCCGAACGGCCGAAGCCGCCCTGAACCTCGTCGGCAATGAACAGGCCGCCGGCGGCGCGGATGGCGGCCACGGCGGCGTCCATATGTCCTTTTGGTTCGACGAAGATGCCGTCGCTGGCGAAGGTGGTGTCCACCAGCAAGGCGGCGGGCTGAATGCCGGCTTTTTTCATGTCGGCGATGGCGGCTTCCACCGCCGCGCCGAAGGCGGCGCCGATGTCGCTGCTTTGGCGGTAGCTGTCGGGCGGCGGCACGGTGCGCACGGTCGGGGCGGTGCCGATGCCCAGCGACGGCGACATGCCCGCCAGCAGCGAGGTGACGCCATGATAGGCGTTGTCCGTGACGATGACGCCGGTGCCGCCCGTCGCCGTCATGGCGATGCGCAGGGCCAGATCGTTGGCCTCGCTGCCACTGCAGGTGAACATGGCGTGGTTCAGGGGATCGGGAAAGGTGGCCGTCAGCCGCTCGGCATAGGTCAGGATGCCGTCGTGCAGATAGCGGGTATGGGTGTTGATCTGCGAAGCCTGCCGAACCATCGCCTCGACCACCGCCGGATGGGCGTGTCCCAGCACGGGGACGTTGTTGTAGGCGTCGAGATAACGTTTGCCGTCGGCGTCGAACAGTTCGACGCCCAGGCCGCGCACCAGATTGAGGGGCTCGGCGTAGAACAGGCGATAGGCCGCGCCGAGAACGCTGCGGCGGTTGAGAAGAGACTGCGTCATATCGCCTAATTCTCCTGAGTGGTGAAGAATGCCGGCCAGTCCGTGCTTGCGGACCGTTGCCAGATGGGGAAAAGCTGGACCAGCAGCCTTTGGGCTTCCTGGTTGCTTCTGAGGATGTAATCGCGGTTGCCGGGAAACTGTTCGGCGCGCCATTGGCTGATCAGGATGCGGCACACCAGCCGGGCCAGAACGAAATCCAGCAACAGGGCATATTCCTGAGGCTCCAGGGGCGTGACGTCGATGAAGCCGCCGACCACCACCCTCAGGGCGTGCAAAGGGTCGTCGCCGGAAATCTGGTAGGACGCCGCCACCGCCAGCTCGCTGAGCAGCGGGGCCATGATCATGTCGCCGAAATCCAGGACACCGGAAATGCGGCCGGGCCGAGCCGGGTCGACCACCATGTTGCTGCGCGACAGATCGTTGTGGATGGCTTGATGGCGCAGGCCGGGAATTTTCGGATGGACGGCCGATTGAAAATGATCCAGGAACGCCCGCAGCATTCCGATCAGCGAAGGATCGTCCTGGCAGCAGAGCAAGTCCTCCAGATGCGCGATCTGGCAGAGATCCCACAGATTCAGTCGTTTTGCCGCGGGATGGTGGAAACCTTTCAGAGCTTGGCCGATGCGGGCGGCGGTTTGCCCCACCGAACGGCGCATGGCGTCGTCGACGCCGTGCATCAAGGCCGGTTCGCCGGTCAGAAAGCTGTAGCAGCGTCCGCGCACCGCTTGTCCATTCAAGGTGGCGGTGCGGAAGAAGCGCTCATTCCGCAGAGTGGGAATGGCGTGCGGCACGGCGACGCCATCGGCGGTCTGCGCCAGATGTTCCAGGGCCATGGCCTGCATCTCGGCCTCGGCGTCGGGTTCGGCGTCGTTGATGAATTTCAGCACGACTGGCGCAGCCCCTTCGGGAGCGATCCGGTAATTGGTGTCGCGTTCACCCGACAGCAGCTTGGTCTGTCCCGCGATCCCATAGATGGCCTGGGCGATCCGGGCCGCTTCCTCGGCCGAGACGTCCGGGGGCGGGGTCTCGAACATGGGCCGGGCTTGGGATAAAAGACTGCTGCTTCGGGTCATTGCATGCTCCGCGCCGTGCCCTGAATGGGCGGGGGGCTCAAGAAGGTGTTTTTTGATAGCAGATGATGCATCATATTTCAATCGCCATCCGGGGCCTCTCCGGCGCTGGCGTAATGCGTCGTAATGAGATACCAAGGATGGCGTCCTGTCGCCTCGTTCCTTTCGCCATAGCGGGTGCCCATGTCCTCCGGCCTTCAAACCATCGAATACGAGAACCTGAGCAGCACGGTCTATGCGACCCTGTGCGACGCTCTGATCAAGGGACAGTTCCGCCCCGGCGACCGTTTGAAGATCCGCGACATCGCCCAAAAGCTGGGAACCAGCGTGACGCCGGTGCGCGACGCCATTCTGCGCCTGACTCACGACGATGCCTTGGTGTTCCATTCGGCCCGCGATATCCGCATTCCCGTGGTGGGGATGGACCGCTATATGGAAATCCGCAGCATTCGCCTGCGCCTGGAATCCCTGGCGGCGGAGAATGCGGCGAAACGGGCGACAATCAAGGATATCGACCGCCTGAGCCTTTTGATTGAGCGCAACGAAAAGGCCATCGCCGAAGGCGACGGCCTGCTGGGAATCGAGTTGAACCAGGCTTTTCATTTCGAATTGTCGGTGATCGCCCAGATGCCGGTGCTGTACGGCACCTTGCGGCGCATCTGGCTGCAAATGGGGCCGTTGGTGGCCGCCTCTTACAATCAAGGTGGGCGGTCGATGATAGATCATCATTATCCGGTGCTCGACGCCCTGAAACGGCACGAGCCTGAGGCGGCTTCCGCGGCAATCATGCAGGATATTCTTACCGGGGGGCAGTGCATTCTGGAAAGCGTGCGGGCTTCGGGCGTCTGAGGTGTTCGTGCGGGCGGGCGGCGCGGTCCTGGCTGAGTGCCCATTGGCGAAAGGGCGTTGATGAAAAAGCGTTGCGGCCCTTACTACTTCAAAATATGATGCATCATATTTTGAAGGCTGGAGGCCGTCTGTCATGAATGATCATCAGCCCGTCATGCTGCTGACCGGGGCCAGCCGGGGGATCGGTCATGCCACCGTTAAGCTGTTTCAGGAACGGGGATGGCGAATCCTTACGGTGTCGCGTCTGCCGTTTTCCGAGGAATGCCGCTGGCCGGCGGCGCGGGACGCCCATATCCAGGCCGATCTGTCCGATCTGGACGGAATCGAGGGGCTGGCCGCCGACGTTCGTTCCCGTCTGCGTGACGGCAGACTGCAGGCTTTGGTCAACAATGCCGGCGTTTCGCCCAAGGGGCCGGAGGGGGAGCGCCTGGGGATCGCCGCTTCGGATCAGACGGTCTGGACCAAGGTCTTGAACATCAATCTAGTCTCGACGGCCTTACTGTCGCGGGCCTTGCTGCCGGAATTGTCGGCGGGGCGAGGCTCCATCGTCAACGTCACCTCCATCGTCGGCTCAAGGGTGCATCCCTTCGCCGGGGTGGCTTATGCCGCCTCGAAAGCCGGGCTGGCGGCGTTGACGCGGGAAATGGCCCACGAATTCGCTCCTTTGGGCGTGCGGGCCAACGCCATTGCGCCCGGCGAGATCGCCACGTCGATCCTGTCGCCGGGAACGGACGATCTGGTGGCACGCGACGTTCCCATGGGGCGGCTGGGCGATCCCATGGAAGTGGCCGAGGCCATTCATTTCCTTTGTTCTGGAGCGTCGTCCTATATCAACGGGGCTGAAATTCATATCAACGGCGGGCAGCATGTCTGAACAGACGGAACGGGGCCGGAGAAAACGCTCCTCCGGCTCCGTCTGTTTTCAGCGGCCGCTTTGCAGCCGGATCAGAGCCGCCACCAGAGCGTCGACGTCCTCGCAGGTGTTGTAGAACGCCAACGAAGGCCGCACGGTGGCTTCCAGCCCGAAACGCCGCAGGATGGGCTGGGCGCAGTGATGGCCGGAGCGCACGGCGATGCCGTCTTTGTCCAAGGCCTTGCCGACCTCCTCGGTTTTCCAGCCGTCCAGGGTGAAGGACAGCACGCTGGCCTTTTCCTTGGCGGTGCCGATCAGCGTCAGTCCGGGGATGGTTTGCAGACCTCGCGTGGCGTAGAGCAAAAGCTCGTGCTCGTAGCGGGCGATATTGGCCATGCCCAAGGTCTCGACGTAATCGATGGCGGCGCCAAGTCCCACCGCGTCGGCGATGTTGCCGGTGCCCGCCTCGAAACGATGAGGAGGCGGCTGATACAGGGTTTTCTCGAAAGTCACGTCGGCAATCATGTTGCCGCCGCCCTGCCAGGGCGGCGTTTCGTCGAGAACGTCGCTTCGGCCATAGACGGCGCCGATGCCGGTGGGGCCGAAGACCTTGTGGCCCGAAAAGACGAAGAAATCGCAGCCCAGGGATTGCACGTCCACGGCCATGTGCGACACCGATTGGGCACCGTCGACCACGGCGCGGGCTCCGTGCCGATGGGCGATCTCGACCATTTCGCGGGCGGGCGTGACTGTTCCCAGGGCGTTGGAGACCTGGGTCAGCGACACCAGCTTGGTGCGGGAGGTGAACAGTTTCTCGTATTCGTCCAGCAGGATCTGGCCGCTGTCGTCGACCGGCGCGACCTTCAGGCGGGCGCCTTTCTCGGCGCATAGCTGTTGCCAGGGCACAATGTTGGCGTGGTGCTCCAGCCAGGTGACGATGATCTCGTCGTCCTTGCCGATATGCCGCCAGCCCCAAGATTTGGCGATCAGGTTCAGGCCTTCGGTGGCGCCCCGCACGAAGATGATTTCATCCGTCGAGCCGGCTCCCAGGAAACGGCGTACTTTCTCGCGGGCGGCTTCATAGGCGTCGGTGGCTCTGGCCGCCAGAGTGTGGGCGGCACGGTGGATGTTGGAATTTTCGTGCTCGTAGAAATGGGACAGCCGGTCGATCACCGCTTGCGGCTTTTGGGTGGTGGCGGCGTTGTCCAGCCATACCAGCGGGCGTCCGTTGACCTGTTCGTTCAGGATCGGGAAGTCCCGGCGCACGGCGCGGGGGTCGAAAGGCCGGGCGGACGGGCCAAGATCGGGGACCAGTTCCGGGCGCAACTCCAACGCCAGCGGATAGGGCTGGCTCTTGGGGGCGTCGGTCGGCACCGTGGCGGGAAGGACGGATATTGGCGCCGGCAATCCTTGCAGGAAATAAAGGCCGCCGTCCCCCTGTGGCAGATCGGGACGGCCCGGCAGGCTGGGAATCAGCGACATGACGCCGCCCAGCGAGGCGGGAACGGCCCGCAGATCGTTGTCGTTCAGTCCGGGCTGCGGCAAAGCCGGAGCTGGGCTGGGCGGAACGCTGGGCGCGACGGGGCCGGGGACCAGAACCGGCAGGGGCGAAGCCGCTGGAATGGCTGCTGGAACAGGGGCGGAAGCCGCCGCCGGAGCGGGCGACACGGCGGGAATGGCCGAGGCGGTGGCTCCTGCCGACGGCAGGCTTTGGCCCGACGGCAGGGATTGGAAGAACTGGTTGGCCAGCCGGGCGATGGCGGAGGGATCGACCGGAGCCGCATCCCATCCGGGCTCCGCGCCGCCCCCCGCGATATCCGCGGGAGGCTGAAGCGCGGTTGCGCCATGAAGATCAGGCGTACTCATGGTAACGGCCGATTTCAACGTCTTCCAGAACCGCCAGGGCGTCTTCGGTCAGCACCGCCGCCGAGCAATACAGCGAGATCAGATAGGACGCGATGGCCTTGCGGTTGATGCCCATGAAGCGGACCGACAGGCTGGGAGCCACTTCGCCGGGCACGCCGGGCTGGAACAGTCCGACCACGCCCTGCTTCTTTTCACCGGTGCGCAGCAGCAGGATGTTGGTCTTGCCGTCTTCGACGTAAAGCTTGTCGCACGGTACCAGCGGCAGGCCGCGCCAAGTCAGGAAGGGCGAACCGAACAGGGTGACGGTGGGCGGCGGCACGCCACGCCGGGTGCATTCGCGGCCAAAGGCGGCAATGGCCTTGGGATGGGCCAGGAAGAACGCCGGTTCTTTCCACACCTTCGAGATCAATTCGTCCAGATCGTCGGGGGTGGGCGGACCCTTGCGGGTCTTGATGCGCTGGCTGGGCGCGGCGTTGGCCAAAAGGCCATAGGTGGCGTTGTTGACCAGTTCGGCTTCCTGCTTTTCCTTCACCTTCTCGATGAGCAGGCGTAACTGTTCCTGAATTTGGTCGATGGGATGGCTGTAGAGGTCCGAGACGCGGGTCTGGACATCCAGGATCGTGGTCACCGCGTTCAAGGAATATTCCCGTGGCGCTTCCTCGTATCCCACATAGGTTTCCGGCAGGTCGCGGTCGTGACGGGGGCTGCATTCCACTTCGGCGGCGGTGCGTCCGTCGGCCTCCTTGACTCGGTTCAGGCGGTAGATGCCGGCTTCGACCGGCGTCCAGGGCAGGAAGCTGACCAACCAGCGCGGCGTGATGCCGCCCCATTGGGCGTGGGTCTTGGTGGCGTTGGCAAGCTGTCGCGCCGCAGCTTCGCTGACTGTGCGGCGGACTTCGGAGTCTTCGGCCATGTGATGGGCTCCTTGGAATCATCTTTGTTGCGGATGGACTTGAAACCCGCAGGACTTGATCTAATCTCCAAAGGCACAAGACGGCAATGAACTGAAAATTACTTTCGTTATTTTGATCCAACTTATTGGATGTCGATCCGCTATATTCATTTTTGCTGAAATCTTGGCATGAATGCTCATTCAGTCTATTTCATTGTAGACTGTTGATTATTTCTTTTTTGTTGCCTGTTAAATGCTGTAGGCGAACGATTCGTAAGATAAATCGCTGAGAATCTGGTCCATGCTGCGGTTGGGTTCGGAGTTGGCTGGGCTGCGCACCACCTTGGCCGGGATGCCGGCAACGGTGGAGTGGGGTTCCACGGCGCGCAGGACTACCGATCCGGCGGCGATCAAGGAGCGTTCCCCGATCTCGATGTTGCCCAGGATCTTGGCTCCGGCGCCGATCACCACGCCCCGGCGGATCTTGGGGTGGCGGTCTCCGGCTTCCTTGCCGGTGCCGCCCAGGGTGACGTTCTGCAAGATCGACACGTCGTCGTCCACTACGGCTGTTTCACCGACGACCAGCCCGGTGGCGTGATCCAGGAAGATGCCCTTGCCGAAGCGGGCGGCGGGGTGAATGTCGGTTTGAAAAACGTCCGACGACCGGCTTTGCAGGTAAAGAGCGAAGTCGATCTCGCCGTTATGCCACAGCCAATGAGCCAGCCGGTGGGTCTGGATGGCGTGGAACCCCTTGAAATACAGGAACGGCTCGATGAAACGGGCGCAGGCCGGATCGCGTTCCATGATGGCTGCGATGTCGGCGCGCAATGCCTGGGCGATCGGCGGATGGGCCGCCACGGCGCGGTTGAAGGCGTCGATGATCATCGGCTGCGACACAACGTCGTTCTTCAGCCGCGAGGCCACCCGGTGAAACACCGCTGATTCGAAGCTGGGCTGGTTGATGATGGAATCGAGAAACAGGGGCGCCAGCATGGGCGACTTGCGGAAAGCTTCCTCGGCCTCGGCGCGCAGGCGCTGCCAAAGAGTGTCGGTGAATTCCCGCAGGCTTTCGGCATCGTGGGTGATCAGATTCAGATGGGGCAGCGTCTGTCGGGTCATGGGCGCTCCTGGGATGAGGTGTCGCGTCGGCTCTTGCAATAGATACATTATCTACTGTATAAATAGATTTATACAACAAATATAGTATGTTTTATCAATCGGAAGGGGAGCGGGCATGACGGCGGAAAGCGCAATGGTGCATCGGCTTGCAGTTTCGGCCGGCGGCGGCGGGAGGCGCGAATGGTTTTGATTTCATCGCCGTCGGTCGCCGACGCGCCGGTTTCGTCGGAAGTGGAAAGCGCCCAGGATTTAAGCCGCGTGGTGGGGGAAAACCTGCGGCGGTTGCGGACCCGTCGGGGGCTTTCGCTGGAGCGGCTGGCCCAAGCCTGCGGCGTCAGCCGGGCCATGCTGGGGCAGATCGAACTGGGGCGCAGCATGCCGACCATCGGAGTTCTGTGGAAAATCGCCCGCAGCCTGGACGCGTCGCTGTCGACTTTTACGTCGGTGCAGGGCGGGCGAGACGTCACGGTGATCCGCGCCGATCGCGGCAAGGTGCTGTCGTCGCTGGACGGCAAGGTTTTGTCCCGTGCTTTGTTTCCCTCGGACAGCGGGCGGCGGGTGGAGTTCTATGAACTGCGGATCAAGCCCGGCGGCAACGAGGAAGGGCTGGGCCAGGTTTCGGGCACGGTGGAAAATCTGGTGGTGGCCGAAGGCACTTTGCAATTGTCCATCGGCGCCCATTCCATGCGCCTGGGCGCTGGCGACGCAGCCCAGTTCAACGCCGAGACACCCCACAGTTTCACCAACCCCGGGGGCGAGGACGCCTTGGCCTATCTGGTGGTGACTTATGCCGAGGCGGTGAACGCCTCGGGTGTTTTTCGCACCTGAGGCATAAATACCGCCCCCTTGTTTTTTTACGCCCACAGAAACGTGGTGAAGCTTTCCACCGGTTCGCGTTCGGTCGCCAGTTGGTTTTCCGGCGCCGAGGTGTCCTCGTAGCCCAGCGCCACGCCGCAGGCGATGATCTGGTCGTCGGGGATGCCCAACGCGGGCTTGATGATTTTGTGGTATTTCGAAAAGGACTGCTGCGGGCAGGAATGAAGGCCGAAACCGCGTGCGGCCAGCAGGATCGATTGCAGAAACGTGCCCAGATCGAACCAACTGCCGGTGTTCATGGCTTTGTCGATAGTGATGAACAGCCCCACCGGGGCGTCGAAGAAAACGTAATTGCGCCCGAACTGGTGCTTCATGCGGGTTTCATCGCCTTTGCCGATACCCAGCAGGCTGTAAAGGTCGCGGCCCAGCTTGCGGCGGCGCGACAGATAGGGATCGACCCAATTGCTTGGGTAATAGGGGTATTCCTCGGCATGGCCGGGTTCGTCGGCATCGTGGGCGGCCATCAGTTTCGCGCTTAAGCCTTTCAGCGGTGTTCCCGACAAAGCCCAGACGCGCCAGGGCTGGATATTGGTGCCGGACGGCGCGCGGGCGGCCAGTTCAAGAATATGCTCGACCACCTTGCGTTCGACGGGAGTCGGCAGGAAAGCCCGCACGGCCCGGCGGCTGGCCATGGCTTCAAAGACGTCGCATCGTGCTTTGGGGAACTGGCTCACTGGATGTCTCCCTAAAATGGCTGGCGGTTCAAAGCTAGTGCCGACGTCGGCGGACGGCAATGCCGCCATCGTCAGCTGTCTGGCGCTCTAGGCGTCTGGCATATGGGGCGGAGATGGCGCCGTCACCCTGAATTTGCCATCTTCCTGGGGATGGATATCTTGCGCATTTGGCGCTTGGCGAATTGCCGGCGGCGTGATGATCTGTGGTTTGACGGCAACGGCGAGGAATGAGGCGTGACGCGGGAAGGAACCCCTTCGGTTCTGGTGGCTTGCCGGGAATGCGATGGCCTGCATCGTCGGGCCGATCTGCCCAAGGGCGGCGCGGCTTGTTGCTGCCGTTGCGGTTCGGTGCTCTACCGCACGCCGCGCCTGAAGGGGGATCATGTGCTGGCGTTGATCCTGGCGGCGCTGATCACCCTGACCATCGCCCATTGCTTTCCCATCGTCGCCCTGCAGGTCAACGGCATTCCCAGCAGCACTACCCTGTTCGGTTGCGTGCTCAGCCTGTGGCGCGAGGGCAGCATGGTGACTGCCGCGCTGGTGTTCGCCACGGCGCTTTTGTTTCCCTTGCTGGACTTGTTCTCGGTGCTGGCGCTGTTGACCGTCACATGGCTGACGCCCCGGTCGGTGTGGCGGGGGCGCCTGTCGCGCTTCGTCACCGCCCTGCGGCCCTGGGGGATGACCGAGGTGTTCGTGCTGGGCGTGGTGGTGTCGCTGGTCAAGCTGTCGCATCTGGCCCGCGTGGTTCCCGGCGTCGCTTTGTGGGCTTTCGCCGCCACGGCGGTCCTGTTGGCGGTCGTGGCTTCGTTCGATCTGCGCACGCTGTGGGAGGACGGGGAGTGAGCCGCCACGCCGTCGTCACGGCCCAAGCCAGCGGATTGATCGCCTGCCATCATTGCGGTCTGGTGGTGGACGCCGAGCCGGGACAGATTTGTCCGCGATGCCTCACCAGACTTAAGGAACGCAAGCCCGACAGCCTGGCCCGCACCTGGGCGCTGCTGCTGGCCTCGGTCATTCTCTACATTCCGGCCAACGTTCTGCCGATTATGGTGACGACCTCCCTGATGGGGACGCAGCGGGACACCATCCTGAGCGGCGTCATCTATTTCTGGACCTCCGGCTCACAGGGGTTGGCGCTGCTGATCTTCACGGTCAGCGTTCTGGTGCCGTTGCTGAAACTTGGAACCTTGGCCTTTCTGGCAACCAGCATTCATTTGCGTTCCAGCCGCTCGGTTCACCAGCGGGCCAAGCTGTTCCGCATCGTCGAACTGGTTGGTCGATGGTCCATGTTGGATGTTTTCGTGGTCGCGCTGATGGTTGGGCTTGTCAGATTCAGCAATCTGGCGATCATTGAAGCCGGTCCCGGCGCCGCCATGTTCGGCGGCGTGGTGGTGCTGACCATGCTTGCCGCTCATTCTTTCGACCCGCGCCTGATTTGGGATTCCTCCGAGACAGATGATGACTGAACCCTCCGAACCGAACATCCGGCTTTCCCGAAGCTGGCGCCCGTCGCTGATCTGGGCCGTTCCCGCCGCCGCCGCTCTGATCGGGCTGGGGCTGGTCCTGCAAACCTACATGGCCCAGGGGCCGGTCATCGAGGTCAGCTTCAGCACCGCCCAGGGCATCGAGCCCGGCAAAACCAAGGTGCGCTTCAAGGATGTCGAGATCGGGCAGGTGCGGGCGGTGCGCATCTCCAAGGACCGCAACCACGTCATCACCACCATCGACCTGAACAAGGACGCCCGCGATTTCGCCGCCAGCGACAGCCGTTTCTGGGTGGTTCGCCCGCGTTTGGCCGGAGCGGCCATTTCCGGCCTGGAAACCGTGTTGTCCGGAGCCTTCATTGGTGTCGACGGTGGCCGTTCGGGGCAGTCGGAAACGCAGTTCACCGGCCTTGAGGAGCCGCCGGTGGTGGCTTCGGACGTGCCCGGCCACCGCTATCGCCTGCGGGCCGAGGACATTGGATCTTTGGATGTGGGCTCGCCCGTCTTCTATCGGCGCATCCAGGTCGGCCATGTGGAGAGCTATGCGCTGGAGCCGGACGGCAGCCATATCATTCTGGGCGTCTTCGTCAAGGCGCCGTATGACCGTTTCGTCACCGCCAACAGTCGCTTCTGGCATGCCAGCGGCGTCGATTTGCGGATGGACGCCAACGGGCTGAAGGTGGAAACCCAGTCCCTGGCCACCATTCTGATGGGGGGCATCGCCTTTGAAAGCCCCGGTCTGCCCCCGGACGGGGAAAACAGGACCGTAGCCGATAACGCCACCGAATTCGCCCTGGCGGCCAACCATGCCGAAGCTCTCAAGGCTCCGGACGGTAATTCCGATACCCTGGTGCTGCGCTTCAGACAGTCCATCCGCGGGTTGGCCGTCGGCGCTCCGGTGGATTTCCGCGGCGTCGAAATCGGACAGGTTCGCTCCCTCGGTATTTCCTTCGATCCGGCGAACAAGGATTTCACCGCTCCGGTGGTGGTGGATATTTATCCCGATCGTTTGCGGGCTGCGGATTCCCAGCATCCTTTCCCCAACGACAACGACCACAAGGCGGTGCTGGCGGAACTGGTGCGGCTGGGTTTGCGGGCGCAGTTGAAGACCGGCAGCCTGCTGACCGGGCAGCGTTATATCGCCATGGATTTCTATCCCAGCGCGCCGCCGGTCCATTTCAATCCCAAGGCCGAGCCTCTGGAACTGCCCACCATTCCCAGCGATCTGGAAGAACTGCAAAAGCAGGTGGAGATCATCATGGCCAAATTGGCCAATCTGCCTTTGGAACAGATCGCCGGGGACATGCACCGCACCCTGACGGCGCTGGAAAGCAATCTGAAACGGATGGAGACGCTGGAGCAGCACGCCGATTCCCAGGTGCTGCCGGAAATCCGCGACGGTCTGCGCGACATGCGTCAGACGGTGCAGCAACTGCAGCAGACCATGGCGCCCGACGCCCCCCTGCAGCAGGACAGCCGCGCGACGATGCAGAATCTCAGCTCGGTGGCCCGGTCCTTGAAGACGTTGTCCGACACTTTGGACAAACACCCGGAATCGCTTCTGCGCGGCAAGAACGGAGAAAACCAATGATCGCACGTCGCGGGCTTCCCGTTCTTCTGGCGGCGGCTCTGCTGGCCGGATGCGCCGCTTCGCCGCCGACCCGTTATCACGCTTTGGTTCAGCCGCCTCAGGCCGTATCCGGCGGCAGCGCCAAGCTGTTGGTCGAACTGCTGCCGATCGCCGTGCCCGAACGCTTGAACCGCGACGAGATGGTGCTGACCGGAGCCGACGGCTCCATCGCCGTGCGGGACGGCGACCACTGGGCGGCGCCGCTGTCGGACGAGATCCGCCAGATGGTGGCCGACGCTCTGTGGCGCCGGAACGCCGCCGCCGATCAGTACAAGGCGCCGGTGCCGACGGCGGCCAGCCGTTTGCCCCAATACCGCATGTCGGTGCGCATCGAACGCTTCGACGCCGGCAAGGGACGTCCGGCTCTGGTGGACGCCAGTTGGTCTGTGCGCCGCCTGCCGGAAGGCGAGGCCGCCGTCTGCCGGGCTTCGTTCTCGCAAGGAAGCTCGGCGGAAACTCCGGACGCTGCCGCTCAGGCTCTGTCCGCCGCCACCGCCCAGTTGGCCGAAGCCATCGCCGTCAGCCTTGAACGCCTGAATCTTGGCTTGGCGGACAAATGCCCATGAGGTTGCGTTCCCTGTTTCCGGCTCTGGCCGTCCTGCCGCTGTTGTTGCTGGGACCGCTGGAATCGGTGGCGGCTGACGCCAATGCCGGGCAGAACGATCTGGTCTGGGACGACGCCCAGCAGAAGGAACTGGATCAGGCGCTGGAGGAGTTCCGCGTCTCCAGCCAGCCGGGCCAGACGCCGGTCGGCAGCGTCGGCGGCGAACTGGTCGAGCGGAACCATCTGCTGGCCGATCTGATCACCCAATTGGAGCGCCGCAAGGATGTGCTGCGCCGGCTGGGGGAATCCAGCCAAAAGGTGGCCGAACAGCAATACAAAACCCGCAAGTGGTCGACCTTCGACACGGCTCCTCCTTACTCGATTCTGCTGATTGATCATTTGCGCCAGTCCTTGGACGACGCTTTGTCGCAGGTGGATGCCGCCAATACCCGGGCCAAGCTTCTCAACCAAGAGATCCAGGACAATCAGAAACGTCTGGACGCTGCCGAGGTCGAACTGCGTCAGGCAGTGGAAAAGATAGGGCGGGCCACAGCCCAGGATGAAAAGAACCGTCTGGACTGGCTTCGTCAATTGGCCCAGTTGCGGGCCCATGACGCCGCCGCCGCCATGGGCGCCGGTCAGGCCAGGCGGCAATTGTCCATTGCCGAGGGAGCGGAAGAGCAGGCTTCGATCGAGTTTTTCCGCAAACAATTGTCGGTGGCGGAAAAGCATGCGGCTTTTCCGCGCCACGATCTCGACAACGTTCTGTCCGAATTGGACAAGCAGCAGTCCCGTCTGAACGAAAAGCAGAAAAACGCCGAGACGGAAATCGGCTCCACCCGCAACGCCCTGGCCGAGGCCCGCCGCCAGCTTCTCGAAGCGCAGTCGGCGACGCAGCCGGTGAGCGCCGACCGGCTGGAACTGTTGTCCCAGACGGTGGAATTGCGTCAGCTTCAGGCCGACAACGCCGATTCCCGGCACGAAACCCTGCAGCATATCGGCGAGGCGCTGGAGTGGAAACGCACCGGCTGGCAGCTGCGCTGGGATATGGCCAATTCCGAAGCCTCCGATCAAGTCGACGAGGCCATGAAGCAGCTGGACGGCCTGATCAGCCGGGTGAAGACCTGGAATCTTTACGTCCAGAACGAATATCTCCGCTCCCGGCGCCTGAGCGAGAACGAAATGCCGGCCCCGCCGGCCTCTATGCCGAAAGAGCGCCAGGATCTGATCAAGGCCTTCCACGAAGCCTATGCCGACAACAGCCGCATTCTGGGCGACACCGAACAGGCGGTGGGCGATCTGCTGCGGCTGCTGACCCTGTGGCGAGAGGATTTCCAGACCAAGCGGCAATCCATGTCCGCCTCGGACACCATGCGCCAGGGATGGGACGCCGCCCGGCGCGCCTTCGGCCGTTTCTGGGATTTCGAGTTGTTGGCGGCCGAGGATTCCTTGGTGGTCGACGGCCGCAAGGTCGTCGCCGTGCGCAGCGTGACCGTCGGCAAAAGCCTTGGCCTGCTGATGCTGGTGATCGTCGGGACCATCGTCAGCCGCCGTCTGATCCGGGGCGTCCGGCATGTCGCCGTCCGGCGTTTCGACATCCAGCCCAGCTATGCCAAGACGGTGGCGCGCTGGATGGAACTGCTGGCCACGTCGCTGCTGGTCTTCATCGCTTTGTATGTCACCAACATTCCGCTGACGGTGTTCGCCTTCCTCGGCGGCGCTTTGGCCATCGGCGCCGGCTTCGGCACTCAGGTGCTGCTCAAGAACATGATCAGCGGCGTCATTCTGTTGCTGGAACGGCCCTTGCGGGTCGGCGACATCATCGAGGTGGGGGATGTGGTGGGAACCGTCACCCACATCAACATCCGTTCCTCGACCGTGCGGACCAGCGACGGCATCGAGGTGCTGGTGCCCAACGCCACCTTGCTGGAAAACAACGTCACCAATTGGACCTATTCCACCGCCAAGGTGCGGCGCACCGTCAGCGTCGGCGTGGATTACGCCGCCGACCTGAACAAGGTCGCCGAACTGCTGGGCGAAATCGCGGTATCCCATCCGAACATTTCAAAGGCCCCGGAACCCCAGGTTCTGCTGTCGGAATTCGGCAGCGACGCCGTGATCTTTTCCGTGCGCTATTGGATCGATTACGCTGAACAGGCCGACGCCTCGGCTATCGCCAGCGACTTGCGGTTCATGATCGCCAAGACCCTGCGTGAGGCGAACGTGAAAATTCCCGGTCCGCAGCGGGAAGTGCGCATCGTCAAAAGTTAATCGCTTTCGACGTCGCCGGGATGGACGAGCCAGGTCATGCCGGCCAGGACGCAGGACAGCAGGCCGACTTCGTACAAAGGCCGGAACCACCATTTGCGATGCCGGGCCATCTTGGGCCAGCGGCGGGCCATGCCGCGCAGAAGCCAGGGGCTCATTGCCGTTCTCCAAGGCTGATCGGCTGTTGTCTGTTCGGCAGCAGCAAGTCCCGGGCCAATTGATCGGGGGCGGCCTGGCGCCGTCTTGGAGTGTTATCCGCACATTCAGGTACGGCGAAAACGGACCATTGTACCGATGGGAACAGTCCGGTGGGCGAAAGCCTGAGGGATGCCGGTCGGCTGCGGTTGGCCCGGCTTTTGCGATGAACCTTCCGCGGCCCTCTGAAGGAGCGAAGCCCATGATGGTTCTGCCGTCCGTACCGGATTTGTTGTTCCGCCCGTCGAAAGCGCCCCAGGCGCGTATTCTGCTGATGGCCCGCAGCGTGCCGGAGGAACCGGCTTATCTCTGCCGGGCTTATCCCGGAGACGGAGGCTATCCGGCCTATTACCACAGACTGTTCGGCGTGCTGACCAAGCTGGGTTATCCGGTGCGCACGGCCAATGCCGGTCATGCCTTGTGGGCCGAGGCGGGGCGGACCGATCTGGTGTTCTCGTTGCTGAACCGGGTGCCAATGGACAATCCGGAGATTTTCGTGGCCTCCACCTGTTCCTTCCTGGGGCTGGCCTGCGTCGGCGCCGGGGCGAACGTTCGGGCCTTGGCCGAGGATAAATGGTTCACCAAGCTGGCCATGCGTTCGGCCGGATTGCCGGTGGCCGACGGCGCGGTTTATTCTTGCGAAGGCGACCTTGAGACGCCGCCGTCTTTTTCCGGGCCTTATTTCGTCAAGAACCGCTTCGGCGCCGCGTCCGAGGGAATTTCGTCGGACTCGGTCCAGGACGATTGGCAGGGCGCGGCCCGCATCGCCAAAAAGCTGATGGATCGCGGCATGGCGGTGCTGGTGGAATCCTTTGTGCCGGGCATCGATCTGACGGTGCCGGTGCTGGGCGGCCGCCGCCCGATCCTGCTGGGGGTGGTGCGTCCGGGCTCGGATCAGGCCGGCGGCATCATCACCGAGGAACTGAAACGCGACGATCCCTTGGGCTACGAGATGTTCGACGCCGGAGCCCATCTGGGCGGCTTTGTCTCCGACGTCGAATCCTTGTGGCGCGCGGTGGGGCCGATGGACTATCTGCGTCTGGATTATCGCTTCGACCCGGTCAGCGGACGGCGGGTGTTCCTGGAATTCAATCTCTGCTGCCATATCGGGCGCAGCGGCGCCATTTGTCTGGCCGCCGGCCAGTGGGGGCTGGATCAGTCGGACGTGCTGGGCCATGTGATGGAGTACAGCCTGCACCGCCAGGGCCATCGCCTGGACAAGCGGGCATGAACGCCGTCACGCCGCCTCTGCTTCAGGGCTTCGGCGATCCGGCCTTGCCGCGCGGCGCGGTGCGGGGCTGGGATTTCCTGGGCAATGTTCCCGTGCCCTTGCGCCAGCGGGTGCGCGACGGCGTGGCGGATCTGGTGGCGGCTCAAGGCCCGGAAGGGCGGGATCTGAAATGCTGTTTGCCCATGGGGCAGGGCGGCCGGGGGCCGTTCGAGCGGCTGCGCTTCGTTCGTACTTTGGCGGATTTTCCCGATATGCTGGTGTCGGCCGAGCACGGCAATGCCTTCAACCGGCGCTTTTACGCCAGCCATGTCGAGGCCGGGGCTTTCTCCGGCGGGCAACCCGGGAGCACGGCTCCGCTTTTCAGCGATCTGCTGGATCCCAAAGGATGGGTCGGCGTGTTCGCCGTGGCTCCCTTCGTTCTGCTGATCGACCGCCAGAAGCTGAACGGCCTGCCGGTGCCGCGCCGCTGGAGCGACCTGACGGACCCGGCTTACCGGGGACAGGTGGTGTTCAGCGGCTGGCGGCGGAACGGGACGGCGTCCTACGGCCAGATCAATCTGTTTTTCCTGCTGTGCATGGCCCGTCTGTTCGGATTGGGTGGCGTGTCGCGTCTGTTGGCCAATGTGCCCATGCTGATGCACTCGACCCAGATGCCGCGGGTGGCCGGTGGCGGCAATTCCGTCGGCGGCGTCTATGTGCTGCCCTGGTCTTTGGCCTCCATGTGTCCGCGCCGGGACCATACCGAGGTGGTCTGGCCCGAAGAGGGGGCCATGGCCTATCCCCTGTGGCTGACGGTCAAGGAAAGCGAACGCCGTCGGCTGGATTTCCTCGTGCGCCATTTCTACGGTCCGGACTTGGCGGCTTATTTGAATCACAACCGCTATCCCGCCCTAGCCGACGCTTCGGCGGCGGAACTGCCCGAGAACGCCGGGTTTACCTGGCCGGGTTGGGATTTCATGCGTCATCGCGGCACCGCCGGATTGATCAAGCAATTGCGGGGTATGGCCGCCGAAGCCCTGGAGGCCGGCTCATGCGGGTGATCACCGTCGCCGGGCCGCCGTCCGTCGGCAAAACTTCGGTGGTGCTGAAGACCGTTCGGGCGCTGGCGGGCAGTGCCGGAAAGATCGGCGTGGTGAAGTTCGATTCGTTGTCCACCTCCGACGATGCGCTTTACGGACAGGCGGGCTTGCCGGTGGTGGTGGGGTTGGCCGGAGGCCTGTGCCCCGATCATTTCTTCGTCAGCAACATCGACGATTGCCTGCAATGGGGGCGGGAGACCGGGATCGACGTCTTGGTCGCGGAAAGCGCCGGATTGTGCAACCGCTGTTCGCCCCATATCCAGGGGGCGCTTGGTATTTGCGTGGTCGATACCCTGTCGGGGATACACACTCCGCGCAAAATCGGACCCATGTTGAAGCTGGCCGATATCGTCGTCATCACCAAAGGCGACATCGTCAGTCAGGCCGAGCGCGAGGTATTCGCTTTCAACGTCCAGGCGGCCAATCCCCGCGCCATCATCCTTCCCTTCAACGGCATCACGGGGCAGGGCGGAGCCGAATTGGGATTCCATTTCGCCCAGGCTCCGCAGGTGGATCAGCTGGAGGGGCGCCGTTTGCGTTTTCCCATGCCGTCGGCGGTTTGCCCTTATTGCATCGGCGAGACGGTGATCGGGCCGGATCATCAGCGCGGCAATGTGCGCAAGATGTCCTTCGGCGAGGCCCAGCCATGACCGCTCTGGCGCGGACCCTGAAGGATCTGAGCAGCCTGCATCCCGGCATCGCCAGACTTTTGGCCCAGGCCGACGCCGACGGCGCCAAGCCGGACCGTCTGTTTTCGGACTGGCTGTCCGGCCTCGATTCCTCGCGGCTTGCCGATGCCGGACTGGATGCCGAACAATTGCGGCATCAGGTCGAGGCGCTGGTGCAACAGGCCGGGTTGCTGCGTCACGCCGAACAGACGCCGCTGGATTCCATCACGATTCTGGGCGGGCGGGACAAGGCCGGATTGCCGGAGCCTTTGGATTTGCGGATCAAGGTCGGCGACGTGCTGTGCATCGTCGGCCCCACCGGCTCCGGCAAAAGCCGCCTGCTGGGCGATATCGAATGCTTGGCCCAAGGCGACACGCCTTCAGGCCGCCGGGTGCTGGTGAACGGAGAGCCGCCTGATGCCTCGTGGCGTTTCGGCTCCAACCGGCGCCTGATCGCCCAGTTGTCGCAGAACATGAATTTCGTCGTCGATTTGTCGGTCCGGGATTTTCTGGCGATGCATGCCGAATGCCGCATGGTGTCGTCGCCCGAAACGGTGGTGGCCGACGTTATCGCCTGCGCCAACGATCTGGCCGGAGAGCGTTTCGGTCCGGACGTTTCGTTGACTCAGTTGAGCGGCGGCCAAAGTCGGGCCTTGATGATCGCCGACACCGCCCTTCTGTCGGCTTCGCCCATCGTGCTGATCGATGAGATCGAGAACGCCGGCATCGATCGGCGCAAGGCGCTGGAACTGCTGGTCGCCCGCGAAAAAATCGTGCTGGTGTCGACCCACGACCCGATCCTGGCCTTGATGGGCGGACGGCGGGTGGTGATCCGCAACGGCGCGGTGGCCGACGTCATCGCCACCAGTTATCTGGAACGCGCCTGTCTGGAAGAACTGCAAAAGCTGGACGCCCGGATGATGGATATCCGCCAGCGCCTGCGGGCCGGACAGCGCATCGAACAGGAAAGGAGCGATTGGGCATGGACGCTTTGACGCTTTTGCGGGAACGCCGCTCCTGTTCGTCCCTGACCGCCCCGGCGCCAGAGGGCGAGGCGTTGGAGACGATCCTGACGGCGGCGCTACGGGTACCCGATTTTCTGCGCCTGCGGCCCTATCGCTTCATCGTCGCCAGGGGCGAGGGGCTGGATCGGCTGGGCGAACTGATGCAGCGGGCGGCCCAAGCTTCGGGGCAGCCGCCGGAAACCGTCGAACGCGCGCGGCGCATGCCCAAGCGGGCGCCGCTGGTGGTAGTGGTCGCCGCCGTTCACAAACCCCACGGGATCGTCAGCCGCTTCGAGCAGCAACTGACCGCCGGCTGCGCCGTGATGGCCATGCAGATGGCTGCTGTGGCCCAAGGCTTCAGCGGCATCTGGCGTTCCGGCTGGCCGATGTTCGACCGCAACCTGCATGCCGCCCTGAAACTGGAACAGGACGACCAGATCGTCGGTTTCCTCTATTTGGGCACCCCCAGCCAGCCGTCCACGGCGCCGTTGCCGGCTGTCGAAATGAGCGAATTCATCCAGGAACTATGATCAGCCAGCTTGGCGAAGGCGGACGTTCGCCTTAAGCTCCCGCCGGTCAGCCTGAAAAAACAGGGCAGGGAGCGGCTATGAAGGTTCTGGTGGTCGAGGACGACGCCCAGACGGCTTCGTTTCTGGGACGGGGGCTGCAAGAGGCCGGGTACGGCGTCGATGTGGCCGCCGACGGCGTGGCCGGTTTGGAAATGGCGAGCCGCGGCGGCTATGGCGCACTGGTCGTCGATCGCATGCTGCCGCGCATGGACGGGCTTTTGCTGGTCGAGACGCTGCGCCGCATGCAATGCCGGGTGCCGGTGCTGTTCCTCAGCGCCCTTGGCGACGTCGACGAACGCATCAAGGGACTGCAGAGCGGCGGCGACGATTATGTCTGCAAGCCTTTCGCCATCGCCGAGGTTCTGGCCCGTGTCGAGGTGTTGCTGCGCCGGGGTGAGACCTCGTCTCCGGCCGCTTCGCTTCTGTCGGTGGGCGGATTGGAGATGAACCTGCTCAGCCGCACGGTTCGCCGCAATGGCTCCATCATCGCCTTGCAGCCCAGGGAATACCGTCTGCTGGAATATCTGCTGCGCCATGCCGGTCAGGTGGTGACGCGGGCCATGCTGCTGCAAGCCGTGTGGGACTATCATTTCGATCCTCAGACCAACGTCATCGACGTCCATATCAGCCGGTTGCGCCAAAAGATCGACCGCGATGCCGAACATCCGTTGATCCATACGGTGCGCGGCGCCGGCTACATGCTGCGGGACGGCATTTGAACCGTCGGTCCCTCAGGCTGCTGCGCAGCTCGACCTTCCGTCTGGCCTTTCTGGCGGCTTTGCTGTTCGCGGTCACCGGCTTGGGGATGCTGGGGCTGGTGCGCTGGATGACCGGCACGGTGCTGGACCAGCGGGTGGACCGTTCGGTGGATGCCGAGCTGGATACCTTGCTGAAGCTGCACGAGCAGTCGGGCCTGGATGGATTGGCCGCCGAAATCTCCGCTCGCGCCAATTCCCTGCAGGGGCGGCAGCGGTCTTATTTCCTTCAGGACGGCCAGGGAAATCAATTGGCGGGCAATCTGGAAGTTTGGCCGCAAGGGGAAAGCGGCGGCAATGGCCGGTTGCGTTTTGCCGCTCCCGCCACCAGCGGCGACCCCGGCAGTCCGGTGCGGGCCGTGGTCATTTCCCTGAACGGTGGCGGGCGTCTGTTGCTGGGGCGCCTGCAAAGCGATCGCCGGGCCTTCGAAAGCGTGGTGGACCGGGTCATGCTGGGCGGCGGCGGGTTGACCCTGGTGCTGGGATTCGGCGTCGGCCTGATCCTGGCCCGCCGCGCTCTGGGACGGCTGGACGCCATCAACCGTACCGCCCAGACCATCCTTGACGGACATTTGCAGGGACGCGTGCCGCGCAGCGGCGGCGGCGACGAATTCGATCATCTGGCGGCCAATCTGAACAATATGCTGGACCGCATCGAACGGCTGGTCGAGGCCATGCGGGGTGTCACCCGCAACATCGCTCACGACCTGCGCACGCCGCTGAACCGTCTGCGCAACCGGTTGGAGCTGGCGGTGATCGACAGCGGCGAGAACGCCGCGCCGGTGCTGTCCGAAGCCATCGCCGACGTCGACGGAATTCTGGGTACCTTCAACGCGCTGCTGGCCATCGCGCGCATCGAAGGGCGCCGCCCCAGCGAGAATTTTCAGGACATTGATCTGGATGATCTGGTCGCCGGCATGGCCGAGCTATATGCGCCGCTGGCCGAGGACCAGGGGCTGAGTCTGGATGTGCGGACGGGGACGGGGCTGACGGTCCGGGGGGACCGCCACCTTTTGTCCCAGGCCTTGGCCAATCTGTTGGACAACGCCATCAAATATACGCCGTGCGGCGGGCGGGTCGGCGTTGCCGTCGAAAGCGGACCGGCGGCGATACGGCTGGTGGTGAGCGATGATGGCCCCGGTATTCCGCCCGATCAGCGGGACAAGGTGCGGGAGCCTTTCGTGCGTCTGGACGAGGCCCGGAACCTGCCGGGCGCCGGATTGGGGCTCAGCGTGGTGGCGGCAGTAGCCGAGGTTCACGGCGGAAAATTGTTGCTGGAGGACGCCGATCCGGGCGTGCGCGCGATTCTGCACATCACATTACCAAAACATGGACGAGTGGTTAATTCTCGGTAATTCATTGATGTGTAACGGTTATTATTCGATCTGGAGCGGCACTATCCGGGCCGTTCCATCCCCTTCATCAAGGAATGTCCGATGAAACTCCGCATGTTTGCCCTTGCCGCCGTCGCCACCGTGGCGATGGCCGCCAGCGCCCAGGCCCGCGACCAGATCCGCATCGTCGGTTCGTCGACCGTCTATCCGTTCTCCACCGCCGTCGCCGAGCAGTTCGGCAAGACCTCGGGCTTCAAGACCCCGGTGGTCGAGAGCACCGGCACCGGCGGCGGCATGAAGCTGTTCTGCGCCGGCGACGGCCCGGATACCCCGGACATCAACAATGCTTCCCGCCGCATTCTGCAGTCGGAAGTGGACTTTTGCGCCACCAACGGCGTGAAGGGCATCACCGAGATCGTCGTCGGCTATGACGGCATCGTTCTGGCCAACGCCAAGGGCGGTCCGAAGTACGCTCTGACCCGCGAAGAAGTCTTTAAGGCCCTGGCCAAGACCGTTCCGGTCGGCGGCAAGCTGGTTCCGAACCCCTACAAGAAGTGGTCGGACGTCGATCCCAGCCTGCCCAAGGAAGACATTGTCGTCTTCGGCCCGGCTTCCAACCACGGCACCCGCGACGCTCTGGTCGAGCTGGACATGGAAGAGGCCTGCGAGAAGTTCCCGGAAATCGCCGCCTTGGACAAGAACGCCAAGAAGGTGGCCTGCGACGCCGTGCGTGAAGATGGCGCTTATATCGAAGTGTCGGACAATTACACCGTCACTCTGCAGAAGCTGCTGAGCCAGCCCCATGCCATGGGCGTGCTGACCTACAGCTATCTGGACCAGAACGGCGACAAGATCCAAGGCGCCACCGTCGACGGCCAGATCGCCACCTACGACAACATCGCCACCGGCAAGTATCCGCTGTCGCGTCCGCTGTTCTTCTATGTGAAGAAGTCCCATGTCGGCCAGATCCCCGGCATCAAGGAATACATCGCCGAGTTCACTTCCGAGAAAGCCTGGAACAAGGATGGCTATCTGGCCGAGAAGGGTTTGATCGCCATGCCCGACGCCCAGCGCAAGAGCGAAGCCCAGAAGGGCAAGGATCTGCCTGATCTGAAGCTTTGATCGCCTGAAAAAACAAAAGGCCGGAGAGCGGGAAACCGCTCTCCGGCTTTTTGCTGTCTGTTTTCTCTTAGTAGCGGGCGTCCTTGGGCTTGCCGCCGTTGGGCCAATCCTTGACCTTGGGTGCGAAGTCGGGCCGGGATTGGTGGGTGAAGTATTCCGCCACGTCCACGGCTTCCTGGTCCGTCAGGGCTCCGCCTTGACCCAAAGGAGCGTTCAGCCCCCAGGCCACCGGCATGTTGTTTTTGACGAAGGCCGCCGCCGTATAGGTGCGGGCCATACCGGCGCCGATATTGAAGGACTGCTCGCCCCACAGCGGCGGAAAGATGAATTCGCCCCGCGCATCCTTCACGCCTTCGCCGTCCTGGCCGTGGCAACTGGCGCATTTGCCGTCATAGACGGCCTTTCCTTTGGCCGGGTCCGGAACCAGAGAGGCGTCGATCTTGCCGACGCCACGGCCGTCTATTTTGGTTTTGGTCGGCAGGCCAGACGACAGCCATTCGAAATAGGCGATCATGGCTTTCATCTCGGGGCTGCCCGGAGGCACGGGTTTGCCGTTCATCGAGCGCAGGAAGCAGCCGTTGATGCGTTCGGCCAGATTGATCTCACGTCCCGCTCGGGCCGCGTATTGGGGGAAATTGGTGGATACGGCGACGAAAGGCGACGCCAGGGCCACTTTACCTTCGCCCAGATGGCAACTGGTGCAGTTCAGCCCGTCGCCCACATTGTCTGGCAACAGGTGTTTGGTGTCCGACAGCAGGCGCTTGCCCAACAGGATGTCGACGGCGTTGGGCTGTTTGGCGATATCGGCGTCGCGGGGTGCGGCGAAAGGATGGGCGGGAGCCTCGACCTCGCCGCCATGGGCCGCCGCCGACAGAAGGCCGCCGCCGATCAGGCCGGCAATCGCCAGGGAAAGAATGGAGCGCATGGTTTTCTCCTGCATCTGGGGGCGGAACATCAGCGGTGTTCCAGCGTGTCGCGGACCTTGGCGATCTGATCGGCGGTGACGGCCGGGGCGCGGTTGCCCCAGGCGGAACGGACAAAGCTCAGAATTTCGGCCACATCCTGATCGGTCAGGCGGTTCAGGGCGGGCATGGCCAGTCCACGGGGTTCGGCGGCGGTGGACGGCATGCGGCCGCCGGCCAAAACGATACGGATCAGCGAGGTGGGATCGTTGGAACCGACCACGCTGTTGCCGGCCAAGGCCGGATATATCTTGGCCGCGCCGTTGCCGTCCAGGCGGTGGCAGGCGGCGCAGAATTCCACATAGGAGGCGGCTCCCGGCTGGTGGTAATCGCCGTCGCGCAGGGCTTCGAAGGCGGTGCCAGGAGCCGTCACCACCGGAGTCGTGCCATCGCTGGGAGGCAGGGACTTCAGGAAGCGGGCGATGGAGGACAGGTCTTCTTCGCTCAGGTATTGGGTGCTGTGCCCGACCACCTCGGCCATGCTGGCGAACACCGCCGAACGGGAGGTGCGTCCGGTCTTCAGAAACTGAACGATGTCCGCTTCGGTCCAGGCGCCCAGGCCGCTGGCCTGTTCGCCGCGCAGGCTTTTGGCGAACCAGCCGTCGATGCGGGCGCCGGCGAGATAGTCGCCGCCGTCGCCGGGGCGCATGGCTTTTTCCTGAAAGCCGATGCCGCGCGGCGTATGGCACGAGCCGCAATGACCCAGCCCTTCGACCAGATATGCACCCCGGTTCCATGCGGCATCATGGGCCGAGACGGCCTGGAAGGGCTGGGTCTGACCGTAAAGGCGGCCCCAGATGCGCAGGGGCCAGCGCATGCTCAGGGGCCAGGGTATGTCGCTGGAGCGGTTAGGGGCATCGACCGCTTCAACCCCGGACATAAAGTAAGCGTATAGCGCCTTGGCGTCGGCGTCGGACACCATGGTGTAGGACGGATAGGGCATGGCCGGATAAAGGGCGTGCCCGTCTTTGGCGATGCCTTGGCGGAGAGCCTTGTCGAAATCGGCGAAACTGTAAGCGCCGATGCCGTTTTTCGGATCCGGGCTGATATTGGTGGAATAGATGCGTCCGATCGGGGTGTCGATACCCAGACCGCCGGCGAATTCCTTGCCGCCCGGGGCGGTATGGCAGGCCACGCAGTCGCCGGCCCGGGCCAGATAGCGGCCCTGTTCCACCTGCTCGGCCGGGAAGACGTTCTGCGCCTGCGACGGTGCTGCTGCGATGATCAGGCCAAGGCATAGCCACTTGATGGGTTTCATATCCCGCTCCACCAGATAATCCGCGGGCCGGTCGGTGCGGCCCGTCATCTGAACAGGCTATGGCCGTATCCAGTTTATGGATATTGGGGAGGTTCCCAGGAAAAATCAGGGTTTACCCTTAGAGACGATCACCGACACTGCGGGCCAGTTCGGCCACCGACGCGGCTTCCATCTTGTCCATCACGTTGTGGCGATGAACCTCGACGGTCTTGATGGAAATATCCAGATCGGCGGCGATCTGCTTGTTGGCCTTGCCGGCCACCACCTGTCGCAGCACGTCGCGCTCCCGCGCCGTCAGGCGGGCCAGTCTGGTCTCGACCAACGCTCGCTCCGCCGCCGTCGCCCGAGTCGCGGCGGAATGCGCCAGGGCTTCGCGGACGCGGTCCAGCAGCAACTGGTCGTTGAACGGTTTTTGCAGAAAATCGATGGCGCCGCCGCGCATGGCCCGCACGGCCATGGGCACGTCGCCATGGCCGGTAACGAAAATCACCCCCAAGCCGCTTTTGCTTTCGGCCAGCCGTTTTTGCAATTCCAGCCCGCTCATGCCGGGCATGCGCACGTCCGCCACCAAGCAGGCCGGACGATCATCCCGCCAGTCCCCCAGGAACTCTTCGGCCGAGGCGAAGCAGCGGCAGTCGTATCCTACCGAGGTAACGAGAAAAGCGATGGAATCCCGCAGCGCCGGATCGTCGTCGACAACCAGGACCAGAGGAGAAACGTCGGTCATCGGAAGGGCTCCTTGGCGGCGGGCAAAAAGACATGAAAGACGGCGCCGCCTTCCGCCCGATTTTCCGTCCACAGGCGGCCGCCGTGGCTTTCGACGATGCTGCGGCACAGAGACAATCCCAAACCCAAGCCTTGAGGCTTGGTGGTGAAAAAGGGTTCGAACAGATGATCAATGCTGGCCGGCGAAATGCCGGGGCCGCTGTCGCAAACGCTTAAGGTTAGGCCGGCCGGACCGGCGGCGGCGGACAATTCGATCTGACGGCGGTCGCTGGACTCCACCGCATCGACGGCATTCTGCAAAAGATTCAGAACCACTTCCTCCATCTGCACCGGATCGGCCTGGACGGCGGGCAAGTGGGGGCAGGGCGTAAGACGAAGCTCGACCTGTTTGCGCCGGGCCACCGGAGTGAACAGCATGATGGCTTCTTCGATTACCTGTTCCATGCGGACCAGCTTGATATCGACGGGGCGTTTACGCACGAAATCACGCATCCGCCGCACGATGTCGCCGCCGCGTTCGGCCTGGGCGGCGATTTGCTGCAAGCCGTGAACGATCTGTTCCGGTTCTCCGCGGCTTTCCAAACGGCGCAGGCATCCTTTGGCGTAATTGGCGATGGCGGCCAAGGGCTGGTTGATTTCGTGGGCCAGACCGCTGGCCATTTCGCCGACCAGCGACAGGCGTCCGGCATGGTCCAATTCTTCCCGGTGCTGGCGGGCGGTTTCGTTGGCAGCGCGCAGTTCCTCGGTGCGGCGGCGAACCAGCACCTGCACCCTGAGCACATGGATCACCCACCAGAGAAATCCCAGCCCGAAAAGGGCCAGCCAATGGCGGTACTGCCATAACAGGTCGGACAGGCCGCGCCGCGCCAATGCCTGATACGGCCCAAGTTTCAGAATGCGGTAAAGATCGTGGACGGAGTGATAATCGACTGGCACCGTCCAGCTTTGCCCGTCGGCTCCGGCCGGCATGGACAGCAGGGCTTGCGCTACCTGCTTCGCCAGGGCATCGGAGGTTCCGGCGAGTTTGGCGAAAGGCCAGTCGGGATAGAGCCGGGTGGAAATCTGGCACCCCGGCGTCGGCAGGCTTTGCGCCGCCAGCACGCGGAATTCGCCTGTTTGGACCCGTCCCTCGGCCGCCATGCTTTCGATCAGGCAGGCCCGCACGATTCCGGCGTCGGCATCGCCCCTGCGTACGGCCTCGACCACGTTATCGGCGGGAAACCCGACAAAGCGCAGCTTCGAGGAATCCGCGAAGGGATCGACGCCTTGCTCGGACATCTCCCGCCAGGCTTGGCGGAAACCGAAGGTCTCGGGCGAGACGGCGGCCAAGGTCCGCCCGCGCAGATCGGCAATGTCCTTGATGCCGGCCTGATCGGCCCGGATGAAAACGGTGGCGGCCACCGCCGCCGCCGGGGGCGGCCCACCGATGCTTTCCACCGTGGCGATGCGGGACGCGCCATAAGCCGTCTCCAATTCCACGTAATGGCCGGGATTGGTGATGATGAAGTCCAGGCGCCCAGCCGCCGCTTCGGTATCGAGAAAAGCCAGATCGCCCGCCGCCATGGTGAAATGCCATTGGGGCAGGGCGCGGTTGAGGTGGGTGAAGGTACCGGTCCAGCTGTCGGTGGCGCGGTCGGCACCGCGGTAGGCGAGAACGCCGACCCGGATTTCCCGGACGTCGGCGCCGTGGGCGAATGTGCTCCACGACAGAGCCGCAAGGAAAAGCAGCCCTGGAAAAAGTCGGCCTAGGAAAAACCGTGATGAACGGAGGACGGACATGATCACAAGCACGAAGCCGGAAACGGCCACAGACTAATCCGGGCGAAGCGCCCTGTCAGTCTTTTCACAGCATTGCTCTGGATAAAATAAAAAAACCGCCGTGCTGGTGCATCGTGCGGTTTGCGGCGGACGGAACGGGCCGGGAGAAACAGCCGGCGGGCGGGGACGCGCTTCGGTTAGGGTCAAAGCGGCCCCGCTTCGGCCCAAGGCCGGCGGTCCGCGGGGCAGATTGGTTCGTTGCCGCCATTTCGGCGTCTGGCGAATATTGTCATTAACCGCCGCCGGCAGCATCCGCCAGCCGGGAAGCGGCAGGCGACTGGCTTGAGCCGGCAAAGGAACAGCCCCGGCGCCCAGGCGCATGGTCTGGCATACGGGGCAGAGCGGGCAGTCTTCCGCATGGCTGTGGGGGACGGAGCCGTTGGCTCCGATCCCTCGGCAATATTCCGGATCGGCGTTTTCCGTGGTGGGAAAGGCGCTGATGCCCAGGTTCAGCCATAAGGATTGCAAAAAGACGAATCCCGCAGCCGCGACAATGGCGGCAAGGCGTGAAAGCCTTCCGACGCGGCGCTGCAGAGTCTTCAAGACAGATTCGTCATAATTTGCCATGAATACAGCCTGTCACGGAACGGAAATAGGGCAATTGACCTTCGTCAAGAATTTGTCGTGACAGCTTTGTCGAAAGGATTAAAGCCAGGCGAATTCTTGATCACCGTCAAGGTCGCAGGGCGTCCCCCACTGATTAAATCGTGTTCAGTCGGATGTTCGGCAGGGACCATGGTCTTAAACCCAAGGCCCTGGTCGGTCTGTTCCATGCCCTGGCCGCATTTTTTCCCTGGCGGCTGGGTTTCCTGGCGGCATTCGGTGAGGCGGCGCGGCCGCTGTTGGGGAAGTCTCTGCCAGTTAGGGGGTAGTGATGAAAGTCAATCTGTCCAAATCTGTGGCGTATCTCGCCGCCTTGGGGCTTGGGGTCGGCATTGCCGGAACCGCCTTCGGCGCCGAATCGCTGCAGGATGTTATGAAGCGGCGCAATCTGACCGACAAGGATCTGCTGCACGCCGCCCAGACCTATACGCCGTCCGGTGGGCGCGACGAGTTTCTGACCTTCAGTTCAGGCGGCCATGCCGGCCAGGTGATCGTGTACGGCATCCCGTCCATGCGCATCTTGAAGTATATTTCGGTGTTCACGCCCGAGCCCTGGCAGGGCTACGGCTTCGATGACGAATCGAAGAAGATTTTGAAAGAGGGCGCTTTCGAAGGCCGCGATATCACCTGGGGTGACGCCCATCATCCGGCGCTTTCGGAAACCAACGGCGATTCCGACGGCGAATGGCTGTTCATCAACGACAAGGCCAACCCGCGCATCGCGGTCATCAGTCTGAAGGACTTCGAGACCCGGCAGATCGTGTCGAACCCGGTCTTCCAGAGCGAACACGGCGGTGCCTTCGTCACTCCCAACACCGATTACGTGATCGAAGCCTCGCAATACCCGGCTCCGCTGGGCCGCAAATACGCGCCGTTGGACAAGTTCAACGACGAATACCGCGGCGGCGTCACCTACTGGCATTTCAACCGCCAGAAGGGCCTGATCGAGCCCGAGAATTCCTTCACCATCGAACTGCCGCCCTATAGCCAGGATCTGTCGGATGCCGGCAAAGGCCCGTCCGACGGTTGGTCGTTCACCAATTCCTTCTGTGCCGAGCGTTATGTCGGCGGCGTCGAAACCGGCCGTCCGCCCTTCGAGGCCGGCTGTTCGTCGTCGGACACCGACTATCTGCACGTGATCAACTGGAAGAAGGCCGAAGAGGTCTTCAAGGCCGGCAAGGTCTCCAAGATCAACGGCCATGCGGTGATCAGCCTGAAGACTGCCGTGGACGAAGGTCTGGTGTTCCTGATCGCCGAGCCGAAAAGCCCGCACGGCGCCGACGTTACCCCCGATGGCAAGTACATCGTGGTCGGCGGCAAGCTGGATACCCATGCTTCGGTTTACGACTTCGCCAAGATTCAGGAAGCCATCAAGGCCAAGAAGTTTGTCGGCAAGGATTCCTACGGTCTGCCGATCTTGGACATGAAGGACACTCTGCACACCCAGGTCGCCCTGGGTCTGGGGCCGCTTCACACCCAGTTCGACAGCAAGCCCTGTATCGCTTACACCTCGTTGTACGTGGATAGCCAGGTCGCCAAGTGGAACTATTGCGAAGGCAAGGTTCTGGACAAGATTTCCGTCCATTACAACATCGGCCATCTGATGACCATGGAAGGCGACACCGTCCATCCCAAGGGTCATTATCTGGTCGCCCTGAACAAGCTGGCCATCGACCGCTTCAACCCGGTCGGCCCGCTGCATCCGCAGAACCATCAGCTGATCGACATCAGCGGCGACAAGATGGATCTGGTCTACGACATGCCGATCGGTCTGGGCGAGCCGCACTATGCGGTCTCGATCGCCGCCGACAAGCTGAAGCCGATCGTTCGCTACAAGTACGGTACTGACAGCCGCACGGAAGAGGCTTCGCCCTTCGCTGTCCGTCCGGGCAGCGAGCGTATCGACCGCACCCCCGGCAAGGTCGAGGTGTTCGGCACGGTCATCCGTTCGCACTACACGCCTGAAATCGTCGAAGCGGAAGAAGGCGACACCGTCACCTTCCATTGGACGAACACCGAGCGTGCCGAGGACGAAACCCATGGTTTCGCCATCTCGGGCCACAACATGAACCTGTCGTTGGAACCCGGCAAGACCGCTTCGGCGACCGTCAAGCTGGATCGTCCCGGCGTCTATTCGTACTATTGCACCGAGTTCTGCTCGGCGCTCCATCTTGAGATGGAAGGCTATCTGCTGGTCCGCCCGAAGGGTATGGCTTCGCAGACCGCCGCCGCCAGCACCGGCGCCAAGTACGAGCAGGCCGATTTCGACAAGCAGTACAAGCAGTGCCTCGACACCCAGGCCGTGATCGATCAGGTCGTCGGCTATATCACCTCCACCAACTTCAAGGACTTCCAGCCGGTGGTGGCGATGGTCGAGGACGCCACGGATCAGCTCAACTTCGCGAAGGACGCCCGCGCCAAGGCGGACGACTACTCGAAGAAGCAGGATTGGCAGAACGCCACCCTGTGGGCCAACCAGTGGTGGCAGTACCAGGTCAAGGCGGCCGACATCGGCCTGCGTGCCAAGACCTATCTCGAGCAGAACGGCGCCAAGAAGGTCAAGTAAGACCTTTTGGACCGCAAGAACGGAAGAGGCGGCTTCACGGCCGCCTCTTCTTCCGCTCCCTCCGTCTTGAAGAGAAGATCCGATGTTGAAACACCTGACGCGGACCGCTGTGGCGCTGGGCGCTCTGGCCCTCGGCCTGGTCTCGGCCCACGCCGAAGACGCTCCCGACGGCAAGCAGCTGTTCATGAAGAGCACCTGCGTCGCCTGTCACGGCAAGGACGGCCAGAAGGCCATCCAGATGTATCCCAATCTGGCGGGCCAGGATAAGGCCTACCTGTTGGCCCAAATGAAGGACATCACCGACGGCAAGCGCGTTTCCGGCCCCGATGCTCGCGGCTATCCGCGCACTATGGCCATGAAGGACGTGATGGTCGTGGTGACACCCGACCAGATGAAGACGATCGCCGATTGGTTGTCGACGGTGGCTCCGGCCCCGATCCAGCCCGCCGCCGCCGACGCCAAAGTGGCCGACGGCGCGGCCCTTTACGCCAAGGCCGGCTGTCCGAGCTGCCACGGCAAGGACGGCATCAAGCCCATGGCCGGCTATCCCGTGATCGGCGGCCAGAAGCGTGAATACCTCTTGCTGCAAATCAAGGAAATCCGCGACGGCGTGCGCACCAATGGACGTACCAAGATGATGGTGCCGATGGTCAAGGCGCTGAACGACGATCAGGTCGGACAGCTGGCCGATTACCTGTCCCAGGTCGACCGCGCGGCCGCGAAGTAAAGCTGTTTTCAAGACAAAGGGGAGTTGTTTCCATGAAAAAGTCTTTAATCCTTCCGGCCTTCTTGTCGGCCTTCGCCCTGATGGGCGCCTTGGCCGCTCAGGCCGGCGACACCGCGCCGAAGGCCGACGCCAAGAAGGTGACGGTCGACGCCGACGGCAAGAAACACCAGTGGATGGCCCAGGGCGGCGAGCGCGACGAAGCGTTGAAGCTGAAGCCCAATCTGGCTCACGGCAAGGAAGTCTTCGAGGTCTGTTCCTCGTGCCACTTGCCCGAAGGCTGGGGCCGCACCGACGGCACGTTCCCGGAACTGGCTGGCCAGCACCGCACCGTGCTGATCAAGCAGCTGACCGATATCCGCGAAGGCAACCGCGACAATCCGACCATGTATCCTTTCGCCTTGCCGTCTGAGATCGGCGGCTCGCAGTCGGTGGCCGACGTGACGGAATATATCTCCAAGCTGCCGATGAACCCCGAGAACGGCGTCGGTCCGGGTACCGACCTAGCTCACGGCGAGCAGCTGTTCAAGGACAACTGCGTGCGCTGCCACGGCGCGAACGGTGAAGGCAACGCCGAAAAGTACTATCCTCGCATCCAGGGACAGCATTACGAATACCTGCTGCGTCAGTACAAGTGGATCAAGGAAGGCCGTCGCCGCAACGCTAATCCGGACATGGTGGCCCAGATCCAGAAGTTCTCCGACAAGGACACGGTCGACGTTCTCGACTACGTTTCGCGTCTGAAGCCGGCCAAGGAAATGCTGGGCCCGAAGGGCTGGCAGAACCCGGACTTCAAGTAAGCGCGGAAGGCCGGAGCGGGGATCATGCCCTCGCGCCCCGCTTCGGCCGTCGCGGACAACCAAGAAAGAATGCGCCATCATGAGCACCGTGCAGAACAAACGCCTGCTGGCTTTCCGTCTTCTGACCGTGGCCGGGATGATCCTGCTGGCCGCCGCCTATTTCTCGCCGATCTGGTGGGTCAGCCTGAAGGCTCCCAACTATCCGCCCGAGACTTTCCCCCAGGGCGTGCGCATCCATTTCCATTTCGATTCGGTTCAGAACGGCTGCAACGTCCGTGCCAGCAAGGAAGTGGACGAGGACGAAGCCCTGGACTGCGTCCACGAGATGAACACCATCAACCATTATATCGGCATGCATCCCATCGCCGACGGCGCCAGGATCGAGCAAGCCGCCGCTCCCTACATCTTCGTGGGCCTGGGGGTGATGCTGGTGGCCTTCATGTTCTATGGCGGGCGCTTCTGGTGGCTGTTGCCGCTGGGGAGCATTGGTTTGCCGGTGGGATTCGTCATTGATTATTCGTACTGGCTGTGGTGGTTCGGCCATACCCTGAATCCCTGGGGCGCCTTCACCGTCAAGCCTTTCATGCCCACCGTTTTCGGCGAGGGCAAGGTGGCCCAGTTTTCCACCTTCTCCTATCCTCATTACGGCTATCTGTTGTTGCTGGCGGGGGCTGCCGTCCTGGTGTTGGCCGCGCTGATCCGCCGCAAGCAATTGCGTGGGGAATGATCATGACCGGGAGGTTCGCCCTCCTTGTGGCGGCCTTGCTGGCGGGTGGAGCGGCTCTTGCCGCTGAGCCGCTTCCGTTTCAGCCGCTGGTGGACGCCACGCCAGAAGGCGGCACCCTGGAACCGCCGCCCGGCATTTATGCCGGGCCGGTGGTGATCAGCCGGGCCATTGCCATTTCGGGCAACGGCAAGGTGATTTTGACCGGGCAAGGGCGGGGCACGGTTCTGGACGTCAAGGCCAACGGCACCAAGATCGAAGGGCTGGAGGTTCAGGATTCCGGCCATGCCCACGAAGCGGTCGATACCTGCATCCGCGTGGAAGCCAATTTCAACGTGATCAAGGACAACCTGCTTCACGGCTGCTTGTTCGGCATCACGTTGCAGCATGCCGACAACAATATCATCCGGCGCAATCGGGTGAAGGGTACCATGCGCTTCGAGGATTTGCGCGGCGACGGCATCCGGGTCTGGTACAGCCACGGCAACAAGGTCGAAAGCAACGTGGTCACCGACCATCGCGACGTCATCATCGAATATTCCCACGACAACGTGGTGAAGGGAAATTCGGTCAGCAACGGGCGCTATGGCACGCATTTCATGTATTCCAGCAACAACATCGCCGAAGACAACACCTACGCCTACAATACGGTGGGGGTGTTTTCGATGTATTCGAACAATTTGCAGATCAGGCACAACAAGATTACCCGCGGCAACGGTCCGGCGGCCATGGGTATCGGCCTGAAGGAGGCCAGCGGCCTGACCGTCGAGGATAACGATATCGACGCCAATTCCGTCGGCGTCTATCTCGACCAGTCGCCGCTGGATTCGGACAATCCCAATAATTTCCGGGGGAACCGTTTCGCCTTCAACGGGGTGGCGCTGCTGTTCCACAATGATTGCGAAGGCGATTCCGTCTTCGGCAACGATTTTATCGGCAATCATTCCCAGGTCATCGTCCAAGGCGGCGGCGGAGCATTGAGCAGCCGCTGGGAAGGCAATTACTGGGACACCTACGAAGGTTTCGATCACGGCAAGCGCGGTTTCGGCGATTCGCCGTTCGAGGTCTGGGCCTATGCCGACCGTTTGTGGGTGGACGTGCCGCCGGCCGCCTTTTTCCGAGGCTCGCCGATGATGGAGGCGCTGGATTTCCTGGCCCGTCTGGCGCCTTTTTCCAAACCCCGCCTGATCCTGCGCGACCCGCGCCCGGCCATGCATGAAGTGGCCGAGCAGGGGCGTTCGCAAAGCTGAGAAGGCCGAGACAGATCATGATCAAACTTTTCGGCAGTTCTTCTCCCGACAGCGACGAGCGGCGGCGTTTCCTCCGCTCGGCCTTGTTGGGATCGGCCATAGCGGCGGCTTCGCTGCTGGGCTTCTTGCCGGTGGTCAAACGCTGGAGCCAGCGTCTGCGTCCGCCGGGAGCCATCGTCGAGCACGAATTCCTGGCCGCCTGCATCAAATGCGGCCAGTGCCTTCAGGTCTGCCCGGTCAAGGCGATCCGTTTGGGCGACGCTCCCGACGGTTACGGCCTGGGCGTGCCCTACATCGAGCCGCGGGAGCAGGCCTGCGATTTTTCCTGCGACGCCCTGCAATGCATCCTGGCCTGTCCGACGGGGGCTTTGAACCATACGCTTTCGGTCAAGGAGCAGGTGCGGATGGGACTGGCCCGCCTGAGCAATCCCGAAAGTTGCCTGGCCCGTCAGGGCAAAGGCTTCAAAGGACCGGCCCGCGGCGCCGATTTTCCCGGCATTCATCGCTATGCCGAGATCGACCGTTGGAAGGCTATCCCGATCGCCGATCATCCCTATGACCTGGAAAGCTGCGACCTGTGCGTCCGGGAATGCCCCATCAAGGGAGCCATCGTCATGAAGCCGATGTCGGATGATCCGTCCGACCGTCGCCGCACGCCGGAAGTCACCGCCGATTGCACCGGCTGCGGCATGTGCGAGATGATTTGCCCGGCGGAGGCTTCGGCCATCACCGTCGAGCCTCGCGCCGTGTGGAGGGCCTGATCATGAAGATGCTCATCGAAGGCTTCATGGTCATGCTGGGCAAGGCCCCGGTGCGGCCTGACCGCTATACCCCGGAAGCCGAAGCCCTGCTGGCCGCCAAGCGCACGCCTGAAGCCCGCGAGGCGCGCAAGCGCATGATCGCCGAGGAAAAGGCCGCCAAGCACAAAAACCATTTCTGGCGCAACTGGCGCTGGGTTTCGATCATTCTGGTCAACTTGCTGTTCGTGCTGTCCTACCGCATCGACATTCAGGTGGTGGAAGGAGCGCTGACGGGATCGCGGTTCGTCGGGTTCCACATGGCCGATCTGAATTCGGCGCTACAGGTCATGCTGGCCTATAAGCATGTGGTGATCAATCTGGTGATCGGCACCTCGACGGTGTTGTTCCTGTGGTGGCTGTTCGGCGGGCGCAGCTTCTGCGCCTGGGTCTGCCCCTATCACCTGTTGGCCGAGATCGCCGAGCAGCTGCACCTGAAACTGGCCGCGCGGGGTCTGGTCAAGGATCATCCGCTGCATCGGGGCACCCGCACGGTGCTGTATGTCGTGTTCGCGCTGCTGGCCGTGATCACCGGCTATACGGTGTTCGAGTTCATTTCTCCGGTGGGGATTTTGTCCCGGGCCTTTACCTACGGTTTCAGTCTGGCTCTGCTTTGGGTCGGCTTTTTGCTGGTGATCGAGGTGATCTATTCCCGGCGCTTCTGGTGCCGTTACATTTGCCCCATCGGCATGACCTACGGGGTGGTGGGGGCCTTTTCGCCGGTGAAGGTCACGTACGACATGGAGAAGTGCCTGCACGAGGGTGAATGCCGCAAGGTCTGCATGGTGCCGCACGTACTGTCCATGACCCGCATGGGCTATGCTGAAGACGCCAAGATGGATATCGGAGCCGACTGCACCCGCTGCGGCATGTGCGTCGAGGTCTGCCCGACCAAAGCCTTGAAGTTTGAAGTCAAGGGTTTGAGCAAGCTTTTGTGATGGGGGAATGAGCTGATGATCGAACTATCCGCCGTCACCAAGACCTTCAAGAAGGTCAAGGTTCTGGACGAGCTGAGCCTGTCCATCGGCGATCGCGACCGGGTGGCTCTGGTGGGATCCAACGGAGCGGGCAAGACGACGCTGATCCGCTGCCTGCTGGGCGAATATCAGCACGAGGGCGCGGTGCGCATCAATGGTCTGGATCCCAGGCGCCAGCGTGAGGCGGTGTTGAGCCGGGTCGGCTTCGTGCCGCAGCTGCCGCCGCCTTTGAAAATGCCGGTGGGCGAACTGGTGCGTTTCACCTCGGCCATGGCGGAAGGCGACCCGGAACGGGTGCGCGGCATCGCCACGCGCCTGGGGCTCGATCTCGATCCCATCGCCCGGCGTCCCTTCGTGCGCTTGTCCGGTGGACAAAAGCAGAAGCTGCTGATCAGCATCGCCCTGGGCCGCGACACCGATCTTTTGATTATGGACGAGCCGGCGGCCAATCTGGATCCGGCCGCCCGGTACGAGTTCTTTTCGCTGCTGGCCGAACGTAAAAGCGGCGCGATGATCATCTCGAGCCACCGCCTGGATGAAGTGGCCTCGCTGGTCAACCGGGTGGTGGAAATGGACCGGGGCCGCGTGGTGTTGGACGACAAGGTCGAGGACGCCCTCGAAATGGACGGCGTCTTGCTGGCCGAGCTGGCCATCGGGCGGCCCGAGATTGCGTTTGCCAAGGCCATGCATGAATGGGGGTTCTCCGATCTGGGTGGCGGCATCCGCTGGGAAGGGCGGCTTTCCGGGCCGGATCGTCTGCGGTTTTTGGGCATGCTGTCGCGCTATGCCGGCCTTTTGACCGGCGTCGAGATGCGGCTTGCCGAAAAAGGGGAGACGGACGATGCGCCGCTGCGTGAACGGGCTTAAGGCCGCCGCTTTCGCCCTTCTGACCCTGCTGGCTGCCTGCAAGGACGATAGCGGGCCGGTTGAGATCAAATATGGCCGCGAAGCCTGCGAGATGTGCGGCATGATCATTTCCGATCCCCATTACGCCGTCGAACTGCGCGGCGGACCGGAAAATCGCATCAAGAAATTCGACGATGTCGGCGACGCCGTGACCTGGATGGAGAAGAAAGGCTGGGGACTGGCCGCCACCAAGGAAATCTGGGTGATGAACAGCGAGGACGGCAAGACTTGGCTCGACGGGCGCAAGGCCTTCTTCATTCGCGGCACCAGTCCGATGGATTACGGTTTCGCCGCCGTGACCGATCACCGCGAGGGATCGCTGACCTTTGACGAGATGCGAACGACGGTATTGGCCCGCGGCAGCACCAGCATGTGCGCGCCAGGCCAGGATTCAGGTCAAAATAACGAGGCCCAGCACAATGGGGGAGTGAAACCATGAGCAAAACCCTGCTGACCGCCCGTCTGGACATGGCGGAATCTCTTCGCGCCCGCTGGTTTCTGCTCTACAGCCTGATTTTCGGCGGCATTGTCGTGCTGCTGCTGATCTTCGGTCTGACCGAAAGCCGGGTCATGGGCTTCACCGGCCTGTCGCGCCTGATGGTCACATACATTCAGTTGAGCATGGCCATTCTGCCGGTGTTCATTCTCATCACCACCGTTCGCTCGGTGGCGGGCGACCGCGAAGCCGGCGTTTTCGAATATATGCTGTCGCTGCCGGTGCCGTTGTCGGCCTGGTACTGGGGCAAGCTGGCGGGGCGTTTCGCCGTGGTCTTCGTGCCGGTGTTCCTGGCCTTGGCGGCGGCGGTGGCTTGGGGACTGGTGCGCGGGCTGGATGTGCCGTGGAGCCATTTCCTTTATTACTCCGGTCTGTTGCTGTCGCTTTGTCTGTGCTTCTTGGGATTCGCCTTCCTGATCTCCAGTTACGCCCGTTCGTCCGACATGGCGCAGAGTTCGGCCTTCATGCTGTGGCTGTTCATGCTGTTGTTTCTCGATCTGATCCTTTTGGGCGTCTTGATCCGTGAACAGGTGCCCTCCGACATCATCATCGCTCTGACCCTGGTCAATCCGTTGCAGGTGTTCCGCACGGCGTCGATGATGTTGTTCGATCCGCAACTGGTGCTGCTGGGGCCGGCGGCTTTCGTCATCCTCGATCACTTCGGCACCACCGGCTATGTCTGGTGGGCGCTGTTCTATCCGGCCGCGGTCGGGCTGTTGGCGGCGGCTTTGGGATATCGTCGTTTCCGTTCGGGCGATCTGCCATAAATGGAAATCCTGCCCTGCCGCCACTGTGACGCCAAAAGCCTGCCGGCGCGGCTGGCGCGGCGGCTGCGCGGGCTGAAGGAAAACCCGGGAGGCCTGTTCAGTCTCAGCCTGGACATGCCGGAAATGGATGGGCTGTGGCTTCCCGCCGCTTTGCCCGGAGCCTGGAGTTGGACACGCCGCGAGGAGGGTTTGTCGCTTCTGGGCTGGGGCAAGGCCGCCGTCATCGAGCATGATGACGATCACCCCCTGTCCGCGTCCCTGGCGGCGCTGCCTTGGCGCCAGGACGGGCAGGGGGGCGGCCAGTCCCTGGCGTTCGTCGGCCACGGCTTCGACAGCCGCGACGGACGGGCCGTGGTGCCGCGCCTGTTGCTGCGCCGGATCGATGGGCGGACCTCGCTGGTTCTCAGCGCCAGCTCTTTCGGCGATCCCCGTCCTGGCTGGATGTCGGATTTCGAGTCCTTGCTGGCGGTCATTGGCAATGTCTCGTCGTCGCCGCTGCCGCCCGAAGATAACCGCCGCTCCGCCGAGGATCCGCCGCGCCCGGAATTTCTGTCCCGCGTCGCCGCCGCCACGGAAGCCGTGCGCCGGGGCGAATTGCGCAAGTTGGTGCTGTCCCGCCGCGTCACTCTGGAACGGAACCGCCCCTTCGACGCCTTGCGGCTGGCTGAGCAATTGGCCGGACGCTATCCCTCCTGCGCCGTGCTGGGATTTCCCATGGACCGCGGCATGCTGCTGGCGGCCAGCCCGGAGCGGCTGGTGTCGCGCCGGGGCGATCTGGTGGAAAGCCATGCGTTGGCCGGAACGGCGCCCCACGACTCCGGCAACCCGGCTTTGGGGCAGCGGCTGATGGCTAGCCGGAAAGACAGGCACGAACATGCCATCGTCGTCGATTGGGTTGCCGCCGTCTTGCGTTCCGCTTGCGTCGATTTGGACGTTCCCGTCACGCCTCGGTTGATGCCGGTCGGCGGGTTGCAGCATTTATGGACGCCGATCCGCGGCCGTTTGCGCCCCGATATCGCTTTGCTGGATTTGGCGGCACGGCTGCATCCGACCCCGGCGGTGGCCGGCATGCCGCTGGAGCCCGCCCGCGCTATGCTGCGCCGCCTGGGCGAACGCCGCCGCGATTGGTATACCGGAGCCGCCGGTTGGGTCGACCGCGCCGGAAACGGCGATTTGGCGGTGGTGTTGCGCTGTGCGATACTTGACGGCCATCAAGCCCAGTTGTCCGCAGGTGCTGGTATCGTAGCAGCCTCGGAACCCGAGGCCGAACTGGCCGAAACCGAACTGAAGCTTGGGGCCATGCTGGATTGCTTGCGGACGGCCTGATCGTGGATGACGTGGGGGATTTGAATTGGGCCTGGGCCATGGCCCTGGTGGACGGTTTCGCCGCCGCCGGAGCCCGCCATGCCGTATTGTCGCCGGGGTCGCGCTCGACGCCGCTGGCTTTGGCTTGTCTGCGGCACCCGGAATTGACCTGTCACGTCATTCTCGACGAGCGGGTCGCCGGTTTCTTCGCTTTGGGGCTGGCCAAGGCCGACGGCGCGCCCTGCCTTTTGGTGGCGACGTCCGGTTCGGCTCCGGCCAATTGGCATCCGGCGGTGGCGGAAGCCTTTGCCGGGCGTCACCCCCTGTTGCTGCTGACGGCGGACCGTCCGCCCGAATTGCAGGATTGCGGAGCCAATCAGACCATTGATCAGGCACGGCTGTTCGGTCCTCATCTGCGGGCTTTCCACGCTTTGCCGCCGGCCGAGGACAGGCGGGACTGGCTGGCCGGTTTCTGCGCCCGCGCCGCCGGTCAAAGCCTGTGGCCGCTGGCCGGTCCAATTCAGATCAACGTGCCGTTCCGCGAACCTTTGTTGGGAACAGGCGGCGTTTTCTCGCCGCAGCCGGCTTGCCGGCTGACAAGGCCCGAGGAACGCTTGCCCACGGAAGGCGTCCGCGATCTGGCCTCAAGGCTTTCCGGCCGCCGCGGCATCATCATCGCCGGAGCGGAGCCGCAGGCGGCGGCAGCCATGGCCGCTTTGGCCGAGGCTCTGAACTGGCCTGTTCTGGCCGACCCGCTGTCCGGCCTGCGTTTCGGGCCGCATGACCGTTCCCGCGTGCTGGCGCGCGGCGATCTGTTTCTGCGTGGGGACGCGCCCCGTCCGGATGTGGTGCTGCGTTTCGGAGCCTTTCCCATTTCAAAAACCGTCGCTTCTTGGCTGTCGGCCAGCGAAGCCGAAGAGATCGTGGTGGCCGGAGACCCGTCCTGGTCCGATCCGCAACGCCGGGCCGCATGGATGATATCGGCGCGCAACGTGGCCGGGGATCTGACGCCATGGGTGTCGGCCTGTTCCCCCGACTGGTGGGAGGCGTTTCGTCGCCTGGAGACCGCCGCCGGCGCTTTGGCCCGTCCGCCGGAGGCCGCCGTCATCGCCGCGCTGTTAGAAGCCTTGCCCGACGACGCCTTGCTGTTCCTGGGCAATTCCATGGCCGTAAGGGATTTCGACGCCTGTTCCGGCACGGGGGAGAAGCGTCTGACGGTGATGGGCAATCGCGGAGTCAGCGGCATCGACGGCAATATCGCCACGTTCCTTGGGGCGGCGGCTTCCGGCCGCTTCAGCGCCGCCGCCGCTTTGGTGGGCGATCTGACATTCCTGCACGATGTCGGCGCTTTGGCCGCCGGGCAGGGAGCCAAGGCGCTGATCTGCGTGCTGGACAACGGCGGCGGCGGCATCTTCGAGCATCTGCCCCAAGCCGTCTTGCCAGAATTCTCTTCTGGCTGGCTGACGCCCCAGAGCGCCGATCTGTCCGCCGCCGCCGCCGTCTGGGGGCATGGCTATATCCGGGGGCAAGCCTCGGACGTCGCCGCCGGCCTGGGGCGTGACGGCCTGACCATTCTTCACCTGCCCATCGACAGGGTGGACAGCGTCGCCGCCCACCGCACTTTGTGGGATGCCGCCAAACTTCTAGCGCCGGAGCCGTCATGACCGACTGGACGCCCATTGCCGATTTCGCCTTCACCGACATTCTGTACGACCGTCAGCCGGGCATCGCCCGCATCACCATCAATCGCCCCGACGTGCACAACGCCTTCCGTCCGGAAACGCTGGAAGAGATCATGCGCGCCCTGCGCCATGCCCGCTTCGACTCCGAGATCGGCGTGATCATTCTGACCGGAGCGGGCGACAAGGCCTTCTGCTCGGGCGGCGATCAGCGGGTGCGGGGCGACAACGGCGGCTACAAGGACGCCGAAGGGGTGCATCATCTGAACGCCCTGGATCTTCAGCGGGAAATCCGCACCTGTCCGAAACCCGTCGTCGCCATGGTGGCCGGCTGGGCCATCGGCGGCGGCAACGTTCTGCAATTGCTGTGCGACCTGACCATTGCCGCCGAGAACGCCCGGTTCGGACAGACCGGCCCCAAGGTTGGCAGCTTCGATGCCGGTTTCGGAGCGGGTATTCTGGCCCGCACCATCGGTCTGAAAAAGGCCAAGGAGGTTTGGTTCCTCTGCCGTCAGTACGATGCCGCCCAGGCTTTAGAAATGGGGTGGGTCAATACCGTGGTGCCGCTGGAGGCGCTGGAAGAGGAAACTCTGGCCTGGTGCCGCCGCATGTTGGAGCTGTCGCCCACCGCCCTGCGGGTGCTGAAAGCCGCCTTCAACGCCGACAGCGACGGCATGGCGGGCATTCAGGAACTGGCTGGCAACGCCACGGCCCTGTTCTACATGACCGAAGAAGGGCAGGAAGGGCGCAACGCCTTCCTGGAAAAACGCGATCCGGACTTTTCCCGCTTCGGGCGGCGGCCATGAGGTCTTTGCGTCTGTGGATGCTGGCGGTCCGGCCGCGCACCCTGACCCTGGCGGCGGTGCCGGTGGCGGTGGGCTGCGCCATCGCCCAGGCTGACGCCGGGGCTTTGGACTGGCCGCTGGCCCTGGCGGCGCTGCTGGGCGCCGTGCTGATCCAAGCCGCCACCAATCTGCACAATGATGCCGCCGACGGTGAGAGCGGAGCTGACGGTCCCGACCGCTTGGGGCCGCTTCGCGTCACCGCCCAAGGATTGTTGTCGGCGGCGGCTGTGCGTCGGGCCGCCTGGGGCTGTTTCGGGCTGGCGGCGTTGGCCGGACTGCCGCTGATGGCGGCGGGCGGTTGGCCGATCCTGTTGCTGGGCGTCTTTTCGATTCTGGCCGGCTGGGTCTATACCGGCGGGCCGAAGCCGATCGCCTATACGCCGCTGGGAGAGCTGTTCGTGCTGGCCTTCTTTGGCGTCGGGGCGGTGGAAGGCACCGTCTGGCTGCAATTGCACCGTCTCAGCCTGCCGGGCCTGTTGGGCGGGGTGGCCGTGGGGCTGTTCGCCTCCGCCGTGCTGTTGACCAACAATCACCGGGATTCCGTTCAGGACGCTCGCGCCGGACGCCGTACCCTGGCCATTCTGGCGGGGGGACGCTTGACCCCACGGCTCTATGGCCTGTTCATGCTGGCTCCTTTCCTGTTGCTGCCGGGATTGGACGCAGCCATGCCCAAAGGCCACGCCTGGCTGGCGCTGGGAGCGCTGCCGCTGGCCTGGAAATTGAGCGCCGGGTTCGCCAGCGTGCGGGGGCGGGGGTATAATCCGGTGCTGGGAGCCACGGCCCAAACCCAACTGCTGTTCGGTCTGCTGCTCTGCTTCGGTCTGCTGCTATGAGCGCCCGCATCGCCTCGGTTCAGGTCAAACCCTATTGCCTGGGGCTGCGGCGGCCTTGGCCGATGGTGGGGCATTGCCAGCCCTGCCGCGACGGCTGGCTGGTGTCGGTCGCCGACGATCAGGGACGGACCGGCTGGGGGGATGCCTGTAATTTGCCGGGGCGTCCTGCTCCCAGTCCCGATCTGCTGCGCCGCGCCGGACAGCTTCTGGTCGGGCGCAGCGTCGATGGCGCCTTGGCTTCAATCTCTCTGGCGCCCGCTTTCGAGGCGGCTCTGCTGGATTTGTCGTCGCAGGCGGCGGGACTTTCCCTCTGCCGCCTGTTGTCCGCGGCCGCTTCTGACAGGGTAAAGGTGAATGCTCTGGTCGAAGACGAAGCGTCTTTGGCCGAGGCTCTGGCGGACGGTTTCGGCGTCATCAAGCTGAAAGTCGGACTGCGCCCGGTCGAGGCCGAACTGGAGCGGCTGCGCGCCCTGGCCTTGCCGTCCGGCGTTCGTCTGCGGCTCGACGCCAACCGGGCTTGGAGCCGCGAGCAGGCGGTGCAGTTCATCGCCGGCGTGACCGGCTTGCCGATCGATGGGCTTGAGGAACCGTTGGCCGAACCCGATCTTGTTGCCTATGGCCAGCTGCAGGGCTATTGCCCCTTTCCCCTGGCGCTGGACGAAAGCCTGTGCCAATTGGACTGGATCAGACTGTTGGAAAATCCGCCGGTGCGTCGTTTGGTGATCAAACCCAGTCAATTGGGCGGTTTGCGCCGCAGCCTTGACCTGATCGGCGAAGCGTCGGAACGGGGACTGGAATGCGTGATTACCAGCATCGTCGATTCCGCCGTCGGCGTGGCTGCCGCCGCTCATCTGGCGGCGGCTTCGGGTTTCGAGCATCTTGCCCACGGGCTTGCCACCGGCGCCTGGCTGGGCTCTGATGTCGCCAAGCCTTTGCCGATGGCCCAAGGCGTAATGAGTTTACCCGATCTGCCGGGCCTGGGAGTAATACCGCGATGAAACGGCTTGCCGCTTTGATGTTTCTGCTGCTGTCCGCCGGACCGGCTATGGCTTCCGCCGATTTGGGGTTTTACGACGGCCCGCGCATCGTGCCCAAGGTCGCTTTTCAGGACGGCCAGGGCCGCAAGCTGACCCTGGACGATTTCAAAGGGAAGCTGGTCGTACTGGATTTCTGGGCGACATGGTGCGGCCCGTGCCGGACGGAATTTCCCGCCCTGGACCGTTTGCAGGAAAAATTGGGCGACAAGGGGCTGGTGGTGGTGCCGGTTTCCATCGACCGCAAGGGAATGCTGGCCGTCGACCGCTTCTACGACGAAATGAAGCCCGCCCATCTGGGCCGCTTTCTGGATGACGAGCGAACCATGTCGGACGCTTTTGGCATTCGGGCGCTGCCGACCACGGTGATCATCGACCGTCAAGGCGGCGAGATCGCCCGCGTCGAAGGAGCTGCCGATTGGGATTCGCCCAAGCTTCAGGCCGAGTTGCTCAAGCGGATGGCCAAGTAAGCGCCATGCCGCGCAGGCTGCGACGGTCCAGCTTTCCAGCCATGTTCAGCGGCAGGCGCTCCATTCCCACCGCGTGACGGGGTCGCAAGCTGCCGGGCAGATTGCGGCGGCTCCAGTCCAGCACATGTTCCGGCCGTGCCGGGCCGGTGAAGACGGCCACCAGAACATCGCCCCAGGCGGCATCGGGGCGGGCCGTCACAGCCACTTCACCGATATCCGGACATTGCACCAGCAAATGCTCCACCTCGCTGGGGTGCAAAGTGACGCCGCCGCTGATGAACACGTCGTCGGCCCGGCCCGAAACCCATAGATATCCCGATCCGTCGCGCCAGCCGATGTCGCCGGTCTCGAACCAGCCGTCGGCGTCAAGGCCATGGCCGGGGGCCATTTCCGGATTGGCGTAGCCGGCCATCACCTGGGGACCGCGCAGGCGTAAGCGTCCTTCGGGCGTGAAAGCGACTTCAAAGCCGGGAAGGGGATACCCGGCCAGTCCAGGCTGCCAGGAATGGCCGCTGACGCAAGTGGCGACCTGAGCCGCCGTTTCGCTCATGCCGTAGGTGGGGCGGATGGGCCAGCCCAGCTCCAGAGCCTGAGCGGCGATGTTTTGCGACAAGGCGGCGCCGCCGACCAGCACCGCCCGCAGATGGGCGGGCGGCACGGTTCGGCGCTCGATCAGACGGGCCAGCATGGCGGGCACCAGCGACAGGTGGGTGATGCGGTCCAAGGTCAGGCGGCATTCGACCTCGTCGGCGTCGAAACGATCCATCAGGACGGTGCGGGCGCCGGCCTGCAGACAGCGGAACAGGATGGATAGGCCGCCGATGGCGCACAGAGGCAGGCAGCACAGCCAGCTGTCGCCGGGATGCAGGGCCGTTCCCTGACTGGAGGCCAGCGTTGCCGCTGCCAGATTGCTTCCACGCAGCATGGCGGCTTTGGGCGCGCCGCTGCTGCCGCTGGTCGAGATGATCAATTGCACCGCCTCGGGCGGCAGTTCGCGGTGAGCATTCCCCGTCCGCCAGGACAAGGGATCGGGCCTGGCGGCGGACAAGGGATGAAAGGCCAGGCCGGCACGAGGAGCGGCCAAGGCCGCCACGGCGGCGTTCATGCTGTCGGATGGCGGCAGGGAATGCACGGCGGCGGCGGCGGTCAGGGTGGCGGCGAGATCGTCGGCGGCACGGTCCAGCCCGGCGAAGCTGAGGATGCTTTCGCCGCGACGGACGGCTTCCGCCGATGGGCGCAAGGCGGCCTGTTGGCGGAGCCACCGCTGGGGATCGTTCATGACGGCTTGATCCCCATATGCAGGCAGGCGATGCCGAAGGTGAGATTGCGGTATCCCACGGCCTTGAAGCCGGCTTGGCGGATCAGGGCGGCGAAAGCCTCTTGGTCGGGGAAGCGGCGGATGGATTCCACCAAATAGTCATAGGCCTCCGGTTCTTTGGCGATCAAAGCCCCCAGCCGGGGAATCACCAGATAGGAAAACAGGTCGTAGGCGGGACGCACCGGCCCCCAGGGGCGGGAAAATTCCAGGCAGATGAATTTTCCGCCGGGTTTGAGGACGCGCATGATTTCGGCCAGCGCCGCTTCCAGCCGGGTGACGTTGCGGATGCCGAAAGAAATGGTCAGGGTATCGACCGAGCCGTCGGGCAAGGGAATGGCCTCGGCTTCGCCCAGCAGCCAGGCGATGCTGTCGGGGGCGCCGGGCTTGCCGCGTTCCATCATCTCGGCGGAAGGATCGCAGACCACCACATGGCGGTCGGGGCCGGCCAGCAATTTGGCGACGTCACCGGTGCCCCCGGCCAGATCGACGATGGTCTGGCCCGGCCGGGGATCGGCGGCATGGGCCAGGAAACGCTTCCAAAGACGGTGAATGCCAAAAGACATCAGATCGTTCATCAGGTCGTAGCGCGGCGCCACTGCCTGGAACACCCGACGGATGCGCTGCCGTCTTTCCTCGGACGAGACCTCGAATTGACCGAAGCTGTGATTCAAGTCGGTCATTGGGACTTCTTTTCGTCTTTCGCGGCTTCGGGTTTGGGGGCGTCGTCCATGCGCCTGGCGATGCGGTTGGCCATGGCGTCGGCGGGCACGGAATGGGCGAAACGCTCCAAGAAGGCGCCGTTCGGCCCCATCAGGAAGACCACGGCGGTATGATCGATGGAGTAATCTCCGTCCTTGCCGGGAACTTTTTCGTACTTGATGCGGAATTTACGGGCGGCGGCGGCGACATAGGGTTCGGGGCCGGTCAGGCCGATCAGCTTGGGATGAAAGGCCGCCATCATTTCCTTGAGACGGGCGGGCGTGTCCCTTTGCGGGTCCAGGCTGATGAACAACGGCTGCATCTGTTCGGCCTTGTCGCCCAGCAGGTCCATCACGCGGGCCATGGTTTGCAGCATTGTCGGACAGACGTCGCCGCAACTGCCATAACCGAACGTCAGCAGGACGTATTTGCCGTGATAGTCTTCATCGGTAACGGTTTTGCCGTTTTGATCCTGAAGCATGAAGGGGCCGCCGTACGCTCCACGCATGGAAGGCTCGTCACTGCGAGGGGCTTCCTGGTCCGCAACTTTGCCGGGATCGTTGTGGGCTGTGGCTTGCCAATTAAGAAGCATAAGGGGAAGAAATAGTGCGATCCGTAACAAATATTTGGCCGAATTCATGGTGATCCCTATGCCCAAAGATAGAAGAACAAGTAAAGATACTGGGCAAATTCCCTGCGTCGAGCATTGACGGACGTCAAGGAGACTCTTGGCAAATTCTTGATCATCATCAATCAGAGGTCGGGTTGTCCAGGTTGGGAGTTCAAGGCATGAGCGGGAAGACGATGGCTGCGACTTTGCAACGCGCACGCGGCGGAGATTGCGACACCTGCCAGTTTCCTTCGATCGCTCATGTTTGCGTTCGCATTTCGGATGATGACAGGGGAACCTGTCAGCGGGAAAGCCGTTATCGCCGAGACCCGCGCCTGAAATCTCAGCGGATGCAGGTGACACCGGCCGATCTGACGGTCCTGCGTTGTTCTCCGATGCTGGAAACCATGGACGAGACGGCTTTTTCGGCTTTGGTCGGCCAGGGCAAAATCAGGGCGGTGCATCGCGGCGAGGCGCTGTTTCATCAAGGCGACGCCGCTCAAAGCCTGTTTGTCGTGCTGGAAGGGTGCCTGAAGGTCTATCGGACCAGCAGCGAGGGCGTGGTGACGGTGCGCCGCATCGCCGAAACCAGCGACACCTTGGCCGAGGCTTCGGCTTTCATCGGCGGGCGCTACGCCGCCGGCGCCGAGGCGGTTTGGGATTCCCGCCTGTTGGAGTTGTCGGCGGATGCCGTGCTGATGGCTTTCGCCACCAGCCCGGCTTTGGCCCGCTCGGTCGCCGTTCTGCTCAGTCAGCGTCTGGAGCGTCAGATGCAGGAACTGGAAAGCGCTTATTGGGCGTCGGCGCCGCAACGCTTGGCGGCTTTCCTGGCCGAGATGTTCGATGCCGATGCCGGCGAGGTGGACACCCGCCTCGCCTTCGATAAAAACGTGTTGGCCGCGCGCCTGGGCATGACGCCGGAAACCTTATCGCGGGCCTTTCTCGCCTTGAAGGACAAGGGTGTGCGTACCCACAACCGTTGCGTCTATATCGAGGATGCGCAGCGCCTGCGGGAGTTCGCCGCTTTGGACGACGGTGGGTTATATTAGAAACCCAGAAATAGACAGTTGATTGCGGTCAATTACGGATGGCTTCTTTCGGTATCTCATCAAGATCATCGTTAGGGGAGGACTTGATGAAGATTTTCACTTCCGCCGTTTGTGCAATCGGTTTTCTGGCCGCGGGAGCGGCTTTGGCCGGCGAAGGCAACAATGTGGGCTGTCGCACGGAGTATTTCTGTAACTGGGCCGACTTGCAGGGGCAAGACTTCTCGGGAAAAGACATCAGCGAGAAAAGTTTCGAAGCCGCTAATCTGAGCCGGGCCAAGCTGAAAGGCGTGAAGGCTGATCATGTCACCTTCCATATCGCCAATCTGAACGACGCGAACTTGTCGGGAGCCGATCTTCAGGGAGCCAGCTTTTTCTCCGGCACGGCGGTGAAGGCCGATTTTTCGGGAGCCAATCTGAAGGGCGTCAATTTCACCCGCACCAATCTGCGCGGCGCCAATTTCAAGGGCGCTCAGATGGATGGGGCCACTGTGCTGATCCATGCCTATCTGGATGGCGCCGTGTGGACCGACGGGCGGGTTTGCGCCGAAGGCTCGTTCGGTTCCTGCAAGTAACGTCTCCTGCCGGGCCTGGCATTCCCAGGCCCGACGAAGCGGGACGTGCCGCAGGGGGGGGGGATTCGTCAGAAGTCCGGCTCTTTTTTCAGCAAAGAAGCCGAGCCCCAGACCAGCGGCATGGCCCATACCTTGCTGCCGACGGTCACGTCCGGATTGACGTGGAACTTGGCGTGCAAATGCTCAAATTCAGGAACCTTCGGGACGTCGATCGGTTCCGAAAATCCGCTAGACGCATCCGGCCGACATAGGTGGCGGTCACCTTGCTCCTGTTTACGGCTTCGAAGTCCTGGATGAAGCTGGAATCGGCATAGCCTTTCCACGTCAGAATGTTCAGATCGCCGGCGAAGGCGAAGGCGAAGGCGGTGGCTGAGGCGATGCCAAGAGCGATGGCGGCGGAAACGGATCGCTTGATGAACGACGCCACAAAGCTCTGCATTCCGACACTCCTTGAGTGGGGGAATGGTTCCGAATGCAATCCTCGTAGATTCCAGTTTGGGGTCCGAGATGGGTTTCGCGCCCCGGCTGCGCGGAAAAAGGCGGAGCGTCATGGGCGCTCCGCCCTTTGCGTCGATTACCCGAAATTCATCATGATGTGACGGACGGCGGTGTAGTCCTCCAGTCCGTACATCGACATGTCCTTGCCGTGGCCGGACATCTTCAGGCCGCCGTGGGGCATTTCGCAGACCAGGGGCATGTGCTGATTGACCCACACGCAGCCGTACTGCAGGCGGGCGCTGACCTTCAGGGCGGTTTTGACGTTGCTGGTCCAGACCGACGACGACAATCCGTAGTCGCTGTCGTTGGCCCAACCGATGACCTGATCGGCGTCGTTGAAACGGGTGACGGAAACGACGGGGCCGAACACTTCGCGCTGCACGATCTCGTCGGTCTGCAAAGCGCCGGCGACGATGGTCGGCTCGTAATAGAAGCCGTTCCCGCCGCGCTTCTTGCCGCCGGTCACCACTTCGATGTGGGGCAGGGCGGCGGCGCGTTCGACGAAGCTGGCGACCCGGTCGCGCTGGCGGTCGCTGATCAGCGGCCCCAATTCGGTGCTTTCGGCCTCGGGCGCTCCCATGTCCAGGGACTTGGCGGCACCCTCCAGGGCGGCGACCAGCTTGTCGTAGATCTTGGCCTGGGCGTAGATGCGGCAGGCGGCGGTGCAGTCCTGGCCGGCGTTGTAGAAACTGGCGATGCGCAGGCCCGCCACCACTTCGTCCAGATCGGCGTCGTCGAAGACGATGACCGGAGCCTTTCCGCCCAATTCCAGGTGGGTCCGCTTCAGGGTCTTGTGGGCGGCCAGCAAGATTTTCTGGCCGGTGGAGATGTCGCCGGTCAGCGACACCATGCGGATGGCCGGATGGCTGGCGATCACAGAGCCGACGCTTTCGCCGCGGCCGGGCACGATGTTGACGACGCCGGCGGGGAAGATGTCGGCAAGAATGATCGCCAGTTTCAAGGTGGTCAGGGGCGTCTGCTCGGACGGTTTCATCACCACGGTATTGCCGGCGGCCAGCGCCGGGGCGATCTTCCAGGCGGCCATCATCAGCGGATAGTTCCAAGGCGCGATGGAACCGACGACGCCCAGCGGATCGCGGCGGATCATGCTGGTGTGGTTGGCCATGTATTCGCCGGTGGCGCTGCCGCTCAAACAGCGGGTGGCGCCGGCAAAAAAGCGGAAGACGTCGGCGATGACGGGGATTTCATCCTGGAACATGCGTTGAAAGGGCTTGCCGCAGTTCAGCGATTCCAGTCGGGCGAACTCTTCGCCTTCGGCTTCGATGCGGGACGCCACGGCCAGCAGCATGGCCGAACGGGCCGACGGCGTGGTCTGGGACCAAGCCCCGAAAGCCCGGTTGGCGGCGTCGATGGCGGCGGCGAGCTGATCGGGAGACGTTTCGTTCACCGTGGCGATGATCGCGCCGGTGGCCGGATTGAAGATCGTTTCGGCCGGGCCTTCGCCCGCTGCCAACTGTCCATCGATAAGGATGCTGGTGTTCATACACGTCACTCCTTGTTTCGCATCATCGGCCCATGCACGGGATGAAATGACGGTAGCTGGGAGTGATCGGCTATGTGAAATACAAAATCCCCACCGCTTGCCATCGGAAAAACCGATTCCTAGACCACGTAACGGTTGCGGCCCGGCCTTTGTTCCCGGGCCAATTCCAGAAAAATGCGCGCCGGTTCGCCTGGCGGCGATCCTTTGCGCCAGGCGATTCCGATGTCGATGGTGGTGGTCAGATCCTCGACCCCGCGGACTTCAAGGCGGTCGCCTTCCAGCGACCAGGGGCGGTAAAGAAGATCGGGGAGAATGGCCAGGCCTGCTCCCGTGGCCACCAGGCTGCGGGCCGCTTCCACCGACGACGTTTTCAGTTCCAGGGTGGGGCGCAGATTGGCCTGACGCCACCAGCGCTGCGAGGTTTCTGCCATTTCGTCGATGGTCAGCTGGATCAGGGGCTCTCCTGCCAGATCGCCGATATGGATGCTGTCGCGTTTCAGCAAGGGGTGGTCGGGCGCCAGCCACAGACGGTTCGGCGAACGGGCCAGGGCTTCGTGTCCCAGCGCCTGATGATTGACCAGATTGGAAATCAGCATCAGGGCGATATGCAGCTCGCCGTTGACCAGCAGATGTTCGATATGAGCGCGCTCTTCTTCGAAAACGCGCACGACGACATTGGGGAAGACCTTGCGGAAACGGGCCAGCAGATCGGCCAGCATGTATCCCGACACCAGACTCGTCACGCCAAGATTCAGAACGCCGGTGACGGCCTCCGGGCGTTCGTTCAAAGCCCGTCCGGCATCGGCAACCGAGGCCATGATCAGCCGGGCGTGGCGGACGAAGACGTGTCCCTGGTAGGTCAGGCTGACGCCTTTGGAATGGCGGTGGAACAGTTCGGCGCCGGTCTGGTCCTCCAAAGCCTTGAGGCTTTCGGTGATGGCCGACTGCGAAATGCCCAGTGACGTTGCCGCCCCCGAGACCGAGCCGGATTCGGCGATGGCCAGGAAATAAGAAATCTGGCGCAGGGTGATGTTCACGCTGATCCTTCGCTAAAGGCGTCCCGCCATGGCGCGGGGCGTGGTCAGCTTAAATCATCGGCAGTTTTTCCACATGCTCAAAAGCTGTCCGATTGGCGGGGCTTGGCTATTGCCTCCGGACCTGCGGGCGGGCACTCTGTTCGCTGACGCAGCATCTTGGCCGAGGGCATGAGCCTACGCATCATCCTGGTGGACGACGAACCGGAACGCACGGCTCTTTTGAGCGATGCGCTGAAGGCGCACGGCTATACGGTGGTGGCGGTGTTCGGCACCGGAGCCGACTTGCCGCGCAAGGTGGCGGAACTGGAGGCCGACGTCATCGTCGCCGATTTGGACAGCCCTGACCGCGACACCTTGGAAAGCATGCGTCAGGTGACTTTCGATCAGGCGCGCCCGGTGGTGATGTTCGCCCAGGACGGCAATCCCGAAACCATTCGCGCCGCCGTCGAGGCCGGGGTGTCGGCGTATGTGGTGGATGGCCTGAAGCCAGAGCGGGTCCGGCCGGTATTGGATGTGGCGATCGCCCGTTTCGCCCAATTCCAGGTTCTGCGCACGGAATTGGACAAGGCCCGCTCGACTCTGGCCGAGCGCAAGCTGGTGGAGAGAGCCAAGGGCATTCTGATGAAGCGCCGATCCTGCGACGAGGGGACGGCCTATGGCCTGATGCGCAAGATGGCCATGGATCAGAAGCTGCGGTTGGTGGACGTCGCCAACAAAATTATCGAAGCCGCCGAGCTGCTGGGGTAGGGGCATGGAACGGAACGCGCTCAAGATCGGCTTTATCCCTTTGTGCGACAGCGCCCCGCTGATCGTCGCCAAGGAACGCGGCTTTTTCGCCGAGCAGGGACTGTCGGTGGAATTGTCCCGGGAATTTTCGTGGTCGAGCATCCGCGACAAGCTGGCGGTGGGATTGCTGGACGCCGCTCAGATGCTGGCGCCCATGGTGCTGTCGGCAACCCTGGGTCTTGGCAACATGCGGGTGCCGTTCGTTACCGCCATGGCTATGAACCAGGGCGGCAACGCCATCACCTTGGGGCAGGGGCTGCTGCGGCGCCTGCGGGACGGGGAAGACGTACTGGCCGGCTTGTTGCGCATCGTCGCCGAGGACCGGGCCGCCGGTTTGCCGCCGCTGACCTTCGCCATGGTCTACCCCTTTTCGATGCATAATTACGAGCTACGCCTGTGGCTGGCCGGGGCGGGCATCGACCCCGATCGCGATATCCGTCTGGTGGTGGTGCCGCCGCCGCTGATGGTGTCGCAACTGGCCGCCGGGAACATCGCCGGTTATTGTGTCGGCGAGCCATGGAATGCCCTTGCTGAAAGAATGGGCTTGGGATCCGCCGTGGCCAGCGGGCGGCAGATTTGGGACGGTCGGATGGAAAAGGTTCTGGGGGTGCGCCAGGATTGGGCCGAGACGAATCCCGAGACGCACCGCGCCTTGCTGCGGGCCGTTCTGTCGGCCTGCCGTTGGGTCGATCGGCCGGAAAACCGCCCGGAAGCGGCCGAAATCATCGCCCATCCTCATTATCTGGCGGCACCCCTGGCGGTTATCCGCGAGGCGTTGGAAGCTGAAAACGGGTTGGTTTTCCATCATGGCGACGCCAATTTTCCCTGGCGCTCTCAGGGCTTGTGGATGCTTTCGCAGATGCGTCGCTGGGGGCAGTTGTCGGCCGGCGTCAATTGGCGGGGGGTGGCGGAGGCGGTGTTCCGCAGCGATCTTTATCGGGTTGCCGCCGGCGACCTGGGGTTTTCCTGCCCACGGCAGGACTACCGTGTGGAAGGCGAGGGGCGTTTCGACCCTCAAGCCATTCCCGAAGGTGAAATTGACTAATATTTAATCGTCGTGTTTTTGTGTGATTAAATATTAGTCATTTTCTCGGCGTCCCTTCCCGCCATTTTCCTGCAATCGCCTGAAAAACAAGGGGCCCACTCTTTGGCATGCCATTTGCCATAGAGAACGTGGAGAGTTTTCCGTCCACCGCTCAACGGCGAGATTGGTGGGCACATAGCGGACCCGTTCGGCGGCATCGCCAGCGAGGGACGAAACGGAACAAAGGCGTTCCGCGATTGGAGCCAGGGCTGATGCCCGGGCCTCCTGTTCGCGGGACGTCTTTTTTGTTGTTCGCAAGCCCAGGAGCGCGGAATGGAAAAGAAAAAGCTGGTGGTGGTGGGCAACGGCATGGCCGGCATCCGCACCGTCGAGGAGTTGCTGAAGCTGGCTCCCGATCTTTACGACATCACCGTGTTGGGCGACGAGCCGCGCGTGAACTACAACCGCATCATGCTCTCGCCCATGCTGTCGGGGGAAAAGGACTTCACCGACATCGTGCTGAACGATGCCGAATGGTACGCGGCCAACGGCATCGCCCTGCGTTCCGGCGTCCGTGTCTCGGGGATCGACCGCGAGACACGGCGGATCGTCACCGAAACCGCTGAAATGGTGCCTTACGACGCCTTGCTGCTGGCGACCGGCTCGCGGCCGATCATCCTGCCGGTGCCGGGGGCGCAATTGCCGCAAGTGGTATCGTTCCGTGATGTGGACGACGTCGCCCGCATGATCGAGGCGGCCAAGCCCGGCGCCAAAGCCATCGTCATTGGCGGCGGCTTGCTGGGGCTGGAGGCCGCCAACGGCCTGAATGCGCGGGGCATGGTCGTTACGGTGGTGCATCTGATGGATACCCTGATGGAGCGTCAGTTGGACGCCGCCGCCGGGGCGTTGCTGCAGAAGGCGCTGGAAGACCGCGGCATCCGGTTCCGCATGAAAGCCGTCACCGACAGCATTCTCGGTAAGAGCAAAGTCGAGGGTATTCGTTTCCGGGACGGTTCGGAAGAAGCGGCCGATCTGGTGGTGATGGCGGTCGGCATTCGCCCCAATACGGAACTGGCGGCCAACAGCGGCATCAAATGCGACCGCGGCGTGATGGTGGACGACTGGCTGCAGACCAGCGATCCGACCATCTTTTCGGTGGGCGAATGCGTGCAGCACCGCGGCAATTGCTATGGCCTGGTGGCGCCGTTGTTCGACATGGCCAAGGTCTGCGCCGCCCGTCTGACCGGGATCGAGGCTGCGGGATATGCGGGCACCGTCACCGCCACCCGCCTGAAAGTCACGGGCATCGAGCTGTTCTCGGCCGGAGACTTCATCGGCGATGAAACCACCGACGACATCCTTTATCGCGATATCCAGTCCGGCATCTACAAGAAGCTGGTGGTCCGGGGCGACAGATTGGTGGGCGTCGTGCTTTACGGCGAGACCGGCGACGGTCCCTGGTATTTCGAACAAATCCGCGCCAATGCCGATATTTCCGCAATGCGCCCCCGCCTGATCTTCGGCCAGGCCCATGCCGAGAGCGGCGGATGCGGCAGTCACGGCAAGGGCGGCGTCGACGTCGCCGCCATGTCCGACGACATGCAGGTCTGCGGCTGCAACGGCGTGTCCAAGGGCGCCATTGTTTCCGCCATCAAGGCCAAAGGGCTGACCACCCTGGACGAGGTGAAAGCCCATACCAAGGCCAGCGCCTCGTGCGGTCAGTGTGCCGGCATGGTGCAGAAAATCCTGGCCGCCACCATCGGCGCCGATGCCGTGGTGGAAACGGTGCCAGCCCTGTGCAAATGCACCGACCACGGTCACGACGCCGTGCGCAGGGCCATTGCCGATCGGAAGCTGAAAACCATTCCCGAGGTGATGACCGCCCTGGATTGGAAGACCGCCGACGGCTGCGCCAAGTGCCGTCCGGCCCTGAACTATTACCTGCTCTGCGCCTGGCCCGGCGAATACGAGGACCATCAGCCGTCGCGTTTCATCAACGAGCGCGTTCACGCCAACATCCAGAAGGACGGCACCTATTCGGTGGTGCCGCGCATGTGGGGCGGGCTGACCAACGCCAAGGAACTGCGGGCCATTGCCGACGTGGTGGACAAGTTCGACATTCCCACGGTCAAGGTCACCGGCGGTCAGCGGGTGGATTTGCTGGGGGTGAAGAAGGAAGACCTGCCGGCGGTGTGGGCCGATCTCAACGCCGCCGGGATGGTGTCGGGCCACGCCTACGCCAAGGGGCTGCGCACGGTAAAGACTTGCGTCGGCAAGGAATGGTGCCGCTTCGGCACCCAGGATTCCACCGGCCTGGGCGTCAAGCTGGAACAGATGACCTGGGGATCGTGGACGCCCCACAAATTCAAGATGGCGGTGTCGGGCTGCCCGCGCAATTGCGCCGAGGCCAGCATCAAGGATTTCGGCGTGGTCTGCGTCGAAGCCGGGTACGACCTGATGGTGGGGGGCAACGGCGGCATCGAACTGCGCGGCACCGACGCCCTGTGCCGGGTCGCCACGGAAGCGGAGGTGCTGGAATATGCCGGCGCCTTCATGCAGGTCTATCGCGAGGAAGCCTGGTATCTGGAACGCACGGCCCCCTGGGTCGAACGGGTGGGCATCGATTATGTCCGCAGCCGGATCGTCGACGACGCCGAAGGCCGCAAAAGCGCCTATGCCCGCTTCCTTCTGTCCCAGAAAACCGCTCAGGTCGATCCTTGGGGCGAACGGGCCGCCAAGGGCGTCGACGCCCATGAATTCAACATTCTGCGCAAGGTGGGGTGAGCCATGACGACCGAATGGATCGAAGTCGGCCGCGTCGAGGATATTCCCGTTCTGGGGGCACGCCTGATCAACACGCAAAAGGGGCAGATCGCCGTGTTCCGTGCCGCCGACGGCGGGGTATTCGCCCTGCACAACCGTTGTCCCCACCGTCAGGGGCCGCTGTCTGAAGGCATCGTTCACGGCCACAAGGTCACTTGTCCGCTGCACAACTGGGTCATCGATCTGGAAAGCGGCGAGGCCCAGGCTCCCGACAACGGCTGTACGCCGACCGTGCCGCTGAAGGTCGAGGGCGGGATGATCCATCTGCAAATCTCTGCGAAGCTGAAGGTGGTCCATGGCTGAGACTTTGCGCACGACCTGTCCCTATTGCGGCGTCGGCTGCGGTGTCCTGGCGATGCCGATTCCTGGCGGCGGGCTGGAGGTGGCGGGTGATCCCGATCATCCGGCCAACAAGGGGCGGCTGTGCGTCAAGGGAACCGCCTTGGGGGAAACCGTAGGACTGGACGGCCGCCTGCTGCATCCCATGATCGACGGGCGTCGGGCCGCCTGGGACGAGGCGTTGGAGCGAGTGGCCGGAGAGTTTTCACGTGCCGTCAGCGAGCATGGCCGGGATTCCGTCGCCTTCTACGTCTCGGGCCAGTTGCTGACCGAGGATTATTACGTCGCCAACAAGCTGATGAAGGGGTTCATCGGTTCGGCCAACATCGACACCAACAGCCGCCTGTGCATGTCGTCGTCGGTGGCCGGCCATGTGCGGGCCTTCGGTTCCGATACTGTGCCGGGAAATTACGAGGACCTGGACCTGGCCGACCTAGTGGTGCTGGTAGGGTCGAACACCGCCTGGTGCCATCCCATTTTGTTTCAGCGCATCCAGGCGGCCCGCGCCGCTCGTCCCAACATGAAGCTGGTGGTGATCGATCCCCGCCGCACCGCCACGGCGCAGGGGGCGGACCTGCATCTGCCGCTGCGTCCGGGCAGCGACGTCGCCTTGTTCAACGGCCTATTGGCGCATCTGGCAGCACGGGGAAAAAGCGACGCCGCCTTCGTTGCCGGCCATACCGAAGGCGTCAAGGCGGCCCTGGCGGCGGCCTGCGCCGAGGATGACGTCGCCGCCGTCTGCGATGTCGATCCCTTGGATCTGGCGGTGTTCTACGACTGGTTCGCCGCCACCGAGCGCGCCGTCACCGTTTATTCCCAGGGAGTGAACCAGTCCAGCGCCGGGACCGACAAGGTCAACGCCATCATCAATTGCCATCTGCTGACGGGGCGTATCGGCAGGCCGGGCATGGGGCCTTTGTCCTTCACCGGTCAGCCCAACGCCATGGGCGGGCGCGAAGTCGGCGGTCTGGCCAACATGCTGGCCGCTCATATGAGCTTCGATCCGGTGTCGGTCGACCGTGTTTCGCGTTTCTGGGCAAGCCGGAACGTCGCCCGCAAGCCTGGCTTGAAGGCCGTCGACCTGTTCCAGGCGGTGGAGGATGGGCGGATCAAGGCTTTGTGGATCATGGCTACCAACCCGGCGGTCAGCCTGCCCGACGCCAGCCAAGTGCGCCGGGCCTTGGAAAAATGTCCTTTCGTCGTGGTGTCCGACGCCGTGGCCGCGACCGACAGCACGGCTTACGCCGACGTTCTGCTGCCCGCCCTGACCTGGGCCGAGAAAGACGGCACGGTGACCAATTCCGAACGCCGCATTTCCCGCCAGCCGGCTGTGCTGCCGCCCCCCGGTCAGGCCAAGGCCGATTGGTGGATCGTCTCCGAGGTGGCCCGGCGCATGGGCTTCGCCGACGCTTTCGCCTATCAGGGGCCGAAGGATATTTTCCGCGAACATTGCGCACTGTCCGCCTTCGAGAACGACGGCCGCCGCGATTTTGATCTGTCGGGGCTGATCGATGCCGATTACGACCGCCTTCAGCCCGTTCAATGGCCGGTGGCCGAGGATGGACGCGGCACGGCACGGATGTTTGGCGACGGCCGCTTTTTCCACGACGACGGCAAGGCGCGCTTCGTCGCCGTCACCGCCCGTCCGCCCCGGTCGGCGGTGTCGGACGACTGGCCGCTGGCCTTGAACACGGGCCGCACCCGCGATCAATGGCACACCATGACCCGCACCGGCAAATCAGCCCGGCTGGCCGCCCACCGTTCCGAGCCCTGGCTGGCGGTGCACCCCGCCGACGCCGCTCGCTACGGGCTGATGGACGGCGGCATGGCGCGGGTGGAAAGCCTCCTGGGCGGTGCGGTTCTGAAGATTTCCATCGATGACGGACAGCGCGAGGGCGAGGTGTTCGCTCCCATGCATTGGAACGATCAGTTCGCCTCGTCGGCCAATGTCGGGCGGCTGATCGCTCCTTACGTCGATCCGGTGTCCGGCCAGCCCGAGCTAAAATTCACGCCCGTTCGCGTACAGCCCCTGCGGACGGCATGGCGCGGGCTTCTGCTCAGCCGGAACGAAGCCGCCGGGTTGGCCGGAGTGCACTGGTCCGCCGCCGCCGGGTACGGCCATACCGTTTACCGTCTGGCTGGCGAGGATGACGTGACGGATTGGGCCGATTGGCTGGCCCGCTCTTTTGGCGCCGACGGCCATTGGCTGACTTACGAGGACAAGGGACTTGGCCTGTTCCGCGCCGCCCGGCTGGTGGACGGCCGGCTGGAGGCGGTGTTCTTCGCCGCTCCGTCCGACGATACGGCGGCCCTGGACTGGCTGTCGCAACTCTTTGCCCGCGATGTCCTGAACGGAGTGGAGCGGGCGGATCTTTTGGCCGGAGGCGGCGCCCACCGCCGCGATCCCGGTCCGACCGTCTGCGCCTGCCATCAGGTGGGACGCAACACCATTCTGGAGGCGATCGCCAGCCAGAGCCTGACCAGCGTCGAGGCGATCGGCACAGCCTTGCGTGCCGGTACCAACTGCGGGTCCTGCATTCCCGAACTCCGCCGTCTTTTGAGCGAAACGCAGGCCGGGGAGAATTCCCGGACGACGGCGGCCTGATCATTCCCATATTCTATCTGGACGAGGAGCGAGCGCGATGAACCTCAAGGACTTCAAGAAATCAGGGCACTGGCCGACATTGATGGCCTGTTTCCTTTATTTCGATTTCAGCTTCATGACCTGGGTCACCCTGGGGCCGCTGATCATGTATATCAGCAAGGAGCTGAACATCCCGGTCGGCGAGAAATTCACCCTGGTGGCGATTCCGATCCTGGCCGGGGCTATCCTACGGGTTCCCATGGGCATTCTGTGCGATCATATCGGTGCCAAGATCACCGGCAGTATCGCGCAGCTGATCGTCATTTCCGGCGTCGCCTACGCTTATCTGTTCGGCCTGCACAGTTATGCCGAGGTCGAGTTGATGGGCGTTATCCTGGGCTTGGCCGGAGCCTCCTTCTCGGTGGCGCTGCCCCAGGCCAGCAAGTGGTATCCGCCGCATCTCCAGGGCATCGTCATGGGCATTGCCGGGGCCGGCAACGTCGGCACGGCGCTGGACGCGCTGATCATTCCGTCCCTGGCCGAACATTACGGCTGGCAGACCGCCATCGGCACCTTGCTGATCCCGCTGGTGCCGACCTTCCTGTTCTACGCCTTCGTTTCCAAGGAAGCGCCGGTCGCCCGCAATCCGGTCACCTGGGCCAAGTACAAGGCGGTTCTGACCGATGTCGACAGCCTGTGGTTCATGTTCTTTTATTTCATCACCTTCGGCGGTTTCGTCGGTCTGGCCAATTCGCTGCCGCTGTACTTCAACATTCAGTATCACGTCTCGGGCGTCGCCGCCGGTCTGATGGTGGCCATCGTCGTCTCGTTCGGTTCGTTCTTCCGTCCCATCGGCGGGGCCGTGGCCGACCGCATCGGCGGCATCAAGACCTTGCTGGTGCTGTTCGGCGTCGTTGCCGTGGCTTACGCCGCCGCGGCCTTCATGCCTGCCGGTCCGGCCCCCGATGTCGCCGGTGGCGGTGCGGTCGCCGGCTGGACTTTCGCCAATCTGCCGATGGAGGCTATTCGCGCCCTGGTGCTGTTCTCGGCCGGCGTGTTGTGCCTGGGCATGGGCAACGGCGCGGTGTTCCAGCTGATTCCCCAGCGCTTCAAGGGCGAGATCGGCACCATGACTGGTCTGGTCGGCTGCTTCGGCGGTGTCGGCGGCTTTTTTCTGGCCAAGACTCTGGGCAGTTCCAAGGAAATGACCGGCGACTTCACCATGGGCTTCCTGTTTTTCAGCGCGCTGGTGCTGGTGGGGCTGCTGTCCCTGGTGGGCGTCAAGAAGCGTTGGCGCACCACCTGGGGCGCGGTTTCGGGAGCGCGTATCTAAATGATCGGAGGCGGTTCCTGCCTGGCCATCGGCATCGGCATCGCCTCCGAAACGGGGATGCGCCGGCGAAACGAGGATTTCGCCGGTGCCGCCCGCCCCAGCCCTCTGACCGCCGACCGCTTCGGCTATGCCCTGGCCCTGGCGGACGGCATGGGCGGAACTCAGGGCGGGCGCGAGGCGGCGGAAACCGCCGTGCGCGGCTTTCTGGACGGCTATTACGACAAGCCGCAAAGCTGGGGCGTGCGCCGTGCCGCCTCGTCTGTTCTGGAGTCCTTGAACAATTGGCTTCATGCCGTCGGCCGCCAGGGGGAACTGGCGGGCATGGGCTGCACCTTTTCCGGGTTGGTGTTGCGGGGACGCACCGCCCATGTGCTGCATATCGGCGACAGCCGTCTCTATCGTTTCAGCCAGGGGCGCCTGACTCTGCTGACCGAGGACCATTGTCTGAAGCAGCCGGGACTGACCCATGTGCTTTATCGGGCATTGGGGATGGAGCAGGGGGCGCGGCTGGATTACTCCTGCCATCCTTTGGAATTGCACGACCGCTTCATGATCTGTTGCGACGGCGTGCACGGATCGTTGTCCGACCGCCGCATCACCGACATTCTCGCCCGCCAGCTGGGGCCCGAGGAAACCGCCCGCGCTCTGGTGACGTCGGCCATCGAGGCCGGCAGCCAGGACAATTCCACCGCTTTGGTGGTGGACATTCTGGCCCTGCCGCCTGCGGACCGTTCCGGCATCAGCCACGCCCTGGCCGGTCTGCCCATTCCGCCGTTACCGAAAAGCGGCGATGTCGTGGACGGTTTTCTGTTGGGCAGGCAATTGAGCGACGGGCGCTATACCCGCCTGTTCGTTGCTAAGGACAATCAGGATGGCGGCCCGGTGGTTTTGAAGTTTCCCCGCCCCCGCGCCGCCGCGGACGATGTGTTCAAGCAGGCTTTTCTGCGGGAAGCCTGGGTCTCGGCGCAAATCCGCAGTCCCCATGTGGGACGCGTCATCGAATTGCCCGCAGGCCGTCAAAGCCGTCTGTACGCCGTCATGCCGCTGTACGAGGGGGAAACCCTGGAACAGCGTTCGGCCCGTTCCCCAAAGATCGGTCTGGAGGAAGGGCGGCGCATCGGCGTCAAGCTGTGTCAGGCCTTGGCCGCGCTGCATCGGGCCGGAGTGATCCACCGCGACATCAAGCCGGACAACGTCATCCTTTGCCCCGACGGTGACGTGAAGCTGATTGACCTGGGGGTCGTGCGCGTGCCCGGCCTGGAGGAGATCGGCGGCGACGACATTCCGGGAACGCCCAGCTTCATGGCGCCGGAAATGTTCGCGGGAGCGGCGGGAGACGAGGCGTCGGACCTTTATGCCTTGGGGGCGAGCCTGTTCCGGGCCTTTACCGGCCATTACCCCCATGGGGAAATCGAGCCTTTTTCCAAACCTCGTTTCGCCAAGGTTCGGCCTCTGGTCAAAGATCGTCCGGATTTGCCCTCTTGGCTGGATTACACCTTGGGCAAAGCCATGGCGCTGAAACCGCAAGAGCGTTTCGCCGACGCCACGGAGATGCTGTTCGCGCTGGAAAGCGGCCCGGCCGCTCAGTCCGCCGACTCTTCGCGGCGGCCTTCCCTTTATCAGCGCAATCCGTTGCTGTTCTGGCAGGCGACGGCTTTGGTGCTGGTCGTATTGTTGCTGATTTCCCTGGCCCGTTAGTCCGACGTGCGACTTCCGCACTACTGCCCTTAGGAGAACTTGCCTTGGGGAAGTGACTCGCATAGCGTGTGTTTTGAGTTCATGCTATCGCGGAGGTTGGCTATGACTGTGGTGCGGACAATGCCGGGTTTTTTCGGGACGGCGCTTACCTTCGGCATCGTGCTTTCCACCGGAACGGCCATGGCCAATCCGGTCGAGGATGCGCAAACCTATGTCGTCCAGCAGACCAGCCAGGGAGTGAACGTTCTGGCCAACGGCTGCAGCAAGTTGAGCACCAAGAACGGCAAGAACGTCTGTTTTCTCAAGGCTTATCCCGCCGTCGCTTTGATCGGCTACGCCAACGGGCGCAAAAAGGACGCGGTGCAGGAAGAATACCAAACGCTGGCGACGCTCAATCAATGGAACGTGGCGTCGACGATCGTCGGTTCCGCTTTCATCAACAAATTGGGATGCAGCGCCGCCGACACAAAATTCGGCTGCGGCGGTTTCACGGAACAAAAACTGACGGGCACCGAGGTCTATTGGGCGGGCTATCAGCATGATCTGGTCGAGACGCAGACGGTCAAGAGTTGCACCGCCGCCAGCTATCAGGCCAAGGTCGAAAGCGCCTATAAGAACACCAGTTTGAACGGCCTCAATCTGCACAGCTTCGTGCATGGCAAGAGCGAGCACTGGCGCGAGGAATTGTCCGGCGATGTTACCTCGATGGGGCAGACCTTCGCGCATCGGGAAGCGGCTGTGATCGACCTTCAGGCTTTCGTCGCCGATGACGGCAACATGGCGGTGTTCGATCCGCAGGGGCTGTCCAAGGATAAAAAATTTTATACTTGCTGGTCGAGCGCCTTGGTGATTTTCGGGCAACTGATCTATGCCGACAAATAGGGTCTCAGGCGAGCCGGGGCGGTTCCCGGCTCGTCCTTGCCGTTCGCGCCATTAGGTCAATTATGATATTGCGAATCATTCTCAATTAAGATTAAATGGCGTCTGGTGATCCGAAGGAAGGTTTCCGCCATGCGCTGTTTGTGGTCCGAAGGTTGTGCCATGGTTTCCCGTCTGGCCGATGGGGTGGCGTGTCTGTGCCGTCGCCGCACCGTCACCCGCGCAGCGGCGGGGCGGCTGTGTCTGGGGCTTCGGGATTTCGGTCCCTGGTGGGTCGAGCTTTACCGTATGCCGGGGCAGGAGGGGCTCTATCTGGCCCAGTTCCTGGGGCTGCCCGAGCGGGCGGGGGAGATCGGGGCCTTGCGGCTGGAGCATGAAACATTGGGTATGGTGGACATGGTTGCCTCGGGCTCGCGCTATTTCGCCCGTTTACCCGACGACGGCCGGCCCTGCGCTCTGCGCCTTATCGCCGAACAACGCGACGGCAGCCTGCTGACGGCATCCTGGCTTCCGAATCACCAGGACCTCAAGGCAACGGCCTGAAGCGGAGCGTGACCATGTGTGAAAGCTGCGAGACTTCCGAATTTTCCCTGGTCAGAACGGACCGGCGCAAGCTGTGGGAAATCGAAACCGGGTGGCATTGCATGATCGTCGGAACTTGCGTTTCGATGCCTGAATTGCGGCGGCTGGCCAATCGGCTGGGCATTCCCATGAAAAAGACGCCGTCGACCGACTATGACGTGCATTCCACCATGGTCTATTGGGCCTCGCGCGATCGCAAGGTCGGCAAGGAGCTGACCAAGCTGATGGACAAGAAGTTCGCTCCGGCCATCTTCCGCTTCAGCAAGATCAAGACCGAACAGGGTCTTGCCGACTCCTGGCGCGAGGCTTTGGAAAGCGGCGAGGTGGCCGGTGCCTTGTGGGCGTTGATGTCCCATCCCCTGGTGTCCGGCGATCTGCAGAATGTGGCGTTCGGCGAGATGCATATGCTGTCCCATCAGGTCGGGGCTTCCTCCAGGGCTGACCTGCGGCGGGTGCACGGCTTGGAAAAGACCGTCGACGAACTGGAGGACAAGGTGTCCCGCCAGCAGGAACGGCTGCGCCAGGAGGTTTCCAGCCGCGACGAAAGCATCCGCGACTTGTCCGAGCAACTGGAGCAGGACCGGGCCGAGCTGCGCCGCCTGTCCTATGCCGCCGTCAGCGCCGCCGAAATGGACGGGCTGAAGGTGATGGTGGCCGAATTGCAGCGCCATCTCGACCTGTCGGAAACGCGCCACCGCGAGGATGCGGAACGAATCCGCGAACTTGAAGCCCTGCAAACCGAGGGCGAACGTTCCTTGCACCATCTGCGCATCGATATCGACGAGTTGCGGGCGGAAAATGCCAGTCTGGAGATGCAGCTTCTGGCCGGCAACGGCATGCCGGACGATCGGCTGGCTTCCTGCGACCAGTCCTGCGCCCGTCCCGATCTGTGCGGCCGCTGCATCCTTTATGTCGGCGGGCGGGCCAATCATGTGCCGCATCTGCGGCGGATCGTCGAGGAGTGCAAGGGCACGCTGGTTCATCATGACGGCGGCTTCGAGGAAAGCATGAGCCGTCTGAGCGGCCTGATGGGACAGGCCGATGCCGTGATGTTCCCGGTGGATTGCATCAGCCACATGGCCCACGATCATCTGAAACGCCTGTGCAAACGTTGGGAAAAGCCCTTTGTTCCGGTCCGCCGCTCTGGCGTCGGGGCGTTCCTGAGAGCCTTGGAGGCGGTGGGCGTCGAGGCGTCGTTCGGCGAAGGCGGCGGAGCGCCCCAAGAGGCGTAACAGATTTTTTCTCAGTCATCGGGCAACGAGGCAGGACTTTCCGGTCCTGCCTTTTCTTTTGCCGCCGATTCGTCGGCGAGCCTTTCCGTTCGCGGATGAACAACGTTTTTTTCTCGTTGAATAATATATTAAACCACTAAATAAATGCTTTTATCGTGGACTAAAGATATTTTTCTAGTAGTTTAGTGGCTTGATCAGGTGCGCCGCAGGCGCGCCCAGAGTGTCAGACGAGGTGGAAAGATGAGTTTCTATCGGGATTTTAACGACAAGCGGGCGATCGAAGCCTGGAATAGCGCTCCGCGTGAAGCCTATCGCACGATCCAGGTCAAGCGTCTTACCCCCACAATTGGCGCCGAAGTGCGTGGGATCGACCTGTCGAAGGATTTGAGCGACGAACAGTTTGGGGAAATCCGCCGGGCAATCTCGGAGAATCTGGTTCTGGCTTTCCGCGATCAGGACATCAGCCCCGAGGACCACAAACGTTTTGCCCGCCGTTTCGGCTCGCTGCACAGCCATGTCCTGGGCGGAGCCCGGGCCTTGTCCTCGGATAAGTACGATCCGGAAGTACTGGCTTGGCGGACCGACCAGAATTCCCGCAACACCGCCGGCGACGCTTGGCACAACGATGTCAGTTGCGACGCCCATCCCATCTGGGGATCGTTCCTGCGGGTACGAGAGCTGCCCGAGGGCGGCGGTGGCGATACCGCCTTCGCCAATCTGCAACTGGCCTACGATTCCCTGTCCGATCCGATCAAGGCGCTGCTGGACGGGCTGACCGCCATCCATGACGGCTCCCAGGCCTGGACGGCGGGATATGGCGCCCAGCCGTCGCCCGGCACCTCTTTTCCGGCGTCGGAGCATCCGGTGGTGGCCCGCCATCCCGTTACGGGGCGCAAGTTCCTGTTCGTCAATCCCAGCTTCACCAGCCACATCGTTCAGTTGACCCGTCCGGAAAGCGCGGCGGTGCTGAAGCTGATCTATGACCATGTGAGCTCGAATCTGGCTTTCCAGACGCGCATCCATTGGGAACCCAACACCCTGTTGTTCTGGGACAATTGGGCCACCTGGCATCACGCCATTTGGGACTATTACCCGAACGCCCGCTGGGGCGAGCGTGTTTCCGCCTATCTGGACCACGGTCCGCAGGCCTGAATTTTCATCGAATGAGGAGAGGGGCATGAATTTCGTACAAAAGGTCGCAGCCGTCGTGACGATGGGTTCGATCCTGGTCGGCGCCGCGGCCGCCCAGGCCAAGGAAGTGACGATCGCCCACCAGGACATGTGGAACCCGCTGCGGGTGGCCATCGTCAACCAGGAGGTCGAGAAGGCCACCGGCTGGAAGATTAATTGGAAGCTGTTCGGCGGCGGAGCCGACGTCATCCGCGCCGTCGCCTCCGGTGACGTGGCCATCGGCGAAGCCGGCTCCAGCCCCATCGCCGCCGGTTTGAGCCAGGGAGTGGACGCCGAGCTGTTCTGGATTCTGGAAGACATCGCCTCGGCCGAGGCTTTGGTGGTGCGCAACGGTTCGGGCATCGTCTCGCCGCAGGATCTGAAGGGCAAGAAGATCGCCACGCCCTTCGTCTCCACCTCGCACTTCCATCTTTTGTTCGCGCTGGAGCAGTTCGGGCTGAAGCCTGCCGACGTGCAGGTGGTCAACCTGCGCCCGGCGGAAATCGCCGCCGCCTGGGAACGCGGCGACATCGACGGCGCCTTCGTCTGGGATCCGGCTCTGTCCAAGATCAAGCAGAACGGCAAGGTGCTGATCACCTCGGGCGAACTGTCCGGTTGGGGGAAATCCACCTTTGACGGCATCGTGGTGTCGAAGAAATTCGCCAAGGAAAATCCCGACTTCGTGACTGCTTTTGTCAAGGCTGTTGCCGCTGCCGACGAGCGCTATCGCAGGGAAAAGGATAAGTGGACCGTGGGTAGCCCGGAGATCGCCGCCATCGCCAAGATCACCGGCGGCAAGGCCGAGGACATTCCTGCCGGTTTGGCTTTGTACGGCTTCCCCACCATCGAGGAGCAGATTTCTCCGAAATGGCTGGGCGGCGGCAAGGACGGCGGCGCGGCCAAGGCTCTGCTGTTTACCGCGCAATTCTTGAAAGAGCAAGGCCGCATCACCGAAGTGCTGCCGGACTATGCCGCCTTCGTCAATCCGACCTACGCCCAGAAGGCATTGGCCAAGTAAAGGTGAAGGATATCCCGTCATGACCATTCTCGACGTTGATAACCTGTCGGTCCGCTATACCTCGCCCGAAGGGCAGGAGGTGCAGGCACTGGGCGGGGTATCCTTTTCCATGTCCGACGGCCAGTTCTGGGTGGCCCTGGGGGCGTCGGGATGCGGCAAAACCACCATGCTCAACAGCATTGCCGGTTTTCTGCGCCCGACCGCCGGGGAAGTCCGCCTGAACGGCCGTCCCGTCGCCGGTCCGGGCGCCGATCGCGGCGTGGTTTTCCAGAAACACGCCCTGTTTCCCTGGTTGAACGTCGCTGAGAACGTCGCGTTCGCCCTGCGCATGCGCGGCGTGCCGAAGAAGGAGCGCCGCGAACGGGCCATGGAGACTTTGACGCTGGTCGGGTTGGAGGAATTCGCTTCGCATCCGGTCTATCAATTGTCGGGTGGCATGCAGCAAAGGGTGGGCGTCGCCCGCGCCTTGGCGTCCGATCCCGATGTGCTGCTGATGGACGAGCCGCTGGGGGCGCTGGACGCCTTTACCCGCGAAAGCATGCAGGAGTTGCTGCTGAAGGTCTGGGACAAGACCCGCAAGATGGTGTTCTTCATCACCCATTCCGTCGAAGAGGCGGTGTTTCTGGGCTCGCATCTGCTGGTCTTTTCCCCCCGTCCGGGGCGCATCGTCCATCGTGCCGAACTGGATTTTTGCCGCCGCTACCTGGAACAGGGGGACGCCCGCGCCGTCAAATCCCATCCCGATTTCATCCGCGTGCGCGAGGATGTGTTGCAGGCGGTTCATTTCAGCCATGCCTAAATCTCCCGCCGATCCCTATGGTCCGCCGGCTTTGGGCAACCTGCCTTGGCTGACGGCGGCCAGCGGCGGCTTGCTGCTGGCGCTGTGGTGGGGCTCTGCCGAATTTCACTGGGTTCCGCCTCTTTTCTTGCCCGGTCCGAAGCAGGTGTTCCACACCTTCCTGTCCCTGGTCGGCGGCGACGGGACGGGCGGTACCTTGCTGGATCACGCCTTGGCCAGCCTGTTCCGTGTCGCCGGGTCGTTCCTGCTGGCTTTGTTCACCGCCATTCCCATCGGCTTGTCCATGGGGGTCAGCAGACTGGTGCGCAGTGCCCTTGATCCGGTCATCGAATTCTACCGCCCGCTGCCGCCGCTGGCTTATCTGCCGCTGACGGTAATCTGGTTCGGCATCGGCGAAACCCAGAAAATGGTGCTGCTCTATCTGGCCGTGTTCGCGCCTTTGGCCCTGTCGGCCCGGGCCGGAGTGCGGTCGGTGGCGGTCGAGCAACTGCACGCCGCTTTTTCCATGGGGGCCAGCCGTCGCCAGGTGTTTTTTCACGTCATCCTGCCCGCCGCGCTGCCCGACATTTTGACCGGCATGCGCATCGGCCTGGGCTTCGGCTGGAGCACCCTGGTCGCCGCTGAGATGGTGGCCGCCCAGCAGGGGCTGGGGCAAATGGTGCTCAATGCCTCCAGCTTCCTGCGCACCGACATCATGCTGGTGGGCATCGTCGTCATCGGCGCTATCGCCTACAGCTTCGATCTGCTCATGCGCTGGTTGGAATCTCGCCTGGTCCCCTGGAAAGGGCGGACCTGATCCTTGTCTTTTCGGAGAACGTTGATGATCTCTCATGCCCCTTCGCGCCGCCGTTTCCTGCAATTGCTGGGCGGCACCGCCATCGGTCTTTCCGTCGGTCTGCCCAAAGGAGCGTTCGCCGCCGACGAGCAGCCTGCCGATTGGGGCTGGACCCAGCCTTATGAAAAGATCTCGGACAAGTCGGTGGCCTGGCTGAAAGACAAGGGCTGGTGGCCCTTGACCATCGGGTTCCAATCGCCTTGGACCGGGCACAACGCCATTAACATCGCTCTGGATCGTCTGGGGCTTCTGGCGAAGCGCGGCGTCGAACAGAAGCTTCAGGGGTTCCTGTCCGGGCCGGAACTGATCGAGGCCATCACCGCCGGGCGCATCCAGTTCGGCGGCAGCGGCAATTTCCCCTATCTTTCGCTGGTGGACCGCAAGGTGCCGGTGAAAGCCGTGCTGAACTATCCGCTGCTGACCCACGCGGTGATCGTGCCCAACGATTCGCCGCTGCATTCCCTGGCCGACTTGAAGGGGGGCAAGGAACCGGCGGTTATCGGTCTGGTCACGGGCTCGTCGGCCGAATTCTATTTCCAGGCGGCGGCCCAGGCCAACGGTCTGCGGATCGGCACCGACGTGGTGCTGAAAAACATGCCGTTGTCTGAGCAGATTCAATTGCCGAAGGGTGTAGCGGCGGTGGTGCCGTGGGATCATACGGCGTCGCTGATCACCGAGGAACGGAAGACCGGTCGGACCATCGACACCAGCCATCCCTACAGCATCTATGAAGGTATCGGCTTCATTCGCCAGGAGCTGGTGGACAATGTTCCCGACGTGGTGCAGGCCTTGACCGATTCCTATCTGGAAGCCGTGCTGTGGGTGCGCCGCCACCCCAAGGAAACCGTGCGTTTCCTGAAAGAAGATCCCGCCCTGAAGGCCATTCCCGAAGGCTTCCTGGCCAGCCAGCTGGCGCAGAACGTGTTGCTGTTCAAGCCGACCTTCCTGGTGCCCAATCCGGCCTTCTGGGCCGCCGAGTCGGAACGGATCCGCGTTTGGCTGAAGGATCGCAAGCGCCTGACCCGCGACATCGGCAACGATGATTACGCCGCCACCTATGCTCCCGATTTCATCCGCAAGTCGGTGGGCAAGCTGGGTTGGGCGCTGCCGCCGCAGCCCGTCTATTTCCCGCAGGGCTGGCCGGGCAAGGTGGGGCAGGTGCCCTATCCGCCCTATTTCAATCAAGCCACCGGCGCGGCGCCGCAGCCTTTCCCGGCTTCGGGTGATCTGGTCAAGCCCTGGAGTTTCGCCGGCAAGGTCTATAATCCATGATCCGGAGGTTTCTGGAACGCCTGAAGCCGCTGTCTCTGCTGGTGGTTCTGCTGGCCGTGTGGCAGTGGGTCAGCGGCTTCTTGCTGCCGGCCTGGCAGCCCGACGCAGCCTTGCTGTTTCCGGCGCCGTCGAACATCGCGGCGACCGGCTGGGATCTGATCTCCGACGGCGAGCTTGCCGGGCATCTGCTGTCCAGTCTGCGGCGGGTGCTGGTGGCGTTTGTGTTTTCAGCCGCGGCCATTCCCATCGGCGTCGCCATGGCCTGGTGGCCGGGGGTGAACCGGCAGCTTTACAGCATCGTCGAGGTGCTGCGGCCCATTCCGCCATTGGCCTGGATTCCCCTGTCGATCCTGTGGTTCGGACTGGGGGACGCGCAGAACCAGTTCATCATTTTCCTCGGCATGTTCTTTCCGTTGCTGATCAATACCGCCGCCGGGGTGCGGCTGGTCGAGGCCGACATGCTGGAAGCCGCCCGCACTCTGGGGGCGGGATCGGGACATGTGCTGTGGCGGGTGGTGCTGCCGCAATCGCTGCCGCATATCGTCACCGGTATCCGCGTCGCCCTGGGAACCGGCTGGATGGCCCTGGTGGCGGCGGAATTGGTGGGAGCCAGCAGCGGCTTGGGGTTCCTGATCAACGACGCCCGGACCCTGCTGCGCACCGACATTGTGGTGGTGGGCATGTTGTCCATCGGCGTGACGGGATTGCTGCTGGATATTGCCGTCCGCCGGGTGGGTGGACGGCTGGTACCCTGGAGCCAATAACGGACTGGAGACGGCTCCGGTCAAACGCAGCCGTCTCCAGTTTTGCCTCAAACGGGCCCGTACCGGGGCCGCTTCAATACCCTAGATAGCCATCACCCCGACCTGATCGGGGATGATCAGGCTGGCTTCGGTGGCGGCGACCACCTGTTCGACGGTGACGCCGGGAGCGGTTTCGCGCAGCACCAGCCCTTCGGCGGTGGGTTCGATCACGGCCAGTTCGGTGACCACCAGATCCACCCGGCGCACCGAGGTCAGGGGCAGGTTGCACTTTTTCAGGATCTTGGCGTCGCCCTTGGCGGTGTGGGTCATGGCGACGATCACGCGGCGGGCACCGCTGACCAGATCCATGGCGCCGCCCATGCCGGGAACCATCTTGCCGGGAACCATCCAGTTGGCCAGTTGTCCGGCTTCGTCCACTTGCAGGCCGCCCAGAACGGTGACGTCCAGATGGCCGCCGCGGATCAGCCCGAACGACATGCAGCTGTCGAACGCCGCCGCTCCGGCGATGGCGCCGATGGGGCTGCCGCCGGCGTCGGACAGGGTTTCGTTCTCCATCCCCTCAGCGGGGACGGTGGACATGCCGATGATGCCGTTCTCGGACTGGAAGTGAACATTCACTCCCGCCGGCAGGTATTTGGCGACGGTGGTCGGCAGGCCGATGCCCAGATTGACCAGATTGCCGCTTTGCAGCTCCAGCGCCACACGTTTGGCGATGACGACTTTATCGTCCATGATGGAGCCCTCCTTCGATGAAATGATCGACCAGAACATGGGGCGTCACTACCGCGTCCGGGGGAATGACGCCGACGGGAACCACCGCGTCGGGTTCGGCGACGACGATGCTCGCCGCCATGGCCATCAGCGGATTGAAGTTCCGGGCGGTCAGTGAATAATCCAGATTGCCGGAATAATCGGCGCGATTGCAGCCCACCAGGGCGAAATCGGCGTGAACCGGCTTTTCCAGCAGGAAGGTGCGCCCGTCGACCTCGACGGTGGGCTTGCCCTCGGCGACCACGGTGCCGACCCCGGTGGGAGTCAGCACGCCGCCCAGGCCGTGGCCGGCGGCGCGGATGCGCTCGGCCAAAGTGCCCTGGGGCACCAGCTCGACGGTGATTTCCCCGGCGATCATCTGGCGTTGGGTTTCCGGGTTGGTGCCGATATGGGTGGCGATCAGGTGGCTGACGGCCTTGGCCTCGATCAGCTTGCCGATGCCGACGCCGGGGCGAGCGGTGTCGTTGCAGATCACCGTCAGACCCTTGCGGCCCTGGCGCACCAGTTCGTCGATCAGGCGGTGCGGCGAGCCCACGCCCATGAAACCGCCGATCATGACGACGGACCCGTCTGTGACCAGTTCGGCGGCTGCCGTTATACTCAATGCTTTTGTCATTTTACCTCTCCCTTGAAGACAAGGGTTGTTGCTGATGGGTTGGTCTTGCTTAGAAGAAGATCATCGCGGCGCCGAAGATGAAGCCCGAGAACAACAGGGCGGTGACGCAATAGCCCATGATGTCGCGGACCCCCAGACCGGCGATGGCCAGGGCGGGCAGCGCCCAGAAGGGCTGTGCCATGTTCATCCAGGCTTCGCCGTAGGCGATGGCCATGGCGGCCTTGCCCAAATCGACGCCCAGCGCCTTGGCGGCGGGGATGACGAACGGCCCCTGGACCACCCAATGTCCGCCGCCCGAGGGCACGGCGAAATTGATCAGGCCCGAGCTGAGGAAGGCTAGGAAGGGGAAGGTGTCCTTGTTGGCCACGGTCACGAAGGCGTTGGTGATGATGCCGCCCAGGCCGGACTGGTCCATCATCAGCTGGATGCCGGCATAGAACGGGAACTGGATCATGATGCCGGCGGTGCCGCGGGCGGCGGCGCTGACGGCGCGGGCATAGGCCATGGGCGTCTTGTGCAGCAGGATGCCGGCGCCCAGGAAGATCAGGTTGACGGTGTTGACGTCGATGGCGAACCCCTTGGTGGCGAAGCGCACGCCCAGATAGGCGACGATCATCAGGGCCACCACCAGCGACAGGATGCGGCTTTCCTCCATTTTCTCGGCGGGCGTGGCGTTCGGACCCAGCTTGCGTTCGGTCGAGGCGCCGTCGTTGGCCAGCAAGGCGGCATCCACCGCCACCACGTCCTCTTCCTTGGGCGACATGAAGTAGGTCAGGATCGGCAGGGTGGCGATCAGGGCCACGGTGACGAAGATGTTGTAGTTGGTGAAAATAGTGTCCGAGAGGGGAATCAGCCCGGCCACTTTTTCCATGGGGTTGCCCTTGGTGGCGGCCACCAGCGGCACCGAGCCGGACAGGCCGCCGTGCCAGGTCAGGAAGCCCATATAGGCCGAGGCGATCAGCAGGCGGTAATCGGTCTTGGGGATGCGCCTAGCCACTTCGCGGGCGAACATGGCGCCCACCACCAGGCCGAAGCCCCAGTTGATGGCGCAGGCCACCGCCGAGATGAAGGACACCAGCATGACACCTTGTCCAGGCGTCTTGGCGATGGCGGCGGTGACGCTCATGCCGTGCTTGACCGGCGGCGAACTGGCCAGGGCGTGGCCGGTCACCAGGATCAAGGCCATCTGCATCGAGAAGCTGAGCAGGTTCCAGAAGCCGTCGCCCCACATGGAGATCATGTCCACAGGGGTCTTGGGCGTCAGGACCAGAGCCAGGCTGAACACCAGGATGGTCAGGAAGATGGCGAAAATGAGCGGGTCGGGGAGATAGCGGTGAACGATGTTGGTAAAGAAACGTGCGATTGCTTTGATCATTTGTCAGATCCCCCAATTGGGCCCGTCCAGGGGGGCAGGACGGGCCATTTGGAATTCCGGCTGTTCAAAAAGACGCAGCCCGGAAGGTCTCAGCGCGCCAGCCATCCTCCGTCCACCGGCAGAGTGGCGCCGGTAATGTTGGAAGCGGCGTCCGAGCTGAGAAAAACCGCCACCCCGCCCAATTGATCGACGGTGGTGAAGCGGCCCGAGGGCTGCTTTTCCATCAGCAGCTCCCGTTCGGCCTGGGCCACGGGGATACCTTCGTTCCTGGAGCGGCTCTCGATCTGAGCCTGAACCAGGGGGGTGAGCACCCAGCCGGGGCAGATGGCGTTGCAGGTGACGGGTGTTTCGGCGTTCTCCAGCGCGACCACCTTGGTCAGGCCGACGATGCCGTGCTTGGCGGCCACATAGGCCGACTTGTTGACCGAGGCGACCAGACCGTGCACCGAGGCGACATTGATCAGGCGGCCCCAGCCGCGCTGCTTCATGCCGGGCAGGGCGGTGCGGATGGTATGGAAGGCCGACGACAGGTTGATGGCGATGACGGCGTCCCAGCGGTCGGGGGCGAAGTCCTCGACCGGCGAAACGTGCTGGATGCCGGCGTTGTTGACCAGAATGTCGACGCCGCCCAGGCGGGCTTCGGTGTCGCGCACCAGATGTTCGCACTGGTCCGCCTTGGACAGGTCGGCGCCGTTGTAAAGCACCTGTACGCCGAATTCCCGTTCCAGGCCGGCGCGGAGGCTTTCAATGGCTGCGGCGTCGCCGAAGCCGTTGAGCATGACGGATGACCCTTGAGCGGCCAGGGCTCGGGCGATGCCTAGGCCGATGCCGCTGGTCGAGCCGGTGACAATGGCTCTGCGTCCTTTGAGCATGACGTTTCCTCTTGGTTCTGGACAGCGCGGAGCGGCGGGGCTCCGCGCCGGGATGGACGATCAGACCAGGCCGGTGGCGTAATAGGTGCCGATGACGACGAAGACGGCCAAAGTCTTGATGCAGGTGATGGCAAAGATGTCCTTGTAGGACTGCACGTGGGTCAGGCCGGTGACGGCCAGCAAGGTGATCACCGCGCCGTTGTGGGGCAGGGTGTCCATGCCGCCGGACGCCATGGAGGCGACGCGGTGCAGCACTTCCAGGGGAATGCCGGCGGCGTTGGCGGCGGCGGTGAACTGATCGGCCATGGCGGCCAAGGCGATGCTCATGCCGCCCGAGGCCGAGCCGGTGACGCCGGCCAGGGTGGTGACGGTGATCGCTTCGTTGATCAGCGGGTTGGGGATGGCAGTCAAAGCCTGCTTGATAACCAGGAAGCCGGGCAGGGCGGCGATCACCGAGCCGAAGCCGTATTCCGAGGCGGTGTTCAGCGAGGCCAGCAGGGATCCAGCGATGGCGGCCTTGCTGCCTTCGGCGAAGCGGGCGCTGATGGGCTTCCAGGCGAAGGCCAGCACGGTCAGGATGCCCAGGACCAGGGCAATCTCCACCGACCAGATGGCCAGGAACTTCGAGACCGGCTGCACCAGTTCCTTGCCGCCGGGGGCCAGCACGACCTTGCTGGTATCGCCCCAAATCTGCGGGCCGACCCATTGGGTGATGGCCATGTTCGACAGTCCCACCACGAACAGGGGCAGGATGGCGATGATGGGGTGGACGGCGGTGTGGTGGTCGACCGCTTCCGGCTCGTTCAAATGTCCCGAGCCGTAGCCCTCGCCGGCGGCCTGGGCGGTGCGGCGGCGCCAGTTCAGATAGGCCAGGCCGACGATCAGGATGAAGATGCCGCCGATGGTGCCGAGCACAGGCGCCGCCAGACCGGTGGTCTTGAAGAAGGTGGTGGGGATGATGTTCTGGATCTGCGGCGTGCCGGGCAGGCTGTCCATGGTGAAGGTGAACGCGCCCAGGGCGATGGTGCCGGGGATCAGACGCTTGGGGATGCCGCCTTGGCGGAACATTTCGGCGGCGAAGGGATAGACCGCGAAAACCACCACGAACAGCGATACGCCGCCATAGGTCAGCAATGCGCCGACCAGCACGATGGACAGCATGGCCCGTTCGGCGCCGACGACGCTGATCACCGCCGAGACGATGGAACGGGCGAATCCGGACTGCTCGATGACCTTGCCGAATAGGGCGCCCAGCATGAAGACCGGGAAGTAGTTCTTCACGAAGCCGACCATGCTTTCCATGAACAGGCCGCTATAGACCGGCAGGACCGCCGCAGGATCGGTGAGAAGGACGGCCGCCAAAGCGGCGACAGGAGCGAACAGGATGACGCTGTAGCCGCGATAGGCCACGAACATCAAAAATGCCAGCGCCCCGATACAGATCAGGAAACTCATGGATTAACCCTCCCGAATGCGGCCAGGAAAGGGACCGCGCTTGCTTGGACGTGGTTGGGCCGCCGTCATGGGACTGCCCTGTTTTTGCTTCATGAATGGCAATCGCCGTGCCATCGGCCAGGAGCGGCGGAATTCCGCCTTTTGCTGCGCTGCACAGGAATACGGTCCGGAGACCACCGTCTGAGTTTTCAGACGGTTATCGGCTTTTTACATGGCTTTCGGGCTGTTGCTACTGTCTGGAAAAGCGGACATGATGAAAAAGCCGGACAGGATAAGAACAAGATCCACCGGCGCTTGAGGAGGCGGAATGTCCAAGATCATGACGGCGGAGCACATCCGCAACAGCGCGGCCGAATCCTGGTTCGACGATCTGGTGGCGGCCTGCGAGGGCACGGTGGCGGTGGACCGTCAGGCCCGCGTCGTGTGGATCGACGACAAGTACAAAGCCCTGTTGGGCATTGCCGGCGACGTCACCGGCAAGCCCATCGAAGAGGTCATCCCCAACAGCCAGCTGCGGACCGTGGTGGATACCGGCAAGCCCATGCTGCTGGACATCATGGAATATGGCGGCATGACCTTCGTGGTCATCCGCATGCCGGTCCGCGACGGCAACGGCGTGGTGACCGGCGCCATCGGATTCGTACTGTATGAAAAGGCGGACTATTTGCAGCCGCTGTTCGCCAAATTCTCGCAATTGCAAGAGGATTTGCGTCGCGCCCGCAAGGAGTTGGCGGGCGAACGCCGGGCCAAATACACCTTTTCCCAATTCCTTGGAGTGAGCGAGGCCGTGCGCGAGGTCAAACGCCTGGCTCGCCGCGCCGCCCAGATGGACAGCACCGTGCTGCTGTTGGGGGAAACCGGCACCGGCAAGGAATTGCTGGCGCATTCCATCCATGCCGCCAGCGCCCGGGCCGGCAAGCGCATGGTCAGCATCAACGTCGCCGCCATTCCGGAAAATCTGCTGGAGGCAGAATTGTTCGGCGCCGCCCCAGGCGCCTATACCGGTGCCGACCGCAAGGGCCGGGAAGGCAAATTCCAATTGGCCGACGGCGGCACCTTGTTCCTGGATGAAATCGGCGACATGCCTTTTTCCATGCAGAGCAAGCTGCTGCGCGTGTTGCAGGAACGGGAGCTGGAGCCCCTGGGCAGCAACCGCATGGTGCGGGTGGACGTGCGCATCATCGCCGCCACCAGTCGCGATCTTGCCGCCTTGGTGCGTTCGGGCGAATTCCGCGCCGATCTTTATTACCGGCTGAACGTGGTTCCCATCGTCCTGCCGCCGCTGAACCGCCGTCCCGAGGACGTGGAGGTGCTGGCCGAAAGCATTCTCGACAAACTGCGTCTTCAGGAAGGAGGGAGCCCCCGCGAGCTGGACGCCAGCGCCATCGCCGTGCTGGCCGCCTATGAATGGCCGGGCAATGTCCGTGAACTGCATAACGTGCTGGAAAGAGTGTGCACCCTAACCGAGGCACCGGTGTTGTCGGCCCAGCATTTTGTCGCAATCCTGCCGGTGCCAGAGGAATATCGGCAGGGGCAAAGTCCTAACGAGCCGCCGGCTACCTTGACCGAGGCGGTAAACCAAGCCGAGCGTTCGGCCATTGCCGCAGCCTTGCGCCATGCCCACGGAAACAAGACGGCTGCCGCCAGAATTCTGGGGATTTCCCGAGCGTCTCTGTACGAGCGCATTACTGCATTGAGGCTGGCTGCGGAGTAGACATCTCCGCTTCATCCTGACGATCGATGAGAATTTGTTCGCAACCGCAATTGCAAATGATTCTCATTCGTGCTAAGTCCCGATTCCTGTAAGGGCAATTCCGCCACTCGGGGAAAGGGGCGTGGGGTGACATATCGGGGTATGGGGCTTTGGGGGCTGTTTCCGGTTCTGGCTTTGGTGGTTCTGCTGTCATTGGGCTCGGGAGCCGCTTGGGCCGGTGACGACGATTTTGACGCCGGCGAGATCGACCCCGATCTGCCGGCCAAGATCAAGACCTGGAACGCCGATTGTCTGTCGTGCCATAGCCAGCGGGGAGTGGAGCATCCGCCCCGTCAGGGCATGGATCTGGCGCTGCTGGCCAAGCTGACCGTTCCCCAGGACCATTTCGAGCAGTCCGACCACGGCAAGATGGCCTGCAAGGATTGCCACGGCGAGCCTTATGTGCCCTATCCCCATCTGCCCAACGCCAAAAAGCAGATCAAGGATTGCGTTACCTGCCATCAGGCGCCGGCCAAGACCATCATGCCGGAATTCAAGGCTAGCACGCATTTCAAGGGGCATAGCGAACGCTTCACCTGCCTGTCGTGCCACGATTCCCACACTATGAAAAAGGGCTCGAAACTGCCGTCGGCCAAGGCGGCAGCTGTCCAGGATAACGGCGTTTGCCTGACATGCCACGATAACGACAAGCCTTATCTCGATTTGATGAAGCCGGGCTCCAAGCGCCCCGACATGGCGAAGGCCCATTCCTGGCTGCCGGAGATGGCGCTGCATCTGGAACAGGCCCGCTGCATCGACTGCCATTCGCCGACGGCCGACGCCGGCAGTCTGTCCCACGAGGTTCAGGGCAAGGACAAGGCGCTGCGCTCGTGCGAGGCTTGCCATGGCGAAGGCACCCAACTGGGCATGCGCCTTTACAAGGCGCGGATGCGCGACGGCGATACCGGCTGGGGCGGCTTCGTCAACGCGCCGCTGCTGAATGAAATCTATGTGGTGGGGGCCAACCGCAACCGTTGGCTTGATTGGGCTGGGGCGGGAATTCTGGGACTGACGGCAGCCGGTTTGGCTGTGCGCGTCTTTCTGCGCCGCCGTAAAGGCAAGGGAGAACCGTCATGACCGCTTCGACACAACGGCAGCCCGCCCTTCAGCCTGCCAGTCGTCTGGTGGTCGTCGGCAACGGCATGGCCTCGGTGGCGGTGATCGAGGAACTGTGCGCCCAATCAGGCGGGCGGCATCGCATCACGGTGATCGGCGACGAGCCCCATGGCGGTTATAATCGCATTCTGCTGTCCTCGGTTCTGGCCGGAGACAAGGGGCTGCCCGACATCGTCACTCATCCGCCCGATTGGTATGTCGAGCGGGGAATCGATCTGCGCCTGGGCGATCCGGTGACGGCCATCGACCGTCGGCGCCGGGTGTTGCTGACCCGCGACGGTTTCGAAACGCCCTGGGATCATTTGATTCTAGCCACCGGCGCCCAGCCGGTTTTGCCGCCGATTCCTGGCATGGACTTAGCGGGCGTTTGCGGTTTTCGCTCCATCGCCGACGTCCGGACCATGCTGGCGGCGGCGGAGAAAGGCGGTCGGGCGGTGGTCATCGGCGGCGGTATCCTGGGGCTGGAAGCCGCCTGGGGACTCAAGCGCCAAGGTATGACGGTCAGCGTCGTCCATATGATGGATTGCCTGATGGAGCGCCAATTGGACAGTCAGGCCGCCGGTTTGCTGCGCCGTGATCTCGAAGGCCGGGGCATCACCTTCATCACCGGCAGTCAGGCGGCGGGCATCGAGGGGAACGGAAAGGCCGCCTCGGTGAGGTTGGCCGACGGGCGGCGCATCGAGGCCGATCTGGTGGTGGTGGCGGTAGGCATCCGCCCCAACGCCCGGTTGGCGGAAGACGCCGGGTTGGCGGTGGGGCGGGGTATCTTGGTGGGCGGCGATATGCGCACGTCCGATCCCTCCATCTTCGCTGTCGGCGAATGCGTCGAACATGCCGGCCAGTGCTACGGGCTGGTGATGCCGGTGCGTGATATGGCCCGCGTCTGCGCCCATCATCTGGCCGACGGCGAGGCAGAGCGATTGTTCGTGCCGCCCGATCTGTCGGCCAAGCTGAAAATTCCCGGTATCGACCTGTTCTCGGCGGGGTTGACCGAGCCGGCCAACGACGACGATCACGAACTGGTCTATCTGGCTCCGGACGAAAGCGTCTACAAAAAGCTGGTGTTGCGGGACGGCCGTATCGTCGGAGCCATGCTGTACGGTGATGTCCGCGACAGCGCCCAATTGTGGCAATGGATGGTCGACGGAGCCGACGTCAGCCACCTTTGTCCCAAGGATTGCGGCCATGCCTGCTCCTGCCGGGGCTGGATCGATCTGTCCGGCGGTTTGGATGCGGCGGCATTGCCCGACGAAGCCATGGTTTGCCACTGCAACGGCGTGACCAAGGGCGCCATTCTGGCGGCGGTGCGGCAGGACGGATTGACCAGCCTGGAGCAGGTCTGCGCCAAGACCCGCGCCGGCACCGGCTGCGGCCAATGCGCGGCCCTGACGGCGGCGGTGCTGGCGCATGCCCTGGGGCCGGACGCGGCCGGGCGTCTGGCCGCCGACCGGGACAGGGCGTTGCGCCGCAGCCGCTCGATGGGTTTCGGCTTCCGTTGGTGGCATCGCGTCAACGCCGTGCTGATGGCGCTGCTGCTGATTACCGGCCTTGCCTTGCATTTTCCCCGTCTGCTGCCGTTGTCTTTTGAGTGGGGCTACAAGCTGCACAAATGGAGCGGTCTGGGCGTGGGCGGTTTCTATCTCCTGTTTTTGGGGCTGACCATCGTCTTCCGCCGCCGTTGGCGGTTGAATGTCGATGGCGTGACCATGTTTCTGCTGATGCCGCTGATGTTGCTGACCGGCCTGATTTTTTTATGGCCGGGCTTGCTGCCGGACCGGCTGTGGGGGCTGTCGGGACTGGTGCCGGTGGCGGCCGGACATGTGCTGCTGGCGGTTCTGGCCGCGGCCTTCCTGTTGCAGCACCTGTCCTCGGCTCCCTTCTCCTGGTGGCGCAAGCGCCGTCTTCTCCGTTCCTGAAACCCTGAACTGGCCGTCCTTCCTGCCGAAGGGGGCTGTCAATCCGCTTTGGAGCCTGATTAATGATAATAAGACTTAACTGCATGTTTGGCGCCGTCGTTCTCGCCGCCGGTCTGAGCTTTGCCGTGCCGGCCTGGGCGGTGGATTGGAACAAGGTTCAGGGTAAGGAAGTGGTTCTGCTTTATCCCGGTCAGACCTCGTGGGAATGGAATCTGACCGAGGCCGATCACAGTGCAGCCGGCAAGTTCAAGCAGGGGCAGAACTGCGCCCAATGTCATCGCGGCGAGGAAAAACGCCAGGGCGAATTGCTGGTTTCAGGCAAGAAAGCCGAACCGTCGCCTATCCCCGGCTTTCCTGGCTATGTGGTCAGCACGGTGAAGTTCGCCTATGACGACGCCAATCTGTACGTCCGCATCGATTTCAAGGAACCGGCGGCACCCGACGCCAAGATGGATTCCCAGTTCGCCACCAAGGTGGCGATGATCTTCAATGATCCGGCAGTGCCCGAAGGCGTGCGCGCCGGCTGTTGGGCCAGTTGCCATGAGGACAGCGCCTCGATGCCCGCCGCCAACGGCAGCGACCGGGGAAAATACCTTCTGAAGACCCGGGCCAAGATGTCGCGCCAAGGCGGCGGCGACGTGCTGAAGGCCCCCGACGAATTGGCCAAGCTGACCGAGTCCGGCTATTCCCAGGAATGGTGGCAGGCCAAGCTGAATTCCGGCGCTCCGGCTCAGGTCGCGAGCGGCCTTGTCTTCGACAAGCGCGAAGAGGTCAAGCCCAGCCCGGTGAAGGTCGAGGCCAATCAGGCCGGCGGACAGTGGAGCGTCATCATGAGCCGCCCGCTGAGCGCGCCCGCACCTTATCACGCCTTGCTGCCGGGCAAGATCTACACGGTGGGTTTCGGCATCCATCTGGGCCATTCCGCCAAGCGTTTCCACCACGTCTCCTACGAATTCACCATGGCCCTCGGCGAGGGGCAGGCTGATTTCGTGGCGGCCAAGCAGTAAGGCGGCCAGGGGGATGAAAATCAGGCTTTCGTGCTGGCTGCTGGCCAGCCTGCTGTTGGGCTTCTGGGGAGAAGTCCAGGCAGCGGAAAATCTCATGACCTTCTCGCCTCCGGTCAATTGGAGTCTGCCCAAGGCCGGCGTGGCCGGTCCGCAGCAATCGGCGGAATTGCCGCCCGACGAGGAACCGGCTCCGCCGGTTCCCGCCGCCAGGCTTGAGCAATGGACGGAAAGCACCAAGACCTGTCTCAAGTGTCACGACGACACGCATACCAAGGCGATCCTGGTCACGCCCCATGGAGTGAAGGGCGATGCCCGCACGCCGTTCGGGGAGGGCAAGCATTCCTGCGAGAGCTGTCACGGTCCCAGCCTGGAGCACAGCAACGCCACCGTGGCCAAAGGGCAAAAGCGCCCGCCGGTGGCCGTGGTGTTCAAAGGTGAATTCATCTCCTCGCCTGAAGAGCGCAACAAGATTTGCGCCGGTTGCCATGCCGGCGGCCAGCATATCAATTGGCCTGGCAGCCAGCATCAGGCCAACGACGTCGTCTGCAGCGATTGCCACGCCGCCCATGCCGTCAAGGATCCGGTGCTGTCCAAGAAGACCCAGCCGGAAATCTGCTTCGGCTGCCACGCCGAGCAGCGGGCGGAAAGCTATCTGGTGTCCCATCACCCCATCCGCGAGGGCAAGGTGGCCTGCAGCGATTGCCACAACCCCCACGGCTCCCCCACCGACAAGCTGCTGAAGGAATTCACCCTTAACGAGACCTGCTATGGCTGCCACGCCGAACAGCGGGGGCCGTATCTGTGGGAGCACGAGCCGGTCCGCGAGGATTGCAGCACCTGCCACCAATCCCACGGCTCGACCCAGTCGCATCTGCTGAAGCTGCGCGAGCCCTTCCTGTGCCAGACCTGCCACCAGTCCAGCCGCTCCAGCCACGAGGGCATGGTTTCGGGCGCTTTGCAGCTGCCGGGGGGCAGCGGGCGGGGAAGCTACAACCTGCTTCTCGGGCAGGGATGCGCCAATTGCCATTCCAAGGTCCACGGCTCCAATTCGCCCTCGGGCAACGAACTGACACATTGATGGGGGATGTGATGATGAAGAGGAGAGTCCGCCTGCTGGTGCTGACCACCAGTTGCCTCGTCTCGCCGCTCTGCGGCGAGGCGCGGGCCGATGATTTCGACATCGATGGCGCCGCCGCCCCAAGTCCGTCCGAAACTCCGGCCAAGCCCAAGGGGGTGACGGTTAACGAGTTCTCGGTGGGGTATGGCGGCGTGAGTGGGGATTCCGCCTTGTTCGGGCGTTATGACGGGCTGAACAAAGCGGGCGGTTTCACCACCGGCACCTTCCGCCTGCAATACCGCTCGGTCGAAGACCCGCACGACACCCACTATGCCGTTCTGGAAGGCGACGGGCTGGATTTCACGAGTCACGCTTTGGCTCCGTCGGCCAGCCTGTCCATGAAAACCGGCGAGCAGGGATTGTGGGGTGCCAGTTTCTCGTACGACGGCGTGCCTTACAGCCAGAGCAACAATTACCAGACCCTGTTCGACAGCAGCGGCAACCTGCAAAACGGTCTGACGCCCCGCTCGGTCAGCACCACGGCTTCCGCCGCCACCGGCTCGGCGCTGGTCAACAGTCATCTGGCCACCATCGGCGTCGGCACCCGCCGCGATCGTTTCGAGGGCAAGACCAGCTATTCCGGCCTTGAGGATTGGATCTTGTCCAGCAAGGTCGAGCACGAACACAAGCAAGGCACCAAGATCAACAGCATGCTGTTCATGGCCAACAGCAGTTTCGCCAGCTTTCCCGAACCGGAGGATTACGATACCGACCGCGTGACTCTGAGCGGCGCCTATACCACGCAGAAATTCCAGGCGGAGTTGAGCTACGTCTTCTCCAGCTTCCGCAACAACATGTCGGAATACGACGTCATGTCGCCGTTTTCCGGCACCGTCCACGGCACCTACACCCGCTCGGAATATTCCCTGGCCCCCAGTAACATGGAGCATCAGCTGAAGGGCATGTTCGGCTATAACCTGACCGAGCGCACGCATCTGGCGGTCAACACCCGTTACGGCCTCCAGCTTCAGGACGCCGCCTATACGGCCCGGTATTACGATGCCGCCAATGCCGCCACGCCGGGGGTCAGCGCCAATTCCTTCGACGGCACAATCCAGAACATGTATGCCAATGCCGTGTTGACCAGCCGTCCCTGGGCGGACTGGAACTTCAAAGCAAGCTACAGCGTCGACGACCGCGACAATCTAAGCGACAGCTACCGCACCCGCAGCTATCGCGCCGACGGCACCCAGACGTTTCAGACCACCACCTCGGCCCCTTATTCCTTCCTGTTCCAGAAAGCCAATCTGGAGGCCGGATACCGTGCCGCCAAATCCACCAAGATCACGTTGGACTATACCTTCGACGACCGTCAGCGGACCTATTCGGTCACCGGCCGCAATCAGGAAAACACCCTGGGCGCTCAGGTGCGAACCACCTTCACGCCTGAATTGACCAACAGCATCGGCGTGAGCCACGGTATCCGCGCCGCCACCGACTATTCCGGCAACGGCGGCTGGCTGGCCATGGCCCGCTCGGTGACCGGCGAAAGCCGCCTGAGCCAATACAATTACGCCGCCCGCGTTCGCGACGAGGTGAAGGACAACCTGACCTGGGGACGGGGCAGCGATTGGTCTTTGGGCGGCACGCTACGCTACACCATGGACAATTATCCCACGACCTATTTCGGAGTGACCGGGAACCGCATGATGTCGGTGGGGCCGGATGTGAACTTCACCATCATGCCGGGGCTGACCGGAAACCTGTTCTATAACTATGAAATGAACTTCACCAACATGATGGAATGGAACAGCACCAGTACGGTCAACGGCACCGCCTGGAGCCTGGGGAACCGCGACGAGGTCCATACCATCGGGGCCAGCACCCAGTGGAAGCCCACGGACCGCCTGACCTTCTCGGCCGAAAACACCTTGTCCTTCGGCAACACCGCTTTCGACGAAGCCAGTTGGTCCTACGGCACCTCGACCGGGGCGGCCAACACGGCGGTCAGCCTGCCGACGGCGCGCAGCATCACCAACATCCTGAAGCTGAGCGGCGAATACGAGATGGAGGACAATCTTTATCTGGGCCTGACCGGCATCTGGCAGCGTTATCTGAACGACGATTACCTGACCACCGAATTGGCGTCTTCCACCACCAACCAGACGGCGACGGCGGTGGTCTCCAACGACGGTAACGGCAGCTATTCGATCAAGGCGCTGATCGCCACCCTGCGGATGTCCTGGTAGGCGGGCGCGGCGGCTCCGGCGGTGCCGGGGCCGCCGTCCTTGCTACGCCGTTTCGGTCGGAATCAGGTCTTCGGTCAGGCGGCAGGCGACATGGATATGCCGCCACCCCAGTTCCTTGCCTTCGAAGTACAGGCCGGCCGGACCGAGATAGAGATGCTCGCCGATGGTGTTTTCCTTGATGGTGATGCTTTCGCCGTACAGGGTGTCGGTCAGCTTCAGCTCCGGTGGAAGTCCATTCAGCGGCATGATAGCCGTGAAACCCTGATGGCTGGTATAGATGCCGAACTGCACCCATTTGCCGATCAGACTCTTCTTGCCGTTCCAGTTCTGGGTATAGCTGTCGCTGGATAGATGGGTGACGCCGATTTCATCCACTGCCACCATCTTGTTTCCAGGCCATTGCTGGTTGAACCAGGAATCCACGCTGCCGGCTGAACAGAAATTTTCCGAGACCAGTTTGGGCCAGCGTTCGCGGATGGCTGCGGCCTTGGGGTTGAACAGTTGAAAATAGCCGTTGGGCTGGGCGTTCATCCATGTAGGCTGATTTTCCACCGAACCCAGTTCTCGGCGGCGAGTGTAATAGAGGCAGCCGGGGTTGAGGGCGTGGTTCAGCACGAAGGCGCGCAGGCCGGCGTTGATGAAAACGTCGGCGTCGGTGAACACCACCCAGTCGGGGCGTTCCAGGGCGGCCAGACCGTCGTTGAGCATGCGGCCCTTGTTGAACACATGGTCGTCGTCGTAACAGCGATTCGACAGCACCAGCTTGGCGCCGTATTTTCTGGCGATGTCTTGGGTTTCGGTATCTTCGTGCGTGGTCACCACGACGAATTCGTCGAACAGGTGGATGTTCTCGGGCAGGGTCTGCGCAAGAACGTTGCCGTAATTCACCGAAACCACCACGCCCGACAGGTGGCGCGGCAGAACCGACATGTTGCCGGGGCCGACGCGGCGGCCTTCGCCGACATAGCTGTCCTGGGTGGCGACGACCCGCTTTTCATTGTGATAGGCGGGATCGTAAATTTCGAATTGGCCCTTGCGGATGGCCGGGCTGCCGGCTTTGGACAGCAAGGCGTGATGCTGTTTCGAGATGATGTCCCGCTCCAGCGAATCCAGCTGCGAGGGGCCGGGCTGGGCCAGACCGCAGTAATTGCACAGATTCAGCTGGGCGCCGAAATCGGCGGGAGTGCGCTCCCACCATCCTTGTTCCACCGGCCAGGCGTGCCTGCCTTCGAACAGCAGGCGGTCGATGGAGCCGGCGACTTCGCAGAAATAGGCGCCCCGGTCGTTGATGGTGCCCGACCACATGCGCTGGACCCAGCAATCGTCGCGATTGCTTTGCCATTGCTCGTCGGACATGCCGGTCTGGGCCTGATAATCCTCGCGGGTGATCAGCAGCGCCTGATGGCGTCCGGCGGTTTCGTGGGTGTTGGTGTTCCAGTGGCCGTAAACGTCCATGATCGTCTCGTAATGACGATAAAAGCCTTCACCCAGGCTGGTCCACAGGCCGCGGCCGTTGGAACGGTCGAACAGGCGCTGGGTGGCGAAGGCGTTGATGTCGGCGATGGGTTCGCGGCCGTTTGCCGTGGCGGGGCCGCCCCACAATTCGGCGAACCGCCGGGAAATTCTTTCGAAGTCGGGATGTAGTGTGGGCTCGCCGCCGATGACGCCCAGTACGCGGTTCGGGGCGTTCCAGCCCTCCATGCTTTTGACGGCGCGTTCAAAGTTCTCCAGCGCCATGTCTTCCCGTTTCGGCTGGTGGGCGATCAGACGGGTGCAATTGGAACATTTCAGGCCGCATTTATTGCTGATGTCGATCTGAATGATGTCCATGTCGCGGGGAGAACGCATCGCCACCTCTAACTTTAGGAATAGGCGTCAGGTTAAATGCAAATAGCCGATCCGTGAAGAAGTAGATGCGTTTACCCGAAAGAATCATCTTCTCCCGGCTCCGTTCACCGACGAAGATGAGCGATGGTGCGAAGGAGGCTGGGCGAGCCCCGTCGGTTCCGGCTATTGTGGCAGCAGAATCATCACCACGGCATGGATCATGGCTTCGCCCTCGTTGTCTTCACCCGCTTCCGCCCCGCATCTTTCGGCCCTGGTGGTCGACGACGAGGAGGGCGTGCGCAGCTTTCTGTCCCGTTCGCTGGAGCGCCGGGGGTGGGATGTCGTCACGGCGGGCAGCGCCGAGGACGGCGCCAAGCTGCTGGAGGAACGGCAGGTCGATCTGGTCATTCTCGATATTTCGCTGCCGGGACGGTCGGGGCTGGATTGGCTGAAGGAACTGGAGGAAAGCGGCTTTCCCGGCGAAGTCATCCTGATGACCGCCTTTGCCGACATGAACACCGCCATCGACGCTTTGCGGGCGGGAGCATCCGATTTTATTTTGAAGCCGTTCCGGCTGGAGCAGATCGTCAACGCCATCGACCGTTGCTTCGAGCGGGCGCATCTGGCCCGCGAGAACTTTCTGCTGCGCCGTCAGTTGGCCGAACCGGAAGGCGAACAGACCGACATCATCGGACAGTCCGAGGTAATGGAACGCCTGCGCGCCTTGTTGCGCCGGGTGGCTCCCACGCCTTCGACCGTGCTGATCCAAGGCGAAAGCGGGGTGGGCAAGGAACTGGTGGCCCGCGCCTTGCATCAGTTGTCGCCGCGCGCCGCCCGTCCTTTCGTGCCGGTTAACTGCGCCGCTATTTCGGCTGACTTGATCGAGGCGGAACTGTTCGGTCATGTCAAAGGCGCTTTCACCGGAGCGAAGGAAAGCCGTAAAGGGCTGTTCACCTACGCCAACGGCGGAACGCTGTTCCTCGACGAAATTTCCGAATTTCCCCTGGGCCTGCAATCCAAGCTGCTGCGTGTTCTTGAAGACCGGCGCATTCGCCCCGTCGGCGGCGAACAGGAATTGCCTATCGACGTGCGGGTGGTGGCGGCCACCAACCGCGATCTGAAAACCGAGGTGGCGCAGGGGCGTTTCCGCCAGGATCTGTTCTATCGCTTGGAAGTGATGACCATGAACGTGCCGCCGCTGCGCCAGCGGCTGGACGATGTGCCGGAACTGTTGGCCTTGTTCATGCGCAACCTGTCGACGCTGCTGGGCGTCGAGCCGCTGGGCGTGACTCCCGAGGCAATGCGCCGCCTGCAACGCTACGGCTGGCCCGGCAATGTGCGCGAGCTGCGCAACTTCGTCGAACGTTCGCTGCTGTTCGGCGAACTGCCGCTGGACGACCTGAACGCGGGCATCGTCGGCGATGCCGTCTGCGCTCCGGCGCAGGTGGAGGAATCCCTGTTGCTGGCCGACGTGGAAAAAGCCCACATCCTTGCGGTCTTGACCCGCTGCGGCGGCAACAAGGCTCGTGCGGCCGAACTGCTGGGCCTGTCGCGCAAGACCCTGGACCGGAAGTGTGTGGAATGGGGCGTCTGAGCTTCGAACGCGGCGTTCTGCGCCATTTGTACGCGGCGTTCGCCGGTTCGGTGCGCCACAAGCTGCTGGCCTTGGTGCTGGCGCCGCTTCTGCTGGGCGTTCCGGTCTTGCTGCTGATCGTCTGGGTTTGGGGAACCGAAGGCTACAACCAGCTGATGGTCAACAAGGTCAGCGCCGATCTGGGGACCGCCCAGGAATATTTCGACCGGGTGCAGTCGCGCGTCAGCGCCCGGCTCGATGGCTTCGCCGAATCCCACAAGCTGATCACCGCCCTGGATCGTGGCGATCCCGATGCCCTGAAGCTGCTGATGCGCGACAGCGCCAGGGACCAGGGACTGGATTATCTGCTGCTGCTGGACGCCAAAGGGCGTGTTCAGGCCGGGCGCCTGGACGGCTCGCGCGAGGACCGTTCGTCCGTGCCGGTGGTGCGTTCGGCCTTGGCCGGCAAAGGGCTCCACGGGTTGGAGGTGTTCTCTCCCGAACAGTTGGAAAGCCTGAATTCGGATCTGCGACGCCGCGCCTACCTCGATCTGGTTCCCACCCGCAACGCCCGCGAGGACGGCCGCGCGTCGGAAGAACGCGGACTGATGATGGTGGCTTCCGTGCCGGTGCTGAACGACGACGGTTCGATCCGGGCGGTTCTTGAAGGCGGGATTCTGCTGAACGGCAATCTCGACATCGTCGACCGGCTGAACGATCTGGTCTACCAGGAAGCTTCTCTTCCCTCGGGCAGCGAGGGATCGGCCACCCTGTTCATGGATGATACCCGCATCGCCACCAGCGTGCGCCTGCACAGCGGTCAGCGAGCGTTGGGAACCCGCGTCTCGCAGGCGGTTTACGACAAGGTGATGGGGCAGGGCTTGTCCTGGATGGGCTCGGCCTTCGTGGTCGAGAACGTCTATGTCTCGGGCTATCGCCCTTTGAGCGATGTTTCGGGCAAGCGCGTCGGCATGCTCTATGTCGGATTTCTCGAATCGCCTCTGCGCAAGGCCCTGAGCCGCGCTCTGGCCGGCATGTTCCTGATGTTCCTGCTGGTTTCGGCCTTGGGCACGGTGGCTTCCATCCGCTGGGCTCAGGCCATCTTTCTGCCGCTGGAGCGCATGAGCCGGGTCATCCAGCGGGTCGAGAACGAAGACGATTCCGCCCGTGTCGGCCCCAATCCCAGCCGGGACGAATTGGGACGGCTGTCGCGCGCCTTCGACCATCTCTTGGATTCCCTGGCCTCTCGGCGCGAGGAATTGCGGCGCTGGGGGCAGGAGCTGGACCGCAAGGTCGAAGGGCGAACCGCCGAGTTGGAAGCCGCCAACAATACGCTGCGTCAGGCCCAACAGCAGTTGGTGATGAACGAGAAGCTGACCGCCATCGGCGAACTGACCGCCGGCGTCGCCCACGAAATCAACAATCCGGTGGCGGTGATCCAGGGCAATCTGGATCTTCTGAAGGAAATCCTGGGTGAGGCCATGATGCCGGTGGAACAGGAAATCCGTTTGATCGACGAACAGACGCTGCGCATTCAATCCATCGTCAACAAGCTGCTGCAGTTCGCTCGTCCCGGCGATTTCGCGGGCTATGCCGAAGATACCGACGTCAATGCCGCGCTGTCCGATTGTCTGGTGCTGACGCGCCACAATCTCAACCGTGCCAAGGTCAAGGTCGTGGCTTCGCTGGAGGCGGCGACAAGTGTCGAGATGAACCGTGGCGAATTGCAGCAGGTGCTGATCAATCTGCTGGTCAACGCCATGCAGGCGATGACCGACGGCGGCGTTCTGACCCTGGAAAGCCGCGACGTCAAGGCGGGGGATGCCTCGCCTTTCAACCCGGAACCCTTCGAGGGAATATCGTTGCTGGTGCGCGATACCGGCCACGGCATCAACGCGGCCGATCTGGGACGGATTTTCGATCCCTTCTTCACCACCAAGAAACAAAAGGGCACCGGCTTGGGGCTGTCCATCAGTTACGCCATCGTCCAGCGTTACGGCGGCCGTATCACCGTGGAAAGCCAACCCGGCGTCGGCACGGCCTTCACGCTATGGCTGCGCCACCGCGCCTCGTTCACCGAACAGCCGTCGGCCCCGGTGTTTTCGTCGGGGATGCTGAACGGCAACGGCTGAACGGATTGCCGTGACAGGAGATGGGAAAATGAGGCTTCAGGCCGTTCGTGATTTCATGGTCGAACATGCTCCCGACATTGAGGTGATGGTCAAGGACGCCAGCACCGCCACCGTGCCGGAAGCCGCCCAGGCCCATGGAGTCGAACCGGGGCAGATCGCCAAGACCTTGTCGTTTTGGGTCAAGAATGCGGTGGTGCTTGTGGTCATGGGCGGGGATTGCCGCATCGACAACCGCAAATTCAAGGATCATTTCGGAGCCAAGGCCAAGATGCTGTCGGCGGACGAAGTGGTGGAATGGACGGGCCACCCCGTCGGCGGCGTCTGTCCTTTCGCGCTGCTGCATCCGCTGAAGATTTTCGCCGACTCCAGCCTGAAGCGTTACGACGTGGTGATTCCGGCGGCTGGGGCGGTCAACGCCTCGCTGCGGATCGCTCCGGACCGCATGGTCGATCTGGTCGGCGCCCAGTGGGTGGACGTGACCCAAGGCTAAAGGCCGCGCCGGGACCGACGCGGCCGCTTGCGTCAGCCCATTACCAGGAACGGATTGCCGCCGATGCGCTGATAGCCTTCCTCGCCCACCAGGATGTCCAGGGGCAGGCTGGCCAGATCGTCGGCCACGGGCTCGAAATCCGGGGACTTCTCCAGCAGGAACTGCTTCAGGGTGCTGTGGCAGGAATCGCAGCATTCGGCGCGCACGCCGTCATTACCGCCTTCGATCAGGCGGTAATGCACGCCCTTGCCGTCGCCGCAGGCGACGCAGGTGGCGCGGACATGATGCCAGGCGCTGCCGCAGCAGCCGCAATGCAGATAGCGCAGGCCGCTGGCTTCCGAGCCGATGTGGATCATGCCGGCCACCGGCGGGCGGCCGCACACCGGACATTGGTGGGCGGTGGCCGCCGGCGTCATGGCGGAGGCGTCCTGCAAGGCGGCGAAACGGGTCCAGGCGATTTGTTCGGCGGCGCCCAGGAACGGCGCGGCGGCCAGATCGTCCGGGGTCGGCTTTCCCGATTGCAGGCGGCTTTGGCGTTCGTCCAATTCGGCGTCAGTGGCGTGACGCAGGGTTTCGGCCATCTCCACGGCGGGAGCCGGCAAGGTGCCTTTCAGGGCCGCCAGCAGGGATTGCAGGTCCTTCCGCCACTGGCGGTCGGGCAGCAGCAGGGCGGCGGCCTGGACCACCTCGTGCTGGGCATCGGCCAGATCGGCGACGAAACGCAGCCAGCTGTCCAGGCTGTGGCCCGGCGCCAGGGCGCGCAATCGAGCGGCGCGCTTGGCGAACAGAGCCCTCGGGTCGGGCAGGCGTAAAGGCGACGGCGATCGGCCGGGCACCAGTCCGGCTTCGGCGATGGCGGCGTCCAGTTCGGGGGAAACTTGGCTCATGAGGCTCTCTTCTCAACAAGGGTTGCCCATAGCCTGCAAGATTCGTGCGCGAATGCAAGCCCTGGTAATGACGCGGTTTTCTTCGCCCCATCGCGATCTTGTTGGACAAATTGTCCAGGCCGGCTTGGACAATTTGTCCAATGTACATTTCTGTGCATTTGCAGCAATCGGCGGGGTTCCGCCGTTTTCGCGCTTGGCATGGTTCCTGCCTTAAGACGGTTCAACGGCCTTGCCCGGCAAGGTGTCGAGTTCGAGTGCTTATGGGAGGTGACATGCAGGTTTCTCGCCGGCAGTTCTTCAAAATCACCGCTGCGGGCGTATCCGCCTCCAGCATGGCGGTCCTGGGGCTGTATCCTGCCACGGCCATGGCCGAGGTGCGCCAGTACAAGCTGGCCCGCGCCAAGGAGGTCCGCAACACCTGTACCTATTGCTCGGTGGGCTGCGGCGTGCTGCTCTACACCCTGGGCGACGGCGCCAAGAACGCCAAGGCTTCGGTCATTCACGTCGAGGGCGATCCCGACCATCCCGTCAGTCGCGGTTCGCTCTGTCCCAAGGGCGCCGGTCTGCTGGACTTCATTCACAGCCCGAACCGCCTGAAATATCCGGAAGTCCGTGAAGCCGGCAGTTCGGAATGGAAGCGCATTTCCTGGCACGAAGCCATCGAACGCATCGCCCGCCACATGAAGGACGACCGCGACGCCAATTTCGTGGCCAAGAGCGCCGACGGCGTGACCGTCAACCGCTGGCTGTCCACCGCCATGCTGACCGCTTCGGCTTCGTCCAATGAGACGGGCATCCTGACGCAGAAGTTCATGCGTTCGCTGGGCATCCTGGCCACCGACGCCCAGGCCCGCGTCTGTCACGGCCCCACCGTGTCGGCCCTGGCCTCGACTTTCGGGCGTGGCGCCATGACCAACAACTGGGTCGACATCAAAAATGCCGACTTCATCCTGATCATGGGCGGCAATCCGGCCGAAGCCCATCCGGTCGGCTTCAAGTGGGCCATCGAAGCGAAGAAGAAGGGCACCCGCCTAGTGGTGGTCGATCCCCGCTTCAACCGTTCCGCCTCGGTGGCCGACGAATTCGTGCCGATCCGCGCCGGTTCCGACATCGCCTTTCTGGGCGGCATCATCAACTGGCTGATCGGCAACGACAAGATCCAATGGGATTATGTCAAGAGCTTCACCAACGCCAGCCTGATCGTCGGCGAAGGCTTCTCGTTCGACGAAGGGCTGTTCTCCGGTTATGACGAAGCCAAGGGCAAGTACGACACCAGCCGTTGGAACTACGAGCTGGACGAACACGGCAACGCCAAATCCGATCCCTCCCTTCAGCATCCCCGCTGCGTTTGGAATCTGCTGAAGGAACATTATTCCCGCTATACTCCGGATGTGGTGAGCAGCTTGACCGGCAGTCCCAAGGCGGGCTTCCTCAGCGTCTGCGAACATCTGGGCAAGACGGCGGTTCCCAACAAGACCGCCACCATCCTGTACGCCCTGGGCTGGACCCAGCATACCGTGGGCGCTCAAAACATCCGCACCATGGCCATGATCCAGCTGCTGCTGGGCAACATCGGCATGGCCGGCGGCGGCGTCAACGCTCTGCGCGGCCACTCCAACATCCAGGGGCTGTCGGATCTGGGGCTGTTGTCCACCAGCCTGCCCGGTTACCTGCCGCTTCCCGCCGAAAAGGCGCATCCGACCTTCGAGGATTATATCGCCAAGGTCACGCCCAAGGCGTTGCAGCCCAATCAGTTCAATTACTGGAGCAATACGCCCAAGTTCTTTGTCAGCCTGCTGAAGTGGTTCTGGGGCGACAAGGCCACCAAGGACAACAACTGGGGCTACGACTGGCTGCCCAAGTGGGACAAGATGTACGACGTGCTTCAGATCATGGATCTGATGTACAACGGCAAGATCAACGGCTTCGTCGTCCAGGGCTTCAATCCCTTGGTTTCTCTGCCCGACGTCAACAAGACCGTGCAGGCCTTCTCGAAGCTGAAGTACATGGTGATCATCGACCCGATCGCCACCGAGACTTCGACGTTCTGGAAGAACGAAGGCGACATTCACGATGTCGACACCGCGTCCATCAAGACCGAAGTGTTCCGTCTGCCCGGCACCTGTTTCGCCGAGGAAGACGGCGCCATCGTCAGTTCCGCCCGTTGGCTGCAATGGCACTGGAAGGCCGCCGAACCGCCGGGCGAGGGCAAGAGCGACCAGGAAATCATCGGCGAGATTTTCGTCGCCCTGAGAAAGCTCTATCAGGCCGAAGGCGGCAGCGTGCCCGAGCCGATCCTCAACGTTTCCTGGGCTTACCGCGATCCGGCGGCGCCGACGCCGGAGGAATTGGCCAAGGAAATGAACGGCCGCGCCTTGGCCGACATTCCGGACCCCAAGGATCCCGCCAAGTTCCTGGCCCGCAAGGGTGAACAACTGCCGGGCTTCGCCTTGCTGCAGGACGACGGTTCGACCATGTCGGCCTGTTGGATCTTCTCCGGCTGCTGGACTCAGGCGGGCAACCAGATGGGCCGCCGCGACAATACCGACGTTGGTCTGGGCAACACGCCCGGCTGGTCGTGGTCGTGGCCGGCCAACCGCCGCATCCTTTACAACCGCGCCTCGTGCGACGCCTCGGGCAAGCCCTGGGATCCCATGCGCAAGGTCATCGGCTGGAACGGCGAGAAGTGGGGCGGCATCGACATTCCTGACTTCAAGGTCGACGCCGGTCCGGATACCGGCATGAACCCCTTCATCATGAACCCGGAGGGGGTGGGCCGCCTGTTCTGCACCGACAAGCTGGTGGACGGCCCGTTCCCCGAACATTACGAGCCGATGGAAAGCCCGCTGGGCACCAACCCCTTGCATCCCAAGGTGGTCAGCAGCCCGGCTGTGCGGATCTTCAAGGCCGACAAGGAACGTCTGGGCACCCATGACGACTTCCCCTACGTCGGCACCACCTACCGCCTGACCGAGCATTTCCAGTTCTGGACCAAGAGCGTCCGCCTGAACGCCATCGCCCAGCCCGAGCAGTTCGTCGAAATCGGCGAGGTGCTGGCGGCGGAAAAGGGCATCAAGGCCGGAGACTGGGTCAAGGTTTCGTCAAAGCGCGGCTTCATCAAGGCCAAGGCGGTGGTCACCAAGCGGGTCAAGGCGCTGCAGGTCAACGGCAAGCCGCTTCACCAGATCGGCATTCCCCTGCATTGGGGTTGGGAGACGGTGGCCAAGAAAGGCTATCCCTCCAACAACCTGCCGCCGGCCGTGGGCGACTGCAACACGCAGACGCCCGAGTACAAGGCCTTCCTGGTGAACATCGAGAAGATCTGAGGAGTTTAGAAGCATGGCTCTGCAATCCCTGGACATCCAGCGTCGCTCCGCCACGCCGACGGCCACTCCTCAGGCCCGAGGCCCGGCTGAAGTCGCGAAGCTGATCGATGTCACCACCTGTATCGGCTGCAAGGCCTGCCAGGTGGCTTGCTCCGAATGGAACGACCTGCGCGAGGAGGTGGGTTCCTGTCACGGCGTCTACGACAATCCCATCGATCTGTCGGCCCAGGCCTGGACGGTGATGCGTTTCACCGAGCATGAAGAAAACGACAAGCTGGAATGGCTGATCCGCAAGGACGGCTGCATGCATTGCTCGGACCCCGGCTGCCTGAAGGCGTGTCCCAGTCCCGGCGCCATCGTCCAATACAAGAACGGCATCGTCGATTTCCACGAAGAGAACTGCATCGGCTGCGGCTATTGCATCTCGGGCTGTCCGTTCAACGTGCCGCGCATCAATCCGGTCGACAACAAGGCGTACAAATGCAGCCTGTGCTCCGACCGTGTGGCCGTGGGCCAGGAACCGGCCTGCGTCAAGACCTGTCCCACCGGCGCCATTCAGTTCGGCCTGAAAGAGGACATGAAGGACGTCGCCAGCACTCGTATCGCCGACCTGAAGTCGCGCGGCTACGAGAACGCCGGGCTGTACGATCCGGAGGCCGTGGGCGGCACCCACGTCATGTATGTGCTGCATCACGCCGATCGCCCCGAGCTGTACGCCAACCTGCCCAAGGATCCGGCCATCAGCACCACCGTCAAGCTGTGGAAGGGCATCCTGAAGCCGCTGGCGACCCTGGGCATCGCTGCCGCCGGTATCTTCGGCTGGCTCCATTACATCACCGTCGGTCCCAACCGTCCCGATGAAGACCATGATGAGGAGGTTCAGTCGTGAAAGAGAAACTGATCCAACGCTATAATGCGGCTGAACGCATCAATCACTGGGTCGTCGCCCTTTGCTTCGTGTTGCTGGCGATCTCTGGTCTGGCCTTCTTCTATCCGGCCTTCTTCTGGCTGACCGGCGTGTTCGGCACGCCACAGCTGGCTCGCATCATCCATCCCTTCGTCGGCGTGGTGATGTTCCTGGGCTTCGCCCGCCAGTTCTTCCGCTATGCCCATCATAACCTGATCGACAAGGAAGACATCAAGTGGATGAAGTCGGTGAAAACCGTCATGGGCGGCAAGGAAGTCGGCGATATCGGCCGCTATAACGGCGGCCAGAAGGCGATGTTCTGGGCCATGACCGGCTGCTTGATATTGCTGATCTGCACCGGCGTCATCGCCTGGCGTCCGTACTTCGCCCAGTATTTCCCCATCCCGCTGATCCGTCTGGCTCTGCTGGTGCATGCCGCCTCGGCTCTGGCTCTGATCGCCAGCATCATCGTGCATGTCTATGCCGCCTTGTGGGTCCAGGGCACCATCCGGGCGATGGTCGAAGGCGTGGTCACCCACGCCTGGGCCAAGAAGCATCATCCCCGCTGGTACCGCGAGATGACCGAAAAGAAGCAGTAAGAGCCGTAAAGGGAACCGCGCCATGACCGTGAGCAATCGAAACCAGATGAAGAATCGGCTGATGCCGGACCATTCGCCGGTTCTGATCCAGGACGCCGAAGCCCCCTTCGCCGTCAGTTCGGGGGCCACGGTCATGCGCATCGTTCAGGGCGAAAGCGAACTATGCCAGGATATCCTGGCCGAGGAAGTGCCGGTGGCGCTGGTCTATAACGGCATCTCCCACGCCGTCATGCTGTCGTCGCCCGATCAACTGGAGGACCTGGCCCTGGGCTTCAGTCTGTCGGAGGGCATTCTGGACAGTCCGTCCGACCTCTACGACATCGAAGTGTCCGCGGCCTGCCGGGGCGTCGAGGTCCGCATGGAGATTTCATCCCGCCGCTTCGCCGCCCTGAAAGAGCGCCGCCGGACCCTGGCCGGACGAACCGGCTGCGGCCTGTGCGGCGTGGAAAGCCTGGAGGCGGTTAGCCGCGTCGAGGGTGCCGTTGCCCGCCGGGGCGCTCCGATCCCTGCCTCGTCCGTCGCCAAGGCCCTGGCGCAGATGCAGGATTCCCAGGTGCTGCACCGCATGACCGGTGCCGTTCATGGCGTCGCTTGGGTCTCGTCCGGGGGTGACATTCTGGCCCTGCGCGAGGATGTCGGGCGCCACAACGCGCTCGACAAACTGATCGGCCATCTGGCCCGGCAGGGCGTCGATCCCGCGTCCGGCTTCGTGCTGACCTCTAGCCGCGCCAGTTACGAGATGGTGCAGAAGTCCGCCAGCGTCGGCATCGGCATGCTGGTGGCCGTGTCGGCTCCGACCGCCTTGGCGGTACGGCTGGCCAAGGATTGCAATCTGACCCTGGCCGGTTTCGCCCGCGGCAACCGGGTGGTGGTCTATTCCCATCCCGATTATCTGACCGCCGGGATTGACGGCTGAGATGGCGAACGCTGCGATGGTCGACGGCTTCGGACGCCGCATTCAATATCTGCGCCTGTCGGTCATCGACCGTTGCGATTTGCGCTGCCAGTACTGCATGGCCGAGGAACCCGACTTCCTGCCCAAGGATCAGGTGCTGACGCTGGAGGAGATCGCCCGGCTGGCGCAAATCTTCATCGGCCAGGGGGTGAGGAAAATCCGTCTGACCGGCGGCGAGCCGCTGGTGCGGCGTAACGTCATGTCGCTGGTCAAGGTGCTGGGCGAAGAGGTGGCCGCCGGCCGCCTGGACGAACTGACCCTGACCACCAACGGCACCCAATTGGCCAAACATGCCGAAGGATTGGCCCAGGCGGGAATCCGGCGCATCAACGTTTCCCTGGACAGTCTGAACGCCGACACCTTCCGCCGCATCACCCGTCGCGGTGAATTGGAACAGGTGCTGGACGGCATCCATGCCGCCAAACAGGCGGGACTGAAGATCAAGATCAATACCGTGGCCCTGAAGGGTTTGAACGACGGCGAGATGGACCGCCTGATTTCGTGGTGCGGCCGGGAAGGGCACGACCTGACCCTGATCGAGACCATGCCGCTGGGCGAATTTTCCATGGATATGCGCGGCCACGCCTTGCCGTTGGACGAGGTGCGCCGCGATCTGGAGCACCGCTGGACCCTGGTCGATAGCGACTATCGCTCCGGCGGTCCGGCGCGCTATGTCACGGTGGCCGAGACGGGCCGCAGGCTGGGCTTCATCACACCGCTGACCCATGGTTTCTGCGATAGCTGCAACCGGGTGCGCCTGACCTGTACCGGCCAGTTGGTGATGTGCCTGGGGCATGAAGCCGGCACCGATCTGCGCACCCCGCTCAGGGCTTCGGACCACGAGGAGGGGGTGGTGCGGGCCATTCATCAGGCCATGGGCATTAAACCCCAGGGCCACGATTTTGTTTCGCAGATCGTCGAGGCCAATCCCATTTCCCGCACCATGAACCGTGTCGGCGGCTGAGCCGAACTGATAAACTCCCCGCGTTGCATCCGCAGGAGTTTCCTCATGCCGTCTTTCCAGCCGATCCGTGAGCGCGCCACCCGCCGTAAGGGAGGCGAGGCGGCTTTGTCCGAACTGCTGAAGCCGGTGCCGCCACCGGAGCGGCTGGCGGCTTTGCCCGATGACCGGGTGTTGGCGGAAATAGCCCGGCGCATCTTCAGTTCCGGCTTTTCGTGGTCGGTGATCGACAAGAAATGGCCGGATTTCGAAGAGGCGTTTCTGGGTTTCGAACCCCGGCGCCTGTTGTTCCAGCCGCCGGATTTCTGGGATGCGCTGACGTCCGACCGGCGTATCGTCCGGCATGGGCCGAAAATCATGGCGGTGGCCCGCAACGCCCGTTTCGTCCTGGATGTGGCGGAAGAACATGGCGGCTTCGGCCGCTTTCTGGCCGATTGGCCGGCAACGGATCAGATCGGCCTGTGGGCTTTTCTGGCCAAGCGCGGCCATCGTCTGGGCGGCAACAGCGGCCCCTATTTCCTGCGCTTTGTCGGCAAGGACGGCTTTATCCTGTCGCGCGACGTGGTGATGTGCCTGCGCGACGCCGGACTGGACATTCCCGAACGACCGACGGCCAAGCGCGATCTGGACAAGATACAGCGCCAGTTCAACGCCTGGGCCGAGGAGACCGGCCTCAGCTATACGCACCTGTCGCGTCTTTGCGCTTTTTCCATAGGCGAGAACTGGGCTTCGGACCATCAGGATCATGGCGGCGATGAGTTCCCGGAAGCGGCGGAAAATTATTTGCCCTGATGAGTTGTGGGGGCTCTTGACGGCACGATGAACGATGGCGGATACTTCGCCTGCGTCGTCGTCTGGGGTTGGACCTCTGTCCAAAAGGGTTGAATGGCACCATCGCAAAGATGGGCCTTTGGCACAGTGCGCGCCCATAGCTGGCCGGTTCCTTTGGAAACCGCGAAGCCGATGATGATGCTCTGGGGGGAGTATCACTTAGGTTCCGTTTCCTGAGGTCCGTGCGCCATGACTACGCCTTCCTGGATCAATTCTATTGTCGACGCCAAAATCAGATCCGATCTGACGGCGGACGCGGCGGACGGGGCGTTCAGCTATACCGAAATGCTGACCCTGTTGCAGGACGTGGCGGCGGAGGTGACGACATATCTGTCGTCCGACCAATACAGTGATTTACAATATCTGGTTTCGAACCTGGAGAACGGGGTTTACACCTCGTCCTACGTCAGCAGCCTGTTGGCTTATGAGATCAACGGAAATTCCTTCAATAATACCTGGACGCATGGCGGCTCCAGTTCCTCTTATCTGGGGAATTTGTCCGTCTGGTCGACATCGCTGCAACTGTCGGAACTGACCAGCAAATGGTTCCAGGGGAGCGATCTGCCGTCCAACAGCTTTAGCTTAGACGGCTATGGTACTTTGGACATTACGTACAAGGCCAAGGCCACAGTGCCGTTGTATGCCTCTGGTGGGCCGGCCATCAGCGACATCAATCAAGGATTGATGGGCGATTGCTATCTGTTGGCGGCGTTGGGCGAAGCTGCTCAACGGAATTCCAGCCTGATCACGTCCATGCTCACGTCGAATGGAAACAACACCTATGGCGTTCGTTTCTTTATTAACGGTCAGGCTGAATGGATTACGGTCAATAATTATTTGCCGACTATAAATTATGACGGCTATACCATTCTTATGGGGAACGATGCGTTTAATAATGCGCAATCCACAACATCCATGTGGGTGGGATTGATTGAAAAAGCGGTTGCCCAATCCGACGTTTCCGCTCAGCTTTCGTCTGGAAGCTATCAGAATTCTTACAACAGTATGGGTGACGGCGGATATTCGGATGACGTTCTGGCAGTCATGACGAATGGAACCATAACTTATAATTATTATACTTACTCGACAAGTTCGTCCGCTTCTGTTTTTGATATTTCTATAAATACCACAACAAGCTGGGAATATGGTTACAGCGTCACTGACGCATTCGGATATGTCACCGCGGCTTTGGCAGCCGGTGACGATGTGCTGTTTTCTTCTTTCTCGAATACATACGATTCCAAAGGCACATTGATGCTGGATACCAGTCACGAATATTCCGTGATTGGCTTCGACAGTTCCACCGGCAAGCTGATCCTGCGCAATCCTTGGGGCACCATGTCCGGATGGACGCCTTCGGTCGCATACGACACCACCTTTGAACTGGGGCTGTCGGATCTGACGGCTTTGGGCTCAACCTCCGATTATTTCACGATCGACAACATCAAGTCGGTCAAGCCGATCGCGACATATCAGACGGTCGCGGAAACTCTGACCCTGGGGCAGGCGGTCAGTATCACCATGTCCGGCGATGTTCAGGACACTAGTGGGGCCGGCTTGACCTACAGCGCCAAGCTGGCCAACGGCAGCGCCTTGCCGTCGTGGCTGACCCTGAACAGCCAGTCCGGCGTTTTCACCGGCACGGCGCCCACCAGCGCCTCGACGGTGTCGTTGCTGGTGACCGCCACCAACCTGTTCGGCAATGCGGTGACGGAGACGCTGGTTTTGAACCTGACGGGCAATGCCAGCACCGTCTTGCTGGCCGGTCCGACGGTGAACATCGCCGGGTTGGGATATTCGGGCATCGAACTTCTGCAAACCAGCAGCACCAATACCGTCACCTATAACCTGAACCTGTCGGAACTGTCGTCCAACGGATCGACCATCGTCGGCACGACTGGCGCCGATGTGTTGAGCAGTCCTGACAGCGTAATGAACCTGACCAGTCTGACGTTGGCGGGCATCGAGACGGTCAAGATCGGCTCCAGCGCCGGTACCACCCTGACCATGGGGGCGGGGCAGCTGTCGGCTGTGAACACGCTGATCGGCGGGTCGGGCGTCGATACGCTGATGATGTCTCAGGGAAACTGGGATTTCAGCGCTCAGACCCTGTCGGGGATCGAGGTCATCAGAACCCAGGATGTATCCTTGAATCTGACGCTTGGGGCCTCGGACCTGACGGGGTTGACATCGGTGGTCGGCACCACGGGAAGCGATACGGTGTATCTGGTGGGCGACAGCCTCAATTTGTCGGCTATGGCGCTGTCGGGGATCGAAACCATCGGCGTTCAAGGGATCAGCGGCACCGATACATTGGTGGTGGCGCAAAAAGACCTGACCGCCGCTACGCATATCAACGGCCTGTGGGATCATTTCGACATTCTGGCGGCGTCTGGGGCCAGCCTGGATTTGTCCGGGGTTGCCGATGTCGGGGGAATGGACGAACTGAAGGCGGCGACGACGGGCACTACCTTCACCCTGGCGCAAAGTTCCCTGATGCCGAGTATCGTCGGCAGCACCGGCGTGGACGCCATTCAGGCGGTGGGCGCGACGCTCGATCTTTCCGGGACGGCGCTTTCCGGGATCGAGATTCTGAAGGCGGCATCGACGGGAACGACCTTCACGCTGGGCGCGGGGGACGCCGTTTCCTCCATCGTCGGCTCCACCGGCACCGACGCCGTTGTCATAAACGATTCCCAGGTGACGGCTTCGACGATTCTCTCTTCCGTCGAAATCCTGCAATTCGGCAGTTACAGCGACGTCATCTCTCTGGCCTCGTCGGCGTCGCTTTCGGGCGTGACCATTATCGGCAACGGCGATGTTTGGGGCGACACTTTGGTCGCCGCCGGCTCCAGCCTGGATATGCACAACGCGACCCTGTCGGGCGTGCAGGTTTTGGCCGCGGCCACCGCCGGCACCACCTTCACCCTGGGGCAAGGAAATCTGAACTCCGTTGCCACGGTGCTCGGCGGCACCGGCACCGACGTCATCGTCGGCAGCGGTGCGGCCTTGGATTTCAGCGCCGTCAGCCTGTCGGGCGTCGAGGTGCTGAAAGCGGGCGTGGCTGGGACCACCTTCAGCCTGGGGCTGTCTTCTCAGGTTTCCAGCATCGTCGGCACCACGGGCATTGACGTCATTCAGGCAACGGCTTCCTATCTTGACCTGAGCACGACGATCCTGTCGGGGATCGAAACCCTGAAGGCGACGACGACGGGCTCCACTTTCGCCTTGTCGCGTTCTGACACGCTTTCGACCATTTTGGGCAGCACCGGCACGGATGGATTGGTGTTGACCGGCGCCTCGGTCAATCTGTCCTCGACCACCTTGTCGTCCATCGAGGTCGTTCAATTCGGCGACGGCGCCGATACCGTCACCCTGAGCGCGGCGAATGTGCTCGGACTGACTAGTCTTGTCGGCTCCGGCGGCAACACGCTGCTGTCGAGCGGCGCGTCCCTGGATTTGCACAATGCCGCCGTGACGGGAATCGCCACCCTGAAGGCGGCGGCCACGGGCACCACTTTCACTTTGTCGCAGTCTTCGTCCGTTTCCAGCATTGTCGGCAGTGCCGGCGTGGACGTCATTCAAGCCGCTGGCGTCAGCCTCGATCTCAGCACCGTCACTCTGTCGAGTGTGGAATATCTGAAAGCGGCGGCGGCGGGCTCCACCTTCACCTTGTCGCGTTCCGACGCATTGTCGACCATCCTGGGTGGAAGCGGCACCGATGTTCTGGTGCTGACGGGGGATTCCTTCAACTTCTCATCAACCACGTTGTCGTCGGTCGAAGTGATCCGGTACGGAGATTGGATTTCCTCCCTGACCCTGGGGGTGTCGAATCTGGTGGCTGGGGACACCATCGTCGGCAACTATTCCAACGATACGCTGGTTTCCGCGGGAACGTCGTTTGATCTGCACAACACGACCTTGATCGGAATTGATAATTTGGCCGCCGCCGCCGGCGGGACGACCTTCACCCTGGCTCAGGGGCAAGTCTCCAGCATCATCGGCAGCACGGGCACGGATGTGATTCAAGCCTCGGGATCTGGTCTGGATCTCAGCGCCACCGGTTTGTCGGGGATCGAAACCCTGAAGGCGGCGGCAACGGGCACCACCTTCACCTTATCGCAATTTCAGGTTTCCAGCATTGTCGGCAGCAGCGGCAGCGATGCCATTCAGGTGACGAACAGCAGCCTGGATGTGGGCTCCATCACCACCGTTCTGTCGGGGATCGAAACCCTGAAGGCGGCGACGACCGGAACCACCTTCACCTTGTCGCGCACCAATCCGTTCGCGACCATTCTGGGCGGTTCCGGCACCGACGTTCTGGTGTTGACCGGCACCTCGGTCAATCTGTCGTCAACCACCTTGTCGTCCATCGACGTCATCCAGTTGGGGGACGGCGCCGACACCGTGACCCTGGGAAATTCCAATTTGCTGGCCGGCAGTACGATCGTCGGTTCCAACTGGGCGGGCGACACGCTGGTTGCGGCCGGTGCGTCCTTTGATCTGCGCAACACCGCTCTGACGGGCGTGTTTACTCTGAGGTCGGCCGCTGCGGGCACGACCTTCACGCTGTCGGACGCGTCTTCGGTCGCCAACATCTTCGGCGGTACGGGCACCGACGTGGTGCAAGCCTCGGGGGCCACTCTGGACCTGAGCGCCGCCAGTCTGTCGGGCATCGAAATCATCAAGGCGGCGTCCAGCGGCACCACTTTCACCTTATCCCAATCCGACGTTGTTCCGGGCGGCACCATTTTGGGTGGAACCGGTTCGGACGTGTTGGTTTTGACGGGGGACGGCATGAGCATCGGAACAGACACGCTCTCTAATCTCGAAGCGATCGTATTCGGGACAGGTGTCAGCACTCTGACTTTGAGCCAATCTAATCTTGTTTCCGGGGAAACCATCGTCGGCAACAGTTTGGGCGACACTCTGGTCGCCGCCGGCGCCAGTCTTGACCTGCACAACGTCATCCTGTCCGGGGTGCAGACCCTGGCCTCGGCGGCCAGCGGCACCACCTTCAGTCTGGGGCAGGCCAATCTGACGTCGATTTCCTCAGTGGTGGGCAGCACCGGCACGGATGCCATTGTCGGGACCGGGACCATCGTGGATCTCAGCTCGGTCACCTTGTCGGGTGTTGAATATCTCAAGGCCGGCGTGGCGAGCACTACGTTCGTCCTGAGCCAGGGACAGGCCGGCAGCATTATCGGCAGCACCGGCACGGACGTCATTCTGGGCACCAGCGGCACGGTCGACCTGAGCGCCAGCACCTTGTCCTCCATCGAGGTCATCAAGGCCGCGGCAGCCGGCACCAGCTTCGTTCTGGGACAGAACGACATCATTTCCGGTGGAACCATCCTTGGCGGCACCGGGGCCGACGCCGTCATCGGCGCCAGCGCCGTCTTGGACCTGTCGTCGGTGACTTTGACCGCCGTTGACCGCATCGTCTTGGGCGGTTCGTCGGCGGGGACGCTGACGCTGAAGCAGGCCGACATCAACAGCGGCGTTTCCATCATCGGCAACGGCGCGGTGGACACCCTGATTGCCGCGGCCGGCAGCCTGGACCTCAGCGGCGCCACCCTGTCGGGGATTCAGGTCATCAAGGCCGGCGGTTCGGCGACGGCGGCTTTGACCCTGGCCCAGGGCGACCTGGCTGGGGGCGGCTCGGTGGTCGGCAACGGCGGCACCGATGTGCTTTATGCCTCGGGCAATCTGGATTTGTCGGGTGTCACCCTGTCGGGCTTCCAGAAAATCGTCACGGTCGCCGGCAACGGCACTTTGGCGATGGACGCCAACGATCTGTCCGTGGTCTCGACCCTTGTCGGCGGTACCGGCGAGACGCTGAAAATCACCAATAGCGGGGCTGATCTCAGCACCATCAGTTTGTCCGCGTTCTCGACCTTGAAATTTGGCGGCGGCTCGGATTCAAGCCTGACGTTGGTGCAGGCCGATCTGGCCACGGGCGGTTCGGTGATCGGCAACGGGGCGGCGGACACGCTGGTGGCCAAGGGCAGTTCGCTTGATCTGACCGGATCCTCCCTGTCGGGGGTGCAGACCCTGAAAGCCGGGGGCAGCGGCGCTTTCGCCTTCACCCTCAATCAAAGCGATCTGACCTCCGTTTCGTCGGTGGTCGGCAACGGCGGGGCCGACAGCCTGACCGCGTCGGGGAACCTCGATCTCAGCGCGACCGCCTTGTCCGGCATCCAGCTGGTCAAGACCGGCGCGGGGGCCAGCGCCCTGACGCTGGGCCAGGCACAGATCGCCAATATCTCCAGTCTGGTCGGCGGCAGCGGCAACACGACGCTGGTGCTGAGCGGAGCATCCGAGAATCTGACCGGATTGACCACGCTGTCCGGTTTCCAGACCGTCGTGCTGGCCGCCAATTCGGCCGTCGAGGTGCTGAACAGTGCCGATCTGGCGTCCATCACCGCTCTGATCGGCGGCGGCTCCGGCGATACCCTGATGTTGAGCGGTTCGGGAGCCATCGATCTGAGCAAGAATGTTCTGTCGGGGATTTCGGTGATCGACGCTTCGGGCGTCACCAGTTCCGACGTGCTGACCGCCGTCAACGGCGTGCAGACCGTGGTGGCCGGCTCCGGGGCGGACACCATTCTTTACACCTACGGCAACGTCAATAGCGGCGGCGACGTCGTCAGCGGCTTCGTGCATGGGCAGGACACCATCAAGTTGACCGGCGGCTGGGGACTTGGCGGCAATTGGGCAGGCAACTTCAACATGTCGAACGGCGCCGGCACGGGCGTCGCCTATCTCTATTCGGTGGGGAACCAGTTGTACTATGCCTCGGCCACGGGCAGCACCACGCTGCTGGCGACCGTTGGCGGCCTGAGCAGCATCGCCGCCAGCGATCTGTCGGTGCGGTCGAGCAAGGTGACGGCGACCGCCGCCCTGGTGAACATCATTTCCGGCAGCTATGCGGGCTTCAACACCGCCAGCACCGATTTCCTGTCGACCCAGCAGGTGGATCTGGTGACGGCGACGTCGAGCCTGTCCTCTTACAGCCTGACCGCCAACACGGCGGCTTTGTCGGCCTATGCCACCATGATCGGCACCACCGGGGCCGACACCTTGATCCTGACCGACGCCACCGCCGACCTCAGCCACCTGAACCTGTCTTCGGTCGAAGTGCTGAAGGGCAGCAATACCTCCGGCCTGTCCTTCACCATCGGCCAATCCCAATTGGTGTCTGGCGGCAGCTTGATCGGCAATGCCGGCGTCGACACCATCGTGCTGTCGGACAGCGTGGTGAACCTGTCCGCGACCACCTTGTCGTCGGTGGAAGTGATCAAGGCCGGGGCGGGAGCGTCCAGCACCATCACTTTGGGTGCAAGCGACATGGCGGCTCTGACGACGCTGGTCGGTTCCATCGGCAGCGATTTGCTGGTGTTGTCGTCCAACGGCCAGAATCTGGCGACCGTCACCCTGTCAGGCGTCGAAACGCTTCAGCTTGCCTCGGGACTGGCGGCCTCCAGCGTTACTCTGGCCCAGAACGATCTTTTCAGCGGCGGGTCCTTGTTGGGCGGCACCGGCGTCGACACCATCGTGGCGGGAGCGGCCAGCCTCAATCTCAGCGCCACCACTCTGTCCTCCGTCGAGGCTTTGAAGGCGGCGGTTTCCGCTTCCTCCTTCACTCTGGCTCAGAGCAATCTGGATCAAGGGTTGTCCCAGATCACCGGCAGCGCCGGCGGCGACGCCGTCATCGCCGCCGGTTCCACCCTCGATCTTTCCGTCGTCACCCTGTCGTCCATCGAGACTTTGCGCGCGGCTTCCGGAGGGACGGCCTTTACCCTGAATCAGGCCGATGTGGCCCAAGGGCTGACTTCCATCGTCGGCTCCTCCAGCGCCGACGCCATCGTCGCGGCTTCCGCCAGCCTGAATCTTTCCGGCATTTCGCTGAGCGGCGTGGATAGCCTGAAGGCGGCATCTTCCGGCACGGCTTTCACCTTGTCCCAGGCCGATATCGACCAGGGGGCGACGGGCACGCTCTCGACCATCACCGGGTCGAGCGGCGCCGATGCCATCATCGCTTCGGGAGCCGTGCTGACGCTGACCAGCACGTCGGTCAGCGGCATTGAAAGCCTCAAGGCCGGCAGCACGGCCAACACGACGTTCTCGCTGAACGCTTCGCAGCTGGACGGCGTCACCGCCATCAGCGGCAACAGCGGCGTCGACACCCTGGTGATTTACGGCAGCACCGCCAATCTCAGCAACGCCACCCTGTCGTCGGTCGAGGTGATCAAGGCCGGAGCCCTGACGGCGGCCACCCTGACGCTGAACCAGAACGATCTCGCGTCGGGTGGTTCCGTGGTCGGCACGGCCGGCGTCGACACCATCGTGGTCTCGGGCAGCAGCTTCAATCTGTCCTCGACCACCCTGTCGTCGGTGGAAGTGATCAAGGCCGCTTCCGGCGTGGCCACGGCCTTTACCCTGAGCACCGCCAATCTGGCGGGGGTGACGTCCATCATCGGTTCGACCGGTACCGACACCTTGACCGTCACCGGAGCCAACGTGGCGCTGGGCTCGGTCACCTTGTCGGGGATCGAGGTGCTGCAATCGACCGTTGCCACCGGCGTCACCTACAGCCTGGCCCAAGGGGTGAGCAGCATCATCGGCAGCACCGGCACCGACACCATCGTCGCCAGTTCCGGCACGCTGAATCTCAGCGCCAGCAGCCTGTCGTCCATCGAGGTCATCAAGATCGGCAGCAACAGCGGCGGCGTGCTGTCGCTGAGCCAGTCCGATCTGGCCTATGGGGGATCCGTGATCGGCGGCACCGGCAACGATACCATCGTCGCCATGAGCGCCTCTCTGGATCTGACCTCCACCACGGTCTCCTCTATCGAGGTGTTGCAGGCCGGCGTGCGCGGGGCCACCACCTTCGTCGTCACCCAGGCCGATCTGCTGTCGGGCGGTTCGGTGATCGGCAGCGCCGGTACCGACACCATCTCGGTGCTGGCCGCCTCCATCGACTTGTCTCACACCACTCTGTCGGGGGTCGAGGTGGTGAAGGCCGGAACGGCCAACAACACCCGCTTTACCGTTTCTCAGGCCGATCTGGCCGCCGGGCTGACGGCGGTGCTGGGCGCCCGCGGCACCGATGTGCTGGTGGCGGCGGGCAGCAGCCTGAATCTGACCGGCACCACGCTTTCGTCGATCGAGGTGATCCAGGCCGGCCTGACGACGGCCACCAGCTTCACTATCAATCAGGCCGATTTGGCCAGCGGCGGGTCGGTGGTGGGCAGCGCCGGAATCGATACTCTGGTGGTCAGCGGCAGTTCCATCAATCTGGCCAACACCACCGTGTCTTCCATCGAGGTCTTGCGCCAGACCGGCAGCGCCGGTGTGACCTATAGCCTGAACCAGTCGGCGGTGGTTTCGGGCGGCACCATCCTGGGATCGAGCGGCGCCGATACGCTGGTGGCGGTGAACGGCAGCCTTAATCTGGCCTCCACCACCTTGTCGTCGGTCGAGGTGCTGACGGCCGGCGGTTCGGCGAGTTCGGCCCTCTATACCATCGCCCAGTCGGACATTGCGGGCGGCTTGACCTCGATCCTGGGGACGACCGGCGTCGACACCCTTCAGGTCAGCGGCGCTTCGCTGGTCCTGGCGGCCAATCTGCTGTCGGGGATCGAGGTGATCAAAACCGCGGCCACGGGCTCGACCATAACCCTGGACCAGAGCGATCTGACCGGCGCGGGCAGCATCGTCGGCTCGACGGGCGCGGACATGCTGCTGTTCAGCAGTTCGGCGGTCAATCTGACTTCCATCGCCTTGTCCTCGATCGAGGTGGTCCGAGCCGGGGCCGGCGCGACCAGCTTCACCTTGGGGCAGGCCGCTTTGTCCGGCATCGGCACCCTGGTGGGCGCGGTGGGAACGGACGTGGTGACCTTGCAGGGAGCTGGAGCCTTCGATCTCAGCGCCACCACCTTCAGCGGCGTGGAAGTGGTGCTGGCCGGTGGCGGCCTGACCAGCCTGACCCTCAACCAGGCCGATCTGGCGTCGGTGCGGACCCTGACCGGCAACGGCGGTTCGGACGTATTGGTGGCGAACGGCGCGTCGCTGGATTTGTCTACGACCACTCTTTCGGGCTTCCAGACCATCAAGGCCGGCACCAACGCCGCGACGTCCATCACCGTGGCGCAGGCCGATCTGGCCGGCGGCGGCACCGTGGTCGGCGGCACCGCCGTGGACACCCTGGTGCTGTCGGGGGCCAGTTTCGATCTGTCCAACACCACCTTGACCTCCATGGAGGTGATCCGGGCGGCGACGACCGGCGCCACCGTCACTTTGAACCAGGGCGATATCGTTTCGGGCGGCTCCATTCTGGGCAGCGCCGGCACCGACATCCTTGTGGCTGTCGGCTCCAGCCTGGATCTGAGCAACACCACCCTATCCTCGGTCGAGGCATTGACCAGCGCGGTCAGCGGCGAGACCTTCATTCTGAACCAGAATGCGCTGGGCAGCCTGAAGACCATTTCCGGTTCGGCCGGGATGGACACCATCGTTGCGGCCTCGTCCAGCCTTAATCTGTCTTCGACCGCCTTGTCCGGGATCGGCGTGCTGAAGTCCAACGGCGCGGCCAGCACCACCATCGTGGTGGCCCAGTCCCAGCTGCTGACGGGCGGTTCCATCGTCGGCGGCACCGGCGTCGATACCTTGTCGGTGGCCAGCGTCAGCGTCAATCTTGTCAATACCGCATTGTCGTCGGTGGAAGTGATCCAGGCCGGTCTGACGACGGCCACCAGCTTCACCGTGACCAACGCCGATCTGGTCGGCGGCGGCAGCATCGTCGGCACCGCCGGGGTCGATACGGTGGTCGCGGCCGGTGCCAGCCTGAATCTGTCGGCCACCACCTTGTCGTCGGTAGAGATCATCAAGGCCGGTCTGAACAGCGCCACCACCTTCACCCTGGCCCAGGGCGATCTGGCCTCGGGCGGCAGCATCGTCGGTTCCAGCGGCGCCGATGTGCTGGTGGCGTCGGGCGGCGGTTTGAACCTGTCGGCCACCACGCTGTCTTCCATCGAAATCCTGAAAGCGGCCGATGGCGCGACGGCGGCTCTGTTCACCCTGACCCAGGCCAACATGGGCAGCCTGATCTCGGTGGTCGGTTCCACCGGCGCCGATACTCTGGTGGTCAGCGGCGGCAGCATCACTCTGGGCGCCAATGCTCTGTCGGGGATCGAAGTGCTCAAGGCCGGCGGGTCGGCCACCACTTTCACCCTCGACGGCAGCGATATCGCCTCGGGCGGCAGCATCGTCGGTTCGACCGGCCTGGATACGGTGGTGATTTCCAGCACGGTCGGCGACCTGTCGGGCAGCGCTCTGAGCAGCATCGAGGTGATCAAGGCCGGCGCTGTGGGCGCAACCTTGTCGCTGGCGCAGGCCGATCTGGCCGCGGGCGGCACCATCCTGGGGTCCAGCGGCATCGACATGCTGGTGGCCGCCAGCACGGTGTTGGACCTGTCGGGCAGCACCGTTTCCGGCTTTGAAATTCTCAAGGCCGGTGGCGCCAGCTTGAACCTCACGCTCAATCAAGCCGACCTGACCTCGTTGACCACCCTGATCGGCAGCGCCGGGGCCGATACCCTGTCGCTGTCCGGAACCAGCCTGAATCTGGCGGCCACCAGCCTGTCGGGCTTCGAGACGATCAAGACGGTCGCCAGTCAGGCCGCCACCTTGACCCTCACACAGGCTAATCTGATCGGCGTGTCCTCCATCGTCGGCACTACCGGCAGCGATACCATCGTCGCCAGCGGCAGCAGCTTCAATCTGTCCAACGTCACCCTGTCGTCGGTGGAGGTGATCAAGGCCGGAGGCGCGTCGATCACCCTGACCGGTTCGGCGGGCAACGAAACCCTGGTGGGCGGAGCAGGCGCCGATATTCTCAACGGCGGCGGCGGCGTCGATACGCTGATTGGCGGCGGCGGTGCGGATACCTACGTGCTGTCGGCCTCCAGTTTCACCGACAGCATCGTCAACACCGGCACCAGCGGCGTGCTGGATCTGCGTCAAACCACGGCCGATCTGGCCTCCATCAGCCGCGGCACGACGGCCATGACCCTGAGCTTCGCCGACGGCAGCAGCGCCACCGTGGCCAACGAATTCGCCACCACGGCCACCCTGGGAACCGGAGCCGTCGCCACGGTTCTGCTGAACGGCCAAACCTGGGCGCTGCAAGGGGGCCAGAGCGACACCGCGTCCCTCGGCACGGCTCACAACATTCTGGTGGGCGGCAACGGCGCGAGCCTGACGGCTAGCGGCAGCGGCACGGATCTTTTGTTCGCCTCGGGCGGCACCATCACGGTGAGCGGCAACGGCAGCAACACGCTGTACGGCACCAGCGGCACCGATTACGTCTTCACCTCCAACGGCTTCGCTTCCAGCAGCATCTACGACACCAGCGGCGGCGCCGATACCCTGGATCTCGGTTTCCTGTCCCTGTCCATCAGCGGCATGAGCCGGGTGAATGACGGCGCGGATCTGGCCATCGTCATGAGCGGTGGTCAAACCATCACCGTGGCCAATCAGTTCGCCGGCCAGTCGCTGGGCACTTTGATGACCACTTACGACAGCTATACCTTGATGACCGGCCTGACGGCTTCCAGCGGCAACGCCGTGATCGTCGGCACGGGCGGGGCGGATGTTCTGACCGGCTCGTCCTCGGGCAACAACCTGCTGTTCGGCGGCGCCGGGAACGACACGATCTACGGCGGCGCCGGAAACGATTATCTGGATGGCGGTACCGGCACGAATACCCTGATCGGCAATGGCGGAGGAGACATCTTCACCACGGCCAACGCCGATGGGGCCACGACCAACAGCCTGATCGGGGGATCCGGTTCCGACACCTTCCTGCTGGGCGGTGCGGGAACCACCTGGATCGACGCCGGCGGTGGGGCGGACAGCTTCGTGCTGTCCGACAGCTTCGGTTCGGTGACCATCACCGATACCCAGCGCTCGGGCAGCGTCATTAATCTGGACAACCAGTTGACCTCCGATCCGGTCAGCTTCGTGCGCAGCGGCGACGATCTGGTGATTGGCTTCGACGATGCCGCCAGCAGCAGCCTGACTATCGCCGGAGAGTTCGACGGCACCACGGTCGGGTTGGACACCATGATCGGTCAAGGCAATACATGGCATCTGCTGACCAGCGGCACGGGCAACATGACCGGCGCGGCCGGCGGCTACAACGTGATGTTCGACACGGGCAGCGGCAACAGCCTGACCGGCTCGTCGGCTGGCCACGACGTGCTGTCGGGCGGAGTCAGCGACAGCTTGTCGGTTTCGGGCGGCAACAACATCGTTCAAAGCGCCGGTCACGCCACCATCAGCCTCAGCGGCAGCGGTGTCGATGTTGTGTTCTACGGCTCGGCGTCGGAAGGTGGCGACACGGTCGCCAACTTTACCTCGGGCGAGGACAAGATCGAGGTCTATGCCGCCGCCTTCGGCAACCTGGCGACCGGCACGTTGGACGCGTCCAACTTCGCCACCGCCAGCAGCACGACCAGCGGTTTGGCGGCCTTCGTCTTCGATACCGCCAACCACACGCTGTACTACAACAGCGTGACGAACGGCTCGATCACCTCGACGACGGCGATCGCGACCTTCGGCTCGACTACCACCCTGACGGCCGGCGATATCTCGGTGGTGGGCAACCGGCTGGTGGGATGATTATTTGAAAAGGCGGCTGGCCGCGGCGGGAGCCAAAGCCAGCCCCGCCAGCATCGGCAGGATGAAGACCCAGGCGAAAGGATCGGCCAGCCAGCTTTGCAAGGCCGGACCCGGACACATGCCGACCAATCCCCAGCCCAGCCCGAACAAGGTCGAGCCGATGATCAGCGACTTGGTGATTTCGCGGCTGGGCGGCGGGACTTTGCTGCCAGCCAGGCGGAAGCAAAGCAGCGCCGTGGGAACCGCGCCGGCCATGACGGCGGCCAAAGCGGGATTCCAGTCGCCGCGCCACAGACCGCCGATGTCCAGAAATCCTTGAACCACCGCCGGGTCGGCCATGCCGGACATGGCGAGCCCGATTCCGAAAAGCAGGCCGCTGGCCAGGGCGATCACGGTTTTCATGTCAATCCTCGCATTACGCCCCGCATCACGGTGGCGGTCAGGGCGGCGACGGCGATGAAGACGGCGGCGGCGGTCAGCGAACGCGGCGACAGCCGGGCCAGCCCGCACACACCATGGCCGCTGGTGCAGCCGCTGCCCAGGCGGGTGCCGAGGCCGACGAGGAATCCGGCAACCGCCAGCAGCGGGATGTTGTGGGGCAGGTGGATCTCGACCGGTTGACCGTGGAGGCTCCGCCACAGCAGAAAACCGCCGGGCAGACCGGCGATGAAGGCCAGGCTTTGCGGCCAGCGCGACGGCCAGCGGCCCAGCAGTTCACCGGCAATGCCGCTGATGCCGGCGATCCGTCCGGTTCCCAGCATGAAGAGTCCTGCCGCCAGCCCGATCAGGATGCCGCCGGCCAGGGGGTGTACGAGGCTTTCCAAGCTTGTCATGCGAATGACTCTTACATCATTGCGGCTGTATATTCAATAAATCTTATATTTACATCCTGAGCTTGGGGAATGTGCCCGCCGCTTCCTCAGCGGTGGCACGGGGGGCGACGCCTTTCGGAAAGGCTGGCGGGCGCAATCGGGCGTCCATTCCGATAGACGAGGGGTTGGTTGAAGGGGCTGGGCAGCGTGAAGACTGTCCGGAGAGCTGGTTTCGCCCCAGGTTTTAATTTTCGGCGTTGCGCCGACGATAGTTTTGCTCGGCATGGCGCAGCCAGGTGGGAGCCTGCCCGCGCATGCCGTCGCGCAGGGCTTCCAGGGCCAGGGCGATGGGTTCTCCGGCGAATTTGCGGATGGGAGTCACGCGGCTGCGGGCCAATCCCAGTTCTCCGTCCGGGCCGACATCGGCGACGAACACCAGCTGACAGCCTTCCATGGCTTTCAGGCGCGGGGTCAGCTTGTTGGGATCGCCATCCTGGCGGCCGCCGGGGAAGCTTGCGGTTTCCAGGAAGCAATAGCCTTCCTCGTCCACCTCGAAAATCATCAGATGGCGGGCCCAACCCAAATGGGCATCGACACGGGCCAATCCTTGCGTGGCGATGGCGACCTTCATGCGGCATGCCTCCATGCGTTGTGAAGTTATCGTATATAACGATCCCCTCGACTGCCAAGCCGCAATTCGTCATAAGAACCCGCCATAATTTTGACGGAATTTTCCTTCAGGATCACAGTCAAGGAAGGGAGTTTTCGCTATGAACCGCAAAGTCATCGCCACCACCGTCGTCGCCGCCATGATGATCGGCCTGCCGCTTGCCGGCGCCGAAGCGCATGACCATCGGGGCGACAATCTCGCCCTGGGCATTCTGGGCGCCGCCGTGGTTGGCGGGCTGGCGATCGCCGCCGCCAACTCCCCGCCGCCGCCGGTGTATGTCCAGCCTCAGCCGGTGTATGTGCAGCCGCAACCCGTCTATGTGTCGCCGCCGCCGGTTTATTACGCGCCTGCGCCGGTTTATTACGCGCCGGCTCCCAGGCCGGTTTATTACGCTCCGGCCCCTGGTTACTATTATCGGAACTGGTAACGAAGAAATCCCGGAGGGGCGACCCTCCGGGATTTTTCTTTGATGCCGGCGACGTTTCCAGAGCTGTTCCGTTCGAACGGACCGCTTTCCGCTTTTGCCTCAAGCGGCCCGTCCGAACGAAAATCGCTCTAGCCGCGGCGGTGGCCTTTGTGTTCGTGGCCGCCCTGATCGAGTATCGCTTTCTGTTCCGGGCTCAACTGATTGTACAGGTCTTGAAGCGCCGGGCGGGCGGCCTGCATGTTCTGCAGGCGGAGCTGCAGGTGCTTCTCCATGGCGGTTTCTTTGTCCAGGGCGTTCAGATGCGCATGATCCTTGGGATGCGAAGCCTGGCAGGCGTCCCGCTCCTGTTGGGCGCCCTGCAATACCCACTGGCTCCACTTCACCCAGGCAGGATGCTGTTTGTCGGTCAGATTCAGCCGGGCCTCCAGATAGCTTAGGCGCCCAGCCTCGCGGGCATATTGCTCACCGCAAAAATCCCGTTGCGGAGCGTCCTCGGCCAGAGCGGCGCTGGCCGAGAGAACCGGCAAAACGGCAAGAACAGCGACAGTAATCAAACGCATCATGAAGACTCCTGGTTTTGGTCGGCTGGTTTACGGATGGCCGACCATCTGGGTTTTGATGAACGCCTGACGCCCTTCAAGGCTCATCTGGGGAAGGATATCGATGATTGTTTCGGCAAACAGGCCGCGTTCGGCCTGACGCGCCGCCCGCATGCGGTCGAAGGCCTCGCGCAGGGCCGCCGGGTCCAAAGGCTCGGCCGTCATGGCTTCGCGCAGGTGCTTGGTCGCCTCTATGGCGTCGCGGCGGGCGGCGTTCATTTGAGGGGCGCGGCCGGACATGACGTGACGCAAAATCTCGGCGTCGGCATCGGGCAAGGTTTTGGCGATGGCTTCGGCGGCCTGTTCCGGTGGCAGGCCGTGCTTATCGAACCGCAGCGTGGGCAGGCCTTGCGAGACGATCCAGCCGCCGAGAAACAAATTCAGCCCCAAGGACAAAGTCAGCAGAAGGGGGCCAAGACGGCGGGAGCGGGAAAACGAGCGCATCTCTCAGCCTCCGAACGATGACAGCAGATTGCTGGAAAACAGGGCGTCCAGGGGGGATTCCTGACTGAAGAAACGGATTAGCAGGTTGCTGGCACTGCCCAGTACGAACAGTCCGGCATAGGTCAATCCTCCGGTGCCCCAATTCCAGATGAACCAGGACGGCGCCTGAACCGGCATTTGGCGGACTGCGTTCAGCACTGCGTCGATGGCGCGGTCTTCGCGTCGGGCCGCAATGTCTGGAGCAGCCTGTAGAATCAGCCGGTCCAACTCGGCCATCCGCTCGACCGATTGCCGAGCCGCTGCCGAGCTACGCAGGAAATGCCCGGCGGCGGACTGGTGTTCCATGGGCCACCGGGACAGGTCGGCGCCATAGGTTTCCAGCAAGGTCTCGAACAGTTCCGGGGTCATGACGCCGTCCTTTCTTCGATCAATCCCTGGCGCTGCAACTCGGCCTTGATGGCCATGCGCGCTCTGAGAAGCAGCTGGCCGAAAGCTCCGGCCTTGAGGTTCATGACCTCCGCGGCCTGCTTGCCGCTCAATCCTTCGAAATAAAATAGGGCGATGGCCGCCCGGTGGCGCTCCGACAGATTTTCCAGGGCCCGCGTCACGGCCCGGCGGTTTTCCTCGCGGGCGATGATTTCGGGGGCCAGTTCGGCGTTGGCGTCGGGCATTTCAGCCACCTCGTCGATCGGCAGCCACAGAGGCTTGCGGCGGCGGTCCAGGCATAAATTCAGCACGATCCGATAGAACCAGGTGGCGAAGCCCGCCTGTTCGGGATTCCAGCGCTGGGCATGCAGCCAGACTCGCATGAAGGCCTCCTGGGCGATTTCATCGGCGTCTCCGGCATTGCCCAGAACCCCCTGAGCAATGGACAGAGCGCGGCGCATATTTCGTCGCATCAGGTGCTCGAAAGCCACGGCATCGCCTTCGGCAACGCGCTCCATGAGTGCGTCGTCCGGAGATGTTTCGGCCTCGCCGCGTCGTGCTGTGGTTCCCATCCTGGCCTTTCGCGGCGGATCCTGATCGGCAACTTCCCTAAATACGGGCGGTGCCGGTTCCGGTTACGCCGGTTTTTCAAAAAAATAACAACACCGCCGGTCCGGGGTGGTATTTTTCAGCATCATCAGCGAAAGGACGGGGGAATGAAAGGCAAGGACGCGGAGGCCGACTGGCATGGCTTCGCCTCGTGCGAGGACTGCGGCATCCGCGATCTGGTGCTGTTCGCCGATCTGGACGGCCAGGATCTGGAGACGATCCATCTGCCCATCGAGGATATCCATCTGGCGCCCGGCGCCTCGCTTTACGGGGCGGGGCAGGAGGCAGTGGCCCTTTACACCGTGCGCGAAGGGCTGCTGAAGCAGGAGCAGTATCTGCCCGACGGCACCTTGCGCATCGTCAGTCTGCTGCGGCGGGGCGACGTCGCCGGACTGGAGGCGCTGGTCGCGGCGGAATACGAACATACGACGGTGGCCTTGCAGCCGGCCAAGGTCTGCCGCCTGCCCAAGGAACTGGTCAGCCGTCTGTCGCCCAAACTGCACCGGCAACTGATGAACAAGTGGAACGGCGCCGTGCAGCGTTCCCACGAATGCACCCGCGAACTGTCCACCGGCACCGCCCGCCAAAGGGTGGCCCGGCTTTTCCTGATCTTGGCCGCCGCCGACAGCGCAAGCTGCCGCCTGTTCAGCCGCGAGGACATGGGTGGGCTGTTGGGGATCACCACTCAGACCGCCAGCCGCATCGTCGCCGAGTTCAAACGCCAGGGCGCGGTTCATGAGGTGGCCCCGAATCTGTTCGAGCGGTCGCTGGACGCCCTGCGCCGGATCGCCGCCGAAGGCTGATCTTTTCCGGGCGGCGGCTTGATTTTCCGCAACCGATTGAGAATTGCGAATGCCAGGACCTGGGTGGGTCACTAGGCTGCGGCGGCTTTGCGGCGGGCCTTGTCCGCCGTCTGCCTTGTTTTGTCGCCCTGATGTCGTCCCGGAGTTCGCGCATGTCGAAACGCTCCTCTCTTTACGCCAACCGCCCCAAAGCCTATCCGCGCTTTATCAATCACGGAATTTTCCGCCGTCTGAAGTGGTTGATGGTGGTGTTGACCCTGGCGGTCTATTGGTTGGGGCCGTGGTTGCGCTGGGACCGTGGACCGGGTGCGCCCGATCAGGCCATTCTGATCGATCTGCCGGGGCGCCGGGCCTATTTCTTCTTCATCGAAATCTGGCCCCAGGAAGTCTACTACCTGACCGGCATCCTGATCATTTCGGCGCTGCTGCTGTTTTTCATCTCGGCGCTGCTGGGCCGCGTCTGGTGCGGGTTCGCCTGCTGGCAGACGGTGTTCACCGACGTTTTCGTCTGGATCGAACGCCTGTTCCAGGGCGAGCGCAACGCCCGCATGTCGCTGGACAAGGAGCCGATGAGCTTTGACAAGCTGTGGCGCAAGACGGCGACGCATATCGGCTGGATCATCGTCGCCGGCGGATTCGGCCTGGGCTTCATTCTTTACTTCGAGGATGCGCCGACCCTGGTCCGTAATCTGATTCATGGCGACGCCGGCGTGGTGCAGTACGTCTTCATGGGGCTGATGAGTTTCTTCTGCTATCTGTTGGCAGGGTACGCCCGCGAGAACGTTTGCATCTATATGTGCCCCTATGCCCGTTTCCAGGCGGCCATGTTCGACGAACATTCGATGATCGTCGCCTATGAAGGTTGGCGCGGCGAGCCTCGCGGTCTGGTCAAGGGCAAGCCCGACTTTACCGGTCGCGGCCACTGCGTCGATTGCAAGATGTGCATCCAGGTCTGCCCCACCGGCATCGACATCCGCGAAGGCAGCCAGTTGGCCTGTATCGGCTGCGCCCTGTGCATCGACGCCTGCAATCAGGTCATGGACCGTTTCAGCCTGCCGCGCGGATTGATCAGCTACGACTCGATTTACAATCAGCAGGCCCGGTCCGTGGGAGACACCGTCTCGAAGACCAGGATGCTGCGTCCGCGCGTCTACATCTACGTAGCGATCCTGACCCTGGTGACGTCGGCGATGGTCTATACGTTCTCGACCCGCAAGACCTTCGATGTCTCGACCCTGCACGAACGGACGCCGGTCTATGTGGAACTGAGCGGCAATCGTTTGCGGAACGGTTATACCGTGAAGGTGCTGAACATGATGCGCAAGCAGGGCCGCTTCGTGCTGACCACCGAGGGGCTGAAGGACGCCACCTTGTCGGTCATCGGCATCGACGGCGAAGGCAAGAACGAGGTGGAGCTGCCGGTTTCGCCGGACTCGGTGGGCACCTTCCGCCTGTTCATCACCGCGCCCAAGGACAGCGTGCCGTCGAAAGCGGTGCCGTTGACGGTCAAGGTCGTCGATCTTGATACCGGGCGCTCCATGTCCCATGAAAATCTGTTCGCCGGCCCCGAGCAATAAGGACAGATTCAGTCTGAAAAAGGGCGGGTGCGCGGAAACGCCATCCGCCCTTTTGCCATGCAGTACAAAGGCGTATGATCTTTCCACGGGATCGCCGAACTGGCGAAAACCGGGGCAGGGGGGTCATGACGTTCCGTAAAGTCATTCGTGATCGAATCAGCCTGTTGGTGGTCATGGCGACCCTGGCGGCGATTCTGGTCTTTGGTGTTACCTCGCGGGACAATTACGCGCAGATGCGCCAAGAGCGTCTGGCGCGTCTCGAAGACCAGGCGGAAAAATCCCTGGTGGCGTTCCAGGCCCAGGCTTCGCATCTGTTCGATTACGGCGATGGCCTGCTGCGTTCGGCCCGCTATACGTATCTGCGCAACGGCCTGCCGGCCTTGGACGGCTTCGTGCGTGCGGCGGTGTCGCCACGCGCCGAGATGTTTCAGGGGACCCTGACCATCGCCGACGGCATCGGCCATCCGCTCTTCCACTCCACCGGCCCCGTGGTGGCGGGAACCAATCTGGCCGAGCGCGACTATTTCCGCTATTTCCGCGAAAATCCGCAGGACAGCTTATATGTCGGTCCCACCAATCTGGGAACGATCACCCGGCAGTGGTGGTTCCGGCTGGTGCGCCCGATACTGGACGGCAGGAACCTGAACGGGGTGGTCATTCTGTCCATGCGTCCCGATTACATGGTGGAGCTATACCAGAACCTGGCGCTGGGGCCGCACAGCAGCGTGCAGATGCTGACCCTTGAGCATCAGCTGGTCAGCCGTCTGCCCAGACCGCCGGAAACGGTCTATATGACCGCCATCGGCGATCAGACCCTGTGGACGATGCTGGCCCAGACGGACCATGGGCGTTACCACGCCGTCGATGCCGTCGACGGATTGGGCCGCACCTACTTCTTCAAGCGGCTGGACGATTACGGCGTGGTGGTCGAGGTGGGATACGCCGATCGGGATGTGGAGGACAGCCTGATCCAGGCGCGGTGGAACGAAACGCGGCAAAGCCTGTTGTTCACCCTGTCGGCGGTGATTTTTTGTCTGCTGGTTCTGTCCATGCGGGTGAAAAGTTTGGCCCTGGCCGAAAGAGACGTCCAGCTCAGTCTGTTGCTGGCCGAGCGTGCGGGCAAGCTGGCCGACAGCGAGGCCCGCTTCAAAGGGCTGGTGGAACAATCGCTGGTCGGCATCTACGTGGTGGAGGCCGGCCGTTTTACTTACGTCAACCCGGCCCTGTGCGGCATCTTCGGTTATCAGCGCCCCGAGGACATGCTGAAGCTTTCCCCGCTGGATCTCGTGTCGCCGCTGGACCGGGCCATGGTTGAGCAGGCGCTCAACCACAGGGACGAGACCGAGGACAAAAGCATCCGCCTGTCGTTCCGGGGCATCCGCAACGACGACAATCCGGTGGATCTGACCTTGCACGGTCACAGCTTCCGCAGCCCGGAAACGGGGAAATGGGTGGTGCTGGGCGCCTTGATGGACAACAGCGAGAGCCGGCGGAACGAGGCCGAGGTGCGGGCGCTGAACGCCGAACTGAATCGTCGGGTCGAACTGGGGATCGAGCAACAGCGGGCCATGTCGGCGCGCTGGGCTATGGTCTTGGAAACCGCCGCCGAGGGCATGATCGGCCTGGATGACGAAAGCCGGGTGATCTTCCTCAATCCCGCCGCCGCCGATCTTCTGGGCATTCCTTCGGCGGAACAGGTTTTGGGTCTCCCCATTTCCTTCGTGCTGGAGCATCGCCTGTCCGACGGCGGGCAATGCTCGCAAGAAACCTGCCGCATCCATCAAACTTTGCTGAATGGCGAGACCCATCGCGTTTCCGATGAATTCTTCTCCGGGCCGGATGGCGATCCTTTGCCGGTGGAATACGTTGTTTCGCCGCTTAAGGTCGAAGGGGAAACCGTGGGGGCCGTGATGGTCTTTCACGACGTCAGCGACCGGCGCGAGGCCCAGGAGCAGATTGCCCATCTGCTGGCCTATCAGCGGGCCATTCTCAACAACACGCCGGTCGGCATCACCATCGTCGATCAAAGCCGCCATATTCTACAGACCAATCCGGCCTTTTGCCGCATCTACGGTGGCCAGACCGAGGATTTCATCGGGGCGCCGACCTCGGTCCTTTATCGCAATCAGGAAGAGTTCGAGGATATCGGCCTGCGGGCCTATCCGCTGATAGCCTCGGGCCAGACGTTCCGCGACGAGGTGCAGATGCGCCGGATCGACGGTTCCGAAGTCTGGATCAGCCTGGAAGGGCATCTAGTTGACAGCGACCGTCTGGAGCTGGGCATCGTCTGGGCGGTGACGGACATCACCGTCCGCAAGACCCTGGACATGGAACTGCGCCGTTCCAACGAGGAATTGGAACGTTTCGCCTATGTCGCCAGCCACGATCTGCGTCAGCCGCTACGGATGGTTTCAAGCTATCTGAGCCTGCTGAACCGTTCCATGACGGGACGCTTGGACGACGAGGAGAAGGAGTTCTTCGGCTTCGCCATCGACGGTGCCAAGCGCATGGACCGTATGATCGTCGATCTTTTGGAATATTCCCGCATCGGCCGGGCCGCTACCGAGCGGAAACGGGTTTCCCTGGCCGAACTGCTGGAAAGGGTGCGCTTCAATCTGTCGGGCATTGTTGCCGAGGCCGAGGGGCAGATCATCCTGGCCGCCGATCTGCCCGAAATCAGCGGCTACGAATCCGAGCTTGAGCGTCTGTTCATGAATCTGATCGGCAACGCCCTGAAGTTCCGGATCGAGGGGCGGGCGCCGCAGGTCTCGGTGGCCTGGGAAGACCGTCCCGAGGGCTGGGTGATATCGGTTTCCGACAACGGCATCGGCATTCCGCCCGAACAGCATCAGCGTCTGTTCCAGATATTCCAGCGTCTGGTCACCCGCGAACAGTACGAAGGCACCGGCATCGGTTTGGCTTCGTGCCGCAAGATCGTGGAACACCACCATGGGCGCATCTGGGTGGAAAGCCAGCCGGGCGAGGGCAGCCGCTTCTTCGTGCTGCTACCTAAGTAAGGCTGTCCAAGTGAGGGCTGTCCGGAGCCGAGCTTTCAGGCCGGTTCTTCCTGTTTTCCAAAGCCGCCGCCGCCGGGCGTTTCCACCAGAAAAACGTCGCCCGCCTCCATGCGGGTTTCGGCGATATGGTCCAACTCCTCCACCCGGCCGTCGGCCCGCCGCACGGCGTTGCGTCCGGCCTGGCCGTCCAGGCCTCCGGCAATGCCGAAGGGACGCAGGCGGCGGCGGTTGGAAACGATGGCGGCGCTCAGGGTTTCGGTGAAGCGCAGGTGCCGCACCACGCCGGCGCCGCCATGGAAACGGCCTTCGCCGCCCGAGCCGCGGCGGATGGCGAAGCGTTCGACGATGACGGGGAAACGCCATTCCAGGACTTCCGGGTCGGTCAGGCGGGTGTTGGTCATGTGGCTGTGCACGGCGTCGGTGCCGTCGAAGCCGGGACCGGCGCCCGAACCGCCGCAGATGGTTTCGTAATACTGGCGGCTGGCGTCGCCGAAGGTCAGGTTGTTCATCGTGCCCTGACTGGCCGCCAGAACGCCCAGCGCGCCGTAAAGGGCGTCGCAAACGGCCATCGAGGTTTCCACATTGCCGGCCACCACGGCGGCGGGAGCCTTGGGCGCCAACATCGAGCCTTCGGGGATGACGATGCGCAATGGCCGCAGACAGCCGGCGTTCAACGGAATCGCCCGCTCCACCAGGGTGCGGAAAACGTAAAGAACCGCCGCCTTGCACACCGCCGAGGGGGCGTTGAAATTGTTGGCCGTCTGCGGCGTGGTGCCGGTGAAGTCGATGCGGGCCGAGCGGGTTTTGCGGTCGATGGCAATGGTCACGGCGATGACGCTGCCGTCGTCCATGCGGTTTTCAAAGGAACCGTCGGTCAACACCTCGAGAACGTCGCGCACGGCCGCTTCGGCGTTGTCCTGCACATGCACCATATAATTATGAACAACGTTCAGGCCAAATTGCGCCACCATCCGGCGCAGTTCCTGGGCGCCCTTTTCATTGGCGGCCAACTGGGCCTTGAAATCGGCGACGTTCTGATCCGGGCGGCGGGCCGGATAGGGGCCGGACGACAGGATGCGGCGTAATTCGGTTTCGCGGAAACGGCCCTGGGCGACCAGGGGAAAATGTTCCAGCAACACGCCTTCCTGGCCGATGTTGCGGCTGTGGGGCGGCATGGAGCCGGGGCTGATGCCGCCGATGTCGGCATGGTGCCCCCGCGACGCCACATAAAACAGAATGTCCCGGCCGGCTTCGTCGAACACCGGCGAGATCACCGTGACGTCGGGCAGGTGGGTGCCCCCGGAATAGGGAGCGTTGTGGGCATAGACGTCGCCCGGCCGCAGGTCCGGTCCGTGAGCCCCGATCAGCGACAGCACGCTGTCGCCCATGGAGCCCAGATGCACCGGCACATGCGGGGCGTTGGCCACCAGTTCGCCGTGGGCGTCGAAGACGGCGCAGGAAAAATCCAGCCGCTCCTTGATGTTCACCGAATGGGCGGTGTTTTGCAGCACGGCGCCCATCTGTTCGGCGATGGACATGAACAGGTTGTTGAAGACTTCCAGCATCACAGGATCGGCGGCTTCGCCGATGCTTTCCCGCCGGGCTTTGGGCTGGCGGCGGGTCAGGATCAGGTGGTCGCGGCCGTTCAGAACCGCCCGCCAGCCGGGTTCGACGATGGTGGTGGCGGTGGCGTCCAGCAGGACCGCCGGACCGTCGACGCCGCTGCCGGGATGCAGATCGGCGCGGTTATAGACCGGAGCCAGGTGAGAGCCACCGTCGGTCCACAGCCGCACGGTTTCCAGCGCCTCCGGCTTTGATGAGCCGGGCGGCAGGTCGGGGTCTTCGACGGCCTCGCCTTGGGCCACGGCCTCAAGCTCGACGGCTTCGACCACCAGTGCTTTGTCCGGCGTGATGAAGCCGAAACGGACCCGGTGGGCGGCTTCAAAGGTTTCGACGATGCGGGACAGGGAAGCGTGCGCGACCGTCAGAGTGGTGTCCGATCCCTGATAGCGCAGCCGCAGGCGGCGCTGAACCGTCACTTGACCCAGCGGCATTCCCTCGGCGGCCAATCCGTCGCGGGCCTGACCTTCCAGCCCGGCGAACAGATCGTCCAGGGGCAGTGCGGCGGACAGTTCCGTCTCCACCGCCTTTTCGCGGATGGCGCGGATATCCGCCAGTCCCATGCCGTAGGCCGACAGCACTCCGGCCTTCGGGTGAATGAAAATGGTGGGAATGCCCAGGGCGTCGGCCACCAGACAGGCATGCTGACCGCCGGCGCCGCCGAAGCTGGACAGGGCATAGCCGCCGACGTCGCGGCCTTGCTGCACGGAAATCTGTTTGATGGCGTTGGCCATGTTTTCGACCGCGATGCGCAGATATCCTTCGGCCACCTGTTCCGGGCCGCGCCCGTCGCCGATCTCGGCGGCCAGAGCGGCGAACTTGGCGCGGACGGTCTCCACATCCAGCGGCTGATCGCCGCCGGGGCCGAAAATTCTTGGAAAGTGGCCGGGATGCAGTTTGCCCAACAGAACGTTGGCGTCGGTGACGGTCAGCGGCCCGCCGCGGCGATAGGCGGCGGGGCCGGGGTCGGCTCCGGCGGAATCGGGGCCGACTTGGAAGCGGCCGGAACGGTAATGCAGGATCGAGCCGCCGCCGGCGGCCACCGTATGCACATGCATCATGGGGGCGCGGATGCGCACCCCGGCCACCATGGTTTCAAAGGCGCGCTCGTATTCACCGTCGTAATGGCAGACGTCGGTGGAGGTGCCGCCCATGTCGAAGCCGATGACTTTGGAAAAACCGCCCATGGCGGCTGTGCGCACGCAGCCGACCACGCCGCCGGCCGGGCCGGACAGAATCGAATCCCGGCCCCGGAAGCGCTCCGCCGGCGTCAGGCCGCCGTTGGACTGCATGAACATCAAAGGCACGCCCGGCAGTTCGGCGGCCACCCGATCGACATAGCGGCGCAAAATGGGCGAGACGTAGGCGTCGACCACCGTGGTGTCGCCCCGTGGCACGGCCTTCATCAGCGGGCTGACCTCGTGGCTGACGGAAATCTGCGAAAAGCCCATCTCGGCGGCGATGGCGGCAGCGCGTTCCTCGTGGGCGGTGAAACGGTATCCGTGCAGGAACAGGATGGCGACCGTCTCGATGCCCGCGGCTTTCGCCTCGGCCAGTCCGGCGCGCAAAGCCGTTTCGTCCAGCGGCGTCAGCACCGCGCCGTGGGCGTCGACGCGCTCGGGCACCTCGATCACCCGTTCATAAAGCATGTCGGGCAGGACGATATGGCGGGCGAAGATATCCGGGCGGCTTTGCGTTCCAATGCGCAACAGATCGCCGAAGCCTTCGCCGATCACCAGGGCGAGGCGCTCGCCCTTGCGCTCCAGCAGGGCGTTGGTGGCGACCGTGGTGCCCATCTTGACGGCGGCGATCTTTTCCACCGGGACCGGCCGTCCTTGGGGGATGCCCAGCAGATCGCGGATGCCCTGGATGGCGGCGTCGGCGTAGCGTTCGGGATTGACCGACAACAGCTTGTGGGTCAGCAGGGCGCCGTCGGGCTTGCGGGCGACGATGTCGGTGAAGGTGCCGCCACGGTCGATCCAGAATTGCCAGCCGCTCATCTGCTTCCCATATGCTGCCGAACGAAGAGAAGGCGAAGATAACAGGATCGGCGGGTTTGCTCTTCGTCATTTTCCAATCGGACGTCACCGGCTACTCTGCGGGCCGGATTCCGCAAGGCAGGATGTGTTCATGATCAAGATCGGCATCGTTACCGTTTCCGACCGCGCCTCGAAGGGCATCTATCAGGACGAAGGCGGTCCGGCCATCGAAGCCTGGCTGGGCAAGGCCCTGAGCTCGGAATGGCAGCCGGTCGCCCGCGTCATTCCCGACGAACAGCCGGGGATCGAGGCGACCTTGCGGGAATTGGCAGATACCGAAGGTTGTTGCCTGATCGTCACTACCGGCGGCACCGGACCGGCGGTGCGCGACGTGACGCCCGAAGCGACGGAAGCGGTCTGCGACAAGATGATGCCGGGATTTGGCGAGTTGATGCGTCAGGAAAGCCTGAAGGTGGTTCCCACCGCCATCCTGTCGCGCCAGACGGCGGGCATTCGGGGCAAAAGTCTGATCGTCAATCTGCCGGGCAAGCCCAGTGCCATCGCCGACTGTCTTCAGGCGGTGATGCCGGCCATTCCCTATTGCATCGATCTGATCGAGGGGCCATACCTGGAAACGGTCCCCGAGGTTTGCAAGGCGTTTCGCCCCAAGAAGAAATGATTTGGGGGCCTTTCGGCCCCCAGTTCATGGGTTTATTCCTCGAACTGTCCCTTGTCGGCGCCTTCGTGGCAGGCTTGGCAATTGGCCTTGGACTTGGCTTTCTCGAACTTGCTCTGGCCTACCGCGCGGTGCTCGCGCAGCCACCAGGACTGCTGGCTGATGCGCAGAATCCCCGGCTGGCTGCGTCCGGCGTTCTGGGTGTAATAGGCCTGGATGGTCTTGACCTTGTCGGCGGGCAGGCTGGCGTCCTCGCCGAAATGGTTGGTCAGATCCGACGTGATCTTGGTCCAGGTCTCGGCGTTGAGGAACTTGGCCGGATAGGCCAGATGACAGGCGCCGCATTCCTTCTTCACCACCGGATCGGAAACGGCCGGCACATATTCAAGGTCGTTCGCGAAAGCGGGCGCGGCCAGCAGGCAGGCGGCGGCAACGGACAGCAGAAAGCGCATTGGTCTTGATCCTTAGCGGGTGGCGAGGAAGGTGATGTAGTCGCCCTTTTCCAGGGCCGAGCAGTCATGGCCGAGCACTTCCTTGCAATTGCGGCCGAACCATTTTTCGACGTCGTCCTTGCTGGTGAAACGCTTGGGGTTGGCGGAAACCGCCATGGGTTCGATGACCTTGCCGGTTTTGGCGTTCTGGCCGGCCTTGGCGGGGTCGTCGCCGTGGCACGACGAGCAGGAACTGGTTTCCGGCTTGGCGTCGGCGTGGCGGGTCGTATAGAGCAGCTTGCCGCGATCGGCGGAAAATCCCGGGAACGAAGCGTCTGCCTGTTTGGCCTGCACGGCATAATCGGCCAGCAGGGCGTCGCGGGCGGGATCGCCCGCCAAGGCCGGCATGGCGGCAAGGCAGAGCATGGCGGCGGGGAACAGGCGGCGCAGAATCATTTCGGCTCCTTGGGAATGGCGATGGCTTGCGGTGCGAACAATCCCTCGGCGGCGTCGCCGTGGCAAGCGGCGCAGTTGCTGTGGGTCTTGACAGTCTTGTTCTGGAAAATCGTGTCGGCAATGTGGCGGTGCTTGCGCTTCCACCAGGCGTTGCCGGAAATCGGGCGCTTGGCCTGGAGATCGGGCGTACGCAAGCGGTTGGCCGCCAGGGTGTCCCACTGTTCGGAGGCGTTGGCCGTCAGCCAGGACGCGATGGCGTCGCCGGTGGCGGCGGGCAGGCTGGCGTCTTCGCCGTAATGATCATCGAGGTGGCTCATCACGGCGGTCCAGGCCGCGGCCGGCAGCAGGCTGGGATGATACGCCATGTGGCAGGCGCCGCATTCCTTGGTGTAGGCGGCGGGAACTTCCAGCGGGTGCCAGCCCTTGGGCGGCTGTTGGGCCAGCAGCAGGGCGCCGCCGATGCCGGCGGCGAGAACCGTTCCGGCGATGGCGAAAGCGCCGGCATGGCGGGGAAACGGCGCGGTCTGGCCGGGCCCCAAATCCTTCTTGCCGGTGATCATGGTCAGGATCAGGGATTCCCGCAGCAGGCGGCTTTCCACCAGAACGCCGGTCACATGGCCCGCGGCCAGGGCCAGCAGGCCATAGGCCAGCAATTCGTGGATGTCCTTGATGCCGCCGCCCGCGGCATAGGACAGGGCGAAGGCCAGCGGTCCTTGTTTGAACAGACCGCCCAAGGCGCAAAAGCCGGTTACGGTAATCGCCGTCAAGGTCAGCAGCAGCGCCAGCACCATGGCGCCGCCCGCCGGGTTATGACCCAGGGTGCGCAGTTTTTTTCCTGCCAGAATGCCCTTAAGATGAGCGGCGATGGCGCCGGGCGTGGGAAGAAAGCCCGGCCAACGGCTGTGTTCGGGGCCGAAAAAGGCCCAGACCAGACGGAACAGCAGCAACGCGCCCAGCAGGAAGCCCGACAGGAAATGCAATTTCAGCCATGGAGCGGGTAGCAGAAAGCCGGTTACGGCGCAGGCCGCCACCGATGCGACCAGCAGCCAGTGGAACAATCGTGTCGGCAGATCCCAGACGGTGATACGCACGGTTGCTTTCCATTCCTTGTTGCGACGACGGCGCCACCATAACGCCGCCGAGCTGAATTCAACCTGAACGCGGCTAAGGTTTCTCCCTATGCGCCAGAGTTCGCGGAGAGTCTTGGTTCGGACACAAATATGTCAATGCAATTTCATCCCTCGCGGCGGGACGCGGGCGCTAGGTTGGCGCGTCGTTTCGCATATGCACATCTGGTCTGGGGGATCATCCCATGGAATACGAAATCAGGGATCTGGGCCAGCGCAGCGAGATTTTCCTGAAAGGCCGTCTGACCTTCGAGGGAAACGAAACTTTCCGCCAGATCTACGACACCGTCGAAGCTGTGCCGGCGCGCCCGGTGACGCTGGATGTCAGCGCCGTGGATTTCATCGATTCGGCCGGGCTCGGGATGGTGATGCTGTTGCGCGACTGCACCGCCGCCAAGGGGGGCAGTCTGGCTTTGCGCAATCCCAAGGGACAGGTGCGCCGTCTTCTGGACATCTGTCACATGGATTCGCTTCTGCCCATCATTCAATAGCAAGGAACCCCCATGTCCGAACTGTCCCGGGCCGCCACGGCGGAAGATCTGATCGAAGCGCCGCTTGCAGGCTGGCTTGATCGATTGCGCGCCGCCGATTGGGCGCAGGCTTGGAAGTATGGGGATTTCCCCCTGCTGTCGGATCTGAAGGTCAGCGTCCGGGTCAATCTGCTGCTGGCGGTGGCCTTGGTGGCGGCGGCGGTGTTCGCCACCGTCTCATTCCTGGGCGAACGTGAAATTTCCCACGCCATGGCTGAACAGGACGCCTATCACCATATGGGCGACCTGACTGGCGACGTCCGCGCCGGCGCCCTGGCTCTGCAAACCATCGAGGAAGGTTTTCTGCGCACCCGTGATGTCGCCTTGATCGGCCAGCATCGCCAGACCAGCGACGCCATGCTGGCGGCGCTGAAGGATTTGTCGGCTTTGCCCATCGCCCAATCCTCGGGGCAGGACATCGACACCTTGCGTCAGGACGTAGCGGCGCTGGAGGAGCAGTTCACCGCCATTGCCGACACCGAAAAGCATCTGGGGTTGTCGGATGCCGACGGTCTGCGTGGCGATCTGCGCAAGTCGGTGAAAGCCATCGAGGACGAACTGAAGGTTTGGCCGAACCAGGACGCCCTGTGGAACAAGATGCTGGGCATGCGGCAGGCGGAAAAGGATTTCATGCTGTACGGCAGCGACGAATATCTCGGCAAGCACCGCAAGTCGGCCATGGAGTTCGACCTGAAGATCGACAGCTCGGGCCTGCCGGCCAGCACCGCCGAGCAGTTTCGCACCATGCTGGGGCAATACACACAGAACATGTCCGATTTCATCGAGACGTCGACCGCGCTGGATGCGCAGGTTGCCGATTTGCGCAATCATCTGGACGCCGTCAAGCCGCTGGTGGACCGTCTGTTCTCGCAATCCCGCGACGGCGCCCAAAGCGCCTCGGCGGCGCAACAGGCGACGCGGGCTTCGATCCAGCGCAACAACGCCACGGCGGCGGTGCTGGCGTTGTTGGTCTTTTTCGCCCTGTCGCTGATTCTGTCGCGCAGCATCGTTTCGCCGCTGCGGCTGATCGAACACATCATGGAGCGGATCGTGTCCGGCGAGACCGGCGTCAAGGTGCCCTGCACCGTGCGCAAGGACGAAATCGGCGACATGGCCCGCGCGGTCGAGGTCTTCAAGGACAACGCCCTGGCCATGGTCGAATTGCAGCGCGATCACCAGCAGTTGATGGAAAGCGCCGAGGCCGAGCGTCAGGCGGCCATGGCGCAATTGGCGGATCATTTCGAAACCACCGTCAAATCGGTGGTCGAGGCGGTCAGCGCCGGTTCCATGTCCATCGCCCAGACGGCGCGTTCGGTGGCGGTCAATACCGGCGGCTCCAGCCAGAGCCGCTCCCTGAACGTGGCTGAAGCCGCGGCCAAGGCTCAGGATAGTGTATCCGCCGCCCGTACCGCCGCCGAGGAACTCAGCCACTCGATCCACGAGGTCGAGCGTCTGGTGGGCGAGTCCGAGGCCATCGTGCGCAGCGGATCAGGCGATCTGGAACAGGCCGATCAGCGGGTCCTGGCCCTGCGCGACGCCGCCAGCGAGATCGGCGACGTTTTGGGCCTGATCAGCCAGATCGCCCGCCAGACCAATCTGCTGGCCTTGAACGCCACCATCGAGGCGGCGCGGGCGGGAGAGGCGGGCAAGGGCTTCGCCGTCGTGGCCATGGAGGTCAAACATCTGGCCGACCAGACGGCCCAGGCGACCGATCAGATTTCTTCGCAGATCGCGGCCATCCAGCAGGCCGCCGGAGACACCACCCAGACCATCGTCAATATCGGCGACACCATTCGCCGGGTGTCCGAGATCACCTTGCAGGTCAGCGACGCCATGCATCGCCAGGCTTCGGCTACCGACAGCATCGTGGCCTCGGTGGACACGGTGAAGGCCGACAGCGAGATCGTTTCGGAGGGGGTGGTGGAGGTGACCCGCCATGCCGCCGCTTATTGCGGCTCGGCCATCCGGGTGCTGTGGGGAGCCAACGACCTGGCCCGTCCGGCCAAGGTGCTGAAAGACGAGGTGGACAATTTTCTGGCCCGCGTGCGCCGCTGACGCAAGTCGGCGCACCAGGAAAGAGCAGGGGAGCGGAGGCGCCGCTCCCCTTTCTTTTTTCACTTATCCTCGCTGACCCGTTCGCGCAGGTGGCCGTCCTGGGGCATGCCGCTGCGGCAAAGCTCCTTGTGGCTGTTGCAGATGCAGGTGGTGGCCAGAATGACGCGGCGGTCGTGGGCGACGTTGTCGGGCGCCTTGGTGCGGGCGTCGGTCAGGCAGGCGCTGACATCGGCCTCGACCTTTTTGTCGGGAGCGAAGCTTTCTTCGGCTCCGGCTGCCCCGGTCAGGCAGCAGAGCAGGCAGGCGATGGCGGCGGCGCGGTGGATCATGAACGGGTTCCCCTGATGGATTGAGCTGCTTTTCCTTACTCTTTCCAGTGGATTATGGCGGAATAAGGGCGGCTGGGCCGCATTCTTGAAAGAAATAGATGGCTTGCTCTCTTTCCTAAGCGGCGCGGTGGGGCTATGTTCACCGCCAAAGTCGCTTTGCGTGAAGGATCCAGGTCATGCCCGAATATCGTTCCCGTACGTCCACCCACGGCCGCAACATGGCCGGTGCCCGCGGCCTGTGGCGCGCGACCGGCATGACGGACGCGGATTTCGGCAAGCCGATTATCGCCGTCGTAAACTCCTTCACCCAGTTCGTGCCGGGGCATGTGCACCTGAAGGATCTGGGGCAGATGGTCGCCCGCGAGATTGAGCAGGCCGGCGGCGTCGCCAAGGAATTCAACACCATCGCCATCGACGACGGTATCGCCATGGGCCATGCCGGCATGCTTTATTCGCTGCCGTCGCGCGAGATCATCGCCGATTCGGTCGAATACATGGTCAACGCCCACTGTGCCGACGCCATGGTCTGCATTTCCAATTGCGACAAGATCACTCCCGGCATGCTGATGGCCGCCATGCGCCTGAACATCCCGGCGGTGTTCGTTTCGGGCGGGCCGATGGAGGCCGGCAAGGTCAAGCTGTCCGACGGCAAGACCCATGCCGTCGACCTGATCGACGCCATGATCGCCGCCGCCGACGACAAGGTCAGCGATTCCGACGTGACCTCGTATGAACGCTCCTCTTGTCCGACCTGCGGCTCGTGCTCGGGCATGTTCACCGCCAATTCCATGAATTGCCTGACCGAGGCTTTGGGCTTGTCGCTGCCGGGCAACGGTTCGCTGGTGGCGACCCACGCCGACCGCAAGGAACTGTTCCTGGAGGTCGGTCGTCTGGCCGTCGAGCTGGCCCGCCGCTATTACGAGCATGACGACGCTGGTGCCTTGCCGCGTTCCATCGCCACCTTCGCCGCCTTCGAGAACGCCATGACGCTGGACATCGCCATGGGCGGTTCCACCAACACCGTGTTGCATCTGCTGGCTGCCGCCAACGAGGCGGGCGTCAACTTCACCATGGCCGACATCGACCGGCTGAGCCGCCGCGTGCCGAACCTGAGCAAGGTGGCTCCTTCGGTGCCCGACGTCCACATGGAGGACGTGCACCGCGCCGGCGGCATTTTCGGCATTCTCGGCGAACTGGACCGCGCCGGTCTGATCAACCGCGACGTCAAGACCGTGCACGCCAAGACCCTGGGCTCGGCCATCGACAAATGGGACGTCATGCGTACCGACGAGGCGGCGGTCGAAGTGCTGTACCGGGCCGCGCCCGGCGGCGTGCGCACCACCGAGGCCTTCAGCCAGTCGGCCCGTTACGGCAGCCTGGACAAGGACCGCGCCAAGGGCGTCATCCGCGATCTGGACCACGCCCACAGCAGGGACGGCGGTCTGGCCGTTCTGTTCGGCAACATCGCGCTGGAAGGCTGCATCGTCAAAACTGCGGGCGTCGACGCCAACAATCTGGTGTTTTCCGGCCCCGCGGTGATCTGCGAAAGCCAGGACGAGGCCGTGGCCAAGATTCTGGGCGGCGACGTCAAGGCGGGCGACGTGGTGCTGGTGCGCTATGAAGGCCCCAAGGGCGGCCCCGGCATGCAGGAAATGCTCTATCCCACCAGCTATCTGAAGAGCCGCGGCTTGGGCAAGGCCTGCGCCCTGATCACCGACGGGCGTTTCTCGGGCGGCACGTCCGGCCTGTCCATCGGGCACGTCTCGCCGGAGGCCGCCGAGGGCGGCGCCATCGGTCTGGTGGAGGCCGGCGACATCATCGACATCGACATTCCCAACCGCAAGATCGCCGTCCGCGTCTCCGACGAGGTGCTGGCCCGTCGCCGCGAAGCCATGGAAGCCAAAGGCGCAGCCGCCTGGAAGCCGGTGAAGCGCGACCGTCAGGTGTCACAGGCCCTGCGGGCCTATGCCGCCATGACCACCAGTGCCGCCAAGGGTGCCGTGCGCGACGTCTCGCAGTTGGAGCGGAAGGCCTAAGGGGAACGGGCCGGGGAGCGGGGACGGCACATTATGGCGTATATCGAGTGGCAAGAGCGTATGGAAACCGGCATCCCGTTGGTGGATGCCGATCACAAGACCCTGGTCAGCCTGATCAATCAGGTTCACGCCTGCATCGGCGGTCTGGACGAATACGGCGCCTTGGGCAGCATCCTGAAGGTTCTGGCGGATTACACCGACTATCACTTCAAGCGCGAGGAAGCCTTGATGGCCGAGGCCGGCTATCCCGGCCTCGACGTTCACAAAGCCCTGCATTCCAGGCTGACCGAGCAGGTCCGCGAGGTTCTGCGCCGCTTCGAGGCCGCTCCCGGCAGCGTCCGTGCCCAGGATATCCAGAAATTTCTGGAGGACTGGCTGGTCGATCACATTCTGCGCCACGATATGCCCTATACCCGCTTCGCCTTGGGCAATCAGGCGGCCTATGACGCGGCGGAAGCGGTCAACATCGCCGATCTGCGCGGCTCGTCCAAAAGCGGGCAGATCGACTGGAGCACCTTCCGCGTGCTGGTGGTGGACGACAACGCCCATTTCCGCATCCTGATGGAGACGGTTCTCAGCGGCGTCGGCGTCGGCATCGTCAAGACCGAGGACAACGCGCTGAAAGGCTTGGATCTGCTGGGGCGTCAGCCGTTCGATCTGGTGATCACCGACTGGTGGATGGATGGCGTCAACGGCGTCGAGTTCGTCGATCGGGTCCGCAGTTCCCTGGATCCCATCATGGCCAATGTCGGCATCATCATGGTCACCGCCCGCTGCACCGACGACGTCCGCGCTCAGGCCCGCGCCGCCGGGGTCGACGATTTCCTGGAAAAGCCGGTGTCCGCCCGCGATCTTCTGCAATCGGTCCAAAGGGCCATGGCCGCCCGCCGCGGCTGATCTCTTATCAGGAAGGTGTCCATGAATACCCGTAAGCTGGTCGTCTGGTTGGTTGCCGCCGTCATCGCCGCCGGCGTCGTATGGCGTCTGTATGTCTTCTTCGGCGCCACCATGGACTGGCCGTTGGTCATCCTCAACGCCAAGAGCGACGCCCTGGCCGCCAGCCAGGAAAACGGCAATTACGTCGACGCCAAGATCAGCGACGGCCTGGAAGAGCACCTGAAATCGAAGGGCGTGGTCGGGCAGGTGTCGCTGACCAGCGCCAACGCCGGGACCGAAGCCGCCGTGGTCGTCAATGGACTGAGCGAACGCGCCTGCAAGGGTCTGGAACGCCACCCCGAACTGGAAAAAGCCTTCGAACGCATTCAGGTCGTGGGCGGCGCCTGCGCGGAAAATGTCTCGATGCTGTTCTGGTTCAAGTAGGCGGAACGACTTTTACATGAAAAAGCCCCCGGCCGCGGACCGGGGGCTTTTTTCGTTTTTCGGAGCGGTTGGAGCGGTTTACGCGTCTCTCAATTCGCACCATACCGGCGTGTGGTCCGAAGCTTTTTCCCAGCCGCGCGGAGACTTGTCGATGCCCGACGCCGCCAACCGGTCGGCGGCCTGGGGCGACAGCAGCAAGTGGTCGATCCTGAGGCCCAGATTGCGCGGCCAGGCGCCGCCCCGGTAATCCCACCAGGAAAACTGGGCCGGTTCCGGGTTGAGGGCGCGGAAGGCGTCGGTCAGGCCGATGTTGAGCAGGCGGCGGAAGCGCTTGCGTTCCTCAAGGGTGAACAGAACCTGGCCTTCCATGGCGGAAACGTCGAAGACGTCGGCGGCGTCGGGAGCGACGTTGTAGTCGCCGCCCAGCACGAAGGGAATTTCCTGTTCCAGCAATTCCCAGGCCCTGGCCCGCACGCCGTCGAGAAAGCCCAGCTTGAAGGGAAATTTTTCGGAATCGGTGGATTGCCCCATGGGCACATAGATCGAGGCGACGCGCAGGCCACCCTCCAGCGTCACCTCGATATAGCGGGCTTCGCCGGCATCGCCGTCCAGTTCCCGCCATTCCTCGATAATGGGCAGACGCGACAGCACGGCTACGCCGTTATAGGTTTTCTGACCCCGCACCGCCAAATGCCAGCCCCGGCTTTCCAGCTCCAGGGTGGGGAACTCGGATTCGACGCATTTCAGTTCCTGCAACAGGACCACGTCGGGCTTGGCCAGCTCCAGCCATTGCAGCAAATGGTCCAGGCGGGCTTTGACGGAATTGACGTTCCATGTGGCGATCTTGATCATAGGGGCATGCTAACAGCCAAAGGGGCGGGGCGAAAGGGATGGATCGGCTTCTGGGGGCGGCTTTCTGCCTGATCATGCTGGCATGGTCCGGTGCGGCTTCGGCTGTGCCGGCCTGTCCGCGGCCGGCCGGTCTGGCTGATCCGGTGCTGGATTTTCAGGTGATCGAGCCGAAGATGGTGCTGCACCACGACGTCGATCTGTTCGGGCTGCCGCGCATCGACGGCCATATGGAGCGGGCCCCGCCCGGCTGGTCGCTGCAAGGCATCACCATCACCAGCGACCAGTTGGTGGTCGGCGCCAGTTGGCGGGAACAGCGGTTCAGCGACGGCCATGTCTGTCTGTGGCTCAACAAGGTGACGGCCCGCCTGGGCATGCCCGAGCAGCGGGTCTACGTGGCGGCGGATTACCCCGAGGGAAGCTGCGAATATAACGCCATCCTGACGCACGAACGGCGCCATGTGGAGATCAACCTGACCAGTCTGCGGGCGCATGCCGGCGCGGTGCGCCGGGCGCTGATGGACGGTATTCGCGAAAGCACGCCTTTGCCGTTGTCGGGGCCGACCACCGACAAGGATCTGTTGGCCCGGCGGCTGAATACCTACGCCAGGCCCGAAATCCAGCAATTGCAGATGGAGCTGAAATACCGCAACGGTCAGATCGACACCCCCGACGCCTATCGCAACGAGCAAAGGCAATCGGGGTGCCGAAACTGGAAGGCGGCGAAGTGACCGGGGCTGCGCTCCGCCGGCCTTAAACCGAGAAGCTGCTGCCGCAGCCGCAGGTCGAGCTGGCGTTGGGATTCTTGACCTGGAAGGCGCTTCCCACCAAGTCTTCGACGAAATCGACGGTCGAGCCGGCCAGCAGGTCCAGCGAGGTTTCGTCCACCAGCAACGTGATGCCGTGGGCTTCGAAGCGCTGGTCGTCTTCGTTCATCTTGTCGTCCAGCGCGAAGTTGTAGGAAAAGCCCGAACAGCCGCCGCCATTGACCGACAGGCGCAGCATCAAGGCGTCGTTGCCTTCCATCTGCTTTAGCTTGTTGACCCGCCGGGCGGCGTTTTCGGTCAGGTTGACAATGCGTTCAAGAACGGGGGCGACGTCGTCCATCGCAATCGGGCTCCAGCAGAATAGGGACGGGGGCATCATAGCCCCGTCATATCTGGGGCGGGGAGGGGGAAAATGAAAGGGGGGATCAGTTCATGACCGGCGGCAAGGCGTCTTCGTCGCCCCAGCGGTTGACCATGGCGAGAATCACCAGCATGCGCTCCAACTCGGCCAGGGATGGAATGCGCAGCGGTACCGGTATGGCTTTCGCGTCCGGCTGGCCGGTCCACTGACGCAACAGCGGCTCTTCTTCGGAAGGCGGCGTCTTCGGCCGGTTATCGGGAAAAATTTCATCAGCCATTTGAAGGCCCCAGATCCATCATTTGGTGATAGGCGATTGCTCGGTCGTTAGTTATACGCCGCAGCGGGCGATCCCGGGCGCGAAGAATCGCTTTCGGTAAAAAAACTGACGTGATGAAAGCCGTCTCCAAACGTTTTAAAGTCGAGGGCCAAGGAGATAAGATTATGCGCAAACCTTTTACCCTGTCCGCGTCCCTGGCCGCCTCCGCCGCGGCCGGTTTGCTGTTGCTGGGGGGCTGTTCCGGCCCCTTGACCTACAGTCCGGGATCGCGAAGCGTGCAGATTTCCGCGCTTTACGGCTATGGCGCGGCGGACAGGGATCTGAAACTCGAAGTGCAGGGCAACGCCTTCGCCGGGCAGATGAGCGGCACCGATTTCGCCCACAAGGTGGAAGCCGCCCTGCAAAGTCCGATCATGCGTCCGGCGACCCATCTGACCCTGGCGCCGAACGACACGGCCAAAAGCAATTACCGGGTGGTCTTCCTGTTCAATCCGGCCAACGTGATGGGCGGCCAGAACCTTTGTGACGGCCGGGCCGACCAGCAGCCGGCTCCGGCGGGCGAGGTGCGCGCGGTGGCGGCGTTCTGCGTGGCGGGCCGCGCCGTCACGGAAATCACCGGCCGTACCCAGGTTGTCGGTCCCAACGACGAACGCTTTCTTCAGCTGATGGCCATCATGAAGAACGAGCTGTTCCGCGAGGATGAAAGGCCCAATTCCAACTCGATGGATTTCCACACTTAAAGCGGACGGGAAAATCCGGCTTGAGGCGGGCGGCGTTTGCGTCGGTTCGTGATTAACTTATTTGTAATATATGTCGTGGGTTAATCATGAAAGACCATGCGCACCCGCCGTCTGCGCGATCCTGTCGGGTCGCCGCCAAGGGGCAAAGCAAGCGCAGGATAGGCAGAGGACACGGACACTATGGCCGATTATCGCCATGGGCTGCGGCTGAAGACCGCCCGCATCAGCAATATCGAGGATTGGCTGGACCGTAACGCCGAGGGGGCGTGGGACATCCGTCTGGACGAAATCTCGGAAGATCTGGAAACCAAAAGCTACATGATCTTTTTTGAACAGGCCGACGATCTGGCGGCCTTGAAATGGGCTCTGTCCTATCGCGGCATGCCCGACCGGCCGGACCTTCCGGCGCTGGGCGGCAAGGGCGCCAGCCGGCGCGCCGCCAAGGTGGCCTGATCTTTTCAGCCGTTCGTCATCGGGCCGGTTCCGGGGGGGGCTTCCCCCCCGGAACCGGCCTTTAAGTTTTCAAAGGGGGGGGGAATAGCATGCAGGTGCGGCAGAAAGAGGCCAGGATTCTGCGCCGGGCCATCACGGCTTGGGCTGACGGCGGTCTGGTCGATGAAGATTTGGCGGGGCGTCTGAGCGGCAGTATCGAGGAAATCGCTTTCGACTGGAAACGGTTGGCGGCTATCGCTTTTCTGGTGGCCGTCTTGTGCCTGGCGGTATCGGTGATTTCGCTGTTCGCCGACGATTATCTGATGGAGCTGATTCAGCGGCTCATCTCGGTTTCCGCCCTGGGCAAGGTGGTGTTCTTCGCCGTTCTCGCCGCGCTGTTCTACGGTTTTGGCGCGCGGCGCATGAAAGCCCGTCCGCATCTGCGCTTCAGCAACGAGGCGATTCTGTTCCTGGGAGTGCTGTCGACGGCTGTCGCCGTTTATCTGCTGGGGGACATGGTTTCGTCGGACGATCCCAACGTCTCTTATCTGGTTCTCCTCAGCTTCCTGATCTACGCCGCGGTCGGCTACGGCCTGGGTTCGAATCTGATCTGGCTGTTCGCCCTTTTGTCGCTGGGCGGCTGGTTGGGAGCGGAAACCGGCTATGCCTCGGGCTGGGGGGCCTATTATCTGGGAATGAACTACCCCTTGCGCTTCGTTCTGTTTGGCGGCCTGCTGACCTTGGCCGCCGTCTCGGTTCCCGCCGTGGGGCGTTTTAAGGAATTGCACAAGGCGACCCTGGTCATGGGGCTGCTTTATCTGTTCGTCTCTTTGTGGCTGATGTCCATTTTCGGCAATTACGGCGATATGGACAGTTGGGGCGGCGTGCATCAGATGGAACTGTTCCATTGGTCGATTTTGTTCGCCCTGGCCTCCGGCGCCGCCATCTTCGCCGGTCTGCGCCGCGACGACGGCATTTTGCGCGGCTTCGGCCTGACGTTCCTGCTGATCAATCTCTATACCCGCTATTTCGAACTGTTCTGGGACGCCACCCACAAGGTGGTGTTCTTCGCCCTGATGGCCGCCAGCTTTTGGCTGCTGGGGCGCAAGGCGGAAAGCATCTGGACGCTGGGCGGCCGGGTGAAGCGGGAGCGGGGGTAATCTCCGTCCTTGGCGCCATGACGGCCCGGCCCTAACATGCCGGGCCTGTCTTGGCCCGATGGGTGGGCCCGATGTGAAGGATTGATTCCGTGAACTTCTTTCTTGGCGCCTATGCCACCTCGCCCTGCGGCTCCGTTTGGGACGAGGCCGCCGAAACCGCGTATTGGCAGGGCCTGAAGGCCATTCCCCATCTGCGTGGACTGGAATATCCCTTCACGGGGAAACTGCATCCTCACGACGAAGCCTGGGCGCTGGCCAGTTTGGATCCCGCCTGGGATATGGTTTTGACCTGTCTGCCCGGCACCATGGACCGACTGGAGGCGGACGCCCGTTTCGGCCTGGCCTCCGACGACGAGGACGGCCGCCGCGCCGCCGTGGATTTTATCCGCCAGGCCGTGCCGGTGGTGTCGCGTCTGAATGATCAGGCCCACCGCCGCCGCGTGGTGGCGGTGGAACTGCATTCGGCTCCGCGCCGGGGCGTGACCGGAGTGACGGCATCCCCCGCATCCTTTGCCCGCTCTTTGGCTGAAATCGCCGGTTGGAATTGGCTAGGGGCCAAGCTGGTGGTCGAGCACTGCGACGCCTTCCGTCCCGATCTGCCGCCCATCAAGGGATTCTTGACCTTCGACGAGGAGATCGACGCCGTCCGCCGTAGCGGAGCCGAGATTGGTCTGTGCGTCAATTGGGGGCGTTCGGCGCTTGAGGCCCGCGATGCCGCCCGTCCTTTGGAACAGATCGCCCGCGCCAGGGCCGAGGGGCTGCTGGCCGGGGTCATGTTTTCGGGCTGTTCGGGCGAGGATACGCCCTGGGGCGTTTGGCAAGACAGCCATATGCCCCATGCTCCGGCCGCCGGTTTTCCCTATGCCGCGCCCGGATCCATGATGACCGCCGAAGCCGTCGCCCAGGCGTTGGCGGCTGCCGGAGACGCTCCGCTGTTCATCGGCGGGAAACTGACCGCCCGGCCCAAGGATGCGGCTCTGGGCGTCCGCCTGGGACTCAACCGCGATCTGTTGGGGCTGATGTCTGCGTCATTCGTCCGCCGGTAAGGCGTTTACGAGCCGGTGTGGCGGCTGGCGCGTTCGGCCATCTGCACCGGAAGCGTCTGGGCGTGGAAATCGGACAGGCTGACGCACTGGCCGCCCTGGCCGCATCCGGTGGCGGCGTTCAGGCCGATATAGGCGAAGACAAGGCCCACCAGAAGGGCTCCGGCGGCGTTGCTCAGATGCTTGGCGATGCTTTGCGCATTGGGGAACAGCATGGCGCTCTCCGTGGTCGAATGAATGTTTCGTTGAGTGGAACATAACGTGAACATTGGCTTTTCGCAAGCAGGAATCATTTCATTGATGGAAGAAGCGGTCCGGCACTAAACTGCGGTCCATGAACGCCGCTCATCCCCAAACCCTGTTATGGCTCCAAGCCGCCAGTTGCGGCGGCTGCACCATGTCCGCTTTGGCGGTCGAGCCCGAAGGGCTGGCCGAGGCCTTGCGCCGGGCCAACGTGGAGCTGCTGTGGCACCCCTCGCTGTCCGAGGAAAGCGGGGCTCAGGCGCTGGAGATTCTGGAGGCCTGCCGCGACGGCCGGCGCCGGCTGGATATTCTTTGTATCGAAGGCGCGGTGTTGCGCGGCCCTTCCGGTAGCGGGCGTTTTCAAATTTTATCGGGCACTGGCTTGCCCATGGCCAAATGGGTCGAGGATCTGGCGGCCCAGGCCGGCACCGTGCTGGCGGTGGGAAGCTGCTCCGCCTATGGCGCCTTGCCGTCGGCCAATCCCATGCTGGAAGCGGTGGGGCTGCAATTCGTCGGGGACGAGAGGGGCGGGCTGCTGCCCGAGAGCTTCCGCTCGAAGTCGGGTCTGCCGGTGGTCAACATCGCCGGCTGCGCGCCGCACCCCGGCTGGCTGCTGGAAAGCCTGATGGCTTTGACCCAAGGGCTGTTGCCGCCGACGGGGCTGGACAGTTTGGGGCGTCCGCGCTTCTGGGCCAATCATCTGGCCCACCACGGCTGCGCCCGCAATGAATATTACGAGTTCAAAGCCAGCGCCGCCGAGCCGTCGCAACTGGGCTGCCTGATGGAAAATCTCGGCTGCAAGGCCACCCAGGCGCCGGGAGACTGCAATATCCGGGTTTGGAACGGCAGCAGCGGCGGCTGCACCAATGCCGGTTATGCCTGCATCGGCTGTACCATGCCGGGCTTCGAGGCTCCGGGCGCGGCCTTTCTGGAAACGCCAAAGATTGCCGGCATTCCCGTCGGCTTGCCGGTGGACATGCCCAAAGCCTGGTTCGTCGCTTTGTCCGCTCTGTCGAAATCCGCCACACCCGACCGCGTGCGCCGCAATTCCCGCGAGGATCGGGTGGTGGTGCCGCCCCGCCGGAGACATCCGGCATGACGCGGATGGTCGTTGGGCCTTTCAACCGGGTCGAGGGCGATCTGGAAGTCGGGCTGGATATTGTCGACGGCCATGTAGCGGCGGCGCGGGTGACGGCGCCGCTGTTTCGCGGTTTCGAGCAGATTCTGGTCGACCGTGCGCCTTTGGACGCCCTGGTGGTGGCGCCGCGCATCTGCGGCATCTGTTCGGTGGCGCAAAGCGCGGCGGCGGCAGCGGCCCTGGGCGCGGCCCTGGGCGTTTCCGTGCCCGAGAACGGCCGCCGGGTCGCCGATCTGCTGCTGGCGGTGGAGAACGCCGCCGATCACCTGACCCATTTCGCCCTGTTCTTCATGCCTGATTTCGCCCGCGCCGATTATCGGGAGCGGCCCTGGTATGACGACGCCGAAGGCCGCTTCGCCGCTCTGAGGGGATCGTCGGCCAAGGCTGCGGCTGCGGCGCGGGCGCGGCTGCTGCATGTGGTCGGACTGCTGGCGGGAAAATGGCCGCATACCCTGGCCCTGCAGCCGGGGGGCGTCGCCAAGTCGGTGGATGTGGGCGAAGCCATGCGGTTGCTGTCGGTTCTGGCCGATTTCCGCGCCTATCTGGAGGGGGAGCTGTTTCAGGCTTCGTTGGAGGAGGTGGCGGCTCTCGACGGGGCGGCGGCCCTGGAGGCGTTCGCCGAGCGTCATCCCCAAGGCGACTTCGCCTTGTTCCTGCGCATCGCCGCCGATCTGGGGCTGGACCGCCTGGGGCTTGGTCCCGGCCGCTTCCTGTCTTACGGCGGACCGCTGGGGCAGGGGGGAATCTGGCGCGACGGCAATCTGCTGCCCTTGGATTTAGGCGGTCTGAGAGAGGATTTGGCGTCGTCGTGGATGCGTGGCGGCACCATGCACCCGGCCAAGGGCGTGACCATTCCCGACGCCGACAAGGCGGGAGCCTATAGCTGGTCGAAAGCACCACGCCTGGACGGACAGAGTGTTGAAGTGGGAGCCTTGGCCCGCCAGCGCATCGCCGGTCATCCGCTGATTGCCGGATTGCTGGAACAAAGCGGCGGAGCCGGCTCGGTTCGCGACCGGGTGGTGGCCCGTCTGCTGGAATTGGCCCTGTGGGTGCCGGTGATGGAGGCTTTGGTGCGCGGCCTGGATCCGCAAGGGGCTTTCTGCGCCGTCGCTCCGGTTCCCGACCGATCGATCGGTTGCGGCTTGGTGGAGGCGGCGCGGGGCTCGCTGGGGCATTGGTTGACCGTCGAACGCGGTGTCATCGCCTCTTATCAGATCGTCGCTCCCACCAGTTGGAATTTTTCTCCCCGCGACACGGCGGGCAATCCCGGCCCGCTGGAACAGGCTTTGGCCGGCACTCCGGTTCCAGCCGGGCAGCCGGTGCCGCTGCTGGTTCAGCATGTGGTGCGGTCTTTCGATCCCTGTATGAGCTGTACGGTTCACTGAGGGGCGCTTCATCCCGTTGACCAAGCTGGGCCGATGTGGTTGTCTGGCCTGGGGTGCGTGCTTTTCAGTCGATGCCCCATGCTGGGAAAACGCCGATGTTTTTCCGCGGTGGTCGTCGATGCAGGACGAAGGTGTTCCATGCGTTTCAAGACGACGCTCTTTTTGTCGGTTTCCTTGTTTTTCTGCGCTCCCATGCTGGCGTCGGCCCAGGACGCCTATGGCGGCGCCAATGCTGAGGCCAACACGACGGCCAACACGACTGGGGGCGCGGCCAATACGGCCCAATCCCAGGACTGGCGGTTCTTGGTGGGAGCCGGAGGCATGGTCGCCCCGACTTACGAAGGGTCCGAGCATTACCATCTGACTGCGATGCCTTTGGTCGAAGCGTCCTGGCGCAGCGGCATTTCCCTGGGAAGCCGCGACGGTTTGAAGGTGGTGATGCGGCCCTTGGTGGATAAGGGCTTTACCATCACCACCGGCCTTGGCTATTGGCTGGGGCGCAAGCAAAGCGCCGACAAAGGCCATGGCGACGCTTTGCGCGGACTGGGGGACGTGTCGGGCAGCGCCATCGGCCGGCTGGGCGTCGGCTACGAACTTGGTGCCGCCGAGATCGGGCTGGACTTCAATCGAGACCTGGGGGGCGACCGCGACGGGGCGACGGTTGCGCTGAAAACCGGCTACAAGCTGTATCGGTCGCCGCATTTCCGCGTAAAGGCCGAACTGTCCGCCACCTGGGCCGACGACGACTACATGAGCGCGATGTTCGGCATCACCCGGTCCCAGGCGGCCAGTTCGGTGAAGCACTATGCCGCCTATACGGCTTCAGCGGGGATCAAGGACGTGAAATTCGGTCTCAATGCCGATTACGATCTGACCAGTTCCGTCACGGCTTTCGCCTTGGCCGGGGTTGCCCGTCTGACCGGCGACGCCGCCGACAGCCCCATCGTCAAATCGGCCGGCGACGCCAACCAATATTCCGTCGGCTTGGGGCTGATGTACCACTTCTAGAGGCAAAGCCGGCCAGACTATATCTGGCCGGTTTTTCCGTCCGAGGCGATGGCGTGTCGCAAAGCCGACGGGGCCTGTATGAAAGCTTTCCATAGGCTGAAAAGGCAGTTTCCAGTTTCGGCTGTTTATTCCTAATAAAATAGATTGAAAAAAGTTATTAACATATTGATTTTTAAATAATATGCTTGTTGTTCATGGGCATGGCACGGATCTTGCCACAGAAGCGTCATAAGGAAGGGGCAACAACCTTAACCAGGCTTCCCGGAGGGACGTTTGCAGATCCGACATGCTTTGAGCGCGCCGCCGCAGATGGGCGGACGATGCCGTAACTCGCGCCGGAATCCCTCCCTTTTGGCCTGTGGGCCGAAATTCTTTTTCACGCCTTGCGGGCGTGATCCTTCCTTCATCGACAATCATTCCAACACCGCCGCTCCCCGCGTCGGTGGCGGATTGGCATCCGCGCAGTGAGAGAGGTTGGGGACATGAATGACGATATCTTGACCGCGATCGAAACCAAGCTGGGTTTGTCGCGGCGTACCTTCATGCAGTTCTGTACGGCCATGGCGGCCACCATGGGCCTGCCGAAGGGCGCCGACGCTCAGATCGCCGAGGCCATCGCCTCGGCCAAGCGCCCACCGGTGATCTGGCTGCATTTCCAGGAGTGCACCGGCTGTACGGAATCGATCCTGCGCTCGGATCATCCGGCCATCGACAAGCTGATCCTCGAGATCATCTCTCTCGACTATCACGAAACCCTGTTCGCCGCCGCCGGCCATCAGGCCGAAGCCGCCCGCAAGGCGTCGATGGAGGCCAACAAGGGCAAGTACGTGCTGGTGGTGGAAGGCGCCATTCCCATGAAGGACGGCGGCGTCTACTGCAAGGTGGGCGGCCAGACCGCCTATGAAATGGTGATGGAATGCGCCAAGGATGCCGCCGCGGTCATCGCCATGGGCTCTTGCGCCTCTTGGGGCGGCATGCCCTCGACCTCTCCCAATCCCACCGGTGCCACCGGCGTTCCCGTGGTGCTGAAGGACAAGCCCGTGGTGACGATCCCCGGCTGTCCGCCCAATCCCTACAACTTCATTTCGACGGTCGTTCACTATCTGACCTTCGGCAAGCTGCCGGATGTCGACGACAAGGGCCGTCCGAAGTTCGCCTATTCGCGCCTGATTCACGAAAACTGCGAACGCCGCGCCCATTACGACGCCGGCCGCTTCGCCCAGGAATTCGGCGATGAGGGCCACCGCAAGGGTTATTGCCTGTACAAGCTGGGCTGCAAAGGGCCGGAAACCTACGCCAACTGTCCGTCGATCCTGTTCGGCGACGTCGGTTCGGGCAGCTGGCCGGTCGGCACCGGCCATCCCTGCATTGGCTGCACCGAGCAGGGCATCGGCTTCCAAAAGCCGATCCATGCCTTGGCCGAACCCAAATACATCGTGCCGCCGGTCGGCTATCCGCGCATCGTCGAGGAGCAGGGAACGGGCGCCAGCCTCGGTTCCGCCGCCCTGGTGGCCGGCGTCGCCGGTTTGGCAGCCGGCGCGGGCGCCATGATGGCCCGGAACCTGGGCAAGAATAAAAAGCCCGACGATACGGACTTCGGCAAGGAGTAGCCTGCCATGTCGATCAATCGACGTAATTTCTTGAAGGGAGCGGCTGCCGGCGGCGCCGCGGCGGCCGCTTGCGCCGCCGTTGCCACTAGCCCGGCCGAGGCCCGCGAGAACAAGGAGATGCCGCCCAAGGCGGTGGGTCTCCTTTACGACTCCACCCTGTGCGTGGGCTGCAAGGCCTGCGTGGTGGCCTGCCGCGAGGCCAACGACATGCATCCGGAATTCTCGACGGAAGAGAAAATCTGGGACACGCCGCTGGACCTTTCCGGCTATACCCTGAACGTCATCAAGCTGTATGCCGAGGGCACGTCGGATCACAAAGACCAGGAAGAGAACGGCTTCGCCTTCATCAAGAAGTCGTGCATGCACTGCGTCGATCCGTCCTGCGTTTCCGTCTGCCCGGTTTCGGCCATGCAGAAGGACGCCGAGACCGGCATCGTCAGCCATGATCCCAGCGCCTGCATCGGTTGCCGTTATTGCGTCGCCTCGTGCCCGTTCGGAGTGCCGCGCTTCCAGTACGATACGCCGACGCCGCGCATCCAGAAGTGCCAGATGTGCAAGCATCGTCAGGCCGTGGGCAAGATTCCGGCCTGCGCCGAGGTTTGCCCGACCGGCGCCACCCTGTTCGGTCCCGTCACCGCCCTGCGCGAAGAGACCGAGCGCCGCCATACCCTGACCCCCGGCCAGCCCAACCTGTTCCCGCGCAAGACGGTGGACAATCTGGCCGACGGCCACGAAAAGCCGGTCGCCCATTATCAGCCCAGCACCTATGGCCTGACCGAGATGGGCGGAACGCAGATGATGCTGCTGTCCGGTGTGCCCTTCCAGAAGCTGGGCTATCCCGAGCTTGACGCCAAGTCGAACGCCAGTTCCTCCGAAACCATCCAGCATACCCTGTACAAGGGCATGGTGGCTCCGGCGGCGGTGCTGGGCGGCCTGATCTACGCGGCGCACAAGCACACCAAGCACGACGGCCGGGACGAGGAATAAGCCATGAGCAAGCACGCTGCCATCGGAGGTAAGCTGATCACCCGCACGACGGTCATTTGCGCCGCTCTGTTCCTGGTGACCATGATCCTCCTGGGCCTCCGCTTCATGAACGGTCTTGGCGCGGTGGCCAACATCAACAACGGCTATCCCTGGGGTATCTGGGTGGCCTATGACGTGGTCGTGGGCACGGCCTTCGCCTGCGGCGGTTACGCCATGGCGCTGCTGGTCTACATCCTGAACAAGGGCAAGTACCATCCGCTGGTGCGTCCCGCCCTGCTGGCCAGCATGTTCGGTTATTCCCTGGGCGGTTTCTCGGTCATCTTCGACCTGGGCCGTTATTGGAATTTCTGGCACATCATGTGGCCGGGCTACGCCAATCCCAATTCGGTGATGTTCGAAGTGGCGCTGTGCGTGGCCTGCTACTGCACCGTGCTGTGGATCGAGTTCACGCCGGCCTTTGCCGAAAAGTGGGGCGCCGCCAAGCACAAGCACTTCCTCAACCGGGTGCTGTTCGTCTTCATCGCCCTGGGCTGCCTGCTGCCCACCATGCATCAAAGCTCGTTGGGCACCTTGCTGGTGGTGTTCGGCAAGCTGGTGCATCCGCTGTGGCAGACCAGTCTGCTGCCGCTGCTGTTCCTGCTGTCGGCCCTGTCCATGGGGTTCTCCATCGTCATCTTCGAGGCGACCCTGGTGACCTCGGCCTACAAGCGTCCGAGCGAAGCCCGTATCCTGGGCTTCGTGACCCGCTACATCGTGGTGCTGATGTCGGCTTATCTGGTCATCCGCTGGGGCGATCTGATCATCGAGGGCAAGCTGCCGCTGGTGTTTAGCTCGGGCGGCATCAGCTTCATGTTCCTGCTGGAGAACGCCCTGTTCATCCTGCCGATCATCCTGATGGGGCCGAAGGGCAACCGCGAGAACGAGCGCCTGCAGTTTATCGCCGCCCTGTCCATGCTGGTGGGCGGCGGGCTGTACCGCATCGACGCCTATCTGGTCGCCTATGGCCGTCCCGGCTGGCACTACTTCCCGTCGGTGGGCGAGATGATGGTCACCTTCGGCATCATCGCCCTTGAGGTGTTGGCCTACATCGTCTTCGTCAAGAAGCTTCCCGTTCTTCATCCCGTCTCCGAGACGGGCGAACCCCGTATCGTCGAGCGCGCCCCTGCCGCGGCCGCTGCGACCACTAAGTAGCAAGGAGAGTTGCCGTGGCGACGAGAATCACCATTGATCCCATTACCCGCATCGAAGGCCATCTGCGCATCGACGTCGAGGTGGAGAACGGGAAGGTTTCCAAATCCTGGTCCTCGGGCCAGATGTGGCGCGGCGTCGAGCAGATTCTGCTGGGCCGCGATCCCCGCGACGCCTGGGCCATCACCCAGCGCATCTGCGGCGTCTGCACCACCGTTCATGCGGTGACCTCGGTCCGCTCCATCGAGAGCGCCCTGGGTCTGGAAGTGCCGCTGAACGCCCAGTACATCCGCAACATGATCACGACCGCTCATGCCCTGCATGACCATATCGTGCATTTTTATCACCTGTCGGCCCTGGACTGGGTGGACGTGGTTTCGGCCCTGAAGGCCGACCCGGCCAAGACCGCCCAACTGGCCGAAAGCCTGTCGGATTGGGACGGCAACAGCCGCCACGTTTTCGAAGACGTGCAAAAGCGGCTGAAGACCTTTGTCGGGTCGGGACAGCTTGGCCCGTTCTCCAACGGCTATTGGGGGCATCCGGCCATGAAGCTGACGCCGGAAGTCAACCTGCTGGCGGTGTCGCACTATTTGCAGGCCCTGGAAATCCAGCGTTATTGCAGCAAGATCGTCGCCACCCTGGGTTCGAAGTCGCCGCACATCCAGAACATGGCCGTCGGCGGCGTCTCCAACCCCATCGCCTTGGACAGCCAGTCGGTGCTGACCGTCGAGCGTCTGCTGCTGGTCAAGGAGATGATCGACAAGCTGGGATCGTTCATCCGCAACTGTTATCTGGTGGACGTCTCGGCCATCGGCGCCTTCTATTCCGACTGGACCGCCTACGGCGCCGGCGTCACCGACTATCTGTCGATCCCCGACGTGCCGATGGATACCAAGAGCACCCAGTTCATGATGCCTGGCGGCTACATCAAGGGCGGCGATCTGTCGACCTACAAGCCCATCGCCGGTTCGCACGATCCGTACTTCCGCGAAGGCGTGGCCGAATCGGTCAAGCATTCCTGGTACAACTATTCGAACGGCCCGGGTGCCCTGCATCCGTGGAAGGGCGAGACCACTCCGGGCTATACCGACTTCCAGGACGACGGCAAGTACAGCTGGGTCAAGTCGCCGACCTTCTACGGCAAGCCCGCCCAGGTCGGTCCGCTGGCCAACGTGCTGTGCGGCGTCGCCGCCGGCCATCAGCCGACGATCACCTATCTGAACAAGGTGGTGGATACCGTCAGCTCGCTGGCCGGCACCAAGATTCCGCTGACCGCCCTGCATTCCACCATCGGCCGTCATGCCGCCCGCGCCGTGCGCTCGGGCGTCATCTACGAGGCCTTGCAGGCCAACTGGCAGTCCCTGATGGACAATATCGCCAAGGGCGACACCAAGACCTTCAACCGCCCGACCTTCCCGAAGGGCGAGGTCATGGGCGTCGGCACGCACGAGGCTCCGCGCGGCGTGCTGTCCCACTGGTCGGTGATCAAGGACGGCAAGATCGCCAATTACCAGGCTGTCGTGCCGACCACTTGGAACGCCGCGCCTCGCAACGAGGACGACCATATCGGTCCCTATGAAGCGTCGCTGCTGGGCAACCCGGTGGCCGATCCCGAGCGTCCGCTCGAGGTTTTGCGCACCGTTCACTCCTTCGACCCCTGCCTGGCTTGCGCCGTGCATCTGACCGACACCGAAAAGAAGACGGTGGTGCAGGTCAAGGCTCTGTAATCAGGGCCGGGATTTGAGGTAACATCGGTGTAAATGACTGGGGGCCCGCGTCCGACGGATTTTCCGGCTGGGCGCGGGCCTTCCCTTTGAAGGGTTGGATCAGCATGCGCGTGGTGGTTCTTGGCATCGGCAACACTCTGATGACCGACGAGGGCTTCGGGGTTCATGCCATCGAGGCGCTGGAGAAGCGTTACGACATGGCCGAAGGCGTCGAGATCGTCGACGGCGGCACCACCGGCATGGAACTGTTTGGGGACCTGCAGGGAGTCGAACATCTGCTGGTCGTGGATGCCGTCCGTGCCGGCCAGCCCGAGGGTGGCATCGTCCGTCTGACCGGCGACGATGTCCCGGCCTTTTTCAAGACCAAGCTTTCCCCTCATCAGATTGGGCTGTCGGACGTGCTGGCGGCCTTGCGCTTCGCCGGGTCCGAGCCGGAAAGCGTGGTGCTGATCGGCGTCAAGCCGGTGTCGCTGGATATCTCGATGGAGATGACGCCCCAGGTCGCCGCCTGCGTCGATCCGGTGATCGGCATGGTGGTCGAGGAATTGAAGGTGCTGGGGGTTCCGCCCCGGCCCAAGGCCTGAGCGCCATGTGCATGGCCATTCCTTCGCGGGTTCTGTCCATGGCCGACGGTTTCGCCACCGTCGAATGCTTCGGCGTCGAGCGCGTGGTCAGCCTGATGCTGATGGACGAGCCGGTCGGGGTTGGAGACTATCTGATCATCCAGTCCGGCAGCTTCGCCATGGAAAAGGTGGAGGAAGCGACGGCCCTGGAAAGTCTGGCTTATCTGGAAACCGTTCTGGCTCCCCAGGCGCCATCCGAGGAAGACGCGGCGTGACCGGCGCGCTGCCGGTAGAAGGATCGCTGGAGTTGTCCATCCAGGTGACGGACGGCCGTTTTTCCCGCGTTTCCATTCTCAACCGGCGTCCATTATCCATCGCCACCGCCTTCACCGGCCAGCAGGCCGGGGCGGCGGTGGGGCTTTGCGCCCGCCTGTTTTCCATCTGCCGCTTCGCCCAGGGGCTGGCGGCGGCGGAAGCGGTGGAACGGGCCGGGCAGGCGGCGGTTTCTCCAAGCCAGCGGCAGGCCCGGCAGGTGCTGTTGGCTGCGGAAGCGGTGTTGGAGCATGCCGGCCGCAGTTTGCTGGTTTGGCCCGACCTGTTGGGCGAGCCGGTGCGCATCATGGAACTGAAGACCCTGCGCGAGGCGCTGACCGGTCTGCATCTGGCGCTATATCCCGACGGTGATTGGATGCGCCCCGGCGGCGGGCGCTTGGCCCCGGACCAGCCGCAATTGATCCGCCGGGTGGCGGCGGCGGCGCAGGTGGTACGCAACGCCGTCCTGGGCGGCGATCTGCCGAAAGAGATATCGGCCTGGGCCGACTGGTGTCAGGCGGGAACGACGACGGCGCCGCGCATGGCCCGAAGATTGGAGGAGCGCGGCATCGGCGCGTTCGGCGCGTCGCCGATCACCGCTCTGCCGGTTTTGCCTCTCGACGACTTGAATGCCCGGCTGGCCGCCGACGAGGGCGCTTTCACCGCCGCCCCGGATTGGGACGGCGTTCCGCGCATTACCGGACCTTACGCCCGCCATCACGATCATCCCCTGGTGGCCGCCTTGGGGCAGGGGCTGTGCGCCCGTCTGGCGGCCCGTCTGGTGGAATTATCGCAGGCCTTGCGCCGTCTGCAGGAACTGGTGCACGGCATGGCCGCCGATCCCGGCCAACCCCTTGCCGCCGCCAGCGGTTCCGGTTTGTCGATGATCGAGGCGGCGCGCGGCTTGTTGGCGCATCGTGTCGAATTGGAACAGGGCCGGGTGCGGCGTTATCAGATTTTGGCTCCCACCGAATGGAACTTCCATCCCCAGGGGGCGTTGCCCCAGGGATTGATCGGCCGGCCGGCGGGAGACAAACCGGAATTGCGCGCCCGCCACTTGATCGCCTCGCTCGACCCCTGCGTGGCCTGCCGCGTCGAGGTGAGCCATGCATGAGATGTCCCTGACCGAAGGCGTCATCCGGGTGTTGGAGGAACAGGCGGAAGCCCAGGGCTTTGCCAAGGTCAAGACGGTGTGGGTCGAGATCGGCGATCTTTCGACCGTGGACGCCGATTCCCTGGTTTTCTGCTTCGACGCCATTCGCGGCAACAGTCCGGTGACGGCGGAGGCGAGAATGGAAATCGTCCGCTTGCCGGGGCAGGCCTGGTGCATGGATTGCGCCAAGACGGTACGGATAGGGCAACGCTTCGACGCCTGCCCGGAGTGTGGCGGCGAAAGCCTGCAAATGACCGGGGGCGACGAAATGCGGATCAAGGAACTGGAGGTGGAGTGATGTGCACGGTTTGCGGCTGCGGCGAAGGACACGTCCACGACGGGTACGGTCAGCATGGTCATGACCACTCCCATTCCCACGAGCATGGGCATGATCATTCCCACGGGGAGCATCACGACCATGACCACCATGATCACGCCGAAGGCGGCGATCTGCATTACGGCAAAGGCCCGGCGGGAGCCCATGCGCCCGGCCTGTCGCAGGCCCGCATGGTAAAGATCGAGCAGGACATTCTGGGCTACAACAACCGCTATGCCGGGCAAAACCGCGCCGCCTTCGCCGAAAAGGGCATTCTGGCGCTGAACCTTGTCTCCAGCCCCGGCTCGGGCAAGACCACGCTGCTTTGCCGTACCGCCGCCGATCTCAAGGAGCGGCTGCCGGTAGCCGTGGTCGAGGGCGATCAGCAGACCAGCTTCGACGCCGATCGCATCCGCGCCACCGGGGTTCCCGCCTTGCAGGTCAATACCGGCAAAGGCTGCCACCTCGACGCCCACATGGTCGGCCACGCCCTGGAAACCCTGAAGCTGGCCGAACAATCGGTGCTGTTCATCGAGAACGTCGGCAATCTGGTCTGTCCCGCCGGTTTCGACCTGGGCGAAGCGGCCAAGGTGGTGATTCTCTCCGTCACCGAAGGCGAGGACAAGCCGCTGAAATATCCCGATATGTTCGCCGCCGCCCGGCTGATGATCCTGAACAAGGTCGATCTGCTGCCGCATCTGTCGTTCGATGTCGAGCGTTGCGTCGCCTTTGCCCGCAAGGTCAATCCCGGCATAGAACTGATCAAGCTGTCGGCCACCTCGGGCGAGGGGTTGGGGGACTGGTATTCCTGGATCGATGTCCGCCGTCGGGAAGCCCTGACCCGCCGCGTAGCTGCGCTGGAGGCTCGACTGGCCGCCGCCCGTCAGAGCCTGGAGGGCTGATCCCATGTGTCTCGCTCTTCCGGCCATGGTCAAGGAACTGTTGCCCGATGATCAGGCGGTCGTTCTGCTGGGCGGTGTTTCCAAAGAAGTCTCGGTGGCTTTGGTCGAGGACGTGCAGCCCGGCGATTACGTCATCGTCCATGTGGGTTACGCCTTGTCCAAGGTCGATGCGGCCGAAGCCGAAAAGACCCTGGCCCTGTTCGCCCAGATGTCGGCGACGGCGGCGCAATGACGTCGGGATCGGAAATACGGGCCGGCATGCGTGGCGCGGCGCCATGAAATACATCGACGAATACCGCGACGGCGCCATGGCGAAAAAGATCGCCGCCGCCATCAAGGCTGAAGCCGAGCCGGGGCGGGATTACGCGCTGATGGAATTCTGCGGCGGCCACACCCATGCCATCTCGCGCTACGGCATCGAGGATCTGTTGCCCGCCAATGTGCGCATGATCCATGGGCCGGGCTGTCCGGTCTGCGTTCTGCCCATCGGCCGGGTGGACAACGCCATCGAGATCGCGCGGACGCCGGGCGTCATCCTGTGCACTTATGGCGATCTGCTGCGGGTGCCGGGATCGAAGCGCGCCAGCCTGTTGAAGGTGAAGGCCGAAGGCGCCGACGTGCGCATGGTCTATTCGGCTGCCGACAGCCTGAAAATCGCTCAGGACCATCCTGACAAACAAGTCGTTTTCTTTGCCATCGGCTTCGAGACGACGACGCCGCCGACGGCGGTGATCCTGAAACAGGCAAAGGCCCTTAAACTCAACAATTTCAGTATCTTTTGCAATCATGTTCTGACGCCGTCGGCGATTCGCAACATTCTCGAAAGCCCCGAAGTGCGCGAGCTGGGAACGGTGCCGCTGGACGGCTTCATCGGCCCGGCCCATGTCTCGACGGTGATCGGCAGCCGCCCTTACGACTATTTCGCCGAGGAATACCAGAAGCCGGTGGTGATCGCCGGATTCGAGCCGCTGGACGTGCTGCAAGCCATCCTCATGCTGGTGCGTCAGTTGAACGAGGGCCGCTTCGAGGTGGAGAACGAATTTTCCCGCGCCGTTACTATCGACGGCAACCGCAAAGCCCAGGCCGTGGTGGCCGAGGTGTTCGAGCTGCGCCGCATTTTCGAATGGCGCGGCCTGGGCATGGTTCCCTACAGCGCGTTGCGCATCAAGGAGCCCTTTGCCCAATGGGACGCCGAGAAGCGTTTCGACATCCAGCCGCTTTCGGTTCCCGACGTGAAGGCCTGCGAATGCGGCGCCATTCTGCGGGGCCTAAAAAAGCCCGCCGATTGCCGTCTGTTCGGCAAGGCCTGCACTCCGGAAAGCCCCATGGGATCCTGTATGGTTTCCGCCGAGGGCGCCTGTGCCGCCTATTGGACTTATGGCCGTTTCCGGCAAAGCAACAACGCCTAAAATCAACAGGATAAGAGATGACGCTCACCCGAAAAGGCCCCGCCATCGACTTCGCCAATGGCCGTGTGGATATGACCCACGGCGGCGGGGGGCGGGCCATGGCCCAGCTGGTCGAGGAATTGTTCGTCGCCGCCTTCGACAACGACATGCTGCGCCAGCGCAACGATCAGGCCAGCTTCGCCGTCGAAGCCGGGCGGATGGTGATGACTACCGACGGCTACGTCATCTCGCCCATGTTCTTTCCCGGCGGCGATATTGGCTCGCTGGCGGTGCATGGCACGGTCAACGACGTGGCCATGGCCGGAGCCGTTCCCATCGCTTTGTCGGCTTCGTTCATCATCGAGGAGGGCCTGCCTTTGGCCGACCTCAAGCGCATTGTCCAATCAATGGCTGCGGCCAGCCGCGAAGCCGGGGTGCCCATCGTCACCGGCGATACCAAGGTGGTGGAAAAGGGCAAGGGCGACGGTCTCTTCATCTCCACCACCGGCATTGGCCGAGTGCCGGCGGGTCTGGACATCTCGGGCGACAAGGCGCGAGCCGGCGACGTCATTCTGGTGTCGGGCACCATGGGCGATCACGGCGTGGCGGTGATGAGCCAGCGCGAAAGCCTTGGTTTCGAAACCACCCTGAAATCGGATTCGGCGGCCTTGCATACCCTGGTGGCCGGCATGGTGGCGGCCGTGCCGTCGATCCATTGCCTGCGCGATCCTACCCGCGGCGGGCTGGCCGCCACCCTCAACGAAATGGCCACACAGTCCGGCGTCGGCATGATGATTCGCGAGGCGAGAATTCCGGTGCGCCCCGAGGTCATGGGTGCCTGCGAACTGCTGGGGTTGGATCCCCTTTACGTCGCCAACGAAGGCAAGCTGATCGCCATCTGCCCGGCGGCGGAGGCGGAACGGCTGCTGGCCGTCATGCAGGCTCATCCGCTGGGCCGGGACGCCGCGATCATCGGCGAGGTGATCCCCGACGATCATCATTTCGTGCAGATGGAAACCGCCTTTGGCGGCAAGCGCGTGGTCGACTGGCTGGCCGGCGAGCAGCTGCCGAGAATTTGCTAAAAGGTCCGGGCTCTGCTCTGTCGGTGAATTGGAAAAACGATGCGCATTCTGCTTTTAACTCATGCTTTCAACAGCTTGACGCAGCGTTTGCATGTAGAGCTTCGCCAGCTTGGGCATGAGGTTTCGGTCGAGTTCGACATCAAGGATTCGGTAACCGTCGAGGCGGTCGGGCTGTTCCAGCCCGATCTGGTGGTGGCGCCTTTCCTCAAGCGGGCGATTCCCGAAGCCGTCTGGTCGAAGCATGTCTGTCTTGTGGTGCATCCCGGGCCGGAGGGTGACCGTGGGCCGTCGGCCCTGGACTGGGCCATTCTGGAAGGCAAGGCCGAATGGGGCGTGACCGTTCTTCAGGCCAATGCCGAGATGGACGGCGGGCCGGTGTGGGAAAGCCGGACCTTTCCCATGCGCCCCGCCTCCAAGGGCTCGATCTATCGCAACGAGGTGACCGAGGCGGCGGTCGAGGCCGTGCTGGCCTGCGTCGCCCGTTTTCCCGAGGCGAAATCCCATCCGGCTTCGGCCGGCGCTTGGAAGCCGGCCATGAAGCAGGCGGACCGCGCCGTCGACTGGCAGGCCGACGACGTGGCGACGGTGCTGCGCAAGGTGCGTTCGGCCGACGGCGTGCCGGGCGTGCTGGCAATCTTGAGCGGGCGGGAGGTGTTTCTGCATGACGCTCATCCGGCGACGGGTTTGTCGGGCGAACCAGGGGCGCTGCTGGCGAAGAGCCGGGATGCGGTGGCTGTGGCCTGCAAGGAAGGCGCTGTGTGGATCGGCCATGTCCGTCAGCGGGGCGGCGTGAAACTGCCGGCGGCCAGATTGCTGGGGCAGGGACTGCCCGAGGCCCAAGGGCCGCAGGATATTGTCTACGAGGAATGCGGTGATGTCGGCATTCTGCATTTCCCCTTCCTCAACGGCGCCATGGGCACCGACCAGTGCCGCCGTCTGCTGGCCGCCTACGAAGACGCCTGTCGCCGTCCGACCCGGGTGATCGTGCTGGCCGGCGGGCCGGATTTCTGGTCCAACGGCGTCCATCTCAACCGGATCGAGGACGCGGCCAGCCCTTCCGACGAATCCTGGGCCAACATCAACGCCATGGACGATCTGTGCCGGGCCATCATCACCACCGTCAGCCATGTCACCGTGGCGGCCTTGCGCGGCAATGCCGGTGCGGGCGGGGTGTTCCTGGCCCTGGCGGCGGATCACGTCTGGGCGCGCACCGGCGTCGTGCTGAATCCGCATTACAAGGGCATGGGGAACCTGTACGGCTCGGAATACTGGACCTATCTGCTGCCGCGCCGGGCGGGTGCGGCGGCGGCGCGGCGTGTCACCGAGGCCCGTCTGCCGATGGGTACGGCCGAGGCTGGGGAATTGGGGCTGATCGATGCCTTTTTCGGACGCACTCCCGACGATTTCCTGGCGGATGTTCTCGTCCGCGCGGAACGGATCGCGCACGAAAGCGGATTCCCCGAACGCTTGGTCGGGAAAAGAACGGTTCTTGAACAAGACGGGAATCTGAAGCCGCTGGACGCCTACCGCGCCGAGGAACTGGAACGGATGACGCTGAATTTTTACGGCTTCGATCCTTCCTATCACGTGGCCCGGCACGATTTCGTTTTCAAGGTGGCGAAATCGCACACGCCGCTAAGCATCGCCGCGCACCGGAGAAAACCGTCTAAATAGCCAGAACGGCATTTCGCCGGTATGATGGCGTCATGACCGACCTGCCTATCGTTCTTGTCATCGACGACGAACGCCGCTCGCAAGAGGCGTTGCGCCGCGTTCTGTCCGAGGAATTCGAGGTGCTGTGCGCCTCGGACACCGCCGAGGCCGAGGCCTTGCTGGAGTCCGAGATGGTGCACGCCATCCTGTGCGATCAGCGCATGCCCGGCGGCAACGGTGTGGATTTCCTGAAAAACGTGCGGGCAAGCTGGCCCGATCCGGTGCGCATGATCATCTCGGGCTTCACGGATTCCGAGGACATCATCGCCGGGGTCAACGAGGCCGGCATCTATCAGTACATCACCAAGCCCTGGGACCCGGACCAGCTGCTGGCCACGGTCAAGGGGGCGATCCAGCTTTACCAGCTTCAGCGCGAGAACCAGAACGCCAATCTGGAAATGCGCGTCGCCGCCTCGCAGCTGGAGCAGGTGGTGGCCGGCAAGCGCAAGGTGCTGCAAAGCCGCTATGGCTTCGACAACATCGTTCACGCCGACGACAGCCCCATGGCAGAAGCCATTGATCTGGCGCGGCGCATCGCCGGGTACGACATCTCGGTGCTGGTGACGGGCGAGTCCGGTACCGGCAAGGAACTGATGGCGCGGGCCATCCACTACAATTCCCACCGGGCCGACAAGCCCTTCGTGGTGGAAAACTGCGGCGCTCTGCCGGACCAGCTTTTGGAATCCGAACTGTTCGGCTGCAAGAAGGGGGCTTTCACCGGCGCTTACGAAGACCGCATCGGCCTGTTCGAGCAGGCCAACGGCGGCACCATCTTTTTGGACGAGATCGGCGAAACCTCGCCGGCTTTCCAGGTCAAGCTGCTGCGCGTGCTGCAGGAAGGCGAAATCCGTCCCCTGGGCGCGCGCTTGACCCGCAAGGTGGACGTGCGTGTCATCGCCGCCACCAACCGCACTTTGGAGGACGAGGTGGCGGCCAAGCGTTTCCGCCGCGATCTTTATTACCGGCTGGCGGCTTTCCGCCTGCATCTGGCTCCGTTGCGCGAGCGTCCGATGGATATCCCGCTGCTGTCCGAACTGCTGCTGGGTGAAACCATGAAAGCCTTCGGCAAGCCCATCCAGGGTTTTTCCGACGAGGTGCTGGCCCGTTTGCGCGCCTACGACTGGCCGGGCAACGTCCGCGAGCTGCAAAACGAAATCCAGCGCATGGTGGCCCTGTCGGACACGGAAAGCCTGGGCACCGAGGTGCTGTCGGACGCCATCCGCCCGCCGAAACGGGCCTGGTCCGAGGCGCCGTCGGCCGCCGAAATGATTGGCGGCACCTTGAAGGAGCGGGTGGAAAGCCTGGAGGAACAGCTGATTCGCGATTCCCTCAACCGCCACCGCTGGAACATCAGCCGGGTGGCCGACGAATTGGGGCTGTCGCGCGTCGGGCTGCGGGCCAAGCTTCAACGCTATGGGCTGGAACGGATGAACTGACATGGCCGACATCCTGCGCCCGCGCCCGGATACGTTGATCCCCGATTCGTTGATCGACACGGTTGCGGGCGCTGCCGATGGCGGGAGCAAGGACGGCCTGAGCGGCTTGCAGGAAGCCGCCTGGATCGAAGTCATCCGCAAGATGGACGAGGTCTATTCCGGCCTGATCCAATATGAAATCGACCTGGAGCAGAAGAACGCCGCCTTGGAGCAGGCGCAGCAGTTCATCGCCAGCATCATCGCCTCCATGTCCGATATTCTGGTGGTGTGCGACCACAAGGGCATGATTCAAGAGGTCAACCCGGCGCTGCTGGGGCTGACCGGCTTCACCACCGACCAGCTTCTCGACCAGCCCATGACGGTGCTGCTGTCACCCGCCGACGCCCATCATCTGCGGGCTTCCGGCGCGGTGCGGGAATACGAGGTGCGGCTGCACGACAAGTCGGGCGGACTGACCGAGCTGGTGGCCTTGAGCTGCTCGCCCCGTCTGGAGCGCCGCCGCCGCCTGCCGGGACTGGTCATCGTCGGCCGCCCGGTGGGGGCGCTGCGTCAGGCCTACGAGGAACTGAACTCGGCCCACCACGATCTGAAACGGGCGCAGCAGCAACTGATCCAGGCCGAGAAAATGGCGTCCTTGGGCCGTCTGGTGGCCGGGGTGGCGCACGAATTGAACAACCCCATCAGTTTTGTCTACGGCAACGCCCACACCCTGTCGCGCTATGCCGGGCGGCTGGAGCAGTATCTGGACGCCGTTCACGACGGCTCTTCCGAGACGGAACGCGAGGATTTGCGGAAATCCTTGAAGATCGACCGGCTGATGGGGGATCTCGGCAGCCTGATCGAGGGGACGCTGGAGGGCGCCCAACGGGTGGCCGAAATCGTCAAGAATCTGCGCCGCCTGTCCTTCGCCAATCCCACCGAGCGCCGTCCGCTGAATCTGTCGGAAGTGGTGCGCAACGCTTGCCAGTGGGTGCTGCGTTCGGACAAGCGCCCGGTGATCTTCACCGATGACCTGCCCGAGGATTTGCCGGTCGAGGGATTGGAAGGGCCGCTGCACCAGGTGTTCGTCAATCTGGCCCAGAACGCCCTGGATGCCACCGAAGAGACGCCAAGACCGCAACTGATCCTTTCGGGGCGCCGTTCCGAAGGGCAGGTGGTGGTGACGGTGCGCGACAACGGTCCGGGCATCAGGCCGGATGATCTGATGAAGGTGTTCGATCCTTTCTTCACCACCAAGCCGGTGGGCAAGGGAACCGGGCTGGGCCTATGGGTCAGTTGGAGCATCGTCCGCGATCATGGCGGCGTGCTGGAAGCCGGCAACGGCCCCGACGGCGGGGCCGCGTTCACTATCACCCTGCCGTCCCACGGGGCGTCATGACGCGGAGAAAACAGCCGTGACCAAACATTCCATGAAGTTCTTCCGGGCCGGCGGCTTCGACCAGGCCCGCATCGACAGCGGCAAGGATATCCTGGCTCTGGAGGATTTGGATCAGAAGCTGTGGGTGGCCCTGGCCTGTCCGGTGGAAGGGCTGGAGTTCGACGGGGAAACCCTGAAGATGCTTGACCGCGACGGCGACGGCCGGGTGCGCGCCGCCGACATCCTGACCGAGGTGCGCTGGCTGAAGGAGGTTCTGGCCGACTCCGAGGAACTGGTTCGTCCCGGCGACGATCTGCGTCTTGCGGCCATCGACGCCGCCTCGCCGGAAGGCGGCAGGGTGCTGGCTTCGGCCCGGCGCATCCTGGCAAATCTGGGACGGGACGACAGCCCGGTCATCACCCTGGCCGACGCCTTGGACACCGAGAACATTTTCGGCGCCACCTGCTTCAACGGCGACGGCGTGGTGCCGGCGGCGACGGCGGGCGACGATGCCGTGGTGCGGGCGTTGATCGAAGACATCCTGCTGTGCTGCGGGGCCGAGACGGACCGGTCCGGCGCGCCCGGCGTCACCCAGGACAAGATCGACAGCTTCTTCGACGGCATCGGCCGTTATGCCGCCTGGGTCGATGGCGAGGCCGGTCTGGAGGGGACGCCGGCAGGGGCGGCGGCTCTGTTGGCGGTCAGGGAGAAGATCGACGGCTTTTTCCTGCGGTGCCGCCTGGCCGCTTACCGACACGAGGCCGTGTCGACCTTGAATCCCAGTGCCGAACTGCTGGGGCAGCTGGCCGACAAGGGGTTGGCCGACAGTCTGGCCCTGCTGTCGCCGCTGCCGCTGGCCGAGGTGTCGGCGGGAATCGCCCTGCCGCTGTCGGCCGGGATCAATCCGGCCTGGAGCGACGCCTTGAGCGCCTTCCGCCGCGACACCCTGGCGCCCCTGCTGGGAGACCGCGAGACGCTGACCGCCGAGGATTGGGACGAGGTGTGTCGGCGCTATGGCGGACGTTTGGCCTGGATGGCCGGAAAGCCGGAAACGCCGGTGGCGCAATTGGGCGACGCCCGGATTCTGGCGATTCGCGCCGACGGCAGGAAGGCCGCCCTCGACGCCCTGGTGGTGGCCGACAAGGCGCTGGAAGGCGAAGTGGCCGCTTTCCACGAGGTGGAGCGGCTGATCCGCCTGCGGCTGGGACTATATCGGCTGGTCAACAATTTCGTGTCGTTCCGGGAATTCTACGCCCGCAAAAGCAAAGCCATCTTCCTGGCGGGAACGTTGTATCTCGACGGGCGCAGCACCGATCTGTGCGTGCTGGTGGGCAATCCCGCCAGCCACGCCACCCTGGCCTCGCTGTCGCAAATCTATCTGGTCTATTGCGACTGCTTCCGCAAAGGCAGCAACGAGAAGATGACCATCGCCGCCGCTTTCACCGCCGGAGACGCCGATCAGCTGATGGTGGGGCGCAACGGCGTCTTCTACAGCCGCGACGGCCGCGACTGGGACGCAACCATCGTCAAGCTGGTGGAACATCCCATCAGTCTGCGCCAGGCCTTCTGGTCGCCCTATAAGAAGTTCGGCAAGCTGGTCAACGATCAGATCGAAAAGCTGGCTTCCGCCCATGCCATGCAGTCGCCCTTGCAGGCGATCCAGATTCCGGCGGCTCCCCCGACCCCAGCTGCCGCCGCCCCGGCGCCGGTTCCGGCCAAACCGGCCGCAGCCCAGCCGCCCACGCCCGCTCCTCCGGCTGTGCCCGCTCCCCCGGCGGCTCCCCCGGCGGCTCCCCCGGCGGCTCCCTTCGACGCCGGCCGCTTCGCCGGCATCTTCGCTGCCATCGGTCTGGCGGTGGGGGCCATCGGCACGGCGGTGGCGTCGATGGTGACGGGGTTCCTGCAATTGTCCTGGTGGCAGATGCCGGTGGCCGTGGCCGGGCTGGTGCTGGCGATTTCCGGACCGGCGCTGCTGATCGCCTATCTCAAATTGCGTCAGCGCAATCTGGCGCCGATTCTGGATGCCACCGGCTGGGCGGTGAACGCCCGGGTGCGCATCAACATTCCCTTCGGCAGCTCCCTGACCACGCTCGCCCGCCTGCCGGAAGGGGCGGAACGGTCGCTGGCCGACCCGTTCGCCGAAAAACCTCGGCCCTGGGGTCTGTATGCATTCGTCGTCGTCGTCGTGGCCGTGGTGGCGGGATGCTGGCGTTTCGGCCTGTTCCACCGTTTGCTTGGGAACTGAAAACAGCGACGGCCGGGATTTGCGTCCCGGCCGTCGGCATGCTGTCAGGGTCGCGAGGCCGGATTACGGCTCGATCACTTCCGAGGCGGCGGCGATTTCAACTTCGGTGCCGTCTTCGCTTTCCATGATGGCGACGTCACCGACAATGCGGTGCTGGTCGTCGTCAAGGGTGTTGAAATAATGCCAGATAAAGGCGACGGATATGGTCAAGTCGAACTGATCGTCCTCGTCCAGTTCGTCGTCGTCGAGCGCCGAAACGTCGCGCATGATTTCCAGTGATTCTTCGAGCATTTCCTCGAAGTCGGTGCCGTCTTCAAGAATGCCCTTGATGATGTGGTCGTAGTCCTCGTCTTCGACATCATACTTCCACTCGGCGTCGCCGCTCTTGAAATACACGCTTTTCATCGGTTGCTCCTGAAGAAGGGGAAAGGTTGCCCTTGCCTTGCCCGCACATTCGTCAATCTTGAGGGAAAATGCAAGATGGAGCCTTCACGCCCCTTGGCGGAAAGAGAGTCTTGGGCTAGGACTGAAGCCGAATTTCGGAAACGGACGCCATGTCGGACAAGCATACGATCATCCTGACCATCACCTGCCCGGACACCACCGGCATCATCGCCGCCGTGTCGGGATTCTTGAGCGAACACAACTGCTTCATCACCGAGGCGGCGCAGTATGGCGACCCCATCTCGAAGCGCTTCTTCATGCGCTGCGTGTTCAACCCGGGGCCGCTGTCGCCCAAGACGGAGGAACTGGAAAAGCTGTTCGCCATTCTGGCGGAACGTTTCCAGATGATCTGGCGCATGCATGACGGCACCCGCAAGGCCAGACTGCTGGTTCTGGTGTCGAAGTTCGACCATTGCCTGAACGATCTTCTGTACCGCTATCGCACCGGTTCGTTGCAGGTGGAAATTCCGGCGGTGGTGTCCAATCACCCCGATCTTGAGCGGATGGTGGAATGGCACGGCATTCCCTATCATCATCTGCCGGTGGGCAAGGAGAACAAGGCCGAGCAGGAAGCCAAGATTCTGGAGATGATCGACCGTCTGAACATCGATCTGGTGGTGCTGGCCCGCTACATGCAGGTCTTGAGCCCCGATATGTGCAAGGCCTTGGCCTGGCGGGCGATCAACATCCACCATTCCTTCCTGCCGAGCTTCAAAGGGGCCAAGCCCTATCATCAGGCCCATGCCCGCGGCGTGAAGATCATCGGCGCGACGGCGCATTACGTCACCACCGATCTGGATGAAGGTCCGATCATCGATCAGGCCGTCGAGCGTGTGGACCATACCCGCACACCCGACGATCTGGTGGCCATGGGGCGCGACATCGAGAATCTGGTGCTGTCGCGCGCCATCGCCTATCACACCGAACACCGGGTTCTGCCCAACGGGGCGAAGACGGTGGTGTTCAAATAGGCTTCTTCTCGGTTTTGGCTTTGGCCTCGGGCAGGGTGAAGTAGAATTTGCTTCCCTGGCCCGGGGCAGATTCCAGCCAGATCCGCCCCTGATGCCGTTCGACGATGCGCCGGCAGACGGCCAGACCGATGCCGGTGCCCTCGAAGTCCCGTCCATGCAAACGCTGGAAGATGCCGAAGATGCGCTCGAAGAAGCGTTCATCGATGCCTTCGCCGTTGTCTTTCACGGCGATGGTCCAGAAGCCGGAGGGCCGGGGCTCGGCCGACAGGCCGATCTCGGGGGGATGTCCGGGACGGCGGTATTTGATGGCGTTGCCGATCAGGTTCTGCAAAAGCCGGGTGATCTGGTGGACGTCGCCCATGACCCAGACGTCTTCGATCTGCGGCGGGACGGTGACGATGCCGTCGGTTTCGGCGATGGTCAGGGCCAGGTTGGTGATGGCGTTGCGCACGGCGACGCTTAAATTCATGGGTTCGATAGGGGCGCCCATGCGGTCGATGCGCGAAAATTGCAGCAGGTCGAGCACCAGCTGATCCATGCGCTTGGCCCCGTCGCGGGCGAAGGCCAGGAACTGGTGGCCCTCTTCGTCAAAATGGGCGGTGTAGTTGCGCTCGATCAGGGTGATGTAGGCGGAAATCATGCGCAAGGGTTCGCGCAGATCGTGGCTGGCCACATAGGCGAACTGTTCCAGATCGGTGTTGGACTGTTCCAGCGCATGGGTTTTGCGCTCCAGTTCGGCGTTCTGGCGGGCAATATCGCTTTTGTAGCGTTCCATCACGCGTCGGGTCAGGCCCGAGAACCACCAGCCGATCGCCAGGGAAATGCCGACGCCGACGACCATGGCGGCAATGGTCAGGGCCATCTTGCGGTTGATGCTTTCCTCCAGGTGGGCGCGGCGCTCGTCGGCGGCGGCTTTTTCATCGTCCAGATAGAAACCGGCGCTGACGATCCAGTTCCAGCCCGGCATTTTCGAGACGTAGACCAGCTTGGTGGATCTTTTCTGGGGATTTTCCTCCTGCGACCAGTCATAGCGCAGGAAGCCGCCGCCCATATTGCCCTTCTCAAAGATCATTTGGGCGACGACGCGGCTTTCCTCGCTGAGGGTTTCGATCGGCTTGTTCTCGTTGCCGGGCCGCGACGGCGAGATCAGCACCTTGCCGTCCTCGGAATAGAGGACGAAATAGCCTTTGCCGCCGGGACCGAAGCGGAAATCGCGCAGCCGTTCGCGGGCTTCGGCCTGCAGCGTACTTTCCACGTCGGCCAGATACATGCCGGTGCCGATCACCCAGCCGTAAGGCTGGAACGTGCGGACGTAAGCGATCTTTTCCTGCATCTTTTTGCCGTCGCCGGGGGCGTACCAGCGGTAACGGGAGTAGCCGTCCCCCACCGGCGCCTTGGCGGCGTCGATCAGGCTGCGCATGATGTAGGTGCCGGTGTCGTCGCGGTTTTCCAGCAACGATGTGCCTTCACGGTCGCGGTTGATGGGCAGCAGCAGGCATTTGCCGTCCAGTCCGTCGACGAAGAAATAGCCTTTACCGTCGAAGAAACGCAAAGGCCGCAAGGTTTCCAGGATGGTGCGCTTGATCTCGGTGTCCGATTGGCGGCCCTGGTTCTGATCGTGGATGGTTTGCGCGATGTCATAGGCCTGATCCACCTGTTCGCGGATTTGGTGCTTGAGCACGGCCTCGGTGCGGGCCCGCAGGGTTTCCAGAAAGCCCTTGGCGGTTTCCACCTGACGGGTCAGGGTTTCCTGCTGGCGCTGGGTTTCCTGGGCCTCGATGGCTTTCAGGCTGGCGTCGTATTCCTGGCGCAGCTGCAAGATGAACAGCAGCCCCATGCCCAGCGACATGACGGCGACGATCACGGCCGACGAGAACAGCTGCAAACGCGATATCAGCTTATCGTCGGCCTGCACTTTGTATCGCTCCCGCTAATCTATGATGGATGGCATAGGCAATTCTTCAGCATAAGCCAAAGCGCGGATGTTTCAAATGAAACCTGAGGCTGAAAACCGAGGGGTTGGGCTGAGATTCCCAGGCCTGTCCGCTCAAGGGGCGAAGCTGACGGTTGCGAAAGCCCGGCGGCGCAAATCCTCGCTCCAGTCGCTGGGAGGAAGAGGCGCTTGCCCGGCCGCCGTCACGGATGTGCCCTGTCCGGGTTTGCTCAGGATGACGGCGCCGCCCGGCGTGCTGACGCTGATTTCGCCTTCGATGAGAAAGACGTCCATGGGCGATTTCAACGACCCGCCCCAGACGTCGGTGCCGCGGATGCCGATGGTGCCTAAGGGGGCGGCGATTTCCATACGGTGCTCCGGCACCTTGGCGATGGCGCCTCCGACCATGCGGAAGGCGCCTTTGGCCAGATGGAAGAGGGCGCTGCCGCGGTCTTTTTCCAGGACCAGCTCGTCGATGGTGAAATCGGTATTGGCGCCCAGGGTCAGTTCGCTGCCATCGGACAAAACCGCCATCAGACGCGCGCCGGGGCCGGTGGTGAGGCGGTCGCCCAGGGACAAACGATCGCCTTCGCGCAGAGAACGGGAGGTTTCCACGCTGCTGGCGGCGGCCTGACCTTGCAGGCGCAGCACCCGTCCGACCTCTTCGGCCCCGGCCTGAGAGGTGAAAAGGAATAATGTCGCCACAATCAGTCGTGATATTCGCATGTCGTTAACCAAACTGCGCCAAGCTGCTCTCGTCAAGCCCGGCTTTTGCCGCTAGGATATAGATCGCATTTTATAGATCGCCGCCATGAGCCAAGAGACAACATCGAACTTCGACGGAATCGCCCTTTTTTCCAGCCTGTCAAAGGCTGAAAGGGACGATCTCGCCCGTCAGTGCCGCTTCAAGCGCTATGCCACAGGTGAGCACATCATCGACGGGCAAAGCGAGAGCAAAGACATCTTCTTCGTCGTCGAGGGGACGGTTCGGGTGGTCAACTACTCGCTGTCGGGCCGTGAGGTGGCGTTGGACGATATCCCGGCCGGAACCTACTTCGGCGAACTGGCAGCTCTCGACGGCGGGCCGCGTTCGGCCTTCGTCATGGCCCAGGGAGGAGAGGCGGTGGCCGCCTCGATGTCGCCCGAAGTGTTTCTGCGCCTGCTGTCGACCAAGCCGCTGGTCGGCATGGAGATCATGCGGCGTCTGGCCCGGATGATCCGTCAGGCCAACGACCGCATCATGGATTTGAGCGTTCTGGGAGCCAACAACCGGGTGCATGCCGAACTGCTGCGCCAGGCTTGGGCTTTCACGTCCGACGGCAAGACGGCGGCCATCAAGCCGATTCCCGTGCATTCCGACATCGCCAGCCGCGTCAGCACCACCCGCGAGACTGTGGCCCGCGTGCTGAACGATTTGGCGCGCTCGGGAATTGTCGAGCGCAAGAAGGACGCGCTGGTCATCCGCGACATGGCGAAACTGGCGGTGATGGTCGAGGATGTCCGAGGCAGTTGATCGGTCATCTTTTTTTCGATCTGTGACGCTCGTCACAGCCCAGGCCGGCCCGATGGATATGATGGGTGCCGATACAGACGAATGCCGAGCGCAGTCGTTCGTATCTTTTTCCCTCAAGAGAAACTAGGCCGGGCTTGTCCCGGCCTCTTTTTTTTGTCGAAAGGACGATTTCATGACCGACCAAATCTGGCGCCGATCCTGGCGGGTGGCGGCGGGGTTGTTTGGGGCGGCGGCCGTCGCCTTGGGCGCCTATGCCGCTCACGGCCTGAGTGGGCATGAACAGGAACTGGCGGAAAAGGCTTCGCATTTCGCCTTGCTGCACGCCTTGGCCCTGCTGGCGCTATCGCAGGGGGCGCGGCCTTTGTGCCGGATGACGAAGGCCGCCGGCAGTTTTTTCATCCTGGGCGTGCTGCTGTTCTGCGGCGCCCTGACGCTTCTGGCCCTGACCCCGGCGGCGGCGGCTCCGGTGGCGCCTTTCGGCGGTTCGTCCTTCATTCTGGGCTGGCTGCTGCTGGCCCTTTCCGGTCTTCGCAAGAGCCCGTCGGGCGTTTGACTTGCTGGGCGTTATCGTCAATGATGACCCCCGTAGGCAACGCATAAAAACCTAAGTCCTCAAAGGGATATTCATGGCCAAGACCATCCTTATCGTCGAAGACAACGATCTGAACATGAAGCTGTTCAATGATTTGTTGCAGGCGCACGGTTATCAGACCCTTCAGACGAAGGATGGCCGCGAGGCGCTGAAGATGGCCCGTGAATACCGTCCGGACCTGATTCTGATGGACATCCAGCTGCCCGAGATTTCGGGGCTGGAGATCACCCGTCTGCTGAAGGCGGACGATGAATTGAAGACGATTCCCGTGATCGCCGTGACCGCCTTCGCCATGAAGGGGGACGAGGAAAAAATCAGGGAAGGCGGTTGCGAGGGCTATATCGCCAAGCCTATTTCCGTGGCCAGTTTCCTGCAAACTGTGTCGAAGTTCCTGGCCTGATTCTAGCGTTTCGGCCGGCACCCGCCACGCCCGCCTTTTGGCGGGCGTTTTGCTTTTGACGGATGGAATGAAAACCCGTTGCAGCTTGGGCGGGCATTGACTTGACGCCTCTTTTATTCTTAAGGTTTAAAACGCCATGAAGCGTTGATATCCTTACGGGCGACAGGGGAAATTCATGTCCATTCTGGTTCTGCTGGCCGACGATCACGCTATGGTGCGCGATGGCCTGAAGCCTTTTCTGACGCCTCTGGCCGCCGATATGCGCATCGTCGAGGCAGGCGATTTCGCCACGGTCCGCGAAGTCGTCGCCAAGCAGAAGCCGGATCTGGCCATCGTCGATTTGAAGATGCCCGGTCTCGGCTCGATCGAGGATATCGGCGCTCTGAAGCGCCATGCGCCGTCGATGAAACTGGTGGTGTTGTCCGGTTCGGTGGAGCGGGGCGACGTGGTGCGGGCCTACGAACTGGGGCTGGCGGGTTATCTGCCCAAGTCCCTGACCGGCGCCGCCATTACGCACGCCTTGCAACTGGTTCTGAGCGGCGAGGTGCATTTCCCGTCGTCGATCCTGATGCAGGCGGCGGAAAATCCCGCCTCGGGCCTGCCGTCCGACAATCCCTTCCGCGTTTTGTCCCCGCGTGAGCTGGACATCGTCAACCATCTGGTCGGCGGCGCGCCCAACAAGGAAATCGCCAATCGGCTGGGCCTGACGGAGATTACCGTCAAGGCGCATCTTCGCAGCGTTTTCCGCAAAATGAGCGTGACCAACCGCACCCAGCTGGTGGTGATGGCCATCGAGCACGGGTTGAAGTCCTAGCAAGGCCTCTCGAAAGTATAAGGCTTGGCCTTTCGATGACTTGTGTCGGTTGTGGCGACATCCGACAATGCAGGTCGCTGAACAAGGGTATGGCCGCATATGAACAGTCCGTCCGCCAGAAAGGACATCCGCCGGGGGCATGACCGCCTTGCCATGCGCGTCGTCGCCATCGTCATGGCGGCGACCATCGTGCCCATGGCTATTCTGGCGCTGGTGGTCGACCGCATGAGCACGGCGGCGCTGATGTCGGCTCGTGTCGATGGCCTGAAGCAGAGCGCCTCCGACGGCCGGGACTATGTGGAGCGTTTCTTCGACAGCATGCGTTGGGACGGCCAGGTGCTGAGCCGCCTGGGCGGCGTGACCGATTTCGTCGAAGCCGCTCAGAACCATCCGGGCATTCCGACGCGCGGCGTCGGCCACGGCGGCGCCTTGGACCATGTGGCGGAAGAAGCCAGCGGTCTTTTGATTTCACGGCGCATCTACGACGATTTCGTGCTTTTGGATGGTGACGGCAAAGAGCAGCTGCGTCTGCATTTCCATGAAGGGCTGATCGAGCGCGTGGCTGAAAGCTCGTTGCGGACGCATCCGTCGTTGGCGCGTGATTCCTGGGGCGGTCAGGCGCTGACCCCGACGATCATCGACATGGACATGGACGCGGCCGGCCGTTCCGGTCCCAATCTGGTGCTGGTTGTTCCCGTCGTCGATTCCAGCGGCAGCCGCATGGCGACCTTGCTGTTGGCGCTGTCGCCCATCGTGCTGGACACCTTGCTGGATGCCGACAAGGAAACCGGCCAGATTTCTGTCTTGCTGACCGACGCCAGCGGCCGGGTGCTCAGCGGCTGGCTGCCCGAAGGATTGCGCCGCCCGAAAGAGCTCGCCGATGTCTTCGGCAGCGGTTGGACCGGCGTCGCCGCGCGCGACGATCAGGTTCTGGAAAATCTGTCGGGTTATACCGTGTCGTCTCTTTCCATTCCCTGGGGACCGGAGAAAGGGGGGCTCTGGCATATTGTCGCCCTGGTGCCACACAAGGTGGTAATGGCGCCCATCTGGGCTTTGAACCGGGCGATCGGTATGGTGGCGGCGGTGATGCTGCTGTTGTCCCTGGTGGCGGGTTTTTTGTTCAGCCGCCGCTTGCTGATTGACCCGCTGGGCGCTCTTCTGACGCTATTGCGTCGGTTCCGGGACGGCGATCTGACGGCGCGGGCGCCGAAACATTCCGGGGAACTGGGCGAACTGACCGACAGTTTCAACGAAATGGCCGAGTCCCTGTGGCAGAGCCATCGCAATCTGGAGCAGGTGGTGGCCGAGCGCACTCAGGCTTTGGAACGCGAAGTGTCGGAACGCCGCGCCGCTCAAACCATTCTGACGGACGCCATCGAGTCCATGCAGGATTGCTTCATGGTCTACGACAGCAATTCGCGGCTGGTGTTGGCCAACAGTCTGGCCCGCCGCCTGTCGCCGCCTCAGGCGGCGGAGCGCATGCAGATCGGCATGAGCATGGAGGAGTTTTTCCGCGGTCTGGCGGAAAGCCAGATGTTCTCGTCCTCTCTGGGGCGGGAGGACGAATGGGTGGCGGAACGCTGCAATACCCATCGCACGCGCAATTTCGAGGTGGAGGAACGCCGCGAGGACGGCCGCTGGCTGAATATCCGCGGTTGGCGCACGGCGGAAAGCGCCTGCGTCATCGTCTTCGCCGACATTACCGAACGCAAACGTTCGCAACGGGATTTGCAGATCAGCGAACGGCGTTTCCGCGATCTTTTCGACAACATGCAGGATTCGGCCCTGGTGTTGCGGGCCGACCCTTCGGGCGAGGTGTTCCGTATCCAGGATTTGAACCATGCCGCCCAGGTGCTGGAGAAAGTCGATCGCGACGCCGTGATTGGGAAATCGGTGGACGAGGTGTTCCCGGCGCTGCGCCGTCTGGGCCGCATGGAGGCCTTGAGCCGAGTCTGGCGCGAGCACCGTCCCGAGCGTCTGGGAACCTATTTTTATGATGATCCCCGTTCTCCGGGGTGGCGCGACAGCTTCCTGTTCCCCTTGAGCACGGGCGAGGTGGTGGCGATCTACCGCGACATCACCGCCGAATGCCAGGCCGAGGAAGCCTTGCTGCGCAGCGAGGAGCGTTACCGCATCCTGGTTGAAACCATGTCCGAGGGGCTGATCGTCACCGATCCGGAAATGGTCATCGCCTATGTCAACGACCGCTTCACCCAATTGGCCGGGCGCAGCCAGAACGAGCTGATCGGGCGGCGGCTGGACGAAGCTTTCACTCCGGAAAGCCGCGATCAGATTCTGAAGGGCCGCGACCGCCGTCAGTTCGGCCAGGACGGTCCGTTCGAGGCGGCTCTGGATGGCGGCGGCGGGCGGCTGGTGCATGTGCTGGTGTCGCCGGCTCCTTTCCACGATACCAACGGCAACCTTGTCGGCCAGATGAGCGTGGTGACCGACATCAGCCCGTTGAAGCAGGCGCAGACGGCGTTGCGGGAATCGGAAAGCCGCTTCCGCTCCATTTTCCAGGGGGCGCCGTTCGGCATGCTGCTGGTGGATGGCGACGGCGATCTGGTAGAGGCCAACCGGGCCTTCATGGGCATTCTCGGCGGCGATCTGAGCGAGACATTGATCGGCCGGCCGCTGGAGGAGTTGGGCATGGGGCCGCTGCTGGCCTCTTTGTCCACGCCCGGCGCTCGGTCTTGGGAGGGCAAGGTGCAGTTGCCTGACGGCCGTACCGTCTGGCTGCAGGCTCATGCCGCCACGGTTTCCGACATGCCGGGAGGGCGTTCGGGGCTGATCGCCACCATCGAGGACGTCACCCGGCGCAAGGAGCTTGAGGAACGCATGGCGCATTCCTCGAAGCTGATGCTGCTGGGTGAGATGTCTGCCGGCTTGGCCCACGAGATCACGCAGCCCCTGAACGTCATCCGCCTGACCTCGGAAGCGACGCTGGCCCGCATCGACGCCGGCGGCGACGGCGTGACCATGGACGAGGCCCGGGGCAAGCTGAAGGTCATCAACGAGCAGGCGGACCGTCTGTTCGACGTCATCGATTACATGCAGGCGTTCTCGCGCCGGGAAAGCGAGAAGCGTGAACCGTTCGACCTCTTCTCCTCGCTCCATGCCGCGGTGGCGCTGGTGACGGAAAGCTTCCGTCAGAAAAAGATCGCCATCGAGTCCCAGGTGCCCGACAGTCCTTGCGTTTTGCTGGGCCATGCCCGCCAGTTGGAACAGGTGGTGCTGAACCTGCTGACCAATGCCCGCGACGCCATCGTCGACCGGCATGGAACGGCGGGCGGCAGGATCACCGTTCGGGCCTGGTCCGACGCCGAGGCCAAACAGGCGGGATTCCTGGTGGAGGATCAGGGCAAGGGCATCCCCGAGGCCGACCTGCAGCGCATCTTCGAGCCGTTTTTCTCGACCAAGGGGCCGGGCAAGGGAACCGGCCTTGGGCTGTCGATCAGCCTGGGCATCGTCAGCGGCCTGGGCGGCGCCATGCGGGCCGAGCGCGGTGAAGACGGCGGCGCCCGCTTCGTGGTCGATCTGCCCATGCCGGAGACAGCGCAATCGCCCTGCGCCCCTGCGCCTGTCGAGTCGAGCCTTGCCGATGTGGACATGCCGCCGGCGGAAGACCGTTCGTTCCACGTCATGCTGGTGGAGGACGAGGAACTGGCCGCCGAGGAGATGGCCGACTATCTTAGCCGCGCCGGCTATCGGGTCAGCCAGTATTTCGGCGGCGACGAAGCCTTGAAGGCCTTTACCGACGATCCGGCCGATCTGGTGGTGACCGATCTGAACATGCCCGAAGGCGACGGTCGGATGTTGATCGACGGCCTGTTGGAGGATTATCCCTATCTGCCGATCATCGTCGTCACCGGGCGTCCCAACACCCGTAGCGGCGAGTTGGAAGACCTGGCGGCGGGAGCCGACGTGATCCTGCGCAAACCCATCCGCCTGCGGGAGCTGGGCGGTCACATCAAACGGCTTCTGGCCTGAAAGTTGTCATTATGAGCAAATGCGTGTTTCCGCCTGAAGTGATTGCCGGCCTGAACGCCGAAATCATGTCCCTGATGCAGGATTTGCAGGGTTACATGCGGGAACGCCAGGAGGCCGATTTTCAAGGGCTGGAGGTTTCCGACCGCATGACCATGCTCAAGGCCCGGTCGGCTTTGACCCTGCAAATCACCAGCATGGCCGCCTGGGGGCTCTATCAGGCGGCGCTGCTGGCCGAAGACGACATTCCGCAAGGCCTGACCCCCGACGACGTGCCCGACGCCCTGGCGTCTCTGGGTGACGCCGCGCTGCCGCCGCTGCCGGAAGCCTTCCGCAATCTTCTGGGCCGTAGCGACGGGCTGTTCCACAAGGTCAGATCATTGCAGGCGGCGGCCTGAGGCCGGGAGCCGGAGATCAGGCATAAAAAAACGGGGGGCACGGCGCCCCCCGTTTTTTTCGCCATGCGCCGTTTCCTCGGGCAGGTTATTTGGGCAGGCTCCCCTGGACGCCCTCGACATAATACTTCATGCCCAGGATGTCGGCGTCCGACAGGGTCTTGCCGGCGGCGGCGACTTCCTTGCCGTCCTGATCCTTGATGGGGCCGGCGAAGGAGTTCAGCCTGCCGGCGATGATGTCCTCGCGCACCTTGTTGGCGGCGTCGGCGACGTCTTTCGGCATGGCCGGATTGAACGGCGCCAGTTGGACCATGCCGCTGGCCAGACCGCCCCAGGTGTCGTGGCTTTTCCAGGTGCCGTCCATCACGGCCTTCACTTCCTGGACGGTATATTCGTTCCAGTTTTCGATGACGCCGGTCAGGTGGTGCTTGGGACCGAAGCGGCTCATGTCCGAACTTTGGCCGAACGACCAGACGCCGCGCTCCTCGGCGGTCTGCACCGGGGCGGGGCTGTCGGTGTGCTGGGCGATGACGTCGGCGCCCTGGTCGATCAGGGTTTTGGCGGCGGCGGCTTCTTTGCCCGGATCGTACCAGGAGTTCACATAGATCACCTTGACGACGGCGTCGGGGCGGACCTTGCGCAAAGCGATGGTGAAGGCGTTGATGCCGCTGACCACTTCCGGGATGGGGATCGAGGCGACATAGCCGACCACGCCGCTCTTGGTCATCTTGCCGGCGATGGTGCCCAGCACCGTGCGGGCTTCATAGAAACGAGCGGAATAGGTGGACATATTGTCGGCGCGCTTGTAGCCGGTGGCATGCTCGAACTTCACGTCCGGGTTTTTCTGCGCCACCTTCAGGGTCGCGTTCATGAAGCCGAACGAGGTGGAGAAGATCAGCTTGTTGCCGTCCTTGACCAACTGGTTGATGACCCGCTCGGCGTCGGCGCCTTCGGGCACGCTTTCGACGAAGGTGGTCTGAAGCTTGTCGCCGAAAGCGGCCTCGGCGGCCTTGCGGCCCTGATCATGCTGGAAGCTGTAGCCGTGGTCGCTGACCGGGCCGACATAGACCCAGGCGGCCTTCAGCGGATCGGCCTGGGCGGCTCCTGCGGTTCCGGCCAGCATTGCCAGGGCCAGGGCCCATTTCGCAAAATTCATCGCGCTCTCCCCTGATCATCGGGTGTGGTGTGAAACTATAGGACTCAATCGTCGGGATGGAACAGCTTGCCGATGCAGGCGGGGGCGTTCAGGCGGATGCGCGTGGCATCCCGCGAGATCGCCACCAAGACCAGCATGGTCGCCAGATAGGGCAGCATGGCGAGGAACTCGGGCGGCACCGCCAGCCCCAGGCCTTGCGCGTGCAGCTGGGCCATGGTGAAGCCGCCGAACAGCAGGGCTCCGGCCAGAACCCGCCAGGGCTTCCAGGTGGCGAACACCACCAGGGCCAGGGCGATCCAGCCGCGCCCGGCGGTCATGTTCTGCGCCCACATGGGCGTATAGGCCAGCGACAGATAGGCCCCGCCCAATCCCGCCAGGGCGCCGCCGAACAGCACGCAGCCGAAGCGGATCAGCCGCACCGGATAGCCCAGGGCATGGGCGGCGTCGTGGTTTTCCCCGACGGCGCGCACGATCAGCCCGGCCCGCGTGCGGGTCAGGAACAGATGCACCCCCAGCGTCAGCAGCACGGCCAGATAGATCATGCCGTCGTGCTGGAACAGCAGCGGGCCGAAAAAGGGAATTCGGCCGAGCAGGGGAATGGGCAGAGCCGGCAGCTTTTCCAGGGGTATGCCGACGAAGGGCTTGCCGACCAGGGCCGACAGGCCGATGCCGAACATGGTCAGGGCCAGTCCGGTAGCGACCTGATTGGCCAGCAACAGCAGGGTCAGAACGCCGAAAATGGCCGCGACGGCGGCTCCGGCGGCGGCGGCGGCGATGACGCCCAGCCAGGGATCGTGGCCGCTGGCGGTAACGGCGAAGCCGGTGACGGCTCCGGCCAGCATCATGCCTTCGACCCCCAGGTTGAGAACGCCGGATTTTTCGGTGATCAGCTCGCCCAGCGCCGCGAACAGCAAGGGCGCGGCGGCCAGGATCATCGAGACCAGGATGGCGACGGTTTCGGTCATGGTCCTATCCCCGGCTCTCGCGGCGCGATGCGGCTCTTTGGGGACGCAGGCGGTAGCGGATCAAAACCTCGCAGGCCAGCAGGAAGAACAGCAGCAGGCCCTGGAACACGCTGGTGACGGCCACCGGCAGGCCCAGGGAAATCTGCGCCGCTTCGCCGCCCAGATAGGTCAGGGCCAGCATCAGCGAGGCCAGCAGAATGCCGAAGGGATGCAGCCGCCCCAAGAATGCGACGATGATGGCGGTGAAGCCGTAGCCCGGCGAGACGAAGGGAGTGAGCTGGCCGATGGGGCCGGCTACCTCGTTCAATCCGGCGATGCCGGCCAACCCGCCGGACAGCAGCAGCGACATCCAGGTGATGCGGGCGCTGTTGAACCCGGCATATCCGGCGGCGGCGGCGGTCAAGCCGATGACCTTGATCTGAAACCCCAGGAAAGTGCGCGACAGCAGGAACCAGCCGCCCAGCGCCACGGCCAGAGCCAGCACCGCGCCGAAACCCAGGCGGGTGCCCTCCAGCAGGGGCGGGATGATGGCGTCGGGCTCGAACATCGGCGATTGCGGGAAATTATAGCCGTCCGGGTCGCGCCAGGGACCGTTGACCAGCCAGCGCAGGAACAGGTCGGCGACATAGGTCAGCATCAGGCTGGTCAGAATTTCGCTGGCGTTGAAGCGCAGCTTCAGCACGGCGGGAATCGACGCCCAGGCCATGCCGCCCAGAGCGCCCGCTGCGAACATGGCTGGCAGCACCCAGGCCGCGCCGTGTTCGGGGCGCAGGAACAGGGCGACGCCGGACCCGGCGACGGCGCCCATGATCAATTGTCCTTCGGCGCCGATGTTCCAGATATTGGCGCGGAACCCCAGGGCCAGCCCGATGGCGCAGAGCAGCAGGGGCGTGGCTTTCACCGCCAGTTCCGACAGGCCGTAGGCGCTGTCGAGGGGCTTGATGAAATAGGCGGCGACGGTCTTGACCGGATCGAATCCCAGCACGGCGAACAGGGCCATGCCGGTCAGCAGCGTCAGGGCGATGGCCAGGACCGGCGACAGCAGCAGCGCCGCCGTCGAAGGCGTGGGGCGGGCCTCAAGCCGGAGCATGGTCGGCCTCGGTCTTGCCGTTGTCGAAAACGCCGCCCATCAGCAGGCCGATGCGTTCGATGGAGCTGTCCGCCGCCGGCACCGCTTCCGACAGACGGCCGCCATGGATGACGGCGATGCGGTCGGACAGGGCGAACAGCTCGTCCAGGTCCTGCGAGATCACCAGCACGGCGGCACCGTTGCGGGCCATGTCGATCAGCGCCTGATGGATGGCGGCGGCGGCTCCGGCATCGACGCCCCAGGTGGGCTGGGCGACGATCAGAAGGCGCGGTTTCTGCATGATCTCGCGGCCGATGATGAACTTTTGCAGATTGCCGCCCGACAGGGATCGGGCCTGGCTGCCATGGCCGCGGGCGGCGACGCCGAAACGCTCGATGATGCGGTCGGCGTGGCGTTTGGTTCTGCCGAAGCGCACCAGTCCCCGGCGCACCAGCCCGCCGCTGCCATAGCCCGACAGCAGGGCGTTGTCGGCCAGGGTCATGTCGGGAACGGCGCCGCGGCCCAGGCGCTCTTCGGGAACGAAGGCCAATCCCAGGCGACGGCGGGCGCGGGGGCCGAGATGCCCGGCCGGCGTGCCGCAGATTGAAACCATTTCCGGCTTCGGCAGCGGAACCTCTCCCGACAGAGCCGAAAGCAGTTCGGTCTGGCCGTTGCCGGCGACTCCGGCGATGCCGACGATTTCTCCGGCCCGCACCGACAGCGAGGCTCCCTTGATGTTGGTGGCGAAGGGGTCGTCGGAGGTGGTGAACAGGCCGCTGACTTGCAGCAAGGCTTCGCCCTCGGCCAAGGTTTCGGCTCGGCGGTCGGGGGTGGTCAGCTCCGAGCCGATCATCATTTCTGCCATGTCGCGGGCCGAGGTGACGCGGGGATCGCAGGATGCCGCCACGCGGCCACCGCGCAACACCGTGGCCCGGTCGCACAGGGCGCGGATTTCCTCAAGCTTGTGGCTGATATACAGGATGGTGCGTCCCTCGGCCGCCAGTTGGCGCAAGGTGACGAACAGGCGTTCGACTTCCTGCGGCGTCAGCACCGAAGTGGGCTCGTCCATGATCAGCAGGCGCGGCTCACCCAGCAGGCTGCGGACGATTTCGACCCGCTGGCGTTCGCCCACCGACAGGTTGTGCACCGGGCGCGCCGGGTCCAGCGGCAGGCCGTAACGTTCCGAGACCTCGACGATACGGGCGGGCAGGGCGGCCATGCGTCCCGGCCTATCCAGCCCAAGGGCGATGTTCTCGGCCACGGTCAGAGAATCGAACAGCGAGAAATGCTGAAAGACCATGCCGATGCCCAAGGCCCGGGCGGCGGCGGGGTTGTCCACGGAAACCGCTTTGCCTTCCCACAGCATTTCGCCTTCGTCGGCATGCAGGATGCCGTAGATGATCTTGACCAGCGTACTTTTGCCGGCGCCGTTTTCTCCCAGCAAGGCGTGGATTTCTCCCGGCAGCAGGCTGAGATCGACGCCGTCGTTGGCGCGGCAGCCGGGAAATTGTTTGGTGATGCCCTTCAGGCAGAGGCGGGGAGTGACGCCTTCCAACGCTGTGCGGTCCTTGTCGTTCATGCTGTAAGGTTCATGGTAGTGCGGTGACAGAGTATATCGGCCTGCAAGACGCAACAATGCGGAAGTCTCGGTTATCGAAGATAAAACAAGAAGGGCGGGGAACAAGTCCCCGCCCTTCGTCATGTTAAAGCTGAAAACTTAAATCTTGGCCAGCTCGGGATTTTCGAAGTGGCTCTGATATTCGGCGATGGCCTTGGTCTCGTCGAATTCCTTTTCCATCTTGGCGACCACCACGGTGGCGACGCCGTTGCCGATCAGATTGGTGATGGCGCGGGCTTCCGACATGAAGCGATCGACGCCCAGCAGCAGGGCCAGACCTTCGACCGGCAGCTGGCCGGTGGCCGAAAGGGTGGCGGCCAGGGTGACGAAGCCGCCGCCGGTGACGGCCGCGGCGCCCTTCGAGGTCAGCATCAGCACGAACAGAATGCCGAGCTGCTGCCCGATGGTCATGTCGATGTTGAAGGCCTGGGCGATGAAGATGGCGGCCATCGACAGATAGATCGAAGTGCCGTCCAGGTTGAAGGAATAGCCGGTGGGGATGACCAGACCGACCACGGACTTGGAGCACCCGAAACGCTGCATCTTGTCCATCATGCGCGGCAGCACCGATTCCGACGACGAAGTGCCGAGAACGATCAGGAGCTCGTCCTTGATATAGCGCAGGAAGCGCCAGATGCTGAAGCCGTTGGCGCGGGCGATGACGCCCAGAACGATGAAGACGAACAGAGCCATGGTCAGATAGACCGAGGCCATCAGCTGACCCAGCGACGTCAAGGAGCTGATGCCGTACTTGCCGATGGTGTAGGACATGGCGCCGAAAGCCCCGATGGGAGCGACGCGCATGACGATACCGATCAGGCCGAAGAAGGCGTGGGCGATGCGTTCCAGCAGATCTTCGACCGGCTTGCCCTTTTCGCCCATCATGGCCAGGGCGGCGCCGAACAGCACCGAGAAGAACAGGATCTGCAGCAGATCGCCGGAACCGAAAGCGCTGACCACGTTGTCGGGGATGATCTTCATCAGAACGGTGACGGCGTCCTGATCCTTGGCCTGGCTCGCATACTTGGCCACGGCGTCGGCCTTCAAGGTGCCGGCCACCACGTTCATGCCGCGTCCCGGACCCACCACGTTGACGACCAGCAGGCCGATGCCCAAAGCGAAAGTGGTCACCACTTCGAAATAGATCAGAGCCTTCAGGCCGACCTTGCCGACCTTCTTCATGTCGCCGATGGAGGAGATGCCGGTGACGACGGTCAGGAAGACCACGGGACCGATGACCATCTTGATCATGTTGATGAAGACCTTGCCCAGCGGCTCCATCTTCACGGCGAGATCGGGATAGAAATGTCCCAAGAGAACGCCGATGGTGATGGCGGTCAGAACCTGGACGGTCAGGTTGTGATAAAACTTCTTGGGCTTCTTCCGCTCGTTGGCGGCGGTGGAAATTTGCATGGACGTTTCCTCAAGTGACTAAAAGCCGTTGCGCGGCCACCCTGGGGGACGCTCCTGGGCGCCTGAACATGGCCCCTTCGTTCGCAAGCGGTGTGCCAGTTTCTCCGCTCATGCATTTCCGGGCTTTTTGCGGTAATGTTGACTGGAAATCCGCACAACCACCTTTGAAATGGTGTGTGATTATCCACACAAAAAGAAGGGCGCGCGGAAAATTTTGAAAGTTCCTTGCCTTGGCGCGCGGGCTCTCGTCATTTTGCTGCGCCGCAAACCTCAGATAAGCAATCTCTTGATGTCCGTGTTTTCTCGCTTGTCCTCGTTTTTCACCCAGCCTTTGGTGCTGCCGCTCTGGAAGCCGTCGCGTCCGGCCCTGATGGGATTCGTCTATCTGCTGATCCTGTCGGCTCCGTGGGCGGTGTGGCAGGTGGATTCCTGGAGCCAGTCCCGCGCCTTCGAGCGGCTGGCCCGCCAGGGGCGCGAGCGGGTGATCCTTTATGCCGGCAGCCTGCATTCCGAGATCGAGAAATATCAGAACATCCCGCAGGTGCTGGCCAGCGACCCGGAGGTGACGGCCTTGCTGTCGGCAGGGGACCGCGGCAAGGCGCAGGCGCTGTCCCGGCGGCTGGAACGGCTGAACCACAAGCTGGGCGCCTCGGCCATCTATGTTCTGAACGAAGGCGGCATGACCCTGTCGGCCAGCAACTGGGCCGAGGGCGTCGGCAGTTTCGTCGGCCAGCGCTTCGATTTCCGCCCTTATTTCGTCGAGGCGCGGCAGGGTAGGGTGGGGCGCTATTTCGCCTTGGGCAGCACGTCGAACCAGCCGGGCTATTACATCGCCATGCCGGTGATGCTGGCCGACAGGGTGGCGGGGGCGGTGGTGGTCAAGATGGCTTTGGATGAACTGGAGAAAAGCTGGACCGGCACCGGCGAGAAAGTCTTCGTCACCGACGCCCACGGCATCGTCTTCATCACCAACAATCCGGGCTGGCGCTATCGCAGCCGCTGGCCGCTGAGGCCCGACGAGCGGCTGGCGGTGCGGACCAGCCGCCAATACGGCGATGAATCTTTGGACACCCTGAACTTCGTCAGCGGCGAACGGCTGGTGACGGCGGACGGGCGCGGATATCTGTCCGTGGCGGCGCCGTTGGAGGACGGTCAGAACTGGACCCTGACGGTGCTGCTGGACGCCCGCGACGCGCAGTCCCAGGCCCGCATTACCGGGCTGCTGGCGGTGGCGGCCATGACGCTTCTGGGAGTGGGCCTTTATTATCTGGCGCACCGCACCTTGGAGCGGCGGCGCCAGACCCGCGAGCTGGAACGCCGGGTGGCCGAACGCACGGCGGCCCTGACCGAAAGCAACCAGCGCCTGCAGGACGAAATCATCGAGCGCCGCCGCGCGGAAGAGGAGCTGACCAACAAACAGGCCGAACTGGTGCAGGCGGCCAAGCTGGCGGCCCTTGGCCAGATGTCGGCGGGCATGGTGCACGAGATCAATCAGCCGCTGGCGGCTTTGCGCTCCTATGCCGACAATGCCGTGACCTATCTTGATCTGGAGCGGCCGCAAGGAACGCGGGAAAATCTGCACGAAATCGTCGGTCTGACCGAGCGGATGGCGCGCATCACCGGCCAGCTTAAGCATTTTGCCCGGAAATCCACCGGAGCGGCCGCTCCCATCGAGGTGGCGGCCATGGTCGAGGGATCTCTGGCCTTGCTGGGCGGGCGCCTGCGCACCGACGTGGTGACGCTGGTGTGGTCGCCGCCGAACGCCGACCTGCGGGTGTGGGGCGACGAGGTCCGGCTGCAGCAGGTTCTGGTCAATCTTTTGCGCAACGGCCTGGACGCCATGAAGGGGCGGGAGCGCCGCCGCCTGGAAGTGCGGGCCGAGGCGCAGGGATCGCTGGTCCATATTCTGGTGCGCGACAACGGCACCGGCATTTCCGACGAGGGCATGGTCCAGTTGTTCGACCCTTTCTTCACCACCAAGCCGGCCGGTGAAGGGTTGGGCTTGGGTTTGTCGATCTCTGAAGGTATCGTCCGCGACCTTGGCGGCCGGCTGTCGGCGGCCAATATCCCCGAAGGCGGAGCCCAGTTCACCGTGACCCTGCGAAAAGTCGAGGAGCCGGCATGAGTATGTCCATTCTTCTGGTCGACGACGACCGTCAGGTCCGCAACGCCGGAAAACAAACCCTGGAGCTAGCCGGCTTCCAAGTGGTCTGCTGCGAATCCGCCGAGCAGGCGCTGAAGCTTCTGCACCGTGATTGCGGAGCCTTGATCACCGACGTGCGCATGGCCGGGCTGGACGGTTTCACCTTGATGGAAAAAGCCCTGGAGATGGACCCCGACCTGCCGGTGATCATGATCACCGGCCACGGCGACGTTTCCATGGCCGTGCGGGCCATCCGCGGCGGCGCCTACGACTTCATCGAAAAACCTTATCCCTCCGAATTGCTGGTGGACTGCACCCGCCGCGCCCTGGAGCGCCGCCGCCTGGTGATGGAAAACCGTCTGCTGCGCCAGGAATTGGCCGACGCCGGGGAAACCGCCATCATCGGCAAGACTCCGGCCATCGAGCGCATGCGCACGATCATCGCCGCCGTGGCCAAGACCGACACCGACGTTCTGGTGATGGGCGAAACGGGCACCGGCAAGGAACTGGTGGCCCGCGCCCTGCACCATCAAAGCGGACGCAAGAACCATAAGTTCGTCGCCCTGAATTGCGGCGCCATGCCGGAAAGCCTTTTCGAATCCGAGCTGTTCGGCCACGAGGCGGGCACCTTCACCGGGGCGGCGAAGCGGCGTACGGGCCGCATCGAATTCGCCAACAAGGGCACCTTGTTCCTCGACGAGATCGAAAGCATGCCGCTTTCGCTTCAAGTCAAGATTCTTCGCGTGCTCCAGGAACGCTCCGTCGAGCCCTTGGGCTCCAACGAGATCATTCCCGTCGATTTGCGGGTGGTCGCCGCCACCAAGATCAGCCTGAAGGTGGCCAGCCAGGAGCAGAAGTTCCGCGAGGATCTTTATTACCGGCTGAACGTGGTGATGATCCATATTCCGCCCCTGCGCGAACGGCGCGAGGATATTCCGCTGCTGTTCCAGCATTTCGTGCTGAAAGCCGCCACCCGTTACGGCCGCGAGCCGCCGCGTCTGACGCCGGACGTTCTGCATCAGCTGACCAGCTATTCCTGGCCCGGCAACGTGCGCGAACTGAAGAACGCCGCCGACCGCTTCGTGCTGGGACTGGGCGATCAGAGCGAGCTTCTGGGGGCCGAGCCGTCGCGCGGCACCCGTCTGACCCTGGCCGAGCAGGTGGACCTGTTCGAGAAGAGCGTCATCGAAAACGAGCTGGCCCTGCATAACGGCAGCGTCAAGCAAACGGTCGAGGCGTTGGGCGTTCCCCGCAAGACGTTTTACGACAAACTGCGCCGCCACGGCTTGGTGGCTGACGATTTCCGGTAAAATTAAACCCTTAGAAGGATTGACCCGGGGGTTATGGGGTGCTGTCCTGTCAAGGGGTGAGAAACAAGCCGTACGTCCTTGAAGGAGCGATAAAATGCTGATCGGCGTGCCTAAGGAGATCAAGACCCACGAATATCGAGTCGGCCTGACCCCCGCCTCCGTGCGGGACGTGGTGGCCCACGGTCATCATCTGGTGGTGGAAACCGGCGCCGGGCTGGGAATCGGCTTCTCGGACGACGATTACCGCGCCGCCGGAGCCCAGATCGCCTCGACCGGAGCCGCCGTCTATGCCGCCGCCGACATGGTGGTGAAGGTCAAGGAGCCGCAGCCCGAGGAAATCGGCCATCTGCGCCAGGGCCAGCTGCTGTTCACCTATCTGCATCTGGCGCCCGATCCCGAACAGACCAAGGGATTGCTGGCCAGCCAATGCACCGCCATCGCCTATGAGACCGTGACCGACCGCTTGGGCGGTCTGCCGCTGTTGGCGCCGATGAGCGCCGTGGCCGGGCGCATGTCGATCCAGGCCGGCGCCCGCTGCCTGGAAAAGGAAAGCGGCGGTGCCGGCATTCTGCTGGGCGGCGTAGCCGGCGTGCTGCCGGCCAAGGTGGTGATCTTGGGCGGCGGCGTGGCCGGCACCAACGCGGCCCAGGTGGCTGCCGGGCTGATGGCCAACGTCACCATTCTCGATAGCTCAATGCCGCGTCTGCGCGAACTGGATCTGCATTTCAGCGGCCGGGTGCGGACTTTGTTTTCCACCACGGAAGCGGTGGAATCCGCCGTCATCGCCGCCGATCTGGTGGTGGGGGCGGTGCTGATCCCCGGAGCCGCCGCACCCAAGCTGGTGACCCGCGACATGCTGCGGCGCATGCGCACCGGCTCGGTGGTGGTGGACATCGCCATCGACCAGGGCGGCTGCTTCGAAACCAGCCGTCCGACGACTCACGAAGCGCCGACCTATGTCGAAGAGGGCGTAGTGCATTACTGCGTCACCAACATGCCGGGCGCCGTGGCCCGTACTTCGACCTTCGCCCTGAACAACGCCACCCTGCCTTACGTGCTCGCCTTGGCCGACAAGGGGTGGAAGTCGGCCTGTCTGGACGATCCTTACCTGCGGACAGGCCTTAATCTGCATAACGGCCAGGTGACGCACGCGGCGGTGGCTGCGGCTTTGAAGCTTCCGTTGCTGCGGCCCGAGGATGCTCTGGGCCTGTAAATGACCCAGAAAAGTCCCGTGAAACAGGGAAGCCGCGCCGCTTCGCCGCGCAAGGCTTCGATCCGCCGCCAGAATCAGGCCGTGATTTTGGCGGCGGCGGAAGACGTGTTCGCCGAGCGCGGATATGCCGGCGCCAGCATGTCCGAAATCGCCCGGCGGGCCGATCTGCCCAAGGCCAATCTCCACTACTATTTCGGCACCAAGGAAGAGCTTTATCGGGCTGTTCTTGACGATATTCTGACCGCTTGGCGCCACGATATGGACGGTTTCCGTTCCGACGCCGACCCGAAACAGGCGGTGTCGGCCTACATCCGCCTGAAGCTGGATTTTTCGCATCGGCGGGCGTCGGGGTCGAAAGTGTTCGCCAACGAAATCATCCATGGCGCCTCGGTGCTGGGCGACGCTCTGGGAGATCTGGTGCGGGCCGGTATCGCCGGCAAGGACAAGGTGGTCGACGAATGGGTCACCAAGGGATTGATCGCTCCGGTGGACGGCCGGCACTTTTTCATCATGCTGTGGGCGATGACCCAGCATTACGCCGATTTCGAAGTACAGATTCGCAAGGTGTTGGGGAAAGAGGCGCTGACCGAGGCTGATTGGCGGGAAATCGCCATTCAGGTCGAGACCTTTGTTCTCCGGGCGCTGTGTTTGCCGGTTTGATCCGGGAAATATGACATTTTTCAGGAGATGATCTGCATATTCTTGTTGCCGCCGCCTGGGGCTTCGGTTTTGATGGCCGCGGGCGAAGCCCTACGGAAAAAATACCGCCACTTAATGAGGCTTAGGGACGAAATATGACTCGACTCTTGTCCAAGGTCGGAGTCGGCTGGCAGATCGGCTTCGTAAGCTTGATCGCCTTGTTGGGCTTCTTCGTCATCGGCACCATCGACGCCTACGTCAGCCACCAGCAATCGGTCCAGCGGACCGCCATGCAAACGTTGACCAAGCGTCAAGAGGCGGCTCAAGCCCTTTACCGCGCCATCGCCGAGGCCCGTCTGCTGGAAGCGCAATTCCTGGTCACCCACGATCAGGGGCTGGTGGACCGCCACGCCATTGCCGTCGGCCAGTCGGCCGAAGCCATGCAGATGGTGCAGGAAGGTCTGTCCGATAAAGGCGAGGTCGAGAACCTGGAAAAGGCCGAGGCCGCCGTCGGCAACTATCTCGAAGCCTTTGACGGCATCATCGAGGCGCAGGGCGCTTTGGGCGCCGACGAGAAGAGCGGTCTGCGGGCCAATCTGTCTCAGGCCGCCGAAGCTTTGGACATGTCCGTCAGTCTGGTGTCCGGCACCACGGGCAACGAATTCGCCAGCGAATTTCTGCGGATGCGCCATGGTGAGAAAGATTTCATCGCCCAGCGCGATCCCAATCTGCTGGATGTGGTGACGGCCCATTACGTGGCCTTGACCGCCCGCATCGACAATCTGGACGACAAGAAGCTGGGCAAGCGGCTTGCCGCCGATCTGGAAAATTACAAGGCCCAATTCGACGCGACGGTCGAGACCTATCAGAAGCTGGACAAGCAGCGCCAGCTGCTGGACACCATCGCCCAGAACGAGCTGATGCCGACCATCGCCAAGATTTCCAACAGCGTGGTCGAGGACAGCGCCCGTCAGAGCGCCGACAATCAGGCCAGTCTGGATCGTCTGAACAACATCATTCTGGTGGCCGTGATCGGTGCCGGCTTGATCACCGTGGCTTTGGGGCTTTTGGTCGGCCGGGCCATTGCACGCCCGGTGGTGGCGATGGCCGTCACTATGCACAAGGTGGCCGATGGCGATCTGAGCGTTTCGGTGCCGGGCCGCGAGCGTAGCGATGAATTGGGCGAGATGGCCGCGGCGCTGGAGGTGTTCCGCGAGAACGCCGAACGCATGGACAGTCTGCGCCGCGAACAGGAAAATATTCGCCTGCGCGCCGAACAGGAGCGTAAAAGCGCCATCCTGGCCCTGGCCAACGATTTCGAGGGGAATTTCTCCTCGGTGCTGTCCACCGTCGAATCGGCGGTGCGCAAGATGCGGGATATGTCGGAGGTGCTGCGCGGCACCGCCGAATCGACCCGGTCCCAGGCTGAAAGCACCGCTGAAAGCTCGACCGCCAGTTCCGAGACCATCCGCTCCATGGCGGAGGTCGCCGATACCCTGGCCGCGGCCATCAACGATATCGGCAGCAAGGTTCACCGTTCGTCCGAGATCGTCCGGCGCGCCGTCGACGAATCGCGCCGCACCGACACCCTGGTGCGCGGCCTGACCGAAGCCGCCCAGCGGATCGGCGACGTCGTGCAGTTGATCAACGACATCGCCAGCCAGACCAACCTGCTGGCCCTGAACGCCACCATCGAGGCTGCCCGCGCCGGCGAGGCCGGCAAGGGCTTCGCCGTGGTGGCCAACGAGGTCAAGCATCTGGCCAGCCAGACCGCCAAGGCCACCGAGGACATTACGGTGCAGGTGCAGGCCATTCAGGAGGCCACCCGCACGGCGGTCAGCGCCATCGATATGATCCGCACCACCATCGAGGAAGTGGACAGCATCGCCGGCGAAGTGAACGACGCGGTGCGCCACCAGACCGAAGCCACCAGCATGATCACCAACAGCGTGGCCAATGTCAGCCAAACCTCGATCGAAGTCGTGGGCAGCGTTACGGAAATGGCTCGTACCGCCGCCGAGACTGGACGCGCTGCCGTCGAGGTGTATTGTTCGGCCGATGAATTGTCGAAGCAGGCGATGGTCCTGCACGAAAACGCCGATCGGTTCATCGCGCAAATTCGTAATGAGTGACGATCCTATGGCTCGATTGCTATCATAGGGTGTGTTCCGCCCGCGATCGGGATGTTGGGATGTAGGGGGAGGAAGAGTTGGAATATCGCATCTACGCTGGCGAAGGCGGTAAATCCGTCATCGAATGTTCTGGTCGTCTCACCTTCACCAACTCCTCGGCCTTTATGCGAATCACCGAAGAGTTGAGGGCCGCTGACGGCAAATCTTGGGTACTGGACCTTTCCCGCCTGGAATTCATCGATTCCGCCGGGCTGGGGATGCTGTTGATGGCGCGCGACATTCTGGGCGACCACAAGGGGCGGCTGACTCTGAAAGCGGCGCAGGGGCAGGTGGCCAAGGCATTGAGCCTTGCCCGCTTCGACGAACTGATCCAGATCGAGGCCTAAATCCCCTAAGACCGTCATGGGATGGATTGCCCGGGGCTTTGGCTTGGGGCATGATGGCTCCAAGGACAATTTTCCCTGAAAGTCGGACCGCCTGTCTCGCCGAGCAGCGATCCGCGCCGTGGAGGGCCGTTTGGAGTATCGCATCGTTTCCGCAGAAGACGGCCGGGCCGTCGTTTATTGCGTTGGCCGGATGACCTTGCCGACCCAGGCGGGATTCAGCCGAATCGCGGATGACATGCGCAGCTACGGCCATAAGAATTGGCTTTTCGACCTTACCGACGTGGAATTCATCGATTCGGCCGGCATGTGGATGCTGCTGATGGTGCGTAGCGTCGCCAAGGAATTGGGTGGACATCTCAGCATCACCGGCGCCGTTGGTCAGGTGGCCAAAGCCCTGGACCTCGCCAGTTTCGAGGATGTCATTCGGACCGAGGGCTGATTTTGACCGGCTCGCACCCCTCCGCCATTCTGTGCTGCCGGAGCGACGGGACGCGGCTTTGCGCCGAGGGCACCGCCGCGCTGCTGCGCGACCGCAATCATCCCATCGCCCAATGTCCCCGCAGCGGCCTGCAAACCGATTGCTCGACCCAGCCGACGGTGACGGTGCTGACCGGCATCGACCATGATTTGATCGTTCACGGCCTGAACCATCATCACGGCAGCGTCGAACAATTGGGCGATTCCTTGCTATCGGGCGGAAATCTGCCCGAGACTTTGAGGCGCGACGGCTTGTATCTGGGCCTGTCCACCAGCGCGGCTTACGGCGTCGAAGTCGCGAAGCTGTTTACCCAGGCCTTGCGGACCCGGTTGGGCTTTTCCGAGGATATGCGCGACAATCTTGAACTGGCGCTGCACGAAGCCCTGGTCAACGGCTTGATCCACGGCAATCTGGGCATTCCTTCGACGGGACGCGACACCTTGGAGATGTTCACCGCATATTGCCATTCGGTGGAACGCGGGCTGGCCGATCCGGTGCGGGGGCTGCGGCTGATCGAAATCTTCGCCTGGTGGGACGATCAGGCCATCGAATTGTCGGTGGTCGATCAGGGCGAGGGCTTCGATCCCGCGATCGTGGAGCGGGAAGCCGCCAAGCCGGGCAAGGCGTCGGGCAGGGGGCTGCAACTGATCGGTTCGCTGTCCGAAGGTTATGTCACCTCCGAGGGCGGCAGGCGCTTGAGCATGAGGTTCCGGCGATGACCGGCCTGCCCAATCTGGCGGCCGACGGCCGCGCCGATCTGTCTCACTGCCGCGTGCTGGTGGTGGACGACGCGCAGGGCATCCGCAAGATCATCGGCGCCTATCTGCAGGCGGCCGGCATCCATCATATCGAATACGCCACCGACGGCATCGACGGCTTGGCCAAGGTGGAAAGCTTCGAGCCCGATCTGGTCATTCTGGACATCATGATGCCGGAGATGGACGGTTTCGAGGTCTGCCGCATCCTGCGGTCCGACGCCAAGCACCGGCATCTGCCGATCCTGGTGCAGACGGCCTTGGAATCGCCGTCGGAGCGCACGGCGGTGTTCCGCGCCGGCGCTAGCGATCTGATCACCAAGCCGATTCATGGGCCGGAACTGGTGGCCCGCGTGCGGGTGCAGCTGGAAAACCGCATGCTGATCCGCAATCTGGAAGATTACCGCCACCATATGCAGCTTGAGCTTGAGCTGGCGCGGCACATGCAGGAAGACTTGCTGCCCGAGGACGGCGTCGTCGCCGCCAACGGCGGCTTGGCGGGATTGAGGGTGACGTCCCACTTCCAGCCCTCGGCCGAGCTGGGCGGCGACATGTGGAGCATCCGCGAGCTGGGAAGCGGCAGAGTGGCCGTCTCGTCGGTCGATTTCGCCGGACACGGCGTGACCGCCGCCCTGAACACGTTCCGCCTGCATACTCTGATGCACCAACTGCCGCCGCCGGACCCCAACTGCCCGTCGGCCTACATGCATCTGCTGAACGCCCAGCTGGTGGATCTGCTGCCCGTGCACCAGTTCGCCACCATGTTCTATGGCATCATCGATCTGCATCAGGGTTCGATGGTCTGGTCCAGCGCCGGGGCGCCCAGCCCCATCCTGTGCGTCGGCGACAATCTGCAAATGCTGGATTCCAGCGGTCTGCCTCTGGGAATATCCCTCAAGGCCAAATACCGCGACCGTCAGATCGAATTCCCCCTGGGAGCCAGTCTGCTGCTTTACAGCGACGCCTTGACGGAAACGCCCGACGACCACGGCAACGCCGTCGAACTGGACGAATTGCTGCGCATGGTTTCGACGGCCCGGGCGGCGCGGGATGCCGAAACTCCGCTGGCGGCTCTGCTGGACGGTTTCCGCGCCGGCCGTGCCACGCCCACCGACGATCTGACGGTGGTGTGGCTCAGCCGGCTATAGGAGCTGGAACGGTTTTCGCGTCAGACGAAGCCGAGATGCTTCCGTTCTAGTAAGTCCAGAAACCGCCCGTCGCGCCGATAGCGGCGGTAAACAGTCCCAAAAGCAGATTGGCGATGGCCACGGCGCGGATCTGCGCCAGGAAATGCTGGGCGGCGGGAACGTCGCCGCGTTCCACGGCATGGCGAAACTCCTGCCAGGGGCGGCCCCACAGAAAAAGGAACAGGGCGATCATGATGATGCCGGTGATCTGCATGATCTGAATATGCAGGCCGATGGCGGAAAAGCCTTCATAGCCGAAGATCACCACGCCGTAGCCGGTCAGCAGCAGCACGGCGACGCAGCCCCATACCCAATGAAAGAAACGCCCCAGCACGGCCTGCCACAGTTCTAGGCGGGTCCGCTCGCCCAGGGAATTTGCCAGGGAGCCGACGGCGGGGCGGAAGATGATCAGGGTATAGAAAATGCCGCCGACCCAGACGACGGCGGCCAGGGTGTGCAGGGCCAGGATCAGGGGAATCATTATTCGGCGGCCTTTTGGGTCTTCAGCTTGAGGATCGCGGCGATTTCGGCGGCAAGGGCGCGGATTTCCTCGGCGCCTGTGCTGCGCGGCGACGTCTCGACGATGCCCTTGCCTTCCATCATGCTGGCGGCGAAGCCCGAGCGGTTCCCCAATTGGGTGGCGGCCAGGGGAAGCCCTTCTTCGGCGATCTTGGCGCGGATGGTGTCGGCCAGCTTGTTGCGGGCGGGAACGCGGTTCAACACCAGCAGGGCCTGGCTCTTCTCGCGCTTGGCCATTTCCAGGGTGGGCTTGGTGGCCCACAGGTCCATGGGGCTGGGCTGTACGGGGACCAGGATCAGCGAGGCGGCGCGCACGGCCACGCGGGCGTCGGTTTCGGCATGGGGCGGGGTGTCCACCACCAGCAGATCGTAATCGCTTTTCAGGCGGTCGATCTCGGTGGCCAGCTTCCAGCCTTGGACGTCCAGGGCGGCCAGAGAACTTTCCACCCCGGCGTCCTTGCGCATGCCGTACCAGGCCGACAGGGAGCCCTGGGGATCGACGTCCAGCATGGCCACCTTCAGTCCCTGGCGGGCCCAGGCGACGGCCAGTTGCACGGCGATGGTGGTTTTTCCGGCGCCGCCCTTCTGCTGGGCGATGGCGATGGTCTTGGCCGTCATGCCTTTGTGTCCCCCTTGATGGAATTTTCGCCCCAAGGCTGAACTCATCCCGGCGATTTTTCAAGGAATACCGCCGCGACATTTCAGCTACGCACTTGACCCCGGCGGTTGGGGCGCTACCCTTCAGGGCAGTTTGTGAAAGGGGAATTTCAAGATGCCCGAGGCCAGTGCCCAGTTCGACGTGCGTCAGGTGACCGCCATGATCCGCGACATGCACGCCCGTCAACAGTACGAACAGGCCCGCGATCTCAGCCATCAGGCGCTGTCCCAGCTTCCCAACAACGCCGAACTGCTTTATCTGGCCGCCGTGTCCGAGATGATGAGCGGCCGTCCCGATCTGGCCTTGCCGATCCTGGAAAAAGCCATGGCCATCGAGCCGAACAACGTTCAGCATCTACGGGCGGTTCTGGCCTCGCTCAAGGCGCTGAAGCGGAACGACGAGGCCCTGGGCGTCGCTGAGCGCGCCATCGCTCTGATGTTGGCCCAGCCGGTGGGGTTGGAGCCCGCCGCCATCGCCCGGCGCACCGTCAGTCATCATCTTCAGGCGCGTCCCCACAACATCGTCCATCACCGCCGCAGCCGGGCTTTGGGCGAATTGACCGAGATGTTCCTGAATTCGCCGGGCTATCACGTCGACGATCTGGCGCGGCTCTATCTGTTCTACGACAACATCAGCCGCGCCTTGAGCCGGGGCGTGACCGGCGACATGGCCGAATTCGGGGTGTGGAAGGGGCATACCGCCAAGGCGCTGAAAGGGCTGGTACCGGGGCGCATGCTCTATCTGTTCGACAGCTTCGCCGGTTTCCCCGCCGGCAGCTTTCCTGAAAACGACCGCCGCTATGCCATGTTCAAGGATTGCAGCTTGGAAGCGGTCCGCGACTTCGTCGGCAACGATCAGGTCGTCTGGCGTCCGGGAACGTTCCCCGCCACCGCCGAAGGGCTGTCCGACAATCTGCGTTTCTCGGTGGTGCATATCGATTTCGGCAGCGGTCCGGGCACCGGCGCCGCCTTGGATTTCGCCTATTCCCGCCTGAATTCGGGCGGCGTTCTGTTCCTGCACGATTATGCCAACGACAGTTGGGCCGAAGTCGCCCGCACCGCTGACGCCTTCCTGGCGGACAAGCCGGAAAAGCTGATGGTGGCCCCCGACAAGGGCGGCACCGGCGTTCTGATCAAGCGGTAGGGCGAGGCTTGCGCCGGGATTCCAATCGCTTACGCCGGCGGTTTCCAGTTGTCGGTCTTGGCCATGATCTCCAGGGCGGCGCCCAAATCGCCCTCGAAGGTCATGGGGCCGGTATGGGTCAGGCGGCTTTTGGTGTGGGCCCAGATTTCTCCGCCCATGTCGGTCCAGCGCTTGCAGAAGGTATAGTCTTCCGACAGATAGACGCCGGTTTCCTTGTCGATGACGCAATCGAAATAGGCGCAGTTTTCCCGGGTCGCCAATCCGTCCTCGGCGGCGACGTGGATGTTGGTGAAATGGATGTCGGGATAATGCTGGGCCATGCGGGTGAAAACCTCGCGGCGGACCAGCATGAAGCCGGTGCCGATATAGCGCACCTGGGCGAAATTGACCTCTGGTCCCGGCACCTGATCGTTGTCCAGCAGGTCGACCACATAGTTTAGCGCCGACGAGGCGGGATTGGGCGCGCCCATATCCATATGCATCTTCGCCCGCTGCCAATTGACCTGCTTCAAGGGATAGATGGCGCCGACCACGTCTTTCTGGGCGTCCAGCAGGGTCAAAGCCTGTTCCGGCGAAAAGCCGATGTCGGCGTCGATGAACAGCAGATGGGTGGCGGTGGGGTCGGACAGGAATTGCTGGACCAGCATGTTACGGGCGCGGGTGATCAGGGCGTCGCCGCCGATCAGGCGGAACGAGATGCCGACGCCGATTTGCAGGCAGGCCTTTTGCAGGCCGATCAGCGAGATGGCGTAATTGCAGGTGACATTGCCGCCGTAGCAGGGAGTGGCGACGACGATATGGGGCCGCTGGCTCATGGACGTTATGCTCCGCCTTACAGGAGAAACCGGTCCAGCCCCAATCCTTCGGTGTCGATCTCGGGGGGGCGTCCGGAAACAATGTCGGCCAACAGCTTGGCTGAACCGCAAGACATGGTCCAGCCCAAGGTTCCGTGGCCGGTGTTGAGGTAAAGCCCCGGCACCTTCGTGCCCCCCAGAATAGGTACGGAATCCGGCGTGACCGGACGCAGGCCGCACCACAGTTTGGCCCGTGAGAAGTCGCCGGCGCCGGGAAACAGTCCCTCGGCAAGCGACGCCACCAGCCTGGCGCGGCCTTCGTTCATGTCGGTGTTCCATCCCGCCAGTTCGGCGGTGCCGGCACAGCGCAGGCGCCCGCCCAGGCGGCTGTAGACCATCTTATGCTCGTCGTCGGTGATGCTGACCGTCGGCGCCTTGGCTTCGTCCGTCACCGCCAGGGTGGCGGAATAGCCCTTGGCCGGATAGATGGGCAGGCGCAAATCGACCTGACGGGCCAGCAGGGGGCTCCAGCTGGCGGCGGCCAGCACGAAGGCGTCGGCATGGATGCGGCCCCGGCTGGTGGAGATGGAGGCCAGTCGGTTGCCCGACAGCTCCAATTCGTCGATGCGGGTGCCGTAAAGGAAGGTGACGCCGCGCTTGGCGCAGAGCTCGGCCAGGGCACGGGTGAATTTGTGGGCGTCGCCGGATTCGTCGCCGGGCGTCATGATCGCGCCGGCCAAATCGCCGTGGACGCAAGCCAGGGCCGGTTCGATTTCCACCGCCTGATCGGGCGTCTTTTCCTGACGCTCCAAGCCGAGGCTGTTCATCAGTTCCGAGGCTTTGCGGGCGTTCTCGAATTCGTTCGTGTCCCGATAAATATGCAGGATGCCCAGGGTTTTCTGGTCGTATTGCAGGCCGGTCAACTGGCGTAGCGCCTGAAGACAGGCGCGGGAATAGACGGCGACGCGCAGGGTGCGGTCGGTGTTGGCGTGCGCCCGTCTGGCGGTGCAGTTCAACAGGAAGCGCGCTCCCCAGGTCCACAGGGCCGGATCGAAGCGGTTCCAGCGGAACAGCAAGGGCGCGTCTTCGCGGCCCATCCAGCGCAGGGCGCGCATCGGCGTGGCGGGATTGGCCCAGGGTTCGGCGTGGCAGGGCGAGACTTGCCCGCCGTTGGCGAAACTGGTTTCCAGGGCGGCGCCGTCCTGGCGGTCGACCACCGTCACCTCGTGTCCGGCCTCGGCCAGATACCAGGCGGACGTGACGCCGACCACGCCGGCTCCCATGACCACGACCTTCACAGACGGCCTCCGCTCGAAAAACGACGGCCCCCTATATACTCCGCTCCAGAAAGGTCAGCTAGCCCTTGCCAAGCGCAATGCTGGTATTACCCTGGAAAGGGAATGGAGTAGCCCCATGACCTGCCTGTTGACCACCCAGCAGATGTATCGTGCCGATCAGGCCGCCATGGCCGCCGGGATTTCCGGCGAGAGCCTGATGGAGGCGGCGGGCTGGCAGGTGGCCAACGCCATCCGCCGACGCTTCCGTCCGCGCGCCGTGGCCGTGCTGTGCGGTCCCGGCAACAATGGCGGCGACGGTTTCGCGGCGGCGCGGTTGCTGGAAAGCTGGGGCTGGCCGGTGTCGCTGGCTTTGCTGGGCGACGTGACGGCCTTGCGCGGCGACGCGGCGGCTATGGCCGCCCGCTGGCGAGGGATTGTGCAGCCTTTTGCCACGGACATCCTGAACGGCTCTCCCCTGGTGGTCGACGCCTTGTTTGGAGCGGGACTGAACCGTACCCTGGACGGAGAGGCCGCGGCCATGGTCGGAGAGATTAATCGGCGTAATTTGGACGTAGTGGCGGTGGACGTGCCCAGCGGCCTGGACGGCAATACCGGCGATTCCTCGGGGATGGTGATCCAGGCGGCGCTGACCGTGACCTTCTTCCGTCCCAAGCCCGCTCACGCGCTGATGCCGGGGCGGGCCTTGTGCGGCGAGGTGGTGGTGGGCGACATCGGCATTCCCGACGGCGTGCTGGAAGCGATTTCCCCCGATTTCTGGATCAATACCCCCGAGCAATGGCGCGATGACTTGCCGCGCCTGGATGCCCAGGGGCATAAATATGGTCGCGGCCATCTGCTGGTGGCAGGCGGCGGCTCGATGACCGGCGCGGCGCGGCTGGCGGCGCGGGCGGCGCGGCGGGCCGGGGCCGGGCTTTGTTCCATTGTTTCTCCGCCCGGGGCCGCCGACGTCTATCGCGCCGGCGACCCCGGCGTCATCGTCGAAAGCGCCGCCGGTTGGCCGAATCTGCTGGCCGATCCCCGTCGCAACGCCGCCGTCATCGGCCCCGGCCTGGGAGCCGGAGAGGCGACGCGGCGTCTGGTTCTCGACGCTTTGGCGGCAGGCAAGGCCTGCGTTCTGGATGCCGATGCCCTCACGTCATTCAAAAATCACGGAAAACAGCTTTGGGGGGCTGGCGGCATTCCGGTAATAACCCCACATGATGGAGAGTATTCCCGTCTTTTCCTCCACCAGGGCGATCGCTTGAGCCGCGCCCGGCTGGCGGCGGCGGAGAGCGGGGCGGTGGTGCTGCTGAAGGGGCCGGACACGGTGATCGCCTCTCCGGACGGCCGGGCCGTGGTGACGGTCAACGCGCCGCCGACGTTGGCGACGGCGGGGTCGGGGGATGTTTTGGCCGGTATTGTCGGCGGTTTGCTGGCCCAGGGAATGGATCGCTTCAAAGCCGCCTGCGCCGCCGCCTGGATGCACGGCGAGGCGGCGAAAGCATTCGGGCCCGGCCTGATCGCCGAAGATCTGGCCGACCAACTGCCCAAGGTTTTTCTGAGGATGGGCTGATCTTCAGGAGGGAGTCATGGAACAGGTAAAAGCAACAACGACCGTATCTCCGCCTCAAGCCGGGTTTTTCGACCGGTTTAAAAATCTGCGCGGCTTGTGGCGCGACATCGCCGCCACCCTGGGGGCCGCGCCCAAGGCCATCTCGCCCGAGCTTCCCGCCGACGACGCCGACATTCTGCGGGCCCAGATGCGCGATTGCCTGGAAGAGAAGGGCGGCGAGGTTTCCGCCCGCGCCCGCGCCGCCGCTCTGGGGCGGTCTTATCTGGCGTTGAACGCCGAGGGACGCAAGCGCTTCCTGCGCATTCTGGCCGACGAATTCGGTACCGACCGCGTCCGGGTCGATGCCGCCATGGCCGACGTTGCGGCCGCCGCCGATCTGCCTGCCCGCTTCAAGGCCGAGCAATCCCTGCGGCAAGCTTTGGAAAGCCCGCGTTTGCGGCTGCTGACCCAGTTCAACGCGCTGCCGGAAGGCGTCAAGTTCCTGGTGGATCTGCGGGCCGAACTGCTGCCCTTGACCCGTGCTGATGCCGCCATGGCGGCTTTGGAAAGCGATCTGAAGGATTTGCTGGATTCCTGGTTCGACGTCGGCTTCCTGGAACTGGAGCGCATCACCTGGCGGTCTTCGGCCCTGGTGCTGGAAAAGATCATGGCCTACGAGGCCGTGCACGCCATCCAGGGCTGGCGCGATCTGAAAAACCGCTTGGATTCAGACCGGCGGCTCTATGCCTTCTTCCATCCGCGCATGCCGGACGAGCCGTTGATCTTCGTCGAGGTGGCGCTGGTCAACGGCATGGCCGGCAACGTGCTGGAGCTGTTGGATGAAAACGCTCCCGTCGGCGATCCGGAAAAGGCCGACACCGCCATTTTCTATTCCATCAACAACGCTCAAAAGGGCCTGGTGGGCATCAGCTTCGGCAACTTCCTGATCAAGAAGGTGGTCGATCGTCTGAGCCATGAATTCCCCAACCTGAAGACTTTCGCCACTCTGTCTCCCATTCCCGGTTTCCGTTCCTGGCTGGATGAGAAGCTGGCGACCGGCGAGGGGAGCCTGCTCCTGCCCGCCGATCAGAAGGTCCTGGCCGGCGTTTCCAAGGCTTTGGGGGCCGAGTGCAGCCTGAAAGCCGTTCTGGCGGCGCCCTGGCAGTCGGACACCGCCCTGGCCGAGCAGTTGCGCCCGCTGCTGTCGCGGCTGTGCGTGCGCTATCTGGGGGAAAAGAAGGGATCGGGCCGCGCCCTCGATCCGGTGGCGCATTTCCACTTGAGCAACGGCGCCCGCATGGAGCGCCTGAACTGGCTGGGCGACGGTTCGGCCAAGGGAATCACCCAGTCGGCGGGGATGATGATCAACTATTTGTACAAGCTGTCGGAAATCGACGCCAATCACGAATCATACCGCGGCCAGGGCAAGATCGTGCTGTCTTCGGCGGTCAAGGCGCTGGGCAAGGAATAGGCCGAAAAAAGGGCGGAGCCGAAAAGCTCCGCCCTTGACCGGTCTTAAGCTCCGGCCTTTTCGGCCTCTTTCACCGCCTTGCGGGCGCGGACGTCAAGGGCGACTTCGACGATGTCGCTTTCCACGTATTTGATGCGCTTGAAGCCCAGGCTTTCCACGAATTTCAGCATGCGCGAATTGTCGGTCAGCACTTGGCCGACGACCTTGGCGGTATCGCGGATTTCCGAATACTCGATAATCTTCAGCATCAGCTTCTTGCCCAGACCGGAGCCTTTCAGGTCGGAGCGGACCACCACGGCGAATTCGGCGTTTTCGTTGTCGGGGTCGGTGACGGTGCGGACCACGCCCATGGTGTCGCCGGTGGCGTCGCCGTTTTCATCCAGCAGAACGGCGATGAAGGCCATTTCGCGGTCATAGTCGATCTGGGTCAGGCGGGCCATTTCCGAGTGGGGCAACTCGCCCACCAGTCCGAAGAAGCGGAAGCGGATGTCTTCGGGGGTCAGCTTCGAGATGAAGACGTGATGCTTGGGTTCGTCCTCGGGGCGGATGGGGCGGATCAGCACCTTGCGGCCGTCGCGCATGGGCCAAACCTCTTCCAGGGACTTCGGATAGGGGCGGATGGCCAGACGCTGGACCGAAGGCACCACGGTGGAGGACGCGCGGATGCTGGCGTCCAGGGCCAGCACGCCCTGGGCGTCGGCGAACAGCGGATTGATGTCCAGCTCGATGATTTCCGGGATGTCGATGATCATCTGGGAAATCTTCATCAGGGTCAGGCAGATGGCGTCGATGTCCGCCGGCGGCAGGTCTCGGTAGCCCTCCAGCAGCTTCGAGACGCGGGTGCGCTGGATCAGTTCCCGCGACAGGCTCATGTTCAGCGGCGGCAGGCCGATGGCGTGATCCTTGATCACCTCGACCGCCACGCCGCCCTGGCCGAACATGATGACCGGGCCGAAGATGGGGTCGGTGGTGACGCCGATGATGATTTCCTGGGCGCCGGGGCGGCGGGCCATGGTCTGCACGGTGAAGCCTTCGATGCGGGCTTCGGGGAACTTATGGGCCACGTTCTCCAGCATGGCGTTGGCGGCTTTTTCCACCTCGGCCGGGTCTTGGAGATTGAGCATGACGCCGCCGACGTCGGATTTGTGGGCGATGTCGTGGGACAGAATCTTCAGCGCCACCGGGCCGCCGATCTTTTTGGCCAGCTTGGCCGCTTCGGCCGGAGTGGCGGCGGTCAGGGTCGTGACGGTGGGAATGCCGTAGGCGGTCAGCACGGCCTTGGCTTCGGGCTCGCTCAAGACCTCGTTGCCGTTGGCCAGCGCCTGACGGATGACGCCGCGCGCAGCCTCGATGTCGGGGATGAAGTCCGACAGGGCCGACGGCGGCATTTCCATCAGCATTTCCTGGTTCCGGCGATAGTTCACCAGATGCATGAAAGCGTGCACGGCCTGGTCGGGGGTTTCGTAGGTGGGCAGGCCGGCCTCGCGGAACAGGCGTCGGGCCGGGCCGACCTGCTCCTGCCCGACCCAGCAGGTCATGACGTTGGCGCGGTGGGACTTGGCGGTCTGGATGATCTTTTCGGCGATCTCGTTGGCGTCGGTCAGGGCGGTGGGGGCGTGCATGGCCAGGATGGAATGCACTTCCTCGGCTTCCAGCAGCACGTCGACGGCCTTGACGTAACGATCGCCGTTGGCGTCGCCGTTGATGTCGATGGGGTTGTTGTGGGACCAGTTCTTGGGCAGAACGGCATTCAGTTTTTCGATGGTCGGTTCGGCCAGTTCGGCCAGCGAGCCGCCCATTTCGATCAGTTCGTCGACGGCCATGATGCCGATGCCGCCGCCGTTGGTGACGATGCCCAGCTTTTCGCCCTGGGGCGGCTTGGAGCGGGCCAGGGTTTCCACGGCGGTGAACATCTCGTCCAGAGTGTACACCCGCAGCATGCCGGCGCGGCGCAGCGCCGCGTCGTAGACGTCGTCGGCGCCGGCCAGGGCGCCGGTGTGGGAGACGGCGGCCTTGGCGCTTTCGGCCACGCGGCCGGCCTTGATGGCCAGGATCGGCTTGTTGCGGGAGGCGGCGCGGGCGGCCGACATGAAGTTGCGGCGTTCGCGGATGGTTTCGATGAACAGCAGAATGGCCCGGGTCGAAGGATCCGAGCCCAGATAGTCCAGCACGTCACCGAAATCAACGTCGGCGGCGTCGCCCAGACTGATGAAATGGGAAAAGCCGATGCCCTTGGGCCGCGCCCAGTCGAGCACGGCGGTGCACAAAGCGCCCGATTGCGAAACGAAGGCGATGCGGCCCGGTTCGGCGGAACGATGCGAGAAGCTGGCGTTCAGGCCGATCTGCGGCACCATGATGCCCAGACAGTTGGGCCCCAGGATGCGCATGCCGAAGCTGCGGGCGATTTCCATAACCTTGGTCTGCGGGCTGGCGCCCTGGGCATCCAGGGTGGCGCCCAGGCCGCCGGTCAGCACGATGGCGGCCTTGGTGCCGCGTTCCCCCAGTTTGCGGATGTCGTCGGCGATGGTGTTGGGCGGCGTGCAGAGAATGGCCATGTCGGGCACCACCGGCAGGCTTTCCACGTTCTTGTAGGCCAGGACGCCGCCGACCGACTGAAGCTTGGCGTTGATCGGCATGATCGGGCCGTTGAATCCGCCTTGCATCAGATTGCGCATGACCAGGGAGCCGACGGAATTGTCACGCTCGGCCGCGCCGAGCACGGCGACGGATTTCGGACGGAACAGGCTGGACAGGTTGCGGGTGCTCATGGTGAGGCCTCTTATTGTCTTGCTTGCGGCCCGATACAGTTCCGCACGCCGGAGGCGTCATCGGACATGCATCAGACCCCGGCCGGCGTTTCTTTCGCACGCCTGCCTTGCAGGAACATTATCCGATTTATTGTGCAGCGCAACATCAGACATGTCCCTATCCACAAGTTTAGTAAGGGATGGCCTGTCTGGATAGGGGGAATCAACCGCCCCGCTGGCCCTTGAGCATGTCGGTGACGGTGACGCCCAGACGGTCGTCGACGATCACCACTTCGCCCCGGCCCACCAGCATCTTGTTGACGTAAAGGTCGATGGGTTCGTTGATCTTGCGGTCCAGTTCGACCACGGCGCCGCGGCCCAGTTTGAGAAGCTGCTTGACCTGAACGTTGGCATGGCCCAGCACGGCGTAAAGCTCGACCTGGATGTCGTAGGCGGCTTCCTTGGTGCTGCCGGCTCCGGAATCGTTGCTGTTGTCGTCGGCCATGAGGGGTTCTCCGTGGAAAAGCGCGAACGAGTTTACCCGATCCGCCTGGAAAGTCACGATTTGGCTTGTAACCTCCTTGGCGGTGGGCGCTATTCTTTGCCCCCCAAGGAGGAATGATGATCCCGAATCAGCCCAATCCCGCCATTTTCGTCTTCGATCTGGACGGCACTCTGGTGGACAGCCTGCCCGACATGCTGTCGGCGATGAACCGTTTCCTGGCCGATCTGGGGCGTCCTGCGGCCGGGCCGGACGATATTTGCCGCTGGGTCGGCGACGGCGCTTCCGTTCTGGTGCAGCGGGCCTTGACCGCTACCGGCGGCATGCCCGACCGTTCCATCGGCGAGTTGACGGCGGCCTATATCGACCATTATCGCGGCAATGCCGCGCACGACACCAAGCCCTATCCCGGTGTGATCGCCACCTTGGAGCGTTTGGCCGCGGCCGGTCACGCCATGGCGGTCTGCACCAACAAGCCCCGAGACCTGGCGGTGGAACTGCTGGAGGGGCTGGGCATGATGAAGTTCTTTCGCGCCGTGCTGGGCGGCGACAGCGTTCCGGCCAAGAAACCCGATCCCGGCCATCTGACCGCCACCCTGCGGGCCGTGGGCGCCGAGGGCAGGGCGGTGATGGTGGGCGACACCAGGAACGACGTTCTGGCGGCGCGGGGCGCCGGCATTCCGGTGGTGGCGGTGTCGTTCGGTTACGGCGACGTCGACCCTCGTGATCTGGGGGCGGACGTTCTGATCGACGATTTTACCCGGCTGCCCGACGTGGCGGCGGCGCTGATGGCCTGATTCGTCAGGCCGAGAAGCTCAATTGCTGCTCGTGCAGCAGATTACCGACCAACTCGACGTCATCCATGATCAGGTCGCGGGTTATGCTGATGACCGTTTTCTGGAAGACCTTGAGAAGATCGGGGGTGGGGCGTCCGCCGGCGAAATGGGCGGACACGCTTTTGGCCTGCTCGATCAGCACGGCGTGATGGCGGCAATGTTCCTCGATCCTGGGCGTGTAAAAGCTGGGCAGCTGCCGCATCAGGCTTTCTTCGAAGACGCAGTGCGAGCTTAGGAACGACAGAAAAATATCGTAGGTTTCCTTGGCTTTGTCGGTGACGCTGGCGTCTTCCAGCATCTCTTCGATATCGCCGATCAGCCCGATCAGGACGCGGTGGTCGGAATCGATCCGGTCATGTCCGATCATCAAAGACTGAGACCACACAAAGGTCCGCATCGTCGACGCTCCCTTTAACCCTGTCGGTGTGTCCGTTCTTACCTTTGTTCAACGGTAAGACGATTTCCCTATGTTTTGTGTGGTTCTTGCGCATTACGCCTTTTGGTCAGATACCGGCTTTTGCCGTTTGGTTCCATCCGGGCAGGGGCTATCCTGCCCATTGGGATTGGTTGGGGGACGGCCGGCATCATGGATCTCAGCTTTATCAACGTCTCGAACACCATGCACGGCCTGGCGATGCAGGCTCTAGACCGCGGCGATGTGGATGAAGGATACCGCCTGCTGGAAATGTCCTTGGTTTCCACCATGATGACCAAGTGCAGTCTGCCGTTGTCCTTTCGCTTCGTGCCCCGCCGGGGAATGCCGTTTCCCACCGTTTCACCCGAACATGTGGTCATCCGGCTTTCGCGCCAAGGCATCGAGATATTCGCCTGGGCCGAATTCGTGACGAAGCCGGTTTTTTCCTTCGAGCGGTTTCCGATTGTCGGCGACCTGTTTGCGCGGGTGGCGGCGGCGCTGCCGGAAGACGGGCGGTTTTGCTGCGTTTTCGATCTCGGCGACGGAGACGACGTCGGCGATTATGCCCGGGCGGCATTCTGCTCGGCCCGGCCAGGAACGGTTCTGATTCCCGATCCCTACATCTATTACAACGACAACTACGATACCTTCCGCGCCCAGATGGCGCAGTCCGGCAAACCTTGGGACGATCGGCGAGACCAGGTTTTCTGGCGCGGCGGCGGCGGCTGCAAGAAGCTGAACGAACCCGATCCGGCGTCTCCCCTCGATTGGAGCAGCCGTCAGCGCCTGCATCTTTGCGCCGCCGTCCGCGACAGCGCGCACGGCGATTTCCTGGACGTGGGGGTGACGCATCTGCGCACGGTGCACGAGGACTATCTGAAGGAAGCGGTCATCGCCGCCGGGTTCCTGAAGCCGGTCGTGGACAAGTCGGTCTTCAACGAATACCGCTATCAGCTCGATATCGACGGCTGGACCAACGCCTGGAGCCTGCTGGACAAAATGATCAGTGGCGCGGCGATCATCAAAGTGGCCTCCGTGGCCGGCTACCGCCAGTGGTTCTACGACAAGCTGGTGCCCTGGACCCACTACATCCCGGTGAAGGCCGATCTGTCGGATTTCGATCAGGTGATCGGCTGGGTGAGGGGGCATGAGTCGGAATGCCGCAACATCGCCGCGGCTTCGGCGGCGCTTGCCCAGACCGTGCAGCTCGAAGCCGGTCTGGAGCAAGCCAAGCGCGGCATCCTGGATATTCTCAGGCCGTTTTAAGCCGCTTCAAAGATGAAGGCCCGGAAGATTTTCATCTTCCGGGCCTTGCGATTGGCTCCCAGGGAGGGATTCGAACCCCCGACCAAGCGGTTAACAGCCGCTTGCTCTACCACTGAGCTACCTGGGAATAAAGGGCGTGGTAACCCTTTGAATTCCGCTGCTTTCCATCGACCGGCACGATGCTTTTGCGCGTTGTTCCGATCAGCAGGGCCGCCTTATAGCAAGGTCGCGATGATCGCGCAAATGCTTTCCCGCGCATTTCTCATTGAAATGCCAAAACGACGAAGGCCCGGAAGATTTTCATCTTCCGGGCCTTGCGATTGGCTCCCAGGGAGGGATTCGAACCCCCGACCAAGCGGTTAACAGCCGCTTGCTCTACCACTGAGCTACCTGGGAATAAAGGGCGTGGCACCCTTTGAATTCCGCTGTTTTTCACGACCGGGCAGTCCGCGTTTCGCGTCTTTTCGTCCGGCAGGGCCCGCCTTATAGCAAGGTCGGGATGCTCGCGCAAACCCTTTTTGGAGGTTCGCGCCATCCCCTTCAAGCGGCGGGATTTGGAGGCCGAGACCGGAATCGAACCGATGTCCGAGGATTTGCAGTCCTCTGCATAGCCACTCTGCCACCCGGCCCCTGCTCGAACGAGAGTACCGAAACACAACCACCCGGTCGTGAGGGGGCCGGTTATAAGGTACGGTGGCGGGGCCGTCAAGCGCCTGATTTCAAAAATGCCATTTCGCCTCGGGGGCGCAAGAAACGCGGATATTTTCACCCGTCTTATGGCCGGTTCGAGCAGCGCGGCATTGTCATCCCATCGGGGGGTGGGTATAACTCGGCAAGGCCAGCGCCCGTCGGCGCGGCCAGCGCCTTTTATGGGGAGCCATCGACGATGAATTACGCTGCCGCCCGGCATAACATGGTGGAAAACCAGATCCGCACCAACCGCGTCACCGATCCGGCCGTGCTGGAGGCCTTGGAAAATACCCCGCGTGAGGTGTTCGTGCCCAAGCAGCTGCGTGGCGTCGCCTATGTGGACGATGATTTGGACCTTGGCAATGGCCGCTCCTTGATGGAGCCGCTGACGTTTGCGCGCCTGCTGCAGGAAGCCGGCATCATCGAGACGGAAGTGGTTTTGGACGTCGGGTGCGGCTCCGGCTATTCGGCCGCCGTCCTGTCGCGTCTGGCCAGCACCGTGGTCGCCGTTGAAAGTGATGCCGATCTGGCCGAGCAGGCCAAGGCCCGTCTGGCCGAGCTGTCGGTGGACAACGTGGCACAGGTCACGGGTCCGTTGAGCGCCGGCGACGCCGCCCACGGCCCTTACGACGTTATCGTCATCGAGGGCGCGGTGGCCGAGATTCCCGCCGCTTTGACCGCTCAATTGGCCGATGGCGGCCGTCTGCTGGCGGTGGTCGCCGGCGAGACCGGCTTGGGCCGGGCCACCCTGGTGGCGCGCGTCGGCGATGCCTTTTCCAGCCGTGTCCTTTTCGATACCTCTGCGGCTCTTCTGCCCGGTTTTCAAGCCCGGAGCGGCTTCAAGTTCTGACGTCGAATGCGGGCCGGCCGGCGCGGCTGGCCCGCTTTATCCGCAGAACATCGCCGCATTTCTCAGCAAATGCGGCAAAGTGCTTGATTTTTCTCGATTGATAGATATCGTATCCTACTGGGATACTGCTTGGCTTCTTCCATGGAAAAGGCGGGGTGCCTCTTTCCTGCTTTGGGTGTCGAATGCACAAAAGAACGTTGCTGACCGCCGGATTCGTCTTCGCCGTGATGGGGACCCCCGTCGTGGCCGGTGCCGAAACACTGGAAGAGGCTTTGGCCTCGGCCTATCTCTCCAACCCGACGCTGCTGGCCGAACGGGCCAAATTGCGGGCGCAGGACGAACTCGTTCCTCAGGCTCTGTCCAATTGGCGTCCGTCCGTTTCGTTGACAGGTTCCGTTGGCCCGACCAACGTGCAATCCAACGCCAACACCAAATACGATCAGACCTATACGCAGAAAACGGCAACCGCCAGCATCAGCCAACCGCTCTATCGCGGCGGCCAGACGGTCGCCCAGACCGAGCAGGCCGAGGCGCAGGTTCAGGCCGAGCGCGCTCAGCTGGTCGCTTCCGAGCAGACCGTGCTGCTGAACGTGGTTACCGCCTATATGGACATCGTCCAATATCAGGCCACCGTCGAGCTGAACCGCAACAACGAGCAGGTTCTGCAGCGTCAGCTCGACGCCACCAACGACCGTTTCCGCGTCGGCGAAGTGACGCGCACCGACGTCGCCCAGTCGGAATCGCGCCTGTCGGCGGCGCATGCCGACCGGACCCAGGCCGAGGGCAATCTGAAAACCGCCAAGGCGACCTATGTCTCCCTGGTCGGGCATGACGCCGAGAAGCTGGCCCAGCCGACCAAGATGCCGGAACTGCCGGCTTCGGTGGATCAGGCCAAGCAATTGTCCTTGCAGACCAATCCTCAGGTTCTGGCGCAGCAGTTCAGCTATCAGGCGGCCCAGGCCGGCGTCGACTTGGCCTTTGGCAAGCTTTTGCCGCAATTGTCGTTGAACGGCACCGCCACCAAAAGCGTCGACGGCGCCGAATTATCCACCGGCGACAAGACCAGCAGCCGCACTTATGCCGCGACTCTGAACCTGACGGTGCCGATCTATCAGCAGGGCGCCGAATATTCGGCTCTGCGTCAGCAGAAGCACGTGGCCGGCCAGGCTCTGACCACCCTGGACCAGACCCGCCGCGACGCCGTCGAAAGCACCACCCGCGCTTGGGAAGGGGTGCAGACGGCCCGCGCCCGCATCATCTCCTATACCGATCAGATTCGGGCGGCTCAGGTGGCTTTGGATGGCGTCCGCAAGGAATCCCAGGTGGGTTCGCGCACCGTTCTCGACGTCTTGAACGCCGAGCAGGAAGCCTTGCAGGCCCAGGTGAATCTGGTTCAGGCCCAGCATGACGAAGCGGTTGCCGAATTCACGCTGAAAAGCGCCGTCGGCCAATTGACTGCCCAGGCTTTGGGGCTGTCGGTTGAAACCTATGATCCGGTCAAGCATTACGACGAGGTCCGCGGCAAGTGGATCGGCACCTCCATCTCGCCGAGTTATGGCGAGGAGGGGAAATAATATATCAGGGGGTCGGCCTTCATCCTTGGGGGATGGACGGCTCAGTTTGGGATTGGTTGGACCATGAGCGACGACAAGGCGCAGCAAGAACCATCAATGGAGGACATTCTGGCCTCCATCAGGCGGATTCTGTCGGAGGATGACGCCGAGGAAGCGGTGAAGGCTGCGCCTGAGCCGCCACCTCCGCCACCCCCTCCGCCTCCGCCGGAGCCCGAACCTGAGCCGGAACCTGAGCCTGAGCCCGAACCGGAACCTGTCTTCGAACCGGAGCCGGAACCGGTGTTCGCGGCCCAGCCGGAGCCGGAACCTGAACCTGAGCCCGAGGAAGAAGACGAGGATATTCTTGAGCTGACCGACGACATGGTCGCCGATGAGCCCGAGGACGAGGATTTGCCGCCGATCGACTTGCATTTCGAACCTGAGCCCGAACCCGAACCGGCTCCGCGCGTCATGCCGCACTTCGACCCGGACGATCTGGAAGAGGACGACGAAAGTCTGTTGGCGCCGCCGGTTCAGGCGGCGTCCACCAGCGCCTTGGCCGAACTGGCCCGCGCCGTCGCCCGCGAACGCGGCGTCGGCTTGGGCAACGGCGGCGCCACGTTGGAAGACATCGTCCGTGAAATCCTCAAGGCCTTGATCAAGGACTGGCTGGACCAGAACCTGCCGTACATGATCGAGCGCATCGTGAAAAAAGAGATCGAAAAAATGGTCAATCGGGCTGAAAAGCTCTAAAACCTTTTTTCCGGCCGGTCCCCATCGCGAGCCCGAGCGTTCGGGTGGGGACCGGCCTTTTCATTTCCAAGACACAAAACCGGAGCGGCAGCAGGCAATGCTCGACAAGACTTACAATCCCGCGGAGATCGAGCCGAAGCACTATCAGGATTGGGAGAAGTCCGGCGTATTCGCCGCCGACGAGGGCTCGACCGACAAGCCCTACACCATCATGATGCCGCCGCCCAACGTCACCGGCAGCCTGCATATGGGGCACGCGCTGACCTTCACTCTGCAGGACATTCTGACCCGCTATCACCGCATGAAGGGCCGCGATGCCCTGTGGCAGCCCGGCACCGACCATGCCGGCATCGCCACCCAGATGGTGGTGGAACGTCAGATGGCCGCCGAGAACCTGACCCGCCACGATCTGGGCCGCGAGAAGTTCATCGAGCGGGTCTGGACCTGGAAGGGCGAATCGGGCGGCACCATCACCCGCCAGCTGCGCCGTCTGGGCGCGTCGCCGGACTGGGCGCGCGAACGCTTCACCATGGACGACGGCTTGTCGGCGGCGGTGCGCAAGGTGTTCGTCCAGCTTTACAAAGAGAAGCTGATCTATCGCGACAAGCGTCTGGTCAACTGGGATCCCAAGCTGCATACCGCCATTTCCGATCTGGAGGTGGAACAGCGCGAGGTTCAGGGCTCCATGTGGTACCTGAAGTACCCGGTGGAAGGCGAGGAGGGGCGTTACGTCACCGTCGCCACCACCCGTCCGGAAACCATGCTGGGCGATACCGGCGTGGCCGTGCACCCCGAGGACGACCGTTACAAGGATCTGGTCGGCAAGATGCTGCGGCTGCCCATCGTCGGCCGTCTGATCCCGGTGGTCGCCGACGAATATTCAGACCCCGAGAAGGGTACCGGCTGCGTCAAGATCACGCCCGCCCACGACTTCAACGATTTCGAGGTCGGCAAGCGCAACGATTTGCCGATGATCAACATCCTGGACCGGGACGCCAGGATCAACGAGAACGCGCCGGCCGAGTATCAGGGGCTGGACCGCTTCGACGCCCGCAGGAAGATCGTCGCCGAGTTCGAGGCCCTGGGCCTGTTGGAGAAGATCGAACCCCACACCCTGCAACAGCCTTTCGGCGACCGTTCGGGCGTGGTGATCGAGCCCTGGCTGACAGATCAGTGGTTCGTCGACGCAGCCACTCTGGCCAAGCCGGCCATCGAGGCGGTTGAGACCGGCAAGACCCGCTTTGTTCCGAAGCATTGGGAAAACACTTATTACGAATGGATGCGCAACATCCAGCCGTGGTGTATTTCCCGTCAGATCTGGTGGGGCCATCAGGTTCCGGCCTGGTACGGTCCCGACGGCACCTTCTTCGTCGAGGAAACCGAGGCCGAGGCCCAGACCGCCGCCAACGCCCATTACGGCAAGACCGTCGAACTGGTGCGCGACGCCGACGTGCTGGATACTTGGTTCAGTTCGGCCTTGTGGCCGTTCTCGACCCTGGGCTGGCCCGAACAGACTCCGGCCCTGGACCGTTACTATCCCACCGACGTGCTGGTGACCGGTTTCGACATCATTTTCTTCTGGGTGGCCCGGATGATGATGATGGGCCTGCACTTCATGGGCGATGTGCCGTTCAAGGATATCTACATCCATGCCCTGGTCCGCGATGAAAAGGGCCAGAAGATGTCCAAGTCCAAGGGCAACGTCATGGATCCCCTGGACCTGATCGACAAATATGGCTGCGACTCGCTGCGTTTCACGCTGACGGCTTTGGCGGCTCAGGGGCGCGACATCAAGCTGGCGGAAGGCCGGGTCGAGGGCTATCGCAATTTCTCGACCAAGCTGTGGAACGCCGCCCGTTTCTGCCAGATGAACCAATGCGCGCCGGTGCCGGGTTTCGACTCCGCGTCGGTCAAGGAAACGGTGAACCGTTGGATTGTCGGCAAGTTGGGCGATGCCTCCGACCGCATTGCCCAGGCTCTGGACGGCTATCGTTTCAACGATGCCGCCAACGCCGCCTATCAGTTCGTCTGGAACGGCTTCTGCGACTGGTATCTGGAATTCGCCAAGCCGATTTTCCAGGGTGAGGATGAAGCCGCCAAGGCCGAAACCCGCGCCACCACCGCCTGGGTGCTGGACCAGATCCTGCATCTTCTGCATCCCTTCATGCCCTTCATCACCGAAGAGCTGTGGGAGCAGTTGGCCGAGGGCCGCGCCACCAAGCTGATCACCTCGTTCTGGCCGCAAAGCCGTCCGAAGGACGCGGGCGCCGATGCCGAGATGGAGTGGCTGGTGCGCTTGATTTCGTCGGTGCGCGCCGTGCGCGCCGAGATGAACGTGCCGCCGTCAGCCAAGATGCCGCTGCTGATCAAGGGCGCGTCCGAGCAGACCAAGGCCCGTCTGGCCACTCACAACGGCATCATCCTGACCATGGCCCGTTCCTCCGGCGTCGAGCTGGTGGCCGATGCCGCCACCAAGGGATCGGTGCAGGTGGTGGTGGACGAAGCCACCGTGCTGTTGCCTTTGGCCGACGTCATCGACCTGGGGCAGGAGAAAGCCCGCCTGGCCAAGGAAATAGCCAAGCTGAACGGCGAAATCGAGAAGGTCGAGAAGAAGCTTTCCAACGAAGCCTTCATCGCCAAGGCCAAGCCCGAGGTGGTGGATGAACAGCGCGAACGCCGCGACGAATGGGCGACGGCCAAAGCCAAGCTGGAAGATGCTCTGGCCCGTTTGGCCGATGCCTGATCCTTGGTTATAGGAAAATCAAAAGAAAGGGGGGCGCAGGCTCCCCTTTTTATTGCCGTGGGATTAGCTCTTTCGGGTGGCCCGATGAATTTTTTCTAAGCCTGGGATGGGTTTGGCGGTAATATGTCATTAGGTCTAAATAGCCGTTGCCGATACCGGCTGAAGAATACAGCGGCGCCTGAAGGGGGGCGTTCATGAGCGGGTGGGTCGCAGGGCATGGCGAAGCCGCCGTGCGCGTCCTTCTTGTCGAAGACAATCCTGGCGATGCCCGTCTGGTCCGCGTGCTGCTGACCGAGCGGAACGATCGACCTTATCTGGTCACCCATGTCTCGAATCTCCACGAAGCCCTGGCTCTGGCTTCGGGTGGGGCCGCGTTCGACGTGGTGTTGACCGATTTGGGGTTGCCCGACAGCAGCGGGACGGACACGGTCGACGCCTTATTGGGCGGCTGGCCCGATTGTCCCGTGGTGGTGCTGACGGGGCTGGCCGATCATGAAACCGGCATTCGCGCCGTGCAACGGGGCTGTCAGGACTATTTGGTCAAAGGCTTCGACGATCCCGAATTGCTGCAACGGACCATTCGCTACGCCATCGAGCGCAGCACCGTGGCCCGGGAACTGCGCGAGAGCGAGGAGCGTTTCCGCACCCTGATCGAAGTGTCGCCGGAAGCGATCTTGCTTTGCACCGATCAGGCGGTGGCCTTCGCCAATCCCGCTGCGGTGTCCACTTTCGGCGCCGGACGGCGGCAGGATCTTTTGGTGATGAACCCCCGCCGCCTGTTCGCGTCCGACGCTTTGGACAAGGTGATGGAGGCGGTGCGGGGAGGCCTGCACAAGGAGCCGGGGGACGATCCGGACCGGGTCGAATGTCTGCTGCTGCGTTTGGACGGTCAGCCGTTCGACGCCGAACTGACCGTGGCCACCGTCAGCCATCGCGGCCGGCCGGCGGCGGAAGTGATCGTGCGCGACATCACCGAGCGCAAGCTGGCCGAGCGGCAATACCGCCTGACGGCGGCGGTGTTCGAAACCATCGACGAAGCCATGATGGTGACCGACGCCAACAATCGCATCGTCACCGTCAATCCGGCCTTTCAGCGCGTCACCGGCTATGACGTTTCCGACGTGATGGGGCGCAATCCGCATCTTTTGTCGTCGGGCCGCCACTCTCACAAGTTCTATCAGGATATGTGGACGCAGCTGCTGTCCATGGGCCATTGGCACGGCGAGGTATGGAACCGGCGCAAGAACGGCGAGGTCTATGTCCAGCGCGCGACCCTGTCGCTGATCCGCGACGCCGAGGGCCGCATCGTCAACCATGTCGGCGTGTTCAGCGACGTCACCGATGAAAAGCAGGAAGCCGAGCGTATCCGCTACCGCGCCAGCTATGACGCCTTGACGGGGCTCCCCAACCGTTCGCTGCTGCACGACCGCTTGCAGCAGGCGCTGGCCAAGGCGGTGCGCGAGCAAGGCATGCTGGCCGTGTTGTTCCTGGATCTGGACGGGTTCAAGCCGGTCAACGACCGTCTGGGGCATCTGGCGGGCGATCAGTTGCTGATGGCGGTGGCCCAGCGGCTGAAGGACTGCGTGCGTGAATCCGATACGGTGGCCCGCATCGGCGGCGACGAATTCGTCATCGTTCTGCCCGATGTGGCGGAAGTCGCCGACGCCGCTTTGGTGGCCGGCAAGGTGGTGCAGAGCTTGAACGATCCCTTCGATCTGGACGGAGCCAGCGCCACCATCGGCACCAGTATCGGCATCGCGCTGTTCCCCGATCACGGCGTGACCGCGGAGCAACTGGTCGGCGCCGCCGATCAGGCCATGTATGTCGCTAAGCAGACCGGCAAAGGCCGGTATGTGATGGCCCAGGCCGGGGCGTGAGACGGGAGGTTTGGGGGGGGGGCTTCCCCTTTTTCCTAGTTCAGCTTGGCGGCGTCGGCCATGGCGTCGGCGGACAGGGCCGACAGGGCACGGTCGGCGGCGATGCGGGCCTGGGCGTCCCTGATCCAGGGGTCGGCCTTGGCGGCGGGCTCGCCTTCTAGAGCCGACAGCTCTTGCGCGGCCTTGGCCAGATCGCCGTCGCGGATGGCCGCTTCGGTGCGGGCCAGGATCGAGGCGGTGTCTTTGCCGGTTCCGTCGATACGGCGGATGCTGACCAGCGAGGCCAGCTTGGTCAGGGCGCGCTGCCACAGGCCGTCGCCGGCGGGCAGAACGCTGGCGCGCAGAATGCCGGGGGCCAGCAGCGGAAATGTGTTCAGCAGAGCGGCCCGGCGGGGCAGGCCGCTGGCGGCGGTGGCGGCCAGGATATCCAGGGTGGCGGCTTCTTCCGGCGGGGTGATGCGGCGGACGGCGCGCAATTCGAAATCGTAAGGGTCGCCCCGGTCGACGGCGTCGCGCAATTGCCCGACGGCCAGCAGCAGAGCCTGAGCCTGGGCATGCTGGCTGGAGATTTCCCGGGCGGCCTTCTCTGCCGACTCCGCACGTTCGGCCAGCCGCAGGATAGTGCCCTCGGGAGGAATGGTGTTGCGCAGTTGCGTCAGTTCTTCGCGCATTTTGGCATTATCGGCGGCGGTCTGGTCCATTTTCTGGGACAGGCTGCTCAGGCGCGGGTCTTCGTCGGCGCTGTTCAGGCGCTGTTCAATGGCGTTCAGGCGCTGGTTGGTGCCGGTGGCCAGGGTGGCACCGGCGCCGTCCGACTGGTTGGACACTTGGCCCTGCAGCAGGGCGACCTTTTGCGACAATTCGTCGGTCTGGCGTTCGAGAACGGCCAGCCGGCTGCCGTCGGCGCCCAGCAGCGGGCCTTTGATCATCGGCCATGCGGCCACCACGCCGGCGGCGACCACGACGGTGATGGCCGCCCCGCCCAGCGCACCGTTGACGAACGCTCCGCCGACAGCGGCAGCCCTGGGCCGGGCAGGGGCGTCGTCTTCGTTCGAATCCTGTTGGGAGGCGTGGGCTTCGGAGCTGACGTCTTCGGCCGGGGCGTCGGTGTCCAGTGCCGCGGGCGAGGGCGCGTCGGCGTCTTCCTTGGCGTGGGCGGCGTGTTCGGTCGATTGGTTCTGGCTCATGACGGCTCCCAAAAACTGTGGCCCGACTATAGCAAAGCCCGCCGGGGGCCGTGAGAGCGAAAATGCGCTGCATGGCTGTTCGGCGTCTTCGGGTATTGGGGTTTCGCAAGGGCTTGGGTCATTAGCCATAGGGTTTTGCAGGGCAAATTTTTGTGCAAACGATTCTCATAGTCACTTGCAAACGGTTTGCAATCGGGCTTATCGTTCAACCCAACGGCGCTTGCGTCGGGATTGCCTCAAGGCAATGGCAATGCACTGAGCATCGGCAAAGGGTTTACAGCATGAAGCTTGACTGTTCCTCTCTCCTGTCCTGGCTTGCGGTTCGGTTCGCCGCGATCATGTTGCTGTTCCCTTTGCCGGTTGCCGCTGCCGAGACCGCTCATTGGGGGCAGGTGGTCGAACGCATCTCCAAGGCCTTCGACGACGCCGAGGCCCAGGCGGCGGCGGGGCAGGCCGACACCGCCCGCGAAACCGTCGAGGGCGCCTATTTCGATATCTTCGAACTTAGCCGCATGGAGGTCATCGAACGCCTGCATCTGGGCATGACGCGGGTCACCGAGGTGGAGGATTTGTTTCACAAGGCCGAGGACGCCTCCAACGATCCCAAAGCCATGCACAAGGTGCTGGCCGATCTGCGCAAGGCTTTGAAGGCTGACGCCAGGAAACTGGACCGGGATCACGTCAAACCCGACCGCGAGGTTTCGCAATGACGGCAAGCGGCCCCGTGACGCCCGACGAGGCGGAAAGCCAGTCTAAGGCACAGCCCCATGGCTGCCATGGGCGGAAGCCGGGAAAATCCGGTTTCTGGTCCGGGGTGGCCTCGCGGGTCGAACGTTTCTTCGTCGCTCACCGCGACCGTCTGCGCTATTTGCATTTTGCCATGTTCGGCGGTTTTCTGGCCATTATCGTGGTGCCGCTGTTCCTGCCGGCACCCACCGGCAAGACTTCGCCGTTGTCGGACTATGTCAGCTTCGCCAATTACGCCCTGTGGGGGCTGTGGTTCCCCCTGGTGTTCCTGTCGGTGATTTTCACCGGCCGCTCCTGGTGCGGCGTTCTCTGCCCCATGGGGGCGGCGGCGGAATGGGCCAACGGCGTCGGGCCGAAGCGGGCCATTCCCCGCTGGCTGCGGTGGGAAGGCGCGCCGGTCGTCAGTTTTCTCATCATCACCATCCTGGGACAGACCCTGGGCGTGCGCGATCATGCCTCGGGTGCGGCTGAGCTGTTCGGCGGAACCATGGGGGTGGCGGTCCTGACCGGCTTCCTTTATGGCCGCCGAAAGCGGGCCTGGTGCCGCCACGCCTGTCCCATCGGCCTGCTGCTGGGCGTGTTCTCGCGCTTGGGCGCTGTGGATTTCAAGCCGCGCAATCTGCTGCCCGGCGGCGAAGGCTACAGCGAACGCGGCGCTTGCCCAACCATGATCGACCTGCCGCGCAAGACCGAGACGCGCCACTGCATCGAATGTTTCCGCTGCGTCAATCCCCAGGCCAAGGGCGGCATCCATCTGGACCTGCGCCGTCCGGGATATGAAGTGGAGAATATCCGCGAACACCACGCCAACGCCGTCGAAGTGTGGTTCCTGTTCCTGGCCACCGGTATCGCCCTGGGCGGGTTCCTGTGGCTTGTGCTGCCTCAGTACGACTTGCTTCGCCAGATGGCGGGCGAATGGGCCATCGACAACGACTGGCTCTGGCTGGGCCAGCCGGGACCGTCCTGGCTGGTCAGCAACCACCCCGACGAACGGGAGGTCTTCCTGTGGCTGGATTTCGTCATGATCACCGGGTTCATGCTGGCTTGCAGCGCCGCCATGGCGGCTTTGCTGGGGGCGCTGACCTCGCTGTCCTCGAAGCTGGCGCACCTGATGGGCGGCGATTCCGGTTTTCGTCAGGGCTTCACCGAGCTGGGCTATCAGTATGCCCCGGTGGCCCTGGTGTCCCTGGTGGTGGGGTTGGGGGCCAAGCTGTTCGAGCCCCTGGGCGATACCGCCGGGCATGTTATCAAGGGCGGCATGTTCCTGCTGGGGTTGATCTGGAGCATCTGGCTGGGCGACCGCATCCTGGCCCGTCAGGGCATTTCCTTCAAACGGCGCTGGCTGCCGCTGCTGCCCGGCCTGCTGGGCAGTGTGGCGGTCGGCATCGCCTGGGCTCCGGCCATTTTCGGTTTGTGATTTCAAGTTCAACCAAGGAGTGTTTCTTATGAAGAAGCTGGTTTCCACCATCGTTCTGGCCGCCGCCATGGCCGTCTCGGCCCCGGCTTTCGCCGGCGAACATGCCATCGGCAAGGCCGTCGAGAAGAACGGCATGCGCATCGGCGGCGTCTATCTGCAGGGCGTTCTGATGGACCCGGTCAACGAGATGTGCGGCCCCAACGACGCCGACATCCATCTGGAAGCCGATGTGCACGCTCTGAAGGGCAATCCCAACGGCTTCGGCGCCGGCGAGTGGGTGCCTTACCTGACCGTGCATTACGTGTTGACCAAGGAAGGCAGCGACTTCAAGTCCGAAGGCCCGCTGGTCCCCATGGTGGCCGACGACGGTCCGCACTATGGCCGCAACGTCAAGATGGACGGCCCCGGCAAGTACCATGTCTCGATGACCTTCGAGCCGCCGGTGACCAACGGCTTCTATCGCCACACCGACAAGGAAACCGGCGTCGGCCAGTGGTGGCAGTCCTTCACCCAGGAATGGGACTTCTCGTATGTCGGCAGCACCGGCAAGAAGGGCGGCTATTAAGGAGCCGATCCGGAAAAAGGAAAAGGGGGAGCTTCGGCTCCCCTTTTTTGTCGAGGCCTGTCAGGCCTTCGGATTGCTTTCGGCCGAGATCCTGCGGCGCTCCTGCAGGCGCAGGAACATCTCCTCGACCCGTTCGCGGGCCCAGGGATTCCGACGCAGAAACTTCAGGCTGGAGGTCATGCTGGGATTGTTGGTGAAGCAGGCGATCCTGACCTGTTCGCCCATCTTGTCCCAGCCGTAATGGTCGTAAAGCTGGGTCAGGATGTTTTCCAAGGTCAGGCCGTGCAGCGGATTGTTGGGCTGTTCCTTGCTCATGCGGTTAGCGCCGACCGCACCAGTTTGAGGAATTTCTCGGGCTGTTCGGCGTGTGGCCAGTGCCCGGAAGCGCCGATCTCGATCAGTTTGCAATGGGGAAAAAGCCGCTTCATGGCCGCTTCGTCGCGGGGGCGGATATAGTCCGAACGCTCGCCGGCCAGGAAGGTGGTGGGACCGGAAAAACCGCCGTGATGCTCGGGGAAGGCAATGATGCCCGGCAGATTGGGGCCGATGCCGTCCAGATTGATGCGCCAGCGGAAATGGCCGTGTTCGCTGATCAGATTCTGCAACAGGAAGGCCCGCAGGGAATCGTCGGTGATGACCGGGGCCAGTTGCGCGTCGATCTCGGCCCGGCGGGTGGTGCGGCTCAGGTCCACCCGCTTCATGGCGTCGACATACTCGGGATAGCTTTCGCGGACATAGCTGACTGGGGCGATATCGACCACGATCAGGCGTTCCAGCAGCTCGGGCTGGATCAGAGCCAGCTGCATGGCGGTCTTGCCGCCCATGGAATGGCCCAGCAGGTCGCAGGGCGCCAGGCCGCGCCTGATGATGTACTCGGCCACGTCCTCGGCCATGGCCTCATAGGTCATTTCCGCCGACCAGGGGGACGCGCCGTGATTGCGCAGATCCAGGGCGTGGACCTGACGGATGTCGCTCAGAGCTCGGCAGATGCCGCCCCAGTTGCGGGCCGACCCGAACAGGCCGTGCAGAATGATCAGAGGTTCGCCTTCACCGATGATCTGTGAAGATAGTTCCATGGGCATTTGTGACAGTCCCTCAATCGCCGTGCCGGCGGAGCTTCCAGTGTATTGCATAAATGGAATGGAGGGAGTGGGAGGCAAGCCTCCCACGCAGGCTTTTAGGCCTTTTTGACGAACTCGGACTTCAGGTTCATGGCGCCGATGCCGTCGATCTTGCAGGCGATGTTGTGGCCGTCGACGGCGTCGGCGATCAGGCGGATGTTTTTCACCTTGGTGCCGCCCTTGACCACCAGCGATGACCCCTTGACCTTCAGATCCTTGATGACGCTGACGCTGTCGCCGTCGGCCAGGGGATTGCCGTTGGCGTCGCGCACGCCGTCTTCGGCGGCGGTTTCGGCGCCGGCGGCATCGGGGTTCCATTCGTGGCCGCAGTCGGGGCAGTTCCACAGGCTGCCGTCATGATAGGCGTTTTCGGAGCCGCACTGGGGGCAACGCATGTCGTCGGTCATCGTTTCTCTCTTTTTTATGAGTTGCGAACGGGGGCGTCAGCCCAGGATCAGCTTGTCGTCGTCGATTTCTTCGCCGCGCACCTTGGTGAACATGTGCATCAGGTCTTCGACCTTCAGTCCCTGGCGGTCGCTGCCCGACACGTCCAGCACCACCTTGCCGCCGTGCAGCATGACGGTACGGTCGCCGTAATCCAAAGCCTGACGCATGGAGTGAGTGACCATCAATGTGGTCAGGCAGCCCTTGCGCACGATGGCGTCGGTCAGTTCCATGACGAAGGCGGCGGTCTTGGGATCGAGCGCGGCGGTATGTTCGTCCAGCAGCAGAATTTTCATGGGATTGAGCGTCGCCATCACCAGGGTGATGGCCTGACGCTGTCCGCCGGACAGCAGGCCCATGCGGTCCTTCAGGCGCTTTTCCAGGCCCAGGCCCAGGCTGGCCAGACGTTCGGCGAACAGGCCGCGCAGGTCGTGGGCGACGGCGCGGGACAGGCCGCGGCTGTGGCCGCGGGCGGCGGCCAGGGCCATGTTCTCCTCGATGGTCAGCGCCTCGCAGGTGCCGGCCATGGGGTCTTGGAAGACGCGGGCCACCAGCCCGGCCCGCTTGGGCGTGGTCCAGGTGGTGACGTCCTGCTCGTCGATGGAAATCTTGCCCTTGGCGGGAATGGTTTCGCCCGACAGCACGCCCAGCATGGTGGACTTGCCGGCGCCGTTGGAGCCGATCACCGTGACGAACTGGCCGGCGGGAATATGCAGATCCAGCCCCTGCAACGCACGGGTTTCGATGGCGGTTCCGGGATTGAAGGTGACGTGAACGTCGTCGACGGCGATCATGCCTTTCCTCCCAGCTTTCGCAACGCGAACTTGCTGCGCATGGTCGGCAGGGTCATGGCCACGGCCACCAGCACGGCGGTAATGAGTTTCAAGTCCTGGGCCTGCAGACCGATAAACGAGGCGTTTAGCGCCACGGCGACCGCTAGCCGATAGAGGATCGAGCCGAATAGACAGGCCAGGGTGGCCATCCACAGGATGCGGGTGGGCATGATGGCCTCGCCCAGGATGACGGCGGCCAGACCGACGACGATGACGCCCAGGCCCATCGAGACGTCGGCGCCGCCCTGGGATTGGGCGAACAGGGCGCCGGCCAGGGCGACCATGCCGTTGCTGATGGCCATGCCCAGCAAGGTCATGCGGTCAGTGTTGATGCCCTGGGCGCGGGCCATGCGGGCGTTGGCGCCGGTGGCGCGCATGGCAAGGCCCACCTGCGAGCCCAGGAACCAGTTGAGCGCCAGCATCACCACCACCGCCACGATGGCGTAGACCAGCAGGCTGGTCAGATAGTAGGGCAGGTGCAGCGCCTCGAAACCGGTGAAAATGGTGTCCACGCCCAACAGGGCCTGATTGGGGCGGCCCATGATCCGCAGATTGACCGAGTAAAGGGCGATCATGGTCAGGATGCTGGCCAGCAGGTTCAAAATCTTCAGCCGCACGTTCAGCCAGGCGGTGACGAAGCCGGCGGCGGCTCCGGCGAAGACGGCGATCAGAGTGGACAGATAGGGGTTCACGCCATGCACGATCAGGGTCGAGGCGACGGCGGCGCCCAGCGGCAGGCTGCCGTCCACGGTCAGGTCGGGAAATTCCAGAACGCGGAAGCTGATGAAAACGCCCAGAGCCACCAGGCCGAACAGCAGGCCGGACTCGATGGCTCCGAAAAAGGCGATGGCACTCATATTCGAAAATTCCTGGGGATGGCGGAGCGGCTTTGTAACCGTTCCGCTCCTCGTTGTCTTTACTTCACGGTTTCCTTGGCGCTCTTGAGCAGAGCGTCGGGAAGGGTCACGCCCATCTTGGCGGCGCTGCCGGGATTGACCGACAATTCGGTCTTGTCCACGCCTTCGACGCCGATGTTGGCGGGCTTCTCGCCCTTCAGGATGCGCCCGACGATCTTGCCGGTCTGACGGCCGACGTCGTAATAATTGAAGCCCACGGCGGCGATGGCGCCGCGCGGAACCGAGCCGGTGTCGCCGGCGAACACCGGCAGCTTGGCGTCGATGCCGACCTTGACCACCGATTCCAGCGACGACACCACGGTGTTGTCTGTGGGGGTGTAGATGGCGTCGACCTTGCCGACCAGACTGCGGGCGGCGCCCAGCACGCTGTTGCTGTCGGGGGCCGGGCCTTCGACGACGGTGACGCCCTGTTCCTTGGCGATCATCTTCAGGCGGTTGACCTCGGACACCGAGTTGGCTTCGCCGGGATTGAACAGCACGCCCAGGGTCTTGAGGCTGGGAACCACCTCTTTCATCATCGCCAGATGCTTTTCCAGCGGCAGGCGGTCGGTGACGCCGGTGACGTTGGCGCCCGGCTTGTTCATGTCGCTGACCAGCTTGGCGCCCATGGGGTCGGACACCGCCGAGAAGACGACGGGAACGCCGCCATGGGCGGCGGCCACGGCGGCCTGGGCCGAAGGCGTGGCGATGGCGACGATCACGTCCGGATTGTCGCCGACGAATTTCTTGGCGATCTGGCCGGCGGTGCCGACGTCGCCCTGGGCGCTCTGGAACTCGACCGACAGATTTTTGCCTTCGACGAAGCCCTCGGCGGCCAGCTCTTCAAGCGCGCCCTTGCGGCAGGCGTCCAGCGCCGGATGTTCGACGATAGCCGTGATCTTCACGACCTTCTGATCGGCGGCGGCGGCAGGCTGCGACGACAGCAGCGCCACGGCGGCGGCGGCGGCCAGCAGGGCCGAGGAAAAACGCGAAAGATGCATGTGTGTCATCCCCAGATCGTTACCGGCCAAAGGCCCTACGGGCCCTTTGGTCCGAAACGCCAAACAAACAGCGGAACAGGTCTTACGTCAAGGGTGGGGTGCGGAGAAGGGGCGTTGTGATCATGTCCTAACCAAAGGCGGGGGCGTCCAAGATATTGTCCATTTATCCACTGGAATGTTTGAAATGTGGTTGACCACTAGATTACATGCGTGTACTGATAAATCAGATTAAATCACTAGACAAATATGCGAAATGGGGGCGTGATGATGGGAATATGCAGTTTCGTCAATGCCTTGGTCCGATGTCGCGGGTCGGCGACCCGCTTCGGGAGCCAGTTTCCGCACGCCGTTTCTCATTGATCAGGATGACGACCATGACCTTTACCACCCGCATCGCCGCCATCGCCATCGCCGGGGCTTTGTTCTCCGGCCCTGTGCTGGCCGACACCACGCTGTTGAACGTCAGCTACGATCCGACCCGCGAGCTGTACCAGGACTACAATCAGGCTTTCGCCAAGTACTGGAAGGCCAAGACCGGCGAAACCGTGAAGATCAACCAGTCCCACGGCGGTTCGGGGGCTCAGGCCCGTTCGGTGATCGACGGTTCGCCCGCCGACGTGGTGACGCTGGGTCTGGCTTACGACGTCGACGCCATTTCCGAAAAGGCTGGCCTGATCCCCGCCGACTGGCAGAACCGTCTGCCCTATGCCAGCACGCCCTACACCTCGACCATCGTCTTTCTGGTGCGCAAGGGCAATCCGAAGCACATCAAGGACTGGGACGACCTGACCAAGCCGGGCGTGTCGGTGATCACCCCCAATCCGAAGACTTCGGGCGGGGCGCGCTGGAACTATCTGGCGGCTTGGGGCTACGCTCTGAACAAGTACAACAAGGACGAAGGCAAGGCGAAGGAGTACCTGACGGCGCTGTTCAAGAACGTGCCGGTGCTGGATTCCGGCGCCCGCGGCGCCACCACCACCTTTGTTCAGCGCGGCCTGGGCGACGTCCTGCTGGCTTGGGAGAACGAGGCTATCCTGTCGGTGCAGGAACTGGGCAAGGATCAATTCGAGATCGTCGTGCCGTCGCTGTCGATCCTGGCCGAGCCGCCGGTCTCTGTGGTCGACAAGAACGTCGACAAGCACAACACCCGCGCCATTTCGGAAGAGTACCTGAAGTATCTCTACAGCCCCGAGGGTCAGGAGATCGCCGCCCGCAACCACTACCGCCCGCGTGATCCCGACGTCGCCAAGAGGCATGCCGCGGAATTCCCGGCGGTCAGCCTGTTCACCATCGAGGCGGTGGGCGGCTGGAAGGTGGCGCAAAAGACCCACTTCTCCGACGGCGGCCTGTTCGACACCATCATCGGCGCTGCGAGGCAGTAAATGGCGGCGGTCCAGTACACGAACAAGTCGCGGGTCATTCCCGGCTTCGCGCCCACCTTGGGGTACACGGTGTTCTATCTCAGCGTGATCGTGCTGATCCCGTTGGCGGCCCTGTTCCTCAAGGCGGCTGGGATGAGCTGGGGCGACTTCGTGACGGCGGCCTTTTCGCCGCGTGTGCTGGCCGCGTACCGCCTGAGTTTCGGCGGGGCGTTGGTGGCGGCCGCCATCAACGTCTTCGCCGGGCTGCTGGTGGCGTGGGTTCTGGTCCGTTACGACTTTCCCGGGCGCAAGCTGCTGGACGCTCTGGTGGATCTGCCCTTCGCCCTGCCGACCGCCGTGGCGGGCGTGGCTCTGACGACCATCTATGGGCCGAAAGGCGTCATCGGCGGGCCGCTGCTGCAATGGTTCGGGCTCAAGATTTCCTACACGCCGCTGGGCGTGTTGGTGGCCATGACCTTCATCGGCCTGCCGTTCGTCGTGCGCACGGTGCAGCCGGTGCTGCAGGATTTCGAGGCCGAGCACGAGGAAGCCGCCGCCAGCTTGGGAGCCAACCGCGCCCAAGTGTTTTTCCGCGTCATCCTGCCGGCGATTTTCCCGGCGCTGCTGACGGGCTTCGCCTTGGCTTTTTCGCGGGCGGTGGGGGAATACGGTTCGGTCATCTTCATCGCCGGCAACATGCCCGGTCTGTCCGAGATCGCCCCTTTGCTGATCGTCACCAAGCTGGAGCAGTACGATTATCGCGGGGCCACCGCCATCGCCTCGGTGATGCTGGGGGTGTCGTTCGTCATGCTGCTGGTCATCAATAGCCTGCAAAAGTGGCGGCGCAACCGCTTCGCCGGAGCCTGACGCCATGCCTGGAAGCAATCTCAACAGCCGGCAGGAATCCCTGGTTTCCCGTGTTCTGCTGATCCTGGCTGCGGTGATCGTGCTGGCGCTGTTCCTGCTGGTGCCGTTGGTCACGGTTTTCATCGAGGCGTTGTCCAAGGGGCTGGACCACTATCTGTCGGCGCTGGTCGAGGACGACGCCCTGGCCTCGATTCGCCTGACCGGATTGACGGCGCTGATTTCCGTGCCGCTGAACCTGTTCTTCGGGCTGACGGCGTCCTGGTGCATCGCCAAGTTCGAGTTCCGCGGCAAAAGCCTGCTTCTGTCGTTGATTGATCTGCCGTTTTCGGTGTCGCCGGTGATTTCCGGCTTGGTCTTCGTGCTGCTGTTCGGGTTGCAAGGATGGCTGGGGCCGTGGCTGTCGGACCACGATATCCGCCTGATTTTCGCCGTTCCCGGCATCGTGCTGGCGACGGTGTTCGTCACCTTTCCCTTCGTCGCCCGCGAGCTTATTCCGCTGATGGAGGAGCAGGGAACCGAGGAGGAGGAAGCCGCCGTGGTGCTGGGAGCGGGAGCCTTCCGCATCTTCTGGCGGGTGACGTTGCCCAACATCAAATGGGGCCTGCTGTATGGCGTGCTGTTGTGCAACGCCCGCGCCATGGGCGAATTCGGCGCCGTGTCGGTGGTGTCGGGGCATATCCGCGGCCTGACCAACACCATGCCGTTGCAGGTGGAGATTCTCTACAACGAGTACAATTTCGCTTCGGCCTTCGCCATCGCCTCGCTGCTGGCCTTGCTGGCCCTGGTGACCCTGGCCGCCAAAAGCGCCCTGGAATGGCGCTTCGGCGTACGGAGGGGGCATTGATGCCTGTCGGACCGTCCGCGCCATATTGCTTCCAACCCCTCAGTTCCTCTATGCGAGACGCCTTATGATCCAGGTTCAGAATCTGCATAAGACCTTTGGTTCCTTCACCGCCCTGCACGACGTGTCGCTGGACGTGGCCGAGGGCGAGCTGCTGGCCCTGTTGGGGCCGTCCGGGTCGGGCAAGACGACTTTGCTGCGCATTCTGGCGGGTCTGGATTTCGCCGACACCGGCTCGGTGCTGTTCGACGGCGGCGATGCCACCCATGTCGCCGCTCGCGACCGCGGAGTTGGTTTCGTCTTCCAGCATTACGCCCTGTTCCGCCATATGACGGTGTTTGACAACGTGGCTTTCGGTCTGACCGTGCGGCCCAAGGGCAGTCGTCCCGGCAAGAAGGAGATCGCCGAGCGCGTCCATCATCTGCTGTCGATGGTGCAGCTCGAAGGCATGGCCGGGCGGTATCCTTCGCAGTTGTCGGGTGGTCAGCGTCAGCGCGTCGCCCTGGCTCGGGCCTTGGCCATCGAGCCCAAGGTGCTGCTGCTGGACGAGCCCTTCGGCGCCCTGGACGCCCAGGTGCGCAAGGAGCTGCGTCGATGGTTGCGTCATTTGCACGACGAGTTGAAGATCACGGGCGTCTTCGTCACCCACGACCAGGAAGAGGCGTTGGAAGTCGCCGATCGGGTGGTGGTGATGAGCCAGGGGCGCATCGAACAGATCGGCTCGCCCACCGAGATTTACGACAATCCGGCCACGCCGTTCGTCTATCAATTCCTGGGCAACGTCAATTCTCTGGAATGCCGGGTGCGCGGCGGCGAGGCCCGCATCGGCGATTTGCGCCTGCCGGCTCCCGATTATCATGGGGTCGAGGATGCTCCGGGCCAGGCCTTCGTGCGTCCTCACGATCTGCTGCTGTCGCCGGCCGGGGACGGCGTGGGGGTCTTGGCCAGGGTGCTGCACGTCACCGTTCTGGGGCCGGTGGTGCGGGTCGAACTGGCCGTAGGCGATCAGGTTCTGGAAGCGGAAACCACCCGCCAGCGCCATAGCGAGCTGAAGCTGGCGGCGGGGCAGTCTTTGCGCGTTTGGCCGCGCCAGGCCCGGTTCTTCCTGAAAGACGGCTGGCCGGAAGGCAAGGGATTCGAGGTTGGTGGAGAGCTGATGGGCGAGGGGGCTGGTATATAATTTACCATTTAGATATGGTCTATAGACTAATATACTTCAGTGTTTTTATGTAAAACTAGTTGACCTCTGGGGCTCGATAAGTGAAATTGTGCATAGCGTAGGTTATGCACATGCACTTTGCGTAAATAGGAGAGCCCCCCTTGAGCCACCAAGCCCTGGCCACCTTCCGCGAGATCGAGCCGCTGGTCCGACTGTCCGACCTGGACGAATACCGCCGCGGTCTGGCCCGTCGACTGTCCGGCGAATGGGATGACGAGGCTTTTACCTCGTACCGCGTCCGGTTCGGCGTCTATGGCCAGAAGCAGCCGGGCGTGCAGATGATCCGCATCAAGATCCCCGGCGGCGTCGTTCCGACCCCCTGGCTCAACGTGCTGGCCCGTTATAACCGGGAATTCTGCAAGGGCGATCTGCATATTACCACGCGCCAGGATTTCCAGAGCTATTTCGTGCCCATGGCGCGCTCGGGCGATGCCCTGGAATTTCTCTATGCCAACGGCCTGACCACGCGCGAAGCCTGCGGCAACACCATCCGCAACGTGACGGCTTGCGCCTTGGCCGGGGCCTGCCCGCGCGAGCTGGTGGACGCCGGCGCCGTGGCCGACCGTCTGGCCCGCTCTTGGCTGCGCCAGCCGCTGGTGCAGCAGATGCCCCGCAAGATGAAATTCTCGATTTCCGGCTGCGGCACCGATTGCGGCGCCTCGTCGATTCACGACCTGGGCTTTGTCGCCACCGAGAAGAACGGCAAGCCGGGCTTCCGCGTTCTTGCCGCCGGCGGCCTGGGCGGCCAGCCGCGCCCGGCGGTCGAGGTGCTGGACTTCGTCACCGAGGAAGAGCTGCCGGTGGTGGTCGAGGCCAGCACCCGCCTGCATCACCGCTATTCCGACCGCATCAACCGCAACGCCGCCCGCATGAAGTTTCTGGCCAAGCGTTTCGGCGACGAGAAGTTCACCGAACTGTTCCGCGAGGAGTTCAACGGCCTGAAGGGCTTGACCCAGCGCCCGTGGGAGCCGCTGTCCTGGCGCAAGCCGTCGGAAGCCGCCGTGGCCAAGGCTCCGACCGGCGTCATCGCCCAGCATGACGGCCGCGTGTCGGTGGTCGGCAATCCGCCTTTGGGCAATCTGTCGTCGGACCAGTTGGAAGAGTTGTCGGCCATCGCCGTCAAGTTCGGCGTCAAGGCCCTGCGCACCACCCGCGACCAGAATCTGGTGATCCCCGACCTGGACAAGGACGCGGTGGACGAAGTGGTTCGGCGCCTGCTGGCCATCAACATCGCCGTGCCGGAAACCGATGCCGAGAACATCGACGTCATTTCCTGCCCCGGCACCACCACCTGCCGCATCGGCATCACCAGCTCGTACAACTTCGCCCGCGAAGTCATCGCCGAGCAGGACCAGGACGCCTCCTTGCGCGGTGTTTCCGTGCGCGTCTCGGGCTGCCAGAATTCCTGCGGTCTGCATCATATCGCCGATTTCGGCTTCCATGGCATGGCCAAGAAGGTCGACGGCCAGACCGCTCCGCATTACCAGCTGCATCTGGGCGGTTCCGGCCATGCCGGCGGTGAGGTCGGCATTTCCGGCCCGATCATTCCGGCCCGTCACGCCGTCGAGGTTCTGCGTCTGCTGCGCACCGCCTACGCCGACGGCAAGCAGAGCGGCGAAACGGTGCGATCCTGGGCCGAACGCCTGGGCAAGCCCGGTCTGGCCGAGGTGCTCAAGCCCATCGAGGGCAAGGGCCACGACGCCATGTTCGTTGACTGGGGCGACCAGGAAGTCTTCCCCGGCGCGCCGACCCTGAAGGGCGAATGCGCCGCGCCCATGGCGTCCGATCCGCTGCTGGCCAGCCAGGCCGACGACGCCCTGATCCAGCTTGACCGCCTGTTGCGCGCCAATCGCTGGGACGAGGCCCTGAAGTCCGGCGAGGCGGCCCTGGCTTACACCGCCCGCCGTCTGCTGCACAGCGTCGGCCAGCCGACCACCGAGGAGGAAACCCCGGCGGTGATCCTCCAGCGGGTGCGCGCCCACGGCCCGGCCAATGCCGGTGCGGCTCTCGATCATGCCGAGGCCCAGCGGACCGGTGCCCTGTCGTCCGGCCGCGCCGATGGTTATCGCGAATCGGTGGCCGTCTATCTCGACACCGTCCGCTCCATCGTCGAAAAGCCGGTGGCGGAAGAGGCGGCCGAATGAGCGATCTGTCCCGCCTGAGGGAGCTTTACGGCCATCTGGACGGCAAGGAACTCCTTGCCGCCCTGGCCGCCGAGTTCCCCGGCAGTCTGGCTGTCACCAGCAGCTTCGGGGCCGAAGCGGTGGTGCTGCTCGATCTGGTGGCTCAGGTCGATCCCAGCCTGCCGGTGCTTTTTCTCGACACCAATGAACTGTTCGACGAAACCATCGCCCATCGCGACGAGGTGATCGCCAGACTGGGACTGACCGGCGTGCGCATCATCCGCCCGAGCAAGGAGGAACTGGCTGAGGCCGAGGATCTGTGGCGCACCGATCCCGACCGCTGCTGCCACCTGCGCAAGGTGCAGCCCTTGGAGCGGGCACAGGCCGGCTTCAAGGCTTTGGTCGACGGGCGCAAGCGTTTTCACGGCGGCGGCCGCGAGGACATCGCGACGATCGAGCAAAGCGTCGACGGCGTCATCAAGATCAGCCCCCTGGCTCCCTGGAGCCAGGAGCGGATCGAAGCGGCCTTCAGCGAGCGCAACTTGCCGCGTCATCCGTTGGTGGCCCAGGGCTATCGGTCCATCGGCTGTTGGCCCTGTTCGCGTCCCTCGCTGCCGGGCGAATCCATCCGCGCCGGCCGTTGGGCCGGTGGCGCCAAGACTGAATGCGGTATTCATAGGACGAACAAGTAACATGACATCCGATCTCGACGCCCTGGAAGCCCAGAGCATCTTCATTCTGCGTGAAGCCTTCAACCGCATCGACAAGATCGCCATGCTGTGGTCCATCGGCAAGGATTCCAACGTCCTGCTATGGCTGGCTCGCAAGGCTTTTTTCGGCCACGTTCCTTTCCCGGTGGTGCATGTGGACACCAGCTACAAGATCCCGGAAATGATCGAGTTCCGCGACCGCGTCGCCAAGGAATGGAATCTGCCGCTGATCATCGGCGGCAACACCCAGGCTCTGGCCGAAGGCATGAATCCGTCGAAGGGCCGCGTCACCTGCTGCTCGGCCCTGAAGACCGAGCCCTTGAAGCAGATCATCAAGGAACACGGATTCACCGGCGTCATCGCCGGCATCCGCCGCGACGAGGAGGGCACCCGCGCCAAGGAACGCGTGTTCAGCCCGCGCACCGAATCCGCCGAGTGGGATTTCAAGGACCAGCCGCCCGAGTTCTGGGACCAGTTCAAGACGGACTTTGCGCCGGGCACGCATTTGCGCATCCATCCGCTGCTGCACTGGGGCGAACTGGATGTCTGGCGCTATATCGAGCGCGAGAACATTCCCATGGTCGATCTCTATTTCTCGAAGAACGGCCGTCGTTACCGTTCGCTGGGCTGCGCGCCCTGCACCGGCTCCATTGTCAGCAACGCCAGCACCGTCGCCGAGATCATCGAGGAACTGCGTTCCACCAAGACCTCTGAACGCGCCGGCCGCGCCCAGGACAAGGAATCCGAGGACGCCTTCGAGCGCCTCCGTCAGCAGGGCTATATGTGATGACCGTGAACACCAAGATCGCTCAGATGAGCAAGACCCTCAAGATCGTCATCGTCGGTCACGTCGATCACGGCAAGTCGACCCTGGTGGGCCGTCTGCTGCACGAGACCGACAGCCTGCCCGAAGGCAAGGTCGAAACCCTGCGTGAAGTCTGCGAAAAGCGCGGCATGCCCTTCGAGTGGGCCTTTGTCATGGACGCCCTGCAGGCCGAGCGCGACCAGGGCATTACCATCGACACCGCCCAGATTCCCTTCAAGACCGCCAAGCGGCCCTACGTCATCATCGACGCGCCCGGCCACAAGGAGTTCTTGAAGAACATGGTCACCGGCGCCGCCAGCGCCGACGCCGCCGTGCTGGTCATCGACGCCTTGGAGGGCGTGCAGGAACAGTCGCGCCGCCACGGCTATCTGCTGCACCTGCTGGGCCTGCGCCAGTTGGCCGTGGTGGTCAACAAGATGGACGCGGTGGATTATTCCGAGACTCGCTTCCAAGAAGTGTCGGCGGAAATCCGCGCCTATCTGGCCGAGATCGGCGTCACCCCCACCGAGATCATTCCCATCGCCGCCCGCCATGGCGACAATATCGCCGCCCGCTCCGCCACCATGCCCTGGTTCAAGGGGCCGACGGTGCTGGGGGCTTTGGACGGTTTCGCTCCGGCCGCCGAGGCCACCGAGCTGCCGCTGCGCTTCCCGGTGCAGGACGTCTATAAGTTTGATCACCGCCGCATCATCGCCGGGCGCATCGAAAGCGGACGCCTGAAGGTGGGGGACCGGCTGCTGTTCTCGCCGTCCGGCAAGACCGCCCGCATTTCGACCATCGAAAGCTGGCACGCGGCGAGCGCCGCCACGGCGGAAGCGGGGCAGTCGATCGGCGTCACCCTGGATGAGCAGATTTTCATCGAGCGCGGCCAGATCGCCAGCCTGTATGAAGACGCCCCCATCGGCTCCGACGTCTTCAAGGCCCGCGTCTTCTGGCTGGGCCGCGCGCCTTTGACCACCGGGCGGCGTTATAAGCTGAAGCTGGCCACGGCCGAACATATCGTCAGCGTCGAAAAGGTCGAACGCGTCATCGACGTCACCGATCTGGCTTCGGTCAGCAACGAGTTCGTCGAACGCAACGCCGTCGCCGAGGTCATCTTCCGCGCCGCCGGCCGCGTCGCTCTCGACCCCTTCATCGACAATCCGCGGACCGGCCGCTTCGTGCTGGTCGACAATTACGACATCGTCGGCGGCGGCGTCATTTCGGCCGACGGCCTGCCCGATACCCGTTGCGTGCCCAGCGCCGTGGCGGCGGATCTGACGGCTGTCGAGCACAAGGTCACGCCGACGGCCCGCGCCGCCGTCAACCGCCACAAGGGCGGGATCATCTGGCTGACCGGCCTGTCGGGGTCGGGCAAGTCGACCATCGCCATGGAAGTCGAGCGTCGCCTGTTCAACCGCGGTTTCCAGGTCTTCACCCTGGACGGCGACAACATCCGCCAGGGGCTGAACTCCGATCTGGGCTTTTCGCCCGAGGACCGCGCCGAAAACATCCGCCGCATCGGCGAGGTGGCCAACCTGTTCGTGCAGGCGGGCATGGTGGTGCTGACCTCGTTCATCTCGCCTTACCGCGCCGACCGCGATCGGGCCCGCTCGATCAACGCCAACGCCTTCCACGAAGTTTGGGTCAAGGCCGATGTCGAGGAATGCCAGCGCCGCGACCCCAAGGGTCTGTACGCCAAGGCGGTCAAAGGCGGCATTCCCGAATTCACCGGCATTTCGGCTCCCTATGAAGAGCCGATTCATCCCGAACTGGTGCTGGATACCCAGGCCCTGTCGGTGGATGAGGCCGTGGAAAAGCTGATCCGCTATATCGAGCGTGATCTTCAGCGCGAAGCCGGAGAGGGCGGCGTGCAGCACGACGCCTCGATCTGAGGCAAAGTAGGACGTGAAACGATGCGGGGCCGGAAAGCGATTTCCGGCCCCGTTCTTTTTATAGCCGGCGCGACGGGAGAAGGGCGCCCAGCCGCCGGAACGGCGCCGTCGCCCGCCACGACAGCGAATTCCGCATGCGGTTCCGTTCATCGACGACGGCTTCGTATTCGTCGCGGACTTTCCGATGCTCTTCCTCTTGCAGAGCCTTGCCGGTTTCCCAGGCGTTCAGCACGGGCTTCCAGGCATTCAGCACCGGGCCGGCATAGAAGAAATAGCGTTCGTACTCGTCGAGAAAATCCATGTAGGCCTTGATCGCCAGATAGCGTCCGACTTCGGACGGCGCGGCGGCGACGATCTGGGTGACCCAGGGCTCCAGCAAATCTTCCGTTTCCTTGCGGCTGCCGAACAGGGTGAACGTCGCGCCCAGGGATTGGCGGACGTCGGACAGATCCAGCGTCGGGCCGCATTTGTCGCGTATTTCGCCCTCGATGATCTCGCGGTAGCCGGGCTCCGACGAGAGCCGGTTGACATCGACCAGAATGTCGATGTGATTCGCGCAATTTGCATAAAAATATAAATGAATAAGGATAAAGGCTATGAACAGCTTTGTCGTGTCTTGTTCATTTTCTTCAATGGAATACCTTCTGCATATTTCCGATATGAGCTCATCTTTTTTATTCAGCGTCAGAGTGTATCTGATGCTGTCTAAAAATCCTGGATTTTGATTGATGTTCTGGTCGGTGTAGGAACACCACTGATGGAACATGTTCCGATAGATCAGAATGTGGACGCCAGGGAAGGCGCGCCGGATGCCGGCGATGCGTCCGATCGAGCGCGTGCACGACAGCACCGGGCGTTTGCCAAGCTGTTCGGCGTGTTCCACCAGCCTGTTCAGATAATGCCTTTCCATTTCCGTGATATCGCCCTGAGGGCCATCTTGCGGAATGTAGCAGGCATAAGCGATTTCGGGCCGGTATCTGTCGACGCCGCCGTTTTCCTGGATCAGGGGAAGATATTCAAGAAAATAGGGGGCGGTCGGATGATGTTTCGAGTTCCAATCAAGGTAGCTGGACGTCTTGGCGTCCTCGGCCGATATGGTGGCCAGCTTCTCGTTGAAAACTTCGTAATAGGAAAGCAAATCGCCTTGGGAACGGAATTTGTCCCAGAGCCATGTGCTTGATGTTCGAAAACTGGAATGTAAGAAAATCATAGGGGCCTTCTTGCACTGGATGCGCAAGCCAGTTGCAGTAATGACGCCGCCTATTATTGAATATGAGGAATAGGATTTATGCAAATGGAATCTTTCTAATCAGATTCCTGCCGTTGGTAGCTTTTTCTTTGTATTAAATAGTCATATGTCTTTTGACTTATCGATGTTTAAGCAATGGTGTCCCTGCCTATTGTCGCGGGGGTTGCTGTTTTTTAGGGGGCGGAGGAGGGGGCTTCGGCGGTTTGAGCGCGGTTTGCGCCGCGCCGGCGGACTGTCAAGCGACCGGCAGCTTGACGCCGTCGGTCAGATAGCCGCGAATGACGTCGAAGGGCTGGGGCTTGGAATAGAGATAGCCCTGGATGACGTCGCAGCCCAGGCGGCTGAGCAGGCTGCTTTGGGCTTCGTATTCGACGCCTTCGGCCAGGGCGGTCATGCCCATGGAATGGGCCAGGGTGATGATGGTCACCGCAATGGCTTCGTCCTTTGAATTTTTGGCGATGTCGATGACGAAACTGCGGTCGATCTTCAGCGTGTCGACCGGGAAACGCTTGAGATAATTCAGGGACGAATAGCCGGTGCCGAAGTCGTCGATCGACAGCTGAATGCCGGTGGTCTTCAACTGTTCCAGATGGGATATGACCCGCTCGGGGTCGTTCATTAGGGTGCTTTCGGTGATCTCGACATCCAGGCGGGACGGGTCGATGCCGGAAACGGCGACGGCCTGGCGGATCAGGGCTTCGACATCGGTTTCAGCAAACTGCTTCGGCGAGATGTTGACGGCGACCGATACGTCGGCAATGCCCAGGTCCTGCAAATGACGCAAGTCTTTGCAGGCCCGGTTCAGCACCCATTCGCCCAGCGGCATGATCAGGCCCGATTGTTCGGCGACGGAGATGAAACGGCCCGGCGGCACCATGCCCATGGTGGGATGATTCCAGCGCACCAGCGCCTCCAGCCCCAGGATGCGGCCGCTTCTGGTGCAGACCTGGGGCTGGTAATGCAGCACCAGCTCGTCTTGGGCGATGCCGCGCCGCAATTCGTTTTCCAGGGTCAGGCGTTCGACCGAATCGTGATGCATGGAGGGGTCGAAGAAGCGGTAATGGTTCTGCCCCGACGCCTTGGCGACGATCATGGCGGCTCCGGCGCAGGCGACCAGATCCGAAGCCGTATGGGCGTCCTGGGGATAAAGCGCGATGCCCAGGTTCGACGACAGGGCCACCTCGCGGCCGCGCAGGGTGAAGGGGCGGGACATGTAGCGCAGGAATTCGTCGGCGGCTTCGGTAATTTCCTGGGGGGTGCGCAAGCCGTTGCGGATCAGCACGAACTCGTCGCCGCCGAAACGGGCGACGGTGTCTTCGGGTTTGACGGCGTCCAGCAGGCGCAAGCCGGCATCCACCAGCAATTCGTCGCCGGCGGAATGTCCCATGACGTCGTTGACCATTTTGAAGCCGTCCAGATCGACAAACCACACGGCGACCATTTGGCCGTTGGTCTTGGCCTTGTCCAAGGCCATTTGCAGATGGCTTTGGAACAGGTGGCGGTTGGGTAGGCTGGTCAGGGTGTCGTGGGTGGCGAAGTGAGCCAGATGGTCTTCGAAGCTGCGCCGCTCGGTGATGTCGCGGATGATGGCGGTGAACAGGCGACGGTCGTCGAGGTGGCAGACCGACAGCGAGATTTCCGCGGGAAAGGTCGTGCCGTCCTTGCGCTTCGCCGTAACCTCGCGGCCGATGCCGACGGCCTTGGGCGACGCTGGGGCGTCGAGGAAGCGGCGCATGAACTGGTCGTGTCCGCGGGCCGTGTCCTCGGGCATCAGCAGGGCTACGTTGCTTCCCACCGCCTCGTGGGCGCTGAAGCCGAAAATCTGCTCGGCGGCGCGGTTGTAGGTTTCGATGACGCCGTGTTCGTCGGCCACCACGATGGCGTCGACGGCGGTGTCGAGAATGCTGTTCAGCCGCTTGCTGTGGGCGGCGACGTCACGGGCGGCGCGGATGATGTCGCTGATGTTGCGCGCCACCGCCAGCACCGAGCCGTCGCCTTCGGGGGCGGCGGTGACCGCCAGGGTGACGTCCTGGGGCTTGCCGCGCAAAGGCACCAGCTTCATTTGAGTCGAGCCGGGCGTGCTGCTGATGGGACGGAAGTTGTCGCTGATCAGGTCGGCGTAGTCGGGATGGACGAATTCGCTGAATTCGTGCCCTTCGAACTGGTTGCGGTCATGGCCGCCCAGCAGGCGGATGCCGCTGGCGTTGATGAAGACGATGCGGCCGTCGCGGCAATGGAACACGGCGTCGGGGCTCATCTCGACGATGGTGCGGTAGCTCTGATGCTCCGAGGCCAGAGCCGCTTCGATGGATGCGACCGAGGCCAACTCGTCGATCACCTTCATCAGGTCGACGCCCGACACGTGGATGTCGCGCAGATATTCGCTGATCTTGGGATTGCCCATCGGCCCCCAGACGCCGGCCAGGATGGTTTCCGTCAGGCCGAGAATGCTGTTCAGGGGCGTGCGCAGCTTGTGGCTGACTGTTTCCAGGAACTTGTTCTTGGTGGCGATGGCGGTTTCGGCCCGGGTGTTGGCCTGGAACAGATCCTCGACGGCGCGTTGCAGGGCGAACTGCTCTTCCTGGCGCTCGGTGATGTCGCGGGCCATGCCCATGATCAGCAACTGGCCGTCCTCGCCCTGGATGGTGCTGCCCGAGACTTCGACCGGGAAAAGGCTGCCGTCCTTGCGCCGCTGCTCGCCCTTGATGTTGAAGCGTTCCCCGCGCACCAGATCGAGCCACAGAGCGCGCACTTCGTCAGGGTTCAGGCCGACCTCGATATCGAACACGGTCATGCCCAGTAATTCTTCGCGGGAATAACCGACCATGTCGCTGGCGGCTTGGTTGACGTCCTGGAAGCGGCCGTCGAAATCGTGGATGTAGATGGCGTCGGGAGCTTGTTCCATGACGCTGCGCAGGCGGGTCACGGCGTTTTCGACGCGATCGGTCAGAAAACGGCGTTCGGCGATGGCGCGGGGCAGCCACAATCTGGTTAACACCAGCAACGCCGCCAGGCCGATGCCGGCCCCCACCAGGCGCAGCCCCAGCAGCAGGGTCGGGACGTTTTCGGGCGGCAAGATGGTTTCGGAAACGACGCTGCCGCCGATGGTGGCCGAGATCAGGCCGCGCACGGCGTCGGCGGCCAGCAGGATGACCAGCGCCTTTACGCCACGGTCCAGGCCCCCAGCGTTTAAACGCCGTAAATAGACGGCGAAAACGAAGGTCCAAAGCAGGCCAAGGGCTACCGTCAGCAGGAGATGAAAAGCGTCAGAAAAAATCATAAGGAACTTTATGAAGGGATTTTCTTGGTTTTCAACCGAAACCGGACCTGGACTGGTGGATAGGTTCTACCACCGGGGTATCACACGGCTGTAGCAAAAGAAACTGGCGAAACGCCTGCGGATGCTGTTCAGCGCCGGTCGGACAACGCTTCAAGGGTCAAGGTCTCCAATATGCCCAGGGCCTCGGCATGCTGATTTCCCGGAAGGTTCTGCTTGCAGTCGGCCTCGATGGCCCGGGCCAGTTCGCCCAGGGCGGTGCAGCCGAAATTGGCGGCGACGCCGGCCAGCCGGTGGGCGGCTTTTCCGGCGGCGGGAATGTCTGCCGCCTCCCAGTCGCGGCGCAATTCCGCCAAGGTTTCGACGATCGAGACGCGGGCGGATTCGAACAGCTCCATCAGCCGCGCCGGCGGCAGCGCTTCGGCCAGCAGAGCCACCCGATCCTGGTCGAGCACCGGGTGGGTTCCGTCTTCGGGCGTCGTCGTCGTGGGAACCGCGGCAGGCGTTTCTTCGGGCAGGCCGAAATAGGGAGCCAGAGCCCGCTCGATGTCGCCGAGCCGCAAAGGCTTGCGGATGACGTCGTTCATGCCGGCGGCTATGTAGACCTCGACCTCGGTGGGTGTGAAATTGGCGGTCAGGGCCAGGATGGGCAATCCGGCGCGGCGGCGGTCGGGCAGGGCGCGGATGGCGCGGGTGGCCTCGACGCCGTCCATGCCGGGCATGCGGATGTCCATCAGCACCACGTCGAAATCGCCTTCGCGCACCGCCTCCACCGCTTGCTGGCCGTCGCCGCAAACGGCCACGGCATGGCCGGCATGCTCCAGGAACGCCTTGGCCACCTTGCGGTTGACTTCGTTGTCCTCGGCCACCAGGACATGCAGGGGCGGCAAGGGGTCGGTTTCCGGGTCGACGTCTTCGGGCAGATGGCTCCAAGCCAAGCCGGTGTGGGAGGCGTGGGCCAGCAGGCGGCGGAGCAGATCGGCGGGGAAAGGGGTGGCCGGGGCGCGTTCGATCACCAAGGCGGCGACGGCGGCGGCGCCGATGGTGAGAGGGGCGTAAAGCCGCGTTTCCTCGCTCCAGCTTTCTCCGGCCATGATGCGGCGCAACTGATCCGGCGTGACGGCGGCGGGGGCTTCCTGCATGGGGTGACGGGCCAGAACGGCGCCGCCGGCGCTGACGACGACGCCGCAGGCGGCCGAGGCTTCCTCGACCATGTGGCGCAACAGACCGTGCAATAGCCCATCCAGGCCGAGACTGGGAGAAGTCGTCATCGGCGGCCCCGGTTCGCCCGCATTGAAAAGTCCCCGCTCAAAAGATCAGTGATTTAGCCCTTTCTTATCCTTCCTGTTTACCATGCTTGAAACGGAAAATCATTTTAGATTGCGCGAAGATGAAACTTCCGTGTCGCAAGGGGGGAATAATTGACATGGCGGGGGCTGCTCGCCGATTCTCCGCACAGGCTTCGACGGTTTTTGTCGCAGCCGGCTATCTGCGATCCGGAAAACATGATCGACCAGCGACCCCTTAAGCTCGACACTTTGGATGGCGACAAGGACCGCACGTTCTCGAAGGATGATGCCGCCGCCTATCTGCCCATGGGCGATACCCTGCTGGAGGGGCTGAAGGGCGCGTTGGATTTCGTCTTTCAGCCCGTCGTCAACGTCGCCACGGGGCTGTGCTTCGGCTTCGAGGGCTTGCTGCGCAACCATGACCAGTTGGGTTTCCCGACGCAGCAGGCGCTGTTCGACGCCTGCTACGAGCAAGGCGTGCTGGAGGCGGCGCAGTTGCAGTTGTGGGAGCTGGCGGTGTCGCGCTTCAGCGCCACGCCCAAGGCGCGGGGAAAGCGCCTGTTCCTGAACATGGATTCCCGCTCTTTGTCCAATGCCGATCTGATCACCCGGCATATCAAGGGGCTGCTGGCCCATTACGACCTGTCGGAAAGTTCGGTGGCTTTCGACATTCTGTCGGCCCCTTCGGAAGAGTTGGCGACCAGCCGTGAATGGGTGCGCCCGTTCCGCCGCAACAGCTGCAAACTGTCGCTGGATCATTACGGCGCCGCCATGGGCGCCCAGCTTCTGCATGTGACGGAACCAGACTTCATCAAGATCTCGCCCTTCTTCGTGCGCGACGTCTGGTCGGACAGCCGCAAGAAGCTTCTGTTGTCCCAGATGGTGTCCATCGCCCATCTGCTGGGCATTGTCGTGGTAGCCTGCGGCGTCGAGACGGAAAAGGAATTCCTGGTCTGCAAGGAGGTGGGCTGCGATCTGGTACAGGGATTCATGGTCGCCAAGCCGGACGCCCGTATCGACAGTTTCCCGCAGCTTTATCCCCATGTTGAGCAATTGTCGCGCACGGACCGCCGCCGCAAGGACGGCGACCAGAAGATCATCCTCGATCAGATGGAGCGGATCGAGCCCTTGCCGGTGGACGCCAACGTCACGGCGGTGTTCGAGCGGCTGCGCAGCGACACCAACCAGACCTTCGTGCCGATCATCGACCTGATGGGGCAGCCCCTGGGCATTATCCGCGAAGCCAACATCAAGAATTACGCCTATTCGCCGTTCGGCAAGGATCTGATTTCCAACAAGGGTCTGGGCCGCAAGCTGCGCGACTTCATCGTGCGCTGCCCCATCGCCGAAGTTCACATGTCGGTCGAGAACATCATGGCCATCTATTCCGGCGAGGAAGAGGCCGAAGGCATCTTGCTGGTGGAGCAGATGCGCTATGTCGGCTTCCTGTCGGCGCGCTCCATCATCCGCGTCATCAACGAAAAGAACCTGGCCCAGGCCCGCGATCAGAATCCCTTGAGCAAGCTGCCGGGGAACGCCTTGATCAATCAGTTCGTCAACGACAGTCTGACCCTGGGCGACGAACGGTTCGTCTACGCTTATGTGGATTTCGACAATTTCAAGCCGTTCAACGACAAATACGGCTTCCGCCTGGGAGACCGGGCCATCCTGCTGTTTGCCGAGCTGATGCGCAAAAGCATCGAGCAGCAGCATTTCCTCGGGCATATCGGCGGCGACGATTTCTTCATCGGTTTCGTCGGTCTGGAACTGGCCGAGGCCGAACGGCAGGTGGCCGACCTGCTGGCGGCTTTCCGCGGCGACGCCGAAAGCTTCTATGACGCCGATGCCCGTGCGGCCGGTTTCATCACCGCCCCCGACCGCGAAGGACATTTGAAGAATTTCCCGCTGCTGTCGGCCAGCGCCGCCCTGGTCGAGGCGCCGTTGGGGCGTCCGGCGGCGGCGACGGTGGACGACGTCAGTGCCCGCATCGCCCTGTTGAAGAAGCCCGCCAAGAATTCTCCGACCAAGCTGGCGTCGGCGGTTCTGGAATAGGCGTCAGAAGCCCAGCCAGGATCGAATGCCGCGGGCCGCGGCGGCGCCTTGGCTCATGCATCCGGTCAGCAGATAGCCGCCTGTCGGCGCTTCCCAATCCAGCATTTCCCCGGCGGCGAACAATCCGGGGCGGCGGCGGACCATGAAATTGCCGTCCAGTTCCTCGAGGCACAAGCCGCCGGCGGTGGAGATGGCTTCGTCCAGCGGACGGGTGCCGACAAGGCGCAGGGGTAGGGACTTGACCGTGCCGGCCGTGATGACCTTTTTGCCGCCGCATTCCCACAGCAGGGCGATGGCGGCGGGCGGTAGGTTCAGGCATTTGCGCAGCCAGTTCGACTGGGACAAGCGGCCCCGGGGGCGGGCCAGTTTTTCGCTCACGGCCTCGACGGACAGGTCCGGCTTCAGATCGATGGACAGCCAAGCCTGTCCGTCGGCCTCGATGGCGTCGCGCAGGGCTGCCGACAGGGCGTAGACGGCACTGCCCTCGATGCCGTAATCGGCGATCAGGGCTTCACCTTTTACACTGCGGCCGGAGAAGGCGAGGGTCACGTTTTTAAGCGGGCTGCCGAAATGGGCGGCCATATGCTCGGACCAGGACGCCAGAAAACCGCAATTGGCCGGGCGGAACGGGGCGATGCGGCACCCCAGGCCGGCCAGCAGCCCGGCCCAGGATCCGTCCGATCCCAGCCGCGACCAACTGGCGCCGCCCAAAGCCAGCAGGACGGCGTCGAAAGAGCGCGCGAACGATCGTTCGGGATCGCGGAAGGCCAAGCCGCCGCCGCCATCGAAGCCGGTCCAGCGGCAATGGGCGTGAAAGCGCACCTCCAGTTGGCGCAGCCGCCGCACCCAGGCCCGCATCAGCGGCGCCGCCTTGAAATCCTGGGGGAAGACCCGGCCGCTGGTGCCGACGAACGTCTCCACTCCCAGTCCAGCGGCCCAGGCGCGGAGCTGTTCCGGTCCGAAATGCTCCAGCAGCGGTTTGAAATGGTCGGAGCCCCTGCCGTAGCGGTGGACGAAGGAGGGCAGGGGCTCGCTGTGGGTCAGGTTCAGTCCGCCCTTTCCGGCCAGCAGGAATTTGCGCCCCACCGACGGCATGGCGTCGAACAAATCGACGCGCGCTCCGGCCCGGGCCAGATGCTCGGCGGCCATCAGCCCGGCGGGGCCGCCGCCGACGATGCCGATGTTCCTGCCGTTCATATGACGTCCAATCCCGTGAACTTTCGATCCCGCATCAAGGCTTGCTGCGCCGCCTCTGTCAATGGTTCTGGCATGCGGCGACGCGTCTAATAATAAAACACATGATGTTTAGAATTTTAAACACGCGAGCATTTGTCATTCCAGCCCTGAAATTTTGCCGCACCATAATTTCACGACAGGGGAATGGTTGCTAATTTTGCGATAAAATTGTTAAAAATCATAATGTTACGAAATATATGTATATCGTATACCATTTTTTTGAACTCTTTGTTCCTCTTGGCCGTTATTTCGCGCGTGTCATCGGCGAACTGTTTTGTTATACGCGTTAGTTCAATTGGGCCGGGCCCCGTCGTCCGCGCCAGAGGGGAAAAAGGTAAAGATATGATTTCGAAGGGTTTTCCTAGCCAACAGGGCCTTTATGATCCGAAGAACGAGCACGACGCCTGCGGCGTCGGCTTCGTTGCCGACATCAAGAACCGGGCGACGCATAAAATCGTCCGCCAGGGCCTGGAGATCCTGACCAATCTGACTCACCGAGGCGCGGTGGGGGCCGACCCTCTGGCCGGCGACGGCGCCGGTATTCTGATCCAGTTGCCCGACGCTTTCCTGCGGGCGGAAGCCGAAGCCTTGAAGATCGCCTTGCCGGAAAAGGGCGCTTACGGCGTCGGCATGTTCTTCCTGCCCCGCGATTCGGCCTCGCGAGCGAAGTGCGAGGCCATCATCGAAAGCACCGTCAAGGCCGAGGGGCAGGTGATGCTGGGCTGGCGCGACGTGCCGGTGGACAATTCCACCCTGGGCGAAAGCGTCAAGGCCTGCGAGCCGGTGGTCCGTCAGATCTATGTCGGCAAGTCGGCCGCTCTTGCCGATCAGGATGCCTTCGAGCGCAAGCTGTTCGTCGTCCGCAAGCAGATTTCCAACAAGGTCGCCGCCGAACTGGGCGACACCGGCGTTGATTTCTACGTCACCTCCATGTCCAGCCGCACCATCGTCTACAAAGGCATGCTGCTGGCGGATCAGGTGGGCGTCTATTACACCGATCTGGCCGACGAGCGTCTGGTGTCGGCTTTGGCCCTGGTGCATCAGCGTTTCTCCACCAACACTTTCCCCAAGTGGAGCCTGGCCCATCCCTTCCGCATGATCTGCCATAACGGCGAGATCAACACCCTGCGCGGCAACCTGAACTGGATGGCCGCCCGTCGCGGCGCCATGAAGTCGGATGTGCTGGGCGACGATCTGAACAAGCTGTGGCCGTTGACCTTTGAAGGCCAGTCGGATTCGGCCAGCTTCGACAACGCCCTGGAACTGCTGGTGCAGGGCGGCTATTCCCTGGCGCACGCCATGATGGTGATGGTGCCGGAAGCCTGGGCCGGTAATCCGCTGATGGATGAAACCCGCCGCAGCTTCTACGAATATCACGCCGCCCTGATGGAGCCGTGGGACGGCCCGGCGGCGGTCTGTTTCACCGATGGCCGCCAGATCGGCGCCACCCTCGACCGCAACGGCCTGCGTCCGGCTCGCTATCTGGTGACCGACGACGACATCGTCATGCTGGCGTCCGAAATGGGCGTGCTGACCTTCCCGGAAGAGAAGATCGTCAAGAAGTGGCGTCTGCAGCCCGGCAAGATGCTGCTGATCGACCTGGAGCAGGGCCGCATCATCGATGACGCCGAGGTCAAGGCGCAACTGACCGAGGCCCACCCTTACGCCGCCGCGCTGGCCAAGACCCAGATCGTTCTGGAAGACCTGCCGGCCAAGGTCACGCCCAAGCCCGCCGATCCCGCCACCCTGCTGGATCGTCAGCAGGCCTTCGGCTATACCCAGGAAGACACCAAGTTCCTGCTGGCGCCTTTGGCCGTTTCCGGTCAGGAAGCCATCGGCTCGATGGGCACCGACACGCCGATTTCGGTGCTCTCCTCCAAGTCGAAGCTGCTTTACACCTATTTCAAGCAATGCTTCGCCCAGGTGACCAACCCGCCCATCGATTCCATCCGCGAAGAAGCGGTGATGAGCCTGGTCAGCTTCATCGGCCCGCGCCCCAATCTGCTGGGCAAGCCGGAAGAGAACACCCGTAAGCGTCTCGAGGTGCGTCAGCCCATCCTGACCAACGAGGATCTGGAGAAGATTCGCGGCATCAGCGAACACGCCGATAACGCCTTCCGCTCGGTGACGCTCGACATCACCTGGCCGGTGGCCGAAGGCGCCGCCGGCATGGAAAGGGCCATTGAAGCCCTGAAGGCCGAGGTCAGCAACCGCGTCGCCGCCGGCATCAACATCATCATCCTGTCGGATCGCGGCATCGGCCCGGACCGCGTGGCCATTCCGGCCCTGCTGGCCACGGTTTCCGTGCATCATCATCTGGTGGCGGCGGGCAAGCGCACCGAGGTTGGTCTGGTCATCGAGACCGGCGAAGCCCGCGAAATCCATCATTTCTGCACCCTGGCCGGTTACGGCGCCGAGGCGATCAATCCCTATCTGGTGTTCGAGACTCTGGCGGCCATGGCTCCGACCCTGTCGGAACCCTTGCCGGAATGCGAACTCAACAAGCGCTTCATCAAAGGTGTCGACAAGGCGATCCTGAAGGTGATGGCCAAGATGGGCATCAGCACCTATCAGTCTTATTGCGGCGCGCAGATTTTCGACGCCCTGGGCCTGTCGGAAGAGTTCGTCGCCAAATATTTCAAGGGCACCAGCTCCAATATCGGCGGCGTCGGCGTGATCGAGGTGGCAGAGGAAACCGTACGCCGTCATCAGGCCGCCTATGGCGCCTCGCCGGTCCTGGCTCAGCATCTGGACGTGGGCGGCGAATATGCTCACCGCATCCGTGGCGAAGACCATCTGTGGACGTCCGACAGCATCGCGGCGCTTCAGCACGCGGTGCGCGGCAATTCCCGCGACCGTTTCCTCGACTTCGCCCGGCAGATCAACGAGCAGAACGAGAAGCTGATGACGCTTCGCGGTCTGTTCGATCTGAAGCCCGTCGGCAAGCCCGTGCCGCTGGAAGAGGTGGAGTCCGCCAAGGACATCGTCAAGCGCTTCGTCACCGGCGCCATGAGCTTCGGTTCCATCAGCCGCGAGGCCCACACCACCCTGGCCATCGCCATGAACCGCATCGGCGGTAAGTCGAACACGGGCGAAGGCGGCGAGGAAGCCGAGCGTTTCCTGCCTCTGGCCAACGGCGATTCCATGCGTTCGGCCATCAAGCAGGTGGCGTCGGGTCGTTTCGGCGTCACCGCCGAATATCTGGTCAACGCCGACGACATCCAGATCAAGATGGCCCAGGGCGCCAAGCCCGGCGAGGGCGGGCAACTGCCCGGCCACAAGGTGGATTCCACCATCGCCAAGGTGCGTCATTCCACTCCCGGCGTCGGCCTGATCAGCCCGCCGCCCCACCACGACATCTATTCCATCGAGGATTTGGCCCAGCTAATCTTCGATCTGAAGAGCGTCAATCCGGTGGCCCGCGTTTCCGTCAAGCTGGTGGCGGAAACCGGCGTCGGCACCGTCGCCGCCGGCGTCGCCAAGGCACGCGCCGACCACATCACCATTTCCGGCTACGACGGCGGCACCGGCGCTTCGCCGCTGACCTCCATCAAGCATGCCGGCAGCCCTTGGGAAATCGGGCTGGCGGACGCCCATCAGACCCTGGTGCTGAACCGTCTGCGCGGCCGCGTCTCGGTTCAGGTAGACGGCGGTCTGAAGACCGGCCGCGACGTCGTCATCGGCGCTCTGCTGGGGGCCGACGAATTCGGCTTCGCCACCGCGCCGCTGATCGCCGCCGGCTGCATCATGATGCGCAAATGCCATCTGAACACCTGCCCGGTGGGCGTTGCCACCCAGGATCCGGAACTGCGTAAGCGCTTTACCGGCCAGCCCGAGCACGTCATCAATTACTTCTTCTTCGTCGCCGAGGAAGCCCGCGAACTGATGGCCAGCCTGGGCGTGCGCAAGCTGGACGACTTGATCGGCCGCACCGATCTGCTGGAAACCCGCAAGGCTATTTCCCATTGGAAGGCCAAGGGCTTGGATTTCTCCAAGCTGTTCCATCGTCCGCAGGTCGGGCCCGAGGTTTCCATCCGCCACACCGAAAGCCAGAACCATGAGCTGGATCAGGTGCTGGACCGCAAGCTGATCGCACAGGCCAAGCCGGCTCTGGAAGCCCGCAAGCCGGTGCAGATCGAGCTGCCGGTGGGCAATACCGACCGCACCGTCGGTGCCATGCTGTCGGGCGAAGTGGCCAAGCGCTACGGTCAGGCCGGATTGGCCGAGGACACCATCAGCATCCGTCTGTCGGGCACGGCCGGGCAGAGCTTTGGCGCGTTCCTGGCCCGCGGCGTCAGCCTCGAGCTGACCGGCGACGGCAACGACTATGTGGGCAAGGGCTTGTCCGGCGGCCGCATCGTCATCATGCCGCCGGCCAAATCCAAGCTGGTGGCGGAAAACAACATCATCGTCGGCAACACCGTTCTCTACGGCGCCACCGAGGGCGAGGCCTATTTCCGCGGCGTCGGCGGCGAACGCTTCGCCGTGCGCAATTCCGGCGCCACCGCCGTCGTCGAGGGCGTGGGCGATCACGGGTGCGAATACATGACCGGCGGCATCGTCGTGGTCATCGGCCAGACCGGGCGCAATTTCGCTGCCGGCATGAGCGGCGGCATCGCCTATGTGCTGGATGAAGCCGGCGATTTCTCTCGCCGTTGCAACATGTCGATGGTGGAACTGGAGCCGGTGGCCGCCGAGGACACCAACGCCCTGGAAGCCCAGGACTGGTCCGGCGGCCAGTTGGAAGGCCATGGTCTGGTGGATGTGTCCGCCGACATGACCCGCAACGACGCCCAGCGTCTGCGGGCGCTGATCGAGAACCACCGCCGCTACACCAACAGCGCGCGGGCCCACGACATTCTGCTCAATTGGGAATATTACATGCCCAAGTTCGTCAAGGTGATGCCGGTCGATTACCGCAAGGCCCTGGAGGCCATGCAGAAGACCCAGGCTCAGGATGCCGCTCTGAAGGGAGGCAACTGAAATGGGTAAGCCGACCGGTTTCAAGGAATTCCAGCGCGTCGAGCACGGCTATGCTCCCGTTGCCGAGCGCGTGACGCATTACAAGGAATTCACTGTTCAGCAAGATCCCGCCGTTCTGTCGCAGCAGGGCGCCCGCTGCATGGATTGCGGCGTGCCGTTCTGTCATTCGGGCTGTCCGGTGAACAACATCATCCCCGACTGGAACGATCTGGTGTACCGCAACCGCTGGCGCGAGGCGCTGGAGGTTCTGCATTCCACCAACAATTTCCCGGAACTGACCGGACGTATCTGCCCGGCTCCGTGCGAGCAGTCCTGTACCCTGAACCTGACCGACGCGCCGGTGACGATCAAGGACATCGAATATTCCATTGTCGAGAAGGGCTGGGCCGAAGGCTGGATCAAGCCCGACACCTCGCGTCCGCGCACCGGCAAGAAAGTGGCGGTGATCGGCGCCGGTCCCGCCGGCCTGGCCGCTTCGCAGCAACTGGCCCGCGCCGGCCACGACGTCACGCTGTTTGAAAAGAATGCCTTCGTCGGCGGCCTGATGCGTTACGGCATTCCCGACTTCAAGCTGGACAAGGCGGTCATCGAACGTCGCGCCGGACAGTTGAAGGCCGAAGGCGTGACCATCCGCACCGGCGTCAACGTCGGCATCGACATCCAGGCTTCGGATCTGCTGGCGGGTTTCGACGCCGTGCTGCTGACGGGCGGTTCGGAAAAGCCCCGCGACCTGCCGGTGCCCGGTCGCGACCTGGACGGCGTGCATTTCGCCATGGAATTCCTGGGCCAGAACAACCGCCGGGTTTCCGGCGAAGCCGCCAAAGACAAGGAAATCCACGCCAAGGGCAAGCATGTGGTGGTCATCGGCGGCGGCGACACCGGCTCGGATTGCGTCGGCACCTCCAACCGCCACGGCGCCGTTTCGATCACCCAGCTTGAGATCATGCCCAAGCCGCCGGTCAAGGAAGACAAGGCCGTGGTCTGGCCGCTGTGGCCGAACAAGCTGCGCACTTCCACGTCCCATGACGAGGGCTGCGAACGCCGCTGGAGCGTTACCGCCCTGAAGGTCAACGGGGCAGGGGGCAAGGTCGCCTCTGTCACTTGCGCGCAGGTGGACGAAAAGCTGAAGGTGGTTCCCGGCAGCGAGTTCGAGCTGAAGGCCGATCTGGTGCTGCTGGCCATGGGTTTCGTGCATCCGGTTCACGAAGGTCTGCTGGCTCAGCTCGGCGTGGACAAGGACCAGCGCGGCAACGTCGCCGCCGATACGGAAAACTACCGTACCTCGGTGGACAAGGTTTTCGCCGCCGGCGACATGCGCCGCGGGCAGTCCCTGGTGGTCTGGGCCATCCGCGAAGGTCGTCAGGCCGCCCGCGCGGTGGACCTGTTCCTGATGGGATCGTCGGAACTGCCGCGCTAAAGGGGAGATCGACAGGCTGGAGCGCCAGGGAAGCGTCCAGTCTGTCGCCTGCCGCTTGTCTATTGACCGACATCCCGATGGAAGGCCGGTTGAACGATCGGCCCCGCTGTGCTAAGTCCTTTCCAACGCCATAAGATCAAGGGATTCCTGCAATGCCCAAGGTTCGCATCTATCGTCCGGCCAAGACCGCCATGCAGTCCGGCCGCCTAGCCCGCAAGTGGGTTGTCGAATACGAACCCTCGGATCGCAAGTCTCCCGACGCTCTGATGGGTTGGACGGGTTCGCGCGACACCTTGTCGCAGTTGAAGCTGAAATTCGACACCCAGGAAGACGCCATCGCCTACGCCAAGCGCGAAGGCCTGGAATACACCGTGGTGCCGGAAGCGCGGGTCAAGGCTTCCAAGCCGAAGAACTACGCCGACAACTTCGCTTTCGGCAGAATTTCCTGATACCGGCCCTGCCAGAATAAAAGGCGGGCCGTTGATGCCCGCCTTTTTTCATTGTGTGGCCCCATAGCTCAGTTGGATAGAGCAGCCGCCTTCTAAGCGGCAGGTCGCAGGTTCGAATCCTGCTGGGGTCGCCAGCTTTGCGGAATTATGGAGCAAACTCACCTGGAGAGGATCGTCTGACAAACACGCTATCAACGGGTGGAACTTTGAGGCGGCCCGCTGTATAAGTTTTCCATGTCTATTTTTAAAACTCTTACCAAAGAAACTGTTGGTCAAGGCAAGTCGGCGCTATTCGGCTGGAGCCTATCAGCACTTCTACGGCATTGTGTAGCAAACTCACCTAAATCACTAGGTGACTGAAAAACGCTGTATTTTTCCTAGGCTTCCTCCCGCCTGCCGCCAATGTGTTTCCGGCTCATTTTCCTCGATTTTTCTGACGGAGGCGGCAATTGCAGCGCCTCCGTCGCCTTAAATGCGTTGCGTAGATCACCGTCAAACATCTTGGCGTAACGCTCGGTCGTTTTAAGGCTGGCGTGTGCATGGCCCTTCGAGTTGCCACCGGCGGTCTTCTTCCCGGCGCACTCGGCTCTAGACAGGGGCGGTTATATTTCCAGCGGTTCGATACAAGAACGTAATGAAAACATCAATGCGGCTGTCAACGGCTTGGTTCAGTGGGGTACCTGCCAACTTTGGTGCAGCCGGAGCCAACGGGATAAGCCGCAAAACAGATACTGGACAATTTTGGGTTAATTGGCTGTTTGTTAAAACTTTCTGGCGTATATTTTGTGGGTATTTTTCATTCGCATGGTGAGGGCGTCGTCATGCTGTCGCAAACAGTTAGGAAATGGTGGGGGCCTCTTGACGGGGTGCAGAACTACGTAGCGGATTCCATACCGCAAGGAGCGCGGGTTCTGGAAATCGGTCCGGGAATTGCGCCTTTCAGGCGTGCCACCCATTTGTTCGACCGGGAGTTTTATTGGGATGTTCTGCCCGAGGGAATTCTTCGAGAGAATATTTATACGGGCGATGCTGAGGGTTCTCTGCCGTTTCCGGACAAATATTTTGATTTCGTGTATTGCCGTCACGTTGTCGAAGATTTGAACAACCCTTTTACCCTGTTGAAGGAAATGTCGCGTATCGGCAAAGCCGGATATGTGGAAACTCCATCGGTGATGGTGGAAATGTGCCGCGGCGTTGATGGCAAAGGTGCTCCCTGGAGGGGGTATCATCACGACAACTGGTTTGTTGGAAACAGCTCTGGAAAACTTATATTTGTCAGAAAATTTCCAACGGTGGAATACTTGCTCGATTTCGATGAGGATAAATACGAGTCTGTAATTTCAAATTATCAACTGTACTGGAACACATACTTTATGTGGGATGGGCGTATTGACTTTGAGTATATCAATCTGAATCCAACGTCCGTCGAGTATCTCAATTCCATCACCGATCTGGCGACCAACGGCTTGCGAAGCGCCAATGATTTCAATCATCGATTGTCGGCCGTCCACGCCTAGGTCGGAGTTGACTTGGGAGCTGACTGGCGACTTTGATTGTGCCAAAGAGGTGCGGCGCACGGATATCATCGCCGCGCGCCGCGCCTTTTGTCATTTTCCCGCCTGGCTGGCGGCATAGGCCTGCATGTGGGCATGGGCGATGGTCAATACCGGCGCGGAGATCCCCAGGCTTTTGGCCCGGTGCAGCATGTCGCCGAGAATGTGCTCATGCTCGGTCCGTCCGCCGTTTCGCATGTCGCGCAGCATCGAGGCGGTGCCGGTCGAAGCGGGATCGGTCAGCATATCGCGCGAGCTTTGCAAATAGCCCTCTTCCAGGGTGAAACCCGAAGCTGCGGCGGTGGCGACGCATTCCTCGAACAGAGCCAGGGCAATGTCGGAGCCGTTGTCGGTGGCGGCGATGGCGCCGATGCTGGCCCGCATCAGACAGGTGATGCCGGCGTAAGAGGTCAGGAACGCGAACTTCTCCCACATGGACAAAGTAATGTCGGGGCTCAAGGTGGGATTAAAGCCGCCGGGCAGCAGGGCCTGATGCACGGCTTCGGCGTTCTGGCCGGGGCTGCGGGAGCCCAGCAGGAAGCGATGCAGCTTATTCAGATGCAGAATATCACCGGCTTCGTTCATGGTCACGCCGATGTGGCAGGCGCCGCCCAGCACCTTGCTCTTGCCGAAGCGGGCATCCAAATCGTCCAGATGACAGAGGCCGTTGAGCAAAGGCAGGATCAAACTGGCGCTGCCGACGGCGGGGGCGATGGAATCCATGGCCGAGGCCAGATCATAGGCCTTGCAGGATAAAATAATCAGGTCGGCGGGGGATTCGGCCTGGGTGACGAAACGGACATCGGGAACGGAACAGTCGCCCATGGGGCTGCGCACGGTCAGTCCGTGGTCGGCCAGTTTGGCGGCGCGGCCGGGCCGCACGAGAAAGGTGACGTTACAGCCTGCGGCAGCCAGCCGTGCGCCAAAATACCCGCCGACGCCGCCCGCGCCCAAAACCAGAATCTTCATACCCACCTCGATTGGATAGGGTCAACGCCTTGAGCGCAAAGGTGAGGTGCTTGCCCAAAAAATCAACCCATATGCGGACGAAATCAAAAGGCGTGAGCGGAACTTAGTCCGGCCAGCGCTTGTGCAGCCACATCCATTGATCGGGGTGGGCGCGGACCCATTCCTCGATCAGGCCGTTGACCTGCGTCATGGCCGACAGCAGGTCGGCGCTTTGGTCGCCGGTTTTCGTGAAGCGCAGGGCGGGTTGGAAAACGATGCGGAAATGTGCGCCGTTTTCGCGGATGACGTGGGCGGGAACGGCCGGGCAGTCGAATTTTAGGGCGAATGCCGCCAGGGCGGGGGCAGTCATGGCGTCGCGGCCGAAGAAGGGCACGGCGATGCCGTCGTTCATCTTCTGATCCACCAGCATGCCCAGATGGCCGCCTTGCTTCAGTTTGGCCAAGGCCTGACGGGCGCCCGATGCGCCTTTCGGAATGACGTCGATGCCGGCGACGCTGCGCCCGCGCTCGAACACCCAGTTGACACGGGCGTTGTTGGCGGCGCGATAGATCAGGGTGATGGGCAGGTCGTTACGGGCGGCGCTTAACCCCGCCAGCTCCCAATTGCCGAAATGAGCGGAAAAAAAGATGCCCGGCCGGCCGTCGTCGCGCAGGCCCAGCAAATGCTCGATCCCCTCGACTTCGACTCTTTGGCCGGGGCCGTAGGAGAATTTTTCCAGATGGGGATATTCGCCGGCCACGCGGCCCAGATTGTCCCACATGCTGCGCAGGGTGTTCTCGACCTTGGCCGTAGGCCAATCGGGGAAAGCGCGCTTCAGGTTGCGCCGGGCGCGGCGGGTGACGGGCAGGCGATAGCCGACGCTCCGGCCGATCCAGCCGCCCACGGCCGACGCCGCGTCCACCGGCAGCAGGCGGAACAGATGGAAGACGATCCAGACGATAACGGCCTCAATCGTGTTTTTAAGCTCTTTGGCCGACATGTCCTGCGCAGGTCGAAGAAAAAAGGGATGGCCCAAAATAAGCCGTACAGCCGTCGGCGCAACCCTAAAAAGCCGTGCGGAAACCGGGTTATACGATCTTGCAATGGATCAGCGCGTCTTCGTCGAAGCTGTAGATGGCGCACATGCGGTGATAGCCGTCGGCGATGACCACCTTGCCTAATTGGTTGTCGCGCAGCAGCAGCAAGGGGGACAGGGGCGTTCCGGCGAGAATCTTGTCCTGGTCCTTCTTCACATGGCCGTTGCTGACGCCCAGCAGCGACAGACCCGAGGCGCGGAAGATGTCCTTGGCCTTGAACTGGCTGACGGAGGCTTCCCGCAGTTCCCTGACGATCTTGTCCACCAGGACCGGCGGGTAGATCAGGCCGAGATAGGAGGCGGCGGCGGGATAATCATGCTCTTCCGGCTGTGGCAGCCAGGTGATGACGACATCCTTTTTCGACATGGAACGCCTCCGCTCGAATCTTCGCAGCCGCAATGATAGCAGGAGGCGGGGGCTTTCGCCCATGACTTGTTCGGGAAGGGCGACGGAAGCGGCTTTCAAGGGCATGACGCCGCTTCCGTCAAGGTGGAGCGCCCGCTGAGGGATGTCGGGGGGTACGGGCGCACCTCTTCCGTCAGGAAGTCCGGCCATCATGCGGGAGGCAATCTGAATGCAGCATGAACGGCCTTATTACGCCCATGGTTTCTAAAAGTCGTGCAGGGGGTGTTGAATTCTTCTTCGCACTGCACCACCTGCAAGCTAGAGTGGTTTTGAACGGAGCCACCAATCACAAAAACGGTTCTGAAACCCGATCAACAAGGGGGAAGGCTAGCATGTCGGTTGAGACGATTCTGAAGCATAAGGGCAATAACGTTTTCACCATTCGTCCGGAGCATTCCGTTGCCGATACGGCGGCCCTGCTGACCGCGAAGAAGGTCGGCGTCGCGGTGGTCTGCGACACCAAGGGCAAGGTTATGGGCGTGGTGTCCGAGCGCGACATCGTCAAGGCGATCTCGCAGTTCGGCAAGGGCGCTCTGGAAATGGCCGTGCGCAACATCATGTCGACCCCGGCGCTGACCTGTAAGCTGGGCGATCCCGCCAAGAAGGTTCTGGAAGTGATGACCGACAAGCGGGTCCGTCACCTGCCGGTGCTGGAGGGCGAGGAACTGGTGGGCATCGTGTCCATCGGCGACGCGGTGAATCTGCGCTTGCAGCAGGCTCAGACCGAAGTCGGCGTGCTGCGCGATTTCGCCGTCAGCCGCTCGTAAAGCGCGAATGGAAAAAAGGGGATGCGGAGTGATCCGCATCCCCTTTTTGCGTTTGCCGCCGGGGCTTATTCGGCCAGGGCGGGTTTGTTGAGGCTGCGCTGGTAAAGAGCCAGGGCAGCCATCGAGCTTAGGGCGCAAACGGCCGCCACCGAGATCCAGACGCCGGGCATGGCCTTGTTGCCGGTTTCGTGGATCAGGTAGGTACAGATGGCCGGCGTAAAGCCGCCGAACACCGTCTGCGACAGGCCGTAGGCCAGCGAGAACCCGGCGGTGCGCACTTCGACCGGCATGATCTCGGTGACATAGACGATCATGGCGCCGTTGTACTGAGCATAGACGATCGACAGCCAGAACTCGGCAAGCAGCATGCGCTCCAGGCTGGGAGCCTGGGTCAGCCAGTCGAGGACCGGGTAAGCGGTGGCCAGCAGCACCAAGGCCGCCAGCACCATCACCGGGCGGCGTCCGAATTTGTCGGACAAGGCGCCGCCGATGGGCACGAAGATGAAGTTCGAAACGCCGATGCACAGGGTCACCAGCAGGCTGTCGGTGCTCGACAGATGCAGTTCATGCTGGCCGAAGGTGGGCGTATAGGCGGTGATCATGTAAAATGCCGCGTTGCTCAGGCTGACGATCAGCATGCCCATCAGCACCAGCTGCCAGTTCGAGGCGATGGAGCGGAAAATCTCCTTCAGCTGCGGCTGATGCTTCTTGGTGCGGGCTTCGAACTCTTCGGTTTCCCGCAGGGTGCGGCGCAGGCGCAGCAGAACCGGCACGATCATGCAGCCGGCCAGCAGCGGAATGCGCCAACCCCAGTCGTTCATCTGCTGGGGCGAGATGTTGAGGCTGAGCAGCCAGCCGATCAGGCCGGCGGTGATGACGGCGCATTGCAGGCTGGCGGACTGCCAGCTGACGTAAAAGCCCTTTTTGTCGGGCGGGGCGATTTCCGACAAATAGACGGAGACGCCGCCCAGTTCCACGCCGGCCGAGAACCCTTGCAGGATGCGGCCGAGGAAAACGATCAGCGGCGCGACGAAGCCCAAGGTTTCGTATCCGGGAATACAGGCGACCATCAGCATGCCGACGGCCATCAGGGTCAGCGTCAGGATCAGGCCGCGGCGGCGGCCGTGGCGGTCGATATAGGCACCCAGGAAGAACGCGCCCAGCGGGCGCATCATATAGCCGACGCCGAAGGTCATCAGCACCGCCATCAGCGAGGCGAAGTCGCTGGTGCTGGGAAAGAACGTCTTGCCGATGGCCGTGGCGTAATAGCCGAAGACCATGAAGTCGTACATTTCCAGAAAATTACCGCTGGCGACCTGAACGATGCGCAGCACGGTGGATTGGGGTTTTTTCTCGTCCGTCATCATGCCTCTTTACCTCCCGGCCCCCTTACAAGATGGCCCGCATGATGATCCAATTATGCGTATTGATCATCCTTAAAAGCAGGTGGGTTTTGATAAAAGGGTATGTTTATCGTCCGAAAATGAACTGACAAAAGAGTCGGCTCTGGCTAATTTGAACTGGGGCAGTTTTCAGCCCAGCTTATCGCAGAGGCGACATTGCGTTTTTCTTCCGCTCCTCAGCCGTTCCATCTTCTGCATCCTGAATCTTCCCGCCCGCTGCTGCTGGTCTGCGATCATGCCAGCCACGCCGTCCCCTCCGAACTGGAGGGATTGGGGTTGTCCGAGGCCGAAATCACCCGCCACATCGGCTGGGATATCGGCGCGGCGGAGGTGGCGGCCGAGATGTCGCGTCTGATGGGAGCGACGACGATTTTGGCCGGAGTGTCGCGGCTGGTCATCGACTGCAACCGCGAGCCTGGCCATCCCACCTCTATCTGCCCAAGCAGCGACGGCACGGTGATTCCCGGCAATGCCGCCCTGAGCGGCGCCGAGATCCGCGCCAGAGAGGATCACTGGTATCATCCCTATCAGCGGGCCATCGGCCATCAGTTGGAGCGGTTGGAGCAGGGGGGCGGGCGCGCCGCCCTGATCGCCATTCACAGCTTCACGCCCTGCATGAACGGCGGCTGCGGCCGTCCTTGGCCGGTGGGCGTGCTGTGGAACCAGGATGGCCGGTTGGCCTTGCCGCTGATGGCCGGCCTGCGGGCGAAAGGGCTGCTGTGCGGCGACAACGAGCCCTATTCGGGACGCATCGCCAATCATACCGTCGACCGCCATGGACAGGACGCCGGGCGTCTGCACGTGTCCGTCGAAATCCGCCAGGACGAAATCGCCGACCAGACGGGCGCCGTCCGTTGGGCCGAATTGCTGGCCGGCGTTCTGGAAACGGCTTTGGCCGAGGCCTGAAACGGATATCCCCGCCGAAGCGGGGATATCGTCTGTTTTTCCGTTTTTCTATTGAGCCTTGCGGGCCGTCTGCCCCTGTTCGGCCTGGGCCCGGACGTCTTCCAGGCGCAGCGCCGTGGGCGATCCCGGCTTCACGCCCTTGCGGGCTTTTTCGACATGATAGAGGGCCTCGCTGTACTGACCGGCCAGCAGGCAATATTCGGCCAGGGCGGCTTCGGCCATCGGCTCGTTGCCGCTGCGGCCGTAAGCGATGGACAGCATGCGCCAGGCGCCGGCGCTGCCGGGATCGCGCTGGGTGGCCGTCTTCAGATGCTTGGTGGCTTCGGCGGCCATGGCGGGATCTTCGGATTCCACCTCGGCTTGCCCCAGTTCTTCCAGCAACAGGGCGTTGTCCGGCAGATACTGGATGGCCAGACGGTATTCCGGAATGGCCTCGGGACCGCGTCCGTTCTCGAACAGCATCTGGCCCTTCAGCTCATGGAAATAGGGATCCTTGGGGCGTTCGGCGATCAGGCCGTCGATCAGGGGGACGGCGTTGCCAAGGTCCGGCTTGCGGTAATAGGCGATGGCGCGGGCGTAGCGGGCCTCGATGCTCTTGTCGTCCTCGCGGTAATGCATCAGGGTCGAGACCGGCGGCTGCATGAAGGCCACCAGCTTCGCTACCATGCGGCGGTGCAGTTCGACATATTGCGGCGGCACCGGATTGTCGGAATAGGGCGAGTGCTCGACGTGATTGCGGATTTCATCGATGCGCTCGCTGGTCACCGGGTGGGTGCGCATATAGGGGTCTTGGCGGCTGCTGGTTAGCAGTTCCTGACCGCCCAGCTTTTCCATGAACTCCAGAAAGCCGCGGGCCGACAGGTGCAGATTGTCGAGGAAGGTCAGGGCGGCGGTGTCGGCCGAGGCTTCGATGCCGCGGCTGAAAGCCAGATAGCTGCGCAAGGCGGCTTCGTTGCCGCCGCCGACCATGGCGATGCCGACGTCGCCGCGCCCGGCGGCCACGGCGGCGGCCATGCCCAGGATGGTGGCGGCCAGCGAGGCGTTCTGGGCGTTTTCCATGGCGGTGCGGCCCTTGACCAGATGGCCGCCGGCGATATGGCCGGATTCGTGGGCGATCACGCCGATCAACTGCCCGGCGTGATCCGTCTTGATGATCAGCCCGGTGTTGATGAACAGATTGAGTCCTTCGGCGACGAAGGCGTTGAGGGTATTGTCCTTCACCAGATGAATTTGCACCGCGTCCGGCTCGACGCCCGCTTGCTCGAATAGTGGCGTGGCGTATAGTCGGATGGTATTTTCGATCTCCGCATCCCGGATCAGGGATAATTCTTGGGCGTCCGCGCGGGTGGACGCCGCGGAAATCAGGCCCAAGGAAATCAGGCAAAGGACGGCCAGGAAAGAAATGCGTTTGAAGATCACGATGGACACTCCGGTGTTGATGCAGCCTATCCGCCGCGCCTTCGGAAATCAACGTGCCGCCGTGGCGGCTTTGCTGACGGCCAGCCTTGCGCTCAATGCATGTGGGGGGCCGGACCGCCCGGTGGGAGTGGTCGGCCACGTCGAAGGTTTCGCCGGGATGGTCGCCGCCGACGAGCCCCGGGCCGTACTGGTGGGCCGCGACGCCCTGTCCGCCGGCGGCTCTCCCGCCGATGCCGCCGTGGCCATGGCCTTCACCCTCGCCGTCACCATGCCTTCCCAGGCCGGCCTGGGAGCCGGCGGTTCCTGCCTGGTCTACGATCACGGAAAGAAAAAGGTCGAGGCGCTGGACTTCGTGGCGGCGCCGCCGTCGGCGCTGGGGCCGCAGACCAACCGTCCCACCGCCGCGCCGACCCTGCCGCGCGGCATGTATGCCCTGCAGTCGAAATACGGCCGGCTGCGCTGGGAACAGCTTTTGTCTCCGGCCGAAGCCATCGCCCGCAACGGCGCTCCGGCGTCGCGGGCTTTCATTAACCAGCTCAATCCCTTCGTTGGTCCGCTGTTCGACGATCCCATCGCCCGCAGCACGTTCGGCCACGGCGACGGCACGCCGCTGGCGGAAGGCGAGATGTTGCAGCAACTGGATCTGGGCGCCACCATTTCGCGTCTGCGTGTGAAGGGGGCGGGTGAATTCTATACCGGCCGCGGAGCCGATGATCTGGTGGCCGCTTCCAAAGCCATCGGCGGTTCTTTGACCACCGACGATCTGCGCGCCGTGTCGCCCAAGTGGCTGGCGCCGCTGGAGGTCAAATACGGTAACGACACGGCCTATTTCCCGCCGCCGCCCGCCGCATCGGGGCTGGTCGAGGCCGAACTGTGGAAGCTTCTGGCCGAAAGCGGCCGCTATGCCGAGGCCTCTCCGTCGGCCCGTCCGCATCTACTGGCCGAAGCCTTCGCCCGCGTCTACGCCGACCGGGCCAGCTGGATGAATCCCGAAGGCACCAGCAGCCAGATTCCGGCCGACATGCTGGCCAAGAGCCATCTCGACGGTCTGTGGAGCGGCTTTGCCGCCAATGCCCATCAGCCCCAGGGCGGCGACGCCCCGTCCGACGTTTCGGCGGGCACCGGCTTCGTGGTGATGGACAACGAGGGATCGGCGGTGGCCTGCACCCTGTCTTTGAACAACGGCTTCGGCACCGGGCGCATCCTGCCCAACCAGGGCTTCCTGATGGCCTTCGCGCCGGGGGTCAAGGGGCGCGGTCCTTACAGTGTCGGGCCGATGCTGGCGATCAACACCAATTCCAATGAATTCCGCTTTGCCGCCGCCGCCGGGGGCAACACGGCGTCGGCTACCGCCGTGACCCAGACGGCCTTGGCCGCGCTGGTGGGCAAGCAGCCGTTGAAGGATGCGGTGGGCAATACCCGTCTGCACACCACCAACAGCCCGGATCAGGTGGTGGTCGAGCAGGGATACGGCAGCGTCGGCGATTTGCAGGCCGCGGGTCACGATGTCGCCGAAGGCCAGGTGGCGGCCCGGGTGAACGCCCTGCAATGCGGCAGCGGCGATCCGACGGTCGCCCGTTGCGCGGCCGTCACCGACCCGCGCGGCGCCGGTCTGGCCTCGGTCGTCGGCAAGGACTGACGGTCATGGCTTTGAAGGTCGCGAAGCGGGGACAGGTCCCCGCCTTCATCGTCATGGACGTCATGCGCGCCGCCAACGAGCGGGCCGCCGCCGGCGGCGACGTTCTGCACCTGGAAGTCGGGCAGCCCTCGACCGGCGCTCCGGCGCTGGTGGTGGATGCCGCCAAAGCCGCCCTGGACGCCCATGTGCTGGGCTATACCGAGGCTTTGGGCATCGAGCCTTTGCGCCGCCGCATCGCCCAGGATTACGGCGACGTTTACGGCGTCGCCGTGAAGCCGGAAAACGTGGTGGTCACCACCGGGTCGTCCACCGCCTTTCTGCTGGCCTTCCTGTCGGCGTTCGAGGCCGGGGACCGGGTGGGCGTGGCCTGTCCCGGCTATCCCGCCTACCGCAACATTCTCGCGGCGCTGGGCGTCGAGCCGGTGCTGATCCAGGTGGGGCCGGAAAGCCGTTTCCTGCCCACCGCCGAAGTCATGCGCCAATGCGGCCAGAAACTGGACGGCCTGATCGTCGCCAGTCCGTCGAACCCGACGGGCAGCATGCTCAGCAAGGAACAGTTGGCCGAATTGGCCGGCTGGTGCCACGACAACGGCGTGCGGCTGGTGTCGGACGAGATTTATCACGGTCTCAGCTATGGCGAACCGGCGGCGACCGCCGCCGCCATGCCCGAGGTTCTGACCGTCAATAGCTTCTCGAAATATTATTCCATGACCGGCTGGCGCCTGGGCTGGATGGTGGTTCCCGACGACCTGCTGCGGGCGGTGGAATGTCTGGCGCAGAACCTGTTCATCTCGCCGCCGACCTTGTCGCAGCACGCCGCCGTGGCGGTGTTCGACTGCAAGGACGAGCTGAACGCCAACGTCGCCCGCTATGCCGAGAACCGGCAAATCCTGCTGGCCGAACTGCCGTCGGCCGGATTCGACAAGCTGGCTCCGGCCGACGGTGCCTTCTATCTTTATGCCGACATTTCGCATTGGACTAGCGACAGCCAGGATTTCTGCCGCCGCATGCTGGCTGAAACCGGGGTGGCCTGCACGCCGGGGATCGACTTCGACCCCATCGAAGGACATCGTTTTCTGCGCATTTCCTTCGCCGGCTCGACCGAGGACATGCGCGAGGCGGCCCGGCGTCTGAAGGACTGGTGCGCGTCGCTGGCGTAATCATTGGTCATATGCATAAAGTATGATTCAGACTTAAGCTTCGCGCAATCATCGGGTGAATGAAACCCCGCTGAATGCAAGATAATCGTGGAATTTTATTAGCCAAAAGGATAAGCTGACGCTAATCAATCGGCAGGCTGGGGGAACGGCATGTCCATAGAATGGCGTCAGACTATGTGTGTCGGCGATCCCGTCATTGATGGCGATCACAAACATCTGGTCGACCTCATCAACGAGTTCGAGAAATCCATCACCGGCAAGGTGGATCATCGCAAAATCGCCAAGGTTCTGCTGGGGCTGGTGCAATATACCGGCGAGCATTTCGCCCGCGAGGAAGAGATCCAGCTCAAGGTTCGCTATCCCTTTCACGAATCCCATCGCAAGCAGCATCGCGACGTCCTGAAACAGCTTCAGCACGTGCTGATGGATTACACCGAAGCCCACGGCGACATTCAGGACACCATGATCCGGGAGATCGCCGATTTTCTGAAGGATTGGCTGGTCGGCCACATCATCGAATCCGATCTGCGCATGAAGCCCTATGTGCTGAAGATGCAGGCGGAAAAAAGTGCCGCCAAACAGCGCCGCCGTCCGTCTTTGCCGATTTCCCTTTAGGCGTGCGGGGCGTGGGGACGCCATCCGCGCAGGCGGATCTTAGTGCCCGCGCGGCCCCAGCACGATGATCAGGGCGCCAGCCACGCAAAGGGCGGCGCCGATCGCGTCCCAGCGGTCGGGACGGCTGCCTTCGATGGCACACAGCCACCCCAGCGACGTCAGGATGTAGATGCCGCCGTAAGCGGCGTAGGCGCGTCCGGCGAAATCGGCGTCGATACGGGTCAAAATCCAGGCGAACAGCGCCAGGCTGGCCATGCCCGGCAGCAGCCATAGGGGTGATTTTCCCAATCGCAGCCAGGACCAGAAGGCGAAGCAGCCGCCGATTTCAGCGAGCGCCGCCAGGACATAGGCGGGAATTGTCCACATTGCGCATCCTCGTCGAGAGTTTTCCCGCCGGGACGATGGGCGGGAAAGGAGCCTTGCGGGATATCTTCTCCTGACTCCGTCTTTCCCTTACCCCGTCTTGTTCTTAGACGTCGAGATCGCGGGCGAACTTGGCGTGTTCCTGAATGAACTGGAAACGCAGTTCGGGTCGTTTGCCCATCAGCTGGTCGACGCGCTCGTCGATATGTTTTTGCTGGGCGCGGGCCTCCATCAGTTCCTCTTCGGTGTGATGAGGCTTAATGGAGGGGACGCTGACCCGCAGCAGGCTGCGGGTCTTGGGATCCATGGTGGTTTCCTTGAGCTGCATGGGCGGCATTTCGCCCAAGCCCTTGAAGCGGCTGATCTCGACCTTCTTGCCGGCGAAGGTGGTGGCCATCAGCTTTTCCTTATGGGCGTCGTCGCGGGCATAGATGACCGTCTGGCCGGCGCTGATGCGGTACAGTGGCGGACAGGCCAGGAACAGATGCCCGTTGGCGATCAGCTTGGGCATTTCCTGATAGAAGAAGGTCATCAGCAGCGAGGCGATATGGGCGCCGTCGACGTCGGCGTCGGTCATGATGATGACGCGTTCGTAGCGCAGTTTTTCGTCGTCGTAGGAATCGCGGATGCCGCAGCCCAGGGCTTCGATCAGATCGCGGATTTCCTGGTTGGCGCGCATCTTGTCCAGCGTCGCCGAGGCGACGTTGAGGATCTTGCCGCGCAAGGGCAGAACCGCCTGGGTCTCGCGCGACCGGCCCTGCTTGGCGGAACCGCCGGCCGAATCGCCCTCGACCAGGAACAGTTCCGATCCCTCGGCCGAATTGCGCGAACAATCGGCCAGCTTGCCGGGCAGGCGCAGGCGCTTGGTGGCGGTCTTGCGCGACAGTTCCTTGGCCTGCTTCTTGCGGGCGCGGTCCTCGGCTCGTTCGATGAAGCGTTCCAGCAGCGCCTTGGCGGCGGCGGGGTCGCCGGATAGCCAATGATCGAAGTGATCCTTGACCGCGTTCTCCACCAGCCGGGTGGCTTCGGCGGTGGCCAGCTTTTCCTTGGTCTGGCCCTGGAACTGAGGTTCGCGGATGAATACGGAAACGACGATGCAGGCGCCGCCGATGACGTCGTCCGCCGTCACCTGGGCGGCGCGGCGGTTATTGGTCATGTCGCCGTACTGTTTCAGGGCGCGGGTCAGGGCGTTGCGCAGGCCGGTTTCATGGGTGCCGCCTTCGGGGGTGGGCACGGTGTTGCAATAGGAATTGCAGAAACCTTCCTCGTCCTCGGGCCAGGCGACGGCCCATTCCACCTGTCCCATGTCGTCGGGAAAGGCGGCTTGGCCGGCGAAGGCTTGAGCGCCGTGCAGGGCGCGGCCTTCCAGCATGCCGTCAAGAAAATCCTTCAACCCATTGGGAAACTTGAGCGTTTCCTTTTGCGGAGTGCTGTCGCCGTCTTTCAGCAGGGCCGGATCCGTGGACCAGCGGATTTCGACGCCGCGATAGAGATAGGCCTTCGAGCGGGCCATGCGGTAGAGCGGGCCGGGGCGCAGCCGGGCGTCGGCGCCGAAGATTTCCGGGTCGGGATGAAAGACGACGGTGGTGCCGCGGCGGTTCTGAATGGGACCGACCAGGGTCAGCGGACCCAACGGCGTGCCGCGGGAATAGCTTTGCGTCCACAGCTGGCGGTCGCGGGCGACCTCGACGGTCAGGCTGTCGGACAGGGCGTTGACCACCGACACGCCGACGCCGTGCAGACCGCCCGACACCTTGTAGGCGTCGCCGCCGAATTTTCCGCCGGAATGCAGCGTGGTCAGAATGACTTCCAGGGCCGACTTGTCGGGGAACTTCGGGTGTGGATCAATGGGAATGCCGCGCCCGTTGTCGCGCACCATCACCGAGCCGTCGGCCCTGTGTTCCAGCTCGATCCAACTGGCGTGCCCGGCCACGGCTTCGTCCATGGCGTTGTCCAAAACCTCGGCGACGAGGTGGTGCAAAGCCTTGTCGTCGGTGCCGCCGATATACATGCCGGGGCGGCGGCGAACGGGCTCCAACCCCTCAAGGACTTCGATATCCTTGGCGGAGTAGTCGTTGCTTTTGGGAGCAAGCTGTTGGAATAAGTCGGACATGGGATGCATTATATGGACGAAGCCGGGTGGCGCAAGCCTATCCGGTGGAGGTTCGTCAGCTTTGCCACAAGATGTTGGAGATGTCATGTCCACGCCGGAACCCGAAGGCCTTTTGACCATCCGTACCATCGCCATGCCGGCGGATTTGAACTACGAAGGCGACGTGTTCGGCGGCTGGCTGATGTCCCAGATGGATCTGGCCGGCGGCATCGCCGCCCGCTGGCGGGCAGGGGGGCGGGTGGCCACCGTATCGGTGGACGCCATGACCTTTCACCTGCCGATGAAGGTAGGCGACGAATTGTCGTGTTATTGCAATTGCTTGAAGGTCGGCCGCACCTCGATGGTCTTCAAGGTCGAGGCCTGGGTGCGCCGCCGCGACGGCGGCGCCCAGGAAAAGGTCACGCAGGGCACCTTCACCTTCGTGCGGGTCAGCGACGGCGGCAAGCCGATCCCGGTTCCGGCGGAGGCGCCCGAGGGCTTTCTTCTCTGAGCATGCCGACGTCACCCTCTTGTAGGGGCTTCCGTTTACGTCTAAGGTCCGCGCCATGACTTTGGAAGCTCCTAAAATCCCGTCGGCGGCGGTTAAACCGGGTCAGGCCCGGACCGCCGGCCGCAGATGGGGCCATGCCTTCAACGACCTGTCGCTGCTGGTGCTGCTGGGCGTGGCGATGCTGGCCATCCTGACGTTTCAGGATTACGGCATCACCAACGATGAAGAGGTGCAGAACGTCTACGGCGTCAAGCTGCTGGCGTTCTATAGCTCGTTCTTCCAGGACACGTCGGTTTTCAACTATCTGGATTTGTTCAGATATGGCGGCTTCTTCGATCTGATCGCCGCCATCGTCAATCTGGTTTCGCCCTTTGGCGAATATGAAACCCGGCATCTGCTGGGCGGACTGATGGGGGTGGTCGGGCTGGCCGGCGCCTGGAAGCTGGGGCGCCACCTGGGCGGCGACCGCGTCGGCTTCCTGGCTTTGATGCTGCTGGTGCTGACGCCGGCCTATTACGGCCACAGCTTCAACAATCCGAAAGACGCGCCTTTTGCAGGGGCCATGGTCTGGGCGCTTTATTACATGTGCCGGACCATGTCCTGCTTGCCGCATCCGCCTGTCCGTCTGGTGGTCAAGCTGGGCGTGGCCGTCGGTCTGGCCTTGGGCATCCGTGTCGCCGCCGTGCTGATCGGTCCCTACATGGCTTTGGGCCTGCTGCTGTTCCTGATCGGCGAATGGCGCCACGCGCGCAACATCGGGCAGGTCCGCGCTCATCTGTGGCAGGCCTTGCGTCGCCTGTTTCCCGGCGTGGTCATCGCCTATCTGGTGATGGGCGTGTTCTGGCCCTGGGGCGTGGCCAGTCCGTTCAATCCGCTTCAGGCCCTGCACGATTTCTCGAAGCTGCCGATCAACATGGACACCCTGGTGGCCGGCGTCTGGGTCAAGGCCACCCAGCTGCCCCGGGATTATCTGCCGGACTATCTGCTGGTGAACCTGCCCGAGGTGGTGCTGGTCGGTTTGCTGGCCGCCATTTTCCAGGCAGCCCGCTATCTGTGGGGGCGGCTGCGGTCGGGCCCCAGGTTCTTGAACAACGCCACGCCCGCCGAGGTGCGGCGCATCGAAATCCTGCTGGTGGCGCTGTCGGCGTTTTTCCCGGTGGTGTTCTTCATTTTCTACAAGCCGACGGCCTATAACGGCATCCGGCATTTCCTGTTCGTGGTGCCGCCCATGACGGTGCTGGCCTCCTTGGGCCTGGATCGGCTGTGGCAGGCCCTGGAAGGGATGGGCGAGCGCCTGAGCCGCGTCTTCGCCGGTCTGCTGGCGGTGGTGCTGGTGGCGCAGATCTGGGTGATGGCCCAGCTGCATCCCGACGAATACGTCTATTACAATCTGCTGACCGGCGGCGTGAAGGGAGCCGAAGGCGCCTACGAGCTGGATTACTGGGGTAATTCCCTGTTGGAGGCCACCAAGGATCTGGCCGAATACATCGCCATGGAGAACGGCGACAAACCGATCACCCGCTCTTACAAGGTGGCGGTGTGCGGACATCGCATGTCGGCGGCGTATTTCTTCCCCGAATATATGGAATTCACCAAGAACATCGACGAAGCCGATTTCATCGTCGCTTTCACCCAGGCCAACTGCCAGCGCTATTTCGAGGGCCGGCAGATCATCGCGGTGGAGCGTTTCGGCGTGGCTTTGTCGGTGGTCAAGGACCGCCGTTACCTCAAAGGTCACGGACGCTGAATTTTGCCCAGAAAGAGGCCCTGATAATGCGCATTGTCTCGCTGCTTCTCGCCGCAATCGCCGCCGCTTTGGCGGCTGCCGCCCTGTGGTGGCATTTCGACCAGCCGGTGCCGGTGGCCGAAAGCTGGGAAGGTCCGGTGCGCAGCGTTTCCTTCGCTCCGTTCCGCCGGGGGCAAAGCCCGCTGACCAAGGTCTATCCCACTTCCCAGCAGATCCAGGAGGATTTGCAGTCCCTGGTGGGGCGCGCGCGCGGCGTGCGCACCTATACCTCGGAAGAAGGCATGGAGGTGGTTCCCGATATGGCCGCCAAGCTGGGGCTGAAGGTGATCTTCAGCGCTTGGCTGACCAACGAGACCGAGGCCAAGGGCAAGAAGCTCAACGAGGATGAGATCACCGGCCTGATCAAGGCCGCCAACGCCCATCCCAACGAGATCGAGCGGGTCATCGTCGGCAACGAGGTGCTGCTGCGCCGCGATCTGAAGCCGGACGAACTGATCAGCTATATCCGCCGGGTCAAGGCGGCGGTGAAGCAGCCGGTTTCCTATGCCGACGTTTGGGCCTTTTATCTGAAATACCCGGAAGTGGCCAAGGAAGTGGACTTTATCACCATCCACATTCTGCCGTTCTGGGAAGACGAGCCCATCAGCATCGACAATGTGAACGATTACATGGTGCGCATCGTCGAACGCATGCGCGCCACCTTTCCGGGCAAGCCGATCCTGATCGGCGAGGCCGGTTGGCCGTCCATCGGCCGTGACCGCGGCCCGTCGGTGGTCAACACCGTCAACGAAGCGCGTTTCGTGCGCAAGATGGCCAATATCGCTGCCAGCCACGATTTCGACTACAACATCGTCGAAGCTTTCGATCAGCCTTGGAAATCGGCCCTGGAAAACACCGTCGGCGCTGCCTGGGGCGTCATGGACATCGACCGTAAGCCGAAATTCGACATGGCCGGTCCGGTGACCGAGGTGGCCGACTGGAAGCTGCGCGCCGCCATCGCCGTGCTGGCGGGCATTGCCGCCACCCTATGGCTGGGCCGTTCGATTTCGTCGTTGGGCGGGCGTTTCGTTTTCGCCGTGCTGGCCCAGGCGCTGGCGTGGCTGGCCGTCACCACCTGTTTCCATGCCGAAGCCGTCAGCTTCCGCTGGTGGCAGGACTTGTGGGCGCCTTTGCGCGGCGGTTTGGGGCTGAGCTTCGCCTTGCTGGGGCTGACTCGCGCCGCTCGCCTGTTGGGCGACGCCAAGGCCGCCCTGGCGGGAACCGAACCGCAGCCCGCCGTCTTCGGGCGCAAGCTGGGGCGGGGCGGGGTGCTGGGCAACGCCGAATCCCTGGCGCTGCTGTCGGGACTCTATGCCGTGATCTGGACGCTGCTGCTGTTCATCGACGGCCGTTACCGCGATATTCCCGTGATCGATTTCAGCGTGCCCTGCGCCGCCATTCTGATGCTGCTGTCCGTGCGGGCGGTTCTGGCCCTGCGCCAGGGGGGCGGTTTGTCCCGGGCGCTGTCCTTCGAGGGCTTGTTCAGCGATCTGCCCATGGCCAGCCGCCGCCGCGACGGCCTAGTGCGCTGGTTGGGTTGGGGGCTGGTCCTAGGCGCCGTGCTGGCGGTGGGCAGCGAGGCTTTGGCCCTGGCCATGGGCGAGGATTTCACCAAGGATCACCCCACCCTGGCCGATCAGGTGCCGCTGCTGCTGCACGGCGCTTTCGCCAACCGTGAAATGGTGCTGTGGTCGGTCATGCAACTGGTCATGGCGGTGCCGTTCCTGGCCCGTTGCCGCAAGGCGTGACGGGAACAGCCGGAGCTTAACGAAAAGGGCGGTGGATTTCTCCACCGCCCCTCCAACAATCTGTTGGCATACGAATTCATGATGGCCGTCACTGCTGGATCTAGTGCTGGTGGCAGCGCTTTCAGGAAAATATCCCGATTTCCTAACGTATTTTGCTATGTCAGGTTCAATCCGCCGTCGGAGAGGAGGATCTCTCCCGTCAAGTAGTCAGATGCAACTAACATTGCAACTGCCTGAGCAATGTCTTCCGGGCTAGCCGCCCGCCGCATCGGCGAGCCTGCCTTCCAGAGCTGTTGTGCCTCAGTCCAATCTGCCGTAAGGGGTGTGTCGACCAGTCCCGGAGCGACCGCATTCACACGGATATCCGGGGCAAGAGAAAGAGCAAGCAATCGAGTCACATGATTCAATGCTGCCTTGCTCGCAGCGTAAGGAATCGAGGCTCCTTTAGGCCGTACACCGGCATGGGAACTGACATTCACAATACAGCCAGGGCGGCCACATCGGGCCGCTTCGCGTAGCGCCGGTTCCGCTTCAGCCACCAGCCGAAAAGGTGCGACTACGTTGATCTCGTACAATTCTTGCCAGATGGCTGGCGTTGCAGCAGCGAGATCCGCATGAGAAATAACACGGCTGATTCCCGCATTATTGACGAGAACATCGAGTCTCCCCCATGCGCATATTGCGTCTCGAACGAGCCTCTCCCTGTCGGTGTCATTAGCCAAATCAGCCTGAATATAGGTAGCAGAGCCGATTTCATCAGCTAACGCACGTCCGGCTTCCGTCGAATTGCGCGAATGCAATACAACGGAGAAACCGTCCCCTGCGAGCCGCCGCGCAATGGCAGCGCCAATGCCGGATGTCGAACCGGTGACAAGAGCAACAGGGGGCGGTTTTTTCACGGATGTTCTCGCTTGGTGGCAACGGCGGATCGACTATGGAGGAGATGTCCACACAATCAAGGCTCACCTTCTTTAACAGATAGATGAGGGGCGGTGGATTTCTCCACCGCCCTTTTCATTCCGGCTTTGAAAGCCGGGGTTATTCCGCCGCCTTGATTTCCGGGAACAGGGTCCGCAAGGACTGGCCGCAGCCGTGCAGGAAGGTGTCCAGGGTGAAGTTGACGACCTCTTCCAGGTCGTCGGGCACGGGCAGGCGATAGATCCATTTGCGCATGGCGACGTGGAAAATCGAGCCGTGCAGAGCCCAGGCCATGGTCAGTTCCCGCTCTTCCAGCGGATGGTCCTCGGGGCTGGGTAGGCCGTGGCTGTGGCGCAATTCACGGCAAAGCGGCTGTAGAAGGTTGCCCTCGATGCTTTCCAGATAGCGTTGATTGATGTGTTCGCCCTTCAGGCCGGCATACATGAAGATGCGGACCCATTCGGGACGGAAGATTTCACGGCAGAAATCGCCGTAGAATTCCTTCAGGCGCGTTCCGAACGGTCGGCTGCGGTCGGCCAGAAGGCTGTGCCATTCCGGCTTCCACCGTTTCATGTAAACTTCGTCGAACACCCGTTCGATCAGCGATTCCTTGTCGGGGAAATAGCGATAGAGCAGGGGCTGGGTCACGCCCAGCCGTTCGGCCAGGGCGCGGGTTTGTCCTTCGAAGCCGACTTCGGCGAAGAACTTCACGGCCTCGTCCAGGATCAGACGTTCCCTCTCGTCCCTGGGAAGGCGTTTGCGCTGGTTTTCGCGCGGTTCCAATATGGCTCACTCCAACCTGTCTTGTTGGTCAAGATGTAAACGCTCACCGGAGCAGTTTGTCAAAGCCTTGATGATGGTGGCTATGCTGAATTCCATCGTCCTCAGCCGTCAGGGGGAGAAGGGGTCTACACCCCTGATCGATCTTGACCGCCATCAAGGCGCTTGAGAGGCGCGATGCCGCAAGAATCAGCGAAATTATGGAGGTTTCATGCTGATTCAGATCGAACAACCAGGCAAGGCGGCGGGCGGCTTGCCGGTATTGCGAGCGGGGTTCCGTCCGTTCTTCCTGCTGGCCGGTTTGCAGGCGGCTCTGATGGTGCCGCTGTGGCTGCTGTTCATGAGCGGCGGCGGAGCGCCGGCGGTGACGCCGCTGCTGTGGCACGGCCATGAAATGCTCTTCGGATTCGGGACGGCGGCGGTGTGCGGCTTCCTGCTGACGGCGGTGCCCAACTGGACCGGCGCTCCCGGCGTCAAGGGGACGAAACTGGCGGCTCTGGCCGGGCTGTGGATCGCCGCCCGCATCGGCTTTCTCGGTGGGCTGCCGCTGTGGCTGGCGGCTTTGTGCGACATTCTGCTGCTGCCCGCCCTGGGCGGTCTGTTGGCCTTGCCGCTGATTCGGGCGGGCAAGGTGCGGAACATGATGTTCCTGTTCCTTTTGTCGCTGCTGACCCTGTGCGACGGGCTTTTGCTGTCGGAAATGCTCGGCGTCAGCCAATTGGGCCGTACCGGCCTGTATGGCGGCATCTTCATGCTCATCATGATGATCGGCGTCATCGGCGGGCGCATCATTCCCGGCTTCACCCAGAACGGCCTGCGCATGAAGGGAATCTCCGTCCAGACCGTTTCGCGGCCGTGGCTGGAAAAGGCGTCTCTGGCGGCGCTGGCCCTGTCGGCGGCGTCCTGGCTGGCCTTGCCCTCCAGCGTGCCGGCGGGATCGCTCTGCCTGCTGGCGGCGGTGCTGCATCTGGTCCGCCTGACGGGCTGGAAAGGCTGGAAGACCGGCCCCGTGCCGCTGCTGTGGATTTTGCACATCGGCTATCTGTGGGTGCCGGTGGGATTGGCCCTGCTGGGGCTGTCGGCCCTGATGCCGGGAATCATCACACCGCAAACGGCCGTTCACGCCCTGACCGCCGGCGCCATCGGCAGCATGATCATCGGCGTCATGAGCCGCGCCGCCCTGGGGCATGGCGGTCGTCCCCTGGAACCGGCCAAGGCCACGGTGGCGGCATATGTGCTGGTGCAGTTGGGGGCGTTCGTCCGCGTCTTCGGCGTGCTGGCGGACGCCCATTCGGCGCTGCTGCTGTCGGGCGCCCTGTGGAGCCTGGGCTTCGCCGTCTTCGCCGTGGTCTATGCCCCCGTCTGCCTGCTGCCCCGGCAGGACGGCAAGCCGGGGTGAGACCCGGTCAGTCGCTTGAGGTGTCGCGTCCCGTCAGGGTGCCGGCGGCCAGGAATGTGGCGAATTCCTCGGCCGGCACCGGGCGGCTGTAATAGAAACCCTGCACCTCTTCGCATTTGAGGTCGCGCAACATTTGAAGCTGCTGGCCGTTCTCGACGCCTTCGGCGATCACCGACATCTTCAGGGAATGGGCCATGGCGATGATGGCACCGACGATTTCCTCGCCCGCCTGACTGGTTCCCAAGTCTTGAACGAACGATCGGTCCACCTTCAGCCGGTCGATGGGGAACTTCTTCAGATAGCTCAACGACGAATAGCCGGTGCCGAAATCGTCGATGGCGATGGTCAGGCCCATGCCGTGCAACTCGTTGAGCAGCATGACGGCGGAATCGGCGTTGCGCATCACCGAGCTTTCCGTCAGTTCCAGTTCGATCAAGCCGCTGGGAATGCCGGCGTCGGCGATGACGCCGGTGATGGAGGCGACCATGTCGTTTTGCCGGAACTGGTGGGCCGACAGATTGACCGCCACCGGAACCGGCGTCAGTCCCTGGTCGATCCAGGCCTTGAGCTGGCGGCAAGCCTGGTTCAGCACCGACGAGCCGATGGGAAGGATCAAGCCGGTGTCTTCGGCAATGGGGATGAAGCGAGCGGGCGGCACCATGCCGTATTCGGGGTGGCGCCAGCGCACCAGCGCCTCGGCGCCCACCAGCTTGCCGGTTTCGATCTCGACCTTGGGCTGGTAGTAGAGGATCAGCTCGCCGCGGTTGACCGCCTTGCGCAGGTCGGTTTCCAGGCGCAGCCGCTCCATGGAGTTGGCGTTCATTTCCGGCGTATAGAAATGATAGGTGTTCTCGGCCCGCTCCTTGCTGCGGTTGACCGCCGACTCGGCTTTTTGCAGCAGGTCGTCGATCTCGCCGCCGTCCAGCGGGAACATGCTGATGCCCAGGCTGGCGGTGCTGAACACCTCGTGGCCGTTCAGCATGAAGGGCTGCATGAAGCTGTCCAGAATGCGGTTGATCACCGGATTGGCGTCATGGGTGTGGTTCAGTTCGGCCAGCACGCAACAGAAGGTGTCGCCGCGCAGGCGGCTGACTGTATCCTCGCCGCGCACCGAAGCGGTCAGGCGTTGCGCCACCTCGCGCAGCAGGGCGTCGCCGACTTGATGGCCCAGGGTCTCGTTGATGGTCTTGAAGCGGTCCAGGCTGACCAGCACCAGCGCCACCCGGCGGTCCGAACGTCGCGCCCGCTCCATGGCCTGCCCCAGGCGGTCCTGGAACAGATAGCGGTTCGGCAGGCGGGTGACGGGATCGTAATAGGTCAGGTGGCGGATGGTCTCCTGGGCGCGCTTGTGCTTCGAGATATCCGAGAACACGCCGACGAATCGCTCCGGCTGGCCGTTTTCGTCATGGATGGTCTTGATGGTCAGCCACTCGGGATAAGCCTCGCCGTCCTTGCGGCGGTTCCAGATTTCGCCGGCCCATTCGCCGTCGTTTTCCAGGGAATCCCACATGGCCTTATAAAAGCTTGGCCCCTGAAGGCCGGATTTCAGAAGCCGGGTGGTCTTGCCGATGGCCTCGTCGCGGCTGTAGCCGGAAATGCGGGAAAAACCGCCGTTGACCCACAGCACTGTGCCTTTGATGTCGGACAGGATGACGCCTTCGGACGTCGCTTCCAGAACCTTTTCGGTCATGGCCAGACGGGAATACAGAGCTTTGCGTTCCGAGACGTCGCGGATCACCAGGGTGAAGATGCGCTTGCCGCCGTCGCGTACCTCGGATTGGGTGAGCTGGGCGGGAAAGCTGGAGCCGTCGCGGCGGCGGCCGCGCAGTTCGTGACGGCGGCGCAGGGCCTTGTCTCCGCCCGAGGCGCGCAGGCGAAAGGCGTCGAGGAACGTCTTGGCGTCTTCGGCCGGCAGCAGCAGAGACAGGTCTTCGCCCACCACCTCGCGGGCCGGGTGGCCGAACAGGATTTCAGCTGCCGGGTTGAAGCCTTGGATCTGGCCGTGATCGTCAATCATCACCACGGCGTCGTCGACGGCTTGCAGCATGCCCTGGATGCGGCGGCTGTAATCTTCGAGACGCAAGGTGGCCGACGACAGGGTGGACTGATCGCGGGCCTCTACCAGAATCGCCGGATGGTCCTCGAACAAGGTGCCGCAACTGGTCAGATCCACTTCGATCAGACTGCCGTCCAGGCGGCGCAGGCGGGGCGGCTGGCCGTCGATGGACGGCATCAGGAAATGATCCCAGGGCTGGCGCAAGATATGGCTGGGGTTTTCGCCCCCCAGCATCACGGCGCCGGCCCGGTTGATCCAGACGATGCGGCCGTCGGCCACCACGGCGGCCAGAAAGGGGGAAAGCTCGACCATCTGGCGGAAGGTTTCGCTGGTGTCGCCCGGCCCGGATTTATCGGGAAGAGGGCGTAGCGACACCATGACGCCGCGCCCACCGGCCAGCAGGCGCAAGGCGGCGTGGCAGGGTATGGAAATGCCGTCGGCATTGGAAAGCCGCGTTTCCAGACTGGCGACGCCGTTGTGAAGGGCGGCTCCCAAAGCCTCGGCCAAGGCGGCTTGGGCTTCGATCACGGCGATGTCGACAAAACGTTGGCCGCTGCTGAACAGGCTGTCGCCGACCAGGGACTCGGCGGCTTGGTTCCATTGCCGGATCAGGCCGTTGCCATCCACCTGAAAGACGGCGTCGGGCAGATCGTCCAGGCCGACGTCCAGCGAGTTGCGGCGGCGGAACAGCAGATGCAGGGCGGTGTAAACAAGAGCGCTGCCGCCCAGCAGCAGGCCCAAGGCGGCCAGATTGCTGTCCATGCGCTTGCCCAGGCCCAGCCACAGGCCGCCGGTCGCAAGAAAAAACGCCGTTCCGATCAAGGGGGAAAAAGCGGGTTTGGCCAGTCCGTGAATGCGTGAAATCGTCAATCCGGCCCCCCAGGCCAATGAACTTGTCGCCCTAAAACCACCGCCGACGAAAGCCGCGTGCTGCGAAGATGGTGCTATGTATGTGATATTAGACACATCCGCTTATGCCCACAAGCTTGGTGGGCCTAACGGCAGGGATGACCCGGTTATGATTTTCCTGTTCAGCGATTTTGGGCTCGACGGTCCTTATCAGGGACAAATGAAGGCGGTGTTGGCCAGCCGTGCGCCGCATATTCCCGTCATCGACCTGATGGCCGATGCGCCGGCGTTCAAACCCAAGGAATCCGCGTATCTTCTGGCCGCCCTGCTGCCGGAGTGCCCCGCCGGCGGCGTGGTGCTGGCGGTGGTCGACCCCGGCGTCGGCGGCGAACGTCCGCCGTTGGCGGTCAGAAGCGGGGGACGCTGGCTGGTGGGGCCGGGCAACGGGCTGTTCGATCCTTTCGTCCGCCGTTACGGCATCGATGAATGCCGCCGTCTCCAGCCGGATCCGGGCGGGCGGCTTTCGGCCAGTTTTCACGGCCGCGATCTGTTCGCTCCGGCGGCGGCGCGATTGGCGCTTGGGGAAATCGGAGACTGGGCCTTGCTGGATTATCCCTTTCAACCCGGCTGGCCCGAGGATTTGCCGGCGGTGATCTATGTCGACCATTACGGCAACGCCATGACCGGGCTGCGCGCCTCCGGTCTGTCGCGGAACGCCCGTATCGTGGCGGGGGACCGCATTCTGGAACGGGCGCGCACCTTTTCGGATCGGCCGCCCGGAGAAGTCTTCTGGTACGAGAATTCCTGCGGCCTGGTCGAGATTGCCGTCAATCAGGGGCGGGCTGATCGTCTTCCGGGGATGGAACCTGGATGCCCATTGATGATTTTGCCCTAGGGATCATGTGCGTTTTAAATTTTGGCAAAACGTATAAAATACTTTTCTAAGCGAAAGGACGTCTGGGGAAGGCGGTGGCCATGCGGGTAAAGTTCTGGGGCGTGCGCGGCAGCATCGCCTGTCCTTCTCCGAATCACGTTGTCTATGGCGGCAATACCAGCTGTATCGAAATTTCCAGCGGAGACGACGTCAATATCATTTTGGACGCCGGCACCGGCTTGCGGGCCTTGGGGCAGGATTATCTCACCCGTCCTCAGGTGCGTTCGGCTGTTTTATTGCTGACCCATACCCACTGGGATCATATCAACGGCTTTCCTTTCTTTGTGCCCGCCTATCAGACGGGCTGGCGTTTCCGCGTCTTGGCGGGGCATTTGGCCGAGCGGGGTGGCGTGCAGTCGGTGCTGGCGAGCCAGATGGCCTATCCGATGTTTCCGGTGCCGCTTGAAGCGCTGAAGGCGGAAATGGTCTACGAGGATTTTCATGCCGGAGAAGATTTGAACCATCTTTTGCCGGGGGTGGGCATCCGCACCGCCGTGCTGAACCATCCCAACGGCGCCACCGGCTACCGCATCATGATCGGCGGCCGCTCGGTTTGTTACGTCACCGACACCGAGCATCGTCCCGGCCGGCCGGACGAGAACATCCTCGGCCTGATCGCCGGGGCCGATCTGGTGATTTACGACAGCACCTATACCGACGACGAGTTTCCCGCCAAGGTCGGTTGGGGCCACTCCACCTGGCAGGAAGGGGTGCGGCTGTGCCGCGCCGCCGGGGTCGGAAAACTGGCGATCTTTCACCATGATCCGGATCATGACGACGCCTTCATGGCTCGGATCGAGGCCGAGGCGCGGCAGAGCTGGGACGGCACGCTCGTCGCCCGCGACAACATGGTGGTCGAGCTGTAGCTTACGGCTTTTTGCGCGGCCGCCGTCCCGATGCCGGCGGGTCGCCGAACGGTCCGCCGTCGGGGTTGTCGGCGCGGCGGCGGCGTCTGATGGAAACCTGAAGGCGGCGCTGGGTTTCCACGCTTTCCCGCAAGGTGGCGTTGGCGTAGCGGATGTGGGTTTCCGCCGCCTCGGACGCGGCGGCGCCGTCGCGGGCCATGATGGCGTCGTAGAGCGCCCGGTGCTGCTGCATCAAAATTTCCCGGGCGCCCTCTTGCCGGGCGCCCTCTTGATGGTAAAGCCGCTTGCGGTCGTAAAAAACGTTGCGCCGCTGCATGCTGATCAAGGTGCCCATGATGAAGGCCATCACGGCATTGTGGCAGGCCTTGTAGATGGACAGGTGGAACTCGGCGTCGGTTTGGTTCTCGGCGTCGCCCGCGTGGGTTTCATGAGCTTTGCACAAGGCCTGGAAGGCGCGGGTCATGGCGGCCCGGTCCTCCTCGGTGGCGCGTTCGGCCGCCAGCCGGGCGGCCATGCGGGCGATGGTCAAGCGGAATTCCAGATAATCGAAAGCGCTTTCCGGGTGGGCCTGGAACAGAGCCGCCAGGGTTTCGGGGTAAGGGGGCTTGTCGGCGGTTTCCGGCATGACGGTCACTCCGCTTCGGCGAACCGGCGCAGGGCCATTTCCAGGCGGGCGTCGGTGCGGTCGATCTCGGTCAGGGCGGCGCGGGTGAAGCTGACATGGGACTGCGCAGCGTCGCGGGCCGCCGGTCCGTCCTGGGTCATGATGGCGTCGTGGATGGCGCGATGCTGCTCCAGCAAAATCTCGCGCAGCCCTTTTCGGGTATAAAGCTTGGTGCGGTTGCTGTGAACGTCGTGGCGCAGCACGCCGCTCAGCCCGCACATGATTTGCAGCATCACCACGTTGTGGCCGGCGTCGTACAGCGACTGATGAAAGCGGGTGTCGGCTTCTGCCTCTTCATCGGGAACGGCCCGCAGATGAGCCCGCTCCATCGCCTGGAAAGCTTCGGCGATCATCTGCCGGTCGATATCGGAGCTGCGGCTTGCCGCCAGAAAGGCGGCCATGCCGTCGATGCCGGAGCGAAACTCCAGATAATCGTTGGTGCTTTCTGGGTCGTCGCGCATCAGCTTCAGCAGATAGGCGGCGAAGGTGTCGTCGAGAATGGGGGCGATGAAGGTTCCGCCTTTGCGGATGACCACCAAGGCGCGGCTTTCCAGCAGCGAGATGGCCTGCCGCAGACTGGGGCGCGAAACATCCAGTTGTTGCGCCAGTTCCCGTTCAGGCGGCAAACGATCTCCCGAGCGAAGCGAGCCTTCAAGAATCAGCGATTCTAGATGGCAGGCAATAGCTTCGGGCAATTTCGCCGGACGAATTCCATCATTGGCCGTGTGGACCACGGTTTGTTTTCCATTCTTCTGCGCACCCAACCCTATCTATTAATTTACGCTCCCAGGCTTTGGGAATCCACATTTGTCCGACGGCCGGCATGACTTTCGTCCTGCGACGATTGAAGACTCTGATACTAAAGGATCAGACCTGATCCCAATTAGGGAGGGGGCGGCTCCGAGGTGCGTTGGAGTTACGCTCGTTCTTCCCGTTATTGTGTCAAGGCGGCGATGCGGTATCGGGGGGATTTCACACCATGGGCGGGGCGGGCAAGGTGAGCGGCTTGGCAAAAGGATGGGGGGCGGATTGGGCATCCATGTTCTCTCAAGCCAGTTTCGGCGTGGCGCTTCTGGACCTGCCGGACCATGGCTTGATCGCGGCCAATTCAGCCTTCGAGGAATTGTGTGGACGTCAGCTTGCCGAGATGAGCGGCCAGCCTATTCTGCAGCGTTTGGTCGATCTGCCTCCGGGGATTGCTCCGTCTGTTCTGGCCGGCGAGGTGCTGCCGGTCGCTCTGGAAGGGGCATCGGCCCGCTGGGTGCGGATTTCGGTCACGGCCGGCGAGGCCAACGCCCTGGCCATCGTCGAAGACGTCAGCGAGGCCAAGTCTCTTGAGGCGCAGATGATTCACAGCGACCGTCTGGCGCATCTGGGCGGTCTGGCGACCACCTTGCAGCACGATCTCAGCCAGCCTTTGAACATCATTCGCCTGACCGCCGAGAACGCTTTGGACCGCCTTGACGAGGGAACCGCGCTGGATGACGCCGAGAAAGCCCGGCAAATCCGCAGTCTGAATGTCGTGATGCAACAATTAAAGAGAGTCCAAGAGCTTTTTGATTTAACCTGGGGTTATGGCAATCCGCCGGAGGGCGCCGCCGACATGTGCGATGTCGGCTCGGCCATCAAGGATGCTGTCGAGCGGGTCAAGGCGCGCCCCTGCGCGTCAAAAGTGAGAATTGAGCATTCTCATCCTTTACATTCTGTTTATATATTTTGCCATACACAGAGATTGTCTGAAGTTGTTTTTCAGTTGATACTGAACGCTTGCGAAGCAATCGCTGCGGTCAATGCCAGTCATCCGGACAACCCGGCGGCTGGTCTTGTTAGAGTGGACTATGTCGTCGATCGGGGTCAGGAGACTTTGACCATTTCGGTCGAGGATGACGGTCCCGGTCTGAAACCGGCGTTGGCGCGCAAGCTGTCCAACCCGGAACTTTCCAGCCAGCCCACAGGCAAGGGGTTGGGCTTGCTGGTGGCCTTCGGGATCGCGGCTGAATTGGGCGGTTTCATCGAAGTGCCGAAAATTGGGGCGGGCACCCGGTTCGACATCGTCCTGCCTTTGGGCGAGAGCGATGAAGAGAAAACTCCCCCGCATGAAGAGGAGACCAAATAATGCGAGTGCTATTGGCCGACGATCACGTCATGTTCCGCGAGGGCATGCGCCCGTTTCTGAACAGCTTGGCCGAGTCCGTCGAAATTCTCGACGCCGGGTCGTTGAGCGACGTTCTTGCCCATCTTGACGCCGGGGTGGTTCCTGATCTGACCCTGCTGGACATGAAGATGCCGGGCATGGCCGGAGCGGCGTCCGTCGCCGCCGTAAAAGAGCGTCTGCCGGATAAGCCGGTGGTGGTTCTATCCGGTCTGGTCGATCGGGATCTGATGATCAATTCGATCAATGCCGGCGCTTCGGGCTATATCCCGAAAAAGCTGTCGGGCGCCGCCATGGTGTCGGCGATCAGACTGATGCTGTCGGGGGAACGTTTCCTGCCGGTGATGCTGCTCAACACCGAGCCGGGCGCATCGGACGACAATGTCAATCCAAGCATGAGCGCCCGCAAGGACCGGCTGACCCGGCGCGAAAGGGACATCTTGATGCTGTTGAAGGACGGCTTGCCCAACAAGGTGATCGCCAGCAAGCTGACCCTGTCCGAAGTCACCGTCAAAAGCCATCTGTGCAGCATTTTCCGCAAGCTGGGAGTCAGCAACCGCGTGCAGGCCATCCGCTGCTTCACCGGGGAAAATTTAGGTTGACCCGTTCACCGCCCGTTCAGCAGAAGATTTGGATACTCCTCTTGATCTGCGTCTGGTGAAGAAGAGGAACGTTCATGTCTCCGGCAAAGAGGGAGTGTCTGCATCAATATGCGGACGAGATCGCCATCGTCGGCGGTTTGTGCTCCACCCGGTTGCGCCATGCCTTGTCCATCGTGCCCCGGGCGGATTTTCTGCCGCCCGGCCCTTGGGTGATCGAACGGCTGGACGGCACCTATTATCATTCCGTCGACGACGACCGCCGCCGTGTGCTGCATTCGGTCGGTGTCGCCCTGGATCCCGAGCGGGGTCTGAACAACGGCAATCCCGCCAATATCTCGCGCTTGATCGAAGCGATCGACCCGCGTCCCGGAGAGCATGTGCTGCATGTGGGGGCGGGCGTCGGGTATTATACGGCGGTGATCGCCGAGTTGGTCGGGCCGGAAGGGCACGTTGTCGCTGCCGAGATCGATCCCGATTTGAATGCCCGCGCCGCCGACAATCTGAAGCCGTGGCCGCATGTGGCGCTGGCCGGCGACGCCACGCGGTTGACGAGTCTCGGCCCGCTGGACGTGGTGTTTTGCAGCAGCGGCGTCGCCGACATTCCCTTGTTCTGGCTGCGGGCCTTGAAGGTGGGCGGGCGGATGCTGCTGCCTTTGACCGGCTCGATCCAGGGCGGTCCCATTTTCCTTCTGGAGCGATTGCAAGACCCCGATCATTTTTCGGCGCGCATGTTGACGGCCCAGCGTTATTTCCCCTGTTTGGGAACACGCGGCGCGGCGGCCGAAGCGGCGGTCGACGCCGCCATCGCCCGATCCAGCCCGCAGGAGGTTTCCGGCCTATGGCTGGGAGAGCATCCTCCCGGCGGTCAATGCTGGCTGCACGGTTCCGGCTGGTGCCTGCGCCGCTCTTGATCCGGGCCGCGGCTTGGCCTATTGAGAAGCGGGGGCATTGGATAAAGGGTTAGCGCGTCATGAAGATCGCCGTCGCCACCAATGAAACAGGTTCCAGGGTCGGGGGGCATGCCGGGCAGTCGCGCCACTGGCTGTTGTTCGAAGCCGCCGAGGGAGAGGCCCCCCATCTGCTTGGTCCCGTCGAACTGGCGCCCAAGATGGTTTTCCACCATTACCACGAGGAGCAGGGGCCGCATCCGTTGGACGGCGTGTCGGTGCTGATTTTTCAGACGGCGGGAGAGGGTTTTCTCAAGCGCATGGGGAAAAAGGGTGTGGCCACGGCCATGACCGCCGAAACCCAGCCGCAGCGCGCCGCCGCCGATTATGTCGCCGGCTGCCTGAAGCCGCCGCGTCCGCCGGGGCTGATGGCGTGGGTGTGCAAGGTCCACGACCTGTTCTCGCCGCATCGTTGAAACCCGGAAGCCGCCGCCGTGACGAAAATCCGCCAGGGTTGCGAGGGGGGCCGAACGTTCATTCTGTCCTTTTCGCCCCGTTTGGCCGCCGTGGCCGACCTGCCCTGGCGTCCCGCCGACGAGGTGGCGCGGTTCCAGGTCCGCTTCATGGAAACCTGTCTGGCGGTTCCCGGTTCGGTCAGTTTCGTCGCCGAAGACTGATCAGGCGCGCCCGCCGGGTTCATCCATGTGGAGCCGGCGGACGATCCCATGACGGGCGGCCGGATCGGCTACGTTTCGCTGCTGGCCGTGGCGGAGCCGGCGGAAGGCGCCGGGTTGGGGCGCCGTCTGATGGCGAAGGCCGAGGAATGGTGCCGGGCGCAAGGATTGTCGGGCATTCAACTGGACGTGTTCGCCAGCAATGGCGGCGGCCGCGGTTTCTATCGTCGGCTGGGGTTCGGCGAGGAGACCCTGCGTTTGGTCAAGTCCCTGGAATAAGGTTATAAGCATCGCTCGCGCACGAAGTTCTTGACCTTATCGTTCAGGCATTCCAACTATCACCTCATGACTGAGAACGCTCCCATCCGCCATCCTGAAAAGGCCCATCGTCCCGACAATCCGTCTCCGCGCAAGCCGGAATGGATTCGCGTCAAGGCCCCCACCTCGGCCGAAGCCGCCGAAGTGCGCAAGCTGATGCGGGACAAGAATCTGCATACCGTCTGCGAAGAAGCGGCGTGCCCGAACATCGGTGAATGCTGGAAGCACAAGCATGCCACCTTCATGATTCTGGGCGATACCTGCACCCGGGCCTGCGCCTTCTGCAACGTCAAGACCGGCAAGCCGGGCGCGGTCGATCTGGCCGAGCCGGAAAATCTGGCCGAGTCGGTGAAGTCGATGGGGCTGCGCCATGTGGTCATCACTTCGGTCGACCGAGACGATCTGGGCGATGGCGGCGCTTTCCAGTTCATCGCCTGCATCGAGCGCGTCCGCGCCGTTTCGCCGGGCACCACCGTCGAAATCCTGACTCCCGATTTCCGCGACAAGGCCGGGGCCATCGACGCCGTGGCCAAGGCCCGCCCGGATGTGTTCAACCACAATCTGGAAACCGTGCCGCGCCTGTACCCGACCATCCGCCCCGGCGCCCGCTATTTCGAGTCCCTGCGGCTGCTGCAGCGGGTCAAGGACGTCGAGCCGTCGATCTTCACCAAGTCCGGCATCATGGTCGGTCTGGGCGAAGAGCGCACCGAGGTCTTGCAGGTGATGGACGACCTGCGTTCAGCGGGTGTCGACTTCATCACCATCGGCCAATATCTGCAACCGACGCCGAAACATGTCGGCGTCGAGCGTTTCGTCACCCCGGACGAGTTCGAGGATTACAAGGCCATGGCTCGTGCCAAGGGCTTTTTGATGGTTTCGGCTTCGCCGCTGACCCGTTCCTCCCACCATGCCGACCGCGATTTCGACGAACTGCGCAAGGCCCGAGAGGCGGCGCGGGCATCATGACCACCCATGCCGAGCGCCGGCATCTGCCTTATTCCCAGAAACAGCTCTTCGACCTTGTGGCCGATGTCGAGCATTATCCCGAATTCCTGCCCTGGTGCGTGGCCTCGCGCATCCGCAAGCAGGTGGGAAACGAGATGATCGCCGATCTGGTGATCGGCTTCAAAATGGTGCGCGAACGCTTTACCTCGCGGGTGACCTTGCGCGGTCCCGACCGCATCGACGTCACTTACACCGAAGGACCGTTCAAGTACCTCAACAACCACTGGATTTTCGAGACCATGCCTGACGGCGGCACGGTCATCGACTTCTATGTGGACTTCGAGTTCCGCTCGAAGGTGCTGCAGGCATTGATCGGCGCTCTGTTCAGCGAGGCCGTCGGCCTGATGGTCGCCGCTTTCGAGAAACGGGCCCGCCAGCTTTACGGGGCCGACGCCCGCCCGGTTCCGGCTCCCTGAAAGAGCGCATGGCCCGCGCTTGCGGCATGGCTGCGTAGATTCATTTTATGGTGGCTTGCATTCGGAGGTGTCCTCTGGAATGATCATGCCGTTATGAGCCTTCGCCCCTCCATCTCACTGATTTTCCTGCCGGCTTTGACCGCCCTGTCGTTGGGCGGCTGCGCTTGGTATGGGCCGAAGCCCGAGGCGCCGTCCAGCGAAGTGCTGGTGCGGACCAGCCCGCCGGGCGCCGATTGTGAACTGGTGGGGGCAGGGGAATTCCGGGCCGACGTGCAGACGCCCGCCCGTCTTCGCGTGCGCAACGACGCCTCTCCCATCGCCGTCACCTGCAACATGGAAAATTACCGGCCGGTGCACGGCACCCTGGTGATTTCCAGCAAGGGCTGGCTGAGCCAGACCACCGACGCCATCGCCGGCATCGGAGCCGACAGTCTGTCGCTGGTCGGCCTGGACAGCGGCGATTCGTCGCAGCCGAAACCGCCCCCGGTTCCCGTTTTCGACGCCACCCTGAAGCCGGTGGTTCCCCAGCTGATCAAGAAGACGGAATAGCCGCCGTCAACAGGGCCAAGGCCCTGAGGGCCGATTGCAGACGCACCGCGTCGCGATCGCCGTCGAACCTTTGCAATTCCGCCACGGCCCGCCCGCCCTTGCGTCCCACCGCCAGATAGACGGTGCCGACGGGCTTGCTTTCGCTGCCGCCGCCGGGGCCGGCGATGCCGGTAACGGAAACGGCCAGGGTGGCCTGGGACCGGGCCAGGGCGCCTTCGACCATGGCCAGCGCCACTTCCGCCGATACCGCTCCATGGGATTCGATCAGAGCCATGGGCACGTCCAGCATTTCCGCCTTGGCCTGATTGGAATAGGTGACGAAGCCGCGGTCGACGAAGCGCGACGATCCGGCGATGGCCGTCAGCGCCATGGCCACCATGCCGCCGGTGCAGGATTCCGCCGTCGCCAAAAGGTCGCCCGAGCCTTCGCAGGCGGCGAGAACGGCGCGGGCGGCGTCTTCCAGGCGGGGAATCACAGCAGCCTCGCCATGACGATCTGAACTATCTCGATCACCGCCAAGCCGTAGAGGCCGGCCAATACGTCGTCCAGCATGACGCCGGTCCCGCCCTCGACCTTGCGGTCGGCCCAGCCGACCGGCCAGGGCTTGACGATGTCGAACAGGCGGAACAAGCCGAAGCCGACCAGATAAAGCAGCGGATCCAGGGGGGTGAACAGCAGCACGATCCACTGTCCCACCACTTCGTCTATGACCACCAGCCCGGGGTCATGGATGCCGGTGACGCCGATGGCGCGGTCGGCAGCCCAGACGCCGACGACGTAGACGATCAGGCTGGCCGCCGCCAACGCCTGGCTGCCGCCGAAATGCATGATGATCCAGGCGAAGGGCAAGGCGGCCAAAGATCCCCAGGTGCCGGGCGCCTTGGGCATCAGCCCGGCACCGAACCAGGTGGCGAGCAGGATGGCGGGATTACGCAGGCTGGACAGCGGCAAGGACATCAGATCAATCCCAACAGGGCGGGCAGGGTGGACAAATCGGGGATCACCGCCTCCGGTCCCGAAGGCAGCCGTTCGCGGGGTAGTCCGGCGCGGTTGACCCAGGCGACGCGGAAGCCGAAGGCGGCGGCTCCGGCCACATCCCAACCGTTGGAGGAGACGAAGGCGATTTTACCGGGCGGCAGGCCGAATTGTTTGCAGGCCAGATCGTAAACGGAGGGGTGCGGCTTGAAAACGCCGGCTTTTTCCACAGACAGCACGGCGTCCAGCAGGGGAGCCAAACCGGCGGCGGCGGTCCCCGAAGCCAGCATGGCCGGAGCACCGTTGGAGAGAATGACGCGGCCCAGGCCGGCGCCCTTCAGGGTTTCCAGCACGGCGGAGGCTTCGGGATAGGCGGTGGGAGTCAGATAGGCCCCCACCAGCCGCACCCGTAGGGCGGGGTCGTGCAGCCCCAGGGCTTCCATTGCATAATCAAGGGCTTCGCCGGTGACTTGAAGAAAATCGGCATGCTGGCCGGTCAGGCTGCGCAGCCAGGTGTATTCCAGCTGCTTGCGCCGCCACAGGTCGTTGAGGACGAAGGCGCGGTCGCCCAGATTCTGCGCCAACTCCGCCATGGCGTTCAAATTGAACAATGTTCCATAAGCATCGAAAACGACTGCTGAAACATCCTTCATGACGGCCTCCGGAGGTTATCGTTTCAGATCATTTTCCAGGGAATGGGCAAGACCCGTGGCGCCCAGGCGGCGGCGATAGATCTGCACTCCCTCCAATACCCTTTGCACATAATTGCGGGTCTCGGAATAGGGAATGCTTTCGATCCAATCAATGGCGTCGACATCCGGCGTGCGGGGGTCGCCGTTGTCCTTCATCCAGCGGCGGATGCGTCCCGGTCCGGCGTTGTACGAGGCGATGCTGAGAATGTAGGAACCGTTGAAGTTGTCCAGCAATCCGCCCAGATAGGCCGAGCCCAGCTTGACGTTCAAAGAGGGATCGGAGGTCAGGGCAGCGTCCAGCACTTTCTGCTTCTTGAATTTCAGGCCCAATCCCTTGGCGACGCGGGAAGCGGTGTCGGGCATCAGCTGCATCAGGCCACGGGCGCCCACCGGGCTGACGGCTTCGAAATGAAAGGCGCTTTCCTGGCGGATCAGGCCCAGCACCAGGGCTTTCTCGGGCTGATCGTTTTGGCCCAGCTGGGGAATGGGATAGCCCGAGGCGATCAGGGGGAAGCCTTCGCGCTCGGATTTCTTGGCCACCGCCACGGCGATGTCCGAGCGGCCCAGATTGGTCGCCAGATTGGCCGCCAGGGCGCGCTGGCCGGGCGTCTTGGCCAGTTCGTTCATGCGCAGCATGAAGGGGCGGATCATCTCGCTTTCCTTGATTTCCCCCAGCATGCGGGCGACGCGCACCAGTTCGTGCTTTTCAAAGAAATCGATGTCGGCGGCGTTGGGCAGCGGGTCGGCGGGCATGGGCCATTGCTGCTCGGGGCTGATGCGGCTGGCCGCCAGCTGGCCGTAAAAGGTGGTGACGTTCTGGGCGGCGGCGGCGTACCAGCGCACCGAGTCGTCGCCGCGTCCGAGAACGTCGCAGGCGCGCCCGGCCCAATAGGCGGCGCGGGCGCGGCTTTGCGGTGTGTTCACCCGTTCGTACATGCGGGCGAAATGTTGCAGCGCCACCTCGCGGTCGTCGAGGAAACGCAACGCGATCCAGCCGGCCAGCCATTCGGCATCGGCATAGCCCGCCCCTTCGGTCTGGCCGTGGTCGCGGGCGATCTGATAGGCCTGGGTGATGTGCCCCTGCTGAAGCTGCTTACGGGCCATGACGGCGCGCTCGGTCCACCACATTTCGGGATGCACCTTGTTGCGCGACGGATGGCTGAGCAGCGCCATGGCCTCGTCGTCCATGTCGTGGGCGCGGCGATAGCGCAGCAACTCGTAGATCAGGCCGGGATCGTTCTTGAATTTCTCGGGCACTCTCGCCGCCACGGCTTCGGCGTTGGAGGCGTCGTGGAACAGCGCCATGCGGGCCTGGGCCACCAGCCGGTATTCTCCGTCGGCCCGCAGAATCTGGTGCTCGACCGCCGATTCCTGGTGCTCCCACAGCAGGCGGTCCAGGCGGGCCACCTGATCTTCGTCGCGCAGCAGATCCTGGAAGTTGGCCAGGAACTGGCGTTCCTGTATGGGGCCGAAATTGCCGCTGACCCAGGCGTCGCGGGCGACCTTGGCCGCCTTGTCAGTCTGTCCGCCCGTCTGCAACGCCTTGGCGTAGGCCATGGCGCCGTCCACCGTCAGCGGCGGATAGACGTCAAACCAGTCGCGCACGGCCTGGTCCGGCGTGGCGGCGGTGATGGCTTCTTCGGCCCGGCGCATCAGGGTGGCGCTCTGCGGCCAGGTGGGATTGGCGCGGATGAAATCGGTGATGTCGGCGAAAACGGCCCCGGAGTTGGGGGCGACGAAATACATCCAGGTCAGCACCTTGCCCAGCAGCTTGTCGTGGGCGCGGGCGGCGGTGTTACGGGCGGCGGAATAGTCGTCGTTGTGGGCGGCGCTGAAGGCCAGCTTGTACAGTCTTTCGTCTTCGGGCGTCAGCAGGTTGGCCCTGGCGGGAGCGGTGCCGGCGAAAACGGCGGCAACGAGCAGGGCGGCGGCAAACCTGAACTTCACTTGGGAGACCTTCCGAGGACGGGCGGGTGGACGGGTGGGTGGACGGGCGGGGCATTCTAGGCCGGGCTTCGGCGCCGGAGCAAGCCTTGCCCCGATGTTCGGCCAATGGGGATTGATCGACTATAAATGTCATTTTTAACAAATTGCCTGTAAAACCCTTGCGGAAGCCGTAGTGATGCGTATGATCATCATGTCAATAGTCATGCCTTATAATTCTGCTGCGGAGTGTTTCGGCTGTGGGCGCCCTGGGTCCGGTCAATATTCTTCTTGTCGACGACGATCCGGCCGATGCCGGTCTCGCCAAGAAGGCGTTGCAGAGCTGGAAAAACCAAAATCGCGTCTATCACGTCGATGACGGCGAGAAGTGCCTGAAGTTCCTCAAGCAGGAGGACGAGTTCGGGGAAGCCCCGCGTCCCAGTCTTATTCTTCTCGACCTGAACATGCCGCGCGTCAGCGGGCATGAGGTTCTGAAGATCATTCGCAAGGATGAAACGCTGCGCAGCCTGGTCGTGGTGGTGATGACCACCTCGGACAGCGAGATCGACGTCTCGCTGTGCTACAGCCGGGGCGCCAACAGCTACATCACCAAACCGGTGGAGTACGACCGCTTCCTTGAGGTGGTCTGCAACATCGAGGAATACTGGCTGAACACGGCCCGTCTTCCCAGCTGCTGACCGGCGTCTTTTCCTAGATCCAAAGACCACCTCGCGATGTGAAGCCGACTCTTGCGGGCAGAGCCCGACGGGGCTATGGTCTTTGCCTTTTCGTCACCCCTAAGCCACCAGCCCACTTATGGAGAAACCCATGTTCAAGGGTTCGTTCACCGCCCTCATCACCCCGTTCAACAACGGCGGCGTCGACGAGGCGGCATATCAGTCCTTCGTGGAGTGGCAGATTTCCGAGGGCACCCACGGCCTTGTGCCGTGCGGCACCACCGGCGAATCGCCGACTCTCAGCCATGACGAGCATAACCGCGTCGTCGAGCTTTGCGTCGAGGTGGCGAAAGCGAAAAAAGTGCCGGTGATCGCCGGCGCCGGATCCAATTCCACCGCCGAGGCCATCGCCCTGGCGTCGCATGCCAAGAAGGCCGGCGCCGACGCCATCCTGGTGGTCACGCCCTATTACAACAAGCCGACCCAGGAAGGGCTGTTCCAGCACTTCAAGGCCATTCACGATTCCGTTGACATTCCGCTGGTGATCTACAACATCCCCGGCCGCTGCGTCATCGACATGAGCGTGGAAACCATGGCCCGTCTGGCCAAGCTGCCCAACATCGTCGGCGTCAAGGACGCCACCAACGATCTGGGCCGTCCGATCAAGACCCGCGCCCTGTGCGGCGACAAGTTCGCCCAGTTGTCGGGCGAGGACGGCACCGCCGTGGCCTTCCTGGCCCAGGGCGGCCATGGCTGCATCTCGGTCACGTCGAACATCGCGCCGAAGCTGTGTTCGCAGCTTCAGACCGCTTGGGCGGCCGGTGATTACACCACCGTCGCTGCCTTGCGCGATAAGCTGGCGCCGCTGCACGATTCGATGTTCTGCGAGACCAACCCGGCGCCGGTGAAATATGCCGCCAGCCTGCTGGGCAAGTGCAACGGACAGCTTCGCCTGCCGCTGGTCGAGATTTCCGACGCCAGCAAGGAAAAGGTCACGTCGGCGATGAAAAACGCCGGACTTCTCTAACGTTTGTCCTGGACAAGAAAGAGTAACGCATCATGGCACGCCCGACGCTGATCGCCGGCCGCATCGCCGCCGAAAACCGGCGGGCGCGCCATGAATACGCCATTTCGGAAACCGTCGAAGCCGGCATCATGCTTCAAGGCACCGAGGTGAAGTCCCTGCGCGCCGGACGGGCCAACCTGGCCGAAAGCTATGCCGGCCAGCAGGACGGCGAGCTTTATCTGTTCAACGCCTATATTCCCGAATACCAGGTCAAGACGGCTTTTACCCATGAAACCCGCCGTGCTCGGAAGCTGCTGGTGCACCGCAAGGAAATGCGCAAGCTGTTGGGGGCCATCAGCCGCGAAGGCATGACCTTGATTCCCCTGGACATCCATTTCAACGACCGGGGCATCGCCAAGGTCAATCTGGGACTGGCCAAGGGTAAGAAGCTGCACGACAAACGCGCTTCCGAGAAGGAACGCGACTGGCAGCGGGAAAAGGCCCGCGTGCTGCGCAATCGCGGCGGCGACTGATCCTTTCAGCTTGCCGCCGCGCTTACAATTTCACAAAGCTTGCCCATATCAGGCGGTACCTTTTCATCGCCGGGCCATCTTCATGACCGACTTCCTGAAAGACAAACTGATCGCCGCCAAGCAGCGCTGGGCGCGGGAAGGGCGCTTGCTGACCGGCCAGCCCGACCCCGAGCATCGGCGCCGCCTGCCGCCGGGCCAGCGCGAAGTGCGGGATTGGCCGGTGCTCGACCTGGGCATCGTGCCCAATCTCTCCACCCGCGACTGGAGCTTCACCGTCGGCGGCGCCGTTGAACGGCCTCTGACCTGGAACTGGCGGGATTTCATGGAGCAGCCTCAGCTTTCCCTGCGGCTGGACATGCACTGCGTCACCTCGTGGTCTCGTTTCGACAACGACTTCGTCGGGGTTCCCGCCCTGCATCTGCTCGACCTTGTGCAGCCGAAAGCGACGGCCAAGGCGGTGATGCTGCGCTCTTATGACGGTTACACCACCAATCTGCCGCTGTCCTATCTGGCCGATGACGACGTTCTGCTGGCTCATTCCTGGCAGGGGCAGCCGATCACCAAAGAGCACGGCGGTCCCATGCGGCTGATTTTACCCAAGCTCTATCTGTGGAAGTCGGCCAAATGGCTGCGGCACATCTCTTTTATGGAAGAGGACGCGCCGGGCTATTGGGAGCAGCGCGGCTATCACATGCGCGGTGACCCCTGGACGGAAGAGCGCTATTCTTGATGAGACGTGACTGAAAAGGAGAGGATGTCATGGCTGTTGCACCGATCGTTGCTGGCAAGGAACCCGTTTCCGTGACCGTCAAGGCCGGCGAAACTTATTACTGGTGTCGTTGTGGCCGTTCGAAAAAGCAGCCGGGCTGCGACGGTTCCCACGCGGGCACCGGCTTGGAACCCATGAAGTTTTCCCCCAGCACCGACATGACCTTGCGGATGTGCGCCTGCAAGCTGACCAAAAAGGCTCCCTTCTGCGACGGCTCCCATCTCGATCTGAAATGACGGAAAACGACCCTTCCTGGGTGTGGGTCCGCTACCCCGAAGCTCCCGGCGGCGAGGCCAGAGTGCTGGTTCCCGCCGGGACTTCGGTTCTGGCCGCCAGCCTGACGGCCGGCATTCCCCATGCCGCGGTTTGCGGCGGCCGCGGACGGTGCTCGTCCTGCCGCGTCAAGGTGCTGGAGGGAGCCGAGAATCAGCCTCCGCCCGATCCCGGCGAATTGGCGACTCTGCGTCCCTTGCTGGCCCGCGATCCTTCCGTCCGTCTGGCCTGCCGCCTGCGGCTTCAGGCCGACATCGCCGTGGCGCCGCAGATGCCCAAGGACGTCAGCGACTGTTCGCCGGATCTTGCCGGGCGGCTGGTCGATCTGACCGTGATGTTCGTCGATCTGCGCGGCTATTCGCGCATGGCGGCGCGCATGCACCCCTTTGACGTGGTGTTCACTTTGAACCGCTATTTCGAGCTGGTGGTGACGGCGGTGGAGCAGGCCGGCGGACGCGTTGATAAATTTATCGGCGACGGGGTGATGGCCGTTTTCGGACTTGCAGCAGGAGCCCAAGAGGCTGGACGCATGGCTTTGCAGGCCGCCTGGTCTTTATCGCGCATGCTGCCGCATCTGAACGAGGAATTGTCGGCCGAATTGGCCGAGCCTTTGCGCATCGGCATCGGCCTGCACAGCGGGCCGGCCATCTGGGGCCGTTTCGGCTGGGGCGGCGAGGGGCAGCGGCCTCAGGAAACCGCCATCGGCGACGTCGTCAACATCGCCAGCCGCCTGGAGGGGATGACCAAGACCCTGAGCTGCCAACTGGTGATGTCCGAGACGGTGGCACTGTCGTTGGGCGAAGAGCGCAAGCGGTTTCCCCGCCTGGAAACCGGGTTGCCCAATTACGAAGGCGAAATAGCCGTCTATCAGGTGGCCGATGCGGCGGATCTGTTTTAGATCAAAGCCTTAAGAAATTTTCATGACATAGGGCTTGTAAGCCGCGTCTTCCCGTTGGATGTGGGACAGCAGCCAATGGCGGAAGAACTCCACCGTGTCGATGGTCAGTTCGCGGGCGGTGGGCTGCCCCTCCTGATAGGCCTGCTGGAAATGGCTCATCTGCAGCAGCAGCCGGTCGTGTTCGGTGGAATGCTGGGCCAGCAGCGGATAATTGCTGCGGTCGAGCAGGGATTCCTCGTTGCGGAAGTGGCTGCGGGTGTCGTCGATCAGCTGGTTGAGGGTCGCCCCCAGATCGTTGGAACCGGCGCCTTGCTCGGCCTGGGCGAAGAAGTGGTTGACCAGATCGGCCAGTCCCTTGTGTTCCGCGTCAACGGCGGGAATGCCCAGTATGTAGGCGTCGGACCATTGGATGAACATGTTTTCCCCAACCCTATTTCATTATGGGGGTCCGGTTTCCCTTTCGGACCCGATCTGACTTTTGCGTAATGATGCGCCAAATCTCCGGGCTGTCAAAAGGCGATTTTATGGTCGGGCGGCGTTCTGAACCTGGGCGAAAACCCGATGGAACATGTCTTCGGTCAATCTTCCCGTATTGGTGTTCAGTCGCGAGCAATGATAGCTGTCCACCATGACCAATCCGTTGGGCAGATGATGTTCCGCTCCATGGGCGAAGGAATAGGCGCTTTTCTTGAAACCTTTGGCCGCCAGCACGGCGTCGTGAGCGAAGCCGCCGATGGCCAGAACCGCCTTCAGGTTCGGCATGGCCGCCATTTCGTCCTCGAGGAACGGCCGGCAGGCTTTCGCTTCTGCCGGAGTGGGGCGGTTGGCCGGAGGCACGCAGCGCACGGCGTTGGTGATGCGGCAGTCCAACAGGGTCAGGCCGTCGTCGGGGCGTTCGTCGTAAATTCCGGCCGCCGCGCCGAATTTGATCAGCGTGCCGTACAGAAGATCGCCGGCCCAATCGCCGGTGAACGGCCGGCCGGTGGCGTTGGCCCCGCGCAGACCGGGCGCCAGCCCGACGATCAGCAAGCGGGCCGACAGATCACCGAAACTGTCCACCGGTCCGTTGTGCCAATCGGGGAATTTCTGGCGGTTTTCCTGGCGGAAGGAGACCAGACGGGGGCAGAAGGGGCAATCGCGCCCCGGCTGCTTACTCCTCATCGTCTTCGTCGTGGAAACGCAGCTGGTCGTCGCCGGGGCCGTAGACGCGCGGTTCACGCTGCTCGCGCGGCTCGCGCTGATCATCGCGGGGACCGCCGTTGGCGCGTGAAATCTGCGGGGCCAGATCCTGCAACTCGACGAAAATGTCGGCCTGGCGGCGCAGTTCGTCGGCCACCATCGGCGGCTGCGAGCGCACGGTGCTGACCACGGTGACGCGCACGCCCTTGCGCTGCACGGCTTCGACCAGGCGGCGGAAGTCGCCGTCGCCGGAGAACAGCACCACATGATCCAGATGCTGGGCCATCTCCATGACGTCGATGGCCAGTTCGATGTCCATGTTGCCCTTGATCTTGCGGCGGCCGGAGGCGTCGGTGAATTCCTTGGTCGGCTTGGTGACCATGGTGAAGCCGTTGTAGTCCAGCCAGTCGACCAGCGGCCGGATCGGCGAATATTCCTGGTCTTCAACCAGGGCTGTATAATAAAAAGCGCGGATTAGCCGGCCTTTGCTGGCGAATAGCTTCAATAGACGCTTGTAATCAATATCGAATCCCAGAGCGCGGGCGGCGGCATAGAGATTGGAGCCATCGACGAAGAGCCCAATACGCTCCTCCGAATAGAAAATCATCGACATTTTTCACTCTTTCATTAAAGAATTCAACACCTTGAAATCCAAGGTCATTTGAAATAGGCGCTTAACTTATGCGGGGAGCGGCGGAGTTGCAAGCGACAACAAGGCATAATTCACTGATCCTGATTGGACTTGGAGCGAATTTGCCCAGCCGATTTGGCGATCCGAGACAGACACTTCAGGCGGCTCTGAAACGTTTGCAGGACTTGGGGCTGGAGGTGACCGCCCGGTCGCGCTACTGGCTGACGGCTCCGGTGCCGGTGTCGGACCAGCCTTGGTTTCACAATGCGGTTTGCGCCGTGAAGACCGGCTTGCCGCCCGACGAGCTTCTGGCCCTGCTGCACAAGGTCGAGGCCGAATTCGGCCGGGTGCGCACCGTGGTCAACGCCCCCCGCGTGCTGGATCTTGATCTGCTGGCTTACGGCGATGAAGTCGTCGAGGCGGAACGGGGGCTTGTCATCCCTCATCCGCGTCTGGCCGAACGGGCGTTCGTGCTGTTTCCCATCCGGGATGTCGCTCCGGACTGGCTGCATCCGGTCACCGGCGAAGGCCTGGAGGCGATGATCGCCCGCATTCCCGCCGATCAGCATGCGCGTCCAGAAGAGCAGGGTTGAAAGATATTAACGATCCTTGCTTTCCAAAGAGCGACTAAATATATATCCTCCACGATTACCCTTTGCGCCTGGAGTATTTCTGGATGGCCCGCGTTACGGTTGAAGATTGCGTCCTCAAGATCCCGAACCGCTTCGAGCTGGTGATGCTGGCCGGTCAGCGCGCCCGTGACATTTCCTCGGGCAGCCGCCTGACCGTCGACCGCGACAACGACAAGAACCCCGTCGTCGCCCTGCGCGAGATCGCCGAAGAGACGGTGGATCTGGAGGCTTTGAGCAATGCTGTGGTCACCGGCCTGCAGAAGCATGTGGAAGTCGATGAGCCGGAAGAAGACGAAATCGATCTGATGTCCGGCCGCGACCTGCTGTTGGATGCCGGCGGCGAGTCGGTGATGGATGACGATGCCGGCGACGACGGCCTGACCATCCACGAGGACGCCGTCGAAATGGACAGCGCCGTTTTCGACGACGAATGATCGCGGCGGGGCGGCCGATACTTTCCTGTCGCGCCGCCCGCCTGCGCGGTTCTTTGCGCGGACCCTGCCAGCGCAGCTTCCAGCATAAAGCCTATACGGTCGAGCCGCCGCCGTTCGGGGGCGGCTTTCCGTCTTTCCTTCACACCCCATTCCCGGGTGTTCTGCCATGATGCGGCAATTCGAACTGGTCGAGCGTGTCTGCTCCTACGATCCCGCGGCGGACGAGGACGCGCTGAACCGCGCCTATGTTTATGCCATGAAGATGCACGGCTCGCAGTTGCGGGCCTCGGGCGATCCCTATTTCTCGCATCCCATCGAAGTCGCCGGCATCCTGACGAAGTTCAAGCTGGACTGTGCCTCGATCATCACGGCGCTGCTGCACGACACCATTGAGGATACCGCCGCCACCATGGCCGACATCGACAAGATGTTCGGTCCCGATATCGCTCGCATGGTCGACGGCGTCACCAAGCTGTCGCGCATCGAGTTGCAGTCCGACCACACCAAGCAGGCCGAGAATTTTCGCAAGCTGGTGCTGGCCATGTCCGAGGACATCCGTGTCCTGCTGGTCAAGCTGGCCGACCGCACCCACAACATGCGGACGCTGCATTACATCCGCAATCCCGACAAGCGCCGCCGCATCGCGTTGGAGACCATGGAGATTTACGCTCCGCTGGCCGAACGCATCGGCATGTCGGAGGTGAAGAACGAACTGGAGGACCTGGCTTTCGCCGAACTGCACGGCGACGTCCGCGATTCCATCGTTGCCCGGCTGAATTACCTGCGCGAGCAGGGCGGCGGGCTGATCGACCGCATTCTGGCGGAACTGCGCGAAATCCTTCAGGAAAACGGCGTCGAGGCCAAGGTGGTGGGGCGCGAGAAGACGCCGTTCTCGATCTGGCGCAAGATGCAGCAGAAGAACGTCGCCTTCGAGCAATTGTCCGACATCATGGCCTTTCGCGTCATGGTGACCTCGGTCGAGGACTGCTATCGGGCCCTGGGCGTCATCCACAGCCATTATCCGATGGTGCCCAACCGCTTCAAGGATTACATCTCGACGCCCAAGCCCAACGGCTACCGTTCGCTGCATACCGGCGTTTTCGGCCCGGAACGCCACCGCATCGAAGTGCAGATCCGCACCGAGGACATGCACGAAGTCTCGGAGCTGGGCGTGGCCGCCCACTGGAGCTACAAGCAGCACCAGCAGACCGACGGCAAGCAGTACCGCTGGTTGCGCGAGCTTCTGGACATCATGGAGCATGCCTCGAATCCCGAGGAGTTTCTGGAACACACCAAGCTGGAAATGTTCCAGGACCAGGTGTTCTGCTTCACGCCCAAGGGCGACATCATCGCCTTGCCGCGCGGCGCCTGTCCGGTGGATTTCGCCTATGCCGTCCACTCCCAGGTGGGCGACCGCTGCGTCGGCGCCAAGATCAACGGCCGCATCATGCCGTTGCGGACGCCTCTCGCCAACGGCGATCAGGTGGAAGTCATCACCTCCAAGGCCCAGACGCCCAATCCCACCTGGGAACGTTTCGTCGTCACCGGCCGCGCCCGAGCCCGCATCCGCCGCTTCATCCGCACCCAGCAGCGGGCCCAATATATCGACCTGGGCCGGGCCATCCTGAACCGGGCCTTCAAGCAAGAAGGCTACGACTTCACGGAAAAGGCCCTGGAAGGCGTCTTGAAAATCTTCAAGACGGCCTCGGTCGAGGATCTGGTGGTCGAGGTGGGCGAGGGGCATCTGACCGGACGCGACGTCGTCTCGGCTGTTTACCCGGAATTGAAGACGGCCCAGCAAAAGGCTCAGGCCCAGCAGCAGGCCGACAATCTGGTGGCCCTGAAGCCGCGCCCGCCGAAAAAGCCTGGCCATTCCATGCCCATCCGAGGTCTGATTCCCGGCATGGCCATGCATTTCGCCGGCTGCTGCCATCCGCTGCCGGGCGACCGTATCGTCGGCATCGTCACCACCGGCAAGGGCGTCACCGTCCACACCATCGATTGCGAGAATCTGGAACAGCTCAACGACGCGCCGGAACGCTGGCTCGATCTGGCCTGGAACGTCGAGCCTGAAGACAAAGATCTGCACCTGGGCCGCATCGCCGTGGTGATGGCCAATGATCCCGGCAGCCTGGGCAACATCAGCACGGTGATCGTCAAGAATCTGGGCCATATCAGCAATCTGAAGATCACCAACCGCAATTCCGACTTCGTTGAGATGATCATCGATCTGGAGGTGCGCGACGTGAAGCATCTGACCAACATCATCGCCGCCCTGCGGGCCTCGTCGACCATCAATTCGGTCGAGCGGGCGCGCAGCTGAGGATCATCGCGACATGAGCAGCAAACTTCGTCTGGGCGTGAACATCGACCACGTGGCCACCATTCGCAATGCTCGCGGCGGCGCTCTGCCCGATCCGGTGCGGGCCGCCCAACTGGCCGCCGCCGCCGGAGCCGACGGCATCACCGCCCATCTTCGCGAAGACCGCCGCCATATTTCCGACGACGATATCGACCGGCTGATGGACATACTGGAACTGCCGCTCAATCTGGAGATGGCCGCCACGCCCGAGATGCTGGAGATCGCCCTGCGCCACAAGCCGCACGCCGCCTGCATCGTGCCCGAAAGCCGCGAGGAACGGACCACCGAGGGCGGCCTGGACGTTGTCGGCCAGATCGGGCATCTGCGGCCGTTGGTCGGCGCCCTGGTCGAGGCCGGGGTTCGGGTTTCCATGTTCGTCGAGGCCGATCCCCGCCAGCTGGACGCCGCGCGAGAGATCGGAGCCCCCGTGGTCGAGCTGCACACCGGTGCCTATTGCGATCATTCCGGCCCGCGCCGCGAGAAAGAGCTGGCCCGTATTGCCGCCGCCGCCGGTCATGCCGCCGGGATCGGCCTGGAATGCCATGCCGGCCACGGTTTGACCTACGACACCGTGGCGCCGATCGCCGCCATTCCCGGCATCGCCGAGCTGAACATCGGCCATTTCCTGATCGGCGAAGCCATTTTCGTCGGTCTGGAAGCTTCCATCCGCCGTATGCGCGCGCTGATGGATGACGCGCGGCGATGATCGTCGGCATCGGCAACGACCTGATCGACATCCGCCGCGTCGAGCGGACGCTGGAGCGCTTCGGCGACCGTTTCGTGCAGCGTATCTTCACGCCCGAGGAACAGGCCAAGGCCGAGCGCCGGGCCGGAACGAAGACCGGCCGGGCCTCCACCTACGCCAAGCGCTATGCCGCCAAGGAGGCCGCCTCCAAGGCTTTGGGAACCGGCTTCAATCAAGGGGTGTTCTGGCGCGATCTGGCGGTGGTCAACCTACCCAGCGGCCAGCCGACCCTGCGTCTGAGCGGCGGAGCGGCGAAGCGGCTGGCCGAGCTGATTCCCCCCGGCATGGCCGCCAATATCCAGCTGACCATGACCGACGAATACCCCATGGCCGAGGCCATGGTGATCATTTCAGCCATTCCAGCCGCCGAAGGCTGACTTTTCTTGACAGGCGGGCCGCTGCTGGGGCTTGATCCCCGGCGGTCCCACCGGGACGGCAAATACCTCTGATGAAAAGACTCATGTCCAGATCCCATAAATCTTCCGGCGGCATCGTCGAGACGGTCAAGACCGTGGTCTATGCCGTGGTCATCGCCCTGTTCGTGCGCACCGTGGCATACGAGCCCTTCAACATTCCGTCGGGGTCGATGATCCCGACCCTGCTGGTGGGCGACTATCTGTTCGTCTCGAAATACAGCTACGGCTTCAGCCGGCATTCGCTGCCGCTCAGTCTGCCGCTATTCTCCGGGCGCGTGTTCGAGCGTCAGCCGGAACGGGGCGACGTGGTGGTGTTCAAGCTGCCAACCGACAACCGTACCGATTACATCAAGCGGGTGATCGGCTTGCCGGGGGACCACATCCAAGTGAGCCACGGCCGCCTGTACATCAACGGCACCCTGGTCGAGCGCCGCCAGATCGAGGATTATGTCGGCCGCGACCGCCGGGGCAGCATTCTGCGCGGCGCCCAGTACGAGGAAACCCTGCCCAACGGCAAGGTTCACCGTATCCAGGAACTGGCCGGGGACGACGGCCCCATGGACAACACCATCGAATATGTGGTGCCCGAAGGCCATTACTTCATGATGGGCGACAACCGCGACGATTCCCAGGACAGCCGCTTCCTGGCCCAGGTGGGTTATGTGCCTGCGGAAAATCTGGTGGGCAAGGCCCAGGTGATTTTCTTCTCGGCCGACAGTACGGCGTCCCTCTGGAATTCGATTCGCTGGAGCCGCTTCTTCAACAAGATCGACTGACGCCATGGACGAACGTCTGCAAAAGATCTCGAAGGCGCTGGATTACCGCTTTCGCCGCATCGACCTGCTGGACGACGCCCTGACCCATCCGGGCGCCAGTCAGCCGCGGCTGTCGAAACGCCGGGTCGCTTATGAACGCCTTGAGTTTCTGGGCGATCGCGTCCTGGGGCTGGTGGTGGCCGAGATGCTGTTCAACCGCTTCCCCAATGAAAAGGAAGGCGATCTGGCCCGCCGCCACGCCGCCCTGGTCAAAGGTGAAACGGTGGCCGTCGTTGCTGGTCAACTGGGGCTGGGCGAGGCGTTGATCATTGCCAAAAGCGAGGACGCCCCTCAGGCCACCGCCACGCCGACCATGCTGGCCGACGCCTGCGAAGCCGTGCTGGGGGCGATGTATGCCGATTCCGGACTGGAAGACGCCGCCCGCATCGTGCGGCGCTTCTGGGAACCGTTGATGGATCAGGCGGCGACGCCGCCACGCGATCCCAAGACCGCCTTGCAGGAATGGGCGCAAGGCCGTGGCAAGCCGCTGCCGGTTTATGAGACCATCGGCAGCGAAGGCCCGGCCCATCAGCCCCATTTCATCGTTCGCGTCAGCGTCGCCGGCCTGGAGCCCGTGACCGCCACCGGAACATCTAAGCGCGCCGCCGAAAAGGCCGCCGCCACCGCCATGCTGGAAAAAGTCACATGACCGAAGAAACCAATCCTCCGACCGACGATCAGGGACATGGCGAAACCGCAGCCACCCGCTGCGGCTTCGTCGCCATCGTCGGCGCGCCCAACGCCGGCAAATCGACCTTGGTCAACCGTCTGGTGGGCACCAAGGTGTCCATCGTCTCGCCCAAGGTGCAGACCACCCGCGCCCGCGTCCTCGGCATCGCCCTGGACGAAGAGCGCGGCGCCCAGGTGGTCTTCATCGACACCCCCGGCATTTTCGCGCCCAAGCGCCGTCTGGAGCGCGCCATGGTGCATGCCGCCTGGTCGGGCGCGGCCGATGCCGATCTGATCGCCCTGGTGGTGGATGCCGAGCGCGGCCTGAACGACGATGTCCGCGCCATCATCGAGAAGCTGAAGGAAACCGGCCGCCGCGCCGTACTGGCCTTGAACAAGATCGATCTGGTCAAGCGCGACAGCCTGCTGGCCCTGACGGCGGAGCTGGATGCCTGCGGCATCTTCGACAAGGTGTTCATGATCAGCGCGGAAAAAGGCGACGGCACCGCCGACCTGCTGCGCTTCTTCTCGGATTCCGTGCCCGAGGGACCGTGGCATTTTCCGGAAGACCAAGTGTCCGACATGCCCATGCGCCTGCTGGCCGCCGAAATCACCCGTGAACAGATTTTCCGTCAGTTGCATCAGGAACTGCCGTACTCGGCCAATGTCGAGACAGACCAGTGGGAGGAGCGCGAAGACGGCAGCGTGCGCATCGACCAGACCATCTATGTCCAGCGGGAAGGCCAAAAGGCCATCGTTCTGGGCAAGCAGGGCCGCCAGATCAAGGCTTTGGGCGCCTTGGCCCGCAGCGAACTGGAAGAAATGCTGGAACGCCGCGTTCACCTGTTCCTGTTCGTCAAGGTGCGCGAGAACTGGCTGGAAGACCGCCAGCACTATCAGGGCATGGGTCTGGATTTCGACGTCTGAGACGGCTGAAGATCAGGTCAGAACCCTGTCCCGGCTTTCCATCCGCTTGACGCAGACGCGCTCCAGAGCGGCGAACAGGCGTTCGTGTTCGATGGGCTTGCTGACGTAATCGTCCATGCCGGCGTCGATGCAGCGTTTCTGGTCCGAGGGCATGGCGTTGGCGGTCAGGGCGATGATGGGCAGGTCTCGGGCCGGGCCGGGCAAGGCCCGGATGACCCGCGTCGCTTCCAGGCCGTCCATGCCGGGCATCTGCATGTCCATCAGCACCACGTCGAATTGGGCGTGTTTGACCGCCTCCACCGCTTCGCGGCCGTCGGCCACGGCGGTGACGATGTGTCCCCATTTCTGCAAAAGGGCGGCCGCCACCTTGCGGTTGACGCCGTTGTCCTCGGCTAGCAGCACGGCGAGGCGGGGCAGGGCGGTGCTGACCTTGCCGAGAGGCGTTTTGGCGCGGGTGCTTTCCGCCGAGGCGTAGCGCAGATGGAAAAAGAAACGGCTGCCTTTGCCCGGCTCGCTTTCCACGCCGATATAGCCGCCCTGGACCTCGACCAGCCGGCGGCAGATGGCCAGACCCAGTCCGCTGCCGCCATAGCGCCGGGAGATCGAGGTGTCGCCCTGGCTGAAAGATTCGAACAGGCGGTGACGGATGTCCGGGGCGATGCCGATGCCGGTGTCGATGACGCTGAAACAGAATTCCTGCCGGCCGTCCTCGGCGGGGGGATTGGCTTCGACCTGGACGACGACCTGCCCCTTGTCGGTGAATTTGATGGCGTTTCCCACCAGATTCAGCAGAATCTGCCGCAGGCGCGACGGGTCGCCGTGCAGGACGGCGGGAAGGTCGGGCGGCAGCCTGGTCGTCAGCTCCAGCCTTTTCTCCGAAGCCTTGTTGCACATCAGGTCGATCACCGAGCCGATGGTTTCGGACAGGCTGAAATTCATCATCTCCAGTTCGATGCGCCCGGCCTCCAGCTTCGAGAAATCGAGAATATCGTTCAGCAGACTGAGCAGGGCTTCGCTGGAATTGTGGATCGTGTCCAGGTAATCGCGCTGCAAGGCCGACAACGGAGTGTCCAGCATCAACTGGGTCATGCCCAGGATGCCGTTCATGGGGGTGCGGATTTCATGGCTCATGACCGCCAGGAATTCCGATTTGGCGCGGTTGGCGGATTCGGCGCTGTCCTTGGCGGCCAGCAGCTGATCCTCGGTCTGCTTGCGCCCGGTGACTTCCTCCATGATGGCGACGAAGTGGGAAACCCGCCCGTCGCTCAGGCGGACCGGCGAGATGGAGGTGGCCAGCCAGTAAATTTCGCCGTTGCGGCGCTTGGTGGGATATTCGCCACGCCATTCCTGACCTTGGCGGATCTCGGCCCAGATGGTTTGGCGCTCCCCTTCGTCGGGAGGCAGCAGCTCTACCGGCGGGCGGCTGCCGGCCACTTCGTCGAAGGCGTATCCGGTGATCTCGCGGAAACGCGGGTTGACGTATTCCACCACGCCCTGGCCGTTGGTGATGACCACCGCCACGGGGCCGTATTCCACCACCTGGAAGAATTTGCGCAATTCGTCGCGGGTCTGTTCCAGGGCGTGGTTGCTGTTTTCCAACTGAAGAGTCCGGCGATAGACCTCGTCCTCGATGGTTCTGTAGACGTTGCGCAATTCCACGGTCATGCCGTTGAAGGCGGCGGCCAGTTCGCCAAGCTCGTCGTCGGAGTGGATGGCCACGTATTCCTGAAGATTGCCGCTGCCCATGCGCCGGACCGCTTCGGTCAGGGCGCGGATCGGCCGGGTCAGGCTGCGCGAGGCGTAAAGAGCCAGCACCGTGACCACCGACAGGGTCAGCAGCGCCACCGACAGCATCAAAGTGCGCTGGCGCTCCACCAGTTCCAGCACCTCGTCCTCGTCGCGCTTGACCACCAGCCCCCAGCCGGTTTCCGGGATGAAGCGCCATGCCGCCAGGATGCGTTTCCCTTGATAATCGCGGGTGCGGTCGAAGCCGTTGTCTCCGCCGATGGCGGCACGCAGGGGCAGGCGGGCGTCGCCCCGCAGTGGCATATAGGGATGGCTGATCGGATGGTTCATGTTCCGGACCATGGCCACCAAGCGGATTTCCTGCTGCCATTCCTGGCCCAGGACCGTAGCGCCTGAACGTCCCAGGCCGGTGCCGTCGGCGACGATCTGGGTCAAGGGAGACGGGCTCAGCTTGGCGACGCCGACGCCGCGCAGGACGCCGTTGGCGATGACCGGCGCGGTGATGAACATCGGGGCGTCGGTTTCTTCCAGGGAATAGTCCAGGCCGGTGGCGCGGGTCTGGAAGGTATTCAGCGACTCGGCGACGGCTTTCGCCATCTTGCTGTTGCGCAGGTCGTCGCCGTCCAGCCGGGTTCCCGGCGTGAAACGGTTCCCTTGGGCGAAAACCAGCACGCCGTTTTGATTGAACAGCAGGAAATCGAGATAGCCCGACTGCCGCAGAAGAATGCTCAGATAGGGGCGAAAAGCCATGTCGGCCCGTTGCAGGGCGGCGGCGTCCCGGTCGGACAGGGCGGCGTTGAAGGCTTCCATGGATTGTCCCACCATGGGAACCTGCAGCTGCGTCGACAGCGTCCGTTGGGCGCCTTCCAGCAGACTGGAAATCTGCCGCACCTTGAAGTCAGCCATCTGATCCAGATGGGAAAGCTCGGTTTCGCAGATGGTGTCTTCGGTAACTTTTTGATTCAAAAGCAAAAGCGCAACGATCGGCAGCATGGAAATAGCCATGAACCAACAGATCAGGCGGCCGGTGATGCCCCATCGTTGCTTTTGAAACCCGGATGCGCCCGTCATTACGCGCCGTCCCCGCTTATCCCGGTATTACTTTGGGCAAGTTGGCGGCGATTGTCGAGTCGGCAACTCTTACGGAAACTGATTCCGCCAGCGAATCAATCCGTTGGCGGAATCATCTCAACTTCTATGGAAGACGGATCGGCGAGGCTTTGAGATCCGTCTTGTCGTCGGCCCATGCGGTCAGGGCCGACGACAGTTCCCGCATCGGCGTGTCCCAGTCGTTGGGGGTAGGCTGGCGGAAGATGCGCAACCGGGGATACCAGGGCGAATCGCTGCCTTTGTCGAACCAGCGCCAGTCCGAGGTATAGAGCAGCAGCATGAAGGTGGGCACGCCCAGGGCTCCGGCCAAATGGGCGATGGAGGTATCGCAGGTGACAAGAAGATCCAGTTTGCTCAGGATCGCCGCCGTTTCCGCGAAATCGACCAGATTGGGGGCCAGATCGGTGATGAAGGCGTCTGCGCCCAGCTCTTTCAATTCCTTGGCGCGCGGTCCCATTTGCAGGCTGTAGACGTCCCATCGCGGGTCGCCCAAGGCCGGCAGGGCCTGACGCAGGGGATAGGAACGGTCGCGCGGTGTCGGCTTGCCCGCCCAGACCAGCCCCATTTTCAGCCGGCCGTTGTCGGGCAATTGGGTCATGGGCGACGGAGCCGCCAAATAGGGTACCTGGCGCGGCAGGCTTTCCAGATCGTAGCCGAAAATGCCGGCCAGACTGAGCAGGGGGGCGAAGACGTCGCATTCGGCGGGCGGTTCCTGGCCGCGGCGGATCACCTGATCGATTCCCGGCGTCAAGGCCATCAGCCGCATCAGTTCGGGCTGGCATTGCAGAATGATCTTGCCGGCACCCCGGCGGCGGGCCTCGGGAATGAAGCGGGCGAACATCAGCACGTCGCCGAAGCCTTGCTCGTCATGGAGGAACAGGGTCTTGCCGTTCAGCGGCTCACCCTTCCATTCAGGCAGGCTGGTCAGCTTGGCCTGACTGCGCTCCAGTTTCCAGCGGGCCTCATAGGCGGGCAGGCCGCGCTTGTAGTCGCCTTCCTGAAGCAGAGACAGCGCCCAGTCCCACTGGCATTCGTGATTGCCAGGATCCATGGCCAGCACTTTTTCGAAGAAAAGGCGGGATTGGGTCGGCTCTCCGGCATCGCGGGCCACCAGACCGGCGTTGTAGAACACCCGCGGATTGTCCGGCTGCGCCTGGATGGCGCGGTTGTGATATTGGGCGGATTCCTGGTGCCGCCCCATTTCCCGCAGAACGTTGCCCAGGTTCGAGATGCTGCCGGCGCTGCGGGAATTGATGGCGATGGAACGGCGGTAACAGGCCTCGGCGGCGGCCAGACGGCCCATGCCGCGCAGGGCGACGCCGACATTGTTGTAAAGGTCGGCGTGCCGCATGTCCTGCATCGCCGCTTTGTCGTATTCGTTCAGGGCGGCGTCGATGCGGTTCTTGCTTTGCAGGTCCGAGGCGTTGCGGATCAGTTCCGACGCCTTGCGGTTGGCCTCCAGCATGGGGTCCGGCGGTTGCGGCATCTGCGGCAGCCGGGGCAGGCCATAGGACGGCATGGGCGCCAAGCCGGGCGCCAGCTCGATGACGTTGCCGCGCCAGTCGTCGAAAGCGAAGGGACGCAGCGGACCGGCGTCCTCTTCCAAGCCAAAGCGCCAGGCGGTGAAGCCGTGGGCGGTGAAGCGGCCGCGGATGGCGTCGATGCGCGGACGGCCTTCCTCGCCGTCGTAATCATGGCCCTTTTCCCAGATCACGGCGGCGACCCGGCCGCTGTCCAGCAGGGATGTCATGCCGTCGACGACTTCGATCTCGCTGCCTTCGACGTCGATCTTGACGATGACCCGGCGCCCGGCCAGCTCAGGCCTCCGGGCCAGAATCTCGTCAATCGTGGTAACGGCGACCTGACCGCCCTCCTGGCGTACCAGACTGTGGCCCATGGTGCTTTCGGGGCGCAATCCGCCCTGGCCCGGACGATCGGAGATGGCCGCCGGAATGACCTCGATCTGATCGGCCAAACCGTTGCGGTCGATCCATTGGCGCAGGTTTTCCTGGTTCAGCGGCGCCGGTTCGCAGGCCAGGGCCTTGATCTGGCCCGGCCAGCGGGTTGCCGCCTGCAAGGACATGATGCCCCAATGGGCGCCGACGTCGATGAACAGGTCGCCCGGCTGAAGATGGGCGTCGAGGAAGCTGCGGGTGGAGTATTCATAGCCGCCGTCCCAGCGTTCGGCGCGCACCAGGAAGCGCACGCCGGCGTCGTTCAGCATGGTGCGCGGAGCCCACATGCGAAAGCGCGGCCCGCCGTCGGCGGCGGCGAACAGGCTGTTGACCATCACCTCGCCCTGGGTCGTGGGGTCGGGATAGCGCTCGACCAGGGTGATCAGGGCGTTGGCGGCGCGGGTCACCACGTCGTCCCAGCGGTTTGGCGCGGTTTGGCGCAGCAGCCGCATCGAGGGATACCAGGGATTGTCGTCGCGGCCCAAAATCCAGCGCCAGTCCGGGGCGTAAGGCGTCAGCACCCAGACCGGCTTGCCCAGGGCGCCGGCCAGATGCGCCACCGAAGTGTCGACGCAGATCACCAGATCAAGCTGACGGACGATGTTGGCGGTATCCATGAAATCGCGCAGGTGGGACGACAGATCGCGTACCAGAGAGCCGTGGGATTCTTTGGCGATATCGCCGGAATGGGGGCCGGTCTGCAGCGAATACAGGGTCACGCCGTGGACTCCGGCCAGCGGCATCAGGTTTTCCAGGGTGATCGAGCGGTTGCGATCGTTGGCGTGCTTGGGGCTGCCGGCCCAGACGATGCCCACCTTCATGCGGGTGCCCAGGGGTGCGGGCAGAACCGGGCCGTTGGGCGCTTTCAGATAGGGGACGGCGTTGGGGATCTTGTCCAGCGAGATGCCGATGATCCGGGGAATCGAGAGCAGGGGGATATGATAGTCGTAGCCGCTGCCGTCCTTCAGGGCGGTGACCACGTCGGCCACACCTTCGACGGTGGCCAGCAGGCGGCGCAGCACCTGCGGTACGGCCAGAATGACCCTGGCGCCCTGCTTGGCCAGGATCGGCACATAACGGGCAAACTGGATCAGATCGCCGAATCCCTGCTCGGCGTGGATCAGCAGGGTTTTCCCCGCCAGGGGCTCGCCGTTCCATTCCTTGCCCGGCAGCTTGGAGATTTTCGATTCCGGCTTGCGGCGGCGCCATTCATATTCCACCCAGCCGGTTTGCAGCGCGCCTTCCAGCAACAGCTTGCGGGCCAGCCCCAGCCGGGCATCGAGATGTTCGCTGTCCAGTTCCAGAGCGCGGCGCAGGGCCGGTTCGGCTTCGTCCAGGCGGCCCATGCTGATCAGGGTCTGGCCCAGCGATGAATGGGCGTCGGCCAGCAGCGGGGCTTTTTCCAGGGCTTCCCTAACGATTTCCAGCGACAGCTCGTATTCGCCCAACTGGTTCATCATGCTGCCCAGGCGGACCAGGGTCGGTGCGTCTTCGCGGCCCAGAGCGATGGCCCGGCGCAAAGCCGCTTCGCCGGCCTCCTGATGGTTCTTCTGCAGCAGAAGGCTGGACAGCACGCGCCAGTGCTCGGGAACGCCCGGCTTCAGGCTCATGGCGTTGTGCAAGGCGGCCAAAGCTTCCTCGCGGCGGGTCATGTCCAACAGGCAGTTGGCGATGTTGGTCCACAGGACGGCCTTGTCCTGCACCGTCTCCATGGCCCGCCAATAGGAGGCCAGGGCCTGTTCCGGGCGCCCCAGCCGCCGCAGGGCCACGCCCCGGTTGCCCCAGGCGTCGGGATGGCCGGAATCGATGGCGATGGCTTCGTCATAAACGGCCACCGCTTCGGCGATCTTGTTGGCGCCCATCAGGGCGATGCCCTTGCGCACCAAGTCCTGCGACCGCTCTCGCGGCGTCTTGATTTCTGACACGGCGGGAATCGGCTGAACGACGGCGGCGGCGGTCGGCCCAGGGCTTTTCTCCGGGCTTTTGGATTTGGCGACCTTGGAGGGAGCGCTTTTGGCGGTCTTGGCCTTGGGGCCGCGGGAGACGGGAGGCTTGGTCATGGTCGGGCCTTGAGGAGACGGATTAGGACAGATGCTCGATCACCTCGTGGGTGCCGTCCCAGATCATCGAAAGAGAAACGTAAAGAATGATCAGCAGACCGAGATAGGCGATCCAGCGGTAGCGCTCGATCAGCCGGGCCACCAGCGACGCCGCCAGGCCCATCAGGGCCACCGACAGCCCCAGCCCCATGACCAGAACCCACATATGGTCGCGGGCGGCGCCGGCCACCGCCAGAACGTTGTCCAGCGACATGGAGACGTCGGCCACGGCGATTTGCAGAACGGCTTGCCCCAGCGTCTTGGCGGCGGTCCCGCTCTTGTCGTGCTGGTCATGCTGCTGGCTGCGGATTTCGCGCCACAATTTCCACGACACCCACAGCAGCAGCACGCCGCCGGCGACCGTCAACCCGACGATTTGCAGCAACTGCACCGCCACCAGGGCGAAAAGAATGCGCATGACGGCGGCAAGAACGATGCCCGAAAGGATGGCTTTGCGCCGCTGCGCCACCGGCAGTCCGGCGGCGGCCATGCCTACCACCAGGGCGTTGTCGCCGGCCAAAGCGATGTCGATGGCCACGACGGTGAGGAAGGCGATCAGTTCGGAAAGGCCGAAAGTGATGTCTGGCACTGAAAATATTCTCCAAACGGACTTCAAAGAGTCGATCCCCTCTCGACTCTGAAGAGCACCGCAATATAGGGTTTAAATCATTATCGCGCACCTCTTTCCTGGTGGGGAGACGAGGGTACAGGGGGCGTTTATCATGGTTAATTTGAGTTTCGCCAAAAAGCTTTTCGTCATCATCGTCGCCTGTGTCTTTGGCGGCGTGCTGGTTTGTGGCGCCGCCTTGTGGCTGCTCCGCGCCAGCATTGTTGAGGATCGCCAAGCCTCCACCCGCTCGGTGGTGGAAAACGCCCTGTCGGTGATGGGGCATTATCAGAAGCTGGCCGCCCAGGGAGCCTTGTCTCAGGACGAGGCGCGGACCCAGGCTTTGGCCGCCATCGCCGACATGCGATACGGCAACAACGAATATTTCTTCGTGCTCGACGGCGTCGGCGTGATGGTGATGCATCCCATCAACGCCGCCCTGGTCGGCAAGGACATGACCGACGTGCCCGACAAGGCCGGCAAGCTGTTCTTCAAGGAAATGGTCGATGTGGCCAAAACGGCGGACGGCGGTTTCGTCTCCTATGTCTGGCCGCGTCCGGGCAACGAGCAGCCGGTGCCAAAACTGTCCTTCGTCCGCGGCTTCACGCCCTGGAGCCTGACCGTCGGCTCGGGCATCTATGTGGACGACATCGACACCTTGTTCATGCGTTCGGCCGTGGTTCTGCTGGGGCTGGGGGGCGGCGCTTCGCTGTTCGCGGTGCTGCTGTTCATCTGGCTGTGGCGCAGCACCGTGCTGCCCATGGATCAATTGACCCACGGCATGCGCGCCTTGGCCGAAGGCGATCTGCAATCCGACATTCCCCTTCAGGGCCGCCGCGACGAACTGGGACGCATGGCCCAGACGCTGCTGGTGTTTCGCACCAACGCCCGTGAACTGGCGGACATGTCCAGCCGCCGCGAAGCCGAGGAGAACGAGGCGAAGAAGCGTCAGAAGACGGAAATGCTGTCGATGACCGATTCCGTCGACGAGGAGTTGCAGCGGACCATCGCCGACGTCTTGCGGCGGACCCAGGACATGCTGGGCATGGCGGCGGACATGTGCGCCGCCTCGGAAGAGGTGATGGGCCAAAGCGAGGACGCCACTCGCGCCTCCAGCGAGGCGTCGGGCAACGTGCAGACCGTGGCCGCCGCCGCCGACCAGATGTCGGGAGCCATTTCGGAGGTGGCGACTCAAGTGGCCAGAGCCGCCCGTGTCGCCGCCACGGCCGCCGCCGATGCCGAACGGACCGACGCTATGGTGGCCAGCCTGTCCGAGGCCGCCACCCATATCGGCGACGTCATCGGCCTGATCAACGAAATCGCCGGGCAAACCAACCTGCTGGCGCTGAACGCCACTATCGAGGCAGCCCGCGCCGGCGAAGCCGGAAAGGGTTTCGCTGTGGTGGCCAACGAGGTCAAGCATCTGGCCAGCCAGACGGCGCGGGCCACCGGCGACATCACCTCGCAGGTGTCGGCGATTCAGGACGCTACCCGCGGCGCCGTCGAAGCTATCCACGAAATTTCCGACGTCATCGGCGAACTGAACGAAATCACCTCGGCGGTGTCTTCCGCCGTCGAGCAGCAGACGGCGGCGACTCTGCAAATCAGCCAGGCCGCCAGGCTGGCCGCCAACGGCACCGCCCAGGCCAGCCAGACCATCGAGGATGTGCGTGGACGCGCCAGCGCCACCGGCGACAAGGCGCACCATCTGTCGGATAACGTGACGCGGGTGGCTTCGGATTTGTCGGCCTTCCGCCTGAATCTGATCCGCACCTTGCGGGAAAGCCACGCCGGAAACCGCCGTCTCGACCCTCGCCGTCCCGTCGCTTTGACCGCCGAAATCAACGGTCAAAGCTGCCGTCTGGTCAATCTGTCGGCGGGCGGATGCTCGGTCAACGGCGCGGTTTCAGGGGTCAGCGACGGCGCCGCCGTCACGGTCAATCTGTCGGGACAAAGCCTTCAGGCCCGGGTGCGCGGCCGGACCGGCGACCAGTTGCATCTGGAGTTCGCCGACAAGGCGGCGGCTCAGAAGCTGGCGGTGTAAGGGCAAGGGCAAGGCCCGCAAGCAAGCCGGCAAATGAAACGGGCCGCTCCGGGATCGGAGCGGCCCGTTGTGTTTCCGGCTTTGCCGCCGCCGGAAATCAGGCGGTCGCGGCGGAGATTTCTGTCGGAGCGATTTCCGAGGCGGCCGAGGTTTCCTCGGGCTTTTCCTCTTTCTTAATTTCGTCCTTGGTTTCGGCGGGCGAACTCAGCAAGGCTTGGCCGGCGGCATTGCGGTCGCCGCTGGGCAGAGCCTTCTGCTCGGCCAGCCGGTCGAAGCGGCCTTCGACGAAGGCGCCGGCCTCGATGGACAGGCTTTCGTGGGTGATGTCGCCGACCACATGGGCGCTTTTGGCCAGTTCGACGGCGCGGGCTTTGATCTGGCCGGTGACGCTGCCGAGAACCCGCACTAGTTCGGCGCTGATTTCGCCGGTGATGGTGCCGCTGGGGCCGACCACCAGCATGTCGCAGCGGACGTCGCCGTCGACACGGCCGTCTACATGCACCTCGCCTTGGCTGAGGATGTCGCCGGTGATGGTGCAGTCGGCGCCGATGATCGACGGAGAGGTACGCCGTTCGCGCCCGGCATTGGCCTTATTGGATTTTGAGAACATCTTGCCCTGCCGTGATGAACTTCATGGGATTGGTGGGATCGCCGTCGACACGCACCTCGTAATGCAGGTGCGGGCCGGTGGTGCGCCCGGTTTCGCCTAAAAGCCCGATGGGCTTGCCGCGGCTGACGCGGTCGCCGACGGCGACCAGCACCCGCGACAGATGAGCATAGCGGGTGTGAATCCCCATGCCATGGTCGATTTCAACCAGATAGCCGTAACGGTCGCCCCATCCGGCGGTGACCACCCGGCCGTCGCCGGTGGCGGTGACGGGTGTGCCCAGGGGGGCGCCCATGTCGACGCCTTCGTGGATGCCGCTCATGGCGTTGATGGGATCATTGCGGGCGCCGAAAGGGCTGGTGATCTCGTAATCCTGCAAGGGTTCGGCCAGGGGCACGGCCTTCAGGGCCAGGGTCAGGTTGTCCAGGCGGGCGGCGCGGTCGTTGAACAGGGCCACCGGCGTCGCCATCATGCCGCCGGAACTGTCGAAGCGGGCGGCGATGAAGGGGCCGCCGCGGCCATAGAGTTCCTTTTCGCCGGAACGGTCGTGACGGCTGGCCTCGGCCTCCACCAGCGACTGGGCGTCGACGCCGACCTTGGCCAGGGTTTTGGCCAGCGAACCGTAACGGTTGGCGGTGATGTCGGCAGAATGTTCAAGGAAGGCGCCGTGGCTGGCTTTCAGCTTTTCCAGGCCTTCCTGCAATTCGTCGACTTTTTTCTTCAGCACTTCCTGTTCGGCGCCGGGGGCGGGCAGGCTGCCGACGATGCGGTCGGTATCGGGGGAGCTGCTCGGTTTCGCGGCGACGGTTTCGGCCTTCAAGGACGAACGACAGCCCGAACCGGCGTCGGGGTTCAGCTTGGGCAGGTCGGGGGCGCTGCGCTTCGACGGCTCGGCATTGCGTTGGGCGATGCGCAGCAGGCTGTCCTGAATGTCGGAAATTTCGCAAGTGATGCTGGTGAAGGTGCCCTTGAACTCGTCCAGCCGGCTGAAGGCGGCCTGATAATCGCCCTTGATGCCGTTGAGTTCGCTGACCTGACGGGTGATCTCGGTTTCGCGGGCGGCCAGGGTGGCGGCCTTGTCCACATAGGCGGCCGTCGCCAGCAAAGCCCACAGCACGCAGCCGGCGACCACGCCGACCACGCCCAGTTGATGGACGGTGCCCAGAGTGAAGCAATGAACCCGGCCATGATCCCGAATGAGAATCTGGCGTTCCGGGAACGCGCGATGGAGCGTTGCCCAGACTTTCGTTGTCTTTGCCGCGATCAACCGGAAAAAGGCCACCCTTTGCGCCCCCTGTTTGTACCGTCGGATGCCAGAAACGCCAGAGTTTCGCCGCATGGGAAAGCCCCCAAGAACTTTCCGCGGCGTCGGACGTCCGCCCCGTCGGTTTCCGCGCCAGCCAAGCAGGCGGCCGCGCCGTCCGGGGAAGCGACACGTTAGCCCGTTCGGGGGGGGTATTTGAAGCCCAAAATTTATCCTAAGGTTAGAAACGCCGATGCTCCCGTATTAAACACCTCTGCGCGGACGGCTTTTCCTCCAAGGTTTCATTGGTTCTTGGCATGGCGGCGAAGAGGAGTCATTCTAGACGTCATATAACAAGAAGGCATTGGGAGTCCTAAGGTTATGCCGTCCGCCGAAACCGCTTTCGCCGATGCCTTGGCCCTGCCGTTCTTCGATCCGGAGCCGGTGGACCAGCTGCGGAGCCTGTTGGGCGACGAGATGGTCACCGAGCTGGTGCAGGAATTTGAAACCTCTGGTGTAGAGAACCTGTCGCGCCTGGATGTCGCCCTGGCCGGAGGGGATGCCGTCTCTGCCCAGCGGGAAGTCCACAGCCTGAAGAGCGCCGCCGCCAGCCTGGGCCTGACCCGGCTGTCGCGGCTCTGTTTCGCCGTCGAATGCGATTGTCGCGACGGAAGCCTGATCTTGGCTGGAAAAGCCAAGGAAGCCCTTGCGGAAAATTACGCAGAGGCTTGCCGCTTCTTGCGGGATATGAAAGTCGCCTGAGGAAAAGGCGTAACTTTCTAATATAGTTTTGGGTGCGGCGCACAAGCAAGCGCCCATTGCGCCGCCCGCCATGAGCGATCAGCGCACCTATTCCCGTACCCATTATGGTACTTAGCCTACGGGCCGCTCCGACAGGGCGGTCACAAAATAAATTTAATCACGGGAAAGGTCCAACCGCCGATGTATAGCGATCGTATCCGCCTGAAGACACTGCTGGGCAAGGTCTGCAGCCCCGAGCAAGCCGCCGCGTTGATCAAGGACGGCATGACCATCGGTATGAGCGGCTTCACCCGCGCCGGCGACGCAAAGATCGTTCCCATGGCGCTGGCCGAACGTGCCGCCACCGAAAATCTGAAGATCACCCTGATGACCGGCGCCAGCCTGGGCAGCGACATCGACAAGACCCTGACCGAGGCCAAGGTTCTGTCGCGCCGCATTCCCTTCCAGGCCGATCCGGTCCTGCGCACCGCCATCAACAAGGGCGAGGTGATGTTCGTCGACCAGCATCTGTCGGAAACCGTCGAGATGCTGCGCACCCGCCAGATGGCTCCCATCGACATCGCCGTGGTCGAAGCCGTGGCGATCACCGAAGACGGCGGCATCATTCCCACCACCTCGGTGGGTAATTCGGCCAGCTTTGCTATTCTCGCCGACAAGATCATCATCGAGCTGAACATCAGCCAGACCGAGAATCTGGTCGGCATGCATGACATCTACATTCCGACCCGCCGTCCGTACCGCGAGCCGATTCCGGTGGTGCAGCCGTCCAGCCGCTGCGGCTTGCCCTACATCCCGATCGACGCCTCGAAGATCGCCGCCATCGTGGTGTCGCAGAAGAAGGACAGCTGGGCCAACGTCGTGCCGCCGGACGCCGAGACCGGCCAGATCGCCGGCCATCTGGTCGAATTCCTGAAGAACGAAGTCAAGCAGGGCCGTCTGGGCAACAGCCTGACGCCCTTGCAGGCCGGCATCGGCTCCATCGCCAACGCCGTTCTGCACGGCTTCATCGACAGCCCGTTCCATGATCTGACCATGTATTCGGAAGTGCTGCAGGACAGCACCTTCGAGCTGTTCGATTCCGGCAAGCTGACCTTCGCCTCGGGATCGTCGATCACTCTGTCGAAGCCTTGCGCCGAGAAGGTGTTCCCCAACATCCTGAAGTACAAGGACCGCCTGATCCTGCGTCCGCAGGAAATCAGCAACCATCCGGAAGTGGTCCGCCGCCTGGGCATCATGGCCATCAACACGGCTTTGGAATTCGACATTTTCGGTAACGTCAATTCCACGCATGTCAGCGGCACCCACATGATGAACGGCATCGGCGGTTCGGGCGATTTCGCCCGCAATGCCTATATGTCGGTTTTCGTCACCAAGTCCATCGCGAAGGACGGCAAGATTTCCTCGGTGGTGCCCATGGTCAGCCATGTGGACCACACCGAGCACGACGTCGACATCCTGGTGACCGAGCAGGGGCTGGCCGATCTGCGCGGTCTGGCTCCCCGCGAACGCGCGCCTCTGATCATCGAGCATTGCGTGCATCCGATGTATCAGGACGCCATGCGCGATTATTACAAGGAAGCCCTGGGACGCGGCGGCCATACCCCGCACGTGCTGGAAAAGGCATTTTCCTGGCATGAGGCTTTCCGTCGCGAAGGCACCATGCTGCCGGGTCTGAAAAAGGCCGCTGAATAAAGCAAAAGCCGGGAAGGGGGCGCTGCAATCGTTCCCCTCTTCCTTTTGAAAGGGCCGGACCTCGCGTCCGGCCCTTTTTGTTGTCTTGCATTCCGCCGATGGAATTTTTTCCGTTCCCGGCTTACCTTATGAACGTTCACCGGCAATCAACGTGATAAACGGAGCGAGACAGGTGACGGACGGCAACGGGTGGCGACACGATCTGGCAATCGAGGCTTTGCTGTCGGGAGAGGGCTTCCAGTCCTTTCAACTGGCCGCCAGCCTGCGGACTTTGGTGGAAACCGGAGCCGAAGGGCTCGAAGCGGCTCGTTGCAGCGTTTGGCAGTTTTCGTCCCAGCCACGGACCCTGAGCTGCATCAGCCTGTACGACGAAGCCTCCGGAGGTCATGTTCCGGGGCCGGTGCTGCTTGAGGCCGAACATCCGGAACTCTTCGCCCGGCTCAGCTTGCCGCAGCCTCAATGCTATGGCAGAGGCGACGCCGATTTGCCGCTTGAACTGGCGCAGTTCATGGCCGCGCACGGCTTTTCCGCCCTGATGCAGTGGCCGGTGGTGGTGCAGGGGCAATTCACCGCCGTTCTGGCCTTTGCCGACCGGACGCCGAACCGTGCCTGGAGCGACGAGGATCAGTCTTTCGCCAAGCTGCTGGCGGCGCTGGCGGCGCTGGCCTTCCGCGGCGACGAACTGCGGCGGCAGGCCTTCCCCTGTGCGGTCTCCCCAGTGAACGTCGCCCCGGTGAATATTGCTTCGGCATATGCCGCCGTGAACGCCGTTCAGGATTTGGCGTTCCCCACGGATGCGTCTTCTAGCACGATCTTGCTGGTGGACGCCGATACCGCCGTTCATGAATTGCTGGGCGAAGCCCTCAGCCGGGGAGCCTACCACCTGATTCACGCTTTCGACCATGAACAGGGTTTCGACCTGGCGGCGGAGATTGTGCCGGATGTGATCGTGGTCAACGTTCTTTCGCCCGGCCTGGACGGCTGGGGGCTGCTCGGCCGCCTGAAGACCCACGAGAATCTGCGGCGCATTCCGGTTGTGGTTCTGACGTTGAGCGGCGAAGAGGACGAAGGCTATCTGTTGCGGGCCTCGGATTTTCTCACCAAGCCGTTCCGCTTCGAGGCTTTGCTGGAAGCCGTCAACCACCATCGCCCGGCCGTGGGGCAGCCGCGCCTGTTGGTGGTTGAGGACGAGGATGTCACCCGTTCCGTCCTCTCGCGCCTGCTGGAGCGCGACGGCTGGCTGGTGGCCTGCGCCGCCAACGGTTTCGAGGGGCTGAAGGCGTTGGAAGCCAGTCGCCCCGACCTGATCCTTTTGGATCTGATGATGCCCGGTATGGACGGTTTCGAGTTCATCCGCATGCTGCGGACCACCGAGCATCCCGGCCAGCATCTGCCCCTGGTGGTGGTTACCGCCAAGGATCTGAGCGACGAGGAGCGCAATTGGCTGACCGGAACCACCCGCAGCCTTGCCGAACAGGACGCCGTCAGCCGCGCCGAACTGGTCGATACCATCCGCGACTGGGTCGGGCACGCCACCGCGCGGCGGACGGTGGTGTGCTAGGCCGTTTTTCATTCCGACAAGCCGGGGCGGCATAGCTTCAAGCCCGTCCGGCGTTCGCGCAGAAGCGATTTCCGTCCGGCGGCCCATCGCCCGTGGGCCGGTCGAGTGTGGCTCACTCATTCGAACTGGCGCAATAAACAAGGCGCGACGGCTTTCCCGTCGCGCCTTGTCGTGTCTTCGCTAAAAGGAAGGGTTAGTAATTGCGCAGCAATCCCACCAGACGGCCCTGCACCTTGACGCGGTCGGGACCGAAGATGCGGGTTTCGTATTTCTGGTTGGCGGGTTCCAGGGCGATGGAGGCGCCCTTGCGGCGGAAACGCTTCAAGGTGGCTTCGTTGTCGTCCACCAGGGCGACGATGATGTCGCCGTTTTCGGCGGTATTGCAGTTTTTCAGGATGACGGTGTCGCCGTCGAGGATGCCGGCCTCGATCATGGAATCGCCTTCAACCGTCAGGGCGTAATGGTCGCCGCGCCCCAGCATCGAGGCGGGAACGGATACGGTTTCCGGGCCGCGCAGGGCTTCGATGGGCGTGCCGGCGGCAATTTTGCCCCACAGGGGCAATTCGTGGGCGTCGGCCGGATTAGCCACCGGCGCGCCCGGCAAGGCGCCTTTGAAATCGCCGCGGATGACGTTGGGGGCGAACTTGCCCTGATCCTGAACGTCGTCGCTTTCGGCAACGAAATTCTCGGGAGACATGTTTTCCGGAAGCTTCAGCACCTCCAGGGCCCGGGCGCGATGGGGCAGGCGGCGGATGAAGCCGCGTTCCTCTAGTCCGGTGATCAGGCGGTGAATGCCCGATTTGGACTTCAGGTCCAGGGCTTCCTTCATTTCGTCGAACGAGGGGGACACGCCGCTGCCTTTTAGCCGCTGGTCGATGAAAATCAGCAGTTCATACTGCTTGCGTGTCAGCATCTCGCCCTCCACCGGGAAATCGCCACAAGATATGGAACAAACCCGCAACAACTCCACTTGTTCTAGTTTGGTTCCGGACGCCCGTCAAGGGGGGAATCATCAACTGGGCGTTTATCATGGTATGACCTAGGAAAGGGCGGAGAACTTTTCCCAACTTTCGGCCACGGCGGGGTTGTCGCAGGCGACCTCCAGGGCATGGCCCAGCAGTTCCCCGGCTTCGGTCATGCGGCCGGCGGCCCACTGTGTTAAGGCCAGGCACAGCAGGCTTTCCCCGTGATGGGGCTGCAAGGCCAGGGCGGCCCGGCAGGACTGGGTGGCGGCGGCAAGTTCTCCGGCGGCCAAGGCGCTTTGGGCGGCGCCGAAGTGGCGGCGGATGTCGGGGATCAGATCCCGTTCCAGGTTCCAGCGGATGGAGCGGGCGGCGAATTCTGGCGCATGGTGGGGATGGCTCTGGCCTTCCGCCGACATCTCGTAGAAGCAGCTGTGTCGCCCGGTCGATGCCCAATTAGCGCTTTTGATCAGTTCGTCAAAGACCAGCCGGTCCTCGCCGGTGCCGTTGGAAAAGGCGGCCAGCGACCAATGGGGAAAGACGAAGTGGCAGGTCTGCTTGCTCAGCATCAGGGTGCTGGGGCAGCAGAAGCCGCCATAGCGCGCCTGATTGATGCCGCGTCCCGGCCCGACGGAATCCCATTCGTCGCGGCAGATCGGCCAGCCGGTTTCCCGGTCGACGATCCAGCGGTAGGAAAAGGCCCAGTCCCGGCCTGCGATCATGTCCAGCAGGCTGCACAGATGATCGTGGGCCCACCAGTCGTCGTCGTCCAGATAGGCCACGTAGGGGGCGTTGGCGGCATAGCTGAGAATGGTGCGCAGGGCGCCGCTGTAATGGTTGGGATAGAAGCCGCCGTGTCGGGTCGAGGTGGAATAGCCGAGATCGAGAACCGTCAGGACGACGTGCTGCGGGCATTCCCGGCGCAATTGCTCCAGCATGGCGGGATCGCCGCCGGTCGTGTCGACGCCGATCAGCAGCTGGACCGAGGCGACGTCTTTCTGGGCGAAGACCGAACGCGCCGCCCGCAGCAGGGTGGGCCGCAAGGTGGTGGGCAGAACGACGGCGACGCTGTGCATGGGCCTTACTCGGCTGTGAAGGTTCCGGACTTGCCGCCGTCCTTGTGGGTCAGGCGGATATCGGTGATGCGCATGCCTTTGTCAGCGGCCTTGCACATGTCGTAGACGGTCAGCGCCGCCACCGAAACGGCGGTCAGTGCCTCCATTTCGACGCCGGTTTTGCCGGACAGCTTGCAGGTGGCGGCAATATCCACGGCGTTGCGGGCGGGGTCCAGGGTCAGATCGACCTTCACCGAGGTCAGGGCCAGGGGATGGCAGAGCGGGATCAGGTCCGGAGTGCGTTTGGCCCCCATGATGCCGGCCAGTTGCGCCACGGCCAGCACGTCGCCTTTTTTGAAGCCGCCGGCCTGGATCAGGGCCATGGTCTCGGGGGCGACCAGCACGGAGCCTTTGGCGGTGGCGGAGCGTTCGGTGACGGTTTTGCCGCCGACATCCACCATCACCGCATTTCCCTGTTCGTCGAAATGGGTGAAGCCCGGCATGGGATTACACCGGGTCGGCCAAAAGGGCGCGGGTCGCCGCCGCCAGATCGGGCTGGCGCATCAGCGATTCGCCGATCAGGAAGCGGCGCGCGCCGCAAGCGGCCATGCGGGCCAGATCGGCGGGCGTGCGCAGGCCGCTTTCGGCCACCAGCACCCGACCCGGCGGCAGCCTGGCGGCCAGCCGCTCGGTGGTGGCGATATCGGTGGTCATGGTCTTCAGATTGCGGTTATTGACGCCGATCAGCGGCGATTTCAGCGCCAAGGCGCGGTCGAATTCGCTTTCGTCATGGACTTCGATCAGCACGTCCATGCCCAGGGCGTGGGCGGCGCTTTCGATTTCACCGGCCTGGGCGTCGGACAGCGCGGCCATGATCACCAGGATGCAGTCGGCCCCAAGGGCGCGGCTTTCCAGAATCTGCCAAGGATCGACCATGAAATCCTTGCGCAGAACCGGCAATGCCACCGACGCGCGGACCTGGGCGACGAACGCGTCGTCGCCCTGAAAATAGGGCGCGTCAGTCAGCACCGATAGACAGGCGGCGCCGGCCTCGGCATAGGCCTTGGCCAGGGTCGGCGGATCGAAATCGGGACGGATCAGACCGGCGGACGGAGAAGCCTTCTTGATCTCGGCGATCAGGCCGTAAAGCCCGGCGTCGACCTTGGCCGACAGCGCCTTGGCGAAGCCGCGCGGCGGCTCCTGAGCCTTGGCGGCGGCGGCGAGAGAATCCAGGCTTTTGGCCTGCTTGGCGGCGGCGACGTGACGGCGCTTGTCGTCGCAGATCTTGGCGAGGATGTCGCTCATGGTCAGGCGGGCACTTCCTGATTGGTGATGTAGATCAATCGTTCCAGCAGCGTCTGGGCGCGGCCGTCGTCGATGGCGGCGGCGGCCAGGGCGACGCCGTCTTGCAGGTCGGCTGCTTTATCGGCGACCACCAGGGCGGCGGCGGCGTTCAGCAGCACGATGTCGCGATAGGCGCTCTTTTCCCCGGACAGCAGGCGCAGCATGGCGGCGGCGTTTTCCTCGGCGTCGCCTCCCTTCAGGGCGGTTGCGTCGACGCGGGGCAGCCCCACGTCTTCCGGCGCGACGTCGAAGCGGTGAACCTTGCCGTTTTTCCATTCGGCGACATGGCTGACGCCGGTGGTGGTCAGTTCGTCCAGGCCGTCGGAACCATGCACTACCCAGGCGCGTTCGGCCCCCAGACGGCCCAGAACCTCGGCCAGCGGCTCCAGCCATTGGGCCGAGAACACGCCCATCACCTGGCGTCTGGTGCCGGCGGGATTGGCCAGCGGCCCCAGCAGATTGAAGATGGTCCGGGTGCCCAGCTCGACGCGGGGACCGGCCACATGGCGCATGGCGGAATGATGGCGCGGCGCCATCAGAAAGCCGATGCCGATCTCCCACAGCGCTTTCTTTACTAAGGCGGTGTCGGCGTCGATCTTGACGCCCAGGGCGGCCAGAACGTCGGCGGAGCCGGATTTGGACGACAGGGCGCGGTTGCCGTGCTTGGCCACCGGCACGCCGCAGGCGGCGGCGACGAAGGCGGCGGCGGTCGAGATATTGTAGGTGCCGGAAGCGTCGCCGCCGGTGCCGCAAGTGTCGATGGCGCCGGCCGGAGCTTCGATCGAGGCGGCCTTGGCGCGCATGACGCGGGCGGCGCCGGCGATCTCGGCCACGGTTTCGCCGCGCACGCGCAAGGCCATCAGGAAACCGCCGATCTGGGCCGGAGTGGCGTCGCCCGACATGATGACGTCGAAGACTTCGCTGGCCTCGTCCTCGGTCAGGCTTTCCCCGGCGCCGACGCGGGCCAGGAAGCTTTTCATCGCGGGCACAGCGGTCATCAGGCGGCGTTCCGCTCGGCGCGGGCCATAGTCAGGAAGTTGCTCAGCATCTTGTGGCCGTGTTCCGAGGCGATGCTTTCCGGATGGAACTGCACGCCGTGGATGTTCATGGTCTTGTGCTGCAAGGCCATGATCAGGCCGTCCTCGGTCCAGGCGGTGGCTTCCAGGCAGTCGGGCAGGGTGGCGCGGTCGACCACCAGCGAATGGTAGCGGGTGGCGCGGAAGGGGGTGGGAATGCCGGCGAACAGCCCCCTGGCGACATGGTGCATTTCCCAGGTCTTGCCATGGATCGGCGTCGGTGCCCGCACCACGTCGCCGCCGAACGCCTGGCCGATGGCCTGATGGCCCAGACAAACGCCTAGCAGCGGCACCTTGCCCGCCGCCTTGAGGATCAGTTCCAGACAGATTCCGGCCTTGTCGGGATCGCAGGGGCCGGGCGACAGCACGATGCCCTCGGGAGCCATGGCCAGCGCCTGCTCGACCGTCAGGGCGTCGTTGCGGAACACCCGCACGTCGGCTCCCAGTTCGCCCAGATAATGGACGAGGTTGTAGGTGAAGCTGTCGTAGTTGTCGATAAGCAGAAAAGCCATGGTGCCGGACCTGAGAAGTGCCTGGGAAAAGCCTTGAAAACAACGGCCTCAGAATGCTCTTGGCCGCGGGGCCGCGTCAAATCATTCCTCGGGTTCGCCGCGCCTGCTCCAGCCCGCCACCACCAGGGTTCCGGCGGCCAGGGCGATGACCACGTAAAGCGGCGGGGCCAACGGGCTGATCTGGTTCATCAGCGGCACCACCAGCGGAGTGATGCCGCCGAACACGGCGTAGGACAGGTTGTAGGACAGCGAAATGCCGGAAAACCGCACCTGGGCCGGGAAGGCGCGCACCATCACCACCGGCACCACGGCGATCAGGCCGACGCAGAATCCGGTGATGCCGTAAAGCGGCAGAATCAGATCGGGGCTGGAGGCGGCGGCGGCGTAAAGCCCCAAGGCCGAGGCGGCCAGCCCGGCGGCGCCCACCAGCAGCACCTTGGCCGGGCCGAAACGGTCGGAGGCCATGCCCACCAGCAGGCACGAGACCGACAGGCCCAAGGTCGCCAGGCTGTTGGCCTGCAACACCTTGGGCTGGGGAATGCCGTACAGCTTGGTCAGCAGGGTCGGGGTCATCAGGATCATCACGACGATGGCGGCGGTCAGCATCCAGGTGATGATCACCGACATCGTCACCGCGCTTTTATGCTGGCGCAGAACGGTTCCCACCGGCAGTCCCTCGGCCAGCTTGGCCATGCGGCTGATTTCCTCGAACACCGGGGTTTCCCGCAGGTAGCTGCGCAGATAAACCGCCAGCAGCCCCAGCAGTCCGCCCAGCAGGAAGGGAATGCGCCAGGCGAAGTCGTGAATTTCGGCGGGACTGAAATTGACGGTGACGGCGGTGGCCGCCAGCGAGCCCAACAAGATGCCCGAGGTCAGGCCGCCGGTCAGCATGCCGCAGGCCATGCCGACATGCTTGTAGGGCACGTGCTCGGACACGAACACCCAGGCGCCCGGTACTTCGCCGCCGATGGCGGCGCCTTGCAGGATGCGCATGGCCAGCAACAGCAGCGGCGCGCCGTAGCCCAGCGTCTCATAGGTCGGCAGCAGGCCCACCAGCAGGGTGGGAATGGCCATCAGGAAGACGCTCAGGGTGAACATTCGCTTGCGCCCCATCATGTCGCCGAAATGGGCCATGACGATGCCGCCCAGCGGACGGGCCAGATAACCGGCGGCGAAGATGCCGAAGGATTGCAGCTGGCTCAGCCAGTCCGGCATGTCGGCGGGAAAGAACAGCTTGCTGATGACCACGGTGAAATAGACGAAGATCACGAAGTCGTAGAATTCCAGCGCCCCTCCCAGCGACGCCAGCAGCAGCGTCTTGACGTCCTGACGGTTCAGGGGACGCGCGGGCATAAAATCGGGGTCATGGGCGGTCATGGCAAACTCGTTCGGGAAAAAATGGGCGGAAACTATGGTGTCTGTGGGGATGGGCGTCAAGGAGAAGGGGGGATTGCGCAGACTCTTGAGCGTTCTCATTGACCCAGGGCGATTTAACCCCACATCCTTTGGGCCATGAATGCTCAATCCCCTCTCGCCGCCGCCGGGCAGATTGATCTGCCGGTCGAAGGCATGACCTGCGCCGCCTGTTCCACCCGGTTGGAGAAGGTGCTGTCGAAGCAGCCCGGCGTGATCTCGGCTTCCGTCAATCTGGCGACCGAAAAGGCGTCGGTCGCCTTCGATCCGGCCCAGGCCTCGGCCCAGTCCCTGGCTCAGGCCATTGCCGGGGCGGGATTCAAGGTGCCGTCCCGGGAATTCGACCTAGCCATTACCGGCATGACCTGCGCCGCCTGCTCGACGCGGCTGGAAAAGGTGCTGCGCAAGGTCGCCGGGGTCGAGGAGGCTTCGGTGAACCTTGCCACGGAAAAAGCCCATGTCGTGGCGCTGGCCGGCGCGGTCACCGTCTCGGCCCTGGTGGAGGCGGTGGAGAGGGCCGGTTTCGGCGCTTCGCCGATCGTCGACGGCGCGGCTCCCGACGACGGGGAGAAAGTCCGCAAGGCGGCCCGTCTGGGATTGCTTCTGGTGGCGGCTTCGGCCCTGCTGACCCTGCCTCTGGTGGCGCAGATGGTGCTGGAGCTGGCGGGCGTTGATTGGATGCTGCCGGGCTGGCAGCAGTTGCTGCTGGCGCTGCCGGTGCAGTTCGTCATCGGCTGGCGTTTTTACGAAGGCGCTTTCAAGTCTTTGCGCGGCGGGGCGGGCAATATGGATGTGCTGGTGGTGCTGGGCACCACTTCGGCCTTCGGCCTGTCGGCCTGGACGGTGCTGACCGGCCACGGACACGAGCCGCTTTATTTCGAAGCCTCGACGGTGGTCATCACTTTGGTGCTGCTGGGCAAATGGCTAGAGGCGCGGGCCAAGCGCGGCGCCGCTTCGGCCATCCGCGCCCTGATGCAGTTGCGTCCCGACATCGCTCATGTGGAGCGCGAGGGGCGGCTGGTGGATATTCCCGCCGATTCCGTGGCCTTGGGCGAAATCGTGGTGATACGTCCCGGTGAGCGGGCGGCGGTGGACGGTCTGGTGGTCGACGGCGACAGCGCCATGGACGAAAGTCTGCTGACCGGCGAAAGCCTGCCGGTGGCCAAAGGACCGGGCGATGCCGTGACGGCGGGCGCGGTCAATGCCGACGGTCTGCTGCGGGTGAAGGCGACGGCGGTGGGGGCGGGTTCGACCATCGCCCGCATCATCAAACTGGTGGAGGGCGCCCAGGCCAGCAAGGCGCCGGTTCAGCGCATGGTCGACCGCATTTCCGCCGTCTTCGTGCCGGTGGTGGCGGCTCTGGCCGTTCTGACCTTTGGCGGCTGGATGCTGCTGACCGGCGATGGCCAGGCGGCTTTCGCGGCGGCGGTGGCCGTGCTGGTGATTGCCTGTCCTTGCGCGCTGGGGCTGGCGACTCCTACCGCCATCATGGTGGGGACTGGCGTCGCCGCCCGTTACGGCATTCTTATCAAAGACGCGGAAGCCCTTGAACTGGCTCATAAAGTCAACGCCATCCTGTTCGACAAGACCGGCACCCTGACCGAAGGCCATCCCCAAGTGACCGAGATTGCTGCCGCCGACGGCGACTCCTACCGGCTGTTGCAGCTGGCCGCCGCCGCCCAGGCCGGGTCCGAGCATCCGCTGGCCCGCGCGGTGCTGGCCAAGGCCCGGGCCGAGGGCATCGAGCCGTCGCCGCCGCAAAACTTCAGGGCTTTGACCGGCCTGGGACTGGAAGCCGTGGTGGACGGGCGCACCCTGCTGATCGGCAGCCGCCGCCTGATGCGTCAGAGCGGCATCGACGTTCTGAGCCACGAAGAACGGGCCGCCGAACTGGAAGCCGAAGGGCAGAGCGTCATCTGGCTGGCCGAGGGGCCGAGGCTGCTGGGCGTCATGGCCATGGCCGATCCCATCAAGCTGGGGGCGTCTCCGGCTATTGCCCGGCTGAAAAGCCTGGGAGTGGTTTCGGTGATGCTGACCGGCGACAACCGCCGCGTCGCCGCCAAGGTGGCGAAAGACGCCGGGCTGGAGGAATTCCGCGCCGAACTGATGCCCGAGGACAAGGCCGCCGAGGTGACGCGCCAGCGCGCCGAAGGCCGGGTGGTCGCCATGGTCGGCGACGGTGTCAACGACGCTCCGGCCCTGGCCGCCGCCGATATCGGCATCGCCATGGGCACCGGCACCGACGTCGCCATGCACACTGCCGGCATCACCCTGATGCGCGGCGATCCGGCTCTGCTGCCCGCCGCTTTGTCGGTGTCGCGGGCCACCTACAACAAAATCCGTCAGAACCTGTTCTGGGCCTTTTTCTACAACGTGGTGGCCATTCCCCTGGCGGCTTTGGGCATGCTCAGTCCCATGCTGGCCGGGGCGGCGATGGCCTTTTCCAGCGTCTCGGTGGTGTCCAACAGTCTGCTGTTGCGGCGGTGGAAGGCTTGATACAGTGCCCCGGTTTTTCATCGCGGCCTTAAGGAGACGGACGTGAAACGGCTGTTGGTAGGAGTGAGTCCCGGCATGCGTCTGCTGTTGTTGGGCGTCGGCGTGCTGGGGCTGGGGATCGTCATCGGTTTGGTGGTCGGTCCGCACCGCAAGCCGCCGCAGGCCATCGCCACCGCCCACATGCCCACCACCGAACAGGTGGCGCAGGCTCCCCATCCCGCCGTCGATATGCCTCCCGATCCGCCGGCGACGGAAACCAGCCACCAGACGGTGCTGGAAGACCCGCAGGCCATCATGCCTCCGGCGCCTTCCGCCGCCGCCACGGCCTCCGCCGAGCCGCCGCCGGTCCAGGTCGCCAGCCTGCCGAAGGACATGCCGCCGCCGCCGAAGGGGACGCCGCCCTGGAAACGCTACGCTTTGCCAAGTCCGGCCACCGGCGGTAAACCGATGATCGCCGTGATCATCGACGATATGGGTGTGGACAAGAAGCGTTCGGAAAAGATCCTGCAATTGCCGGGACCGCTGACCGTGTCGCTGATGTCCTATGCCGACGATTTGAGCCGTCTGTCGGACGAAGCCCGCCGGCAGGGCGACGAATTGATGATGCATCTGCCCATGGAACCCATGGCCGAAAGCGTCGACCCCGGTCCGGGGGCGCTGCTGACCTCGTTGAGCCCCGAGGAAATTCACAAGCGTTTCGTCGACGATCTCGACCGTTTCAGCGGCTATGTCGGCATCAACAACCATATGGGCAGCAAGTTCACCGCTTATGAGCCGGGCATGACCCAGGTGATGGAGGAACTGCGCCGCCGCGGTCTGCTGTTCATCGACAGCCTGACGACGGAACGTAGCGTCGGGCTCGATCTGGCGCATCGCTACGGCGTGCCGACCGCCGGGCGCAACGTGTTCCTGGACAATGCCGGCGATCTGATCTCGGTAGACCTGCAACTGACGAGGACCGAGGAGGTCGCCCGCAAGAAGGGCAACGCCATCGCCATCGGCCATCCCCGCGACGCCACCATTCAGGCCTTGGCCGCGTGGCTGCCCACTTTGGAAAAGAAAGGTTTCGTTCTGGTCCCGGTCACCGCCGTGGTCCAGGCGCGCATGGCGGAGAAATCCGTCGCCACCTCATCCCCCGCGGGACATGCTAAATCTCGTGGCGAATGATTGTTCGGGAGTACAGGATATGGCGAAGACGTACAAAGTTTCAGGAATGACCTGCGGCGGCTGCGCCCGTTCGGTCGAGCAGGCCATCAAGTCGGCGGCGCCGGAGGCTTCGGTATCGGTCGATCTGGCCAAAGGCCAGGTGACGGTGGAAGGGGCCGACGAAACGTCCGTGGCGAAGGCTGTGGACGGCGCGGGCTTCGACTTCCAGGGCGCGGCCTGATCCGTCAGGCCGGGCGGCGCGAAAGCGCAATGCTGTTCGCGCGAAAGCGCGATATCGTTCAGCGGCGTTTCCCCTGCGGGAGGCGCCGCTTTTTATTAGGCCGCCGAAGCGATGATGAACTGGCGGCGGTTCAGTTCGGTCTGGGCCAGGGCGCGCAGGGTGCCGGGGCGGGCCTTGCTGGCGATCTCTTGCAGGTCGCACAGAGGCAGGTTGCGAATCCATTCGTTAAGCATGTCATCCACTCGTCATGTTGCGCTGCACAAAATAAGGATTTCATTCCGGCAAAAGCAAGCTTTCAGAGATGCGCCCCCGTCATTGCTGCCATGCGGTTTCGGCGATCAGGCTAAGGCGAATGGGATGGCGGGATAGGCGGGAAGGCCAGCCCCTTTCCGATGGTCGGGCTTATTGCGACATTCAACCGGTTTTTCGCATTTTGCAAAGCAGTTTGCCTGAAAGAGACATCTTTCAGCGGCTTTTGTCGTGCATTTGACGCAACTGCTTGGAAGTTCCCGGCAAAGACGTTGAAAATTCATAAGAAAGCTTGGAACGCTCGATTGCGTCTGTCCTTTGTGGGCCTGGCATGTCGGTTGCACCACATTTGGTATTGAACCTTCGTGTCTCACCAAGGAGGCTGCTATGACCGACACCTATGTCTGCTGGCGCGACAATGCCTCGACCGGTCCGTGGTCGGTATTCCGGGTTGGAAGCGATGGCCGACGCCATCAGATTTTTTCCTGCGACCGTTATCTCGATGCCGCCCGCCTGGTGAGGGAGCTTCGCTCCAACGGAGGGCAAGTCGCCTGAACGGCGGAAAGCGGCAAGAACGTCCCGCGCCGAAACCGGCGCGGAGAGCAGGAACGAGGGATAACATCGTGCCGGATACGGCCAAGCTCAAATGCGTCCACAAACGTCATCAGGCCAAATCGCCCGACGGCGACCGCCGCCATTTCACCCGCGCCAGCGAGGTTGAACTGGTGGTCAACATCAATGGCCGGCTGGTCGAGGTTCTGGACATTTCTTTGTCGGGCATCCGCATCGGCAACGGCTTTCCCCTGCAGGGAGACAAGGTCGGTTTCACCATCATCCCGCGGGTCGGACAAAGGCTGGACGTCAACCGCAGCATCCGCGCCAGCGGCCAGGTGATTCGGATTGATGGCGACGAACATTCCGTGGCCATCCGCTTCGAGCGGGTCAGTTACAGTCTGGCGAAGATGATCGTCGCCGCCGTGTCCCAGCGGCTTGGGGTCAAGCCGTTTCTGCTGGCCTGATTTGCCCGGCCCGAGTGGCGGCGGGTTTCCTGCGCCGTCACTTGCCGCGCAACTGGCGCTGAAACTCCCAGCCGGTGGGACGCAGCAGGCCGTCGCCGCCGAAAAGCGCGGCGGTGTTGTCGGACTCGACGCTGTACCAGATGACCATCTGCATCTGGGCGGCGAAGGCGGCGCGCAGCAAGGGGCGGACATGGGCCTGGGCGGCGTCCCAGCTCCATTGCCCCATTTCGCTGCTGACCACGGGCTTGCCGGTGGCCGAGGTGACGTACTCGACCATCTGCGACAATGCGCGGGCGTCGTGGATGAACCAGTGGAAGTTCACGACGTCCAGCGGCGCCGAGCGATAGAGCGCCATCAAGCGGTCGGCGTCGGCCAGGATCGGTCCCTTGACGGCGTCGGGCACATCCTTCGGGCTTTGATAGACGCAAAGCGATTGCCCGGCAAAGGGGTCTTTTTCGCTGTAGAAAGCGCGGCGGGCGAAGTCGCAGGCCTGATCTGTCTGGCCTTTGCCCAGCAGCGACAGCCAATAGGCGGCGGCGACCGACCGGCTGGACAGGCCGCCGTTGGTGCAGAACATCTTGCGGGCGTGGGCGGCGGCGCAGGCGGCGTTCAGTTCGCGCAGATAATCGCCATAGCCGGCGCCGGGATTTTGCAGGGTGGCGGCCTCGTTCTCTCCCGCCTCGACCACCAGCAGGACCGGCTTCCAGGCGTCGAGCACCGTGCCCACGGCCGTCTGGTAAGCGGTCATGTCCGCAGGCGGAGCCGACGGCTTGCGGCTGGGCCAGTCCTGGCCCTGGGCTTTGATCACCAAGGCGATGCGCAGGCCCGAATTGCGGTAAACCGCGCATAACGGGCAAGGGGCGGCGGCGTTCCAGCGGTTGAGATAGATGTCGGGCGGCCTGATCCAGGCGATGCCCAAGCCGCGGGCGCGGGCCAAGGTCATGTCAGGGCTTTCGCCGGGCAGGGGCGCCAGCATGATGCCGAACGGATTGTCGGCCCGGGCGCATCCGCCCCATCCCAGCAGCGCCAGCTCCAGTCCCAGGGCGAACAGCCCCGCAAGCCTTGGCAACCGCATGCACGCTCCCCCCGAAAACTTTCCGCCCGCGACGGGCATGATGATGCGGCGGCGGCCCGGGAGCAAGATTACAGCGGATGTTTTCCCGCAAAGTCAGGAAAAATTCCCAAAAAAATCTGCCGGGCTCCTTGCATCGGACCATGCTTTCCGCGAAAACTCTTTGCGCGAAACATTGGGGCGCCGCAAATGCCGGTGAGGGGGCCGGTCGGCGCCGCCAGAAGGAGCTGTTTTACATGGTCGATACTGTGGTTCTGCCTGGAAACGACGCCCTGACCGAACAGGCGATCGATCCCACCCTCGATCTGCACGCTGAAATCGAGCGGCTGCGCCGTGAGAAGAAAGCCGTCATCCTGGCCCATTATTATCAGGACGGAGAAATCCAGGATCTGGCCGATTTCGTCGGCGATTCCCTAGATTTGTCGCGCAAGGCGGCGGCCACCGACGCCGAGGTGATCGTTTTCTGCGGCGTGCGCTTCATGGGCGAGGTGGCGAAGATCGTCAGCCCCCAGAAAACCGTCCTCATCCCCGACGCCGAGGCCGGCTGTTCCCTTGAGGATTCCTGCCAGCCGGACGCCTTCCGCGCCTTCCGTGAAAAGCATCCCGACCACATCGCCCTGACCTACATCAACTGTTCCGCCGAGGTCAAAGCCTTGTCGGACGTCATCGTCACCTCGTCCAACGCCGAGGCGATTTTGGCCCAGATGCCCAAGGACAAGCCGATCCTGTTCGCGCCCGACCGTCATCTGGGCGGCTATCTGGCCCGCAAAAGCGGCCGCGACATGACCCTGTGGCCGGGCAGCTGCATCATTCACGAGCAGTTCTCCGAACGCGAGTTGATCAAGCTGAAGACCCGTCATCCCAAGGCCTTGGTCGCCGCCCATCCCGAATGTCCCGAAGGCATCCTGACCCATGCCGACCATGTGGGCTCGACCCGGGCCATTCTGGATTTCGTGCTGGCCTCGGACCGTCAGGAATTCATCATCGCCACCGAGCCGCACATCATCCATCAGATGGAGAAGGCGGCTCCGCACAAAACCTTCATTCCGGCGGTGGGAGCCGATGGCGGCTGCGACTGCGCCCGCTGTCCGTTCATGGCCAAGAACACCCTGGAAAAAATCTATCTGGCGCTGAAGAACAACGCGCCCCGCATCGAACTGCCCGAAACCCTGCGCCAGGAAGCCTTGAAGCCGCTTCAGCGCATGCTTGATCTGTCGGTGAACGTGAATGTCAGCAAACCCGCTCTCTAACCCGGTTCCCAGTCTCGACGCCGCCATCGCCCGCCTGATCGACGACGCCCTGGCCGAGGATGTCGGTCCCGGCGACGTCACCTCTTCGTCGGTGATCCCTGAAACGTTGCGTTTCAAAGGCGTCATGGCCGCCCGCGAGGATATGGTGGTGGCGGGCATGGATTTCGCCCGCGTCGTCTTCCACAAGGTCATTCCCGAAGCCCGTTTCGAAGCCAGGGTCAAGGACGGCGACCGCGTCGGTCCCGGCACCGTGTTGGCCGAGATGGAGGGGCCGGCCCGCGGTCTGCTGACGGCGGAACGCACGGCGCTCAACCTGTTGCAGCATCTGTCCGGCATCGCCACTCTGACGCGGACCTATGTCGACCGCATTGCGGGCACCGGGGCGGTTTTGCTGGATACCCGCAAGACCATTCCCGGCCTGCGCCTGGCCGCCAAATACGCCACCCGCATGGGCGGTGCCCAGAACCACCGTATGGGGCTGTACGATGGCGTGCTGATCAAGGATAACCATATCGCCGTCTGCGGGTCGGTGGCCGAAGCTGTGCGCCGGGCCCAGGCCGGGCAGTCCGGCAAGGTCGAAGTGGAATGCGACACGCTCGATCAGGTCCGGGAAGCGGTGGCGGCCAAGGCCGACATCATCTTGCTGGACAACATGCCGCCGCCGGTTCTGACCGAGGCGGTGACCATCGTTGCCGGGCGCTGCAAGACCGAGGCCTCCGGCGGCGTCACCTTGGAAACCATTCGCGCCATCGCCGAAACCGGCGTGGATTATATTTCGGTGGGACGCCTGACCCAATCGGCTCGGGCGATCGACATCGGCATGGATTGGGCGGCTGAATAAATGACCAACATTCCCGCATTCGACGTCGTGGTGCTGGGCAGCGGCGCTGCCGGTCTGACCACGGCCCTGCTGCTGGCTGAAAAGGCCAAGGTGGCGGTTCTGTCAAAGGCCGACCTGTCCGAGGGCAGCACGCTTTACGCCCAGGGCGGCATCGCCGCCGTGCTGGACGCCACGGATTCCACCGAACTGCACATCGCCGACACCCTGGTGGCCGGCGCCGGTCTGTGCGATCCCTCCGCCGTTCGTTTCGTGGTGGAGAACGCCGAAGAATCCATCCGCCGCCTGATCGGCTACGGAGTCGAGTTCACGCAGGCGGAAACGCCCGACGGCAAGCAGATCTATCACCTGACCCGCGAGGGCGGCCACAGCCGCCGCCGCATTATCCACGCCGCCGACGCCACCGGCCGAGCCGTCGAGACCACCCTGGAAGAACGGGTCCGGGAAAATCCCAACATCACCGTCTTCGAGCATCATCTGGCGGTGGACATCATCCGCGAAAAGCTGGGGCAGGGCCGTCAGGGCCGCTGCCTGGGCGCCTATGCCCTGAACCGCGCCACCGGCCGGGTCGATCTGTTCCCCGCCAAGGCGGTGGTGCTGGCCACCGGCGGCGCCAGCAAGGTCTATCTCTATTCGTCGAATCCCGACAGTTGCACCGGCGACGGTATCGCCATGGCTTGGCGCGCCGGCTGCCGGGTGGCGAACCTGGAGTTCATGCAGTTCCATCCGACCTGCCTCTACCATCCCCAGGCCAAGAGCTTCCTGATCTCGGAAGCGGTGCGCGGCGAGGGCGGAAAACTGTTGCTGCCCAACGGCGAACGCTTCATGCCCCGTTTCGACGAGCGGGCTGAACTGGCGCCCCGCGACATCGTGGCCCGGGCCATCGACCACGAGATGAAACGCTTGGGCATCGACTACGTGCTGCTGGACATCAGCCATCAGCCCGAAGATTTCATCAAGGAGCATTTCCCCACCATCCACGCCAAATGCCTGGAGCTGGGCATCGACATCACCAAGCAGCCCATGCCGGTGGTGCCCGCCGCCCACTATACCTGCGGCGGCGTGATGACCGACAAGCTGGGGCGCACCGACGTGCCCGGCCTGTACGCCGTGGGCGAGGTGGCTTTCACCGGCCTGCACGGGGCCAACCGTATGGCGTCGAACTCGCTGCTGGAATGTCTGGTCTACGGCGCCGCCGCCGCCAGCGATATTCTAAATCGCCTGCCCGACCTCGATGTTCCCCACAATCTGCCGGTCTGGGACGAAAGCTGGGTGACCAATTCCGACGAAGAGGTGGTGGTGTCCCATAACTGGGACGAGCTGCGCCGCTTCATGTGGGACTACGTCGGCATCGTGCGCACCACCAAGCGGTTGGAGCGGGCCCAGCATCGCATTGAGCTTCTGTTGTCGGAAATCGAGGAATATTACGGCTCGTTCCATGTCACCAACGATTTGCTGGAATTGCGAAATCTGGCCCTGGTGGCCAAGTTGATCGTGCGCTCGGCCTTGATCCGCCGGGAAAGTCGGGGGCTGCACTATACCCTCGACTTCCCCTATGTCGATCCGGTGGCGGCGGCGCAGAACACCATCCTGGTGCCAAAGCGTTTCAGGCTGGCGCCGGAAGCCTGATGTGAAAAAGGGAGGATCGTCGACCCTCCCTTTTGACTTCCGCCGGAAAATCGGTCATCTCTTCGGGATGAACAGGTCGCCCGCATCGCTGACGATTATCGCCATCCCTTAAGGGGTGGGCGAGCGCTTGTGTTCTCGAACCCGCCGACGAGGCGGGTTTCGTTTTTTCCGCCTCCCGGCTTTGACGGAGGCTTTCCATGTCAGCTCATCTTCTGCGCAGCGTCATCGAGGCGGCAGACCGCGCAATCTCGGCCGAGGATTTCGACGCCGTGATGGAGTTTTATGCCGAGGATGCGGTCCTCGTCCTCAGGCCGGGGCAGGAGGTGCGGGGAAAACCGGCCATCCGCAAGGCCTTTACGATGATCGCCGACTATTTCGGCCACACTCTGTCCATCGGTCAGGGAAAGATGACCGTTCTCGAAGGCGGCGGCGACACCGCCCTGGTTCTGATGGAAACGCTGCTGAGTTTCGACGGAGAGGACGGAAGCCGCCGATCCCTCTCGCGCCGGGCGACCTACGTCTTCCGGAAAGACGGTCGGGGGCGGTGGCTGTGCTTGATCGACAATTCCTACGGCACCGACGTTTTGGCCGATCAGACCTTGTAGCCCATGCGCAATCCGCCCCAATGGCGGCCCTTGACGGTGATGGGGACCGAAAGGTCCTTCATCAGCAGGAAATTGCCGCCGCCCATGTCGCGGCGATAGGTTTGCAGCAACAGGGGCTCGGTGTTGCGGCCCGCCCGCAGGCCGGTGCGGTCGCCAAAGATGCGGCGGTTGCGGCAATTGGCGTTGTTCCAGGCGGCGTCCTTGCCTTGGGGCTGGGAATATTTGCGGTTATGGGTGGGCAGGAAGCCGTTGCGGTCGACGGCGGCGCAGAAGGTGATGCGGGCATCCCGTTCCAGCATGGGCTCCTGAATGGTCGGCAGCAGCGAGTCGGTCAGGCTGACAAAGCGGGTCATATGCTGCTGCGGATTGCTGTTGGCGATCAGCTGATAGCTTTCATCGAACAGATCGGCCATGGAGATGCGCCCGGCATCAATCGCCGCCTCGAATTCCCGGGCGATGCGGGCGGCGGCCTCTTGGACCGCTTCGATAAGGGGAGTGTCGGTGGTGCGCAGACCGGAGCGGGCGATGAAGTTCATCACCCCCTCGCCATGTTCCAGCACCGCCAGGATCCGCTCGTCGGCCTTGGTCAGATTGTCCGATGTCTGCTTGACGCCGTCGGTGAAGCGGGCGATCTGCTCCAGAACTTCCTGGCAATGGTTCAGGCTGGAACTGGCGGCGCCGGAAATGGTGCCGACCTTGTCGCTGACCGTGTTCATGGCGCCGTGAAATCCTTCCAGCGCGCCGTTGATGACGCCGACGCCCTGGTTGACCGACCCGGCCACGGTCAGGGTCTGGCTGCTGGTTTCGATCAGCTTGCCGATATTGCCCGACAGGACCGACACGGTTTCGTCGATGCCCGACGTGGTGTCGTCGGTCTGGCGGGCCAGATGCTTGACCTCGGAGGCGACGACGGCGAAGCCCTTGCCGGCCTCTCCGGCTCGGGCCGCTTCGATGGTGGCATTCAAAGCCAGCAGATTGGTCTGGCGGGCGATGGTCTGGATGTTCTTCGACATGCCGCGCACATTGGTCAGCGACTGTCCCAGATTTTGCAGTTTTTCCTCGATCTCCTGCACGGCTCCGGCCAACTGGCGGATTTCCCCCAGGGCCGAGGCGGCGGCGGTCAGGGATTGGGTGGATTGCGACGCCGCCTGATGGGTGACGTTGCTCGTTTCGCGTCCGGCATCATCGATGCGGCCGATGGCGTCACGCAGGCCGTTGGTCAGATCCTTCAGATGGGAGAACAGCTCTTCCTGGTGGCGGACGAAGCGGGCCATGCCCTCGATATTGCCGGCGATTTCGGCGACTTCGATACTGAGGGCGTCCACCATCCGGACGACACCGGTGGCGAACTCGTCCATCCGTTGATCAGCTTCGTGATCATTCCCAGACATTGTCTTCTCCCGATTATTTCATTCTTTAAGACCATTTTTATCCATCTGCGACGGTAAGGTGAATATGGATATGGATCAATGGCTTCATGCTAAAGTATAGCTGTTTCGCCGACTTTACCGCGCCGCCGCCAGGATTGCCGCTCTGCGTCCAGATAGGACCGCTCCTTCGATGGTGCAAGGCAATCCGGTCGTGGTCACATCGCCGCACAGGAGGATATTCTCGGCGACCGTGGGTGCCCGCCGCAGCCGCTCGGTCGCCGGGCTGTGCAGCAGGGTAGCCAGTTTTTCCTGAATATGGCGGCATTCCGGAATGTCGCCCTTGATTCCCAAGGCTTTGCAAGCCTCTTCCCACAGCGTTTCGACCGATTGTTCGGTCAGGTTCGGAGCGGCTGAGAGGGTGATCGAGAGGATATTATCCCTGACGAACAGCCATTGCGCCAAGCCGCCGATGAGGCCTAGCGGCGCCGACGATTGATCCGCCTGCGCAACGGTCAGGCGGAAATGCACGTTGGCGATGGCGCTGTGGGGCAGATCGGGCAGATCGGGCAAAAGCCGCCGGGCCGCCGGAGCGGGCAGGGCCAGAACCAGCCGGTCGTGGCGCGACAGATGCCGGCTTTCATCGTCGAAAACCAATTCCCGGGCCTTGCCGCCGTTTTGGACGACGCGCCGCAGCGGATGGCCGAAGCGCAGCGTCACGCCCAGGCGGCGCAGTTCCTCGACGGCGGGGGTGATGAAGCTGGCGCTTAAGCTTTCCTTGGCGCGGTAAAGGCGGGACGAGGCCGCGCCGCGCCAGACGGTGCGGGCCAGCACCCGGCGCAGCAGCAGCGCCTGAGCCTGTTCCGGGTCGGTGTTCAAAGCCGCCAGGGCCAGGGGATGCCAAAAGCCGCCATAGTGCCGCGACCGTCCCAGCGCCTGGGCCACCGTCGCATCCTGTCCGCACATCAGCCGGGGAAACGCGGCGGCGACGGTGGGCAGCAGCGACAGCGGTGAGGCCAGCCAACGGCGCCCGTCGGCCAAGTCCATCATCGGCAGGGCCGGCGGCAGGACTTGCATGCTGGTCTCGGCGTCGAGCCGGTGAAGATAGGCCCAGGCCGCCTTGTTGCCTCCGGCGATCAGATGCGTGCCGTTGTCGATTTCGGCGCCCAGCCCCTCGTCGAACCAGGAGCGGCAACGGCCGCCGGCCTGGGGAGCGGCTTCGTGCAGTTCCACGTCCATCCCGGCGTCGGCCAGGGCCAGGGCGCAGGCCAGACCGGAAAGCCCGGCTCCGGCGATGATGACGCTCATGAAAAGACCCCGTGGAAGCTGCTGCAAGGGCGGTCGGAACCTTATATAAGCTTGGACCCGTGAAGATAAGGACCAATCCAGCCGCTATGCCGTCTCCCGCCGATCTGTCTTTGTGCGCCCAAGAGGTTCGCCGCCACGACCGCGATCGCTTCGTGCTGTCGCTGTTCGCTCCGCCGCAGGAACGCGAGGCGCTGCTGGCGCTGTACGCCTTCAATGCCGAGATCGCCCGCGTGCGTGAACTGGTGACGGAGCCCATGCTGGGCCGTATCCGCCTGCAATGGTGGCGCGACATGATCGGGGAATTGTTCGCCGGCGCCTCGGGCGCCGAGCATCCCACCGCCGCCGAACTGGGGCGGGTGATCCGCGCCTACGGCCTGTCCCGCGATCCGTTCGAGCAATTGCTGAACGCCCGCGAGCTGGACATGGAACCGGCTCCGCCGGCCGATCTGGCGGCGCTGGAGGATTACGCCGCCGGCACCGCCGCCAGTTTGCAGGTCTTGACCTTGGAAATCCTGGGCGTCGGCGATCATAACGCTGCCCGCGCCGCCGCCCGCCATGTCGGTCTTGCCTGGGCGCTGACGGGCATCCTGAGGGCTTTTCCCTATCACGCCTTGGCGGGACGCATCCTGCTGCCGTTCGATCTGTTGGACGAGGCGGGTATCGATGTCGGCGATATTCTGGCGGGAAAGCCGCCGCGGGAGGCCCTGGCAAGGGTGGCGCGCCGTCTTTCGGCCCATGCCCGCGATCATCTGGCGCAGGCTCGCGGTTTTCGCCGCTCCATGCCGAAGCAGGCGATTCCGGCCCTGCTGCCGGCCAGTCTGGCGGAAAGCTATCTGAAACGGCTGGAGGCGAAAGACCACGACCTGACCGATCAGGCCTGGTCGCGGATCAACCCGCGCCCCTTGCTGCTGGCCTGGCGGGGAATGCTGCGGCGCTACTGAGCCTCAGAGATCGTCGGCCCGATATCTTTCGCGGATGACGCCGCGCAGATGCGGAGCGAAATGCTCCACGGAATCCCAGACGGCCTCCTCCTCCTTGATCTGGTCGGCGGGCATGTCGTGATAGACCTTGTTGGGGTTGTGCTTCACGGCGCTGAGAGCGGCGTGACGGCCGCGCATGCCGGGCGGCTCCGGTAAGCCGAGATCCCGCAGAAGCCTTTGGAACTGCCCGAAATCGTTCAGCTCGTCGCAAGTGACGTCGGTCGTGGCCAGGCCCATGTTCGCGGCCATGGTGGCGTAATGCAGATAACGCTTTTCCATTTCCAGGGCGTACCAGAAACAGAGCTGGTAATTGGTGGCGTTCTGCCAGTTGATCAGAGGCAGGACGTTCAAATCCCGGGGGTCCAGCAGATGCTGGATGCCGGTGGTGGTACGGCCGGGAATCGTCGAGCGCAGGAGAAAACTCCAGGCGACCTGACGCGGGTTGCGCCGGAGAAAAATCAGCGACGGCCGCAGCGACATGCGCAGAAGCGGCTCGAGAAAGCCCTTGCACAGCAGATGCGAGGTTTCGACGTAAATCTTTTCCGGGTGCTGCTGAATCATTGGCAGCTTGAATTGCAGCCAGAAGGGGTAGGCGATGAACGGGTCGACCTGCGCCCGGCGCATGAACACGGTGAAGTCCGGCTCCGGCTCGTGAAACGAGGCGACGCCGGGAATGCTCTTCAGCAGCTCGCTGAGATAGAGGGTGCCGCTGCGTCCCGACGTGACGGTGAAGATCAGATGTTTGTCGATTTCCAGTTTCGGTGCCGGCATGGGCCTGTTTTCTCCCCGGCCGAAAAACGTTCGGCCATGGACGGGGTACGCGCCTGTGACCGGACGATTACGCGAAATAGGGAAAAAAATCCCCGATATGGCCATAAGGCCTATTCGCCAGGTATTCATGGCGGCCAGGAAGACATCGCTTCGTCCTCGGCGGAAAAACCGCTATGCTGATCTGTGATCACAATTATCCGGATAGGCCCGCCGTCCATGCCGCCCCTTGCCATTCTCGCCATCGCCATCGTCGCCGAAGTGATTTCAACGACGGCTTTGAAGGCCTCGGAAGGTTTTTCCCGGCTGCTCCCGTCAATCATCGTCGTGCTGGGATACGCCGCCAGCTTCTATTGCCTGTCGCTGACCCTGAAGGCTTTGCCGGTGGGCATCGTCTATGCCATCTGGTCCGGAGCCGGCATCGTGCTGATCACCCTGCTGGGCTGGCTGATCTATGGCCAGAAAATGGATGGCCCGGCCTTGTGCGGCATGGGGCTGATCATCGCCGGGGTATTGGTGATCAATCTGTTGTCGAAAGCCACCGGAGGCGCTTGATGGCCGAAATCCGCTCGATTCGTTTCGACCCTGCGGCGCCTTTGGCGGCAGTCGACGAAGCCACCACCTATGTCTGGTACACCGATCCCGGCAACAAGCTGTGCGCCGGGTTCTGGGCGTCCGCCGATTTCCACGCCCCGGTGAACTATACCGAGGACGAGTTCTGCACCTTGATCAGCGGCGTGGTGCGGCTGACCGACGCTTCCGGCCATGTGGAAACCTATCGGGCCGGCGAATCCTTCCTGATCCCGTCGGGCTTCACGGGAGTATGGGAAACCGTCGAGCCGGTGAAGAAGTTTTTCGTCATCCATGAAAAGAACGGGCTGTAAGAAAACGCCCCTCAGGGAAAACCTGGGGGCGCACCCCTTATTGTCCGGCCATCCATTCGGCCAGATGCCTTCTGGCGCGGATGGAGTAGAGCTTTTTGCGTTCGCGTCCCTTGATCTTCTTGCCCCGTTCGTCGCGGTCCTCGGTGGGTTCGGGAAACAGGCCGAAATTGACGTTCATGGGCTGGAAGCTGTCGGCGTTGGCGCCGCCGGTAATATGGTTCAGCAAGGCGCCGATGGCGGTGGTGACCGGCGGAATGCTGGGCTGGCGACTCTGCCGCTCGGCGGCGGCGAAGCGCCCGGCCAGCAGGCCGACGGCGGCGCTTTCCACATAGCCTTCGCAGCCGGTAATCTGACCGGCAAAACGCAGGGACGGCCGCGCCTTCATGCGCAGTGAGCCGTCCAGCAAGCGCGGGCTGTTGAGGAAGGTGTTGCGGTGCATGCCGCCCAGCCGGGCGAACTCGGCGCCCTCCAGTCCGGGGATGGTGCGGAAGATGCGCATCTGCTCGGAATGCTTCAGCTTGGTCTGGAAGCCCACCATGTTGTAGAGGGTGCCCAAGGCGTTGTCCTGGCGCAACTGCACGATGGCATAGGGCTTGACCGTGGGGTCGTGGGGATTGGTCAGGCCCACCGGCTTCAGGGGGCCGTAGGCCAAAGTCAGACGGCCGCGTTCGGCCATCACCTCGATGGGCAGGCAGCCTTCGAAATAGGGCGTGCCCTCCCAATCCTTGGGCATGTGTTTTTCGCCGGCCAGCAGAGCGTCGATGAAGTCTTCGTACATCGCCTGGGTCATCGGCAGATTGATATAGTCGGTGCCGGTGCCCTTGTCGTAGCGCGACTGGAACCAAGCCTTGGAAAAGTCGATGCTGTCCTTGTGGATAATCGGCGCGATGGCGTCGAAGAAGCTTAAGGAATCCTCGCCGGACAAGGCGCGGATGGCGTCGGCCAGGGGCGGCGAGGTGAGGGGGCCGCTGGCGACGATCACCGAATCCCACTCTTCCGGAGGCAGGCCGGCGATCTCTTCGCGCTCGACGGTAATCAGCGGATGGCCGGACAGGGCGGCCTCGACGCCTTCCGAGAAGCCCTCGCGGTCCACCGCCAGCGCGCCGCCGGCCGGGACTTTGTGCTCGTCGGCCTTGCCCAGGATCAGCGATCCCAGGGCGCGCATTTCCTCGTGCAGCAGGCCGACGGCGTTGTAGTCGGCGTCGTCCGAGCGCAGAGAGTTGGAACAGACCAGCTCGGCCAGTTTGCCGGTGGAATGGGCTTCGGTGCGCCGCTGGGGGCGCATCTCGTGCAGGGTGACGGGAATGCCGGCCTGGGCCAGCTGCCAGGCGGCCTCGCTTCCAGCCAGGCCGCCTCCGATGATGTGTACAGGCTTCATAACCGCTGACTTAAGGCCAGACGGGCTCGCTGTCCAGTGTCATCGACATCTGAACTTTGAATTCAAATTGGTTCGTCGTATAACCGCACCCGAACCATAAAAGCCGGGGGCGGCAGAAGGCAGAGGAACGCTATGGCCAAACAATTCTATGTGATTGGCGGCGAATACGCCGACACCAACTTCAAGACCATCGCCGCAGGCAAGACTGAGGAACGCTTTGGTCCTTTCCCGGAAAAGGAAGCCCATGACTTGTGGCGCTCGCTGACCGGCAAGACGGTGGACAACGCCATGGTGCGCTACCGCGTCAAGCCCGCCGAGGAAAGCGCCGGCGACGAATGGTTCGTGGTCGGCGGCGAATATGCCAGCACCGAATTCAGCCAGATCGCCTCAGGCCACAAGCTGGAGACCTATGGCCCCTTCAGCCGCCCGGAAGCCTTGGCCGTGTGGCGCTCCATCACCTCGAAGTCGGTGGACAACGCCATGGCCCGCTACGACATCGTGACCCCGGAAGAGATGGCCGCCCTCAAGGGCTGAGCCCGGCCGCCAGGGCCGAAACGAAAACCGCCGCCGGATCGCTCCGGCGGCGGTTTTTTGTCGGGGCGACGGTTACTTGCCCAGCAGGTTGTTCAAGGTCTTGGTCGGGTCGGCGCCCTTGGTCACGGAATTGACCGTATCCTTCACAGCGCCGGCGGCGTTGCCGATGCCCAAGCCGCCGATGGCCTTGTTGGCCGACTGGGTCACCGAGGACAGCACCTTTTCCGCCACCTGCTGCGGCGAAGCGCCGCCGCCGTCGCGGCCGATGTTGGTCTGGTGGATGTCCGCCAGCGGCGCCCCGGCGGCGACGCCGGGGATGGGGGAAGCCAGGGTCACTTTTCCGTTGGTGATGTCCAGGGCGTCGATCACCAGTTTGGTCGCGTTCTTGTCGTCGGCGGGCTTCTGCGCCTCCTGCGACGAGCCGCCGCCCATCTTGGCGATGGCGGCATTGGCGTTGTCCTGAATGGTCTGGATGTTGCTTTTGCCGTTGGCGCCGACCTCGTAGGTCACTTCCGGCGACGCCACCAGGATGCGCTTGATGACGATGGGGTTCTTCGACACGCTGCCGGGGTCGAGGGCGACGCTGACTTCGCCCAGCTTGAACGCCGTCGGCGAATTGAAGCCGCTGGGATTGGCCACGCTCAGGCCGGAAACGGTGGCCTTGCCCTCGGTCAGTTGCAGCTTGACCGCGCCGACCGAGACCTTCACCCCCGCCACTTCCGAGCCGTATTTCTCGATTGCCTGCTTCACCAGCGAATCCGACTGGGTGTAAACGAACACGCCGATTCCAACCACGGCCAGCACGACCAGGGCGATGACGCCCATGATGATCTTCTTCATCATTCTCTCCCAGCTTATTGAAACTTAACGTCCCTTGTTCAAATACGGAGCCAGATAACGCCCGGTGTGGCTTTCCGGATTGGCGGCCACCGCCTCGGGCGTGCCGGCGGCGACGATGCGCCCACCCCCGATCCCGCCGTCCGGCCCCAAGTCCAGAATCCAGTCGGCGGTCTTGATGACCTCCAGGTTGTGTTCGATCACCAGCACGGTATTGCCGGAATCGACCAGGGTGTGCAGAACCTCCAGCAGCTTTTTCACATCCTCGAAATGCAGGCCGGTGGTCGGCTCGTCGAGAATGTACAAGGTGCCGCCGGTGGCGCGGCGCGACAGTTCCTTCGCCAGTTTGACACGCTGGGCCTCGCCGCCCGACAAAGTGGTGGCCTGCTGCCCAAGGTGAATATAACTCAAACCTACACGCTTTAGGGTTTCCATCTTGTCGCGAATCGCCGGAACGGCTTTGAAAAAGTCGGCGGCTTCCTCGATGGTCATATCAAGAACGTCGGCTATGCTCTTGCCCTTGAAGGTGATTTCCAATGTCTCGCGATTGTAGCGTTTGCCCTTGCAGACGTCGCATTGAACATAGACGTCGGGCAGGAAATGCATCTCGATCTTGATGACGCCGTCGCCCTGGCAGGCCTCGCAGCGGCCGCCCTTGACGTTGAAGCTGAAGCGCCCGGCCTTGTAGCCGCGGGCCTGGGATTCCGGCAAGTTGGTGAACCAGTCGCGGATGGGGGTGAAGGCTCCGGTGTACGTGGCCGGATTCGATCGCGGCGTGCGGCCGATGGGCGACTGGTCGATATCGACGATCTTGTCGATATATTCCAGCCCCTCGATGCGGTCATGGGGGGCGGCATGTTCGCGTGCGCCGTTAAGACGCCGGGCCAAGGCCTTGTAAAGAGTCTCGATGACCAGGGTCGACTTGCCGCCGCCGGAAACCCCGGCCACGCAGGTGAAGGTGCCCAAGGGAATGTCGGCGCTGACGTTTTTCAGGTTGTTGCCGCGCGCGCCGATCACCGACAGCGACTTGCCGCTGCCCTTGCGTCGTTTCTTCGGCACGGCGATCTCGCGCCCGCCGGTCAGATACTGGCCGGTGATGCTGTCGGGGTTCTCCATAACCTGGGCGGGAGTGCCCTCGGCGATGATCGAGCCGCCGTGGACGCCGGCGCCCGGCCCCATGTCGATCAGATAATCGGCGGTGCGGATGGCGTCCTCGTCATGTTCGACGACGATCACCGTGTTGCCGATGTCGCGCAGGCGCTTCAGCGTCGCCAGCAGGCGGTCGTTGTCGCGCTGATGCAGGCCGATCGACGGCTCGTCTAGCACGTAAAGCACGCCGGTCAAACCGGAGCCGATCTGGGACGCCAGACGGATGCGCTGGCTTTCGCCGCCCGACAAGGTGCCGGAATTACGCGACAAGGTCAGATATTCAAGGCCGACATCGTTGAGGAAACCCAGCCGGTCGTTGATTTCCCGCAGGATGCGGCGGGCGATTTCCTGGTCCTTGGGCCGCAGATGCTGGTTCAGTTCGCTGAACCAGCGCCCGGCGTCCGAGATGGAGAAGTCGCAGACCTGGGCGATGTGCAGGCCGTGAATCTTCACCGCCAGGGCTTCCGGCTTCAGGCGGGCGCCGTGGCAGTGTTCGCAAGGGGCTGTGACCTGGAAACGGGACAGTTCCTCACGCACCCAGGAGCTGTCGGTTTCGCGGAAACGGCGCTCCATGTTGGGGATGACGCCCTCGAACGGCTTTTCGGTGGTGTAGCTGCGCAGACCGTCTTCGAAGCGCATGGGCACAGTTTCCGTGCCAGATCCGAACAGGATGGCTTTTCGCGCCGTTTCGGGCAGTTCGGCAAAGGGCTGATCCAGGCGGAAGCGGTAATGCTTGGCCAGGGATTCCAAGGTTTGGGCGTAATATTGAGATGTCGATCCGGCCCACGGCGCTACGGCGCCGTTGCGCAGGGACAGGCGGTCGTCGGGCACCACCAGATCTTCGGCGAAATGCATGGTCACGCCCAGGCCGTCGCAGGCCGGGCAGGCGCCGAAGGGATTGTTGAACGAGAACAGCCGGGGCTCGATCTCGTCGATGGTGAACCCCGAGACCGGGCAGGCGAACTTGGCCGAGAAGGTGGTCCGCTCGCCGCTTTTGGCGTCTTCGGCGAACAGCAGGCCGTCGGCCAGTTCGAGGGCGGTTTCCACGGAATCGGCCAGACGCTGGGCAATGCCGTCCTTCACCACGATGCGGTCCACCACCACTTCGATGTCGTGCTTGAGCTTTTTGTTCAAGGCCGGGACTTCATCGATCTCGTAGACCGTGCCGTCCACCTTGACGCGCTGGAAGCCCTTCTTCTGATAGTCCTGCAATTCCTTGCGGTACTCGCCCTTGCGGCCGCGCACGACGGGGGCCAGCAGCAGCAGACGGGTGCCTTCGGGCATGTCGAGAATGCGGTCGACCATCTGACTGACCGTTTGGCTTTCGATGGGCAGGCCGGTGGCGGGCGAATGGGGAACGCCGACGCGGGCGAACAAGAGCCGCAGATAGTCGTAAATCTCGGTCACGGTGCCGACGGTCGAACGGGGATTCTTCGAAGTGGTCTTCTGTTCGATGGATATGGCCGGCGACAGCCCCTCGATCAGATCCACGTCGGGCTTGGCCATCAGTTCTAGGAACTGGCGGGCATAGGCCGACAGGCTTTCCACGTAACGTCTTTGGCCCTCGGCATAGATGGTGTCGAAGGCCAGCGAGGATTTTCCCGAGCCCGACAGGCCGGTGATCACCACCAGCTGATCGCGGGGAATGTCGACGTCGACATTCTTCAGATTGTGCTCACGGGCGCCACGGACGCGAATATACGAGGTCATTCATTCCACCGGAAAGAGATGCGAAAGAGGGCGGGAGGGGAAAGCGCGGGAAAGCCTTGCTGAAAATGTTGGCAAAAAATCCTTACTGGCGCTAAGAGGGGCGTTCAACGACAAAATCTTGACACCTGAGTCAGTATCAGGGGTCGGCATCAAAGCCGGAAGACGGGGCGCTCATCTGCCAATGACGAATATGGTATCCATTCAGGGTTTGTCCAAAGCCTTTGGCGGCCTTCAGGCGGTCAACCAATGCAGCTTCGACATTCCCAAAGGCGGCATCACGGGGTTGATCGGCCCCAACGGCGCCGGCAAGACCACATTGTTCTCCATGATTGCCGGTGCGATCAAGCCCGACTCTGGAAAGATTCTACTTGAAGGCCGCGACGTCACAGGTCTTCCCACCCACAAGCTGTTCGCCAAGGGCCTGGTCCGCACCTTCCAGATTCCCCACGAATTTTCCCGCATGACCGTGCGCGAGAATCTGATGGTGGTGCCGCCCGGCCAGTGGGGCGAGAACCTGGCCTGGGCGCTGCTGACGCCCGGCCGTGTGCGTACCCAGGAGCAGGACGTGCGCAACAAGGTCGACGACGTTCTCGATTTCCTGCAGATCACCCACGTCGCCAACGAACTGGCGGGCAACCTGTCGGGCGGCCAGAAGAAGCTGCTGGAGCTGGGCCGCACCATGATGACCGACGCCAAGATGGTGCTGCTCGACGAGCCCGGCGCCGGCGTCAACCGGACCTTGCTGGGCAAGCTGGCCGACGCCATTCAGCGCCTGAACCGCGAACGCGGCTATACCTTCTGCATCATCGAGCATGACATGGATCTGATTTCCCGGCTCTGTCATCCGGTGGTGGTGATGGCCCACGGCAGCGTGCTGGCCCAGGGCACCATGGACGATATCCGCCGCAACGAAGAAGTGCGCGAAGCCTATCTGGGCGGCCACGCCGCCCGCAAGCTGGACAAGGATGCCGAAAAGTGAGCGAGGGCGAGCTGATTCTCGATATGAGCGGCCTGATCGGCGGCTATGGCGGCAACGACATTCTCAAGGGCGCGTCCCTGACCGTTCAGAAGAACGAGATCGTCGTCATCGTCGGCCCCAACGGCGCCGGCAAGTCCACCCTGATGAAGTCGGCCTTCGGTCTGGTCAAGATCCGCCAGGGCAGCGTGACCTTCCAGGGCGACGACATCACCAACATGCGCCCCGATCTGGTGGTGCGCCGGGGCATGTCCTATGTGCCCCAGGAAAAGAACGTGTTTCCCAGCATGACGGTTCAGGAGAACCTGGAAATGGGGGCGTATCTGCGCAAGGGCGGCGTCGCCGAGAAGATGGAGCGCATCTTCGAGATTTTCCCCCGCCTGAAGGAACGCCGTAAGCAGGCCGCCGGCTCCATGTCAGGCGGCGAGCGCCAGATGGTGGCCATGGGCCGCGCCCTGATGCTCGATCCGGCCCTGATCCTGATGGACGAACCCACCGCCGGTCTGTCGCCGCTGTTCATCGAGCAGACCTTCGACCGCATCATCGAGATCAACAAGCTGGGAATCAGCGTCCTGATGGTGGAACAGAACGCCAAGCAGGCACTGGAAATCGCCCATCGCGGCTATGTGCTGGCGATGGGCCGCAACCGTTACGAAGACACCGGCGCCGGCCTTCTGGGCAACCAGGAAATCGCCGAGATGTTCCTGGGCGGCTAAGGGGAAAAGGAATATGGATTTCATCGATCTCCTGCAGCTGGTGGTCTATGGGCTGGTGCTGGGCAGCATCCTGACCCTGGGCGCCATCGGCGTTTCGCTGCTGTTCGGCATTCTGCGCTTCTCCAACTTCGCCCATGGCGACATCATGACCTTCGGAGCCTATTCGGCCTTCGTGGTGGTTTCGGTGTTCCACGGCCCGGTGTGGCTGGCCCTGCCGGTAGGCATGATCGTCGGCGCCCTGGTGGCCATCGCCGCCGACCAGCTGGTCTATCGCCGTCTGCGCCGGACCCAGCCGGTGATTCTGCTGATCTCGTCGTTCGGCATGGCCCTGATCATCCGCAGCATCATTCAATTGATCTGGGGGCCGCAGGACCGATCCTTCGTCAAGGGCATCCAGATGCCGCTGCATTTCGGCGACATCGTCGTGCGTCCGGATCATCTGTGGATCTTCGGCGGCTGCATCGCCATCGTCGTCGCCGTGCATCTGTTCCTGACCTATACCAAGATGGGCAAGGCCATGCGCGCCATGAGCGACAACATGGATCTGGCCCGCGTCACCGGCATCGATTCGGAAAAGGTCATCATCTGCACCTGGGCCCTGGGCGGCGCCTTGGCCGCCGCCGCCGGCGTCTTCCTGGCGCTGGACACCCGCCTGACGCCGATGATGGGCTGGTCGGCCCTGCTGCCGATCTTCGCCGCCGCCATCCTGGGCGGCTTCGGCAAGCCTTACGGTGCCATCGTCGGCGGCATGGTCATCGGCGTGGTGTCGGAACTGTCGACCGCCGTACTGCCGCCCGCCTACAAACCGGCCATCGCCTTTACCGTCATGGTGATCATGCTGATCGTCAAGCCCACCGGATTGCTGGGAGCCCGCCGATGAGTTTCGAACTTTCCGGCCTCGCCAGCTACGGCGTCTTTCTGCTGACCCTGGCGGCCATCTATGCCGTCGTCTCGCTGGCTTTGAACGTCCAGTGGGGCATGACCGGCCTGTTCAACATCGGCATCGCCGGTTTCTACGCCATCGGCGCCTATACCTCGGCCATCCTCACCACCCCGGCTTCGAGCGAGCATCTGGGGGGCTTCGGTCTGCCCTTCGTGGCCGGCCTGCTGGGGGCCATGGTGACGTCGGGCATCGTCGCCGTGTTCGTCGGTCTGATCACCATCAGCCTGCGGTCGGACTATCTGTCCATCGCCAGCATCGGTATCGCCGAGATCGTCCGTCTGATCTTCAAGAACGAGGACTGGATCGGCAACGGCGTGCGCGGCATCGCCGGCATCGAGCGGCCCATCGGCGAAAATCCGCTGATCTATCTGGCGGTGGTGCTGGTGGTGCTGGCGCTGGTCTATGTGGCCGTCGAGCGGGCGCGCAAAAGCCCCTGGGGCCGCGTGCTGCGGGCCGTGCGCGAGAACGAGCTGGGGGCTCAGGCCGCCGGCAAGAACGTCTTTCGCTTCCGTCTTGAAGCCTTCGTTCTGGGCTCGATGCTGATGGGGCTGGGCGGCGCGCTCTATGCCCATTTCATCGGCTTCGTCAGCCCCGAGGCTTTCGAGCCGGTTTTCGCCACCTTCCTGGTGTGGGTGATGCTGATCGCCGGCGGCTCGGGCAGCAACAAGGGCGCGGTGTTGGGCGCTTTCGTCATCTGGGCCGTATGGTCCGGCACCGAACTGTTGACCAACCTGCTGCCTGCCGATTTCACCACCCAGGCCTCGGCCCTGCGCGTGCTGCTGATCGGCGTGCTGTTGCAGATCATCCTGCTGCGCCGCCCCGAAGGCATCCTGCCGGAGGAACGCCCCCATGTGGGTGCCAGCCCGGTTTCCTCCACCGAAGAGGAAGAAGAGGAAACCGCCTGAGCGGTTGCAATGGAAAGCCCCCGAAGACGTTCTTCGGGGGCTTTTTTGTTGTTACGAGGATAAGCCGGATGTCCCACCGCCTGCGTCTACTGTTCCACAATCCCCGGATTTCCGCGAAAATCTGGTTGAATCGCATGCTGTTTTGGGGCGGCGCCGTATTGGTGTCGCTGTCGGCCATGCTGTTCGAGCGGGGCAGCACTCTGGGCAATCATCTTTTCCACCAGATTATCGCCGTCAATTCCTGGCTGGCATTGCTGGTGACGCCGCTAGGGTTCGCTCTGACCCTGTGGCTGACCAAGCGCCTGTTTCCCGGAGCCCAGGGCAGCGGTATTCCCCAGGCCATCGCCGCCCTGAAGATTTCCTCATCCGAGGAACGCAAGCGTCTGCTGTCGCTGCGCGTTGCCGTGGGAAAACTGCTGCTGACCAGCTTGGGGCTCAGCTTCGGCGCGTCTGTGGGACGCGAAGGCCCGACGGTGCAGATCGGCGCCGCCATCATGCTGTGGCTGGGCCGTTGGATCAGCCTGCCCATCGCCGAGTTGGAGCGGATGCTGATCCTGGCCGGCGGCGCGGCAGGAATTTCCGCCGCCTTCAACACGCCGCTTGCCGGCGTGGTCTTCGCCATCGAGGAAATGTCCCGCTCGTTCGAGGAACGCAACAGCGGCACGGTTCTGACCACCGTCATCATTTCGGGATTCGTGTCCATGGCGGTGGTTGGCAATTACACCTATTTCGGCCGCACCGACGCCGTTTTGACTTTGTCCCATGCATGGCTGCCGATTTTGGCCTGCGGTCTTGGCGGCGGGCTGTTGGGCGGGCTGTTCGCCCGCAGTCTGATGGCCATTTCCCACGGCTTGCCGGGGCGAGCAGGGGACTGGATCAGAAAACACCCCTTCGCTTTTGCCGCCTTGTGCGGTTTGGGCATGGCCTTGCTGGGCCTGATCTCGGGCAACAGCATCTATGGTACCGGCTACGAGGAAGCCAAGGGGCTGATCGAGGGTAAAAGCAGCCTGTCCGCCAGTTTCGGCATGCTGAAAATGCTGGCCTCAATCCTGTCCTATGCCAGCGGCATTCCCGGCGGGATCTTTGCGCCGTCGCTGGCGGTGGGGGCCGGGTTGGGTGCCGATCTCCAACTTTTGCTGCCTCTGGTGCCGGTGGGCGCGCTGTGCATCCTCGGCATGGTCAGCTATTTCACCGGCGTGGTTCAGGCGCCCATTACCGCCGTGGTCATCGTACTGGAGATGACCGACGACCAAAGCCTGACCCTGCCGCTGATGGCCGCGGCTTTGGTTTCCTATGGCGTTTCGCGGCTGGTCTGTCCCAAACCGTTTTACCGGACCATGGCTCAGGGTTTCATCACGGCTGCCAAGTCCTGAACCAGGCCGAGCCTTGAGCGAAGAAAAACCCCGGACGCGTCAGCGTCCGGGGCTCTTTTCGGCGGAATGCCGAAAACGGCTTACATCTTCGGTTCGAAGACCTTGACCGTCTCGATCTTGCCGTCCTGGATTTCCCAGTGGGCGAAGGTGCCGCCGACGTCGCCGTGGGCGTCGAACTTCAGCGGGCCGGAGGCGCCGATATAGTCGATCTTCTTGCCGGCGGCGATGGCGGCCTTGGCCTTGGCGAATTCGCCGGGGCCGACCTTTTCGCCGCCGTCGGCGGTGACGTCCTTGATGGCGTCGCGGATCTTGGCGCCGTCGGTCGACTTGGCCTTTTCGGCGGCCAGAGCGACCAGGATGGTGGCGTCATAATAGGTGTCGATATAGGGCTTCGGCGAGATTTCGCCGAACTTGGCCTTGTAGTTGGCCTTGAAGGTTTCGGCGGCGGCATAGCCGGGCAGCGGAGCCGCGGCGGTGCCGGCGGCGCCGTTCAGGAACTGGCCGCCGATGGTGTCGATGATTTCCGGGGCCTTCATGCCGTCGGACAGCAGGAACTTGTTGAAGGAACCGCTTTCCAGGGCCTGCTTCAGGATCGGCACGCCGTCGCCGGTGTAGGCCACGACCACCAGGGCGTCGGGATGGCCGGTGGCGGCCTTCTGGACTTCACCGCGGAAGCTGGCCTGCTTCGGCTCGAAGGGAACCGAGGCGGTCACCTTGCCGCCGTTCTTGACGAACGACTTTTCCAGGGTTTCGGCCAAGCCCTTGCCGTAATCGTTGTTCACGTAAATGATGCCGAGCGACTTGTAGCCCTTGTCCTTGGCGACCTGGGCCAAAGCCACGCCCTGGAAGGCGTCGGACGGCACGGTGCGGAAGGTGAAGCCCTTGGACTCCAGGGTGCTGATGACCGGCGAGGTGGCCGAGCCCGAGATGATCGGGATGCCGGCGGGAACGGCGACGGTCTTGGCGACGGGAATGAACACGCCCGAGCCCATGGGGCCGACCAGCGCGTTGACCTTTTCCACCGAAACCAGCTTCTGAGCAGTGTCGACGCCGGCCTGCGGGCTGGTCTGGTCGTCGCCGACCGACAGAGCCACCGGCGAGGACAGGACGCCGCCGGCCTTGTTGATTTCGTCCACGGCCAGCTCGACGCCGGTTTTGGCGGCGGGGCCGTAATCGGCCAGTTCGCCCGTCAAGGGCATGATCGCGCCAATCTTCAGCTTGCTCTCGGCAAATGCCGGCACGCTGGCCAGCATCGCCGCCGCCATCACGGCGGCACCGACACGCTTATGGAAAACAGCCATTTCGGCCTCCGGTTGGTTCTAGGATGGGCAAGAGTTTATGCGTCCTTTCATCTTCCTGCAACGGAATGAAATGGGGCATAGGGTTAGTAAAACGTCTGTAAATTCCACGGATTAACCGGCGTTTCCGCCACGATGAAAAATCGGATTTGCCCAGGGCGGCCCCGGCGGGCTAAAGTCCGCGCTTCAGTAGCGAAGACGCATCATTCTCAAGGAGCAGGGGGCCATGGCCGGTTCTGTCAACAAAGTCATTCTCATCGGCAATCTGGGCCGCGACCCGGAAGTACGCCACGGCCAGGACGGCTCGAAGATCGTCAGTCTGAACGTCGCCACCTCGGAAAGCTGGAAGGACCGCTCCGGCGAACGCCGCGAAAAGACCGAATGGCACCGCGTGGTGATCTTCAACGACCGTATTTCCGACGTGGCCGAGCGCTACCTGAAGAAGGGCAGCAAGGTCTATCTGGAAGGTTCGCTGCAAACCCGCAAATGGACCGACCAGAGCGGCGCCGAGAAGTACACCACGGAAATCGTCATCGGCAAGTTCCGCGGCGAGCTGACCTTGCTGGACGGCCGCGGCGAAGGCGGCGGGCAGGGTGGTTACGGCGGCGGCGGCGACTACGGCGCTTCCGATCAGAGCTACGGCAACGGCGGCGGCGCGGCGCGCGCTCCGGCGGCGCGCCCGGCTTCGGGCGGCGGTTCCGGCGGCGGCTGGGACGCCCCGCCGGATCTGGACGACGAAATTCCGTTCTGAGGCAAACTCGTCTTTCAAGGCGACGAAAGTCCGAAGGCTCCGGCCTTCGGACTTTTTTCATGATCGGACGCCGAGGGAGCCGCAACTGAAAAAGGATGCCCTGCCCGCCTTTTTCAGGGGCGGAATCTATTCCGCTCTTTATCCCTAAGTGTCGATGGTGAATAGTAACGTCATATAAGCTAGACTATGTCTCCGGACCATATTCCCAGACTACTCCATGACCGCCAGCTTCGTCACCGAAACCGCCTCGTCGCAACAAAAGATCGTCATATCCGCCTTTGCCGGGGTGCTGGTGACGATGGCCGGCGTTTCCATGCTGCAAGCCGGCATGCCGCTGCTGCAGATTCCAGCTTTCCTGCCGTTTTACGGAGCCCTGGTGATCGTCACGGATTCCCTCACGGCCTATCTTCTGGCGGTTCAGTTCCACATCACGCGCAAGCCGTCGACATTGATGCTGTCGGCGGCTTATCTCTATTCCGGTCTGATCGTCATCCCCCACCTGCTGGTGTTCCCCGGTGTCGTCACCGCCACCGGCCTGTGGAGCGCCGGGCCGCAAAGCGCCGTCTGGATGTGGGTTCTCTGGCATGGCGGCTTTCCGTTGCTGGTATGCGGCTACGCTTTCCTGCGCCGCCTGGAGAACAGCCTGGGCCTGGATATCTGCGCCCCGTGCTGGTCGTTCCTGATGCCGGCCATGGTCATCGCGGCGGTTGCCGGGCTGGCCCTGCTGGTCACCGTGGGACGGGATCTGCTGCCGGAGCTGGTCGAAGGGAACGATTTTTCACGCTTGTCGCAGTCGGTTTTCGCCAAGGGGGTGATCGCCCTGAACCTGTTGGCGTTGATCGGCGTCGTCGCCGTAAGCCGCTGCCGCGCCGTCGGCGATCTGGGGTTGGCCCTGGCCATGCTGGCCAGCCTGCTGGACGTGACCCTGACCCTGCATTCGGGGGCCCGTTTCAGCCTGGGTTGGTACATGGCCCGCCTGAACAGCGTGGTGTCGGCCAGCACGGTTCTGTCGGTTTATCTTTACGAGGTCGGCTGGCTGCACCACAAGGTGGCCAGTCTCAATGTGTCCCTGTTGCGCATGGCCTTCCTGGACCAGTTGACGGGATTGGCCAACCGCCGCCAGTTCGACCAGCGTCTGGATGCCGAATGGGGGCGGGCGGCGCGGGAAGGACATCCCCTGTCCCTGGCCATGCTGGATGTGGATTTCTTTAAAAAATACAACGACCGTTACGGGCATGTCGCCGGCGACGACTGTTTGAGCCGGGTGGCTCAGGCCATCGCCGGCGCCCTGAAGCGGCCCGGCGATCTTGCCGCCCGGTACGGCGGCGAGGAATTCGCCCTGATCCTGCCTGATACCGGCGAGAACGGCGCTGAGAAGATGGCTAAAGCGGTGGTCGAGGCCGTACGTCATCTGCATCTGCGCCATGAATCGGGCGTCGATGGCGGAATCGTCACCGTCAGCGTCGGCGTGGCGACGATTTATCCGAGTGCCGGGCGCGGCTACGAAAGCCTTAAGGAAACCGCCGACAGGGCGCTTTACCAGGCCAAGGAATCGGGACGCAACCGCGTGTCGGCCGTTTCCGCCTGACTTGGCGGGAAAGGAACCATCGCTGGTACTCCGCCTTGTTCGCCCATGCGATATCTGCTACCTTGCGCCCCGCTGAACGCGATCTGAAACGACCTTTGCCGGCTTCCGGCTTTTCCCTTTCATAATCGAGATTGACGCTTTGACTTCAACGCCCACGCCGCCGACCTTCGACATCACCCCGGTGACCATCGAAGAGGAGATGAAGCGATCCTACCTCGATTACGCCATGAGCGTGATCGTTTCCCGCGCCCTGCCTGACGTGCGCGACGGCCTGAAGCCGGTGCACCGCCGCATTTTGTTCGCGATGAAGGAAAGCGGCTACGACTTCAACAAGCCCTTCCGCAAGTCCGCCCGCATCGTCGGCGACGTCATGGGCAAGTATCATCCCCACGGCGACTCGGCGATCTACGACGCCATGGTGCGCATGGCGCAGGACTTCTCCATGCGCCTGCCGCTGGTGGACGGCCAGGGCAATTTCGGCTCCATGGACGGCGACCCGGCCGCCGCCATGCGTTACACCGAAGCCCGCATGGCCCGCTCGGCCGCCGCCCTGCTGGACGACATCGACAAGGAAACCGTCGATTTCCAGTCCAACTACGACGACACCATCGAAGAACCGACGGTTCTTCCCGCCCGTTTCCCGAACCTGCTGGTCAACGGCGCCGGCGGCATCGCCGTCGGCATGGCCACCAATATTCCGCCGCACAATCTGGGCGAGGTGATCGAGGCCTGCTGCGCCGTCATCGACCGCCCCGAGATCACCGTCGAAGAACTGATGGAGATCATTCCGGCGCCCGACTTTCCCACCGGCGGCATCATTCTGGGCCGGGCTGGCATTCGCTCGGCCTTCACCACCGGGCGCGGCTCCATCGTGCTGCGCGGCCGCTGCCATTTCGAGGACATCCGCAAGGACCGCACCGCCATCGTCGTCACCGAAGTTCCCTATCAGGTGAACAAGGCCCGCATGATCGAGCAGATGGCCGAACTGGTGCGCGACAAACGCATCGAAGGCATTTCGGATCTGCGCGACGAATCCGACCGCGACGGCGTGCGCGTGGTCATCGAGCTGAAACGCGACGCCGTGCCGGACGTGGTGCTGAACCAGCTTTACCGCTACACCCCCCTGCAGACCAGCTTCGGCGTCAACTCCCTGGCCTTGAACGGCGGCCGTCCCGAGATGATGCCTCTGAAGGCCATTCTCGAAGCTTTCGTCGCCTTCCGCGAGGAAGTGATCACCCGACGGACCATCTTCGAGCTGGGCAAGGCCCGCGACCGCGCCCATCTGTTGGTCGGTCTGGCCATCGCCGTGGCCAATCTGGACAAGGTGATCAAGCTGATCCGCGAGGCCGCCGATCCGGCCACCGCCCGCGAGCAGTTGATGGACCGCGACTGGCCGGCCATGGATGTGGCGCCGCTGATCGAACTGATCGACGAGCCGGGCCGCGTGGTGGTCGACGGCAGCTATCGTCTGTCGGAAGCCCAGGCCAAGGCCATTCTCGACTTGCGTCTGCACCGTTTGACCGGCCTGGAGCGGGACAAGATCCACGCCGAGCTGACCGAGATCGGCGAGCAGATCAAGGAATTCCTGCATATTCTGGGCTCCCGCGTGCGCCTGTACGAGATTCTGCGCCAGGAACTGGTGGACATGCGGGTGCAGTTCGCCACTCCGCGCCGCACCGACATCGAAGACAGTGAATTCGAAGCCGATATCGAGGATCTGATCGCCCGCGAGGACATGGTGGTGACGGTGACCAACACCGGCTACATCAAGCGCGTGCCTTTGTCCGAGTACCGCACCCAGCGGCGCGGCGGCAAGGGCCGCTCGGGCATGGCGATCAAGGAAGAGGATTTCGTCACCCAGGTGTTCGTGGCCAACACCCACACGCCGATCATCTTCTTCTCCTCGACCGGCATCGCCTACAAGATGAAGGTTTATCGCCTGCCGTTGGGCAGCCCGCAATCTAAGGGCAAGGCCATGGTCAACTTGCTGCCGCTGGATCAGGCCGAGACCATTTCCACCGTCATGCCGCTGCCCGAGGACGAAAGCACCTGGGGCGATCTGCACGTCATGTTCGCCACCGCCTCGGGCAATGTGCGCCGCAACCTGTTGTCGGACTTCACCGACATCCGCGCCAACGGCAAGATCGCCATGAAGCTGGACGAAGGCGACAAGCTGATCGCCGTGCAGGTCTGCTCGGAAGAGCAGGACGTGCTGCTGGCCTCCCATCAAGGCAAGTGCATCCGCTTCCAGACCACCGAAGTCCGCGTCTTCAAGGGCCGAGATTCGACGGGCGTGCGCGGCATCCGCCTGGACGGCGAGGACAGCGTCATCAGCATGTCGGTGCTGACCCACGCCGACTTCGACAGCGAAACCCGCGACGCCTATCTGCGCGGCGAGATGCCGGCCGAGGATTCCGAACGCATGGCCGCCGCCGAACAGCATATTCTGACCGTCAGCGAGAACGGCTTCGGCAAGCGCACCTCGGCCTATGAATACCGCATCACCGGCCGCGGCGGCTCGGGCATCGCCAACATCGACCTGACCGAGAAGACCGGCCCGGTGGTGGCGTCGTTCCCGGTCGAGCATTCCGACGAGATCATGCTGGTCACCGATGGTGGCAAGCTGATCCGCATTCCCGTGGACGGCGTGCGCGTGGTCGGCCGCAAGACCCAGGGCGTCACCCTGGTGCGCACCGCCGAGGACGAGCGCGTGGTTTCCGCCGCCCGCCTGGGCGATGTCGGCGGCTCGGACGACGACACCGAGAGCGACGAGATCGACGGCGACGACGTCGATACCGGGGAGACGTCTGGAGAAGACAATGCCTAAGCGCGTCGGCGTTTATCCGGGTACCTTCGATCCCATCACCAACGGTCATCTCGACATCATCCAGCGGGCCTGCCGCTCGGTGGACAAGCTGATCATCGGCGTGGCCCGCAATGCCGGCAAGAACCCGCTGTTCTCGCTGGAGGAACGGGTTGCGATGGCGTGCGAGGACCTGGCGGCGCTGGCCAATCCGTTCGGTACCGAGATCGAGGTGCGCCCTTTCGAGGGGCTTCTCATGCAGTTCGCCGCCGATTGCGGAGCCACCCAGGTCTTCCGGGGCTTACGCGCGGTGTCGGATTTCGAGTACGAATTTCAGATGGCCGGGATGAACGCCCGGCTGAATCCCGATATTGAGACCCTGTTTCTGATGGCCTCGGAGCGCTGCCAGTATATTTCGTCGCGCTTCGTCAAGGAAATCGGCCGGCTGGGAGGAGATATCTCCACTTTCGTGTCCCCCCGCGTGCGCCAGCGTCTGGAAGACCGCTGGTCCGTTTCGCGGGACTAATGCCACCCTTTGCCTCGGAGCGTTTCCAGAATGGCGTCTGATTTGGAAAACACCCTCTATCTCGATCTCAAGGATGGCCGCGTCGTCATCGAGCTGCGTCCCGACCTTGCCCCCAAGCATGTCGAGCGCATCAAGGAACTGGTGCGCCAGGGCTTTTACGACGGCCTGGTCTTCCATCGCGTGATCGAGGGTTTCATGGCCCAGGGCGGCGACCCCACCGGCACCGGTGCCGGCGGCACCGGCCAGAAGCTGCCCGCGGAATTCTCCAACGAGAAGCATGTCCGCGGCACCTGCTCGATGGCCCGCGCCCAGAATCCGAACAGCGCCGACTGCCAGTTCTTCATCATGTTCGCGCCGGCGCCCCATCTCGACCGCCAATATTCCATCTGGGGACAGGTCACCGAGGGCATGGATCTCGTCGACAAGATCAAGCGCGGCAGCGGTCACGGCGGCACGGTCAGCGACCCCGACCAGATCATTCGCATGCAGATTGCCGCCGACATTAAGGAATAAAAGGATGTCGTTGTTTAAGAAGCTTTTTGTGGTTCTGTCCCTGATCTGTTGCGGCAGCGTCGCCTTTGCCGCCGCGCCGGTCGCGGACCCCGAGAACACCCTGATCATGCAGCTTAAGAGCGGCCGTGTGGTCATCGCCATGCGTCCCGATCTGGCCCCGAAGCATGTGGCCCGCATCAAGGAACTGGCGCGCAAGGGCTTCTATGACGGCACCCCGTTCCATCGCGTCATCGACGGCTTCATGGCCCAGGGCGGCGATCCCACCGGCACCGGCCGCGGCGGCTCGGGCTTCAAGCTGCCGGCCGAGTTCTCTCACGAGCATCATGTGCGCGGCACCGTTTCCATGGCCCGCGCCCAGGATCCCAACAGCGCCGATTCCCAGTTCTTCATCTGCTTCGCCCCGACTCCCAGCCTGGATGGTAACTACACCATCTGGGGGCAGGTGGTCAGCGGCATGGAGTTTGTCGACAAGATCAAGAAAGGCGACGCCGCTTCCAACGGCATGGTGATCGATCCTGATCTGATCGTGTGGATGAAGGTCGCGGCCGACGTGAAAGACTGATTGACCTGGGGGGCCTCCATCCCTATGTTGGGCGCCCCGCAAGGGACGAGCGCGTAGCTCAGTCGGTAGAGCACGTGACTTTTAATCATGGGGTCCCGGGTTCGAGTCCCGGCGCGCTCACCATCAAAAAGCCCCGGCAGCCAATCGGTTGCCGGGGCTTTTTCGTTCCCGCCTCAATATGCCGGGCGCATGTCGTAGGCCGCCAGGATAAGCTTGACCCGGCCGGTTTCCTTGAGACGGTTCAAAGCCGCGGCAAAACGCATGGCCAAGCCCTCGGAAACGCTTTTCCGCGATAGTCCGATGGAATATTCCAGGGGAACGGCGTCACCGACCATTTTGATGCCCGGCAATTTCTCGCTTCTCAAGATATAGGACGCGACATCGCGGTTCATCAGAACGACGCCGCCGTCATAGCGGTCCGCCGCCAGTTTCTTCAGGGCCATAAGATTGCTGACTTCGACTTCGACGGGTTGGCTTCCTCCGGATTGCCTCACCAAGCCTTCGAGTGTGATTGACGTTCCCGACGGGCCGTAGGCGATCACCCGCACGTTCCGGATATCGGCCGGCTTCTGATAGATGAAGTCCGATTTCTCGTTGGCGAAGAAACTGTATTCGGCATGAATCAAAGCCGGCATCACGAAGAATTTCTGCCGCCGCTCGGCCGATGTCGTCAGAACGGTGAAAATTCCCTCGGCGTCGCCGGCTTCGGCCAACGCCAGGGACCGCCGCCAGGGCAAAACCTGGATGGGACAGGAAAGCTCCAAAGCCTTGCAGGCCTCGGCGACGATCTCGGCCAGCGGCCCTCCGGCCTTGCCGTTCTTTTCAAAGGAAAAGGGCGGCAACTCCTCGGTGACGAAACGCAGCGTTTCGGCCCGTGCGGAGGATGCGGCGAATGCCACCGTCAGGGCTGCGGCCAGAAGAGGCAGAAGCGCTTTTTTACGGACGGTCATCTGTCCCTCCCGAAGGCCGCTTGCGGCGGAATGGATGGGCAATGATATCATCGAACCGATAAAATCGAATTGTCGTTTTATCAATTAGACCGAACGGTCCGCTGCGGTGGATCATCCGGGTCCGCGAGAAGGCGACGCAGTCCTCATAGAGGCGGGCTTTTGCGTTCCCACACAAAGGCCAGACAGCGCAAGCCCCCGGATTCGCCGGAAGCGTCTGTGACAAAGAGACAACTTCTGGTTTTCCGATATCGGCGCCTGTTCCGTCTCAACATCCTATCCATAAACAAAATTCGTCTATCTGACCGATTCTGATGGAATGGTGGAGAATCCATCTTTTACACGCATGACTAGCAGTCTACGGGATTTGATGGTATCGTTGAATTTCCATAATATTTTATGCGGATTGCATCTATTGCGCTGTGGCCAGGGGGAACAGGCCCGCCGCGATGACGACAAAACCCAGCAAATGGGTGGTGGGGAGAAACGATTTGACGAGCATTTTTTCGCGTCTGTTCGCGCTGGTCGCGATCGGTATCGCGGGGCTTCTGGCCGTGTCCGGCGTGGCCCTGTTCGAACTGAAGTCTTCGATGATGGCCGACCGCGTGGCCGGCATCCGCAGCATTTCGGAAAGCGCCCAGGCCGTTCTCAAAGCCTACCAGGATAAAGCCGACCGGGGGGAGATGAGCCAGGAGGATGCCAAGGCGTCGGCTTACCGCATCATCGATCTGATCCGCTATGACGGCGACAACTACGTCTTCATCTACGACTACGAAGGCAAGGCGATCGTGTCGCCCGGCCATTCCGAACGCATCGGCAAGAACTATTTCGAGGTCAAAGCGGCCGACGGCGTGCCGTTCATCGCCGAAATGATCCGCAAGGGCAAAACCGGCGGCGGTATGGTGGCTTACACCTTCCAGAAACCGAACCAGACCGAGCCGTCGCCCAAACGCTCCTATGCCATCGGTTTCCAGCCCTGGGGCGTGATCGTGGGAACCGGCGTCTATGTCGACGATGTCGAGGCCGCTTTCCGGCAGAAAGCCCTGCAATTCGGCGGTATCGTCGCCGCCTTGCTGGCGGTCAGCCTGTTTGCCGCCTGGCGCGTCACCCGCGGCCTGACGGTTCCTTTGGGGCAATTGACCTCGGCGACGCACCGTCTGGGGCAGCGGGATTACCGCGTCGACGTGCCCGGAACCAGGCGGCGCGACGAAATCGGCGCGCTGGCCCAATCCATCCAACTGCTGCGGGACGAGGCTCTTGAGGCGGAAACCTTGCGGAACGACCAGTTGCAACAGGAAGAACGGACGGCACAGCGCCGACGTCAGGACATGATGCGATTGGCCGACGGTTTCGAAGGCAGCGTCAAGACGGTGGTGGATGTCATGGGGCATTCCATCGGCGACATGCACCATGCCGCCGAAGCCATGGGCGGCGCGGTCGTGCAAGCTGGCGAAGTGGCCACAGCCGTGGCCGGCGCCGCTTCTCAGGTGTCGTCCAACACCACCGCCGTGGCCAGCGCCACCGAGGAACTGACCGCCTCCATCGCCGAGATCGTGCGTCAGGTGCAGCAATCCACCGCCGTTTCGGATCAGGCGGTGCAGGAAGCCAGCCGCACCTCGGCCAGCATGGACGGGCTGGTTTCGTCGGTAGGACGCATCAGCGACGTTATCAACCTGATCAACGACATTGCCGCCCAGACCAATCTTTTGGCCCTGAACGCCACCATCGAGGCGGCCCGCGCCGGCGAAGCCGGAAAAGGCTTCGCCGTGGTGGCGGGCGAAGTCAAGCATCTGGCCAACCAGACCGCCAAGGCGACGGAAGAAATCGGCACGCAGATCCGCGACATTCAATCGGCGACGCAAGGAGCGGTGACGGCGATTTCCGGCATCGCCTCGACCATCGACGCCATCAGCCATACCTCATCGGCCGTAGCGGCGGCCGTCGAGGAGCAGTTGGCCGCCACCCAGGAGATCACCCGCAACGTTCAACAGGCCGCCAGCGGCACCCAGGAGGTTTCGGCCATGATCGGCCGCCTGCACGGCTTGACCGACAATATCGGCCAGGTTTCGGAAACCGTCTCCAAAGTCTCGGGTGATTTGAACCGCGAGGCCGAGAGACTGAATTCAGAGGTCGGCGGCTTCCTCTCTTCTGTCCGCGAGGCCGGTTGAGGGCAGGGGAACGACAGGCGGCACGTCCGGGTCAAGGCGTGCCGCTGACCTCGTTGACCCAGGCGATGATGCCGTCCTGGGCGGCGGAAGGCGTGCCGAGATGATCGGCCTCGACGCTCAGATAGCGGTTGAAGTTGTTGGGCGGCAGACGGTTGAACAGATAATCCTGCCCCAGCGTCGCCATGCGGTCGCGGTCGCCGACGACGATCAGCACCGGAGCGCTTTGATGGACGGCGTTCTCGGACATATTGGCCAGGCCGTCGGGATTGTTGTAGCTGAGAAAAATATTGGCGCTCAACGACAGAGCCCGGGCCTGCCCCTGGTTGACGTCGTTGAAGACAATGCTGTCCTCGCCTTTGCCGGCGTCCACCTTGGCCTTGGCGTCAGCTACCTTGTCGGCCATCCGGGCGCGAAAATCGGCCAGTTCCGGAGTATGGCCGGGGGCGATGGCCATGATCCCCAGCAGGCCGGGATGGTGCGCGCCGTAGGCAAGGGCGGCGTTGGCTCCCAGGCTGTGGCCGCCGACGATGATGCGCTTGGCGCCGTTGACCCGCAAAACGTCGATGGCGAAACCGATTTCGTCCATGGCGGCGTCGAAGGTCTTATCGTAGCCGCGCCGTCCGGCCCAGGGCATGGTCGGCGTCGTCACCTGATAACCGGCGTTTTTCAGGCCAGCGGCCAACTGGTCGATATGGGCGTTGGGCGATCCCCATTTGCCGTGCATCAGAACGATGCCGACCTCGTGGTGATCGCCGGCCAAGGCGGGACTTTGCAGCATCAGAGCCAAAATCAGCCAGCCGAGCAGACGTTTTAGGGAGACCGGCTTGTCGGCCTGCTTCCAAAGAGGTTTACGCATGAGCCTGACTCCAAACAAAAACGGCGCTCCTTTGAAGGAGCGCCGCGATGGACCGCCGGCCGGTCAGCCGTTGTATTTCTTCGCCACGTCGTGCATGGCCCGCACCACCTGTTGGGCGAAGGTCTGGCGCAACACCTTGATCTTGGCCAGATGCATCTTCTCGTCGATCTTGTTTTCCTCAAGCCGCTCCTCGGCGCGCATCAGCGCGGTGGTGCAGCGGTCGTGGATGGCCCGCTGCCAGTCTTCGGCGGTATAGCGGGCGCGCTGGTTGATCGGCACGTTCAGCCAAATGCTTTCGGCCAGCTTCACCAAGGCTTCCTGGTTGACGATGTCGTAGCCCAGGGTTTCCTCGATATCGCGGCGGACATCCTTGGCGGCGCTGAGTTGCTTGACCCGGTCCTCCTCCGAGAGGTTACTGGCGATTTTGCGAAGGCGGGTGCGATCATCGGACATCTGTTGTTACCACCTTGGTAAAAGGTTGTTTCCCTGATTTTGCCACCGCCGGCGCATAACCTCAATCATTGAAGCGAAAGCGCTGCATAGCCATGCGGAAAGTGGTAGAATTAGACCAACGCGACCGCACCTCAGAGTCGCGCAGAACGTGGAGGAGGGTGAGATGGTCAACCAGTACGAAAGTATGCTGAAATTGCAGATTGCCGCCTGGGAAGGTTGGGTAAAGCTCTGGAAAGACGGCTTCACCGCCTATGAGACCCTGGTCGCGCATCAGGGCAAGCTGCTGCAGCATCCCAGCTATCTGCGCTTCCAAGACTTCATTCCCAGCGGGGCCTCGCTGCTCGACCATTACGGCAAGCGTTCCCACGACGTCGACGTGGAACGGGTTTAATCGCCGCCTTCGCACATATGATCCATCAGCCGGCATAGGAACGCCTCGCCCAGGGCCAGCTGTTCCAGGGCGACGAATTCGTCCGGTTTGTGCGCCTGTTCGATCGAACCGGGGCCGCAGACGACGGTGGGCACGCCGACATCGTTGAACAGTCCGGCCTCGGTGCCGAAGCTGACGCGGCCGATTTCGTTCTCGCCGGTCAGATTGCTGACGAAGCGCACCGCCGGATGGTCGTCCGGCAGATCGAACCCGGCGGTGTCGTTGACGGTGCGGAAGTCGAAACCGGACCGCGGATCGACGTCCTTCATTTCGGGTTCGACGTAGCGGCGGGCGAAATCCATGATTTCGTCGTGCAGGGCGTCCGGCCCCTGCTGCGGCAACGAGCGGATCTCGAAATCGAACCAGCAATCGCGGGGCACGATGTTCAAGGCCTTGCCGCCCTGGACCACGCCGGTGTGCAACGTGGTATAGGGCGGATCATAGGCCGGATCGAAGGGCCCGTCGGTGCGGATTTTCCGCTGCAACTGGCGGATTTTGGCGATCACCTCGGCAGCCGCCTCGACGGCGTTGACGCCCTGGTCGTTCAAGGCCGAATGGCATTCCTTGCCGTGAACGTGACAACGCAGGGACCGCTTGCCTTTGTGCCCGGCGATGACCTTCATCAGGGTCGGCTCGCCGACGATGCACAGCTTCGGCTTGACCGGCAGGGTGGACAGATCGGCGATCAGGCGGCGCACGCCCATGCAGCCGATTTCCTCGTCGAAGGAAAAGCTGAAGGCCAGCGGCGTCTTCAATCCGCGCCGGACGAATTCCGGAGCCAGCGTCAGGGCGATGGCGATGAAGCCCTTCATGTCCGAGGTGCCGCGTCCGAACAGCTTGCCGTCGCGTTCGGTCAGGACATAGGGATCCTGGCTCCAGTCCTGGCCTTCGGTGGGAACCACATCGGTATGGCCCGACAGCATGATGCCGGGAACGTCCGGGTCGCCGATGACGGCGTAAAGATTGGCTTTCCTGCGCTCGTCGTCGAAGGTCAGGCGGGTTTGCGCCCCCAGGGCTTCCAGCCGGTCTTTGATGAAGGCGATGGCGTCCAGGTTGGAGCGATGGCTGGTGGTGTCGAAAGCGATCAGGCGTTCGAGAACGGACAGGGTTTCTGCGGAAGGTCGTCGGTCGATCATGATCGGGACACTATAGGCCAGAACTGGCTGCGTCGCGCAATGTTTGCGCCTTGCCGACCACGGAACGCACCAAGGGCGTCACCCCGTAGGCGTCGAACTGGTCTTGCGTGACCCAGGCGGCGGCATCGGCGTCGTCTCCGGCCCGCACGTCCCCGGCGCGCCACAAAGCGGCGAAATCCACCACGGTGTAGTGAAAACGCAAAGTCCCGTCCTCGGCCCTGTCCATCAGATCGACCACGTCGGCGACTCCCAGCCAGAGAACGTCCGTCAGGCCGGTTTCCTCTGCCAGTTCGCGGCGCGCGGCGTCCAGCACGGTTTCTCCCCGTTTCTGCTTGCCGCCGGGCAGGGACCAGGAACCGGCCCGCGGCGGATGGGCGCGACGGATCAGCAGGACCGCCTGGCCCTTCATTACCACGGTGCCGACGCCGACGACGGGACCGGCCTGCATCTCAGAGTTTCGAGCGTTCGGCTTTCGAGTAATTGCTGAAATGGCCTTCGCGGGCGGCCTGGGCGCGGCCTTCGCGGATGATCGACTTGGATTTGGCGTCGGGAGCGATGGCTCCGATCATCCGTTCCAACGCCGGGCTGCCGCATTGCGGACAGACGGGGGCGTCGTCGCCGCGCACCAAAGTCTCGAATTCGGAGCCGCAACCGGTGCAGCGATACGTATGAAGCGGCATGGCGGATGGTCCTTTACCTTGCGCTGATGATGGTCCTGCTCCCGAAAGACAGGATAGGGCAAGGGGATTGCACTTGCCAAGACGCCAGATGCGGACAAAAATCCAGCCCGCTGGAATGGGTTAGGGACTGGTTATGAGCGATCAAGCCGACACGAACGCCGGAGACGGTCCGGAAAGCCCGGTCAAGATGACCCTGGTCGGGCGTCTGCGCGCCTATTTCTTCGCCGGCATCCTGATCACCGCGCCGATCTCCATCACGGTCTACATCGCCTGGAATTTCATCGACTTCGTCGATCGTCAGGTCACGCCGCTGATTCCCGCCGCCTACAATCCCAAGCAATGGGGCGTGCCCGGCGTCGGCCTGTTGCTGGTGGCCGTCGTCCTGACTTTGGTCGGCGCCCTGACCGCCGGCTTTCTAGGCCGCGTCTGGCTGCGCTTCTCGGAATGGATCCTAAGCCGCACGCCGGTGCTGAACGGCATCTATTCCGCCGTCAAGCAGGTGTTCGAGACGGTTCTGGCGCAAAAATCCAACGCCTTCCGCGAAGTGGTGCTGCTGGAATACCCCCGCAAGGGCATTTGGACCCTGGGCTTCATTACCGGCCAGACGGCGTCGCAGCTTCGTCCCGACCAGGAACAAGATTGGGTCAACGTCTTCGTGCCCACCACGCCGAATCCGACTTCCGGCTTTCTGCTGTTTCTGCCGCGCGGCGACGTGCATGTAGCTCCGATCTCCGTCGAGGACGGGCTTAAGCTGGTGATTTCCGGAGGCATCGTCGCTCCCCCTGAACCGCCGAAGGATTGGGCTTCCGCATGACCATCGACGATCTGGCCCTGGCCCGCGCCATTCACGTCCTGTGCGTGATGCATTGGATGGGCGGCGTTGCCTTCATCACCCTGGTCATCCTGCCTTTGGCCAAGCGGCTGAACGATCCGTCGCTGTTCAGCCGCATCGAGCATCGCTTTTCCGGGCAGGTGAAGCTCTCGATCCCGCTGGCCGGCGCCAGCGGGCTTTACATGACCGCCAAGTTCGATCTGTGGAGCCGCTTCGGTCAGGCGGATTATTGGTGGATGACCACCATGTTCGCCCTGTGGATCGTCTTCATGCTGATGGTGTTCGTGGTCGAGCCGCTGGTGCATGTCCGCTTCGAGCGGCTGATGGCCGAACGGCCCGCCACCGGCTTCGCCGTGCTGGGCCGGGTTCACCAGGTCCTGCTGGCCCTGGCCGTCGTCACCGTGCTGGGCGCCGTCGCCGGAGCCCACGGCTGGCTGTTCTTCTGATCATCCGGACCGCAGGGTTTTCACCACCGAGTCGCGGGCGAACAGATAGAGCAGGGTGCGCAGGGCGGCTCCGCGCTTGCCTTGCAGATCCGGGTCGGTTTCCAGGATCAGGCGGGCGTCGTCGCGGGCCGTCGCCAGCAGTTCGCCATGCGCGGCCAGATCGGCCAGCTTGAATTCCGGCAGCCCCGACTGGCGGGTTCCCAGCAGTTCGCCGGCCCCGCGCAGCTTCAGATCCTCCTCGGCGATGCGGAAGCCGTCTTCGGTGTCGCGCATGATGTTCAGCCGCGCCTTGCCGGTTTCCGACAGCGGTCCGCCATAAAGCAGCAAACAGGTCGAGCGGGCCGAGCCCCGGCCGATGCGGCCGCGTAGCTGGTGCAGTTGGGCCAAGCCGAAGCGTTCGGCATGTTCGATGACCATGACGGTGGCCGAAGGCACGTCGACCCCCACCTCGATCACCGTCGTCGCCACCAGAAGATCGAGATCGTTGCCGGCGAAGGCGGCCATCACCGCGTCTTTCTGCGGCCCTTTCATGCGGCCGTGCACCAGGCCGGTGCGCGGGCCGACGATTCCCGCCAATTCCCGATGCCGATCCTCGGCGGCGGCCAGATCGGATTTCTCGGATTCCTCGACCAGCGGGCAGACCCAATAGACCTTGGCTCCGCCGTCGATGGCCCGCTTGACGCCGCCCACCACCTCGTCCAGGCGGGCCAGGGGCAGCACGCGGGTATCGATGGGCGTGCGTCCCGGCGGCTTTTCGTCCAGGCGGGAAACGTCCATGTCGCCATAGGCCGTCAGCATCAGGGTGCGGGGAATGGGGGTGGCGGTCATCACCAGCATGTCGACCGCCCGGCCCTTGGAAGCCAGCTCCAGGCGCTGATGCACGCCGAAGCGATGCTGTTCGTCGATGACGGCCAGGGCCAGGTCCCTGAATTCCACCCCGTCCTGAAACAAGGCGTGGGTGCCCACCAGAATGTCGATCTCGCCCGCCGCCAGAGAATCGAGAACGGCCTGGCGGGCTTTGCCCTTGTCGCGTCCGGTCAGCAAGCCCAGGCGCAGCCCGGCCGGAGCGGCCAGTTTTTCCAGTGTGGCCAGATGCTGGCGGGCCAGAATTTCCGTCGGCGCCATCAAGGCCGCCTGGGCGCCGCTTTCCACCGCCGCCGCCATGGCCAGCAGTGCCACCACCGTCTTGCCGGCGCCGACGTCGCCTTGCAGCATGCGCAGCATCCGCGACGGCTCGGCCATGTCGGCCTCGATTTCGGCCAGGGACCGCGTCTGCGCCCCGGTCAGGCGATAGGGCAGACCGGCGACGATTTTGGCCCGCAAGGCTCCGTCGCCCTCGATCACCCGTCCGGCCAGCTTTTTCATACTGGCCCGCACCAGGGTCAAGGCCAGTTGGTTGGCCAAAAGCTCGTCATAGGCCAGACGGCGGCGGGCCGGGCTGTCGGCGGACAGTTCGGCTTCCGACGCCGGGGCATGCAGCTTGCCCAGGGCCGTGCGCCACGTGTCCCAGCCCTGACGGTCCAGATAGGCGGCGTCGAGCCATTCCGGCAGTTCCGGAGCGCGGGCGACGGCGGCGCGCACGGCCTTGACCATCACCTTGCCGGTCACGCCGGCGGTCAGGGGATACACCGGCTCGACGGTCATCACCTCGTCCAGCTTGTCCTCGGCCACGATATGATCGGGGTGGGTCATCTGAATGCCGCCGTTGAAATGCTCCACCGTGCCGCTGACGATGCGCAGGCTTCCCACCGGCAGGGACTTTTCCAGCCAGTCGGCCTTGGCGTGAAAGAACACCAGGGTCAGGAAGCCGCTGTCGTCGGAGCAGAGCACCCGATAGGGCCGGCGTGAATTTTCCCCCGGCGCATGCTGATCGACGCGAACCTTGAACGTCGCCACTCGGCCTTCCGGCGCATTGGCCAGGGGCGGCATGAAGCGGCGGTCCACCAGGGCATAGGGCAGGTGCCACAACAGGTCCACCGCCTGCGGCCCCACCAGCTTCTCCACCAGGGGGGCCAGCCTCGGCCCCAGGCCGGGCAGGGAACCGACGGGGACGAACAAAGGATAGAGCAGTTCTGGTCGCATGGGAGGGATGGATCAAGCCGGGGCTGACAGAAGGACGGAAACTCTTTATATCCTAGCCCACCTTCATAGCCTAGCGATGCCGAGCCCTTTCATGGATATCCAACGCAAGCGCCTTCTGTACCGGGCCCGCCATATGGGCACCAACGAGAACGACATCTTTTTCGGTTCCTTCGCCGAAGAAACTTTAGAGAGTCTTTCCAAAGAGCAGCTGGATGTTTTTGAGACTCTGCTGGAAGTCAACGACCCCGATCTGTTCCTGTGGGTGACGGGGGCCAAGCCGGTGCCGCCCGAACATGACAGCGAGGTCTTGCGCATGCTGCAAAGCTTCACCCTGGCCCAAGCCCGCCGATAAGCCGGATCTCATGTCCCAGGACAACCTCGTTCTCGCCGCCGCCCGCCAAGGCCGCATCACCATCGCCGGAGCGCCGGAAGGGCATGACGCCCTGACGCTGGCCCGTCTGGCGGCCGTGCGGGGCGAGGTTCTGCATATCGCCCGCGACGACGCCCGCATGGCCCGCATGGCCGAGGCGCTGCGCTTCTTCGCCGCCGACTGCGAGGTTTTGGAGTTTCCCGCCTGGGACTGCGTGCCCTACGACCGCGTCTCGCCCAACGTCGAGATCGTCGCCAGACGCATCACCACCCTGTCGCGCCTGACGGAAATTCGCCCGGCCAAGGCCCGTCCGCGCATCGTCCTGGCGACGGTCTCTTCGATTCTTCAAAGGGTTCCGGCCAAGGGTCTGTTCTCCGAGGTCTGCATCTCGGTCAGCGTCGGCGGGGTGCTGGAGCTGGAAAAGCTGCAATCGTTCCTGTCTCGTAACGGCTATGCGCGGGCCGAGACGGTGATGGAGCCCGGGGAATACGCTTTCCGCGGCGGCATCATCGACGTCTTTCCGCCGGGTACGCCCGAACCTTTGCGCCTGGATCTGTTCGGCGACGAGGTCGAGCAGATCCGCAGTTTCGATCCCATGAGCCAGCGGTCCACCGGCAAGCTGGAGCGGTTCGAGATGAAACCGGCGTCGGAAGTGGTGCTGGACGATCTGTCGATTCAGCGTTTCCGTGCCAATTACCGCGAATTGTTCGGCCCGGCCAGCGCCGACGATCCGCTGTACGAAGCGGTGTCGGCGGGATTGAAGTTCGCCGGCATGGAGCATTGGCTGCCGCTGTTCCATGACGGGCTGGACACTCTGTTCGCCTATCTGCCCGACGCCTATCTGACCCTGGACCATCAGGCCGAGGAGGCCAAGGACGCCCGTCTGGCCCTGATCGACGAATATTACCAGGCCCGCCGCGCCATTCAGGAGCAAGGCATCGCCGAGGCCGGGCTGGTCTATCATCCGGTGCCGCCCGCCATGCTGCATCTGGAGGCCGGGGACTGGAGCCGCGCCCTGGCGATTCGGCCCCATGCCTTGCTATGGCCGTTTCCCGCCGCCGAGGGCGCGGTCGACACCTTCGATGCCGGAGGACGGACGGGCAGGGACTTCGCCGACCTGCGGGCCGTTCCCGGCGGCAATGTCTATGACGGCGTGGGGAAATATATCGCCAGCGAAATGAGCGCCGGGCGCGCCGTGCTGGTGGCCGCCTGGAGCGAGGGATCGCGCGACCGTCTGGGCGCCATGCTGCGCGACCACGGCGCCGCCAAGGGCTTGCGGCCGGTGGAAAGCTGGAGCGAAGCCAAGGACTTGGGCAAAGGCCAGTTGGGCATCGCCGTTCTGGGGCTGGAACGGGGCTTCGCCACCCAGGCCCTGACCGTGGTCTGCGAACAAGATATCCTCGGCGACCGTCTGGTCCGCCCGGCTCGCAAGCGCCGCCGCGCCGAACAGTTTCTGGTGGAGGCCTCCAGCATCGCCGAGGGCGATCTGGTGGTGCATGTCGACCACGGCATCGGCCGTTATGACGGCTTGGCCAATATCGAGGTCAACGGCGCGCCCCACGATTGCCTGCGGGTGATTTACGACGGCGGCGACAAACTGTTCGTGCCGGTGGAAAACATCGAGATGCTGAGCCGTTACGGCTCGGAATCCGCCACCACCCAACTGGACAAGCTGGGCGGCGCCGCTTGGCAGGCGCGCAAGGCCAAATTGAAGAAGCGCATCCGCGACATGGCCGATGCCCTGATCGCCATCGCCGCCCAGCGGCAATTGCGCAAGGCCGAGGAAATGGTGCCGGCGGAAGGGCTCTATGACGAGTTTTGCGCCCGCTTTCCCTATGCCGAAACCGAGGACCAATTGCGGGCCATCGGCGATTGCGTGGCCGATCTGGGATCAGGCCGTCCCATGGACCGCCTGATTTGCGGCGACGTCGGCTTCGGCAAGACCGAGGTGGCCCTGCGCGCCGCCTTCGTCGCCGCCATGGAGGGGCGTCAGGTGGCCGTGGTGGTGCCGACGACCCTGCTGGCCCGCCAGCATTTCCGCACGTTCCAGGAACGCTTCGCGGGCCTGCCCGTCAAAATCGGCCAATTGTCGCGGCTTGCCACCGCCAAACAGGTGGCCGCGACCAAGGCCGAGATGGCCGAGGGTACGGTGGATATCGTCGTCGGCACCCACGCCTTGCTGGCCAAGGGCATCGCCTTCAAGAATCTGGGCCTGCTGATCATCGACGAGGAGCAGCATTTCGGCGTCAGCCACAAAGAGCGTCTGAAGCAGCTGAAGGCCGACGTGCATGTGCTGACGCTGACCGCCACGCCGATTCCGCGCACCCTGCAAATGGCTTTGACCGGCGTCCGCGAGATGAGCGTCATCGCCACCCCGCCGGTGGACCGTCTGGCCGTGCGCACCTTCGTGCTGCCCTTCGACGGTGTGGTGATCCGCGAGGCTATCCTGCGCGAGAAATATCGCGGCGGTCAGATCTTCTATGTCTGCCCGCGTCTGGCCGATATCGACCGGGTCAAGGAACGGCTGGCCGCTCTGGTGCCCGAGGTCAAGGCCGCCGTCGCCCATGGCCGCATGACGCCGACCGAACTGGAGGACGTCATGACCGCCTTCGCCGACGGCGCCTATGACGTGCTGCTGTCCACCAACATCGTGGAAAGCGGCCTGGACATGCCCCGGGTCAACACCATCGTCATTCACCGCGCCGACATGTTCGGCCTGTCGCAGCTTTACCAGTTGCGCGGGCGCGTCGGGCGTGGCAAGGCGCGGGGGTACGCCTATCTGACCCTGCCGACCAAGCAGAAGCTGCCCCAGGCCGCCGAAAAGCGGCTTCAGGTGATGCAAACCCTGGACGGGCTGGGGGCCGGTTTCACCCTGGCCAGCCATGATCTCGACATTCGCGGCGCCGGCAACCTGCTGGGCGACGAGCAGTCGGGACACATCAAGGAAGTCGGCATCGAGCTTTACCAGACTCTGCTGGAGGAGGCCGTGGCCGCCGCCAAGGGCGGCATCGCCGAAGACGAAGCCGCCGCCCAGGAATGGTCGCCGCAAATCTCGCTGGGCATGCCGGTGCTGATCCCCGAGGAATATGTCAAGGATCTGTCGGTACGGCTGGGCCTTTACCGCCGCATCGGCACCCTGATCAGCCGCGAGGAGATCGACGCCCTGGCCGCCGAGATGATCGACCGCTTTGGGAAAATGCCGGAAGAGGTTGGAAACCTTCTGGAAATCGTCGGCATCAAGGTTCTCTGCCGCAGGGCCGGAGTGGAAAAGGTCGACGCCGGACCGAAGGGGGCGGTACTGACCTTCCGCAACAACCTGTTCGCCAATCCCGGCGGGCTGGTGCTGTTCATCGGCAAGCAGCTGGGTACGGTCAAGCTGCGCCCGGACCACAAGCTGGTGTTCGGCCGCGCCTGGGAAAACGCGGCGGCGCGGTTGAAGGGCGTACAGAAACTGGTGAGCGATCTCGCCGCTCTGGCGTCGGAGGGCTGAGACATGGCTGACGGACTGGACCAGTTGTTTTCCCAGGCCGTCGCCCGCCATCAACAGGGGGATTTATCTGGAGCCATCGGGCTTTACCGGCTTTTGCTGGGATTGCGCCCGAATCTGCCGGCACTGCATATCAATCTGGGCATCGCCCTGCAAAACCAGCGCAAGCTCGACGAAGCGGCCGATTGCTTTCGTCAGGCCATCGCTCTCGATCCCCTGGTGTCGGAAGCCCACAACAGCCTGGGCTGCGTTCTGAACGCCCAAGGCCGCCCGGCCGAGGCGATGGAGTCTCTGCGCCGCGCCCAGGCCTTGGCCCCGCATCAGGGGCAGCCTTTAAACAATCTCGGCAACGCCCTGAGATTGCTTGAAAAATATGACGAAGCCGCCGACGCCTACCGGCAAGCCGCCGCTTTGGAGCCGGCCAGCCCGCAACCCTGGTGCAATCTGGCCGCCGTGCTGCTGGAAACGCGGGACGTGGACGGCGCCATCGCCGCCAGCCGCCGGGCGCTGGAGCTTGATCCTGCCCAGCCGGAAGCCTGGAACTGTCTGGGCAACGCCTATGTGCAGGCGGAACGCCTGAGCGAAGCCGAAGAAGCCTTCCGTCAGGCTCCGCAGTCCGCCGAGGCCGGCACCAATCTGGCGGCGCTGCTTTATGACCAGGAGCGTTTCGAGGACGCGGCGGCTCAGGCGGAGCTGGTCACCGCCGCCCATCCCGGCTATGTCCAGGCATTCAACAATCTGGGCAACGCCTTGATGGCGCAAAATAAATTGACCAAGGCCGAGCTGGCCTTCCGGCAAGGGCTGGCCCTGGCTCCCGACGACGCCCACATCCGCCTGAACCTGTCGTCGGTCCTGCTGAAACAGAGCCTGTTCGACGAAGGCTGGGAAGCTTACGAGGCCCGGCGCGAGGTGCCCTGGTCGCCCTTGCTGCGGCGCGACTACGGCTTGCCGGCCTGGGACGGCTCGCCCTTGGACGGCGGCGGCTTGCTGCTGCATGCCGAGCAGGGATACGGCGATTGCCTGCAATTCTGCCGCTTCGCTCCGTTGCTGGAGATGCCGGTGGTGCTGATGGTGGAACCGGCGCTGAAGAGGCTTCTGGCCGACAGTTTCGCGCCAAAGATCGTGGTGATCGCCCGTGGCGAGGCTGTGCCCGTCGGGCTGGCGGCTCAGGCGCCGCTGATGAGCCTGCCTTATCTGCTGGGCGGCGGCATTCCCATGGCGGAATCCTATCTGAAAGCCGAAAACGCTTCGGTCTGGCGCGACCGTCTGGCGGCGCTGCCGGGGCGGAAAATCGGCCTGGTCTGGGCCGGTGCGCCCAGGCCATACAGCAAGATCGCCCATCTTCTCGACAAACGCCGCAGCATCCCTTTGAAAAGCCTGGAAAGTCTTGGAACGATACCGGGTATTTCCTGGGTCAGCCTGCAAAAGAGCGACGCCGCCGGCGAAACCGTTCCGGGTTTGCAACTGATCGACTGGACGGCGGAATTGGGCGATTTCGCCGATACCGCCGCTCTGGTCGCCGGGCTGGATTTGGTCATCAGCGTCGATACATCGGTGGCGCATCTGGCCGCCGCCCTGGGCAAGCCGACCTGGATCTTGTCGCGCTTCGACGGTTGCTGGCGTTGGCTGCAAGGTCGGGACGACAGCCCCTGGTATCCGTCGGTCCGCCTGTTCCGCCAGGAGCGTCAAGGCGATTGGGACGACGTGGTGGAGCGGGTGAAGGCGGCGCTGACCGCCTGACAAGGCTTGCCGGTCAGGGCGTCGATACCCGTTCGGGCTCGGTTTCGCGGGCGATGTCGATCAGGCGGGCCAGCATGTCGGCCTCCTGCGCGCCGGAAATGGCGTAACGGCCGTCCAGAATATAGCAGGGAACGCCGGTCACGCCCATGCGGTGCATGCGCATGTTCTGCTCCTCAATCTCCTGCAAGCCTTCGGAGGTTTGCAGGAAATCCAAGGCTTCGCGGGCGGGCAGGCCGACTTTCTCCGCCAGCAGAACCAGTTCCGCCAGATCGCTGATGTCGCGGCCCTGTTCGAAATAGGCGCGGAAAGTAGCCTCCACCAGCTCCGTCTGAAGGGCGTAATCGCCGGCCCACTGGATCAGGCGGTGGGACTGGATGCTGCTGGGGGTGCGGGTGATGCGTTCGAAGGCGAAGTTGATTCCCTCGGTCTCTCCGGCCTGCTGGGCGGCGCCGTGAATGCGCTGGATGCGGTAGCTGCTGCCGAATTTGCGCTCCAGATAGGTGTCGCGGTCCATGCCTTCGGGCGGCAGGTCAGGATTGAGAAGGAACGGGCGCCAACGCAGCTCGGCGGTGACGCCGGGCCGGAGAGCCAGGGCCTGCTCCAGGCGATGCTTGCCGATGAAGCACCAGGGGCAGACCGTATCGAAGACGATATCAATTCTCATGAAAATCAGGCTATCACGGCCCGTCCCGGCTCCGGAAGCCTCTCGGACGAAGGCTCTCGTTTATCGGAAGTATATCAGACGATGCCGGTGCGGGCGCGGGCCACCAGGGTCGCCGCGGTTTCGCCCGGCTGCAGATCGGCGCCGCCCACCCGCACCCAGACCTTGACCGGCTGATAGACGTCCTTGACCGCGAAATCGGTATAGGCCAGCACGCCGGCGATGCGGTGCATGACGATTTCCGCCTCGCCATCGACGGTATCGGGCAGAACGACGCAGAATTCGTTCTCGTCGTAGCGGGCCGTCAAGTCCTCGGCCCGCAGCAAGCCGGTGATCCACTGGGCCAGTTGCAGGCGCAGATGGTCGGCCTGTTCCTCGCCGAACCGCTGGCGCACGCCTTCGACATCGGGAATGCGGAAGAACATCAGCGACAGATAACGGCCGTGGCGGATGGCGAAATTGACCCGTTCCTCCAGATAGGCGTCCAGAAAGGCGCGGGAATAGACCCCGGTGCCGGCGTCCTGGGTGGCCGGGGTCAGGGTGCCGGCGATCGCTTGGCGCACAGCCCAGCGCAAACGCTGGCGGCGCACCAGCCTGAGAACGGCGGCGTTCAATTCCACGGCGTCGGCGGGAGCATTGAGATAGCCGCTGACGCCATGGGCATAGGCCTGATCCTCGCCCAGGACGTCGCCGCCGCTGACCACCACCACCGGCAGATTGAACAGGCGGGGATTGTTGCGCAGCTGGGCGCACAGGTCGAGATAAGGCTCGACGTTGCCTTCCGGCGAGACGATGGCGGCATCGAAATTGCTGGCGCTCAGCAAATCCTCGGCGGTGAAGGGATCGCCGGCGTGAGTCAGCCGGGCCTGGGACAGGGCCGTGCGCACCGAGTCGTCTTCGCGGCCCACCGTCAGCAGGGGATAATCGGCGGGAACGGCCACTTTTTCCACCCTGGCGTCGACACGAAGGCCGAACCCGGCGGCGGCGGCGGCGGCGCGATGGTGCAGTTCGGCATGCATGGTGGCCAGCCGCACCAAGGGGCGCAGGCGGGCCGACAGCTTGGCGTCGGTATAGGGCGGCGTGACGACGTCGTCCAATCCGGCCTCGATGGCGGTGCGCTTGGCTTCCGCGGTGGCTCCTTTGGACAGCAGGCAGACGGGAATGTCGTCGCAATCGGGCCCGGCCTTCAGCTCGCGCGACAGGGCGACGGCGTCGCCGCCCTCAAGGGTCGTTCCCACCAGAATCAGATCGGGATGCTCTTGTTGCGCCGAGGCCAGAGCGGCCTCCAGGCTGGAAACGCACTTGCCGTCATAACCGAACCGGCGGATGCGGCCCAGCAGATCCAGGCTGAACTGGCTGTCAGCCGAGGCGATCAGAATATTGGCAAGATGTGTCATCCCGGGACGTCCCTCTTGTTGCCCGCACGCGACGCGTGCCCATCAGGAAAAGTCCGGCAGCATAATACGTTTGCGGCTATGACGGTAGTAGGGGAGTCGAAGGAGGAAGCCGTTCCAAAGGGAAGGGCAAAAAGTTAGGGGCTCCCGCAAGGGAGCCCCTGGTGTGTACGTTCCGGAGAGTAGGGCTGGGGGGTTGGGAACTCCCCGGCACGTCCATGGAAAAATAAGAGCATGTGGCGTGCCAGTCCGCTCCAACCGGGGCGATTGGCGGATTCCTGCGGTTTTTTCCAGGTTGTCTCCGGATCGTGGCGCGGTATAAATCCCAAACTGCATTGCATATTGCGAATACCGAGAATTTTCGTCGCATTCTGGAATGGTGTTTTTATTTGCCGATCCGGGGATTAAGGTGACCGCCCTTTGCTTCTCGCCAAGAGCCCTTCATGACCCCCGCCCCCGCTCAAGCCGCTTCGGCCCGAGACCAACAGATCGCCACCCGTATCGGTTTCTTTATCGGCGGTTTCGGTGTTTCGGCCTGGGCACCGCTGGTTCCCTATGCCAAGGCCCGGCTGGGTCTGGAAGACGGAACGTTGGGGTTGCTGCTGCTGTGCCTGGGGGCCGGTTCGCTTCTGACCATGCCACTGACCGGCCCGGCGGCGGCCCGATTCGGCTGCCGCAAGGTGCTGGTGGTCGCGGCGGCGGCCCTGTGCCTGACATTGCCGTTTCTGACGATACTGGACGACGCGCTGTCCCTGGGAACGGCCCTGTTCCTGTTCGGCGGCGCCGTGGGATCGGTCGATTGCGTCATCAATATCCAGGCGGTGATGGTGGAAAAGGCCAGCGGACGGCCGATGATGTCCGGTTTTCACGGCCTGTTCAGCCTGGGAGGCATCGCCGGAGCCGGCGGCGTCAGCCTGCTGCTGATGGCGGGCCTGTCGCCGTCGGCCGTGGCGCTGGCCGTGGTGGCGATTCTGATTACCGCTTTGCTCAGGGCAAAAGCCGGTTTCCTGCCTTATGGCGCCGAAGGGCAGGGACCGATTTTCGCCATTCCCCGGGGAGCCGTCTTGTTCATCGGCGTCCTGTGCTTCGTGGCCTTTTTGACCGAAGGCGCCATGCTGGACTGGAGCGCGGTCTTTCTGACCTCGCTGCGCCGGTTGGATCCGTCGCGGGCGGGCATGGCCTACGCCTGCTTTGCCGGCGCCATGACCGCCGGGCGCCTGACCGGCGACGCCATCGTGCGCAGCTTCGGGCCGCTGAAAGTGGTGGCCGTCGGCGGCGTGCTGGCGGCAGGCGGGTTGGCGACGGCCATCGCGGCTTCGTCCTGGATCGCCGGGCTGATCGGCTTCGCCTTGGTCGGAGCCGGCTGCTCCAATATCGTGCCGGTGCTGTACACGGCCGTCGGGCGCCAGGACGACATGCCCGATCATATCGCCGTTCCGGCCATTTCGACCCTTGGATATGCCGGCATTCTTGCCGGACCGGCGGCAATCGGCTTCGTCGCCCACAGCTTGGGACTGACGGCGGCCCTGCTGATCGTCGCCGTCATGATGACCGGCGTTTCCCTCAGCACCCGCTGGCTGAAGGCATGAAAGCCGCCAGGGCTCTGAAAACGCTGTCGTATCCGGTCAGGTCCGCCATGACCAAAGCGCGGCTTCGAAGTGGGCGGCGCCATGCTATAGTGCCGCGATCTTTCTCTTATGAGGTGTCCAGATGAGCGCCCCGATCAATGCGATGACCCTTCTGAGCTGGGGACTGCGCCGGCTTATCCGCAAAGGTCAGCTGGTTCTCATCGGTCCCGACGGCCATCACCACACGATCGGCGCGGATGGGCAGACACCCCGGGCCGTGGCCCGCATCACCGATCCCAAGCTGCCGCTGCGTCTTGTTCTGAACGGTGACTATCACCTGGGCCAGGGCTACATGGACGGCGGCTTCGTCATGGAGGAGGGAACCATCCGGGATTTCCTGGAGGTGGTGAATCTCAACATGGGCATGGAAAGCGCCACGGGCCTGAAATCCATTCCCTACCGGCTGGAGCTGCTGACCTCCTATCTTATGCAATTCAATCCGCTGGGGCGCTCCAGGGCCAACGTCGCGCATCATTACGACCTATCCGAAGCTCTCTACAGCCGTTTCCTCGATGAGGATTGGCAATATTCCTGCGCTTACTTCGAAAACCCCGAAGGCCCCCTGGAACAGGCGCAGTTGGCGAAAAAGCGCCATATCGCCGCCAAGCTCGGCCTGAAGCCGGGCATGAAGGTGCTGGATATCGGCTCTGGCTGGGGCGGCATGGCGATCTATCTGGCCAAAGTCGCCGGGGTGGACGTCACGGGCATCACCTTGTCGGTGGAACAGCACAAGAAAGCCACGGAGCGCGCGGCCAAGGCCGGTCTGTCGGACCGCGTGCGTTTCCTGCTGCGCGATTACCGCCACGAGACGGGAACCTATGACCGCATCGTTTCGGTGGGCATGTTCGAACATGTGGGCGTGCCCCACTACAATGCCTTTTTCCGCAAGGTCCGCGATCTGCTGACTGATGACGGCGTGGCGCTGATCCATTCCATCGGCCGCGTCGACGGGCCTGGAACCACCAATCCCTGGTTGCGCAAGTACATCTTCCCCGGCGGCTACGCGCCGGCTCTGTCGGAAGTTCTACCCGCCATCGAACGGGCCTGCGTCTATGTCAGCGACATCGAAATCCTGCGCATGCATTACGCCTGGACCCTGCGCCATTGGGCCGACCGTTTCGCCGCCGCCCGCGCCGACATTGCCGCCAACCTTTATGACGAACGCTTCTGCCGCATGTGGGAGTTCTATCTGGCCGCCAGCGAAATGGACTTCGCCCATACGGGAACCATGGTTTTCCAGGTCCAGCTTTGCAAAGCCATCGACGCCGTGCCGTTCACCCGCGACTACATGTTCGAGGCCGAGCGGACGCTGAAGGCCGCCGAAGAATAAGGACCGACCTTTCGTTCCAGTTTCAACAACAGTGATTTGCCGTCAAGCCTGATTGTTGACGATATGCCCGCCATTCTAGACTGCCTTCGCCGCATGAAGGCGTTTGCATGGGATTGGGTTCGATGGAACTGGGACTTTACAGCTTCGGCGATCTGCCGGTGGGAATCCACGGCCCCGAAGCCGCCCGCCAAAGGCTGCGGGAAATTCTGGCCGCCGCCAAACTGGCGGACGAGGCGGGCTTGTCTGTCTTCGGCGTCGGGGAACATCACCGCCCCGATTACGCCGTTTCCGCCCCCGAAGTGGTGCTGGGCGCCATTGCCGGCATCACCCGCTCGATTCGCCTGACGACGGCGGTGACCATTTTGTCGTCCGACGATCCGGTGCGTGTTTTCGAGGATTACGCCACCTTGGACCTGCTGTCCAACGGGCGGGCGGAACTGATGGTGGGGCGAGGGGCCTTCATCGAATCCTTTCCCCTGTTCGGCTACGATCTCGGCGACTACGAAGCCCTGTACACGGAAAAGCTCGACCTGCTGCTGGAATTGGCCCGCAAGGACGTGGTGACATGGCAGGGTCGGCTGCGTCCGGCCCTGCATCAGGCTCCGGTGATGCCGCGCCCGCTGTCGTCCGACGGCGCTTTCTGGATCGCCGCCGGAGGAACGCCGCAAAGCGCCGTGCGGGCGGGACGGGCGGGATTGCCGCTCAATCTGGCGAAGATCGGCGGCGAGGCCGAGCAGTTCGTTTCTTTCTTCCAGCTCTATCGCGACAGCGCCCGCAAGGCCGGGCACGATCCCGCCAACCTGGCCGCCGCCGTCTCCGGCCATCTGCACGTCCAAGCCGATTCGCAAAAGGCCCGGGACGATTTCTACCCTCACTACGCCAGTTATATCGGCCACAATCTGCCGCGCGGCAGCAACGGCTGGAAGGTGACTCGGGCGGATTACGACCGCATCGCCGGACCTTCGGGAGCGCTGTTCGTCGGCAGCCCGCAGGAAATCGTCGACAAGATAAGCCGGGAACACGAGTTGTTCGGCCACAGGCGCTTCATGGCCCAGATCGATATCGGCGGGCTGCCCTATCCCAAGGTGGCCCAGGCCATCGAATTGCTGGCGGCACAGGTGCTGCCGCAGATCCGAGCCCTGGGGCAACAGCCGGCCCTGCGGGCTTGAACGGCGTTTGTTCCGCCCCTACAGTCTGGCCGGTATTCAAACGGGGGAGCGAGCATGGACTGCCATACCATCACCGGCGATCGCCTGAGCGCCACCGTCAAGGCCCTGGGCGCCGAGCTTTGCTCCCTGCGCGGAGCCGACGGCCAGGAGGCGCTTTGGCAGGCGGGACCGGAATGGCCGCGCCATGCGCCGCTGCTGTTTCCCATCGTCGGCAAGGTCAAGGATGACCGCTACCGGCTTGATGGGAAAGATTATTCCCTGGGCCAGCACGGCTTTGCCCGCGACAGTCTGTTCACCTGGGTGGAGACGGGGCCGGACCATTGCCGCCTGAGGCTGGAAGACAGCGCCGCGACCCGGGCGCATTACCCCTTCGCCTTTCGTTTCGACGTGATCTACCGCATCGACGGCGACCGGCTGGACATCGTCTTCGAGATTAGCAATCCCGGCGACGAGCCGCTGCCCGCCTCGGCCGGAGCTCATCCGGCTTTCCGCTGGCCCCTGCGCGACGGTATCCCCCGTCAGGCTCACCGCCTGGATTTCGCCGAGGCCGAACACCATCCCATCCGCCGTCTCGGCCCCGGAGCCCTGCTGGACCCTGCACCGTTTTCCAGTCCGGTCGAAGGCAAGACCCTGACGCTGACCGACGATTTGTTCAAGATCAGCGCCATCATCTTCGAACGTCCGGTCAGCGCCTCGCTGCGCTATACCGCTCCGGAAGCGCCCGTCATCGAGGTGTCGTGGCAAGGATTCAGCCAACTCGGCGTCTGGACCAAGCTGGGCGCCGATTTCGTCTGCATCGAACCCTGGCAGGGCATGACCAGCCCCGCCGATTTCGACGGCGATTTCCGCGACAAGCCGCATCTGCTGCTGATCCCGCCGGGAACAAGCCGCCAATTGCGCCACAGCATCAGGGTAATGGTCTAGAATGATGGCGGATGGGGTGGGATTCGAACCCACGGAAGGCTTGCACCTTCGGCGGTTTTCAAGACCGCTGCCTTAAACCACTCGGCCACCCATCCTGATCGGCGCGGGGGCGGCACAATCTGGAAGTGTGCCGCGGGCCAGCCGGGAAGGCCTGTTGTGTAGCCTGCGAAAGATTTCGATGCAAGGGGGTTTGCGTCAATCGGCAAACGGCGTCGGTTCCGCCTTCAGGCGGCTGCCGTCCGCGGAGAACCATTTCCTCGCCGGGCGTGACGATCTCGGCCCAATCCATGCTGTTCCGGTCGGTGTCGGCGCCATAGCCGTAACGGTGAAGCAGGTGGATTTTGCCGTAAGCCCATGTCTCGCACCCCAGCGGCCCCACCAATCGGACGGGAAGCAATCTGCCGGCATAGAAGGTGAAATAGCGGACATGAACGGCGGCGTCTTGGAACCGCATGGGCGGAATCCCCATATCTGCGGCATCGGGCCCCCGCCTGTGCGGCGGGGATTTGTATGGATTCCCGACGCCTTTGCCAACCGCTTTGCCGTCAGGTCATGGCGGCACTGAGAAATCGGCCCTTTGACGGCGGCAAGTTTGGGCGCATGGTGTCGCGCAAAGTTATTCCGGAGCTGAAACCATGGCCAAGCATGACGGTCTTTTGGACCAAGCGGAAAAGGTCAAGCTGCTGAAAGCCTTTGCTTTCCAGGTTCATCGCAAGCGAAGCCTGGAAGACGTGGTGATGGAGCATGTCGAGCTGGAATTGCAGCGGGGCCGGCGGCGCGAATACCGCCCGGTGGCCGAGGCGATCAACGCCGAAGGACCGGCGGCGGCCATGCGGGCCATGGATCTGGTGGGCGACGAAGCCGCCGCCATTCTGAAGGTCATCGCCGAGGAGGGCAAAGACCACCGCCTGCTGTCCGACATTCTCGAACGTCTGGCCGACCTTCAGTCCGAGGCGGCCTGAATCCTGCCTTAGCGCAGTCCAATCAGAATCCCCACCATCACCCCCAGCACCATGGCCGCCGGCAGCAGGAAGGCGAACTTGCGCTTGCTGCGCTCGTGCTGCTGCTGCTCGTGGTGCCATTGGGCCTGGAAGCCGCCGGAAACGATGCCCACCGTGGCCGCCTGAAGGAAATCGTTGAAAAAGATTCCCTCGAAGGCCCAGGGCGTGAAGCGGCCGTCGACATATTCGAAGACAATGACGTTGATGCCCAGATCATCCACATGGATGTCGGTCTGCCAGCGCTCGATGATGCCGGCGCGGCGTTCGCCTTCGTTGCGCGGCCCGATGGCCAGGAAGGTGTAAACGCCGCCGCGGAACAGAAACTCCCGCTGACGGCCTTTCTGGCTGGCGGTTTCCGCCGGCGGCGGATCGATCACCCGCAGGTTGGGCGGGTTGGCCCGCAGCATGGCTTCATAGGCCCGGGCCCGGGTCAATTGCCGGGCGGTCTCCTGGGCGGCGTCCTGCTCGTCGGGAGCCTGCAGGGCGGGGTAGCGTTCGTCGTCCTCGGCCATGGCGAGTCCTTGTGTATCGTGTCCTCTGGTGTCGGCAGGCGGATCATAACACAAGATTTAGGTTCCAGAAGCAGGCTTGCGGAACCGCCCCGGGGGGGAGTAAAGGGAAGGGGCTATGTTCGTTCTGTCGAAGATTCTCGGCCTGCTGCTGACGCCCGGCACCTTGCTGCTGCTGGCGCTGCTGATCGGCTGCGGCCTGTTGTGGAGCCGCCGTCTGTGGCGGAAGGGGCGGCTGGTTCTGTCGGTTCTATCTCTGACGCTGCTGGCTGTCACGGTGCTGCCGGTGGACGACATGATGCTCGAACCCCTGGAAAACCGCTTTCCCGCCAATCCGCCTCTGCCCGACCATGTCGACGGCATCATCGTGCTGGGCGGTTCCGTCGATCCCTATCTCAGCGCTGCCCACCATCAGGTGGTGCTGAACGATGCCGCCGAACGGCTGGTCGAAGGCGCCCGGCTGTCAAGGCTGTACCCCGAAGCGCGGCTGATCTTCACCGGCGGTTCCGCCGATCCCTTGCGTCCCGACATGCGCGAAGCTCCCATCGCCCAACAGGCGCTGGTGGACATGGGCGCCGACGCCGGCCGCATGCTGATCGAGGACGCCTCGCGCAATACCTACGAAAACGCCGTCTTCTCCCAGCGTCTGGCCCAGCCGCAAAAGGGGCAGGTCTGGCTGCTGGTGACGTCGGCCAAGCATATGCCCCGGTCGGTAGGGGTGTTCCGTTCGGTCGGCTGGCCGGTAGTGCCCTGGCCGGTGGACTACACCACCGGCGGCCCGGTGCGCTGGGTCAACACCGACAAGACTTTGATCCGACTGGCCAATATGTCCAACGGCCTGCATGAATGGGCCGGCCTGCTGTTCTATCGTCTGTCCGGCTGGACCGACAGCCTGTTTCCCGAACCTTAGATAAGGACCGGAGCATGATCGAGAAGGGGCGCAAAAGGCTGAATTGGGTGGCCGCCGGACTTCTGGCGCTGACGGCGGCAGGATGCGCCGCGCCGCCCGGCCAAACGCCGCCGCCGAGCGAGGCGCCAAAGACCGAGGAAACGGTCCCCGCCGCTCCCGAGATCAATCCCGCCGACTTTCAGTCATGGCTGCAGGGATTTCGCGCCGAGGCCTTGCAGAAGGGCCTGAAGGAGGAAACCCTGGATGCCGCCCTGGCGGGCGTCCAGCCCATTCCCCGCGTGCTGGAGCTTGACCGCAAGCAGCCGGAATTCACCCTGTCCTTCGACGATTACGTGGCCCGAGTGGTCAGCCCGGCGCGGGTTCAGCGCGGGCAAGCCATGGTGGCGGCCAACCGCGACCTCTTGGCGGCGGTATCGCAGCGGTACGGCGTGCCGATCCAGCACATCGCCGCCATGTGGGGCATCGAAACGGATTTCGGCCGCGTCACCGGCGGCTTCCAGATCGTTCCGGCCTTGGCGACCCTGGCCTTCGACGGGCGGCGCAGCGCCTATTTCCGCACCGAGTTGATGAACGCCCTGACCATCGCCGACAAGGGGCTGGCGCCTCCGGAGAAGCTGAAGGGATCGTGGGCGGGCGCCATGGGCCAGTGTCAGTTCATGCCGTCGACCTACCTCAAATACGGTCAATCCTGGGATGGAAACGGCAAACCCGACATTTGGGACCAGCCCGCCGACGTCTTCGCCTCGACAGCGAACTATCTGGCCGGCATCGGCTGGAAAAAGGACGAAATCTGGGGCCGGGCCGTCAAACTACCGGCGGGCGGCATCGCGCCGTCGCTGTTCGGTCTGGACGTCAGCCACAGCCTGACCGAATGGGGCAAGCTGGGAATCGTCCAGAACGACGGCAAGCCGCTTGAGGGCGAGCAGATGGTGTCGCTGATTCGTGCCGAAAGCGGAAAGAACGGCGATGTCGGCGTCGGCGCACCCTATGTGGTGGGGGACAATTTCCGGGCCTTGATGAAGTGGAACCGCTCCACCTTCTTCGCTTTGGCTGCCGGAACCCTTGCCGATCGCCTCGCAAGCAAGTAGTTTACCAGATATGCTAGCGACCCGTCCGGAGACCCCCTAGATGAAGCGAAGGCTGCCGCACGCTCGGATTCTTGTGCTGATGGCCGGCTGCGCCCTTCTGGCCGCCTGCTCGGAAACCCAACTGGCGACCTACGGCGTCAAGGAAGCCATCGGCCAGGACACCCGCGGCGGCGTCTACAAAGTCGGAAAACCTTATCAAATTCAAGGCGTTTGGTATTATCCGACCGAGGATTACAATTACTCGGAAACCGGCATCGCCTCGTGGTACGGCCCCGACTTCCACGGCAAATACACCGCCAACGGCGAAGTCTTCGACCAGAACGACGTCACCGCCGCCCACCGCACCCTGCCGCTGCCAAGTTTCGTGCGCGTAACGAATTTGGACAACGGCCGGTCCCTGGTGGTCCGCGTCAACGACCGCGGCCCCTTCGCCCACGGCCGCATTCTCGACCTGTCCAAGCGCGCCGCCCAATTGCTGGGAATGGAAGGGACCGGCACCGCCAAGGTCAAGGTCGAGATCATGGCTGACGAAAGCCGCCAGTTGGCCGCCGTCATGAAGGCCAAGCAGCAACTGGACGAGCCGCCGATCGCCGCCGCTCCCCGCGACGCGGTGGTGGCCGAAAATCTGCCCATGCCCGGCAAGGACGCCTCCAAGCCGGCTCAATCGCCTCAGCCGGTGGTCCGCGCCGCGCCGCCGCCGTCGACCGTGGGCGCCGTGGTGGCGCCGGACAGTTCGCAACTGGCCAAGCAGGAGGTCAAGCAGACCGCCGTCAAGCCGACCCAGATTTTCATTCAGGCCGGCGCCTTCTCGCGCTTCGACAACGCCAACCGCATGAATTCCGCCCTGCAACCCTATGGCAACAGCGCCATCAGCCAGGTTCAGACCAAGGGCGGCACGCTGTTCCGGGTCCGGTTGGGCCCCATCGCCAATGTCGGCGACGCCGACGCTCTGCTGGAAAAGGTCATTGGCGCGGGCTATCCCGACGCCCGGCTGATCGTCGACTGATTTTTCGTTTTTATTCAATCTTCTCCGTCTCATCCTTCAAGGACGTAACGAACCATGTCTTGCCTTTCCTTCCGCCGTCCGCTGGCCACCGCAGCCGCCACTCTGGCCTTGATCGCCGGTCTGGCCGCAGGCGCTTCGGCTGAAACCATTGAGACCAAGGCCCGGCAAGCCATCATCGTCGATTTCAACACCGGCACGGTGCTGATGGACAAGAACTCCGACGAACTGATGACGCCGTCCTCGATGAGCAAGCTGATGACCGTCTACATGGTCTTCAGCCGCCTGAAGGACGGCAGCCTGAAGCCGTCAGACACGCTGCCGGTCTCGGAAACTGCCTGGAAGAAGCATTACAAAAGCGACGGCTCGATGATGTTCCTGCCGCTGAATTCCATGGCCCGCGTCGACGATCTGCTGCGCGGCGTCATCATCCAGTCGGGCAACGACGCCTGTTCCGTGCTGGCCGAGGGGCTGGCCGGCAGCGAGGAGGCCTTCGCCGAACAGGAAACCCGCAAGTCCCGTGAGATCGGCCTGACCAAGTCGACCTTCCGCAACGCCAGTGGCCTGCCGGAACCCGGCCATCAGATGACCGCCCGCGACCTGTCGACCCTGGCGCGGCGCCTGATTCTCGACTTCCCGCAGTATTACGAAATCTTCTCGGAAAAGTCCTTCACCTATAACAACATCAAGCAGGACAACCGCAACCCGCTGATCTGGCAGAACATTCAGGGCGCCGACGGCCTGAAGACCGGCCATACCGAGGACGGCGGCTACGGTCTGGTGGGATCGGCCGTCCGCGACGGCCGTCGCGTCATTCTGGTGATGAACGGCCTGCAAGCCCAAAAGGACCGCACCGAGGAATCCCAGCGCCTGATCGAATGGGCGTTCCGCGAATTCGACGACTACACCCTGTTCAAGGCCGGTGACACCGTGACCGACGCCGAGGTCTGGCTGGGCCGGCAGGCCACCGTGCCGCTGGTGGCTGGCACCGACCTGCAGGTAACCATGCCGCGCACCGTCCGCCACGACATGAAGGTGGTGGCCAGCTACAACGGCCCCATCGCCGCCCCCATCAAGAAGGGCGCCAAGGTGGGCGTGGTGACCATTACCGCGCCGGGCGTACCCGACCAGCAATTGCCGCTGCTGGCCGGTGCCGACGTTGAAAAGCTGGGCTTCTTCGGCCGCATCGGAGCCGCCATCCACACCTTGCTGTTCGGCAGCAAGGGCTGATCCGGTGGGCGGCCGCTTCATCACCTTCGAGGGCGGCGAAGGTGCCGGCAAGTCGACCCAGCTCAAGCTGTTGGCAGAAACCCTGAAGACCAAGGGTCTGGAGATCGTCCAGACCCGCGAGCCCGGAGGTTCGCCCGGAGCCGAGGACATCCGCCGTCTGCTGGTCGAAGGCGAGCCGGGCCGCTGGGACGCCATCACCGAGACGCTTTTGCATTTCGCCGCCCGGCGCGACCATCTGGTCCGCACCGTTTGGCCGGCCTTGTCCGACGGCCGCTGGGTGCTGTCCGACCGCTTTTCCGATTCGACCACGGCTTATCAGGGCTCGGGCCACGGCCTGCCGGCCCATGCCATCGAACAGATCTACGGCCTGACGGTGGGGGCGTTCCGTCCCGACCTGACCCTGATTCTCGATCAGCCGGTGGAAGAGGGGCTGCGCCGCGCCGCAGGGCGGGGAGGGGCGGAAGACCGCTACGAGCGCATGGGACTGGATTTTCACCGCCGCCTGCGCCAGGGCTTCCTGAACATCGCCAAATCGCACCCCGACCGCTGCGTGGTGGTATCGGCCGAAGGGACGGTCAAAGACGTCCAGGCTCGCATTTGGAGCGTAATCGAAGGCAGGCTTTTCTCCTGAAACGCTATCCTTGCAAATATTTTTATTTTTTGCGTAAACAACGGCACAAATCATTCAGCCTTTGTATAAAGTGACGTCATGTCCATGCCGTCTTATGATGACGTCAACACGAAATGCTGACGTTTTTCGGGGGCTGGGGGCATGACGATTGTTTGGCGTGATCAGATGAGTGTTGGCATCAAGGCGATCGACGACGATCACCAGCAACTGATTTCGCTGATCAACCAGTTCGCTGAAGCCACCAGCGCCTCGCCGACCTTGAACGGCAAGCATGAAAGCGTTATCCGCTCCATTCTCGGGCGACTTCAGAGCTATACTCAGGAGCATTTTCAGCGCGAGGAGCGCATTCAGGCATTGGCGGGATACGAAGGCCTGAAGGAAAACCGCCAGCACCATCTGGCCCTGAGCAAATCCCTGCAGGGCATGATCGAGCGCTTCAGCGCCGGCGAAGCCGCGGAAAAGCCGCTGACGGCCCAGGAACTGTCGAAATTCCTCAACAGCTGGCTGGTCGATCACATCATCAAGGTCGACCTGAAGATGCGTCAGGCCAATTTCCAGGGCATTTGGTAATTTGCCTTAACGCGGCCCTGGCCCTAAACTCCCGGCCATGAGCCCCATCTCCCTCGACGCCGAAGAAACCGGCCCCCGCACCGCCACCGACCTGATCGGCCACGATGCCGCCGAGCATGCCTTTCTCGACGCCTGGAATTCCGGGCGGCTGGCCCATGCCTGGCTGATCTGCGGCCCGCGCGGCATCGGCAAGGCGACCCTGGCTTATCGTATCGCCCGTTTCGTGCTGTCGGGCGGCGGAGCAGGGGACGGCGTCAATCTGTTCGGCGAACCGGAAAAACCCGCCAGCCTGGAGATCGGCCCCAATCATCCGGTGGTGCGCCGCATCGCCTCGGGCGGGCATGCCGATCTGAAGGTGCTGGAGCGCGGTTGGACCGACGACAAGAAAACCAAGCTGAAAAGCGAAATCCCGGTCGATGACGTGCGCGGGGTCGGCGGCTTCATGTCGCTGACCCCGGGAGAAGGCGGCTGGCGCGTGGTGATCGTCGACGCCGCCGACGAAATGAACCGCTCTTCGGCCAACGCCATTCTCAAGGTGCTTGAGGAACCGCCGCGCAACGCCTTGATGCTGCTGCTGTCCCACAGCCCCGGACGGCTTTTGCCGACCATCCGCTCGCGCTGCCGGCGCCTAGTGCTGCGGCCCTTGGCCGACGATCAGGTGACGCTGCTGCTGCGCCGCTCCAACCCCGATCTGCCGGAAGCCGACGCCCAGGCCCTGGCCCGCCTTGCCGACGGCTCCATCGGCAAGGCTCAGGCCCTGGCCGCCGAGGGCGGGCTGGAGCTTTACCGCGAAATGGTCGGTTTGCTGGGCGGCCTGCCGCGCCTGGATATTCCCGCCGTGCACGGTTTCGCCGACAAGGTGGCCAAGGGCGACGACGCCTTCCGCACGGTCACCGACCTGTTGCTGTGGTGGATCGTTCAGGCGACCACGCGCAGCGCCGGGCAGGGGGGCGGGGAAGCGGTTCCCGGCGAAGCAGCCCTGCAATGCCGCCTGGTGGCCGCCGCCGGCCTTGAACCCTGGGTCCAGCTGTGGGAAAAGACTCAGACCCTGTTCAGTCGCGCCGATGCGGTCAATCTGGACCGTAAGCAGGTGTTGCTGAATGCTTTTTCTGGGTTGGAACGGCTTTGCCGCGCTTGACCGCGGGGCGCCGGCCGAAGAAACTCCCAACCATAGTCCGTAGACACAGTCAGTTCGGAGAATGTCGATGACGGGGCCCCGTCGCTATTACATCACCACGCCCATCTATTACGTCAACGACAGCCCGCATATCGGCCACGCCTACACCTCGCTGGCCTGCGACGTCCTGGCCCGCTTCAAGCGCCAGGACGGCTTCGACGTCAAGTTCCTGACCGGCACCGACGAGCACGGCCAAAAGGTCGAGAAGTCGGCGGAAAAGGCCGGCGTGCATCCCCAGGCCTTTACCGACGAGGTGTCGCAGCGGTTCCGCGATCTGGCCGCCCTGATGGGCTATTCCAACGACGATTTCATCCGCACCACGCAAGCCCGACACATCAGGTCGGTGCAGGCTTTGTGGACCAAGCTGATCGAGAAGGGCGAGATCTATCTGGGCAAATATGCCGGCTGGTATTCCGTCCGCGACGAAGCCTTCTGGGGTGCCGACGAACTGACCGCCGGCCCGAACGGCACCAAGACCGCCCCCACCGGCGCGCCGGTCGAGTGGGTCGAGGAGCCCAGCTATTTCTTCCGCCTGTCGGCTTGGCAGGACCGCCTGCTGAAGTTCTACGACGAACATCCCGACTTCATCGCCCCCAACAGCCGCCGCAACGAGGTCATCAGCTTCGTCAAGGGCGGACTGCAGGATCTGTCGGTATCGCGCACCAGCTTCAAATGGGGCGTGCCGGTGCCGGGCGACGAGGCCCACATCATGTATGTGTGGCTGGACGCCCTGGCCAACTACATCACCGCCGTCGGCTATCCCGACACGGAGTCCGGCGAATTCACCAAGTTCTGGCCCGCCGACCTGCACATGGTGGGCAAGGACATCGTGCGTTTCCACGCCGTTTACTGGCCGGCCTTCCTGATGGCCGCCGACATCGCCCCGCCCAAGCGCGTCTTCGCCCATGGCTGGTGGACCAACGAAGGCCAGAAGATTTCCAAGTCCCTCGGCAACGTCATCGACCCGGTGGGATTGGTGGAGCGCTACGGCCTGGACCCGGTGCGCTATTTCCTGCTGCGCGAAGTGCCGTTCGGCAACGACGGCGATTTCTCGCACCGCGCCATGGTCGGCCGCATGAACAGCGAACTGGCGGGCGGACTGGGCAATCTGGCCCAGCGTTCGCTTTCGATGATCGCCAAGAACCTGGACGGCGTGGTGCCGGAGCATGGTGATTTCAACGACGAAGACAACGAACTGCTGTCCCAGGCCGCCGCTTTGCTGGAGCGTGTGCGCTCGGCCTTCGATCAGCAACTGTTCCATGAAGGTCTGGAAGCCGTGTTCAACGTGGTGCGTGCCGGCAACATCTACATCGACCGCCAGGCGCCCTGGGGGCTGAAGAAGACCGACCCCGCCCGCATGGCCACCGTGCTGTACGTGCTGGCCGACGTGGTGCGTCAGGTGGGAATCCTGCTGCAACCGGTGATGCCGGCTTCGTCCAACCGGCTGTTGGACCAGTTGGCGGTCGCCGCCGACGCCCGCGGCTTCGACGACCTGCCGTGCCGTCTGGTGCCGGGCACGGCGCTGCCCAAGCCGGAAGGCGTCTTCCCGCGCTTCGTCGAGCCGGAAGAAGAGGGGGCCTGAATGCTGATCGACAGCCACTGCCATCTGGATTTTCCCGATTTCCAGCCTGATCTGGACGACATTCTGGCCCGCGCCCGCGATGCCGGTGTGGCGAAGATGCTGACCATCAGCACCCGGCTGTCGACCTTCGACCGTGTTCTGGCCGTGGCCGAACGTTACGACAACGTCTATTGCACGGTCGGCATCCATCCCCACGAAGCCGAATCGGAAAGCACCGACGTCGCCAATCTGGTGGAACGGACCAAGCATCCCAAGGTGGTCGGCATCGGCGAAACCGGCCTGGATTATTTCTATGACAAAAGCCCGCGCCGGGCGCAGCGGGCCAATTTCCGCACCCACATCGCGGCGGCGCGGGAAACCGGCCTGCCGGTGATCGTGCATACCCGCGACGCCGATTCCGACACCGCCATCGTGCTGGCGGCCGAGATGTCCATGGGGGGCTTCACCGGGCTGCTGCACTGTTTCAGCTCGGGCCGCCAACTGGCTGAACGGGCTCTGAAAAACGGCTTCTATATTTCCTTGTCGGGCATCATCACCTTTAACAAATCCGACGAACTGCGGGCCATCGTCGCCGATCTGCCGCTGGACCGGGTGCTGGTGGAAACCGACGCGCCGTATCTGGCGCCGATTCCCCATCGCGGCAAACGCAACGAGCCCAGCTTCGTCACCCACACCGCCGGCAAACTGGCCGAGGTGCTGAAAGTGACGCCCGAAGCTCTGGCGGAGGCCACCAACGAAAACTTCCACCGGCTGTTCGCCAAAGTTCCTCACGGCAAGGTGTCGCCGTGAGAGCGACCATCCTCGGCTGCGGCGCTGCGGGCGGCGTGCCCATGGTCAGCGTCGGCTGGGGACAGTGCGATCCCCTGGAAGCGAAGAACCGCCGCCTGCGGCCTTCGATCCTTTTGCAGGAAGGCGACATTTCGGTTCTGGTCGATACCGGGCCGGATCTGCGCCAGCAGCTTTTATCGGCCAACGTCAATAGGCTGGACGCTGTTCTTTATACACATGGCCATGCCGACCATACTCACGGCATCGACGATCTGCGCGAAGTCAACCGCGTCATGCGGGCACCGATTCCCGCCTATGGCAGCGCCGATTGTCTGGCGGATATCGCCGAACGTTTCGCCTATGTCTTCGAACCCTTGGACCTGGAAACCGTGCCGGTCTACAAGCCCTGGCTGGTGCCCAACCCGGTGGATGGGCCGTTCCAGTTGGGGCCGTGGCAGGTGCTGCCCATCGATCAGGATCACGGATACAGCCGGACGCTGGGCTTCAGGATCGGCGGCATGGCCTATTGCACCGACGTCTGCGAATTTCCCGACAGCTCGTTGGCGATGCTGGAAAATCTCGACGTATGGATCATCGGCTGTCTGGTCGATCAGCCGCATCCGACCCACGCCCATGTGGACAAGGTGGTGGCCTGGGCCGAAAAGCTGAAGCCGAAACGAACCGTTCTGACCCACATGTCACCGCGGCTGGACTACAAGGCGTTGAAGGCGCGGCTGCCGGCTGGTCTGGAACCAGCCTTCGACGGCATGGTGATCGACCTCTGAAGCGGTTAGGCCTTTGGCCGCAAGCGCTTGCAAAGATAGATTTTCTGGTGCCCAACCGGACAATCGTCGAGCACGCCGACGATTTCGTAGCCGCATTTCCGATAGAACTCCGGCGCCTGGAACGAATAGGTGTAGAGGTAGAGGCCGACGCAATCGCGGCGTTTGGCCTCGGCCTCGGCTTCGGCCAACAGGCTTGATCCCAGGCCGGACCCGCGCATGGAAGGATCGAGCCAAAAGAAGTCCACATAGAGCCAATCCATGCCCGACTGACCGAACATGCCGCCGATGACGGCGCCGTCTTGGCTGCGGCGGGCGTAAAGCTCGAAATTCCGATATTGATATGGCCCAACGACATCGACGTTATAGGCTTTCAAGCCTTGTTCGACGATCTTGTGGGCATCCGCGTCGGCTCCGACCGCAAGAGTGAAATCCGCCATTTTCCATCCTTCATCAATGCCCATGGAACGACGGGACCATATTGGCGGTGGATAGGCAACCCCTTGAAGCGGCAATCTAATTCCGCACCACTTAATTCCCCGAAGAGTCCGGTTTAGGAAATGGCCGTTCGGCCCGACAGATAGATGTCCGCTGATGTCGTTCCGCCTTCGCCGTATCTGGCAGAGACCGCTCCGAATTTACCGGACGGCTCCGACGGTTTGGACTGTTGTACCGCCGAGACCAACCATGTCGGAGCGAAACGGATGGGCATAGTCAGCCAGAGCAACCCATGCCATACAACCTAACAAATATATCACCCATATATTGAGACACATAACATTCATCATAGCCCCCACATCACCGCTAAACTCTAGTATTAGTTACTTTTACCCAAACTAAGGACTCCTTTTAAGACGCCCCAAAATGTATGCTTAATTTAAAATAGGAATCTCTTAAATGAGGATTCTGATGTTGGTTGCTGCCATGGCCGATCTCTGACGATTGTCAAAGCTGACACCGAACGGCGTCATCATTGCCGACGACCAGATACCGACGCTCGACCACGTCGCCTTCATGGGATTTTTTATCGGGATGCGTCACACCAAAGCCTTTCCATTGCCACCGCAATCTCATTCGAGTTTCGAAACATTCTCCATTACGAACAAAGGCTGATCCGGAGAGATTGGAAACAAGGCATACGCCACGGCACGCGAACTGAGGGAATACCCCAATGACAGATGCCCAGATTCAGATTAAATGCGACGGCGATATAACCTTTGCGCGAATGGATGAGTTTCGCGAGAAATTACAACAGGCTTTGGACAACGGTCTCTCTGTCGAGATTGATAGCGTGTCGATCGGAGAGGTGGCTTTCGGCTTGATTCAGCTGTTGATCGCAACCCGCTCCAGCGCATCCCGTCGCGGGGTGCCTTTCAGCATGAAACAGCCAATCGGCGAACCGATGCTGGCCGCGTTGAGACGAGGCGGCTTTCTGGCGGCGGAGCCATCTTCCACCAACAGTTTCTGGCTGGGCGAGACCGTATCATGAGCAAGACCATTCTTAGCGTCGACGATTCCGCCAGCATGCGCCAAATGGTCAAACTGACCCTTACCTCTGCCGGGTATCAGGTGCTTGAAGCGGTCGATGGACAAGATGCTTTGAGCAAGGCGAAGGCCGGCGGCATCAACATGGTGCTGACGGACCTTAACATGCCCAATATGGACGGCCTGTCGCTGATCCGGGAATTACGCACTCTTCCCTCATTCAAGGGAATACCGATCATCTTTCTGACCACGGAATCAGACGCGGCCAAAAAGAATGAGGCCAAAACTGCCGGCGCGACCGCCTGGATCGTCAAGCCCTTCCAACAAGACCAGCTGTTGAGCGTGGTTAAAAAGGTGCTTGGGCCATGACCGGTTCGGACCCAGCCCAAACCTTCCGAGAGGAAGCGGCTGAACTGCTGACGGAACTGGAAACCATTCTCCTCAGCCTTGAGGCGAATCCAGATGATCGTGAATTGCTGGATACAACCTTCCGCGCGCTGCACACGATCAAGGGATCGGGAGCGATGTTCGGATTTGATGCCGTCGCCAACTTCACCCATCACCTTGAAAACGCCTTCGATCTGGTTCGCAAGGGCAAGATTCAGCTCAATTCGCAGTTGATCGGCATTGCCCTGACGGCCAGGGATCACATTCGCACACTGATCGAAACGCCTAGCCAAGCCGATCCAAAGGAAGGATTGCGGCTGTTGTCCATGCTGGAAGAACAGACGGGCCTCGCCGCCTCGTCTCAACTTCATCCCGTGGAACAGTCCAGGGCAGGGGCACAGGATCACGATCAGGCGAAAAATCTCGTCACATGGCGCATCCGCTTCCGTCTGGCGCCTGACGCCCTTGAACGGGGAACCAATCCGTTCCTGCTTCTTGATGAACTTTGCAGCCTGGGCAAGGCGACCGTAGTCGCCTTGACCGAGGACGTTCCTCCTCTCGAAGAGATGGACCATAACCGTTGCTACGTCAGTTGGGATGTGGTTCTGACCACTGCGCAGCCCTCTTCGGTCATCGAAGAGGTGTTCATCTTCGTCATGGATGACACCGATCTCAGCATTGTCCAGGTTCACTCTGCACCCGAACGTATCGGAGAAATCCTGGTGGCCCGCGGCGAGCTTGCAGCCGATCAGATCCAGGAGGCAGCGGCGACCCAGGAGAAGCTGGGGCAGGTGCTGGTAAAAGACGGCGCTATTTCGGAAGAGCGGCTGCAGTCGGCCCTGGCTGAGCAGAAACATGTCCGCAGCGAAACCGAAGCCGCCCGGAATTCCGCTCAAGCCAACGGATCCGTCCGCGTCCCTGCTGAACGGCTCGATGATCTGATGGATCAGGTCGGCGAATTGGTGATCGCTCAGGCGCGCCTGAAGCAATTGATCGCCAGCAGCACAGACCTGTCGATCAAATCCGTGGCAGAAGAAATAGAGCGTCTGTCCAACGGCTTGCGGGAAACCACCATGGGCATTCGCATGGTGCCCATCGGGACGCTGTTCAGCCGGTTCCGCCGACTGATCCGCGACTTATCCCGGGAATTGGATAAGGACGTCGCCCTGACAATGGCTGGCGAGGATACCGAGCTGGATAAAACCATGATCGAACGGCTCAACGATCCTCTTATCCACATCATCCGCAATAGCCTTGATCATGGTCTTGAGCGACGCGGCGACCGCCAAACCGCAGGCAAGCCTGATCAGGGGCAGATCCACCTTTCCGCCCGTCACGACGGCACCAAAGTTGTGATCACCGTCCGCGATGACGGCCGGGGCCTGGACCGCGAACGGATTCGCGCCAAGGCAGAAGAGCAGGAACTGATCCCGCCCGGCGTCAAACTCAACGACGCCGAACTGTTTCAACTGATCTTTCACCCCGGTTTTTCCACCGCTAAGACTGTGACCAACGTTTCCGGCCGAGGGGTCGGCATGGATGTGGTCAAGCGCGCCATTGACGCCCTGCGGGGCGATATCGACGTGTTCAGCCAACCCGGTATCGGTACGGAAATCGCCCTGGGATTACCGCTGACACTGGCCATTATCGACGGGTTGTTGGTCAGGGTTGGCAATGGCCGCTATGTCATCCCGCTCTCTGCCGTCGAAGAGTGTGTTGAACTGAGCGCCGAAGAGGACAAGCGCCACCGTGGACGCAATTTTCTCAACATCCGCGGCACCCTGATCCCCTTCATCCGCCTGCGCGACGTTTTCGCATCTCCCCAGCCGCCCGACCTTTATCAAAAGGTCGTAATCATTGCCACCGGCGAATCCCGCATCGGATTGGTGGTGGACCAGGTGCTGGGCGATCACCAGACCGTCATCAAATCACTGTCTCGGCTGCATGCCGATGTCGAACATTTCTCGGGCGCGACCATCCTGGGGGATGGCTCGGTGGCTCTCATTCTCGATGTCGGCCGTCTGGTTCTCTATGGACAGACGATGGAATCGCAACGCGACGCGTCATGAACGCGGCAAGAGGAAAAAGCCATGGCTGCCAACGATGATCGGTCCTTCGAGGCGCTGACGCTGGGATTTGGAGGTGAAGTGTTCGCCATCGATGCCAATTGCGTCCACGAAATCCTTGATCTGACTCCCATTACGGAAGTACCCGGCGCCCGTTCCTTTGTCGGCAGCTTGATCAACGTGCGGGGCAAGGTGGTGCCGCTGGCCGATCTCCGTCTCAAATTCAGCATGGAGCAGACCCCGCCGACCATAGACAGCCGCATCGTCGTAATCGAAATAGATCTGGCGGAAGAGCCTGTAATCGTGGGTCTTTTAGCTGACAAGGTCTATGAGGTTAAGAATATCAGCGAAGCCTCTATCGAAGAGACCCCCGATATCGGTATGCGTTGGCGCCCGGATTTCATCAAGGGAATTGGGAAAAGCGGCAGCGAATTCATCATCATACCAGATATCGTCCGTATTTTTTCTGCTGAATAGGCCGTATCCGGCCAATCGTTTGGAGGCCTCATTCGGCCAGGGAGACTAGATCATGCGCCTCACCATCAAACTTAAAATGGTCATGGCCTTCGGCATCGTGATTCTGCTGTCGATAGCGACCGCTCTCATCGCCATTGATGGTCTGAGCCAACTGAACGACCGGATTGACACACTGGTCAACAAGTCTGCTCAAAGGGTGAAAATCGCCGAACAGATCCCTATGACCGTATACCGCCTCCAGCGGGAGGAAAAAAACTTCCTCCTTTCGACCGATAACGCCGATATCGAGCGTTTCGACAAAAACATTTTGACCTATCGCGACGACTTCAAAAAAATCCTGGAAGCGTATGGCAAGGTTGCCGATCAGGAAGGCCTAAGGCAACTTTCGCAAATAACCGCCCTGTATAACGATTTTACCGCTTCTCAGGACAAGGTGCGGACCATTGGCCGCATTCATTCCTCGGCCAAAGCTGTCGATCTTATGAACGGCCCCATGCACGACGCCCGTATTGCCGCGCTGGATGCCCTGAAACCCATGCTCGACAAGACGGAGGCATTGGCCAACCCAACGCCCGTACAAGCGCGTACGGCTTTGCTGATCCGTCAGATGATCAGCAATTGGAACGAGATGCGGGTGGCTCTGCGCGATGCGACCCTTGCCCAGGACGAAAATTCGACAGAGGCCGCGTTAAAGCCGTTGCCGAACCTTGTTGATGAACTTCACCGCGAACAGGTCGCTCTGCGCGGTCTTTTGAGCGGCGACGACGACATCCGCACCTACAACAGTTTCATGAGCAAATATACCGCTTATGAAAAATTGTTCGACGAGGCCGTCGCCTGGTCCCGTAAGAACACGGAACTCAAGGCTTTGCTCTTGTCTATCGGCGAAGTGCGGGAAATCGGGGGCAAACTTGCGCAAGCCGCCTCGGATATGGTCACCATGGCCGAGAAAGGCATGGAAGCCGACAAGGCAAGTGCCGGATCAAGCTATGAAACGCTTAGAACGATGCTGATTTCAGCCATCTTGCTTTCCATGGCGATCGCCATCAGCTCCGCCACTTATATCTCTATCTCGGTGGCGCGAGGCCTTGGCAAGGCTGTGGATTTAGCCAAGGCCGTGGCTCTTGGCGACCTGAACCGGTCGGTCGAAATCAAGACCAACGACGAGGTCAAGGATCTGGTCGTCGCTCTTAATGACATGTCGGCGAACTTGCGCGTGGTGATTGCCAATGCCGCTTCGGCCGCCGACAACGTATCCGCAGGTAGCCAGGAAATGTCGGCAGGCGCCGAAGAGCTGTCCCAGGGCGCAACCGAACAGGCGGCGGCGGCCGAAGAAGCCTCGGCTTCGATGGAGGAAATGGCCGCCAACATCAAGCAAAACGCCGAAAATGCCAGCCAAACTGAAAAAATAGCCCGTCAGTCCGCCAAAGACGCCCAAGCCTCGGGGGAAGCAGTCAACCGGGCTGTGCAGGCGATGCAAACCATCGCCGAGAAAATCGGCATCGTCCAAGAGATTGCCCGTCAGACCGACCTGCTGGCCCTGAATGCGGCAGTCGAAGCCGCCCGCGCCGGCGAGCATGGAAAAGGCTTTGCCGTGGTCGCGTCCGAAGTCCGCAAATTGGCCGAGCGCAGCCAGGGCGCGGCGGCGGAGATCAGCACCCTGTCGTCCGATACGACCCGAATCGCCCAGGAAGCCGGGGTGATGCTGGGCAAACTGGTACCCGATATCAAGAAAACATCGGAATTGGTCGAGGAAATCAGCGCAGCCTGCCGTGAGCAGGATATCGGCGCGGAACAGATCAATCAGGCGATCCAGCAATTGGACAAGGTGACACAGCAGAATTCAAGCGCATCCGAGGAAATGGCCTCAACATCCGAGGAATTGGCCTCCATGGCGGAACAGTTGCAAAGCACCATCTCTTATTTCCAGCTTTCGGAGCGGACGGAAGGTCAGAACAGCAATGCTCCCGTTTCCAAGCCGGTCCCTTCTTCCGTCCATCGGGCGCCAGCCATCGCTCATATGCCGCCGCCGAAACAAAAGCAATCCAAGGGCAAAAAGCTCAATGGCACAGCCCGCGGCGTGAAGATCGACATGGAACGGGGCAGAACCGCGGATGCACTCGATGCGGAATATTCCGCGTACTGACGGTGGCATGAAGCGCTAGGCACATTAGCATTTTGGATTCCGGTGACCGCCCATGACTCTAGCAGCTGTATCTCGCGATCTTACGCAATATGTGACCATCGGTATTGGCCACGAAATTTTTGCGATAGACGTGACGTCCGTGCGGGAAATTCTGGACATGCAGCCCATCGCACGATTGCCCAATGCCCCACTTTTCCTGGTCGGCATGACCGATGTCCGGGGACAAGGCGTGCCGACGGTGGATCTTCGCGTCAAACTGGGCCTGCCAACCGTCCCCATCACCCAGGATACCCGGATTCTGGTGCTGGATATTGAAATCGAAGGCAGGCCCTTAACCCTGGGAATCATCGCCGATAGGGTGATCGAGGTAACGTCCCTTGACGAGCACGCTCTTGAGGCTCCTCCGCAGATAGGGGGACGCTGGCGATCCAGCTATATCCGGGCGATTGGCCGGTCCAAAGGACTGTTCGTCATTATTTTCGATCTTAACCAACTGTTCTTGAACGAAGAAACGGCATTACTCGAACACCCAGAAGAGGCCGGATGACCTTTGATGACAACCAGGACAGCCTCAGTTCTCATGATTTTGCCCGACTGGGGACTCTGATCGAACAATATAGCGGCATCCGCATGCCGCCAAACAAACGCGTCATGGTCGAAGGACGGCTTCGGCACAGGGTGCGGGCGCTCAACCTGCCGACCCTTCACGCTTATTGCCAACATGTTCTCGACGGGGGGGCGCTTGAGAGTGAACTGCCCGACCTCATCGACGCGATTACCACCAACAAAACCGACTTTTTCCGCGAGATCGAGCATTTCCGCTTTCTGGTCGAACACGGTCTCGATGGCTTGATGGCGCTGCCGCACGCCCCCGGTCAAGCACGCCCCATGAAATTGTGGAGCGCAGCCTGCGCCACCGGAGCCGAGCCGTATACGCTGGCGATGCTTCTTCAGGATTTTTCCCGTACCCATCGGGGTTTCGACTTCGAAATTTTTGCCACCGACATTTGTACCCAAGCTTTGGAAAAAGCCAAAAACGCGGTTTATCCAGAAGAAATGGCGGCCGTGATTCCCCAAGCTCTGGCACAACGCTATTTGCGCTATTCCCGGCAGCGCAATACCCCAACGGTTCGCCTCATTCCGGAGATTCGCCAAAGCGTTTCCTTCGGGCACTTGAATTTGATGGATGAAAGTTATCCGCTGCCGACTGACATGGATGTTATTTTCTGCCGTAACATACTGATCTATTTCAAAAAAGAAACCCAGAAGGGTGTATTACAAAAGCTTTGCCATCATCTGCGGCCAAGGGGCTATCTATTCGTTGGACACAGTGAAACCATCACCTGCATGGACCTTCCTCTTGATCAAGTAACCACCGCTATTTTTATGCGAAAACCATAATGGTTGGAAAAATACGCGTTCTCATCGTCGACGACTCCGCCACGGTTCGCCAAACCCTCACCGCTATTCTGCAAAGCGATCCCTCCATCGAGGTCCTGGGAACTGCTGCCGATCCTTTTTCCGCGGCTCGGCGCATCGCCCAGGAAGCACCCGACGTCATCACCTTGGATGTCGAAATGCCGCGCATGGACGGCATCACCTTTCTGCGTAAACTGATGAGCCAGCACCCCATCCCGGTCGTGATGTGTTCCTCATTGGTCGAGGACGGATCCGAAACCCTGATGCAGGCCCTTGACGCCGGGGCCGTTGAAATCATCTTGAAACCGCGGATGGACACGCGTCAGGCGCTTCTCGAGGCCCAGGTGCAGATTTGCGACGCCGTCAAGGCCGCCGCTCGATCGGCCAGGCGCCCGACGCCGACGGTACGAAGCCATGTCCACGCGCCAGAGCCCAAACTGTCCGCCGACGTCATGATGCCCGCTCCAAAGGGAAACGCCATGGCCAAGACAACAGAACGGGTGATCTGCATCGGCGCGTCCACCGGCGGCACCGAAGCTCTGCGTGAAGTACTGGAAGCTCTGCCTGCCGACAGTCCCGGCATTGTCGTCGTCCAACATATGCCGGAAACCTTTACCGCCGCCTTCGCCCGTCGTCTCGACGGCTTGTGCGAGGTTTCCGTCCGCGAAGCCAAGGATGGCGATACCGTTCTGCGCGGGCATGTTCTCATTGCCCCCGGTAATCGGCACATGCTGTTGCAGCGCAGTGGCGCCCGTTATTTTGTGGCCATCAAGGACGGTCCTCTCGTCTCTCGCCACCGCCCATCGGTGGATGTCCTGTTCCGCTCGGCGGCCCATTGCGCCGGAGCGAACGCAGTCGGCATTCTGATGACCGGCATGGGGGACGATGGCGCCAACGGTTTATTGGAGATGCGCCGTTCCGGCGCCTTCACCATCGCTCAGGATGAAAAGAGCTGCGTTGTTTTCGGCATGCCCAAAGAAGCCATCCAACGCGGAGCTGTGGAAAAAGTAATTGGACTGAACTCTATGGCACATGAAATCGTCCGACTCGGCGGACGTTAGCCGGCCTAAGGCTATTCTGGATGGCGGATCAACCCGTAGGTGTAAAGACGTCGTCGTAATAGCGTATGGATGAGGGAAGGGGGGGGGGATTAGCCATGACGACGGATATCTGCGGATGATGGGCGGGCCTCACCCTCAGATTGCGCAGGGGTATCTGCCGAAAGATTCGTTCCAAACCTCGGCTAATCGCGTCTCGAAATAGGCTGCGGCACAAAAAGCAGCGTTTTCGAAATCATCGACCAGCCGAAAAGCGGCGCAATTTCCCGATCGTTTCCATAGTCTCTATAGCGCGTGTCAGACGGACAATGGCGGCAATGTGGCGAAGATCGTGGCCTTCCACGCCGTCTTTTCCCTGATTTGACAATGCCTTGCGGACATGATCTGAAAGACAGGCGGTTGCGGAAACAAAAACATCGGGCAGAGATTGGGCCGCCAGTGGAGCCTGCTTTCCACGGTAATTCTAGATGTAGAGGTTGGTGAGAAAGAGGCAATCGGCGCAATCTAATATGTGATATCAACAGGAATATCAGATGATTACACCATCGTTCTGATGTTGTACGGAAAGGATTGCGCACGAAATCAGTCCGGAATTGCATAAAGCTCCTAACAGCCACCGCCGGCAGAGCGCGGATGAGAGCAACCCGATACGGCAAAACAATCCAAAGCGGATAAAGTAGATCGGCTTGTAACCTCTTAAAACGCAACGCTTTTGAAACCGGATGACCTGGCCATACAGAACATTGAGCCGCATGAGCCGGGCTTGGACAGTGGCAAAAGCGGAACCGTCGGAACGACCAATGTGATTGACGACGTCACTGACGAATCTGAGTGCCGTTTGCCAGGTTTGTTCGCGGTCGATCCCTTCAATGGCGCTTTCATTCCGTAGCGTGGAAAGGAAGCCGCCCAAGATCGCTTCCAGTTCATCGAAGTCGAGCGCCGCAATGATGGCATCGAGACGATCACCATTGGTTTGGTCGGCAGCTGACCTGTAGAGCTTTTCGACAGCCGCCAGATGGCCGCCGCGCGTCGTCTCAGCAACGCCACACAGAAGAATGTCAGCCCAAACGGTTGCCCAAAATCTCGGTAAGCCGAGGTCATTGATGGCTAACCAACCGGTCAGTGGTTTTGGCAAAGCTGTGTGGCGTAGACGTATGCGCGGCATCCAATAACTATCGAACGGAGCAGCCCGATGCGGCAACAATCCAAACCGGATAGAATGACCGAGGATGTTGCACCAACAGATCGGCTCGTAACCCCTTAAAACGCAACACTTACAGAACCGGATCTGATTGTCA